>VFQS010000005.1_pt1 | contig 497906 bp, 378 predicted proteins | sample 3512361 | NCBI WGS metagenome assembly VFQS01 (sample SAMN10412375, study PRJNA504923) | tailings metagenome | isolation source: Relicate 1 Philex TSF3 active mining | place: Philippines
CGTGCGCCTTCTGCTGCCAGCCTTCCTTGCCGTCCTTGGCGTCGAACACGCGAACTATCCCGTCCTCGCACGCGAGCGGAACCAGAGCCTCCGCGCGCTGGAAGGCCACCGCGTTCACGCCGCCCTGCGGCACACGCAGCGCCGAGATCCTGCGCCGCGTGCGCGCCACCCGGCAACGGCCCAAGGACGGCTGGATCGACCGGCTGAGCGAATGGGACGCAGTGCGCTGGGAGGCGGTGAAGCAGTAGCGGGGCGAAGGACGCGGACGTGAGCGGCCGGTCCGGAATACGAGGCGTCGAACCATCGGGTCGCTCAGTTCCCAACGAGGCCCAGTAGCACTTGCCCAATGGCCAGATGGGCGACGCTATCGGCGACGCGCCAGGCAGCCCTTTGAAGAACGCATGCTGCCTGCGAGCCCGGCATCCGGCCCGATCTCTGCGTCGTGCGGCTCCAGGTCTTGGACTCGTGTGCAAAAGGTTCAAAAGCAACTTGCGCGAAAGCCTCACGACGGAGGCTGCAGCACGAGGCTTCTCTATCAGCTTCAGACGGCAACTACCTTGACGTCCACCGGCTGTTCGATCCCCGAGGCCGTATCAAAACGTCCACATGATCCCGAACAAGTAGTGGCGCATCAAGAACGAGTCGCGAGCGCCTTCGCCCCATGCATTGGGATCGAGTCTCGATGCACCGAGCCCATTCGGAAGCCTGGACTGAATCCATCCCGCGACGGGCGACGCCGTTCTCACTGCATCCGTCCCGAACCAGCGAAAGACCTCGTGATACATTGGTGGCGATGGACTCCGATAGTACAGAGTCCAGGGGCCTGGCGTTGCATGCACTTCGAGGACGACATGGTCCTGCACCTCGAATCGATTAGCTTCAAGGCCTGAGTCTGCGGGCTTGCGGCGACAGACCGCATAGAGCGCATCAGAGGAGCATGCGTCCAACGGTGGGAACTCCGCGAGAATGCCCTCAAGACTGCCGATTCGTTCCAGTCCTCGTTCCAACTGTGGTCCCGAGGAAGCCGCGACCAGGAAGCGGTCATCAATGATGCAGGAGACAGGCCAATAGCCGAGAGATATATCTCCTCGGATGTCCGCCGCGCGTGCGTCACTGATGGCATGACCATCTGGACTCGCTGTCCCATACCATTCACGAGACCACGCGCGAAATGCCTCTTCGCGGCCTGGACCGAAGTCGATGACCATCACACCCGTGAACTGACCAACGAAGTATCCAACATCCACGCAGTCGCCAACGCCTGGTCGTCGGAACGCCGAACCCGCGACAGCCAAACGAAAGGGGGTGGCTTGCTTCCAAGCCGGGTCCACGAACATAGCCTCCAACACCGAGCCCTCGGCCTTGGTCACCGATTGGAACAGGTAGCTCTCTGCATCGGTCGGCAAGAACTGAGCGGCGTCTACGAAATCACGGAATCGCGATCTATTATCTTGACCACTGCTACGTACGCCTAGGCAACTCGCCATGATTGCAATTGCGAGCAGCGCCGCACGAGGAATCCCGACAGATGCTTCGATGACAAGGTCGATCGCAGCATTTTTATCAGACGCATTTGACATTCTATAGTGCTTGATTAAGGGCGAATTTCGAGTGTGGCCAGCCTGCATGCTGAGTGGGCTCCGCGATGACCTGGATGCTGAATCGAGCATTGGCCTACCGGTCTCGACCCGTAGTAATGCCCGATGCCATCGAAGAAGCTTTGGAGTAAGCAGTGGGCGTGAGTCTAGCACACCCATGATAAAACCACAACCCCAACTGAACATGCTCGCAGTCTTGTATGTCTTACCCTCGCATGGCACTCGGTCGACGTCGTGAGCAGTTCCAACAGGATCTGATGGTATACGCGAGTGCGCTACCACGCTCGCTCCTCCTTACCTTCTACGCCGCGCTAAACAGGCTCTTCGCCAAAGCCAAGTTCGACGCCTACGTCGAAGGGCTATGCGAGCTTGTCTACCGCGATGGCGGCCTCCTCGATCCCACCAGGCGCCTACCTTCGAATGCTGTTCATCGGCTACTTCGACGGCATCGACTCGCAGCGCGGGCTCACTTGGCGCCGCAGCGTTGGGAAACCGAGGGAGTGGGCATCCATGCGATCCATAGTCGCGACTTGTGCGGCCCTGTGGTCGACGATCTTGAAAGCCCTGGTCGCGGCAGGCCGCCGGATCGTCGAAAACGCAAATCGCATCGAGGATCGAATGCTCGGATCTCGCGAGCACTTCGGGATATCGCAGCAAGCCACTTCATGAGCGGGCCGTTAGCACTGCCTTGGCTCGCCTGACCGCACTCGCCTGAGCATTGCCAGGCAAGTGCAAGCTGAATTTCATATTCAAGACTCCACCCAGCTCGGCCACATCAGCCAATGCCGCTGAGCGTCGCACAACCACCATTGCGTATCGAGGCGATTGCACGAACAGGTCGGGCCGGCCTACTTTTCGACATACTGGCAGGCACCGCACAACATCTCTTCCTATACATAGGAGCTCCAAACCACGCCTCGCCACATTAAATAAACGTCACCTTGACGGCCTCCATGGCGAGACCTCTGGGCAGATACCCTTGATTTGCTCAGGCCAATCATCGAATTCGATTCCCATGTAGTGCAGATACCATGAGGCGAACGTATTGCAGTTCTTTTCTGCGCCCCATGGATCGAAGCTATATGGGTATTTCGGCAGAGCGATGTCTATGTCGCACGGCCCCCAGTAGAGGCACCCCCGTCCACATTCAAACTCCCAGAGACCCAGAGAGCGCTCCCAAGGGTGAACAAGTTGGCCGTTGGCATCGCGATCCTTCAGAGTCGGCACTCTTTGCTGAACCACCGAACCAGGCACGACCACCGCCCCATTCCGATCCAAAATCGGCCCGGGAACACTATCAATCCCAGGGCCTATGACTCCAACTCGCAGCACCGCGTTGTCACAATTCCTGATCTCGATTTCACAGTGCCATGACCAGTTTCTTGACTTTGACGGTTCGTAATTTGACGGCGGAAGGTGCCGGGGATTCTTGTTGTAAGCAGCCCAATGGAACAGGTCGGTGCATATCAGCTCGACGCTACAGCTATTTGCCGCACATTCGGACCACGACAGATGCAGAGGCATTTCCCCAGGTCGTGAATGCTTATTATCGGGGAAAGATGCATCTCCTGCACCATATTCGACACCTACGCTTGCCATGCTTCGCAACGATGAAAAGCGCATTATTTACCGCCATTCGCCCTCGCTCAAGGCATTGCCGCCCCACAATGCCATGAGACTGCTCGAGTTGTGTCTATAGTTAACATTATTAGCCAATGAGCTTATATCATTTACGTTCTGGCCAGCACCGCACCCACGAGCATGACTGGATCCTTCGCCCGAATACAACGGGCGGCCGGGAGCACAGCTACATTCCCAACCTTGCATAGCATCATAAGACGACTTGCGGGCGTCGATCAAACAGGCGTGGCCTTCGTTCCCGGAATGCCGGGACTGCCTCGGCCCCACCTCCATTGCTGTCCGCTTAGGCTTCATGCTGTGTAACCTAATTCGTATGCGCAATCGCTCGCAACAAACTTGGGCACCTAGACCCTTGCTGTGAAGTACCAGGTTGGCGGCAGGAACCGGAAGTGCACCCACCCTGTAGCCTTCTTGACTTGGATCCGAAACCGCACCATCTCCTTCAAACCGATGCACTGGGCCTCGAAGAGACCCGTTGATGTCAAGTCTGCGGAGAAGCCCGTCAGCATCGTGCCGGCGCCAGCGTCTTCTTCGTTCTTGTGAAACACATCCACCGCCTCGGCTGTGCTCAACGTACTGGCGATGCGGTCGTAGGTGAACACCGCATTGTCCGCTTGCCGTGGAAACCACGGAGTAAAGTAATCGCGGTCGTAGCCGCCGTCTGCATTCAACGTCTGTCCAATGATCATGACTTGACTCCCTGGCTACTTGGCCGAGTCGAAAAAGACAGGAGGGAATACACGCACTACCGCGTAGGTCGCGCTGCTCGACGTGCACGAGATCTTCAATCGGATCTCCGCTTTGAGATTCTCTCTGTAGTAGCCCGTCGCCACCCCGTTCGCGGTCAACTTCAACGGCGGGGTCGCTGGGTAGACCGGACTCACCGGAGTTGTAATGGTAGCACCGGGCTCGGCACGCGTCTCGACTACGAACTCCACCGTGGCACTCACCACCTTCAGCGCCTCGACACGCAGAAGCATGTTGTCGCCCGTACGCCTGACCCAGTCAGTATAGAAGGACTCGTCGCCCGTTATGCGACGACCCGGTATATTCTCGGACATGCTTTATCCTATTAGCTAGGGGCGGCAGGGGCACCGATCCCGCACCAACGGGGCGACCGCCTGCCATAGGGATAGAGGCGGAGGGAGGACACTCGAGACTCAAAATTCTGTGCAACCGCAATCGAGCTGCCGATCTCCACCCTCAACACTGTCGATCCCAGGACTTGGCGATCCGCATCGTTCCTGGCAGAATCCGACCTTCGCGCGCGCGTTGCGCGACTTGAACAGGAAGAAGAGAGGCCGCGCATGCACCTTCAGACTTCAGAGTCCATGGATCCACGGGCTGCGAGCAACGAGCCTGAAGCCCGGCTTGAGCAAATCCTTTTTCTGATCCCTGGTGTCGTCAGCCGCCTTGCACCGATGTCCATGCGCGACGACATCGCGCAGGAACTCCGCATCGCCGCGTGGAAGGCCATCTCGCGCGGCGCAAATCCGCACTCCCCGATCGCCTACCTTCGTTCGTCCGCGCGCCGCTTGCTTGCTCGATGCAGGCAGAAGGAGAAGTCCGGTCCGACCTATCTCGAGCTTGACCGCCTCAGCGAGCGCACGATCGCCATTCGCGAGCCAGCCTTAGTGCCCGACTACGAAGTCGAACGAAGCATCGTCAAGGCTCGACTCAATGCACGACTTCAAAGCGTCTACCATCTCCGCTTCGAACTCAGCCTGCCCGTCCGCGCTGTCGCCGCGGCACTCGGCTGCGACCCGCGGCAGGTCCGTCGCGACGTGCTCACCATCGCTAGACTTCATTGTGATCGCTGATGTGCAACGGGGCACATAGGTGCTATGTCCGCCGGCGCCGTCGACACCGCACCGGCGATCGACCGTTCCAAGTCAAAAGCCGCATCGGTCCCAGACTCACTCTCCAGGCCTCCTCGTCGACCCTTCTCATGCCAACGACCTTGCCCCACAGTGCTCCGCCGAGAGACCACAACTTGCCAACCCACCGGATCGGACCATCGGTGCCCACACTCGCCAAAGAGATCGCCATCAACGTCGTGCGCCACGGCTTCTTGCTCGACGACAAGGAGTGCATCGTCGCGACCGCATTGCGCTGGTTCGACGGAGCGCCGCTGTCGGCAGCCCAGCAGCGCGACCCGGATTGCGCACGGTGGTCCTGCGGCACGGGCTTCAACGAATGGGACGCAGTACGCTGGGTGGCGGCGAAGCAGTAGCGGGGCGAAGGACGCGGACGCGCGAGTGGACGGTCCGGAATACGAGGCGTCGGACCATCGGGTCGCTTAGCAGCCTGTTGAAGAACGGCTGCGTCGCCGAAGACGTGGCAGCCGGGTCGAGATCAAGGAGTGAGAACGAGTCGCATCCATGGATTCGACGCAGTTCGCACGACGCAGAGATCGGCCCGGATGCCGCGCTCGCAGGCAGCATGCGTTCTTCAACGGGCTGTTAGTTCACCACGAGGTCAGGCAACGGCACCAAACCAATCCCCGTGTCGGCGGCCCCCGACACCCAGACCGTCGACAGCTGCGGGGTGAGCACCAAATCCAACTCGCTCAGCGGCTCACACGATCTTTCGAAGAGTTCGATCTGCGTGGTCGCCTCCGGATCTGCGGCAGATCGCACCGCGACCGACACGTTTACCGATCGAGTCCCCGGCGGTAGATCCCACAATCGACTGGGTGCAATCCGCCGCTTCCCCCATGCGCCCCACGCGACTCTTCCGGACGCATCGAGATCTCCTGCCTGCCCGTCTGCAGCAATGGCCAGCCGCTGCACGACTCCCGTCTTCGGCGGCGCGACCACCTGGCGCCCATTCGCGAGATCGAAGAGGACTTCCTGGTCTGCGTGCAGGTATCGCTCGTCCAGTAGTATTCGCCCGACGCGACCATCCTGGTTCCGCTCGAGGATGCCGACGAGGCGCTTCTCCGACTGCAACACCAGCGGAGGAACGAAGATCGAAGCAGGGACTGTCATGCTTCCCACGCGTTCGCACTCGCGTGGGAGGATGTCGACTGCGGCCCTCGCTCCGTCAAATCGGCGCACGCTGAGCACAGCACGGTCGCCCAATGCTGCCGAGGCGACGAATGCACCGGTGGAGGGAATCGCCCCGAACACTCGCCGATCGCCGTCGACAACGACATATCGGCCATGGGCAATCGATGGGTCTGCGTCTTCGACCCGTAGGACGAAACCACGTTGAGGCCCCAGTGCCTGCACCACGACATGATTCGGCACGACAATGCGTTGGACTGTGGCGTCGATGCGGAATCCCTCGGCAAAGAACACGAATTCGAGGTTCGCACCTTCGATCAAATCGATCTGGAGCCCCGAGCTTCCAGAGGCCGGGCCGATGGACGAGTGTTCCTGTCGACATCGAAGTGGTGGCAATCGACCTCGATGCGCCCTCGTCCACGTGTGAACCAAAGACTGGTTCGCGTCTCGGTCCCTCAGCGGGTAGGCGTGAGCTGACCAGTTGGCACCGGTCGGAAGTCCCAAGAAGGCGATGCTGACCGTAGCGATGGGCAATCGGAGCTCTATGAGCTCTTCGGACTCGAACAACGCAGGGGGCAATTCCTGCACAACCACGCAGGACGCATGGGGGGACACGGCGAGCCAGAGACTGGCGTTGGGGCGCTCAGGCTCTGCATGCCATTGGCCCGCGGGTCCCGTACGGCGGAGTTGCTCCTCTGTCGGCCTTTTCCACCAGTCTTCTGCGCTCGCGACCCAATAGGTGCAGCCAACGATTGGGGTTCCGTTCAAGTCACGCAAGAGAATGCCATGTAGCCCCCTGCCGTCCTCAGTGGCATCCAGTCTGCGAGAGGCTTCAACCGACTGGCGGTCGTGTTCTGCATTGGTCATGGGCAACGGGGACACGTCCGGAGGACGGAGCGAATCCGTAGCCTCACCGTCACGCCACGTCGCACACATGGCGACCGCGAAAACCGCCGCCGCCAAGCCGCCGAGCGCGACAAGTTGTCGATTCGATGCCAGGGGTCAGCTCCAGGTAACCGAGGTAGTGTAGGAACCCTGAGCTGCGGTGTCTCCCGCGATGGTCAGTTTCGTGTCCTTCGCAGGCCGCTTGCCAGGAAGCCATTCGATCACAGGAGAAGATCCCGGCAGACCAGAGACCGTGTAGTCAACGTTCCGTTTGTACGTCTTCGTGTCGTCTGAGATCTCCAGCGTAATAGCGGTCGTAGACCCTCCGTTACCGTTCGTGGGCTGTGACAGCGTCATGGTGTTGCCGGCACCGGCAGCAGGGACCACTGTAGTACCCGAGAAAGAGCCCTCGGCCAACGCTGTGACACAAAGGACCATCATTACGAGAACACTCCGAAGCACTTGCATTTTGCATCCTCCTGGAATCCAGGTTGCTCGGTCCATGCGGGATGGCATGGTCAGCCGACGCATCCTTAGAATCGGCGCTCGCATTCCTGCGCACTCGGGCCCGAGTCGGCCGCTGCTCCCTCGGCCAACAGCCCGTTGAAGAACCACATCCCGAACTGAACCTGCTCGCACCCTTGTACGCCCTACCCGCGCATGACCCTCGGTCGACATCGTGAGCAGTTCCAGCAAGATCTGATGGTCTCCGCAGTGCAATCGGGCACATGCCGGACTCCGCCCCACCCAGTCCAGTTTTCTTGCCCTCCCGCGTGCGCATCGGCGCGGACGGTCCTTGTGCGGGGGCGCCGGCGATCGGCGCGAACCAGAAACCGCCCACCCGACCAGAACCGCCATGCGCACCCGCCTCCACCTGTTCGCTCTCGCCGCCGCGACGCTCGCCTCCGCCGCCGTCGCCCAGACGCCCAACAACCTCATCGGCATCACGCGCAGCACGCCGATCCTCGACCAGCGCGACCACTTCGCCTGCGCGCCGATCCCGTTCTGCGCGCCGGTCGGCTTCCCGGCGGCGCCTGCGGTTCCCTACGCGGGCGGCACCGCGTGGAACCCGATGCGCAACGGCGCGATCGTCAGCAACGGGTTCGTGATCGCCGAGATCAACCCCAACACGTGCGCCTACATCTGCCCGCCGAGCCCGGCGCCGACGGTGTCGCCCAACGCGATGGTCACGGGGCTCGAGATGCTGGAGTCGCAGAACGAGCTGTGGATGCTCGATTCGTTCGGCGCGCTGACGCGCATGAACTACGGCTGCCCGTCGACCGTGATCTCGGTGTGCAACACGGGCCTGCCGCTCACCGCGACGAGCGCGACCGGCGGCCTCGCCGTCGACGAGAAGAACGGCTTCGTGTTCTACGGCTACTCGGACTGGACGACGGGCGTCACCACGGTGCACATCGCCCGCGTCGCCAACCCGTGCCTCGTCGTGCAGGTCGTGACCCCGATCGCGTGCGCCGCGACGCCGCCGCTGCGCGGCATCACTGGCCTCGCGGTCGACGCGGGCCGCGAGATCCTCTTCCTGACGGACGGCTTCCAGACGATGAGCTGGAACTACGCCGTCGCGGGACCGAGCCTCGTGTTCGGCCCGCAATCGTGCTGCCCGCTGCCGCCGTCGCTGCCCGGTGACCAATGGATCGGACTCGCGGTGCGCTCGGGCCGCGAGACCTCGACGGGCGTCGCATGCGCGACCGCCGGGTGCCCTGCGTGCCCGATGACGCACAGCCTGCGCAACAGCCCCAACCTCGGGAACGCCGTCTTCGCGCTCGGCCTCGACGGCGCGCCGCTGTCCTCGTTCGCCGTCTGCGGCCTCGGCGTCGGGCCGTGCCTGCCGGTGGGCCCGGTCGTGGCGCCGTTCTGCGGACCGATCCACGTCGCGCTGCCGACGATCACGACGCTCGGCCCGGTCTTCACGGCCGCCGGCGCGGGCTGCACGGGCACCGCGACCTTCGGCCTGCCGCTGCCCAACAACCCCGCGTTCGCCGGCCTCGTGCTCAGTTCGCAGTGCGTCGCCTTCTGCGGCGCAGGCGGCAACTCGATGAGCAACTGCATCAGCTTCGAACTGCAGAGCAACTGATCGCCGGACGGCGGCAGGTCGAGTGCGGGCAGCCATTGCGCTGCCCGCGTTCGTTGGTGGGGAGAACGGTGGAGGCTCGGCGCGGGGAACGCGCTCGCGGAAGTTGTCACGGCACCCAGTCTGCACGGGCGGCGATCGGACGCCCCTCGGGGCGATCGCGACACCGACGATGCGTCGCCTGCGCGTTCGCTGTGGCTGCACGCAGCGACCTGCGGCGGAGGCTTCTGCTGCGGCATCCGCCGCGCGATCCACCACAACTCCTGCGGGTCGCAACCCCTGCTCCGCGGGCCCCGACTTCGGGGCGCGAGCAGGCGTAAGTGGCACGGCCGAGAGGACTTGAACCTCTAACCTCCAGATCCGTAGTCTGGAGCTCTATCCAATTGAGCTACGGCCGCGCGAGGGGCGAGGAAGCTAGAGGGGACCCCCTCGCCTTGCAAGCCCTTTTCTGCGGACGAATGCAGGTCCGGCCCCACCCCGCCCCCGCGCAACCGCCGGACACGAACGCGCCGCGCGCCTCCCCCACCCCAGGACAGGCGACGCGGACGGGTTCTTGGCCGCAACGGCTCAGCGCAGCGATTCTTCGGCGGCCGACAGGTGCACGGAGAGCACCGTCTCGAGCACGTGCAGCGCGCGCGCGTGGCCGAGCAGGTTGTCCTCGGGCTGGTCGAACAGGACCGCGGTGATCGAGCCGCGCACGAACTCGACGCACGAGCGGACCGTCGTCAGCACCACCGAACGGTCGCGGCCGTTCCCGGCCAGCGTCGGCAGCCACTGCGTGCCCACGGCGTGCAGCGTCGCGGCGTCGACCGAGCCGTCGACGACGGACTGCATCCACGCGCGCGCGGCGCGGCGGCGGCGGTTGAGCATCGACAGCTGGATCGGCTGGCGGTTGCCGATGCGGCGGCCTTCTTCGTTGTGCATCGCGATCGAGTGGTCGACCACGGCGCGGACGAGCGCGGGGATGCTGTCCGTGGCGCGCGCCATCAGGATTGCGCGGCCGTGCGCGTCGATCTCGGGCGGCGCGAACGTGACGAGCCGGGGCTTGAGGAACGAGAACGCCAGCGGCTCGCGGGCGGGGACTGCCTTCGCGGCCGACTGCGGGCGCGAAAGGGCTTCTTGGGGTGACTTGCTCATGCCCATCCCATCGGCACTTCCGTGCCGCGGGCTTCAGTCGCCGACCGCGAACCGCCAGAGCCGCCGCAGCGAGCTGTGGAGTTCTGCCTGCTCGGTCGCCCGAAGCCGGGCCGGCACGACGCCGAACGCCGCGTTCGACAGGCAGATCGCATCGGCGCGATGCAGGTCGGACAGCGAGCATGGCCGCTCCGCGACCGGGATTTCGGCGCGCGCGGCGCGTTCGAGCAGCAGCGCGCGCGCGATGCCCGGCAGCACGCGGCCGTCGAGGTTCGGCGTGACCCAGACGCTGTCGAGGTGCAGCCATAGGTTGCCGACCGCGGTCTCGAGCACGGCGCCGTCCGCGCCGACGACGACGCCGTCGTCCGCGCCCCCCTGCTGCGCCTGCGCGAGCACGGCGTCGTAGAACGCGCGCGGCCGCGCCTTGTGCTCGGCGGGCACGGCGCCTTCGCCGCGGTGGACCACCGTCGGCACGAGCGCGATCGCCTCGCCGCGCAACGCGCGCGCCCACGGCGACGCAGTCCGCGAACGCGTGCGCAGCGCGAACAGTCCTTCGCCGGCAGCGGTCGGCAGCGCGCGTTCGACGACGAGCACGTCGTGCCGCGACGCGGCCGCGAGCTGCGAGGTCGCGCGTTCGCGCAAGTCCGAAGGGATCTTTGCGTCGTCGCCGAACGCGCGCATCGACGCGGACAACCGCGCCATGTGGCGATGCCACAGCCGCAATTCGCCGCCGAAGAGGCCGAGCGTCTCGAACAACGACGAAGGTCGCGCGGTCACGACAGCACCTTCGCGCGGCGCTGCAGCGCACTGACGAGGACACGCTCGAACTGTCGGACGCCGAGCGCGGTCATGAAGGGACCTCGGCGCGTTGCTCCAGCGTCCCGACGAGAACACGCACCAACTGTCGGACGCCGAGCGCGGTCACGACGGAGCCTCGGCGCGGCGTTGCAGCGTGCGTTCGATGCCGAGCAGCTTGTGCAGCGTCTCGTCGTACTCCGCCGCGGGATCGCTCAACGTCGTCACGCCGCCGCCGGCGTTGGCGCGGATGCGGCCGCCCTTGTGCACGAGCGTGCGGATCGCGACGTTCCAGTGCATCGCGTCGCCGCGCGCAAAACCGATCGCGCCGGTGTAGACGCCGCGGCGCGCGACCTCGAGCGACTCGAGAATCTGCAGGCAACGCAGCTTGGGGCAGCCCGTGATCGAGCCGCCGGGGAACGTCGCGCGCAGCAGGTCCGTGTGCGACACCGACGACGCAAGGCGCGCGGTCACCGTCGCGAACAGGTGGTGCACCTGCGCGAACGTCGCGTGCTCGGGGAACGGCCCGACCTCGACCGAGCCCGTGACCGCGACCTTGCCGAGGTCGTTGCGCAACAGGTCGACGATCATCGCGAGCTCCGCGAGGTCCTTGTCGCTGCCGAGCAACTCCGCGAGCAGTCGCGCGTCTTCGCCCGCGTCGAGCCCGCGGCGACGCGTGCCCTTGATCGGGCGCGTGCGCACCGATGCGCCGGAGCGCAGCAAGAACTCCTCCGGCGAACTGCTCAGCGCCGCCGTGCCGCAGCCGTCCTCGACGTAGGCCGAGAACGGCGCGGGGCTCACTTCGCACATGCGCCAGAACAGCGCGCGCGGATCGCCGTCCCACGCGGCCGTGAACGGCTGCGTCAGGTTGGCCTGGAAGATGTCGCCCGCGCGGATGTGCTCCACCACCAAAGCGACGCGACGTTCGTAGTCGACGCGGCTCTGGTGCGCGGTGAACGACGACGCGGCGGCGACGCGCGGCGACGGCGGCAGCGCGATCGCTTCGCGCGAATGGACGTGCGGGTCGCGTGCGTGTGCGTTGCGTTCGCGCGCGATCAACTCGTGCGCGTGCATGCTCGACTCGCGTGTGCGTTCGCGCGCGATCGCGTCGACATCGCGCGGCAACTCGTCGACGCGCGCATACGCGGCCATGTGCAGCACCGGTGCCTCGAAGTCGTCGACGATCGTGCGCGGCCACGACTCGACGTCGCGGCCGAGGTCGTAGCCGAGCCAGCCGGCGCACGTGCGTTCGCGGTGCTCGCGCAAGAACGCGTCGAGCCGCGCGAATGCGCCGATCTCTTCACCTGCGGGGATCGTCAGCGACGCGACCGGATCGCGGCACAGGATGCTGCGCGACCAGCCCGCGCCGACGAACAGCGCGAGCGGCTCGCCGCGTCCCGCCTCTGCCAGCAGCTCGACGGGATGCGGCATGGAATGCGCGCGGAGCGGCTCAGACGCCGCGGATCCAGGAAGCCTTGCGCTTCTCGAGGAAGGCAGCCATGCCCTCCTTCATCTCGGCAGTGCTGCTGATCGCGCCGAACAGGTCCGCTTCGAGCGCGAGCCCGTCCTGCATCGACATGTGCACGCCGCGACGCACCGCAAGCTTTGCGAGCGCGAGCGCTTGCGGGCCGCGCGACACCATCTTGTTGGCGATCGCCTTCACCTGCGCGAGGAGGTCCTGCGGCTCGAACACCGCGTTGACGAGGCCGATGCGCAGCGCTTCGTCCGCGGTCACGGGATCGCCCGTGAGGATCAGCTGCAGCGCCACGCCCGTGCCGCACAGGCGCGGAAGTCGCTGCGTGCCGCCGTAGCCCGGGATGATGCCGAGCGAGACCTCGGGCAGGCCGAGCTTAGCGTTCTTGCTCGCGAAGCGGCAGTCGCACGCGAGCGCGAGCTCGAGGCCTCCGCCGAGCGCGAAGCCGTTGATCGCGGCGAGCACGGGCTTCTTGCAGTTCTCGATGCGCGACGTGAGGGCCTGGCCGGTGCGCGCGTTGTCGCTGCCGTCGAGCACGCCCTGCTTCGCGAGCACCGAGATGTCGGCGCCGGCGACGAACGCCTTCTCGCCCGCGCCCGTGATCACGATCGCGCCGACCGAGTCGTCGCGTTCGAGGCCCGCGAGACAGCAGTCGAGTTCTGCGATCGTCTGCGCGTCGAGCGCGTTGAGCTTCTGCGGGCGGTTGACCGTGACGATCGCGAGGAATCCCTCGCGATCGCACAGCACGTTCTGCATGGCCGCGGTCACGACTGCGCTCCGTCCGCTTCGCCTCCACCGCGCTGCTGGCGCTCGCGCAAGGTGACGGTCACGATCTCGATGCGTTCCTTCGGCGTCGACTTCTCGCCGCCGCCGCCGAACGAGCAGTCGACCGACGCGATGTCGTCGAGCACTTCGAGGCCTTCCTCGACCTTGCCGAACGCCGTGTACTGGCCGTCGAGATGCGGCGCGTGCTCGGCGTGCACGACGAAGAACTGCGAGCCCGCGCTGTTCGGGTCGCGGCTGCGCGCCATCGACAGCACGCCGCGCGTGTGCGGCGTGTCGTTGAACTCGGCGCGGACGCCGGGGCCGTCAGGGCGGCCCGTGCCGGGCTGGCCGGTCGCACCCTTCCGAGTGTTGGGGCAGCCGCCCTGGATCATGAAGTTGCGGATCACGCGGTGGAACGCGAGGCCGTCGTAGAAGCCCTGCTGCGTGAGCTTCAGGAAGTTGGTGACGTGACCCGGCGCCTTGTCGGGGAAGAACGTGATCACCATGCGACCCTTGGTGGTCGTCATGACGGCCTCGATCTGCGCGTGGTCGGTCGTGTTGATGTCGATCATGTTCTTCGCTCCGAGGTCACTTGAGGACGGGCATGAGGATCGCCTGCTCCAGCTTCACCGGCTGCATCGGCGAGCTGCGCTCCGGGCCGCCGCACGGCACGTTCGCGATCTTGTCGAGCGTGTCGAGGCCGGACTCCAGCGCGGCGAACGCCGTGTAGCCCTGGTTGAGGTGCGGCGCGTCCGCGTGGCAGATGAAGAACTGGCTGCCCGCCGTGTCGGGGCTGCCCGAGTTGGCCATCGACAGCACGCCGCGGACGTGCTTCGTGTCGTTGACCTCGCCCTTGATCTTGTAGCCCGGGTCACCCGTGCCCCAGCGCGCCTGCTTGCTGTCGTCCTTGGTCAGCGGATCGCCGCCCTGGATCATGAAGTTGCGGATCACGCGGTGGAACTTGGTGCCGTCGAAGAAGCCGTCCTTCGCGAGCTTGACGAAGTTCTTGACCGTGACCGGCGCCTTGTCGGGATAGAACGCGACCGTCATCGAGCCGAAGTTCGTGACGAGCACGACCTTCGTCTTCGCGAGGTCGAGCTGCTCGATGTCGATCTTGCTGACGTCCGGCGCGACCTGGACGACGCAGTTGGCGCCCTTCAGGCCCGGCCACGCGAGCGCGATCGAGAGGACGCTCGTCGACGACGCGGCGCCGCCTGCGAGACGCTCGACCGGCAGCTTGATCACGCGCGAGATCGAGGTGCCCGCGGCGAGCAGGACCGGGCCGCCCTTGCCCGCGTCGCGGACCGGCGCACCGGCCTTGTCGCCGACCGTGACGTCGAGGCTGACGCCCGTCAGCAAGTCGGCGGGGACTTCGACGTCCTGCGCGACGTCGATCGACAGGCGCAGCGACACTTCGCCACCGCGAACCATCGCGGGCTCGGCGACGAGCGTCGTGCGGACACCGGGGATGTCCTGGGCCACAGCCATCGGCAGGGCGCAGGCGAACAAGAACGAAGCGAGGGTACGGATCATGGCGGTCGGCATACGAAGGGCGAAGGTTGTAGCTCCCGCAGAGGAGGGGCTCAACGACGCCGTGGCCGACCGGGCCTCGGGGCGGAAGGCGTCGGGGCGCGCGTGCGACCCCGACGCCGGCCGAGGTCAGGGAATCGAGTGCGCGAGCACGACGCGGAAGCCGTGGCCCGTGCCGACGAAGTCCTCGGCGCGGACGTTGCGGAACGCGGAGCGCGTCGGGTCGAGCGGCAGGAACCAGTCGCTGCCACGAACGATGCGCTGCGAGCCGACGGTCACGTAGGGATCCGTCACAGCGGTCGAGGGGTAGTTGGGCGTCGCGTAGCCGAACGACCCTGCGTAGGGCGAGTTGCGATCCATGCACCACTCCCAGACGTTGCCGTGCATGTCGTAGAGGCCGAACGCATTCGGCGAGAAGCTGCCCACGGGCTTCGTCTGGCCTGGGGCCAACGAGCAGATGCCGCCGCCGTAGCCGAAGGCAGCCTGATCACAACCCAGCGTCGCGCCCGTGTTCCACTCCGTGGTCGTCCCTGCACGGCAGCAGTACTCCCACTCCGCTTCCGTGGGCAGCCGATAGACCATGCCCGCGGGCAAACGCCCCGCAGTTGCTTCCTGCACCGACAGCGCAGCGCAAAACGCGGTCGCCTGCGTCCACGTCACGCGATTGACCGGCAGGTTCTGGCCGATGAACGACGAGGGGTTGGAACCCATCACCGACTGGTAGAGCGCCTGCGTGACCTCGAACTTCCCCATCCAGAACGGCCTGGAGATCGTCACGGGATGAACGGGCTGCTCGCCGGGCTGTCCGATGCTCGAACCCATCGAGAACGTGCCCGCGGGGATCGGCACCATGTTCAACGCCGCCTCAGGACCGACGAAGACAGAGTCCGTCTTCGTGATCGTGCTCGATCCACCGACATTGCTCGCAACGAGGCGCACCGAGTAGATGCCAGGCGCTGCATAGGTGAAGGACGGATTCTGCTGGGTGCTGTCGACGGTTCCGTTGTTGTCGAAGTCCCACTGCCAGCTGGTCGGGATGTCCGTCGAAGTGTCCGTGAACTGCACTGCGAGCGTCGACGCACCGCCCGCTGCAGCGGAGGTGAAGTTCGCGACCGGAGGCGGAGGCAGCTGGATGGTCGCCGTCGCGTCGTTGCTCGCCCAGAAGATCGTGTTGGTGAAGAGCGACACGTCTGCCGTCTGCACCTCGAGGGGCAGACCGGCAAGCAGCGGGTCGTTGGGCACCTGGATGCCGATCGTGAGGGCTCCGGTCGGGTTCAGGATGCTGTCGCGACGCGCATAGATCTGCAGCAGGTCGACGCGCGCAAACCCGATCGACGTGAATCCGGGCACAGGAATCGACAACTGCGTGCTCGTCGGCGCAGTGAAGAACGTGAAACTGAAGTTGCCAGCCGCAGACGACGGGTGGTTCAGCTGGAACGAAGCCGGGCGGCCGACCAGCGGCGGAACCACCACAGACATCGTTCGCTGGGCAATCGAAGGCAGGACGTGCGTGTCGCCGTAGAACACGCCCTGGTTCGCAACCGTGTCCCGTCCGCCGAAGACGACAATCTCGCCTCGATCGGAGTCGAGCGACATTCCCGCGGCCCAGCGCTCCGGAACCAACAACGCCGGATACTGCGACCAGTTCGATCCGTCCCAAGCCCACGTGTCCGCGAGCGTGTTGATCAGTCCTGCATCGGCGCCACCGACGAGGATGGTCTCTCCGGACAGCACGTCGTGGGCCATGATGGCATTGCGACGCGCGGGCGGAGCGACGGGGGTGAGCCGCGACTGCCAGGAGGTGCCGTCGAACGTCCAGGTATCGCTGAACGTGGTCGTGCCATTGTCGCCGCCGAAGAGGATCATCTGGCCGCGAGCCGCATCGAACGACATCGTCGCGAGCCCGCGAGGTGATGGGCCGGCAATCGCCAACTGGGACCAGCTGCTGCCATCCCAAGTCCAGGTGTCCCCCACCGCCGTCGGCGAGGACGCAGAACCTTGGAAGCCGCCGAACATCACGACCCGCTGCCGCCACGAGTCATAGGCCATCGTGAACGCAGCGCGCACCGTGGGCGCTGTCGCGGGCGATCGCAGATTCCAGTTCGAGCCGTCCCATTCCCAAGTCTCGTTGACGAGACCGATGCCCGGGACGAAGCCGCCGAACAACACGGCCCGATCACGACGGGTGTCGTAGACCACCTGATGCCCCCAGCGGGCCGAAGGCTGCGTCGACGGAGAACGCTGTAGCCACCCGAATCCGTTCCAGGACCAGGTGTCGCCCAACGCCGTCACGACACCTTGCGACTCGTGGTAGCCACCGAAGAGCAACGTGTCGCGTCGCGTCGAGTCGAAGGTCATGCCGAAGTCGCTGCGAGGGCTCGGCGAGGTGCGAGGATTGCGCTGGATCCAGCTTTGCGCTGGGACAGAACTCGCCAGCAGTGCCAATCCGGCAGACAGAAGAAGGAATCGGTTCGTGCGCATCGAGGAGGCTGTGGTGGGAAGGAGGCTCAGGGGAGAAGCCTTCCAACCGCCGTCGCCATCGGGCCGTGACAAAAACTCGGCGACAAATGGGCTCTCACTGCTGCCGCTTCGGTCCACAGCATGACACTGCCCGCGGACCGCAGACTGCTCGGCATGCAGAACGAGCAGGCGGGGAACCCGCCCGCGGAGGCGACAGCGTCGCAGAACAGACGCGCGACTTCCGACCCGCCGCGGGAGAACCCCGCCCCGCGCCCCTCCCCTACCGCTCGAACGCGACCGCCATGCCCATCCCGCCGCTCATGCACAGCGTCGCGAGGCCCCGGCGACCGCCGCGTTGCCGCATCGCGTGCAGCAGCGTCACGACGATGCGCGCGCCGGTGGCGCCGATCGGGTGGCCGAGGGCGATGGCGCCGCCGTGCACGTTGAGACGGTCGCGTGCGATCGGCAGGTCCTTCAGGCACGCGAGCATCTGCGCGGCGAACGCTTCGTTGAGTTCGACGAGGTCGAAGTCGGACAGCGACATGCCGGTCTGCTGCAGCAGCTTCTTCGTCGCGGGCACGGGGCCGATGCCCATGATGCGCGGACTGACGCCGGCGGTCGCCGACGCGCCGAGGTAGGCGAGCGCGGGGATGCCGCGGCGCTTCTGTTCGCTCTCCGTCATCAGCACGAGCGCCGAGGCACCGTCCGTGATGCCCGAACTGTTGCCCGCGTGCACGGTGCCGGTCTTTTGGATGAACACGGGCGGCAGCTTCTGCAGGTCCGCCATCGTCACGCCTTGGCGGACGTGCTCGTCGGTGTCGACCACGACGTCGCCCTTGCGTCCCGCAATCACGACCTTGGCGATCTCGTCGGCGAAGGCGCCCGCCTTCTGCGCGGCCTCGGCGCGCGCGTGGCTCTGCAGCGCGTATTCGTCCTGCTGCTCGCGCGGGATCGCATAGTCCTGCGCGAGATACTCCGCCGTCATCCCCATCGGCTCCTTGAGGATGCCGCAGGTGAAGCCGTCCTGGTAGTTGCCGTCGAGCACGGGCTGGTGGCCGAGGCGATAGCCCTGGCGATACTGCGGCAGCAGGAACGGGATGTTCGTCATGCTCTCCATGCCGCCCACGACGACGACCTTCTTGCCTTCGAGCAGCAAGGCCGCGCGCGCGAAGTCGAACGCCTTGAGGCTTGAGCCACACGCCTTGTTGACCGTCGTCGCAACGGCGCCGTCTCCGCAGCCCGCGGCAACCGCGACCTGACGCGCGGGATTGGGGCCGGAGCCCAGCTGGCGCGCCTGCCCCATGAACACTTCTTCCACGTCGGTCGGCGCAACGCCGCACTTCTCGAGCGCGGCCTTCACCGCGTGCGCGCCGAGGTCGACGGCGGACAAGGACGACAGCGCGCCCATGAACTTGGCGATCGGGGTGCGGACGGCGGACGTGATGGCGATGCGTTCCATGGGCTCGGGCGTGGGGTTCGGGGGCGAAGACCATACGCGCGCCGCGAGCGCGATGCGACCGCACGCGGGGCGCAGGGCGACGGGACCCGGCGCAGCGGCACACCGCTCCGATCGCGCAGCGCTGCCGAGTGCCACGGACCCGCGCAACGACACCTGCGCGAACGGCCCGTGCCACGGTCGGTTCCGTCCGCGCCGCGACGAACGGCCACTGCGCACAAGCCCCCTCACGCGGGCCCGGCACGCGTGCCGATACCAGGGGCTGCGCCCGCGGCTGCGATGTGCAGCCGGGCCGCAGCCGCCTCACCGTGGACACGCACCGACGCCGCACCGACGCCGAGCACTTCGAGGCCGCCATCGCGCGGCACCGGCTCGACCTGCAGACGCAGTTGAAGCGGTCCACGTCGCTGCCGAGCGCGATGTTCGACGCGAGCGACCCGATGCTCGAGGCGCGCCTCTGCGCCGCGACCGAGGGCATCTTCCAGAAGCTGCTCGAATGGGACGCACCGCGCGCGCTGCCGACCGAAGGCGAACAGCGGCTCGAGAAGATCGGCAAGCACGAACTCGTCGGCGTGTTGATGGCGGCGCTGCACGGAGAGTTCGACGGTCCGTTCGACGGCGCGGCCGCGCCGCGCCTCGACGAGCACAAGACCGAGGAGTTCTTCGCGATCCTCGCCGAAGCCGCAGCACGTTCGACGGGCAAGCCGCAGGAACGCGCGCAGGGCCTGCTCGCAGCGCAGCACGCGCGCGACGCGGCGACGATCGACGACGCGGCGCGCGCGCTCGCGGATGCGCTCGCGGCGACGCTGCGCGGAACGTGCGACCCATCCGTCGACGGCGACGGCGACGCGATGGACGACGAGAACCTCGCCTTGCAGCAGCTGTGTGAACGCGTCGCGGCTTCGGTCGCGCGCGCGGCACAATCGACGCAACCGCAGGTCGACCACGCCGGAAGCGCGACGCACGACGAGGACGACGCATCGTGAGCGCGCGCACGCAGGCGGAACTTCGCGAACAAGCTGCGCTCGAGTGCGCGCAGGCGTTCGTCGACGCGGCGCGGTGCCGCATCGCGCACGGTCGCGACAGCGCGCATACGTTGCGCGCGCTCGCGATGTTCACCGACGCGCTGTCGCACGCGTGGCACGAAGGCGTCGAATCGCCGTTCGCGCTGCAGTTCGGCGACGACGCGATCTGCCACGACGGCGAGCCGCTGCTCGCGCCAAGCCTGCAGGCCAAGGCGCTGCTGCGCGCATGTGCGGCGCGCGAAGTCGCGTCGCTCGCGTTCGCGGACGGATTCGACGCAGAAGAAGGCAACCGGCTGTTCGACCTGCTGCTGCAGGACTGCAACCGCGATGCGTTCTTGCGCCAGCACCGCGAGGACGCGCTGGCCGCGTTCGCCGTGCGCCACGTGCGCGTGTCGTCGCGCACGCCGGCCGATCCCGGCAATCGTTCGGTGTCGCTGCCCGACGCGGACAGCCAGGACCTCCACCACTACCAGGACCTCGCGGACGCGCTGCACGACAACGCCGTGCTCGCGGCCGGCGACCACTCGCTAGGCGTCGCGAACGCGCAAGGCATCATCGAACGCACGCTGCTGCGCCTCGACCAGGCGCCGAGCGGACTCCTGTCGCTCGCCGCGCAGGACAACGTCGATCGCTTCACCGTCGGCCACTCCGTGCGTGTGGCGCTGCTGGCGCTGCAGGTCGCGCGCGCTGCGGGCGCGCAGAAGGAGCAGCTCGTCGACGTCGGGATCGCGGCGTTGCTGCACGACATCGGCAAGTCGAAGGTGCCGCCCGAGATCCTCTGGAAGCGCGGCAAGCTCGACGAGCAGGAATGGGTCTGGATGTCGCAGCACCCGCGGCTCGGCGCGGACATCCTGCTCGAGCAGGACGATGTGATGCCGAGCGCGGTCGGCGCCGCGTTCTGCCACCACATGGACGGCCACGGCGGCGGCTATCCGAGCTCGCTGCTGCCCGTGCAGCCGAGCGGCACGAGCCGGCTGATCCGCGTGTGCGACGTGTTCGAGGCGCTGACTTCTATGCGTCCCTACAAGCGCGCGCTGACGCCGATGGAGGCCTATGCGGTGATGCGCCGCAATGCGTGCGACTTCGATGCACGTTGGCTGCAGCTGTTCGTGCGCACGCTCGGCTTGTTCCCGCAGGGAACGCGCGTCCGACTCGACGACGGGTCGCTCGCTGTCGTGCTGCGCCAGGGCGCCACGCCTGCAACGCCCTTGGTCCGGCCGCTCACGGGGCCAGGCGGCGCGGACCTCGCCGCCGACGCGCCCGCGGAACTCGCGATCGGCGCCGAACGGAACGGTGAGAGACGCACGGTCCAATCGGTCTACACGCGCGATCGCTCGGTGCCGGTTCCCGAAGAAGGCTACGCGCCGCTCGATTACCTGACGCAGACCGTGCACGGCGCGTGCCTGCGCCGCGAGCCGCACTGACGTCCGCGCGCATGGCGAACGCGAGGCGGTGACGCATGCGAAGCGCAGAGGCGCGTCGTGGCCGTTCGCGAACGGTCCGATGCACGACGCGCGCATGCGCTGGTGACCGCACGGCCCCCACCGCAACACGGCCCATGGCGATCGAGCCGCAATGGCCGAGAAGGCCGACGGAGGCGCCATGTTCGCTGTCGTTCGCATCGCTGCGTGGACTGCGATCGCCGCACTCGGCATCGCGTGCGGCTGGGGCTACGCCGACTCCGCGGAGCTCAACGGCCACGTGCGGCTCTTCGACGGCACGCCGGTGGCCGGGGTCCGCATGCGCATGACCTGGCCCGACGAGCCGCACTACGGCCCCGCGGAGACCTTCACCGACCAGAACGGCTTCTACCGGTTGTTCGCGCTCGAGCCTTCGTTCGGCTCTGCGAACTGGCGCCATGTCTTCGTCCAGCCCGATCTCGCGGGCTACGCGTTCGCGCCCCCCAGCCTCGACACGGTGCTCGCGCACGACACCCAGACGGCGGACTTCACCGCGACGCCTGTGGGAGCCGTGAGCACGACGACCCTGATCGTGTGGTGGGAAGCCGAAGCAGGCTCCGGGCCGTGCGAGGCAGGAATCCTGCGCGTCGAGACCCGGCGATGAGCCGTTGTGCCACGCGCCGATCTTGACGCTGCGACCGGATTGCACGAACCTCCCCGGCCTTCCATGGGTGGGCCCAAGAGCGTCCCGACGCGCACGGTAGGCATCTTCGTGCTCGCCGCCTTGATCGGCGTCGCAGGCGGCCTGCTCGGCGCGGGCTTCCAGCACATGCTGGTCTGGATGCAGCACACGCTCGTGGGCCCGGGCGATCGGCTCTCGGACGCGGTGCGCACGAACTTGTCGACGTGGCAGACGCTCGCCGTGCCCGCGCTCGGCGGCGTCGCGGCCGGACTCGCACTGCTGCTGCGTCGCGATGCGAAGGCGCCGTTCGGGATCACGGACATCATCGGCCTCGTCGCGTTGCGCAAGGGCACGATCCGCTTCCGCGACAGCCTCGTGCAGATCCTCAGCTCCGCGTGCACGATCGGCACCGGCGGCAGCATCGGAAAGGAAGGCGCCAACTCGCAGCTCGCCGCCACGTTCGCCGCGGCGGTGAGCCGTTGGACGAAGGCCAACTCGCGCACACGCGCGATGCTGCTCGGCTGCGGCGTCGCCGCAGGAATGGCGACCTCCTACAACGCGCCGATCGCGGGCGCGATCTTCGTGATGGAGGCCGTGCTGGGGAACTTCGCGATGGACGTGTTCGCACCCATCGTCGTGTCGTCGGTCGTCGCGACGATCCTGCGCCGCGCGCTGCTCGACGAGAAGGCCATCTACGCGGAGGGACTGCCCGACGACCTCGGCGTGCTGTCGTGGCACCTCGTGCTGTCCGCGCTGCTGCTCGGCGTGTTCTGCGGCATGGGCGGCATCCTGTTCCGCCGCTCGCTCGCCGCGGGCAAGCGCGCCTTCGCCGCGATCAAGCTCCCGCCCCCGCTCACGCTCGGGCTCGGCGGCCTGCTCGTCGGCGCGATGGGCCTGTTCGTGCCCGAGGTCTGGGGCAACGGCTTCGACGTGATCGGAAGCATCGTGAAGGGCTCTTCGCTCGCGCCGATCACGCTCATCCTCTCGCTGTTCGTGTGGAAGGTCGCGGCGACAGTGACCACGATCGGCAGCGGCGGCCTCGGTGGCATCTTCACGCCGAACCTCGTCGTCGGCACCGCGTTCGGCGCGTTCTTCGCCTACGCGCTCGAGGGCATCGCGCCGAGCCCGAACCTCGAGGCTGCGCGCTCCGAGCAGATCACCTTCGCGTTCGTCGGCATGGCGGGTCTCTGCGCCGCCGTCACCCATGCGCCGGTCACGTCGATCGTGCTCGTGTTCGAACTCACGGGCCACTACGAGCTGACGCTGCCGATCATGCTGTGCAGCATCACGGCGAGCGTCGTCGCGCGCATGATCGACGAGGACAGCTACTACACGGACGCGCTGCGGCAGAAGGGCCAGACGCTGCCGACGGGGCTCGAGGAGCTCGCGCTCAAGACCACCTACGTGCGCGACGTGATGCGCAAGGACGTCGCGACGGTGCGCGACGTCGCCACGTTCGACGAGGTGATGGACCGCTTGTCGAAAGAACGCGGCGACTCGCTCTACGTGCTCGACGAAGCGGGCGCGCTGGTCGGCCGCATCCAGCTGCAGGACGTGAAGAACTTCATCAACGACCCGACGTTGAGCTCGGTCGTGATCGCGCAGGACCTCACGCGCCCCGCGGTGACTGCATCGGCGGACGATTCCATCGCGTCGATCCTGCCCTACTTCGACGACGCGAGCGTCAGCGAGATCGCGGTCACGCAAACCCACCCGCGCAAGCTGCTCGGCTGCGTGCGCCAGCAGGACGTGATCGCTGGCTTCCGCAGCGAAGTGCTCGGCCAGCAACGCCGCGCGCGGCTGCGTTCGGGCGACAAGAAGCGCAGCGAGCAGATCGACCTGCCGAGCGGCTGGGAGATCGCGGAGATCACGGTGCCCGCCGAGTGGCACGGGCTCGCGATCGACAACCTGCCCGAAACGGCGCTCGCGTGGATGGCGCCGCTCACGATCGAACGGCTCACCGATGACGGCGCGGTCGAGCGGCTCGCGGCGACGCAGGACCTCGTGATCCGGCAAGGCTGGTCGTTGGTCGCACTGTGCCGCAGCGCCGAACTGCAGCGGTGGCGCGAGGGCGCAGCGCAGTTGGACGACTGAGCCTCGCTACGCGCCTCCGGCGAGCAGCGCGATCGCCACGAGCGAACGCAGCGTCCACGCGATCGTGCGGATCCAGTTCGTCCCGACCAGGCGAGACGCCGCGCGCGCATCGAACCCTCGTTCGAGCATGCGGTGGCACGGGACCTGGACGAAGAACGTCGAAGCCCACACGCCGGCAAGCAGCGCGAGCCCGAGCCACGCGAGTGGCGCAGCGCCTTGCGGCGGCGCCAGCGCGAGCAGCGCGGCGCATGCGAGTTCCAGGACCATGAGCGGCAGCACGACGAACGCGATCCGCGCGCAGTGTTCGCGTTCGTAGTCGGCGAAGCCCTCGATGCCGACCCTTCGGTAGAGCGGGTAGTGCACGACCTGGATGATCCAGATCACGCCGGTCATCAGCAGCGTCGGGATTGCGTGCAGCAACGGCAGAGACAGCGGCAACGACGCAACGATGGCTGCGAGGTCCATTGCGTCACTTCACGGCGTTGCGTCGCGCTGCGAGCAGGATCGAAGCGAACGGCCACCACCAGATCAGGTCATTGGTGAGGATCACGACGCCGAACCGCCACGGCAGCTCGCCGCGCGATGCCGCGAGCAGGAAGCCGATGGGTCCGAAGACCTTGCCGAGCAGGCCGACGAGAACGATCGGCCAGTGCGTCTTCGGGTCGTTCGCGGCGAGCCAGTAGCCGACGCCGTAGACGCCGACGATCATGCCGATGCACTGCCACAGCGACGGGTAGTTGGGCTGCGGCAGGCCCGCCATCTCGAACCAGATCGACGGGAACAGCACCGCCCCGGCGCCGAACGCGAGGTTGTAGATCGCCGCGAGGCGCAGGACGGTCGCATGCGAAGGCACGCGGGCGCAGTTCGCGGCACGGCGGCCCGCGGATGCGACGGCCCGCGTGCGCAAAGCCGCGCCGGCCCTGTGCTGCGCCACGATGCCGCTGCCGCGGGGCCTTCGGAGCCCGCGGAAGCAGGCGGCGCAAGTGACCCGGTGCAGCCGTTCGCTATCCTGGTCGCCCCCGATGAGTCGCCGCAACGCAGCCGCCATCCTGATCACCCGCGGTGCGGGCGTGGACCTCGAGATCCTGCTGTGCGAACGCGCGCCCGAGCTGCGCTTCTTCGGCGGCTACTGGGCCCTGCCTGGCGGCACGCTCGCCCCCGAGGACTGGGAGGCGATCGGGCACCCACCCGGCGACGACGACCGGGATGCGCTGCACGCGTGCGCGCTGCGCGAGCTGTTCGAGGAGACAGGGCTCGTGCGCCATGCCTTGCCCCTGGACCGCGCGACGCCGGATCGACTTCGCACCGCACGGACCGAACTGCTCGCGCGCGAAGCGAAGGACCAGAAGAACGACGCGGCGCCGAAGCCGCGCTCGCCGTTCCTCGACCTCGTCGCAGGCTGCGCGCAGCCCGCGCCCATGCAGCCGCTGTGCCGCATCGAGACGCCGCCGTTCGCGCCCGTTCGCTACGACACCGTGTTCTTCCACGCGCCGCTTTCGCAGTGCACGACGAGCACGAAGCGCGACGCGAACGGTTCGCCCGAGCCCGATGTGTGGAACGGAGAACTCACGCAGGGCCGCTTCTGGAAGCCATCCGACGCGCTCGCGGCGTGGAGGAAGGGCGAGATCCTGCTCGTGCCACCGGTCGTGATCGTCTGCGAGCATCTCGCGGCGCATGCGGACTTCGCTGCATTCGCGCGCGCGATCGACGCAACGGCCAAGGGCTACCACGGTGGCAAGCTGCACGAGGTGCGCTTCTCGCCGGGCATCGTGCTCGCGCCGCTGCGCACGCCGACGCTGCCGCCGGCGACGACGACGAACTGCCTCGTCGTCGGCACGCGCGACCTGTGGATCGTCGATCCAGGCAGCCCGAACGAGGACGAGCAAGCTCGCTTGCTCGCGCTGCTCGACGACCTCTGCAGCAGAGGCGCGCGCCTTGCCGGCGTGCTGTCGACGCACCACCACCCCGACCATACTGGCGGCATCGCCGCGTTGTGCGCGGCGCGCGGACTCGAAGTGCGGGGCCACCCGGAGACGCTGTCGCGCCTTCCGTCAGGGTGCAGGCTCGGCGCAGAGATCCACGACGGCGACGTGATCCAGCTCGGCGTTGCGCCGGACGGTTCGCCGAACTGGTCGCTGCGCGCCGTGCACACGCCCGGCCACGACCGCGGCCACCTGTGCTTCGTCGAGAGCCGCTACGGTGCAGCCATCGTCGGCGACATGCTGTCGACGGTGTCGACGATCATCGTCGACCCGCCTGAAGGCCATCTCGCGACCTACCTGCAGAGCCTCGAACGGTTGTTGCAGGAACAGCTCTCGACGCTGTATCCGGCGCACGGCCCCGCGCTGCGCGACGGCTCGAGGCTCGTGAAGCAGTACCTGCGCCACCGACGCCAGCGCGAGACCGGGCTGGTGACCGCGCTGCAGGAAGGCGGCGGCACCGTCGAGCAGCTGCTGCCCAAGGTCTACTGGGACGCGGATCCGCGGCTGTATCGCTTCGCGGCGCGTTCGCTGTTGGCCGGCTTGCAGAAGCTCGAGGAGGAAGGCCGCGCGCAGCAGCGCGACGGCGTGTGGAGCGCCTGCAGCGTCGCGTGAACGCGCGGCGGACGGGACTGCCGTCCGCGGACTTCGTCACGTTCCGCATCGCAGTTCGACGCAGCGTTCGCGTGCAGTGGCGTTCACCACGCCGCGGCGTACCGAGCAAGTCAGAGCAACGGCGAAAGCAGACGGCAGAAGCCGTCGACCAACCGCCAGATCGGCCGCTTCTGCGCAGGCGACGTCACGCGACGGCACGCGGCCGCGCGCTCGTCGAGCGTCCGCAGCACTTCGCGCGCGAAGTCGGGCGACTCCGGCAGCACGGCAGCCACTTCGAAGTTGAGGTGCGCGCTCCTCAGGTCGAGGTTGGCGCTGCCCACCATCGCGAGCCTGCCGTCGACCACGAGCGCCTTCGCGTGGTTGTAGTCGGACTCGGTCTCGTAGACCTCGATGTCGTTCTCGATGAGCTCGTCGTAGTAGCTGCGCTGCGCGTGGTAGAGCACGATCGCCTCGCTGCGACGTCCGTTCGTGAACACGCGCACGCGGACGCCGCGCGCGGCGGCCACGAACAGCGCCATCGTGAGGGAAGGCGGCGGCACGAGGTACGGCGAGCTCACGTCGATGCTCGTCTGCGCGTCGCCGATGGCCTGTAGCGCAGCGAGCCACAGCGGCTGCCGATCGCGGTCCGGGCCGCTCGCGACGATGCCGACGATGTCGCTGCCGACGCTCGGCTGCGGCGGATACCAACGTGCGTCGTTGAGTTCTTCGTCGGTCGCGTAAAACCAGTCCTCCGCGAACAACTCGTGCATCGCCGCGACCGCCGGCCCCTGCACGCGCACCATCGCGTCGAGCCACTTTCGCTTCTTGCCGAAACGGTCGTTCGCGTACTCGTCGCCGACGTTGCGGCCGCCCGTGAACGCGACCTCGCCGTCGACGACGAGGATCTTGCGGTGGCTGCGCAGGTTGACGGTGAACGGCCGCCGCTTCCACAGCAGCGGCATGAATGGCTCGGCCTTGCCGCCGGCCTCGCGCAGCGCGGCGAGGTGGCGCCCCTTCAGCGAGAAGCTGCCGAACGAGTCGTAGAGCAAGCGCACTTGCACGCCGCGCCGCGCTGCCGCGGTCAGCAGCTCGAGCAGTCGCAACCCCGTCGCGTCGGGACGGAAGATGTAGACCTCGAAGTGCACGAACGAGCGGCTGCCTTCGATCGCGAGCGCAGCCGCCTGGAAAAAGTCGCTGCCGGACGGGAGCCAACTCGCGCGGTTGCCGCGGGCGAGCGAGTCCGGCGCGATGCCCGCGAGCAAGCGGCACATCGGTCCCAGTTCCTGCAGCTCGAGCTGTGCGTCGTCGTCGCGCGGCCGCGACACTCCGCGCCAGCGCTGCTGGCTCGTGCGCAGGCGCCGCAGGCGTTTCAGCTGTAGCCGTCGCGGGAACAGGTAGTAGAGGAAGAGCCCCGTTCCGTAGGGCAGCACGAGGATCACGACGATCCACAACAACGTGCTCGCCGGCGCGCCGCCGCTGGCGACGACGCGCCACACGAAGACGACGACGAGCAGTTCGGTGATCGCCCAGAACGCGATCGCGATCCAGTGCCATGGCGACACGGAGTCCGCGAGTTGCATGAGGGCGAGCATCGGACGCACAGCATGGCCGCACCGTGGCGTCGCGCGCCAGCGGCCGAGGGGAGTAGTCGACGAAGGGCGAGCTTCGTCCCCCGCCGAGGGCGCAGACGCTGCGACGCGCGCGCGTCAGGCCACGAGCGGAGCCCCACATTCCGGGAATCCTCCGGCATGTTGGGCGATACTGCGCGCGATGACCGAGCCCAAGGGCCACAACGCTGCGCGACGCGCGATCCCGCCGCGCGACGACCCGGACCGCACCTTCGCCAAGCGCGTGGTCCGCAACGGCCTCGGCCTCGTGCTGCTGCTCCTCGGCATCGCCGGACTCGTGCTGCCGATCCTGCAGGGCTGGCTCATGATCCTGGTCGCGCTGAGCCTGATCGACCTGCCGATCAAGCACCGCATCCACGTGTGGCTGCTGCGCTGGCGTTGGTACCAGAAGATCGCCGTGAAGCACGACGAGGCGTGGGCGCGCTGGCGCGCGTTCCGGCAACGGCGGCGCGCGAAGACGCGCGCGTGACGCGCGGGCAGGCAGGCGCTTCGAACGCAGGCAGCGCGACTCAGGACAGCGCGCGACAGGAGCACCAGGGCTAGCAGCCCTTCGAACAGCGACCGCGCGCCGCGCGAACTCGAGTTCGATCAAATCCGGCCCCGCCCACTCGACGCCGTGCCCACGATGCCGAGGCCGGCGCAGACGCAGCCCGCCGGGCGTCCTTCGAGGATCCGCTAGACGCCGCTCGAACGCACGGCAACCGAGCCGTTGTGCGTGCCGACGCGCAGGTCGCCGTGGCCGTCGCCGGCGACCGCGCGCATGCGACGTTCCGTGCGCGACTCCACGCGGACGCCGCTCGACTCCATGCGGCCGTTGTGCGTCGAGGCTTCGATGGTCGCGGACCGCGCGCCGACGTCGACCGTGACGCCGCCGTTGTGCGTGGTCACCGAGCCGCCCACGGGGCCGTGTCCTTCGCAGACCAGCTCCACCTCGCCGTTGTGCGTCGTCAGGTCGACCACGGCCGCGTCGCCGCGAACGCGCACGCCACCGTTGTGCGTCAGCGCCTTGATGTCGCCCACAGTCGACGTCGTCTCGATCGCGCCGTTGTGGGTCGTGAGCCGCAAGGCGAACTGCGGCGGCGCTTCGACCGTGTAGGCAAACGACGCGTTCGCGTGCCACGGCAACGACGACGGCGCGACACTGCGGATCACGAGCTCCGATCCGTTGCGTTCGAGGACGACGTCGAGTTGCGCGACGTTCTCGCGTGCCTCGATCTCGTCCTCGCCGTGGGCGACGAGCTGCGCCGTGACTTCGACGGACTCCTTGCCCGGGACGCCGCGCACGCGGATCGCGCCGTTGTGCGTGGTGCACGCGAGCCCGGACAGTCCCTGCGCGGACTCGCTGCGCTGCACCTCACGCTCCGCGCGATGACGGGCCATCGTGCAGGATGGCAGCGAGCAGCCGACGAGGACGACGAGAAAGGCCGGAGTGGCCGCGAACGCAGATGTGGGGAATCGCATGGATCGAAGGTCGAGATCGGGTCGCCCCGTCCGAACGAACCGGCGGGACGACGACAGCCGACTTCTACGAACCTGCCGCCGAAGATTGCAGGCTCACGGAAAGTCGCATGGCCGATTCGCCGGCGCGGTCAGCGCATGCTGCTGCGGGTCGGCGACGCCACGACGATCGGCAGCAGACGCCGGTCCGGCTTCGCGCCAGGCGCCCCCACCTGCAGGTGCAGCACGGCGTATTCCCCGATGCTCGGCTCGCGGCCGAGCGGCGCGTCGACGTAGAACACCGCGCGGCATTCCGGCTCCACCGACACCAACGAGTTCGCGAGGAACGGCGCGTAGCCGGTCGCGCCCTCGAGGCGCCCGCCGCCGCGACGCTGCATGCGGACCTCGCCGATCGCCATGTCCTTCGAACTGCCGGACTGCGAACCGAGGCGCACGTGCAGCAGCTGCCTAGTCGGGTTGTCGACAGTCAGCACGAGGCGGGAGTCTGGATTCGTGAAGTCCACCACGACGGGCGCGCCGGCGAGCGTGGCGCGCAGCATCTGCGTGCTGTCGCCGTCCCATGCCTCGGGGTTCTCGGCGCGGTAGCGGAGCCCGATGCTCGGCCGCTCCGAGGTCTTGGGGAGAGCCCCGCACGCGCTGAGGAGCATGAGGATCGGCAACCCGAGGCACGTCGAAGGGAGTCGTCGCATCGCGAGTGGAGGTAAGGCGGACGGATAAGACGCTGGCCTGGCGAACAGTAGAAGCAGTTTCCGGGAGATGGTCGAGCAACGGCCCAGCCCATGGCTGCACGGTCGAAGGCCGGTCTCGTGCCGAGGACCGGCACGCGTGTCGGAGGGCCACAGGTCGGGGAGGCGTGTGGCAGCACTGGCGCCTCGCCAGCATGCCTGCGCTGCTCGTTCGAGCCTGCGCACTCGATCCTGCTTCGCGGCCTTCCTGGCGCGCGACCGGAGAGTGGAGCCGATGGTCGGATTTGAACCGACGACCTACGCTTTACGAAAGCGTTGCTCTACCGCTGAGCTACATCGGCGCGTTTGCGGCGCGGCACCTTAGCGAGCGGGGCCCTGCGCTTCCAGTCCCTTGTGGCGTCGTTCGTCACTTCGGCGAACGGTCCTGCGCCCTCTTCGGGCCGCGCGAACCACTTGCCTCCGTGCGGACGGGCCTCGGCTGTCGTCGCCTGCCCCAAACGAGAGCGGGGCCTCGCGGCCCCGCATCGCGTGAACCTGGATCGGACGGCAGCGCCGCCCGACTTCAGTCCGGATCAGTTGGCAGCCGGGCTGCCGACCTTCTTGATCGCGCCGAACAGCATCGCGCGGCGCGCGTCGTCGATCTTGGCCTTGCCGATGGCGCCGGCGACTGCGATGCGGATCTGCATGTCCGCGCCGCCCGCCAGCGTGTCGCCGAGGGCGCGACCGACTTCGTCGCTGCAACCGGCCGACGAGCGGCCGAGGATGTCGCCGATCGCATCAGCGGCCGCGACCTTCAGCTCCGTGCTGCCGCCGCCCGTGAGGGCCGCGACCAGCGCGCCGAGGTTCGCGTCCGTGCCGCTGAAGCCCAGCGCGCGAGCGGCCGGGACAGCGACCGCGTCCGCGCGGTCGAGTTGCTTCTCGAGGCTGCCGAGAGCGCCCTGGATCGAGCACTTGCCGGCGGCCATCGCGAGCAGCGCGGAGCTCGCCTGCGTGGCGTAGCCCTCGGCGCGGACGTTCTGCGGCTCGGCGCCGACGCCTTCCATCGCCGTGTTCACGGCGGCGAGCAGCGACTCGCTGGTCAGCGGGCCGGCGACGACCGAGACGAGGCCCGAGAAGGGCTCGAAGCGCGTCGTGGCGGCTTCGACGTCCTTCGCGACGACGATCACCTTCGTGCTCGCCATGCGCGGGTCCTTCTTGATGTTGTTGATCACGTCCTCAGGCAGGCCGTCCGGCAGGATCTCCTGGATCACGACGACGTCCGTGCCCGGGTTGACCAGCAGGCTCTGCATGCCGCGGATCGCGTTGGCTTCGGCGGCGACCGAGAGGCCGCGCTGGTTCGAGGCTTCGCGCGTGGCCTGCGACAGGCCTTCGGCGTTGCCGATCACCTGGACGACGCGGACCGACTCCTCGGTCACGGCCTGGGCGAGCGCGTCGACGACCTTGTCGGCCGCGGGGACCGAGACGCCGTTCGAGGCCTTCACGAGGGCCGTCGCGGCGGCGTAGCGCACGCGCTTGTCCGTGCTGTCGAGGGCCGCGACCATCGAGCTCGTCGAGAGCTCGGCGCGGTTCTCGACCGTGGCGAGCGCCTCGATGGCGCCGACGGAGACGTTGGCGAGATCCTTGCGGAGGCCGGCTTCGAGCGCCATGCGCAGCGTGCTCGGGCCCGTGGCGAGAGCCGCCATCTTGAACTCAGGCACGAGGGCCTCGAGTTCCTTGGCCTTCTCGTCGCCCTGCGCGATCGACGTCTCGATCAGGTTCGCCTCGGCGAGGTTGGCCTGGGCGAGCGTGCTCTGCGCATCGCGGCTGGACGGATCCGCCTTGACGCCGTCGAGGGCCGAAGCCTTCGCGAGCTCCGCGGCGTAGACGAGCGACGGAACGTCGCGCGCGACGAGCTTGTCGTCACTCATCGTCCAGACCACGTCGCTGAAGGCGCCCGCGGCCACACCGCTCTGCAGGTAGTCGTTCGCAGCCTTCACGTAGAGGCTGACCGCGCTGTCGTTGATGCCGTGCTTCTTCAGGAACGAGCGGGCAACCGTGCGCACGCTCTCCTGGTCGTCGGCCTGGGCCAGCATCGCCATCGCGGGCGCGGCGCGGCGGTCACCGATGTGCAGCAGGGCGGACGCGGCGTTGAGGCGCGCGGTCGCGTTGCTGCTCTTGCACAGCTCGATCAGCGGCAGGACCGCCGAACGGCCGAGTTGGACCAGCGCGGCGATGCCGTTGACCTGGCCATCGGCGTCGTCGGGGTTGCCGAGGCGCGCGGCGATCGCCGGGACGGCGAACTCACCGTGCTCGGCCGACAGCTTGAGGATCGCATTGCGGCGGTCGTCGTAGGACGAGTCCGCGGCGCAGGCGGTCTGGGCGAGGGCCTCGATGGCGGCCTCGTCGCGCGAACGCTCCTTCCGCTCGAGCTTCGCACGCTCCAGGATCGACTGGGCGATCTTCTGGATCTCGTCCTGCTGGCTCAGCAGCAAGAACCACTCGTCCTGCGTGATCGAACGGTAGAGCTCGAGGGCCTGCTCGTTCGACGGATCTTCCTTCAGCACTTCGCGGAACGCCTCGAGGGCCTTCGCGCGATCCTCGGTCGTGCCGAGGCGCAGCAACTTGACGCCTTCCTGGAACTTCGAGTCCTGCGCATTGGTCGCGCCAGCGACCACGAGGGCGACAACGGACGCCAGAAGGGACTTGGACAACGAGCTGGCCATGAAACGTGGCTCCTTGCGATGCACGAAGGCTTGAGGGGTCTCGGGCTGGGAGGGAGAAGACGACACAGAACCGCGCGGCCTGGAGGGCAAACCAGGACGAGTCCGCAACGGAACGATACGCCACCTCTTGGCTCGAAGAGGTTGGCGCATGCTAGGTTCGGTTGCGATGCCGTCAAGGGCAGGCGACCAGGCGCAGGCGTTGGAGGATCATACCCCGACCTGCGCGTCGTGACGTCGCCGACACAGCGGCCGAGGCGGCCGCGCGAGGGCCAGCCTTGCCGCCGCCTCCTCTCGCTGCCGTTTCCGTCGACCGCACCGGGACTTCCGCGCCAGCAGCGGCTCGTTGCGTCGCAACCGCCTGCTCCTAGATTCGCGAAAATGACCGCACCGCCCCCCATCGTCCTGGTCGTCGACGACGAACGCGCGATCCGGGAGGAGCTGGCGTTCGCGCTCGGCTACCACGGCTTCCAGGCGCGCGAGGCGGCGGACGGCGAGGCGGGGCTCCAGGCGGCGCTCGACCCGGCCGTCGCCGCCGTGCTGCTCGACATCAAGATGCCGCGCATGGACGGGCTCGAGGTCCTGCAGCGACTGCGCGAGGCGCGCCCCGAACTGCCCGTCATCGTGATCTCGGGCCACGGCGACATCGACACCGCGGTCCTGGCGGTCAAGAAGGGCGCCTACGACTTCCTGCAGAAGCCGTTCGGCAGCGACCGCGTGCTCGTGTCGGTCAAGAACGCGCTCGCCGCGGCGAAACTGGCCGAGCAGAACAACGAGCTGACGCGGGCCCTCGAACGCGACACGCAGCTGCTCGGCCGTAGCGAGGCGATGCAGCAGGTCAGGACGCGCGTCGACAAGGTGGCCACGAGCGACGCCGCGGTCCTCATCACCGGCGAGAACGGCACGGGCAAGGAGATGGTCGCCCGCCGCCTCCACCACCAGAGCCGCCGCGCGCGCGGGCCGTTCGTGGCGATCAACTGCGCCGCGATCCCCGACGAGCTCGTCGAGAGCGAGTTGTTCGGGCACGAGAAGGGCGCGTTCACGGGCGCGACCCAGACACGGCTCGGCAGCTTCGAGCAGGCCAACGGCGGAACGCTGTTCCTCGACGAAGTCGGCGACATGCCGCTGCCGATGCAGGCCAAGCTGCTGCGCGCGCTGCAGGAACGCGTGATCACGCGCGTCGGCGGCAAAGGCGAGATCCCGGTCGACGTGCGCGTGCTCGCGGCGACGAACCAGGACCTCACCGCGATGGTCGCGGCGAAGACCTTCCGCGAGGACCTCTACTACCGCCTCCACGTGGTGCGCATCCACGTGCCGCCGCTGCGCGATCGGCTCGAGGACCTCGAAGACCTCGCGCCGCACTTCCTGCTGCACGCCGCGCGCAAGAACGGCATCGAGAAGAAGCGACTGTCGCGCACGGCGCTCGACTGGCTGCGCGCGCAACGCTGGCCCGGCAACGTGCGCGAGCTGCGCAACGTGCTCGAAGGCGCGTCGATCCTCGCCGAGGACAAGGAACTGCTCGCGAAGGACCTCGAGGCGAGCTGCCCGCCGAGCCCCGGCCAGGTTCCTGGCGGCGGCACGGACTGGTTCGCGTTCGAGACGCTGGAGCAGTTCCGCGACGCGACGGAGAAGGAGTTCATCCGCCGCAAGCTCATCGAGAACGGCGGCAACGTGAAGCGCACCGCCGAGCGCATCGAACTGCAGCGATCGAACCTCTACGTGAAGCTCGACAAGTACGGCCTCAAGTGAGGCGGTGCCGCGGCGCCGCGACGCGCGCGGCAGACGGGGCGCGGCGACCTTCGCGGTCGCCGGCGGCCTCGCGGATCAGGCCCGGAGAACCACACGGCCTCTCGGGCGTGGCGTGGCCGCCAACGCAGCCAACCGGGGCGATCTCCGAGGCTGCGGAGATCGCTGCTCCGACTCTCAGTCCTTCGCCGGCAGCTTGATCGTCTGGCCCTCGCGCAGGCGCTCCGCGTCGAGGTTGGGGTTCGCGTCGAGGATCTTCTCGACGTAGGCGTAGGCCTTGCCCTTGCCGACCTCGCGCTCCGCGATCTTCCAGAGCGAGTCCTTGGCGACGATCTTGTACGTGCGGGGCGCGGCCGCGTTGGCGTCGGCAGGCGCGGCCACCGGAGCCACGACGCTGTTCGTCACGGCGTTGCGCGACGCGGAAGCCTCGGCGACACCCGTGGAAGGAGTCGTCGCCGGCGCCGCCGCGACCGGCGGGGTCACGGGCGCGGTGCGCTTGTCGTAGGCGGCGAGGACCACGTCGTCCTCGACCCACGGCAGGACGACGTCTTGGCCGACGCGCAGCGTCTGCAGCGTCTCGTTGAGGCCTTGCGCATCCTCGAGCATGTCGAGGCTGCCGCACCACTTGCGGACCAGGTCGCCCAGCGTGTCGCCGCGCGCGGCGCGGACGATGCGGTAGCCGTTCTCCTGGCGCGAGAGGCCGAGCTTCTCCGTCACGAGCGCTGCCGGCGTCGGCGGCGCGATCTGCACGTTGGCGACCAGCGGCTGCGTCGCCGGGTCAACCACGGGCGCGGGGGCGTTGGTTGCGGCCGGGGTTTCGGTCTTGGTCTCGGCGGCGCGGCGATCGAGCAACGCCTCGAGGCTCGTGGCCTCGCCCACGTCCGTGCGGACGTCGGGCAGACGGCGCGTCGAGTCCTTTCCGAACAGGATGGCGACGCCGAGGATCACCGCCAGGAAACCGGTCACTGCATAGACCAGGATCTTCTCGTTCTGCTTCATCGAGCCCTCCCTGCTGCGCGTGGTCCTGACCGACCCGGCGAGCAGTGCGAATGCGAAACACGTCTCTGTCGCTCGGTGGACCCCGCGCAGCGTGGCGCCGCGCGCACCGAGGTCGCTGCGCACGGCGACCTGCCGGCGAAGCGAGCGGCGGAACGTAGGCACGCGACAGCGGGCTTTCAATCCCTTGTAGCGCACCGCGCGAGGGCTAGGCTCTCCCCACGTCGATGGGTCCCCGCGCACGCTCCGCACCGACGTTCTTCTTGCTGCTCTTGGCTGGCTGCGCGGGTTCGTCGGCGCGCCTGCCGCGGGTGCTCACGGTCGAAGAAGGCCGCCGCACACGGGTCGCCATCACCGATTCCTCAGGCCGCAGCTTCGTGCTGCAGAACCTGTCCTCGGGCTCGCGCAACGAGGTCTACCGCGACCCCGGCGCGCGCACCCAGCCCAAGGTCGTCCGGGACGCGGACGTGCAGACGCTGCTCGATGCGCTGGCGGCCCGCGGCATGTTCGCGCGCGCCTCGGACGCCGCGATGCCCGGCGCCCGCAGCGTGATTTCCGTGGAGACGCCCGAGCGCTCCTGGTTCTGGTCGCGGCCGCCCGTCGATCCATCCCTCCCGCCGGCGGAGCAGCCTGCGGTGCTCGAGTTCGACGAGGCGCGCGGCTACGTGCTCGCGGTCTACAACTCGGAGATGTCGTTCCATTCGGGCACGATCGAGTCGTTCTCCGACAAGGAGCGCGAACTGATCGACGAGGAACGGCGCAAGACCGGCGCCCCGGCGACGAGGAAGGACAAGTGAAGTCGCCCCGCTCGCGCGCGATCGCGATCATCCCGGTGCGGGTCAACAGCCAGCGCCTGCCCGGCAAGGCGCTGCTGAAGGAGAGCGGCAAGGAGCTGTTCTTGCACACCTGCGACCAGGCCAAGGCGGCGACGTGCTTCGACCGCGTGTTCGTCGCGACCGACGACGACCGCGTCGACGCGGCGGCGCGCGCGCACGGCATCGAGGTCGTGCGCACGAGCCCCACGCCGCGCACCGGCAGCGAGCGCTGCGCCGAGGCCGTCCAGGAAATCGACTGCGACGCGGTGATCGACATCCAAGGCGACTGGCCCGAGGTCGCGCCGAAGGACCTCGAAGCGCTCACAGCGCAGCTGCTGTCCGGCAAGGCTGTGTGCAACACGCTCGCCGTGCCGCTCGACGAGTCGCGCACCGACGACCCGAACGTCGTCAAGGTCGTGCGCGGCCTGAACGGCAAGGCGCTCTACTTCAGCCGCGCGGCGATTCCGTTCGTGAAGGAAGGCCCCTTCGGCCGCCTGCGCCACATCGGCGTCTATGGCTTCACGCGCGAAGTGCTGCTGCGCATCCCGGCGCTGCCGAGCAGCGGGCTCGCCGAGGCCGAGAGTCTCGAGCAGCTGCGCTTCCTGGAGAACGACATCGCGATGCACGTGCTCGACGCAACGTCGGAGCCGTGGGGCATCGAAGCGCGACCCGACTACGACGCATTCCTGCAGCGACTCGGCAAGCGAGACAACAGATCATGACCAAGTACATCTTCGTGACCGGCGGCGTGGTCTCCTCGCTCGGCAAGGGCCTCACCTCCGCAGCGATCGGCTGGATCCTCGAGCGCCACGGCTTCAAGGTGTCGATGCAGAAGCTCGACCCCTACATCAACGTCGACCCCGGCACGATGTCGCCGTTCCAGCACGGCGAGGTCTACGTGACCGACGACGGCACGGAAGCTGACCTCGATCTCGGCCACTACGAGCGCTTCACGCACTCGCGCGTCAACAAGGACAGCAACTACACCACCGGCAAGATCTACAAGTCGGTGATCCAGAAGGAGCGCCGCGGCGACTACCTGGGCCACACGGTGCAGGTGATCCCGCACATCACCGACGAGATCAAGATGGCGATCAAGGCCGGCGCAGCGCCGAGCCCGGGCGAGGCCGCGCCCGACGTCGCGATCACCGAGATCGGCGGCACGGTCGGCGACATCGAGAGCCTGCCGTTCCTCGAGGCGATCCGTCAGTTCGCGCTCGAGCAAGGGCCTTCCGACTGCATGTTCATCCACCTGACGCTGCTGCCGTTCCTGCGCGCGTCGGGCGAACTCAAGACCAAGCCCACGCAACAGTCCGTCGGCAAGCTGCGCGAGATCGGCATCCAGCCGCACGTGCTGATCTGCCGCACCGAGATCGCGATGGAGCCGGACATGGCGCGCAAGATCTCGCTGTTCTGCAACGTGCGCCCCGAGGCCGTGATCGAGGAGAAGGACGTCGAGTTCTCGATCTACCAGGTGCCGCTGATGCTGATGCAGTCGGGCCTGCCGCGCCGCATCTTCGACCAGCTCCACATCGAGCCGAAGCGCGAAGCGGACGTGAGCGACTGGGAGCGCATGCTCGAAGTCGTCCGCGAGCCGCAGCACACGATCGAGATCGCCGTCAGCGGCAAGTACATCGAGCTGCACGACGCCTACAAGTCGATCTACGAGTCGCTCAACCACGCCGGCATCGCCAACAAGGCCAAGATCAAGCTGCGCAAGGTGTCGGCCGAGGCCGTCTACAACGACGGCGCCGAGAAGCACCTCGCGGGCGTCGACGGCATCCTCGTTCCGGGCGGCTTCGGCGAACGCGGCTTCGAAGGCAAGATCGCGAGCATCAAGTACGCGCGCGAGAACAAGATCCCGTTCCTCGGCATCTGCTACGGCATGCAGGCGGCGGTCGTCGAGTACGCGCGCGCCAAGCTCGGCATCACCGACGCGACGACGACCGAGTACGACCCGCAGGCGGCCAATCCGGTCATCTCGCTGATGGAGGAGCAGAAGCGCGTCAACGACAAGGGCGGCACGATGCGCCTCGGCGCGTTCGACTGCGCACTGAAGGCCGGCACGCGCGCGCACACTGCCTACGGCAAGGACATGATCAGCGAGCGGCATCGCCACCGCTTCGAGCTCAACAACGCCTACCGCTCGCGCCTCGTCGAGGCCGGCATGGTGATGTCGGGCGTCAACCCGAAGCTCGACCTCGTCGAGATCGTCGAGTTGCCGGACCACCCGTTCTTCGTCGGCGTGCAGTTCCACCCGGAATACAAGACGAAGCCGCTGCAGCCGCAGCCGCTGTTCCGCGACTTCATCGCCGCGGCGGTCGCGCAGAAGACGAAGAAGCGCTGACGCGCATCGCGCGAAGCGGATGCGGCACATCGCCCGCGCTTTGACGCGGGCGCGCGCGGCGGCGAGGATCGGCGGCATGAAGCTGCTGTCGCCGCGCGATCCGATGGGCATCTACCAGATCCTCTTCGCCTTCGCGAAGGAGACGGGCTCCTACATCGGCGACCCTGGCACGCGGCCGTTGAGCCAGGGCTTCCCGCTCACGACGCGCGTGCCCGGCGGCCCCGAATTGCCTTCGAGCCTGCCGGTCACCCACCTCGACCGCATGTATCCGAAGGCCGACGGCACGCCCGCGCTCAAGAAGGCGATCGCCGACTACTACAACCGCCACTACGGCTGCAGGCTCACCACCGACAACGTGATGCTGTTCGCCGGCGGCCGCCCCGGCCTCGTCGCGCTGCTGTGGATGATGCAGCAGGACCTGCGCGTCACGATCGAGGAGACCGAGTACACGCCCTACTGGGACATGCTGCGCCACTGCGGCCGCGACTTCGTCGTCGTCGACAGCAACGAGCAGAACCGCTTCCGCCCCACGCTCGACGACCATCGCGCGGCGCACCAGAAGGCCGGCGGCAACGCGCGGCAACTGTTGCTGCGCAGCAACCCTGGCAACCCGACCGGCGTCACGCTGCAGCCATCCGATCTCGACAAGCTCGCGAAGTGGACGACGGAGCCAGGCTTCGCAGCGCTCATCGACGAGGCCTACGAGTTCTTCGCCGAGCCGCCGACCAGCGTGCTCGCGCACATCAAGGACCTCGACGCGCACAACCTGTTCGTCGTCGGCGCCGCGACCAAGGGCCTGCAGTCTCCTGGCGCGCGCACCGGTTGGGTGATCGGCCCCGCGAAGGAACTCGAGACGCTGAAGAACTTCTCGTCCTACGGCATGGGCGGCGTCAGCCAGCTGAGCCAGAACTACGTGCTACAGCTGTTCCAGCCCGCGCACATCGACGCCGCGCGCAATGCGATCTCGACGTTCTACGGCAGCCAGCGCCGCCGCTACTGCGAGGCGCTGCAGTCGCTCGGCTTCGTCGACTACACCGGAACCGGCGGCTTCTACTGCTGGATGAAGCTGCCTGGTGGACTCACTGCCGCCGAGTGCAACCGCCGCATGTTCCGCCAGAAGGCTGCGATCCTGCCCGGCGAGCTCTGCGACATGAAGCGTCGCGGCGAGCAGTCGCCGCTGCGCCACTTCCTGCGCGTGTCGTTCGGTCCGCGCAACGTCGAAGACTTCGACGGCGACATCGCGGTGATGAAGGCGGCGCTGCAAGGCTGAGCGGGCAGCGCGCGCGGAGCTCACTTCGAGCCCGTCGGCGCCTCGGCTGGCGTCGGGGCGATCGGCAACTCGATCGACGGGTAGGTGAACTTCTTCGACTTGCCGAGCGCGTAGAAGCTGACCTTGCGCGGGCCGAACTGGCTCGTCACCACCATCAGCAGCTCCGGTTCGAAGTCCGGTTCCACCTCTGCCGCGAAGAGATCCAGGCCGTCCTTGCCGACCCAGATGTCCGCAGGCAGGTACATCGAACCCGGCCCGACGCCGCTGCCGCCGAAGAACATCAGTGCGCGACCGTCCTTCGCGAAGGCCTGGCAGTTCTCGAACGCGGCGTCGAGGACGAACACGGCGCGATCGGCGGTGGCGATGCCCTTCGGCCTCGCGAACTGGCCGATCACGTCGCCGGGCTCGCCGATGTGTCGCACGAACTTGCCGTCAGCGTCGTAGACGAACACGCGGCACTGGATCGTGTCCGTGACGTAGCTGAAGCCGCCTTCGTCGACGGCGATCGCAGTAGGCCCTTGCAGCCGATGCTCCGGAGCCCCGTCGTTGCCGAACGTGGAGAGCACCTTGCCGCTCGCGCCGTCGAGCACACGCACGAGCTTCTGGCCGGCATCGACCACGTAGAGGCGATCGCCCACCGCTTCGCATGCAGCGGGCTTGCTGTCCTCGCCCCACGGGCCGTGCTCGGCGAGGTGGCGACGGTCCGCGTCGAGCACGACGACCTGCCGTCGGCCGACATCGGCGTAGACCATGCGGTCGTCCTGCGTGAAGCAGAGGGTCGTCGGCTTCTTCGGGCGCGCGCGCCCGCCGAGGTCGAGCGTGCCGATCGTCTGCGCGCGCAGGTCGATCGTGACGATCGCGCCGAAGCGCGTGTCGGTCACGTAGACGATGCCGCGATGCACCGCGCAGCCGAACGGACGCTGCAGTTCGCCTTCGTCGACGCGTTCGCCAAACAGCAGCTCGTCGATGCCCGAGCGCTTCGGCAACACGTCCGCGATCGTGCTCACCGAACGCAAGAACTGCACGCGCGGAGGATCCGGCGGCGGCGGGAACATCACGGCTTCGCCGCGCGGCGTCGCGGAGGACGCGCACGCGCCCAGCACGAGGGCCAACGCGGCGATGGATGCGCGGGGACGCACGCTCACTTCACGTGGCAGGTGAGGCAGAGTCCGCTGGCCCTTCCGCCTTGCGCCGGAGTCTGCGCGACACGCAGCAGGTGCGTGCCCGGGACCGACTCGCCGGGCGAGTCGTGCACGTCGTGGCAGCTCGAGCACTGCACGCGGCCGCCTTCGAGCACGTCGGCGATCGTGCCCGATCCACCGAACGCGGTCGTCTTGGGCGCGAGCCCGCCGTCCGCGTTCTCGTCGTAGACCATCGAGATCGGGTGCGTCGCGCGCAGGTCGCCGACGTTGCCCGTCCAGTAGTTGCCGCCGGGGACGCGCAGGTCCGGGTTCACGTCCTGGATGAACGTGCCTACGCCAGGCGCGGGGCTGCCGTTCATGTCGAATGCATCGAGCGCGACCGTTCCGTCATGGCAACCGAGGCAGAGCTTCGAGGTGCCGGTCGGCTGCCCCGACGTCGCGCCGTCGAGCGAAGAGCTCGAATACATCGTGTAGGTCGCGGAGCTCAACTCGTGGTTCCACAGCATTCCTTGCGTGCCGCGCTGCGAAGCGAGGTTGTTGTCGTGCGGCACGTGGCAGACGCGGCAGAGCTCGCGCTGGTTGTTCCACGCCTGGTTCGAGAAGTCGTGCGGCGATCCGACGATGCCGTTGCCGCGGGCTCCGCCGCCAGAGGCAGCCGCAGCTCCGCCGCCACCTCCTCCACCGCCGCCGCCAGGGACCGGCTCAGCGATCGAAGAGAACGAGACGAGCGCGGTCATCGAGAGGCCGATCCAGATCGTGTTGGCAAGCATGGGAGGACTCCGGTTTGGACGCGGATCGCAATCCGTCCGCACCATCACAATGCAGGGTTGCTCCGGCTCTTTCTCCCGCCAAGGGACCCAGCCGATGACCGCACTCAGGCCACCCCGATGCAGCGAGCGCTGACGGCAAAGCGCCTGCGGCCTGCGGCTATTTCGCCTCGCCGCCCTTCGGAACGATCCACTCCGCAGGCTGCAGGGTCGCCCAGTCCTCGGCGTCGACGCGGATCACGTGCGTCGCCCGCAACTCGCGCATCCACTCGCTGCGCGCCGATGCGAGGCGCTCGGCGACGAGAGCGGACTCGAGGATCGGCACCGCTTCCTCGAACGTCAGCGGCTGCGGCAGCGTGCGCTCCACGCATTGGACGACGTGGAATCCATACATCGAACCCAGCACCTGGCTCAGTTCGCCGGGCGCGAGCTCGAACGCCGCTGCCTCGATCTCGCGGTAGCGCATCGTGCCGCGCTCGACGACCCCGAGCTCGCCGCCTTGTTGCGCGTAGATGTCCGCGGACGACTCGCGCGCCACGTCGGCGAACAGACGCCCTGCGGCGATCGCGTCGCGCGCGGCCTGCGCGCGTTGGCGCAAGGCCGCGGCCTCGCGATCGCTCGAGGCCGGGGGGACCGCCACGAGCAGGTGCCGGAGTCGCGCGCGCGCGGGCGATTGGAGCTCGGCGCGACGCTCCTCGTAGCGCCTGCGCAGATCGGCAGGCACGACCGGCGCGATCCCTGCGCGGAACCGCGCCTCGTTGGCGTCGACGAGCACGCGCCGGACCACCGCTTCGCGGTTCTCCTCGAGCAGCTTCTTCCGCGCTTCCGCGTCGACGTTGCGGAACTCGGGTCCCGCTTGCTCGAGCGCGCGCCCGAACGCAGCGTCGATGTCGCTCTCGCTCGCGACGATGCCGCGCGCCTTCGCGTCGAGCCACACGAGCGTGCGTTCGACGATCCCCGCGAGCGCATCGCGACGAGCTTGCGCCATCTGCGCCGAGTCCGGCTTGGCGTGGAAGCGGAACGGCAGCTTGCGGTCGGTCTCCGCGCGCAGGTCATCGCGCGTGATCGCAACGTCGCCGACACGCACAGCGACTTCACGTCCGCCGCGCCATGCAGACGCCGCGTCTTGCTGCGCGAACGCAGCGGCAGTGAGAAGAAGGAGGGCAGCCGAGGTGCGCATATCGTCGGTGCAAGGGAACGCTACGGTGCCGTCGAGTACGGGCAGGACGCTGCAACATGCAGAACCGAGCCCTGGACCGAAAGACCAGATCGATTGCGGTATTGCCGGATCATGCCCTCGTCGAATCGCAGCGCCACAGAGTCGCACTGCGCAGTGCGACCCAGCTTCCGGTGGCTGATGTGGGCATTCGCGTTCGCTGCGTGCACGACGCAACAGAACCACGAGTGGCTCACGTTCTTCTTCGACGGAGTGCCGCCGCTCGAGACCGCTGAGAAGCCCATCGGTCCGCCGCCTCCACCTGTCTTGTCGCAAGCGCCGTCGATCGAGGAGCGCGCCGCGATGCAACGCGAGCGGCTTGCGCCGGTCGCGCGGTCCTACCACCCGCCGTTCCGCGACAAGAAGTGCGAGAGCTGCCACTCGATCCAGCGTTCGGGCGGATGGATCCAGGGAACGCCTGAACTCTTGGCGCCCAAGGAGCAACTCTGCCAACGCTGCCACACGGCTCCTGCGAAGCAGTTCGTTCACGGACCGGTCGCGACGTTGAGTTGCTACGCGTGCCACGAGCACCATGCGTCGCCGCACGAGCGCCTGCTCAAGCAGACGCCGCCCGCGCTCTGCGCGCAGTGCCACCAAGGCGAGACCTTCGTGACGTCGAAGGCGCACGAAGCCTACGGCAATCGCAGCTGCGTCGAATGCCACGACCCGCACGGCAGCAATCGCCAGTTCCTGCTGCGCGACGAGAAGACCGCAGCGACCCAGCAGGCGCATGCTGCGCCTTCCGCGCCATCGGGGGGCTGATTGGACCGCAAGAGGTGCGCACGGCTGGCTGCGACCGCGCTGCTCGCGTCGGCCGTCGCTTCGTCGCTGTCCGCCCAGTCGCCTCGAACGGGCGGTGTCCACTTCCTCGACTGGGATCCGCGCATGCGGCTCGGCTTCGAATGGCGCGACGAGTCGCGACGCACCGAGTTCAACGAACTGCAGCAAACCGAGCGGACGTTCCGCGAGGACTTCCTGCTGCGGACCCGAGGCTACGCCTACCACCCGCGCCTCCTCGACTTCAACGCAAGCGGAGCGATCGGCCTGGAGCAGACCGACGTGGAGACGACCGGCGACGTGCAGCAGCGCTCGCTCGACGGCCGCAACATCGCCTACGACGTCCGCACGCGCTGGTTCAAGGAACACCCCTACACGGCGACGCTCTACGGCGTGCGCAACGAAGTGCGCGCGCGCCAGACGCTGTTCCGCACCACCGAGGCGCTCGTCACCGAGGTCGGTGCGGAAGCGTCGGCGAAGGAATGGTGGATCCCTTCGCGCGTGAGCGTTCGCGACTACGACTACAACGGCCGTGGAGCGGACACCAACGAGGAGCACCGCACCGGCGCGGAGATCGAAGGCACCCGCTCCGTCGACGGCACGATCTACCAGTACGCGCTGCGCCACAACGACGTCGACCTACAGTCGAGCGACCGGCGGTTCGAGGACTTCGAAGGCTATGTTTCGGGCTCGTGGCGCGTGGGCCAGACCGACGACGACCGCGTGTCGACCTCGGTGCGACAGCGCACGCAGCGCGGCGACATCGACACGGACTCGATGCAGGCCGCGGCCTCGGCGGACCTGAAGCTGTCCGAGACGGTGAACTCCACGACGCGCGTGGAGCGACTGGAGTTCTCGGCGGACGGTTCCGGCGCGAACGACACGTCGCGCTTCGAGAGCAGCGCCACGCACCGGCTCTACGAGAGCCTCGTGAGCCAGGTCGGGGTCAACGCGCTGCGCAACGAGTTCGAGGGCGGCCAGATCGATCGCTACGGCGGCAACATCGACCTCCGGTATCGCAAGGACGTCGGGTTCGGACGCCTCGAACTCGGCTACCGGCTCGATTCCTACGTGCAGGACGAGCAGAGCGCCTCGCAGCCGATCCTCGTGCTCGACGAACCACAGATCGCTTCGCTCGGCGCGCCGATCGTGCTCGACAACTTCGGCGCGGATCCTGCGACGGTCGTCGTCACCGACGCAACGGGCCTCATCCTGTACCTCGAGCCACAGGACTACACGCTGACCGCGACGCAGGGCCGCGTCGAGATCTCGATCTCGCTCGGCGGCAACATCGTCCCGGGGCAGACGATCCTCGTGGACTACTCGTACCTGCCTCGCCCGCCGGTCCGCTTCGTCAACACCGGCCAAGGCGTGCGCGCGGCGCTGCGAGTGCAGGAATGGCTCGGATTCGAACTCGGCCTGCTCGACCGCACGCAGGACCTGAAGTCGGGAACGGACACCGGCGTGTTGAACAACGAGCATTCCGTGATGGGCGCCGTCGACGTCGGCGACCGCGACCGCAGCCTGCGCGCCGAGTACGAAGATCGCGACGCCACCTTCGCGTCCTACGAACGCATCGAGTATTCGGGTTCGGTCCGCTTGCCGGCTCCGGATCCGCTGCAGTGGCAATTCAGCGCATCGACGTTCGAGACGCGGTTCAAGGACGACGACCGCACCGAGCGCGGTGACACGCTGCGCACGATGCTCGACTCCATGATCGGGCTCGGCACGCATGCGAGCCTGCGCGCCGAGTACCGTCGCCTCGACCTGCGCACCGACGAGGGCAACGGATGGCTCGTCGAGGCGATGTTGACGCACGAGTTCCGCCGCACCACCATCGACCTGCGCATGTCGGTCGGCGAGGAACGTTTCGTCGTCGCCAGCGACCAGACGCACTTCCAGATCTGGCTCTACCTCACGAGGTCCTTCTGATGGGCTCATTCCCACACCGCGCGCATACGTTCGCGGCGATCGCGCCGGCGATCTTGCTCGCCGCGTGCGCAAGCGGTCCCGTCGAGTTCCTGAGGCGGCCGACGAAGCCGGTGCAGTGGCCGCCGACGGACGCTGCGGCGCGCGTGCGGGTCGAGTTCACCTACGCGGGCGCGCAGGACGTCGAAACGCACCCAGGGTTCTTCCGTCGCCTCGTCGACGCGATCGTCGGGGACGAACAGACCGTGCTCGTCACGCCGTGCGGGATCGCCGTCGCGCAGCAGGCGTTGCTCGTGGCCGACACCGGATCGGCATGCGTGCACCGCATCGACCTCGCGACAGGCGAGCACGAGGTCTGGCGCGGGTCCGACGAGTTCGCGCTCGAGATGCCCGTCGGCATCGCCGTCGGCGAGGAGTCCGCGGTCTACGTCGCCGACTCCGCGCGCGGACGCATCGTCGAGTTCCGCGACGGCGAGCCGGTGCGCGCGATCGGCGAAGGGCGCCTGCACCGCCCCACGGGCCTTTGCTGGGACGCATCCCAGCGCCGCCTGCTCGTCGTGGACACCACCGCGGCGCGCATCGTCGCGTTCTCCGCGAACGGCGAAGAACTCGCGAGCACGGGCACGCGCGGCGCCGAGCCGGGCGCCTTCAACTACCCCACGCACGTCGCCGTCGCGAACGACGGCCTCGTCGCCGTCAGCGACAGCATGAACTTCCGCGTGCAGTTGCTGTCGAGCGAGCTGCAGCACGTACGCACGATCGGCCAGGTCGGACGTGGCCCCGGCTCGTTCGCGAGCCCCAAGGGCGTCGCCTTCGACCCGGACGGCCACGTGTGGGTCGTCGACGGCCTGTTCGAGAACGTCCAGCTCTTCGATCGCGACGGGACGCTGCTCCTCGCCGTCGGCGCAAGTGGCACCGGCATCGGCGAACTCACGCTGCCGACCGGCATCTGCATCGCTCCCGACGGCCTCGTCGTCCTCGCCGACTCCGGCAACTCCCGCATCCAGGTCCTCCGCTACGCGAGCAAACCATGATCTTCCGTGCGCTTGCCCTGCTGTCCGCAACTTTGTCCGTCGCGACGGCGCAGACGACTTCGATCCTCACCAGCAAGCACAACCTGTCGGTGAGCGGCCCTGGCCAGTTCCGCGCGGAGTCGCAAGCGGAGGTCTGCATCTTCTGCCACGCGCCGCACAACGCGACCGTCACGACGCCGTTGTGGAACCGCGAGGACAGCCGCGCCACCTACCTGACCTACCAGAGCTCGACGTTCGAAGGGACGATCTCGCAGCCGAACGGCTCGACCAAGCTCTGCCTTTCCTGCCACGACGGAACGGTCGCGCTCGGCAAGGTCGTGAGCCTCGGCCAACAGGAGATCGCGATGCAAAACGGCCGCCGGTTCCTCGACAGCGGGCCCGCGCTGCTCGGCACGAACCTGCGCGACGACCATCCGGTGTCGTTCCACTACGACAGCAGCCGCGGTGGGACGAGCGCCGAGTTCGTGCCGTCGACTTCGATCCCGCACCCCGTGCAACTGGACGCGACGGGACAGATGCAGTGCACCTCGTGCCACGACGCGCACGACGACAGCAAGGGCTACTTCCTGCGGCAGACGCAGCTGCAGGGCCAGCTGTGCACGTCGTGCCATGCGCCCGAGGGCTGGGCGACGTCGTCGCACAAGACCAGCGTCGCGACCTGGACGGGCTCCGGTCCGGACCCGTGGCCGCATTCGGACTACACGAACGTGCGCGACAACGCGTGCGCGAACTGCCACGTGCCGCACAACGCCGGCCAGCCCGAACGACTGCTGCAGGCGATCAACGAAGACGACACGTGCCTGCGTTGCCACAGCGGCACCGTCGCGCAGAAGAACGTCGGCAACGCCATCCTCAAGGTCTCGGCGCACGACGTTCGCGACACGACAGGCGTGCACGACCCGGCGGAAGATCCGATGGCGATGACGCGGCACGTCGAGTGCATGGACTGCCACAACCCGCACGCAGCGCGCAGCGGCACGGCGCCGGCTCCGGGCGTGCCGGGACCGATCGCGCAAGTGAGCGGCATCACGACGACGGGCGCACGAACCGAGAACATCCAGTTCGGCTACGAGCTCTGCTACAAGTGCCACGCGGACGCGAACGGCGGCACGGCGCACGTGCCTCGCCAGATCCAGCAGACGAACGTGCGGCTCGAGTTCCAGCCGGCCAATCCGTCGTTCCACCCCATCGAAGCCGTCGGCCGGAATCCCGACGTCCCCAGCCTGATCTCGCCTTGGACCCCGTCGAGCCGCGTCGGCTGCACGGACTGCCACCAGAGCGACTCGTCGCCGGACGCGGGCGGGCCCGGTGCGCGCGGGCCGCACGGCTCCAACTTCTCGCCGTTGCTGATCGCCAACTACTCGACGGTCGACAACCAAACCGAGTCTGCCGCGCGCTACGCGCTGTGCTACCGCTGCCACAGCCGCTCGTCGATCCTCGGCGACAACTCCTTCAAGGAGCACCGCAAGCACATCGTCGAGGAGCGGGCTGCGTGCTCCGCCTGCCACGACTCGCACGGCATCTCCGCCTCCCAGGGCACGCCGACGAACAACTCGCACCTGATCAACTTCGACACCCGCGTCGTCACGCCGCGCAACGGCGTGATGCGCTTCGTCGACCAGGGTCGCTACCGCGGCAACTGCACGTTGGTCTGCCACGGGCAGAACCACGACAACGAAGACTACTGAGAACAGGACGAGGCGGCGGGACAGCGGCAACTCAGGCCTCTCCTCGGGGAAATCCACCCGGCCTCGTCCCGCGTCGCACGCGCATCGCGCGCCTACGCACTGCGGCGCGCCCCGTCTGCGCCTGCAGCGTAGTGGCCGCTCCGATGGAGACAGATTAGTGACTCTGGCCGCGTCGTCGGACTCCACCCGTCCGGCAACGCCCTCCTCTCCATGCGCTGGCCCACCCTGAAGTCTCTCGTGGCGATGTCCGCCGCGGGCCTGACCGCGTTCCATTCGTTCGAACGCGAACTCCCGGCTCCCCACTCCGTTCCGGCCGCATCGGTCGTAGCGAAGCCAACGGAGCAGGATCCCAAAGGTCGCACTGCGCCAACACAGATCGCTGCCGGCCAAGGCTGCGCGACCACCGGCTGCCACGACACGCTCACGAAGGGCGAGTTCGTGCACGGCCCGGTCGCGGTGCAGCAGTGCGCCGCCTGCCACGTGCAACCGGATCCGCAGAAGCACGCGTTCGAGAAGACGGCGCAGCCCGCGCAATTGTGCGTGAAGTGCCACCAGCTCAACCTGCACGAGACGGTTCACAAGCCGGTCGCCGAAGGCAACTGCACCGCGTGCCACGATCCACACCACTCGCAGACGAAGGCTCTGCTCAAACAAGTCGACGAGCGCACGACGTGCGGCCAGTGCCACGAGCAGGCGCAGGCCACGCACAAGAAGTTCGTGCACGGCCCGGTCGCAGCCGGCGCGTGCACGCTGTGCCACAACCCCCACTCGGGCTACTACCCCAAGCTGCTCGACAAGCAGGGTTCCGAGGTGTGCCTCAAGTGCCACACCGACATGGAGCAGATGCTGCGCGGCGCGAAGCACTGGCACCGACCGGTGTCGGAGAACTGCGCCAACTGCCACGACGCGCACGCGAGCGACCATCCGTTCCAGCTCAAGAACGAGCGGCAGGACCTCTGCCTCGACTGCCACACCGCCAAGAAGGAGGAGATCGCGAGCGCGACGGTCTTCCACGAAGCGCTCACGCAGAACGAAGGCTGCGGCAACTGCCACAACACGCACGCGTCGCGGTTCCCCAAGCTGCTCGACAAGCCGGTGATGGAGATCTGCGTCGGCTGCCACGACAAGCCGCAGAAGCGGCCGGACGGCACGATGGTCGCCGCGATCGGCAAGCACATCGCCGACCACAAGTTCGTCCATGGCCCGATCCGCGAAGGCGACTGCAGCGGGTGCCACAATCCGCACGGATCGAAGAACTTCCGCCTGCTGCGCGAGCCGTATCCGCAGGAGTTCTACGCGCCGTTCGACCTCGACACCTACACGCTGTGCTTCCAGTGCCATGACGGCCGCGTGTTCACCGAGGCCTCGACGACGACGCTGACCAAGTTCCGCAACGGCGACAAGAACCTGCACTTCGTCCACGTGAACAAGGACACGAAGGGCCGCACGTGCCGCGCGTGCCACGACACGCACGCGAGCGACTTGCCGAAGCACATGACGGACAAGGTCCCGTTCGGCGGCTGGGAGATCCCGATCCAGTTCGAGCAAGCCGCGACCGGCGGCTCGTGCGCGCCGGGTTGCCACAAGCCGCGCGCCTACGACTACGTGCAGGCGCTGCCCAACTACCAGAAGGCCGGCATCCCGGCAGACCCGAAGGACGCGAAGGAAGGAGCCGGACGATGAGCATGCATCGGATGCAGCAGCAGTTCGTCGCGTTCGCGTTGTGCGCGACCGCGATGGCGCAGGGCGCGCCGGCCGTCGGCGACAAGGCGCCTTCGCTCGCGGGCAAGGACGCGGCAGGAAAGACGCTGTCGTGGGACACGTTCCAAGGGCGGACGGTGATCTTGTTCTTCCACTCGCAAGACATGTCGTACTCGCGCCAGGGCCTCGAGGCCGTGAGCCGCGAGCTCGCGACCGCCGAAGGACTGAAGGACAAGGCCGCGCTCGTCGTCGTCACCAACGGCGAACGCGACATCGGCGCGCTGCAGCAACTCGTCGACGCGAGCAGGCTGCCGGGCGCAGTGACCGTCGACCCCGAGCGCAGCCTCTACTCCGGCTACCACGTCGTCGCGTATCCGACCGTCTGCTCGGTGACCCCGGAGCGCAAGGTCGCGCACCTGACCAAGGGCTACGGCCCGTTGATCGGAGCCAAAGCCGTCGCGGGCGCAAAGCTCGCAGCAGGCCTGCTCGACGAACAAGGCATGCAGCAGGCGCTGAGCCGCGCCGAGATCCCCGCCGACAGCGACGCGCTGCTGCGCACCGCGCGTTCCGTGCGCATGGCGGAGCAGTTGTTCGGATCGGGCATGCTCGACGAGGCGCGCAACGCGCTGGAGAAGACGCTGCGGCCCGACTCCAAGAGCTCCGAAGGCATCGCGCTGCTCGCGCGCATCCTGCTGCTGCAAGGCCGCCGCGACGAGGCGACCGTTTGGATCGACCGGCTCGCGGCGCTGACGCCGGACTCGGTCGAAGTGCGCCAGCTCCGCGCCGAACGCCTGCTGCAAGGCGGCGACGCCGAAGGCGCGCTGAAGCAGCTGGAAGGGCTCGACGAGAAGTCGCCGCGCACCGCGCTGGTCCGCGGCCGTTCGCTGGAACACCTGCAGCGCTACCGCGAAGCCGCGGAGGTCTACCGCAAGGCGCTCGGCGCCGTGGAGCAAGCGCGATGAGCATGCGTCGTTTCCCGTCCGTGGCACGCGCGTCCACCGCGCTCGCCGCATGGGCAGCCTTGTCGCTCGGCCTCGCGCGCGCGCAGGAGACCGCAGCACAGAAGCCGCAGTCGTCCTGCGTGCAGTGCCACGACCAGCTCCAGGGCCAGTTGCACGCGCCGGTCGGGCAGTGGCGCGACTCGGTGCACGGCAAGGCAGGCGTCACCTGCGACGGCTGCCACGGCGGCGACGTCGCCGAGCCGACGATGGCGCACAGCCCTTCTGCCGGCTTCATCGGCCGGCCGCGATTGCGCGACTTCCCCTACATGTGCGGCAAGTGCCACGGCGAGATCAAGGACGTGCACGTCGGCTCGGTGCACGGCAAGAACGGCTTGCCGCACTGCGTCACCTGCCACGGCGCACACGCGATCCAACCGCCGGATCCCGCAGCGATCATCACCGAGGCCGAGTGCAGCAAGTGCCACGCGTTCGAGAAGGCGAAGACCGCGCAATCGATGCTGCAGAAGGCGCGCGGGCTCGTCGAGGAGCTGGACACGTTCGCGAAGGGCGTCGAGCACATCCCGTCGGTCATCCAACCTCTGCGCCAGATGCAGAAGGACCTGCGGCTCGACCGCGACGGAGTGCTCGCGACGTTCCACTCCTTCCGCATCGGCGAGATCCAGCAGATCGGTGGCAACGTCGATCGCGTGATGAAGACGATCGCCAGCCTCCGGGAACGCGAGGAGCTGCGCGAGCGCAACTACGAACGCGAGCGGCCGGTGATCCTGTCCCTCGTCACCTTCCTGCTCCTTGCTGCGGCCATCGGCTATCGCGCCTACCACAGCAACACGCCCATCGCGCACCACGACCACGACGATCATGGCTGACCACGACGTTCCGACGAATCCGTCCTGTCCCGGCCGCGGCGTCGATCGACGCAAGCTGCTGCAGATCTCGGTGCAGGCATGCGGCCTCGCGGCCGCGGCCTCCGGTGGCTACGTGGTGCTCAACTACATGTCGCCGCTGCCCGAGGGCCTCGGCGAACAGGACGTCGCGATCCAGGAGAGCGAACTGAAGCCCGGCACCGCGGTGCAGGTGCTGCACAAGGGCAAGCCCGTGCTGATCGTGCGCGACAGCAACGGCGCGTTGCATGCGCTGTCCGCGATCTGCACCCACCTCGGCTGCCTCGTGAAGTGGAGCGAGCAGATCAGCAAGATCGAGTGCCCGTGCCACGGCGCGCAGTTCTCGCTCGAAGGCAAGGTGCTCGGCGGCCCTGCACCCGAAGCGCTCGCGATGATCCCCGTCGGCGTCGAGAACGGCGTCATCCGGCTCGGAGGACCTTCCTGACATGCTGTCGAAGCTGCGCCAACTCGCCAGCTGGTTCGACGACCGCGTCGGCCTGCGCGAACTGATCGAGAAGAACCTCACCGGCTACGGCGTGCCCAAGCGCTCCACGGGCATCTTGTTCTGCCTCGGCGGCCTCGCGCTGATGATGTTCCTGGTGCAACTGGTGACGGGCATCCTGCTGCTCGTGCACTACGTGCCCACAACCGCGGGCGCGTTCGAGTCCGTGCAACGCATCACGCTCGAAGTGCCGTTCGGTTGGTTCGTCCGCGGTCTGCACAGCTACGGCGCCACGATCATGATGGCCGCGGTGATGCTGCACGGCTTCCGCGTCTACTTGTTCGCCGAGTATCGCGCGCCGCGCGAACTGCACTGGGTCACCGGCATCCTGCTGCTCGGCCTGACGATGGGCCTCGCGTTCTCGGGCTACCTGCTGCCGTGGACTCAGTTGTCCTACTGGGGCTCGACGGTCGGCACCGAGACGCTGCGCGACCTGCCGTGGGGCGACGAGATCGTCCGGTTGCTGCGCGGCGGCGAGAACGTCGGCGAACCCACGCTGCACCGGTTCTTCGCGGTGCACGTCGTCGTGCTGCCGCTGCTGCTCATGGGACTCGTCGGCGTGCACCTGTACCTCGTGCGCCGCACCGGCCAGGGCGGCCCGCCCACGATCCAACCCGGCGAACCGAAGTTCCCGTTCTTCCCAGGCCACGTCGCCAAGGAACTGCTGCTGCTCGCGGCCGTGATCGTCGGCATCACGCTGCTCGTGCTCTACGGCCCACACCACCACGAGGAGCCCGCGGATCCCTACAACACGCCTGCGCACATCAAGCCGGAGTGGTACTTCCTCGCGAGCTACCAGTTCCTCAAGGTGGTCACGCCCGAGTGGCTCGGCCTCGTGCTGCAGGGCCTCGTCGGCGGCGTGATCCTGTTCTGGCCGTTCCTCGACCGGAAGGGCGAACGCGACATCCGCAAGCGGCCGGTGCTGATGCTCGGCACCGCGCTGTTCTTGGTCGGCGTGATCGGCTTCACGATCTGGGGCTGGGTATCGTGAGGCTGCCAGCGCGTTGAGGATCCGCTGCGGACAGCCCGACCAGCAACGGGGCCGCCAGGAAGCGCTGCAGCTCGAGGAATGCGTCCGGGGCATCGCGGCCCGGGCCACGCACTAGTCCGCAAGCACGTCGTCGATCGACTTCGCGTCGAGCGCCCTCGTGAACCATCTCTGGAGTGGCTGCAAGTCCGCCGACTCGATGCGCGATCGTGCGGAGTCGTGGATCGGTCCGAAGCGTCGGGCCAGCAACTGCAGCAACGCGGAGGCCAATGCGGCCCCCCCTTCCGCCTTTCCCTCCGCCTTGCCCTCGGCCAACCCCTCCGCCCGCTGCTCGCGCAGCATGCGCTGGAATGGGCTCAGCCATTCCTCGTGGTCGTTGTCGGGCAGCACGGTGTAGAGGGTTTGCTTGAGGACTTCGGGTTCTACCTTGGTGGTGTTCATCAGATACCAAATCAGTGCGCCGTAGAAGGCCCGGTCGGCCGTAGTGCCGAGGAGCCGGAGGATGTGGCGTCGATGCTGCTGCAGCCATGCGCGCAACCGCTCTGCGTCGGCGCGCGCCATGTCCTTCAGTGCCTGGACCGCCAGGAAGGCCACGAGCGACAGCTGGGCGTCATCGCCGTGTTCTTCCGGGCACGCGTTGAGATCGTGCAGCAGGTAGCGACTGCTCGGCAAGAGGCTCCGGATCGCATGGCGGGCTTCGCTCGGGAGCGAAGCCGGCAGCACGAACAGGTCGCGCATGTCGCGCGGAGCTGTCCATGGCACGCTTCCGTGATACACGACAATCGTGATGACGATGGGCCACGAGTTGTGCCTTCCTGGCTGCTCGCGTTGCCAGTCGATCGTGCGCACCTGGTAGCGCAGCGACTGCCAGGCGGTGATGCGGTCCAAGAAGCTCTTGTGCTCGAAAATCGGCGTGAACAGGATCGGGATCGTGGTCCCGTCCGCCGTGAGGAACGGTGCCTCGAACAACAGGTCGATCCGAAAGCTGCGATCGGCCGCATCGACCACGGTCGCCTCGACGCGGCGAAGCTGATCCCACGCGATGTGCGGGATCAGCGCCGCGTATGCCGGATCCCTGGCCATCGCGCTGCGGATGAGGCTCGCAGCATGGCGCGGATCCGCGAACGCGGCGCAGAAGAAGGTGTCGTGTGGAGTGAGGTCATTCACTCCGCATCCATGCCAGCGCGAGGCGTTTGGTTACGAGTTGCCGGGAAATCGTCGGGCGACGTCGCAGCGATGGAGGCAGCGATGATGGGCTGAAGCCTCGTCGCGCAGTTCGCAGGTCGGGCGGACTCGCGTGCATCGCGAGCGTTCCCGACGGCCGCGCCGTGGCTACTTCGTGTCGATGCCAGGCAAGCCGTCGAGGCTCGTCGCATTCTTCTGGCGCACATACTCGCGCACGCCGTCCGCGCCCTTCTTGGCGCACCATCTGGCCATCTCGTCGCGATCGTCGACGTAGTCCATGCGAGGCACACCGAAACCGCACGAAGTCGACACACGCGCGACGTCGACCAGAACGATGCTGCGCGCACCGAGGCGCGCTGTTCCCCATGTGGAGGCGAGCTGCTCGAACTCGGCGTCGTCGGGCAACAGCACGCTGCCGCGGCCGTGCAATCGGACGATCTTGGGCGGCCCGTCGAAGGCGCAGAGCATGACGGTGATGCGGCCGTTCTCGCGCAGGTGCGCGATGGTCTCGACGCCACTGCCGACGCGATCGACGTAGGCAACCTTGTGTGGAGACAGCACGCGCAACGGTTCGCCGCCCTTCGGGGAGCAGTTGACGTGGCCGAGGGAGCCGCTCGGCGCAGTCGCGACGAAGAAGACGTGCTGGGATTCGACGAACGCGCGCAGCGAATCGTCGATGTGCGGGTGTTCCTTGCCCATCGACCTCGCACGGTAGCAAGTCGACAAGGCGAACGCGCGACGACCTCCGCGCTCGGAGGCAGAGGCCCAGAAACACCGCGAGCCGCGGCAGGACCTTCGCCCCGCCGCGGCTCGCGCAGCATCTCGACGATGCCGACCGCGATCACATGATCGCGTCGAGACCCGTGAGCTGGCGGCCGACGATCAGCGCGTGGATGTCGTGCGTGCCTTCGTAGGTGATGACCGACTCCAGGTTGCACATGTGGCGCATCATCTGGTACTCGTCGGTGATGCCGTTCGCGCCGAGGATGTCGCGGCCGAGGCGGCAGCACTCGAGGGCCATCCAGCAGCTGTTGCGCTTGGCCATCGACACGTGCCAGTGCTGCATCGTGCCGGCTTCCTTCATCTTGCCGAGCTTCCAGCACATCAGCTGCGCCTTGGTGATCTCGGCGGCCATCCAGACCAGCTTGTTCTGCACGAGCTGGAAGCGGCCGATCGGCTTGTCGAACATGATGCGCATCTGGCTGTAGCGGCAGGCCTCGTCGTAGGCAGCCTGCGCCGCGCCGATCGCGCCGAACGCGATGCCGTAGCGCGCCTGCGTGAGGCATCCGAGCGGGCCCTTCAGGCCTTCGACGCCGGGCAGCATCTGCGACTTGTGCACGCGAACGTCCTGCAGGATCAGCTCGCTCGTGTCCGACGCGCGCAGCGAGAACTTGTTCTTGATGCCGCGGCCTTCGTAGCCCTTCGTACCCTTGTCGACGAGGAAGCCACGGACGACGCCGTCGAGCTTGGCCCAGACGATCGCGACGTCAGCCAGCGAGCCGTTGGTGATCCAGTACTTGCTGCCGTTCAGCACGTAGTGGTCGCCGTCCTTGACGGCGCGCGTCAGCATGCCGCCCGGGTTGCTGCCGAAGTCCGCCTCGGTGAGGCCGAAGCAGCCGATGATCTTTCCGGCGGCCATGCCGGGCAGATACTTCTGCTTCTGCTCCTCGCTGCCCCAGGCCCAGATCGGATACATGCAGAGCGAGCCCTGCACCGACACGAAGGACCGAAGGCCCGAGTCACCGCGCTCGAGTTCCTGGCAGATCAGGCCGCTCGCGATCGGCGACAGGCCGGCGCAGCCGTAGCCCGTCAGCGAGGCGCCGTAGACGCCGAGCTCGCCGAGTTCGGGGATCAGGTTGGTCGGGAACGTCGCGTTGCGGTTGTGTTCCTCGATGACCGGCATGAAGCGGTCCGACACCCAGCTGCGGACCGTGTCGCGGATCATCCGCTCCTCGTCCGAGTAGAGTTCGTCCACGTTGTAGAAGTCGAGGGCCTTGTATTGGTCGGTCATGGTCGAAGCTGGGCAGTCGGCCGAGGGTGGCCGGCGTGGGTTTCGGGGCGAGGAGGATACGCAGGCGGGACGGGCAAGGGAAGCCGCCCCGGCGCGCGGGGCGTCCGCCTACGGAGTTCGCCCTCTTCTGCACCGCGGATGCCGCACCCGCCACACGCCGGGCCGTCGCGGGAGCACGCCCCGCAGGAAGCCCCGTTGCCAAGGTGCGGACGCGCTGCGCGAGGGCTAGTGTCTCCGCCCCGATGCCGCGCCAGATCCTCGTAACCAGCGCCCTGCCGTATGCGAACGGCTCGATCCACCTCGGCCACCTCGTCGAGTACATCCAGACCGACATCTGGGCGCGTTTCCAGCGCCTGTGCGGCCACGAGGTCGCCTACATGTGCGCCGACGACACGCACGGCACGGCGATCATGATCCGCGCCCAGAAGGAAGGCCGCACGCCCGAGGCGCTGATCGCGGGAATGAGCGAGGAGCACCAGCGCGACTTCGCCGCGTTCTCGGTGTCGTTCGACCACTACGGCTCGACCAACAGCAATGCCAACAAGGCGATCTGCGACGGCATCTGGAAGCGCCTGCGCGACCGCGGCATGGTCGTCGAGCGCGAGGTGCAGCGGCTCTACGACCCGCAGCAGAAGACGTTCCTCGCCGACCGCTTCGTCAAGGGCAAGTGCCCGCGCTGCGGCGCCGAGGACCAATACGGCGACAGCTGCGAGAAGTGCGGCGCGACCTACTCGGCGACCGAGCTCGTGAACCCGCGCAGCGTGCACAGCGGCGCTTCGCCGGAGCTGCGGCCGAGCAAGCAGCTGTTCGTGCAGCTGACGCCGCTGCAGCCGTTCCTGACGCAGTGGACGCAGGAGAGCGGCGCGCTGCAGCAAGAGGTCGCCAACTACCTGGCCGGCCACTTCCTCGACAAGCCGCTGCAGGACTGGGACGTGTCGAGGCCGGCCCCCTACTTCGGCTTCCCGATCCCCGATGCGCAGGACCAGTTCTGGTACGTGTGGTTCGACGCGCCGGTCGGCTACATCGCGGCGACCGCGGAGTGGTGCGAGAAGAAGGGCGACTCGCTCGACCGCTGGTGGAAGAACCCGTCGTGCGAGGTCGTGCACTTCCTCGGCAAGGACATCACCTACTTCCACACGCTGTTCTGGCCCGCGATGTTGCACGTGGGCGGCTACAGCCTGCCCAAGCGCGTGCACATCCACGGCTTCCTGCGCGTCGGCGGCGAGAAGATGTCGAAGTCGCGCGGCACGTTCGTGACGGCGCGCCAGTATCTCGACCACCTCGACCCGAGCTTCCTGCGCTACTACTACGCGAGCAAGCTCGGGCCGCGCATCGACGACCTCGACATCGTTCCGGACGAGTTCGTCGGCAAGGTGAACAGCGACCTCGTCGGCCGCGTCGTCAACCTGGCGAGCCGCTCGGCGCGCTTCGTCGAGTCCGTGGGGCTGTCGGCGCGCTACCCGGACGACGGCGGGCTGTTCGCGCGCGCGGCGGCGCAGCGCGACGCGATCGCGGCGGCCTACGAGGCGTGCGACTACAAGGAAGCGACGCGGCTGTGCATGGTGCTCGCCGACGCGGCCAACGAGTACGTCGAGCAGAAGGCGCCCTGGACGATCAAGAAGGACCCTGCGCGCGCGCAGGAGCTGCAGGACGTCTGCACGGTCGTGCTCAACCTGTTCCGCCAGATCTGCGTCTACCTCGCGCCGGTCCTTCCCGACCTCGCGCAGAAGTGCGGCGACCTGCTGCACGACCCGATCCGCAACATGGCGCAGAGCGCCTCGCCGCTGGTCGGATCGAAGGTCGCGCGCTTCCAACACATGATGAACCGCATGGAACCCGAGAAGCTCGAAGCGATGTTCGCGGCAGCCAAGGCAGAAGCCGCGGCGGCCGCTCCCGCGCACGCCCCCGCTGCCCAGGCAGCTGGCGCGCCTGTTGCCGCCGACGACGGCGAGGCGCTCGCCAAGGAGCCGCTCGCGCCTCAGATCACGATCGACGACTTCACGAAGGTCGACCTGCGCGTGGCGCGCATCGTCGCGGCGGAGCCGGTGCCCGAGGCCAAGAAGCTGCTGCGGCTCACGCTGAGCCTCGGCGGGACCGAGACGCGCAACGTGTTCGCCGGCATAAAGGCCTACTACCAGCCCGAGCAGCTCGTCGGCCGCCTCGTCGTGATGGTCGCCAACCTCGCGCCGCGCCAGATGAAGTTCGGCATGAGCGAGGGCATGGTCGTCGCCGCCGGCGGCGACGGCGAAGCGTTCCTGCTGTCGCCGGACTCGGGCGCGAAGCCGGGGCACCGCCTGCACTGAGCCTGCGCGGAGCGAAGCAGCGCTGCGACCTGAGCGCGCACTCCGCGATGCATCCCCGGAAAAGAACGAGGCCCGGACAAGCCGGGCCTCGTTTCGAAACCTTGGTTCGGAGTCTTGCGACTCCTACAGGCGGTTCACTTCTTCGCCGCCTTCTTGCCCGCCTTCTTGGCGGCCTTCTTGGTGGCCTTCTTGGCGACCTTCTTAGCCTTCTTCTTAGCAGCCATCGATCTGTCCTTGTTCTTGGGTTGGGTTGGGATCGAGGGGGGCGCTACACGGCGAAGCGAACCCGCGCCTGATCTGCCCAACTAGATCGGCGCATCGCTGCGCGAGATTCACCGGAAAGTCCGCAGCCATCGGCAGATACCGCGCATCCGCTTGCTCGCATTGCTTTGCGAAACCCTACCCAAACCAGCGTTTCCCTGCTTTCGCTGGCAACAATGAAAGCCGCGATCGAGCAGCGGTCCGGACTCCAGATTTTCTTCGGGAATCGTGATTTTTTGACGCGCGGACTCCGCGCAACACACCTCGACGCAGCGACATCGCCCAGGAAACACACGAGGCGCGTCCGTCGATCGAACGACGGACGCGCCTCGTGCGCATCGACCGCGGCATGGCCGCAGCGACTGCCTGCAACTCAGTCGAACAACTTGTCGAGCGACTTCTTGGCGTCCTGACCATAGGCCTCACCGAGGCCCGGATCGTCGCCATGTCGCTCCTGCGACGCGCGGTAGATGTCGGCCAGCTTCTTCGCCGTTTCGTTGGCGTAGAGCCGGACCATTCCCACCGTCGTGCGGTCGTCGAACAGGATCGTGAGCAGCGTGCGATCGCCGACCAATCCGAGCTGGATGTTGTCCCGCTCGCCTTGGTGGTACATCGCGGTGAATTCTTCTTCGCCGAGCAGGCGAGCCATCTCCTTCGTCGCTGCGAAGGAGCCGGCGACGAGCGCGGAGATCGTGTCGATGTCGATCGTGCGCATCTCGCCGCGCTTGGTGACGAGGTGGCCCTCCTTGTCGATCAGCAGCGCGCACTTGGCGCCCGACAACCGGAGGAACTCCGCGAGCAGCTTGTCGATCTGCTCGATGTCGTCCTTGTAGAAGGTGAGCCGGTCGTGGCGCAGCTTCTCGTTGCGCGACATCTTGTTCGGTGTAGCCATCGCTGCAGCCTCCAGATCAGAAGAGCTTGCCGTCGTTCATGAACCAGACGACGCCAGCGCCGGCTGCGATCACCGTCACGAGCAGGCCCACGAACAGGCCCATGCGGCTCTTCTTCGCCGGAGCGGCCGCGGCGCGCGCGGGCATGCCGGGGCGACGGGCGCCGGAAGCTGCAGCCGGAGCCGGAGCCGCCGTCGCGCGCGCTTGCGTGCCGGGCGCACGGGTCGGAGCCGTCGGCACCTTGGGCTTCGCGGCCGCGGCGGCGGCGACGGGAGCCTTGGCCGGAGCCGGACGGGCCGAGCCAGCGGGAGCCGCGGCTGCGGCGCGCTGCGGCGCCGGAGCGGCCTTCTTCTGCGGAGCTGCTGCAGCCGGACGAGCCGGCGCTGCGCCGCGAGCCGGAGCCGCGGGCGCAGCGGCGCGCGGGGCCTCGGCGGCCGGGCGCTTGCTGCTGCGGTTGTCCATGCGGTCGATGCTCTCGAGCACCATGCCCGCCAGCGTCTTCAGCGTCGGGAAGACGCCTTCGCCGGTGTAGGCCACCGCCTCGAACGTCGGCACGCCGAACTTGTTGAGCTGGCGGTCCATCTCCTCGACGGACATCGCGTTCGGCAGGTCGCGCTTGTTGTACTGGATGACGTGCGGCAGCTCGCGGACGTCCTTGCCGTACTCCGTGAGGTTGTCGATCAGGTTCTGGTACGACTCGATGTTCTCCGGCATCTTCTCGGGGTCCGAGTCGGCGACGAAGATCACGCCGTCGACGCCCTGGAGCACGAGCTTGCGCGTCGAGTTGTAGTAGACCTGGCCGGGCACCGTGTAGAGCTGGAACTTCGTTCGCATGCCCGCGACGTTGCCGAGGTCGAGCGGCATGAAGTCGAAGAACAGCGTGCGGTCGCCGTCCGTCGAGATCGACGTCAGCTCGCCCTTGTTCTCCTCAGGAGCCTTCTGATGGACGATCTCCAGGTTGGTGGTCTTGCCACTCATGCCCGGGCCGTAGAAGACGATCTTGCAGTTGACTTCCTTCAGCGCGAAGTTGATCTGGACCATGGATCAGGTCACTCCCAGCAGCAGTCGGTGAGACGGCCCGTTTCCACGCGCTCCAGCACGGAGACGTTCGCTCGGGTCGTCGCTCCGTGATCGGCCAGACGCACGACGCCTCTTGAGGAAAAGGTCGTCGTCTGCCGCAAAATGCTCCATCGACCGGATCCGACCGGAGCGCTTGCTGATGGAACGAATGGCTCGCTGGCGCAACGGCGAGGCCGCCCCGCCGACCCCGCCCCCGGGGCCGTGAGCAAGCTCGCCGACAAGGAGCACCGCGGCTGGGGGCGCGACGAAGACAGACCGGCCCAAACCAAGCAACGAAAGTGCCTTGGGGTGGATTCCACCCCTCGAAAAGCCATTCGTTCCATCACCCCTGGGGTGGGTCAGCCGATGCGGGCGGAGCGGCGGAGCCGCTGTGCGGCGGACTGGATCTCGCGGCGGCTGGTGTCGAGATCGGCGAACTGGTCGAGCAGCACGACGAGAACCGCCTCGCCGATGTCGTGGAACACGGACTTGCCGTGCGCCGCGTGCAGCGTGAACGAATCGAACTTGCCGAGACCGCCTTCCTCGAGCGCCTTGTTCGTCGTCATCGCGAGGTAGGACGACAAGCCGGCGACGATGTCCTCGCGGAATCGCGAGCCGAGCGACTGTGCGACCACGAGTCCGTCGTTGGTCAGCACCATGCAGGCCTTCACGCCGTTCGTGCGACGGAGGTCCTCGAGCGTTTCCTGGATCGGGTTCACTGCGACACCCCCATCGCGTAGAGCGAGCTGGCGACCACTTCCTGCAACTCGGCGAGGATGCGCTCCGTCGGCGAGTTCGCCGTGCACTGCACCGCGGCGAGCACTTCGCCGTAGCAGCAGATGCAGAGCACGCCGAAGGGGCCCTGGATCACGCCGCGCTTGAAGCTGCCGACGTCCAGACGCCTGCTGTACCGGTGCCCGGCCTTCGCGACGACGCGGACCGTGCGCAGGAACGGGTCCTTGCCGTCCTTGATGTCGCCCTTCACGAGCGCGCGCGTGCCGCGGATGTAGGCGGCCTTCTGCACGCCTTCCATCTCGGCGATCGCCGCGAGCGCGTCGCGGATGGCGCCGATGCCGTCGTCGCCGCGCGTCGTCGCCGAGTCGGCGATCGGCGGCGCGTTCGGCAGGAGGCCGTTCTCCTCCGCAGACTGCAGCAGTCGCTCGACGTCGTTGCCGAGCGGACGCGTGTTCGCGACCTTCTGGCGAAGGCTCTGCAGATCGGAGTCGTCGCCGTCCGTCGGCACCGCGTCGAGCAGCGTGCGCGCGCGTTGCGTGGCGCCGATGCGGTAGAGCAGCTCCGCGAGCAGGACGCGCGGGCGCACTTGCCCGGAGTCGAGACCGATCGCGCGCTCGAGGCACGACACGGCCTCGACGCCGTCGCGGGCCGCGATGCTGCGATAGAAGGCCTGCAGGTGGAACTGGCCGAGCCAGACCCACGGCCCGGTGTCCTGCGGGAACCGGACGCTCCACTCCTCGCAGGTCGCGTGCAGCGCGCCCGCATCACGGGACTCCGAGAGGATCGAGACGAGTTCGCCGTACAGGCGGTTGGTCGGGCTCTTGTTGAGGCGAGATCGCAGTTCGTCGATGCGCGAGCGGTCGACGCCGCGACGCGCGAACGTGCGCAGCTTCTTGAGGTCCGCGGAATCCGGGAACAGCAACAGCCCGTCGTCGGCGGCCTGCAGCGCGCGCTCGGGCATGTCGAGGTTCAGGAAGACCTGGCCGAGGTCCACGAACGTCGACGGCGACGGCTCCTCGCGGACGCGCGCCTCGAGACGGCGCAGTTCCTTCCAGATCTTCAGTCGTTGGATCAGATTCACCGTCGCCTCCTTTGCGGCACCAGGCTCATCGCAACAGCACGACGTCGCCGTCGGCTCCGGCCACCGCCACGAACATGCCGCCAGCGCCAGGTGCGCCGGTGAACGTGCCCGCATCCTCGTATTCCCACTGCATCGCGAACGACGAGACGTCGCGAGCCTGCAGCAAGTCCTTCGCATCGTCTTGGCCCGGGCTCTCGGCGCGCGCGACCGTCAGCAACGTCGTCCCGTGCAAGCGCATCGAGAGGAACGTCGCCGGCAACAGCGCCTGCACAAGCTGCTTGCCCGTGCGCTTGTCGAACGACACGAGCCGGTTGCCGTCGGCGACCGCGATCACGGCGTTGCGCGTCAGCGCCAGTTCGCCGTCCGCGGCCTGACGACCGAGGTCCTGCGTCCAGACGACACGACCCGTCGTGTCGCTCATCGCGCGCAACTTCCCGTCCGCGCACGCGAGCCACAGCATGTCGTCCGCGGCGATCACGCCGCCGACCGCCGGCGAGGGCGAGCGGAGCGGAGCGAGCAGCTTCCCGTCGTTGGCGTCGATGCGGACGATCGAGCCGTCCGCCATCGCGACGCGCGCGACACGGCGCTCGAGCGATGCGGAGCCGATCGCCTGGCCCTCGAGCGGGCGCGACCAGTAGGTGCGGCCGCTCGACTGGTCGACGCAGTGCGCGACGTTGTCGCGGTCGACGAACAGGATGCGCCCGTCGCGCAGCGTCATGCGGCCCTGCGGGATGTTCGGCGGCTGGATCGGCCAACCCGGCGCGCTCGCGCCGGTGCCGAGCAGCACGCATTCGAGCGAGCCTTCGTTGGTGAAGAACCACGCGCGATCGCCCGTGGCGACCGGCGAGCCTTCGACCGAACGCAGGCCGCCGAGGTCGACCGTGCGCACGATCTCCCCGGTGCGCGCGGACGCGATGCCGAGCTTGCCGTTGCGCAGGCCTGCGACGACCCAATCTCCCGTCGCGGCCACTTCGGTCTGCACGCGCTCGGAGAACTTCACGCGCCGCGCCGGGATGACAGGCAGCGGGACCTCGTAGCGAGGCTGCTTCATCGCCTGGACCGTCACCGCAGCGGCGGTGAATCCGTCCTTCTCGAGCGTGAACGTCTCCGCGGCCTTGCCGCAGAAGACGATCGCAGGAGTCGTTGCCTGCTTGCGCTGGCCGTCGACTTCGACGAACACGGGCTTGCCGTCCTTGAGCACGCGCGCGCCGAGCGGCCGCGAGTGCAGTTGGATCGGGATCGGCGACGCCTTCGCGGCCGCCGTGATCTCGTATTGGCCGTGCAGTTCGACCGACAGCGCCCATGCGTCCTGTGGACGATCGGCGTCGAGAGCGCGCTGACGGCGGGTGCGGAGTTCGGCGGACTTCGCGATGAACTCGCGCAGCATCGTGCAGGTCTTGTCGACCTGCTCCTCGAGCGCCCAGGCGATGTCGCCAGGGCCGCCGGCCGCGGCAACCATCGAGCGGACCTTCTCCACCACGGCGAGCGCCTCCTCGGGCTTGCCCTGTTGGAACAGTTCGCTGTGCCGTTGCCACTCGGACTCGTAGTCGCCGCGCAGCTTCTGGCGCTCGACCTCGCGCGCCGCGAGTTGCGCCTCGAGCTCCGCCGCGCGCTTCTGGCGCAGTCCGTCGATGCGCAGCAACTCCGCGCGCGCCTGCTTGGCTGCGGTCGTGAGCGGATACTGCGCGAGGAAGTCCTCGTAGACCGCGGAGGCCGCGTCGAACTCGTTCGCCGCGACCCGCGTCTCTACGTCGATGTGCGCGAACTCGGCGGACGCGGTCTCGTCGTAGACGCCGAAGGCGATGCCGAGGCCGACGATCAACGCGCAGAACGCGCCGAGCGTGGCGAGCGCACGACGACGGCGACGCGAGCGTTCGTCCTTCGCGTAGAGCTGACGCACTTGCTCGGCCACGTCGCGACGCGAGCGGTCGAGCATCAGGATCTTCTGCAGCGCCGCGATCGCCTCGATCGGGCGGTCCTGCGCGACGAGCGACTTCGCGATCGATTCGTACAGCTCGATCACGCGCGGCTGGTCGCCGACCTTGGTATGGACGTTGACGAGCTGGTGCTTGAGCTCGATGTCGTCCGGGCTGACGGTCAGCAACCGCTCCAGCAAGCCGCGCACGCGACGCATGTCGCCGGCCGCCATCCACAGGTCGACGAGCTCCTTGCCTTCGGCGACTGCGTCGAAGTCCGGCAGGCGCACTTCCGGACTGGCGATCATGACCTCGACGAGGCGCTCGCGCGCAGCGAGGTCCGTCGGCAGCAGCGTGGTCGCGACGCGCAGCCGCTGCGCGCCGCCACGCGCGTCGCCGCTCGCGATGCGGAACTCGGCGTCGCACGCGAGGTGGTAGCTGGCGCGCTCGTACTGGCCCGCTTGCTTGTAGGCCGTGGCGGCGAGCGAGTGCACTTCGGGCACGCCGACCTCGAGCTCGAGCGCCTTCTCGAACAATCCGATGGCGTCCTCGTGACGGCCGTCGCGCAAGCAAGCCTGGCCGAGCTTGAGCAGCTGTTCCGGCGGCACGTGCTCCACGAGGCCCGCGTCGAGCAGCTGCGTGAGCATCTTGAAGACGACGAAGTTCGACAGGCCCGACGCCTCGACGATGCGACCCGCGGTGCGACGGCCGTCGACGCAGCCGAGCACGATCGCGCCTTCCTCGCCGAGGTCTTCGGGCGCATCGCCCTTCGTGCGGCGACGGAACGCCTCGAGTCCCGAAGGGATGCGTTCCGCGATGTAGGACCACTCGTCGATGCGACGGGCGGCCTCCATGATCACGCTCTCGGTGTTGAAGAAGAACCGCGGGTCGACGACACCAGGACGCTCGGGCAGCGAGTCCTTGCCTTCGAGGAACTCGAAGCGGCCGTCGCGACAGAAGAAGAGCTCGTAGATCTCTTCCTCGACCTCGTAGCGCATCTGCGCCGTGAGTTCGTCCTCGGTGAGGTAGCCGCCGGCGAGCAGCGCGTCCCACAGTTCGTGCTTGTGGCGCGCGGCATGGTCGCGCACCTCGTCGATCGCCTTCTGGTCGACGCGGCCGACGCGAACGAACGTCTGCAGCGCGCGATCGAGCAACCCGTGCGGGTTGTAGTAGAGGGTGACCCCGCGCGGGTGGAAGTAGAGCACCTCCCACAGACGCGGTGACTGGATGCTCAACAAGCCGGTCTTCTTGTTGAGTGCAAGCATCTGGAAGACCTGAGCCAGGTCGACGCTTGCGAGATCCCCTCTGAGTGCCATGCGACGATGTTGCCGAGGAGGGTTTCGGGCTCCTTCGGATCGTTCGGGTATCGGCAGTCGCTGGCAGTGGCGTTGAGCCCGAACGGCGAAGCGAGGCGGGAAGACCACGCGGCGAAGCGCGGCTGCGCCGGACCGCATCCGATCCGCCCCGCGGCGCAGCATCCGCCACGCCATCGACGCGATCCGACGGGCCGGAGCCCGGGCAGGGACCTTGCGGCCCCTGCGGACCCGCCCTACCCTCCCCGGCTCGATGTTGGCCTTCCTTGCACGTCTGACGAAGCGGCTCGCGGCCTGTGGCGCCGGTGTCGTCGGCAGGATCGCGTTCCGCCTCGGGCGGCACGGTGCCTCGCGCCGCGCCTTCGAGCGCGTTCTGCACCTCGGCGGCGACGAGTTCACCGCCTATGTGCACCTCGGCCGCATCGCGCTCGGCGAAGGCGACTTCGCGGGCTATCGCCGCGAGATGAACAACGCGCGCAACATCGACCCGGAACGCTTCGCGCGCTTGCTGCCGGGCCCGCTCGGAATCGAGACGCGGTTCGTCGGCTCGCCGTCGGACGAGACGGGCGAGCGCGCGACCTGGCGCTCGGTGCGCCCAGGCAACCAAGGCATGGCGCGTCGCTCGACGGTGCGCAGCGCCGAGCTGCCGACCGACGCCGGCGACGAGCTGTCGTTGTTCGGGCCCATCTACGAGATCCCGCAGATGGAGCTCGGCGAGCAAGCGCCGCGCATGCGCAACTCGGGCCGCGACGACTTCCTGTCCTCGTCGGAGCGCGAGCGCTTCCGCAGTCTGCCGCCGCTGCGCCGCGACGACGTGCGCACGACCGACGTCGAAGACCTCGCCCGCCGCCTCGGCGGCTGATCGGCCTCAGCCCGCGACGCCGGGCTCCTCGTCGCCGTCACCGGCAGGACTTCGCCGCGGCCCCGCTTCGGCACGACTTCGCGCACTCGCCCGACCGCGAGCGTGCCTTCGCCTAGGCGGCTCCGTAGACTCCTCCGCCCTGAACGCCATGCGCGACACCGCCCTCAAGTCCGTTCACGCGAGCCTCGGCGCTCGCATCGTGCCGTTCGCCGGCTGGAACATGCCGGTCCAATACCGCGGCATCCTCGACGAAGCGCGCGTCGTGCGCAGCAAGGCGGGCATGTTCGACCTCGGCCACATGGGCCGCGTGCGCGTGCGCGGACCGCAGGCCGAGGCGTTCCTGCAGAAGCTGCAGACCAACGACGCGAGCCAGATCCAGCCGGGCCGCATCCGCTACTCGATGATCCTGGACGACCAGGGCATCACGCAGGACGACATCCTCGTCTACCGCGAGCCGACCGAGTGGGCGTCGAAGGGCAAGGAGTTCTTCGTCGTCATCAACGCGGGCAACACCGAGCGCGACCTGAAGATCATGCGCGACGTCGCCAAGGGCTTCGACGTGCAGGTGATCGACCAGACCGACGAGCTCGGCATGATCGCGATCCAGGGCCCGCTGTCGCAGCAGATCACGCAGCGGCTCACCGACGCCGACCTCGCGTCGCTCAAGTACTACGGCTGGACCCGCGGCACGATCTGCGGCGCCGTGATGGAGATCTCGCGCACGGGCTACACCGGCGAAGACGGCTTCGAGGTCTACGTGCCGCAACACCTGACCACGAAGGTCTGGGACGCGTTCTTCGCGGCGGGCAAGCAGGACGGCCTCGAGCCGATCGGCCTCGGCGCGCGCGACACGCTGCGCCACGAGGCGGGCATGCCGCTCTACGGCCACGAGATCGACGAGACGACCAACCCGCTCGAGGCCGGCCTCGACTGGGCCGTGAAGTTCACGCACGACTTCACGGGCCGCGCGGCGCTCGAAGCGATCCAGAAGAAGGGCGGCACCGGCCGTCGCCTCGTCGGCATCACGACGACGAGCAAGCGTTGCCCGCGCCAGGGTTACGAGATCCACGCCAACGGCGAGAAGATCGGGCACGTCTGCTCGGGCAACATCTCGCCGACGTTGGACACGAACATCGCCACTGCCTACGTTCGCGACGCGTTCGCGGCCCCCGGCACGCAGTTGAACTTCCTCGTCAAGGACAAGGCCGAGCCCTGCACGGTTGTCAGCCTGCCCTTCTACAAGCGCTCCCGCTGAACCTGGACCCCCTCCCATGCGACCCAACGACCGCAGCTACCTGAAGAGCCACGAGTGGTGCAAGATCGACGGCAACGTCGCGACGATCGGAATCTCCGATTACGCGGTGTCGCACCTGTCGGACCTCGTCTTCCTCGACCTTCCCAACAAGGGCTCGAACGTCACCGCCGGTGAGTCGTTCGGCGAGATCGAGTCGGTGAAGGCCGTCAGCGACATCTACTCGCCGGTCAGCGGCGAGGTCATCGAGGTCAACAAGGACCTGCCCGACAACCTCGAGTGGCTGTCGCAGGACGCGTTCGGCAAGGCCTGGATGCTGAAGGTCCGCTTCACCGCGAAGTCGTCCGACCTCATGGACGGCGCGTCCTACGACGCGCACTGCGCCGCCGAAGGCTGAGCGCCCGCCAGCCTGCCGTGCGGCTCCGGCGCATCGACGAACCAGCGATCGCCGCAGCCGCCAACATGGCGCGCGACGAGGCGCTGCTGCTCGCGAGCGACTCTGCGACGCTGCGCCTCTACGGCTGGTCCCCCCACGCGGTCTCGCTGGGCTACTTCCAGCGCATCGCGGACTTCGCCGACCTTGCGCCGGCCACACCGATCGTGCGTCGCCTGACCGGCGGCGGCGCGATCCACCACGGCGAAGAGGTCACCTACGCGCTCGCGCTGCCCGCGTCGACCTTGCCCGCCGACGTCGAGGCGAGCTACGCGCTGCTGCACGACGCCGTCGTCTCCGCCCTCGCGGACGTCGGAGTGCGCGCGCATCGGCTCGAGACCGGCGGCGGCCCCGGCGCGAGGCCCACGAGCCGCTGGTGCTTCGCCGACCCGGGTCGGCACGACATCCTCGACGCGCAAGGCAGGAAGCTCTGCGGCTCCGCGCAGCGTCGCGTGCGAACCGAGCACGGTCCGCGCGTGCTGCACCACGGATCGCTCGTCGTCGAGCGCCCTGGCTTCACGCCGTTCGTCGCAGCAGTCGCCGACCAGCAACCGGCGTCGTGCGCGCCGCAACTTCGCGAACGGCTCGCGGCGCGCCTTGCGGAGGCGCTGCGGCTGGAATTGTGCCCGGACACGCTGACGTCTGCGGAAGAGGCGTTGGCAGCCACGCTCCGACGGGATCGCTACGACAGCGACGCGCACACGCGCATGCGCTGACGGCTTCGCACTTCGCGCCGTCAAGTCGCCATCGGCGCGGACCGAAAGAGCCGCCGAAGGCCCATGATCACCACGACCTCCGAGCTCGAAGACCTGATCGACGGAACCGTCAACATCCCGACGATTCCGACGATCCTGACGGAGATCACGAAGATCTTCGAGTCGCCGAACGGGTCGGCCAAGGAAGCGGCGGCGGTGATCGAGAAGGACCCCGCGATCGCAACGCGCGTGCTGCGGCTCGTGAACAGCCCGTTCTACGGCCTTCGCAACGCGATCTCGTCGATCCAGCTGGCGTGCTCGATCCTCGGCCTCAAGGTCATCAAGAACCTCGTCGTGCAGGCGACGGTGCTGAACACGTTCGGCGGCGGCAAATCGGACGGCGCGCTCGACGTCGACTGGCTGTGGGACCACAGCTTCAAGACCGCGGTCGCGTGCAGGCTGCTCGCCGAGAAGTCGCCGGCCGCCGTCGGCCTGCAGAAGGACGACGCCTACACCTGCGGACTGATCCACGACATCGGCAAGATGATCCTGCTCGACTCGCAGGCGGACCGCTTCTGCGAGGCTCTGCGGCACGCGCGCGCGGACAACATCCCGTTGGCGCGCGCCGAGGGCGACGTGTTCGGCTTCAACCACGCGCACGTCGGCGGCTTGCTGGCCGGGCGCTGGAAGCTGCCGCACGCCGTGCAGGCGGCGGTGACCTACCACCACAGCCCGGCGACCAACCCCGAGGACTGGGCGCGCGGCTTCGTCGTGAAGGCAGCCAACACGTTCGCGCACGCGGCCGTCGCGGGCACGGACGGCGGCTACCTCGGCGACACGCTCGACGTCGACTCGCTGCAATTGCTGCAACTGACTCCCGAGCAGACCGCCGAGATCCTCGACCAGGTCCGTCGCGCAGGCATGGCGTGATGCCGGCGTCGCGGCCGCGGCCGCGCGCAGTTCGGGTTCGGCGACGCCCACGCGCCGCGGTATGAGTCGTCGCATGGACGCGACGCAGCGCAACGACGGAACGCCACTCACGCCGACGATCCGTCGACTCGTGCGCGCGATCGTGGCCATCGCGCACGCGGACTGGCGCGCGTTGCAGTCGGCGGCGAGCGAGGCGCGCGACCACGGCGACGCACGCGCGTTGCTCGACGAGGCCTTGCTGCAGGCCGCGCTGTTCTACGGCTTCCCGCGCGTCGTGACCGCGTTCGAGCAGGCTGCGGAGGCTTGGGCGCCCGGGCCCCACGACCGCTCCGGCGCGGTGCCCGCCGAGCAGCAGGCCGCGCGCGGGCGCGAGCTGTTCGCGGCGATCTACGGCAAGAACGACGAGGCGGTGCGGGCGCGCCTGTCCTCGTTCCATCCTGACTTCCACGACTTCGTGCTCGAAGCCGCCTACGGGCGCATCCTCGCGCGACCTGGGCTCGACGTGCGCACGCGCGAGCTGCTCGCTGTCGGCGCGCTCGCGGCGCTGGGGCAGATGCCGCAGCTCGTCGCGCACGCGCGCGGCGCGCTGAGCTTCCACGCGACGCATGCCGAAGTCCGCGAGGCGATGCGCATCGGCGGCCTCGACGAAGCGACGGCAGACGCATCGATCGCGCGGGCGGCAGCAGGCGCGCCGAAGCGCTGACCGCAGGGCTCAGCCCGCTGCGAGCACGAGCTCCATCGCCTCGCAGACTTCGTCCGAGGCGACTCCCTGGCTCTGCACGCGGTCGATCGCCTCCGCGGGTCGGCCCGCAGCGGCGAGCAACGACGCAACCGCCGCGGCCGCGGCGCCGAGTTGCAGCGCGCCGACGTCCACGTCGCAAACGAGCCCGGCGCCGAGCAACGCCGCGACCCCGGCGTCGTGCGAACGGTCCTCGGGCCAGCCGAGCCGGTCCGCAGTGCGCACCGCGAGAACGCAGGCGTTCACGGCTTCCGTGACAGCCGGGCCCGAAGTCGGCAGATGCGCGAGCGGCAGCAGGCCTTCGGGGCGCCGCAGCATGCGGTGCAGCACGTTCTGCAGGATCGTGCGCGCGCGACGCCCGGCGAGCGGCCCCCGCCGGCCGATCGCCTGCGCGAGCCGTTGCATCGTGAACACCGCACCCAGCTGCGAAGGCGCCGCCGGGCGACGTGGGACGTCGCCGTCGCCGACGAACTCGTCGCACGCGTCCTGCGCGACCTGGATGTTCGCGCAACCCGCGCGCAGCAAGGAGTCGCCGAGGTCCTCGCCGCGCTCCGCCTCGGCCAGCGCAGAGGCCAGCGAAGCGAAGTCATACGCCGAGGCCTCCGCGAGCAGCAGCAGGTCGCTGACGCCGAGGCGCTGCAGCATCGCGACCACGTCCGCGACGGCGACGAAGTGGAGCATGTCCGGGCGGATGCGGCAGCCGTTGCCGTGCAGGGAACCCGACCGCAACTGCAGCACGTAGTGCGGCTCACCGTTGCGCGCTGCCGCGAAACGGCTGTGGCACGCCTCCGCACACTCGCGCAACGCAGTGTCGCCGAACGCAGAAGCCGCTGTCCGCAACAGCCTCCACAGCGACAGCACGAACGCGCGCTGCGCCTCGTCGGCGTGCCCGCCGTGCACGATGGCTCAGGCCTTTTGGGCGACGTGCTTCTCGACCAGCTCGATGAGCTCGTCGGGCTCGAACGGCTTGCGGAAGTAGTCCGCCGCGCCCATCTCCGAGCTCTTCTGGTGGCCGCGCGCGTGCTCGCGGGCGGTGAAGATGATCACGGGGATGTTCGACGTCGCCGCGTCGCGCTTCAGGCGCGTGAGCGTCTCCCACCCGTCGATGCCCGGCATCATGATGTCGAGCAGCACGAGGTCAGGAGCGAGCGACTTCGCCTTCGCGATGCCGTCTTCGCCGTTGGTGGCCGACTCGACGCGGAAGCCCGCCGCTTCGAGGACCATCTGCGTGGAGACGATGATGAGCTTCTCGTCTTCGATGATGAGGACAGTGCGTTCCATGGTTCAGTCCCTGCTTCGTTGCGATGCGGTTGCGGCCGTGGACGCCACGCGGGCCTCCACGGGGAGCGCGAACGAGAACTCGGCGCCTTCGCCGAGCTTGCTCGCGACTTCGATGCGGCTGCCGTGGGCCTCGACGATGCCCTTGGCGACGAACAAGCCGAGGCCGGCGCCGCCGTGGTGGCGCGTCAGCGGGTCCTCGACCTGGAAGAACTTCTCGAAGATGCGGCGCTGGTAGCGCGGGTCGATGCCGATGCCCGTGTCGCGCACCGAGAAGCACGGAGCGCCGTGCTCGCCAGCCGTGACCTTCACGTGCACGGCGCCGCCGTCCGGCGTGAACTTCACGGCGTTCTCGAGGATCGCCTGGCACGCGCGGCGGAGGTCGGCGCGGTCCGCGTGCAGCATCGTGCCGCCGTCCACCTCGCGCGACATCGTGAGCGCGATGCCGCGGTCGCGAGCCGGTTGCTCGAACGGACCGAGCATGCCTGCGCACAACTCGTCGACGGAGAACGGCTCGCGGTCCTGGCCGTACTCGTCGGACTCCAGGTGGCCGAGGTTGATGAGCTTGTCGATCTGGTGCTCGAGGCGGCCGCTCTGCTCGCGGATCGACTCCGCGACGCGCTGCTGCCGTTCGGTGAGCGAACCGAGCGAACCCTTCGCGAGCATCGTCGAGAACGTCTTGATGCCCGTGAGCGGCGTGCGCAACTCGTGCGCGACGATCGACAGATACTGGTTCTTCAGTTGGTCGGTCTTGAACTCGGCCGTCACGTCCTCGAGCACGGTCAACGAGCCCGCGGGCTGCCCGCGGTAGTCGAACACGCGGCTCGTCGTGCACTTGATGTAAAGCAGGTCCTGCTCGCTGTGGTGCACCTCGACGGTCTGCCGGGTCTCCCGCAACTCGTCCATGCGCTGCTGGTCGCGCACGATGACGCCCGTCAACTCCGCGCGGCCTTGCAGGTCCTTCAGCGGCTTGCCTACGGTGGCGAACGCCTTCACCCCCAACAGGTCCTCGGCGGCGGCGTTCAGCAGCGCGACGTTGCCGTCGCGATCCGCGTAGACGATGCCGTCCATGATGGAACTGATGATGGTCATGACACGAGAGAGGTCGAGGAAGAACGTCTCCTGGATCTCCTGGAAGCGTTCCGCCTGCTCGACGCTGCGTTGACGCAACGTCTCGTATCGGCTTTCGAGGCCTTGCAGGTCCTGCCGATCGAGCAGGAACTGGCGGTGCAAATCGCCCGCCGTCGCCGCCAACGCGGCGCACTGCTCGGCGGTGGCACCGCGCGCCACGGCAGCGCGGCAACCGACATCGAGCGCGCGGGCCAGTTCGGCTTCGCCGCGTCGCTCGACCGCGAGCGCCGCCATCAGGCCGCGACGGTGCGCAGCCAGCGCGAGCGCACGCAGGTCCGCGTCCGACATCCGTTCGTCGAGCAAAAGCAACCGCACATCGCCTTGCGCGAGCTGCACGAGCGCGTCGGCCACCCCGGATGCGCACGAGTGCGCAGCGAGCGCCTGCGGGAAGGGTCCGGGACCGCCGCTCGACGCGGCTTGCTGCGCGACCGCGAGAACCCGGGTCCGTGCGCTGTCCATGGACGGAAGAGAGAGTCCTGGCCGGAGAGGCGCGGATTCGCGCCTGGCTTCGACGCCGCCGGCCGCGGCGCCGAGAGGATCACTTGCCGCCGGTCTTGATCGCCTGCAACGCGCCGTCTTCGTTCTCGAAGATCGCGAGGTGCTTGCTGATGCGCATGATCTCGAAGATCTTGACGATGAACGGCTTGATGTTGCTCAGGTAGAGCTTGCAGTTCTTCGACGTCGTGACGTTGTTCGCCACGATGATCAGCCCGACTCCGCAGGAGTCGATGATCTTCACGTTGTCGAGGTTGAGGATGAAGTGCTGGAAGCCAGCGTCGATCTTCGACTGGATCGTTTCCTTCAGCGACTCCTTCAGCGAGTCGGTGACGTAGAAGTTCAGGCTGCGATCGTTGAAGGAGATGATGACGGTCTTGTCCTCGCTCAACGTCGTGACGGACAGGCCTTGGCTCTTCTTGCCGACGATTTCCATGGTTCCCTCGGGCGGTTGTTGCGGCGGTCTGGACCGGCTCCTTCCGCTCATCGGCACGCGTCCGGGGCTGGATTGAGGCAAGAACCGACGCTTCCTTCCTCGACGCGGCCCGCGACCAACGGGCGCGCGTCGTCCGCCGCGGGCGCGCGGCGACGCCAGCGCCCGATGGGAACGGCGGCGCGGCGACGGCGCGACTGCCGTCGTCAGCCTTCGGCCCGGAACCGGAACGAGACGTTGGCCCGCCCCATCCGTGCGAGCGCTTCCTGGCTCTTCTGCAGGCCGAGCTGCCAGGCCTTGTTCGCGACGCTGACCACGGAACGACCGAGGAGCCGGGCGACCTCGAGGTTGTCGCGATCGCGATAGATCGCGCGCAACTGCGCGATCTCCGCGTCGGTCCAGCGCGGCGCGGTGGAACGGGCCGCAGCGCCCTTCGCGACCGCGCGGACGAAGCGCTTGTCCTTGCGCAGGCACAGTTGCTCCGCCTTCTGCGCGATGTCCTCGGCGCTGCGTTGCAGGCACACCTCGAGGTCGTGGTCCGACCGCGTGCCGTGCAAGCGCTTCAACATGCGCTCGTCCTCGTGCGCCCACTCGCCTGCGCGCAGCTTGCTCCGCAGCGCGTTGGCCCGGCGCACCACGTCGGCAACGGGGCGACCGAGCATCGCGCCCAGCAGCCTCGGCTCCACCGCGCCCCACGCCATCCGCAAGTTCGCGTCGTCGGCTTCGGTCCAGTCGCCTCGACGCGGCGCCGCCTTGAGCAACTGCATCGCGCGCTTGCGGACGCTGTCCGGAGAACGGCGAAGCAGCGCGGCTGCGCCGTCGATGCCGCGCAACGGCAGCAGCCTGCGCAGCCGCTCGAGCTCCTGCACGGACCACGCGCCCTGGCGCAGCCCCCGCGCGCTCACGTTGCCGCGTCTCCGGTGGACGACTGGAGGAACCGCGCCCAGCGGTCGCGGACCTCTTCGCCCACGAGCTTGCGCACGGCTGCGGTCGACTCGAGCGCCATCGCCGTCGACGCGAGCGCACGACACTCGTCGACGGAGAAGCTGCGCAGCGTGAGCTTCACGCGCGGCACGAACACCGGGGCCATCGACAGCTCGCGGTAGCCCATGCCGAGCAGGATCGGCGTGAAGTGGTGGTCGCCGGCGATCTCGCCGCAGATCGACACCGGCTTCTTCGCCGCGTTCGCGGCGCGCACGATCTGGTGCAGCACGCGCAGTACGCCCGGATGGAACGGGTCGTACATCTTGGCGACGCGCTGGTTGTCGCGGTCGACCGCGAGCAGGTACTGCACGAGGTCGTTGGTGCCCACCGACGCGAAGTCGACGAGCGGCAGCACTTCGGGCAGCACCGGCACGATCACCGGGATCTCGACCATGATGCCGAGCTCGATCTTGGGATCGAACGGCACGCCCGACGCGCGCAGGTCGGCGAGCAGCTGGTCCAACACCTGACGGCACCGCACCACTTCGCTGCGCGTCGTCACCATCGGCAGCAGGATGCGCGCGTGGCCGAGCGCGCTCGCGCGCAGGATCGCGCGCAACTGCGTGTAGAGGATGTCGGGCCAGTCGAGGCACAGCCGCAGCCCGCGCCAACCGAGCACCGGGTTGCGTTCTTCCGGCGTGCGGAAGTAGCCGAGCGGCTTGTCGCCGCCGACGTCGAGCGTGCGGAAGGTCACGGGCTTGCCGCGGCTGCCTTGCATCGCGCGGCGATACATCGCGACCTGCTCTTCCTCCGTCGGGAACTGCCGCCGCTCCATGAACGCGAACTCGGTGCGGAACAGGCCGATGCCCGCGATCGCGTCGGTCTCGAGCTTCTCCAGGTCGCGCACGCCTTCGACGTTGGCGTAGAGCGACACCTCGGAACCGTCGAGCGTGACCGCGGGCTGGAAGCGCACCTCGGCGACGCGCAAGTCGACGCTCTTCTGTTCCAGGAGGCGCTGCTGGTAGTGCGCGAGCTCCTCGTTCGTCGGCGCGACGAGGACCTGGCCGCTGTCGCCGTCGAGCACGACCGTGGTGCCGTTGCTCGCCTTCGCGAGCACGTCGTCGACGCCGACGACGGCCGGGATGCCGAGCGAACGCGCAAGGATCGCGCCGTGCGAGTACTTGCCGCCGTGCGCGGTCACGATGCCGCGCAGGTGCTTTCGGTCGAGGATGCCCGCGTCGCTCGGCAGGAACTCGTCGGCGGCGAACAGGTAGTCGCGGCCGTTGGCCGTGTACTTCGAACGCTCCTTCGCCATCAAAGCGGCGACGAGCTGTCGGCCGACGTCGCGGAGGTCGGCGGCGCGTTCGCGCATCGCGGCCTCGGCCATGTTCTGGAACACGGCCTCGTAGCGCGCGACGACCCGCTGCAGCGCGACCTCGAGGTTGCAGCCGTGCTGCTCGACCTCGCGCACCACGTCGGCGCGGAACGTCGGGTCGTGGAGGATGCTGACCTGCGCGTCGAAGATGCGGGCGTCGTGGCTGCTCAGGGCGTCGGCGAGATCCTTGCGAAGCGCCAGGATCGAACGCCCGACCTCGGCGATCGCCTCGTCGAGGCGACGGCACTCGGCGGCTACGCCGTCCGGACCGACCTTCCACGTCGGGATGGAGTCCAACGTCCCATGGAAGTGGACCAAGGGCGCGATGGCGATGCCCGGCGCGGCGGCGATGCCCTTGAGTTTTTGTGACATCCGAACCGTCCTTTTCCGGGGTCAGGAGCCCGATTGCAACGGGGCGACTTCACCCCGCAAAGCCAAGGTGCCGATCCACGGACGAGAAGGGGAGCGGCCTCTACGCCGCGCCTCCAGGGCCCCGCGCGGGAATTGCGTCATGAGCAAGCAGACACAGCATCCATCGACCGAAGACATGCTGAACGATCTTCTCGGGCCGGACTTCATGTCCACGGGCGCCGGGAAGCCGAAGCCGCAAGCCACGGCGGAACCCGAAGAGACGACAGACCCCGAGACGACCGAGGAACCGACCGCAGACGTGCAGGAAGCGCCTTCGGAACTCGGCGCCCAGGATCCCTCACGCCGCCGTCGCCCGCGCCTCGCGGAGAAACAGACGCAGCAGAAGCAGGAGAAGACCGGCATCGGCGCGATGGTCGGAGCGGCGTGCCTCCTCGGCGGCATCGTCGCCACCGTCCTGCAGGGTTCCGGCTCGCTGACCACGTCCTTGCGCAGCGTCGGCCTCGACGCGCCCGTCTTGCTGACGATCGGCGCCGTGGTGTTCGTCCTGTCGATCGTGCGACGCCAGCACGCGCTGGCCCAGGCTCGCTACGAGCAGCTCGCGCAGGCGCAGACCGAGAAGGAAACCGACCTCCAAGGCTCGCTGCAGTATCTGGTCGAGCAGCAGCAACTCTCCGCCGAGCGGCCGCCGGCCGAGGGCGAGGAGCTGCAACGCGTGCTCGTCGCGCTCGAGCGCCAGGACGAGAAGGTCAACAACCTGACCAAGGCGCTCAAGATGTACGGCAAGCCGCTGATGGAGATCGCCACGCAAGGCAACGACATCGCGGCGCAGGTCCAGCAGCAGAAGCAACAGCTCGAATCGCTGCAGTCGTCGCTGCTGCAAGGCCTCGCGAAGATCGAGTCCGCGTCGAAGTCGCTCAGCATCGACCTCTCGCCGCTCGAGCAGAAGCTCGCGCAGATGACCAAGGACCTGCAGACGCTGCAGGCCGTCGAGAAGCAGGTGGCCGCGGTCGCCCAGCGAATCGACGACAGCGAGATGAAGCAGAGCCTCTCGCGGCTCGAGGACTCGAACAAGGCGCACGGCCAGAAGCTCGAACGCCTCGCCAACCAGGAGACGGTGCACGAGGAGATGCAACGTCTCGAGCGCCTCGTCGACACGACGGTCGGCAAGCTCACCAACACGGTCGACCAGGTCCGCGACAAGGACCTCGGCGGGCTCGAGAACTCGGTGAAGGAGATCCAGCGCGAAGTCACCGGCCTCGCGAACTCGGTCGCCTCGATCCAGCAGTCGCTGCGCTCGGCTCCCGTCGCGCGCCCGGCTCCGGCGATGGCCGCGGCTGCGGCCCCGGCCGCGCACGAGGCCCCGCACCACGATGCCGCGCACGCGCACGCCGAGACGGCGCACGCCGCGCCCGCCGCACATGCGGCGCCGGCGGCCCCTGCCGCGAGCAACGACGCGCAGGCCGGCGTCGCCGAGAACCGCACCGGCACGCGCGCAGCCTCGAGCAAGAACGTGCTCGGCGCGATCGCGAAGCTCAAGCAGATGAAGGGCTGAGCCCCGGCGTGCGCCAGAGCCACGCGGCTCCGCGCACGCCCGACGAGTCGCCGTGCACGCTGCGACGCAGCGTGACGCGCGCCGGCTCCGTGCTCGCGGCAGCGAACACGTTCTGCTGCAGCAGCGGCGGGACGTCGCGGTAGAGCGAGTCCACCTGAGACAGGCCGCCACCCAGCACGATCACGTCGGGATCGAGCACGTTGACGATCGTCGACAGCGCGCGCGCGAGCCGTTCGGAGTAGCGCTGCATGCTGACGACGGCGTCAGGTTCGCCGCGTGCCGCCGCTGCCGCGATCTCCGCCGCGGTCTGCGAGCCGCCGCAGCGGCGCGCGTGGTCCCATGCGAGGCCGGGCCCGCTCAGCAACGACTCGACGCAGCCCGTGTGCCCGCAATAGCACGGCAATTCGGGCTCGTCGTCGCGGCGCCGCGGCAAGGCCGTGTGCCCCCACTCGCCGGCGAGCCCGTTCGGCCCGTTCAGCACGCGGCCGAAGCACGCCACGCCGCCACCGACGCCGGTGCCGAGGATCGCGGCGAACACGACGTCCGCGCCAGCGCCCGCGCCGTCGGTGGCCTCGGACAACGCGAGGCAGTTCGCGTCGTTGGCGATGCGCACAGGCTGGCCGATCGCATGTTCGAGGTCGCGCGGCAGCTCGCGGCCGTTGAGGCACGTCGAGTTGCAGTTCTTCATCGTGCCGCGCGACGTGACGCTGCCAGGCGTGCCGACGCCGATCGTGCACGCGTCGGGCCGAAGTTCCTCGCGCGCCGCGCGCACGAGCTCCGCGACGGCGCGCACCGTGCCGTCGTAGTCGCCCTGCGGCGTCCCGATGCGGCGTCGCCAACGCTCGACGCCGCCCGCGTCGAGGCCGATCGCCTCGACCTTCGTGCCGCCGAGGTCCACGCCGATCGACAGCGGGCTCACGCGCCCTTGCCCGCCGCGACGAGACGTCGATTGCCGAGCGCGCGCAGCGACGCCTCGGACCATCGCGCCGACTCGCCGCATCGCGCATCGACGGCCTTGCGCCACGCGGCCAACGCGCCTTCGCGATCGCCTTCCAGCCACAGCGCGTCGCCGAGGAACAGGAAGTTCAACAAGCACGGCGCCTCTTCGGCCGCGCGCCGCAACGCCGTGCGCGCGACCTCGCGGTCGCGCAACGGCCACGGCGCCTTGCTGCGGAACCTGCCCTGCAGGCGCAGCGCCGCGCAGTCGTCGGCCTTCGCGTCGCCGGCCACCGACTTGTCGATCGCGTCGGCGATGCGCGGGCCGAAGCCCTGCACGAGGCTCGCCGCCGCGCCGTTGGCCCACGCGAGCAGGCTGAGGCACAACCCGCGCTGCAGCTGCGCCGCCGCGTCCGCAGGAGTGCGAGCGACCGTTCGCTCCACGGCCGCGAGTCCGTCCGCGCACAACGAAGCAACTTGCCTGCGCACCTCGGCAGGCACGCGCTCGTCGGCCGTGAGCACGGCGTCGACCGCATCGCCGTCGCGCAGCGCCGCGACGGTCGCGCGCTGCGCGCGCGCGTCCGCGGCCTGGAACAACAACGACGCCGCGCGCACGGCGAGCGCGCCGTCGGCCGGAGCCGCATCGCTCGCGAGCAACGCCGCCTTCGCCGCCGCATCGATCTCCGCGAACTCCGCTTCGCGCGGATCGGCTGCCGCAACGTGGATCGTCGACAACGCCGGCGGAGCGTTCATCGCGCAGGCTGCGGCGAACGCGAGCAACAGGATGGTCGATATGCGCACGGTCGCGCGAAGGGTCGCCTGACGTGGTCGGTTCACAGGATGTCCAGCACTCCGTTGCTGCCGTTGCTCAAGGTGTCGACGAGCGCGCTGTAGTTCACGTCGCGTGCGATCGCGGTGTTCCAGCGCAGCGCGTCCTTGTCGCCGACGCCGCCGAGCGCCGCCGCGACGAACGCGCGCGCGAGCATCGAACGGTCGGTGTCCTTCAGCGCCTCGATCAGCGGGTCGATCGCGCGGCGATCGCGGAGCTCGCCGAGCGCCGACGCGATCGCGGCCATGGTCGCGGTGCTCTCGCTCGACTTCTGCATCTCCAGCAACGCCGGCACGGCGTCGGCTTCGCCGAGATGGCCCAGCGCCACCGCGCACTGCTGCAGCACGAAGGGCCGACGCAGCGAGTTGCGCATCACCTGGACGATGTCGCCCGCGGCGCCGTGGTCGGCGAGCATCGCGAGCGCGACGACGACGTATCCGGCCTGCACCTCGTGCAGCAGCTTGCCGTCGATGAGTCCGCGAAGGTCCGGCACGGCGGGCTCGTGCGCGCAGAGGCCCAGCGCGAGCGCGATGCCGGCGCGCGCGGTGTCGACCTCGATGGAGCGAAGGTCGGACAACAGCATCGCGCCGAGGTCCGGGTCGAGCGTGCCGTCGCGCAGCCGCCGCTGCCTCGCGACGAGGCCCAACGCGATCGCGATCCACGGCTTCTCCTCGGTGCGGTTCGAGTTGGCGTAGAGCAGCATCAGCCGCTTGCGATTCGCCTCGCCGCCGATGCGACCGAGCGCAGCGACCGCGTAGTAGCGCGTCTGCTGGTCGATGCCGTTCTTGTAGTAGTCCGCGAGCGCCTGGCTGCGCGCGTCGTCTTCGGCATGCGTCTCCGACGGCAGGCACAGCGTGCCGAGCGCGAGCGCTGCGGACTGCCGGATCGCGTTGTGCCGACCTTCGGCGGAGAGTTCCTTCACGAGCCGCTCCTTGGCGCGCTCGTGCTCCGCGTCGCAGCCGCGCGACAACGTGCGCGCGACCGCAGTCGGCACGTGCGCCTGCACGAGCTGGTTGCCCTTGCCGAGATCCAGGTCGTAGAAGGCCCACAACGAGTCGGTGACGCGATAGCGCAGCAAGCGCTCCTTGCTGTTGCGCAAAGGCTGCGGGTCGATCAAGCCGATCGCATGCACGAGGCCGACGCGCAGGTCGCGACTCCGTTCCCCCGCGTCGCGCAGTTGCGAGTCGAGCAGCTCGAACGTCTTCGCCTTGAGTTCGACGTCGGTCGTGCGGCCCGCGAGCAGGCCGAGCGACCACGCCGCGAACGTGCGCGTGCGGTCGGGCACGTCTTCCTTGCCGCCCGCGAGACGACGGCCTTCGTCGTCGGCCCGCAGCAACGCCGCGAGCAGCGGCCACGAGTCCTGCAGGCCGGCGATGCCCATCGCGAGCGCCGCTGTCTCGCGCACTTCCTGGTTGGGCTCGGACAAGCGCGCCGCGAACAGCTGCGACAGCCGCCGCGTCGGCAGGTCGTAGCCGACCTTGGCGAGACCGACCATGCACGCCGTCGTCACGTCGCGATCCGAACTCGCGACGAGCGCGTCGGCGAGCGCGACCGCGATGCGCTCACCGCGATCCGCGTCCGTGGGCATGTGCGTGCCGCGCGAAGCCTTGCCGCTGCGCACGCCGAGGTAGAACTCGTCCGAGCCGGTGATGGCGCCCGTGCCGAGATCGCGCGGCCGCAGCAGCTCCTCCTTGTTGTGCTCCCACCACAACTGCCAGTTCGTGCCGGTCGCCGTCCCGGGCCTCGGTCCCGTGACCGGTCCGCCGGTGACTGGCGGCGGGACCTGCGAACCAGGGCCGCGATACTGGCCGCCGTGCGCCGACACGTTCGCCGCGATCGCGACGACGCTGGCGATCACGGCTTGCCACCTCGTGGAAGGGACCATGCGGCGCACTCTAGCCGCGGCGTCGTCGACGGGCACCGCGAGAGCCGCGCGCGCCGGAGCCGGACGTCGTGCGAAGTCAGCGCACGGGCGACGGATTCTTGCCCGGAGCAGCGACGCGTTCGGCGCCGCGGCCTTCGGTGACTCGGACGACTCCGTCCATCGCGATGCCCTCGATGCGCTGCGGCTCGCCCGCACCGGGCCAGCGCACTTCGACGAACCGCAGCGAAGCCGCGTCGCCGAGCCCGAGGTAGCTGCGCATCGGGTTGCAGCCGAGCGACGCGCCCGGCCCGATCGTCGCGAACACGTCGCGTTCGCTCCCGTCCGCGTCGACGACGCGAGCGCGCACGCGCGCGCCGACGCCGAAGCGGTTGTTGCGCACGCCGCGCAACTCGACCGCGAGCCAATGACGGCCGTGCCCCGGATTCTCGAAGCACACGTCCGCGAACGCGTCGTCCTCGAAGTAGCCGCCCGTCTGGCAGACGAGGTCGAGGTCGCCGTCGTCGTCGAGGTCGCCGAACGCGACGCCGTTGCCCTTCTGCAAGTGGCCCACGCCGGCCGCGAACGTCGCGTCGCGGAACCGCTCGCCGCCGAGCAGCAGCACGTTGGGGAACAGCGCGGCGAGGTCGTGCGCGCCGGTCGCGACGTAGACGTCAGGCGATCCGTCCGCGTCGACGTCGCCGAAGTTGAGGCCCGAGGCGACCAACGGTCGACGCATGCCGCGCGCCTCCGCCACGTCGGTGAAGCGACCCGTGCCGTCGTTCTCGTAGAGCCGCTGCGAACCGTCCTCGACCTTGCCTTCGAGGTAGTAGGCCGCGACCGTGCGGATCGGCCGGTAGTGGTGCGAATAGGTCGCGAGCAAGTCGAGATCGCCGTCGTTGTCGAAGTCGAAGAAGCCGCACGGGCCGCTCGCCTCGGGCTCGGCGACGCCGCGCGCGACCGCTTCCTCGCGGAACGAGCCGTTGCCGTCGTTGACGTAGAGGCGGTTCTTCGCGAGCCAGCACGACACGTAGAGATCCTGGTCGCCGTCCCCGTCGACGTCGCCGAACACGCAGCCGACCACGCGCCCGTCCGGGTCGATGCCGGAGGCGGCAGTCGCGTCCTCGAAGCGGCCCTTGCCGTCGTTGCGCCACAGCTTGCTGGGGAAGCGGATGCCGACCCTGGCCTTCTCGGCCTCGTAGCCGACGAACAGGTCGAGGTCGCCGTCGCCGTCGACGTCCGCGAACGCAGCGCTGCGCGTCGGGCCCTCGAGCTCGATGCCGGCCGCCTTCGTCACGTCGACGAAGTGGCCCGGCCGATCCTGGCGCAACAGCGAACACGGGTGCTCGTGCGGCTCGAACATCCCGCCGCCGCGCAACACGAGAACGTCGAGCATGCCGTCGCCGTCGACGTCCGCCTGCGCGAGCGCCGCGCCGCCGAGTTGTCGCTGCAGACCCGCGTCCGCCGTTGCGTCGACGAACGCGCCGCCGTCGTTGCGCGACAAGCGCAGCGGACGGTCGAGATCCATCGAGCACGACAGCACGTCGAGACGGCCGTCGCCGGTGAAGTCGTCGATGACCACGCTGCCCGCGCGCGTGTGCGCAGCGAGGCCGAGTTCGCGGCTGCGCTCGCGGAAGCGCGGCAGCGCGGCCTCGGGCTTCAGTGCGTCGGCGGACAGCCGGTGTTCCTCCGGAACCCCCTCCGGCCATGTGCCGAGCGCCATGTGCGCGATGTTGAGCAGCCAGAGCGCCTCGGGCCTGCGGCCTGGCGCCGGCATCGCGAGCAGGCGCACGAGCAGGTTGCGCGCCGCCTCGGCGCCCACGCGGTCCACGTGCAACGCGCCGCCTTGGAGCGGGAAGATGCAGCTCTCCGCGTTGTGACGCGCGATGCAGTTGTCGCGCTCCGCGAGCCGGAAGTGCGCGGCCGCGAGCCGGAACAGCACTTCGTCGACGAGCCAGAGCTTGGAATCGTCCGGATTGCGATCGCAGAGATCGAGGCACTCCTGGCCGAGCCGGATGGCGGCCTCGATCTCGCCGGTGCGCAGCAGCCCGAGCGAGAGCGACCAGCGCAGCGCGAACTTCTGCGTCGGAGTCGCGTCGGGCTGCTCGTCCGCCAGCTGCTTGCGCCAGCCGTCGAGATAGCGCGACGAGAAGTAGCGCGTCCACTCGCAGTCCACGGCCTCGTCGTGGATGCGGCGCAGGCGTCGTTCCTTGTCGGTCGCGTCCGCGGGCAGCGGCAGCAGCGTCGCGTGCTCCTCGGCGCAGCACGGAGCCGCAGCTTCGTGCTGTGCTTCGAGCGAAGCGCTCGGCAGGAGCCCTGTGAATGCGAGCAGCGGGGCCGCGAGCGGCCGGAGCACGCCGGCAAGCATCGAACGGACTCTGCTGCGAGCGTGCATTGCACCGCAGGATACACGGTACACGGAAGCGAGGCAGTCCCGGCGCCGGTGACGCGGGACGATGCGTCCGCGTCGTTGCGGCATGCCGCGCACGCTGCGAGGCGAAGGGGATGCGCGCCCCGATTCCGCGTCGACGTCCCTCGACGGGCATGCGGGCAGCACCCCTTCGCAGCACGACGCGCCGCGCACAGGCCGGCAGCGCAGCGGCGCTGTGAAGTCGAACGCGATTTCCCACAGCCGCATCCACCGCCGCCGCGACAGCGATCGGCTCCATGCCACCGTCGCCGACGGCGAGGGCAGCAAGCAGCGCCGCGGGTTCGCACGGCTTCGCCATGCGAGACCGCGCGCAAGGCCGCTGGCCTCCCGGCCCGCCCGTGGCGTTACCGCCTGCCGCACGGCCGACCAAACCGTGGGCAGGGAAGGCGCGCGCGCTCTTCAACCTTGCCGCCCCGCGGCCTACCTTCTTCGCCCTCCCATGAGCCACCCGGCAGCGCTCGATCCCGTCCGTCTGCGCGACCTCGCAACCAAGGCCGTCGAAGGCGGGCGTCTCGCCCCCGACGAAGCCCTGGTCCTCTACCGCGGCCTCGACCAGCCGTCGCTCGGCCTCTTGGCCAACGACGTGCGGTTGCGCATGCACCCCGTCCACGCGGACGGCAAGGCGCGCGTGACCTACATCGTCGACCGCAACCTGAACCCGACGAACGTCTGCGTCACGGACTGCGGCTTCTGCGCGTTCTACCGCCGACCCGGCGACGCCGAGGGCTATGTGCTGCCGCGCGAAGTCATCTACCAGAAGGTCGAGGAGCTCATTGCCAAGGGCGGCATCCAGCTGCTGCTGCAAGGCGGCCACCACCCGAAGCTCAAGACCGAATGGTTCGCGCAGCTGTTCACGGACCTGAAGCAGCGCTACCCGCAGGTCTGGATCCACGGCATGAGCCCGCCGGAGATCACGCACCTCTCCAAGCTGGAGAAGCGCCCCGTCCGCGACGTGCTCGTGGACCTCAAGCAAGCCGGCCTCGACAGCATCCCCGGCGGCGGCGCCGAGATCCTCGTCGAGCGCGTGCGCAAAGTCATCGCGCCCAAGAAGGCGACGACCGACGAGTGGCTCGAAGTGTTCCGTCAGTGGGCGATGCTCGGTGGCAAGGGCACCGCGACGATGATGTTCGGCCACGTCGAGACCGACGCGGAACGCATCGAGCACATGACGCGCATCCGGGAACTGCAGGACGAATGCTCGGTGTTCACCGCGTTCATCCCGTGGACGTTCCAGCCGGAGAACACCGCGATGGGCGAGCTCATGCTGAAGGACAAGGGCGGCAAGAAGACGACCGTCGCCGAGTACCTGCGCACGCTGAGCCTCTCGCGCCTCTACCTGCAGAACGTCCCGCACATCCAGTCGAGCTTCGTCACGCAGGGCATGAAGACCTGCCAGGTCGGCCTCGCGATGGGCGCCGACGACTTCGGCTCGGCGATGCTCGAGGAGAACGTCGTCAGCTCCGCCGGCTGCACGCACCCGACCTCGATCCCCGAGATCGAGCGGCACATCAAGGACGCGGGCTACGTTCCGCAGCGCCGCAACATGATGTACGAGCCGGTGCACACCCCGCCCACCGACAAGTTCGGCAACCCCGCAACGCAGAAGAAGGCCGTCGTCTCGGAGGCCACCGCATGAAGTCCTTCGCCTACGCCCATCTCGACGAGTCGCTGGCCAAGAAGCTGATCGAGCGCGCCGGCCTCGGCGACATCGACGCCAAGGTCCGGAACGGCGAGCGCCTGTCCTTCGAGGACGGCGTGCGCCTCTACGAGACGCCGCACCTCGCCGCGGTCGGCCTGATGGCGCACCGCGTGCGGACGCAGAAGCACGGTCGCAAGGCCTACTTCAACGTCAACCAGCACGTCAACTACACGAACATCTGCATCTACTCGTGCAAGTTCTGCGCGTTCGCCGCGAAGGAAGGCGAGGAGCGCGGCTACCTGATGACGCCCGAGGTCGTCGAGCAGAAGGTTCGCGAGCAACTGCACCGCCCGGTCACCGAGGTGCACATGGTCGCCGGCATCCATCCGAAGATGGGCTACGACTACTACCTCGACGTCGTGCGCGCCGCGAAGCGCGCCCGCCCGGACATCCACGTCAAGGCGTTCACGATGGTCGAGATCGACCACATCCTGAAGATCTCGGGCAAGAGCGAGGACGAGGTGTTCGCGGACCTGCGCGAAGCCGGCCTCGGCAGCTGCCCCGGCGGCGGGGCCGAAGTGCTCGTCGACCGCGTGCACAAGGCCGTGTTCCGCGAGAAGCAGGGCCCGCAGGGCTGGCTCGACACGGCGCGCAAGGTCCAGCGCCATGGCTTCAAGATGAACGCGACGATGCTCTACGGGCACATCGAGCGCACGGAGGAGCGTGTCACGCACCTGATGAAGCTGCGCGAACTGCAGGACGAGTGCGGCGGCTTCATGGCCTACATCCCGCTCGCGTTCTGGCCCTACCACACGGACCTCGAGAACTTCGGCCACGTCACGACGGGCCACCTCGACGAGCGCAGCATTGCGGTCGGCCGTCTGATGCTCGACAACTTCCCCCACATCAAGGCCTACTGGATCATGCTGACCCAGGAGTCGGCACAGACCGCCTTGAGCTTCGGCGCCAACGACCTCGACGGCACGGTGACCGAGGAGAAGATCACGCACGACGCGGGCACGACCGAGCCCCAGGCGTTGACCGCCAACCAGCTGCAACACCTGATTCGCGAAGCGGGTTACGAGCCGGTGCAGCGCACCACCGTCTACGAAGAGCTGCCTGCCGCGACGGCCTGATTCCGCCGCGCGGCAGCGCGATTGCGGCCGGCCCCTCGGCCCGATCGGCTTAGCAGAGATCGGATGCGCCGGGCCGTAGCGAGCATGCGCCGGGGCGCGCGAGAAGGACGGCTGGTCGAAGATCGCTTTTCTTCATCCGGTCGTCCCCGTGGGGAAGCGCGACGCAATATGTCCATGCGTTCCCGCGCGTTGCGGTCGTTCCGTATCGAACGACTGCAAGCGAGGGCGCGCACAGCCACACCTCCCTCGTCGCAAGAGCCGGTTGCTCCCTGGCTCCTGCATCTGTCCACGCAGCCGTCCCCTGCGGCTGCGAGTTATCCCTATCCATGACTCCCTCCTCGAACCGCTACACGCGTCCGTCGACGCGCCGCCAACGACTCCCTGGCGCATTCACTTCCCGCCCTCACGCCCGCATGCGCGGCGCGTCGGAGACCACGATCCTCATGGGCCTCGTTGCCGCCGGCCTGCTGGCGCTGCCGATCGCGCTCTCGCTCCAGGAACCACTCCCGGAAGCCTTCGAAGGCGCGATCGAAGGGCCGCTCGGCTCGCACGTCGACACCCGTCAGAACAACGTCCTGCCCCCCGCACTGCAGTCGAGCCTGAACATCCCCAGCGGCGGCTATCCGAGCCCGCTGTTCGGCGCGCAGGCCTTCACGCAGAAGATGCTGATTTTCGAGGAGTTCGGCACCCAGCCGCTGCCGGCCTACGACACGCCGCAGTCGTGCGCATATCCGTGCCCGCCGAACGCGCAATCGTGCCCGGACGGCGCCGCGATCGAGGACTTCCTGTCCGACCCGATGTATCCGCACTGCTACGCGGAGGCGAACTGCGAGGACATGAACCCCCTGCAGGCGCAGATCGAGCAGTTCCTCGGTCGCCAGCTCGACACCCCGCCGTGTGAGGGTCGCCCCGAAGGCGTCGACTTCTCGCACCAGCGTTGGCAGGAGTTCGGCCCGCAGATCACCTTCCAGACGTGCCTCACGGGCGCGCGCACCGGCCTCGGCATGCGCGACTCGATGCAGATGCACGGCTGGCAGCACGGCGAGTTCGGGCCCGGCGGCCTTTACCACGTGAGCCCCGCGGGCATCGCGGGCAGCAACCGCGGCATCCCGATCAAGTTCCACCCGAACATGCCGACGCAGGACCCACTGTCGCTGTGGACCTTCGACGGCACGCTGCCGCCCAAGCTGCTGATGGCTCGCTACGGCGAGACGATCCTGCTGCGCAACTACAACATGCTGCCGATCGACCCGGCGGCGAACCGCGGCTTCGGCATCCACACGATCAGCACGCACGAGCACAACGGCCACAACCCGGCCGAGAGCGACGGCTTCGCCAACGGCTTCTTCTTCCCGGGCCAGTACTGGGACTACCGCTGGCCGATGGTGCACGCCGGCTATGACACCATCAACACCTCGGCGACCGACCCGCGCTGCGGCGCGCCGGACGGCAACGGCGGCATCATCAACGTCCGCGGCGACTGGCGCGAGACGATGAGCACGCACTGGTTCCACGACCACATGCTCGATTTCACGAGCCAGAACGTCTACAAGGGCAATGCCGCAATGATGAACTACTACAGTTCACTCGATCGCGGCAACGAAGCCCTCAATGACGGCGTGAACCTGCGCTTCCCGAGCGGCTCGGCGCTCGACTGGGGCAACCGCGATTACGACATCAACCTCGTGATCGGCGACAAGGCCTGGGACCGCACCGGCCAGCTCTGGATGAACCCCTTCGAGCAAGGCGGCTTCCTCGGCGACCAGCTGCTCACCAACTGGCAGTACAAGCCGTTCCTCGACGTCCGCGCTCGCAAGTATCGCTTCCGCCTCCTGAACGGCGCGGTGGCTCGCTACATGAAGCTCGCGCTCGTCGACAGCCGCGGCACGCCGGTCCCGTTCCACATCATTGCCAACGACGGCAACATCATGGAACACGCCGTTGCTTGCGACGGCACGCTCGGCACGCAGCGCGGCATCCTGCCGGAGCAGGCGATCGCGGAACGCTTCGACATCATCGTCGACTTCAGCCGGTTCCGTCCGGGTGAGCGCCTCTACTTCATCAACCTGCTCGAGCACACGGACGGCAAGGCGCCGAACCGCGTGATCCCGCTCGCGGACGTGGTGCGCGGCCTCTACCGCCCGGTCGCCCGCGACATCGACGGCGACGGCCAGCTCGACGTCTACGAGGGCGGCGACCCCTGCGTCGGCAAGTTCCTCGAGCTGCGCGTCCACGCCTACTCGGGCCAGGACCTCAGCATGAACCCGGCGAACTACATCGCCGGCCGCCAGAAGATGATCCCGCTCAACCGCCCGACGGCGGCGGAACTGGCGCAAGCGACGCGCCGCGAGTTCGAGTTCGGCCGCAGCGGCGGCACCGACGCGAAGCCGTGGACGATCAAGGTCGACGGCGGCCCCGGCCACGAAGCCGACCCGCGCGTGGCCTCTGCCTGCCCGACCGTGAACACGCTGGAGATCTGGAAGTTCCGCAACGGCGGCAACGGCTGGACCCACCCTGTCCACGTGCACTTCGAAGAGGCGCAGATCCTCACCAAGGACGGCCGCCAGCCGCCGGAGTGGGAGCGTTGGGCCCGCAAGGACATGTTCCGCATCGGCAACAAGATCGAAAGTGCCCGTGAGATCGAAGTAGCCATCCGCATCCGCGACTTCGCCGGCACCTACGTCGAGCACTGCCACAACACCACGCACGAGGACATGGCGATGCTGTTGCGGTGGGACTCGATGCGGCCGGGCCAGACGGTGCCGATCGCCTGCCCGATTCCGCACTGGGATGGCTGCGAGACGGTTCCGACCTCGGCGCTGCCGACCGCTGTGACCGGCTCGGGCATCGGCCGCGGACAATAAACGGCGCTCTGTCGGCTCCCCCAATCGGCCGTGAGTCTGCATTGACAGACTCACGGCCTTTGTCATTTGCGGGTCATAGCCTCGGGACTACGCTGCGTAGTCCGTTCTGGCCAGGTCGCGGATTGCGTCGGCACGAATACACCCGCCTCGGAAGCAGACCGTCGCCACCGGCGAGCACCGGCGAGCCAAGTCCATCTCAATGGCCTCGGCTAGGGACTCGACCCCGCCTGCATGGGCGAAACACTCGCTTGCGCCCTGACGCAACAACACGCAAGGTGCAAGCGCGCGTTGACCCATCACCGCACCACCGCCGCCGAACGCGCGAGCCCGCCGAACCGAGGCGCTGCAACCGCCCGTAGTCGAACGTCCTTCGATGGCGAGCACGCCAGGCTTGACCCAGGCAAACCATCGCTCGAACTGAAGTTGCGCTAACCCGGCCGCGCTCGCGCCACGGCATTCGGCCCCAGCTCGTCAACACGATCCTGCACCGGACGTATCGCGCAGAAAAGCGGCAAGCAACCCGCGCGAACGACGTGGCCGCAACTTGCTTGTGAGCGCAATGCGCAGTTGCGCCTCGACGCAACCAGGAACTCGCACGGGCGCAATCCAATCCCACCTTTGCACCCGATTCGCAGCCGCAGCACGAGGGCAGAGTGCGGTGCAACGCATCGATGCAGACGTCTTGCATCCTGCTCACAATTTTCATCGAACTGAGCAGTCCCCTCTGGGACTTGACGGAGTTGTCCGTCGAGGTAGTTTGTCCCGTCGACTCGCGCCGCTTCTCCTTATTGGCGGCTCCAGACCCCTCCCCCCCCCGCACAACTATGTCCTCTGAAGATTTGTCCGTCTCGGCCGCGGTCCCCCCGACTCACGGGAATGCCGCCGCAGATCGGTGCGCCGGCATGGCGCGCTCTTCGACCGTAATGACATTGGCGACATTGTCATTGCTGACCATGTCGGCATATGCCGTGGTTGCCGGCGCCTATGAGGGCGCGCTCGAAGGCCCCGGCGGAACGCTGGTCGACATCACGCAAAACAACGTGATCCCGCGCGGCGCGCAGACCCTGCTGAACATCCCGAGCGGTGGCCACCCGAGCCCGCTGTTCGGCGCGACTTCCTTCACGCAGAAGATGCTGATCGCCGAGGAATTCGGCTGCGCGCCGCTTCCCGCAGTGCACCAGCCCAAGTCCGTGCCGTTCCCGAGCGTGCCTGACGCGCAGTCCGTGCCGAACGGAGCCGATGTCGAAGCCTTCCTGGCGCAACCTGCGTTCCCAGCCTGCGAACGCACGGCAAAGGTCGACTCGTTGAATCCTTGGCAGACGCAAATCGAGCAGTTCCTCGGCCGACCGCTCATGACGCCTCCTTGCGAAGGCCGCCCGGAAGGTGAGGACTTCGCACACCAGAAGTGGGCCGAGTTCGGGCCGCAAGTCTGTGTGCAGTCCGCGATCACGGGAGCGCATCGAGGCACGGGCTTCCGTGACACGCTGCAGATGCACCAGTGGCGCCACGGCGAGTTCGGCCCCGGCGGGCTCTACCACGTGAGCCCCGCAGGCATCGCAGCGAGCAACCGCGACATCCCGGTCAAGTTCCACCCGAACATGCCGGAGCAGGATCCGCTGTCCGTGTGGACCTTCGACGGCACGCTGCCGCCCAAGGTCCTGATGGCGCGTTACGGGGAGACGATCCTGTTCCGCAACTACAACATGCTGCCGATCGACCCGGCAGCCAACCGCGGCTTCGGCATCCACACGATCAGCACGCACCAACACAACGGCCACAACCCAGCCGAGAGCGACGGCTTCGCCAACGGCTTCTTCTTCCCGGGCCAGTATTGGGACTACCGCTGGCCGATGGTCCATGCAGGGTGCAGCACGGTGAATCTGTCCGCCACCGACCCGCGCTGCGGCACTCCGGACGGCAACGGCGGCATCCTGAACCTGCGTGGCGATTGGCGCGAAACAATGAGCTCGCAGTGGTTCCACGACCACATGCTCGATTACACGTCGCACAACGTCTACAAGGGCAATGCGGCGTTCATGAACCTCTACAGCGCGCTGGACCGCGGCAATGAGGCAATCAATGACGGCGTGAACCTGCGCTTCCCGAGTGGCTCGGCGCTCGACTGGGGCAACCGCGACTACGACATCAATCTCGTGATCGGGGACAAGGCGTGGGACCGCACCGGCCAGCTGTGGTTCAACCCGTTCGAGACGGGTGGATTCCTCGGCGACCACGTCCTCACGAACTTCCAGTACCACCCCTACCTCGACGTCCGCGCGCGCAAGTACCGCTTCCGCATCCTGAACGGCGCGGTCGCCCGCTACTTCAAGTTCGCGCTGGTCGACGGCCGGGGTCGCCCGGTGCCGTTCCACCTGATCGCGAACGACGGCAACGTCATGGAGCACGCGGTCGCGTTCGACGGCACGCTCGGCACGCGCGCCGGCATCCTCCCGGAGCAGGCGATCGGCGAGCGCTATGACATCATCGTCGACTTCAGCCGCTTCCGCCCGGGCGACCGCATCTACATGGTCAACCTGCTGGAGCACGAGGATGGCAAGGGCCCGAACCGTGTCGTGCCGCTCAATGACGTCGTCACGGGCCGCTACCGCCCTGTGGCGCGCGACATCGACGGCGACGGCCAGCTCGACGTCTACCAGGGTGGCGACCCGTGCGTCGGCCGCTTCCTGGAACTGCGCGTCAACGCCTACACGGGCCGCGACCTCAGCATGAACCCGGCAAACTACATCGCCGGCCGCCAGAAGATGATCCCGCTGAACCGCCCGACGGCGGCGCAGCTCGCGAACGCGCGCCACCGCACGTTCCTGTTCGGCCGCAGCGGCGGCACCGACGACAAGCCGTGGACCATCAAGGTCGACGGCGGCGACGGCCTCGGCGCCGACCCGACGATCGCTTCGGCATGCCCGAGCGTGGAGTCCCTCGAGATCTGGCGCTTCGAGAACGGCGGCAACGGCTGGAGCCACCCGGTGCACGCCCACTTCGAAGAGGCGATCCCGCTGACGCGCGACGGCCGCACGCCGCCGGAGTGGGAGAGGTGGGCGCGCAAGGACATGTTCCGCATCGGCAAGAAGGTCGAAGGCGCAGATGTCTACGAGGTCGCGATCCGCATCCGCGACTTCGGCGGCACCTATGTCGAGCACTGCCACAACACGACGCACGAGGATCTGGCGATGCTGATGCGATGGGATGCGATGCGTCCAGGGCAGACGGTTCCGATCCCGTGCCCAATCCCGCGATGGGACGGGTGCGAGACGGTGCCGACCACAGCGCTGCCGACGGCAATGACCGGCGACGGATTCGGCCCCGGACGCTGATCCGAACAAGAACGAAGAGGTGATGCGGCGCGGATCTCCCGTTGCAACGGGGGCTCCGCGCCGCGGCTGTGTTGGCGCAGGCACGACGGGACTTGGGGCGTCTGCACGCGCGCAGCCACACGCTGGAGCGCGGCGACAGCACGGCCGAGCGCGGAAGGCACTCCATCCGCCGAAAGTGGGCTACTCTTCCGCGACGGTGCCTCACAACGCGCCCGTCCCGGCCCTTCATGCGGAGCCGGCACCCTTCGCTCTTTGCCTCACGCCCATGTCGAACGGACCTCGTCCCGTCCCCGTCTCGTCCCCGAGCGCCCCGTCGCGGAACTCTGCCGTCGCCCAACGGCAACGCGGTGCATCGGACTCGACAGTGCTCGCGGCCCTCGTGGCCGCTGGCCTGCTGGCTGTGCCCGCGCTCGTGCCGTGGCAACAAGCGGCCTCCGAGGCAAACAACGGCGCCAAGGAAGGGTCCGGCGGCGCGGTCACCGACACGCGACAGAACAACGCGATCCCGCAAGCGCAGCTGACCAACCTCGACATCCCGACCGGCGGCTATCCCAGCCCGCTGTTCGGCGCAGAGCCGTTCACGCAGAAGATGATGATGTTCGAGGAATTCGGCACCCAGCCGGTCCCCGCGAACTGCACGCCGCAGGACTGCGCGTTCCCGAGCGTTGCCAACGCGCAGTCGATGCCGGACGGCGCTGCGATCGAAGAGTTCCTCTCCGAAGGCATGTGGCCCGCGGCGCAGTGCGAGGCCAACTGCGAACTCTCCAATCCGTGGCAGTCGCGCATCGAGCAGTTCCTCGGCCGCTCGCTCGTGACGCCGCCGTGTGAAGGACGCCCCGACGGCGTCGACTTCTCACACCAGCGCTGGAGCGAGTTCGGTCCGCAGATGTTCTTCCAGTCGGCAATGACCGGCGCGCGCACGGGGCTCGGGTTCCGCGACTCGCTGCAGATGCACCGCTTCCAGCACGGCGAGTTCGGGCCCGGCGGCCTCTACCACGTCAATCCCGCGGGCATCGCCGGCAGCAATCGCGGCATCCCGGTGAAGTTCCACCCGCGCATGCCGACGCAGGATCCGCTGTCGGTGTGGACCTTCGACGGCACGCTGCCGCCCAAGCTGCTGATGGCTCGCTACGGCGAGACGGTGCTGTTCCGCCACTACAACATGCTGCCGATCGACCCGGCGGCGAACCGCGGCTTCGGCCTCCATACGATCAGCACGCACGAGCACAACGGCCACAATCCGGCCGAGAGCGACGGCTTCGCCAACGGCTTCTTCTTCCCGGGCCAATACTGGGATTACCGCTGGCCGATGATCCACGCGGGCCACGACAGCATCAACACTGATGCGAACGACCCGCGTTGCGGAACCCCGGACGGCAACGGCGGCATCATTCCGCTGCGCGGCGACTGGCGTGAGACCATGAGCACGCACTGGTTCCACGACCATATGCTCGATTTCACGAGCCAGAACGTCTACAAGGGCAATGCCGCAATGATGAACTACTACAGTTCACTCGATCGCGGCAACGAAGCCCTCAATGACGGCGTGAACCTGCGCTTCCCGAGCGGCTCGGCGCTCGACTGGGGCAATCGCGACTACGACGTCAACCTCGTCGTCGCCGACAAGGCGTGGGACCGCACGGGCCAGCTGTGGATGAACCCGTTCCAGACGGACGGATTCCTCGGCGACCAGCTCATGGTCAACTGGCAGTTCAAGCCGTTCCTCGACGTCCGCGCCCGCAAGTATCGCTTCCGCATCCTGAACGGCGCCGTCGCGCGCTACCTCAAGCTCGCGCTCGTCGACAGCCGCGGCCGTCCGGTCCCGTTCCACCTGATCGCGAACGACGGCAACATCATGGAGCACGCGGTCGCGTTCGACGGCACGCTCGGCACGCAGGCCGGCATCCTGCCGGAACAGGCGATCGGCGAGCGCTATGACATCATCGTCGACTTCAGCCGCTTCCGTCCGGGCGAGCGCATCCACCTCGTGAACCTGTTGGAACACGAAGATGGTCGCAGGCCCGAACGCGCAATCCGCTTCGAAGACGTCGTGCGGGGCAAGTATCGCCCCGTGGCGCGCGACACCGACGGCGACGGCCTGGCGGACCAATACACCGGCGGCGACCCCTGCGTCGGCAGGTTCCTCGAGTTCCGCGTGCAGTCCTACACCGGCACGGACCTCAGCATGAACCCCGCGAACTACGTCGCCGGGCGCCAGAAGATGATCCCGCTGAACCGGCCCACGCCGTTCCAGCTCGCGAACGCCAAGCACCGCACGTTCGAGTTCGGCCGCAGCGGCGGCACCGACGACAAGCCGTGGACGATCAAGGTCGACAACGGCGATGCGCACACGGCGGATCCCCGCGTCGTGGCCGCGGCGCCCGAGATCGGCTCGCTCGAGATCTGGCACCTGAAGAACGGCGGCAACGGTTGGAGCCACCCCGTCCACATGCACTTCGAGGAAGCGATCATCCTGACGAAGGGCGGCCGCGTCCCGCCGGAGTGGGAACGTTGGGCCCGCAAGGACATGTTCCGCGTCGGCAACCGCGTCGAAGGCGCCCCGGACATCGAGGTCGCCATCCGCATCCGCGACTTCGCCGGCACCTACGTCGAGCACTGCCACAACACTTCGCACGAAGACACCGCAATGCTGTTGCGCTGGGACGCAACCAAACCTGGGCAGGCCGTTCCGCTGCCGTGCCCGATCCCCACGTGGGACGGCTGCGAGATGCTCCCGACGTCCGCGCTGCCCACGGCGCGCACTGGCGACGGAACTGGCCCGAGCCGCTGAACCGGGATATCCTCTCCCTGCCTACTCCACGGCGCGCCCTTATCTGCGCGCCGAGCCTCGCAGACTCCCCCGTCAGGCATTGCCGCTATGCGACTCGCTACCGTTTTCCCCTTGGCGCTCGCCATCACCTTCGCGGGCAGCGCGTTCCAATCTGGATTGCGTGCTCAGGCCCCGCAGCCCGAGGCGACTGCGCAGCAGTCGGAGGCACAGGCTCCTCAGGCGGACCAGCCCCAGCAGCCGCAGAAGCACACGCGCATCGTGACGGGTGGCGACCAATGGGGCGCCAACTACTTCCCCAACTACGAGTTGACGAACCAGGACGGCAAGGTCCTGAAGTTCTTCGACGACATGATCAAGGACAAGGTCGTCCTGATCAGCTTCATCTACACGAGCTGCCCGGACGCGTGCCCGCTCGAGACGGCGCGCATCGCGCAGGTCCAGGGCATCCTCGGCGACCGCGTCGGTCAGGACGTGCACTTCTACTCGATCACGATCGACCCCAAGAACGACACGGTCGAGGTCCTGAAGGAGTATGCGCAGCGCTATCAGGCCGGACCCGGCTGGCAGTTCCTGACCGGCAACGAAGCGCAGATCGCCAAGCTGCGCATGAAGCTCGGTCTGTATGACGCGTCCGAAGGGACGGAGCTCCAGAACCACGGGCTCAACATCATCATCGGCAACCAGGCCACCGGCCGTTGGATGCGCTCGGGGCCGTTCGAGAATCCATATGTGCTCGCGCGCCAGATCGGCGACTGGCTCCACAACTGGAAGCTGCCCCCCACCGCGGAGCTCGACTACAAGAACGCGCCGAAGCTGCGCAAGGTCAGCGACGGCGAGACCCTGTTCCGCACGCGTTGCTCGTCCTGCCACGCAGTCGGCGGCGCCAATGCCGCGCTCGCGAAGCTCGGGCCCAACCTCTTCGGCGTGACGGACCGTCGCGACCGCACATGGCTGCGCCGCTGGATCCGCGAGCCGGACGTGATGCTCGCAGAGAAGGATCCGATCGCGATGCCGATGTACGAGGCCTACAACAAGGTCGCGATGCCGAACATGCGGCTGTCCGAGCAGGACGCCGAGGACGTGTTGCTCTTCCTCGAGGAAGAGAGCCGGCGCGCGGCGACCGTGCTTCCGACGCTCACCGACGAGAAGGGCGAGGAACGCGAGGCGAAGGCTTCGTGCTGCGAGAAGTCCGACAGCGTGGTCGTCGGCGACGAGACCTCGGAGCCCGAAGACGAGGAGCCGTCGACGGGCGGCAAGAGCACGCTGCGTCCGCTCGCGTGGATGGGCGCATCCCTCGGGCTCGCGCTCGGCGCCTTCGCGCTGCGTCGCTTCCGCCCGTCCTGATCGATACAGCTTGACCGACGCTCCGGGCCGCTGTCCCGCAGCACGCGGCAGCCGCATGCGCGCGCGACGCCGCATTGCGACCCGACGGACGGCCACGCATGATCCGTGGCCATGAGCGACGCGCCGGACGGCGACCGCGATCCGAAGCGCCTGCCGACGGCCCTCGAAGACGAGGTGCTCGCGGCGCTCGAACGCAGCGACGCGGAGCGCGACACGGTGATCGCCGAGATCCTGCGGCGCGAACCCGAGCACGCGAGCGAGATCCGTCGCTGGCTGCAGGAGTCCCTCGCGCTGCCTGGCGACGCGAACGCCGAGACGCAAAAGAGGCGGATCGGGCCATGGCGCGTCCTGCGCCTGCTGGGTCGCGGCGGCTTCGGCGCGGTCTACCTCGCCGAGTCGGACGACGGATCCCAGGCGGCGGTGAAGGTGCTCAACGAGGGCTTCCGTTCGCGCGAAGTGTTGCGTCGCTTCGCGGCGGAACGCGAGGCGCTGCTGCGGCTCGACCATCCGGGCATCGCGCGCATCCTCGCGGCCGGCGAGACCGACGGCGGGCGCCCGTGGTTCGCGATGGAATACGTGGCCGGCAGCTCGCTGCTCGTGCACTGCCGTCGCGCGCGCATGCCGGTCGCCAAGCTCCTCGCGCTGTTCCTGCGCGCGATCGACGCGGTCGCGCACGCGCACCAACGCGGCATCCTGCATCGCGACCTGTCCGCCAACAACGTGCTCGTCGCGGGCACGGGCGACGACGCGCAGCCCAAGATCATCGACTTCGGCATCGCCCGTTCGATCGACGGATCGCCGCTCGCGTCCGGTCCGTTGACGTTCCAGGCGACCGTCATGGGCACGCCGGAATACATGAGCCCGGAGCAGGCGACCGGCGAGCCTGGCTCGGTCGACACGCGCGCCGACGTCTACTCGCTCGGCGTGCAACTCTACGAACTGCTCACGGACCGCCTGCCAGTGCCGAGCGAACAGCTGCGCGCGCACGGCGCGCTGCGCATCGCCGAGGTCCTGCAGCAGCACGAGCCCGAGCCGCCGAGCGCCGTGGCGCCGCCGAAGCACCGACGCGCGCTTCGCGGCGACCTCGACAGCATCGTGATGCGCGCGATCGCGAAGGACCGCGACGAACGCTACGCGTCCGCGGCCGAGTTCGCGGCGGACCTTCGTCGGCACCTCGCCAACGAGCCCGTGCTCGCAGCCAACGCCAGCGCGTGGTACCTGCTGCGCAAGTACGCGCGACGCCACCGTGCGCGCTTCCTGCTCGTCGCGACGACCGCGGCCGCGATCCTCGGCGCGCTGTTCTTCGCGGCGCAGCAGTGGCGCGAGGCGGACGCTGCGCGGAGCGAGCTCGCCGCGGCGCTCGACTCGCTGGCGCAGCGTTCGCAGACGGGATTCCGTCTGCTCGCGTGCCAGCAACGACTGGTGCGCGCGACGCAGGAAGAGGCGGCGTTGACGCCGGCATGGCCGTCGAAGGCGCAGGCGATGCAGGACTGGCTGCGCGCGCATGCCGGGCCGATGCGCGCGACGCTCGCCGAGCTGGAACAGCAACGCGCCGACCTCGCGGCGAGCGAGGGCGAAACGCGCGCGCCGGACGCGACCGACGGCCTCGACCTGGTTGCCGCCCTCGACCGCATGCGCGACGAGCTCCGCCGCTTCGTCGGCGAGGACGGCGCCGTGGCGGCCGTCGAGCGCAGATTGCAGTTCGCGGAGCGACAGGTTGCGCCCGCGCTCGCGCGCGACGCCGCGGCATGGGCGGCGATCGCCGCGGACATGCAGCGTTCGAGCAGCTCCTTGCCGCCGCAGCCCGGGCTCGTGCCGCTCGGCAAGAACCCGCGCACGGGGCTCCACGAGTTCCTCGACCTCGCGACGCACGACGAACGCGCGCCGCTGCCGACGCGCGGGGCGGACGGCGAGCTCACGAAGTCCGCGGACTCGGGCATCGTCTTCGTGCTCGTGCCGCGCGCGACGACGCAGCTCGGCGCGCAGCGCACCGAGGCGGGCATGGAACGCTTCGACAAGGAGGCGCAGCGCGACGAGATCGGTGGCGGCTCGGCGATGCTCGACGACTACTTCGTCGCGCGCACGGAGCTCACGCGCGCGCAGTGGGCGCGGCTGTCCGGCGTGCAGCAGGACGGGCAACCGGACCTGCCGCAGACCGACGTGAGCTGGGACGAGGCGACTGCGACGCTGCGTGTCTACGGCATGGAGCTCCCCACCGAGGCGCAATGGGAACACGCGTGCCGCGCGGGGACGACGACGCCTTGGTGGACGGGATCGTCGCTGGAGTCGCTCGGCGAGGCCGCTGCGTTCGGCGTGGCGCCGCAGGCGGTGGCCATGCTGCGCGAGAACCCGTTCGGACTGTTCGACGTGCACGGCAACGTCGCGGAATGGTGCCGCGACTGGAAGCACGACTACGCGAACGCATCGCTGCGCGCGCGCGACGGACTGTTGTCGGCGCCGACGCCGGTGCGCATGCCCGAGCTCCGTTCAGTGCGCGGCGGCAACGCCGCGCAAGGACCGTTCGGCGCGCGCAGCTCGGCGCGCAGCGGCAGGATCCCTTCGGCCAAGGACCCGTTGCTCGGCATCCGGCCCGTGCGCGCGCTCGCGCGCGGCTGAGGCGCGCGGCGCGTCAGCCGGCGAGGCTCACTCGAGACCGAGCGCGCGGCGCACCGCGGCCTTGTCGACCTTGCCGCCGGCGAAGTCGTCGAACGCGCGCGCAGGCGGCTTGATGAGGTGCTGCGCGATGAACGGCGCGCCTTCCTCGGCGCCCTGCTGGCTGTCCTTGAAGCAGCACTCCCACTCCAACGTCGCCCAGCCGCTGTAGCCGTGCTTCGTCAGCAGGCTGAAGATGGCGGTGAAGTCGACCTGGCCGTCGCCGAGCGAACGGAAGCGGCCCGCGCGGTTCTGCCAGTTCTGGTAGCCGCCGTAGACGCCGACGCGGCCGTTGGGCCGGAACTCGGCGTCCTTCACGTGGAAGCACTTGATGCGCTCGTGGTAGAGCTCGATGTAGGCGAGGTAGTCGAGCTGCTGCAGCACGAAGTGGCTCGGGTCGTAGAGCAAGCACGCGCGCGGGTGCTCGTCGACGTGGTCGAGGAACGCCTCGTAGCTCGCGCCGTCGTGCAGGTCCTCGCCCGGATGCACCTCGAACGCGCAGTCGACTCCGCAGTCCTCCGCGTAGTCGAAGATCGGGCGCCAGCGACGCGCGAGCTCCTTGAAGCCCTCTTCGACGAGCCCCGTCGGCCGCTGCGGCCACGGATAGACCGTGTGCCACATCAACGCGCCCGAGAACGTCGGCATCGCCTTGAGCCCGAGGTGTTCGCTCGCCTTGAGGCACAGCTTCACCTGCTCGGTCCCGTAACGGCACATCGCGTCGGGCGTGTTCACGTCGGCGGGCGCGAACACCTGGAACATCGACGTGTAGGCCGGATGCACCGCGACGAGCTGGCCCTGCAGGTGCGTGCTGAGCTCGCTGATCTCGACGCCGGCGTCGGCGGCGATCGCGCGGAGGTCGTCGCAGTAGGCCTTGCTCGACGCGGCCTTCTTCAGGTCGATGCAGCGAGCGTCCCACGACGGAACCTGCACGCCCGTGTAGTCGAGGTCCGCCGCCCACTTGCACGCGGTGTCGAATCGGTTGAGCGGCGCGTGGTCGCTCATGAACTGCGCAAGGAAGATGCCTGGGCCTTTCATCATGGGAGGATTACTGCTCGGAGTTACGATTACATCAGGAAGACGATCTGGCCTAGTCAGCGAGAGTGCTTGCTATCGCCTGTCGCAGGGCATCCACGTGACGATCGGGATCTGGAACCAGCCCAAGACGATCGAACACGCCACGGGACAAGTCGCAGCTCCCGTCGCGGACCAGGAGTTCCTGGAGCAACTCGGCAGCCCACTGATGACTCTCCACCCCCCAGTTGGGCGGCGCGAACATGGCTCTCAGTGCATCGGCAACTGCATCAGCCGTGTCGCCACGACGCGAAGCGAACGTCGCGCGATGCATAAGAAACACGCGCGATTCCTCAGAAACGAACGAGGGCCTGGGCGGAGGCGCGGCCAGAGACCTGCACTCGACCTCCGCGGCGAGACGTGAAAGACGCGGGTAGTCCACGATGAAGTTCGATGGATCCGGCGAGGCCTTCTGGAGCCGATCGACGCACGGTGTTCCATCGTTGATGCCCAGGAACGCGGTGACCTTTGGCCAATCGCGAGATGTTGCGACGTCTTCCTCGTATTCCAGGTGCAGCACGGGACGATCGGTCATCGAGTGGAGCAGTCGCCGCACGGATACACAGTCCTTGACGTAACGAACGAGGCGCTCGTCTTCGATCTGCACAGCCAACGACTCGCCCGCCCCAGTGTCGCCCCTGGCGAGGTGCCAAGCTCCAAGGCTCTGCGCCCGGATCAGAGACCCCAACTGAGCCACGAGGTCGCGCCGATGCACAGCAACGACGGCAACGCCTGGTGCATGGGTTGCGAGGCAGCCCACAAGGCGAGAGGCAGAGTTGGCGTCAGTCAACGCCGTCTTGACTCCATGAGCGAGCGATGTGGGGCCGCGACCTGCAATCCCATCAAGAACCTCGAGGAAGCTCGATGTGCGTTCGGCCTGCGTCTCCCCGTCCTCCGTCTCGCCGCAAACTGAGGTGCCGAAAGCAGAGCAGTGGATCTCGTGCTCACAAACCGACACGCGCGGATGCGCCGCCAGTCGGGCGAGGGTCACCGTCGTGCCACTCCTTTGCATTCCGACTACAAGGAATCGTCTGCTCATGGACGGAGCCAAGAATGCCTCGCGATCGTCAGCGCGCGACCTTGACCCACGCGCCGCTCTCGGCGGACTGCAGCGCAGCCTCGAGCACGGCCTGCACCGCGACGCCGTCGTCGAAGCCGGGCGCGAACGGCTTGTTCGCGCACAGCGCCGCGACGAAGTCGGCGACGTGGTGCACGAACGTGTGCTCGTAGCCGATGATGTGGCCGTCCGGCCACCAGTTCGCCGCATACGGATGCACGCCGTCCATGCACATCACGGTGCGGAAGCCCTGCGCGTCGCGCGGCGCGTCGAGCAGGAAGACCTCGAGCTCGTTCATGCGCTCGAGGTTCCACGCGATCGAGCCCTTCTCGCCGCTGATCTCGACGCGGTTGTGGTTCTTGCGGCCCGGCGCCGTCCGCGTGGCCTCGTAGGTGCCGATCGCGCCGCCGCGGAACTTCGCGAGGAAGCAGAACGCGTCGTCGACCGTGACCTTCGCCTTGCCCTTGCCGACGCCCGTCGGCCGCTCCTTCGTGAACGTCTGCTGCACGCCGCACACGGACTCGAACTCGAGGCCCGTGAGCGCGCGCGTGAGGTCGATCAGGTGCGCGTTGAGGTCGCCGTGCGCGCCGCTCCCGCAGAGTTTCTTGTCCGTGCGCCACGAGGCGGGAACCGAACCGTCCGCAAGCCAGTCCTGCAGGTAGACCGCGCGCACCTGCCGCACCGCGCCGATGTCGCCGCGCGCGATCATCTTCTGCGCGAGCGCGACCGCAGGAGCGCGGCGGTAGTTGTGCCAGAGCCCGACGCGAAGCTTCTTCTGCTTCGCGAGCGCGGCCATCTCCTTCGCCTGCGAGAGCGTCATCGCGAGCGGCTTCTCGCACAGCACGTGCTTGCCCGCGCGCAACGCCGCCATCGTGATCGCGTGGTGCGTGTCGTTGGGCGTCGCGACGTCGACGATGTCGATGTCCTCGCGCGCGAGCACGCGGTCGAGGTCGATCGCCGACTCGAAGAAGCCGAATTGGTCCGCTGCCTGCGCCGCGCGCGTGGCGTCACGGCCGACGACGATCTGCGGCACGACCTGCCGCGGCAGCTCGAAGAAGCGGTTCACCTGCCGCAGCGCGTTCGAGTGCGCACGGCCCATGAACGCATGCCCCACCATCGCGACGCGGAGGGGTTCTGACGAGGAGCGGGATGCGCGGGAAGGCGCGCGCGATGCGAGCGTCGGCTTGGGCATGGGCGAAGACGATAGCGAGCCCGTGGCGGCGAGCCACGGCGCGCATCGCGTCGTCCCTCGGCAAGTCGTAGAGGAGCGCTGCGTGCGTCCTTCGACGGACCGTCAGAGCGCGCCGCCGAGCAGCACGAGCAGGTTGCCCGCCTGCGCGCCGCTCTGCGACCAGCCCAAGGTCAGGTCCGGCGCGCCGTCGCGGTTGATGTCGCCGAGGTCGATCGACAACCGCGCATCGCGATTGGACAGCCTCGTCGGCGACACGCGGATGCCGTTGCCGAACTCGCCCGCGCCGACGCGCAGGTGGAACGCGACCTCGGTGCTGAGTTCGCCCGTGGGAGTCGTCGCTTCGGTCGCGACGAGCGCATCGACGTCGCCGTCGCCGTTGATGTCGCCGAGCAACAAGAACGTGTGGCGGCCCGCGGCGGTCGCGAGCGGCGAACCGAAGCTCTCGACGAACGCGCCGATCGCCACCTCGGACGGCGCGCTCGCCGGCTCCCCGGTGTTGAGGTGCACGTGCAACGACGCGTCGCCGTCGCATGCGACCATCAGGTCCTCGGTGCCGCTGCCGTCGAAGTCGCCGGCGACGAGTCGCGTCGGCGCATTGCCGGTAGCGAGCGAACGCGGTCCCGCGACGTCGTGGCTGCGCATCCACCGCATGCCTTCGCCCTGGCCCGCGGGGCGCAGGCGGTAGAAGCGCACATGGTTGCCGTCGCCGGCGCCGGCCGTTGCCTCCGATGGCACTGCGAGCGCGAGTTCGAGCCGAACCGGCGCCGACGCGCCGTCGGCCGCGAAGTCGCCGAGCGCGAACGCTTCCGCCACGCCCGGCACGGGCACGAAGTCGGCAGCGATGCTCGGCTCGAACACGAACGTCCCGATGCCGGTGTCCGCGCGTCGCAGCAGCACGAGCAGCGCGTCGCCGTCCGCTCGCGCGCCTGCGAACCGGAGCAACGCCGTGACGTCGGCGAGGCCGTCGTCGTCGACGTCCGCGACCACGAGCCGCGACGTCGGATCGATCGCGAGCCCGCGCAGGTGCGTCGGCAGGAACGGCCTAAGGTCTTCGGTGAAGCTCTGCGGCTGCTGCTGCGGCGGGCCTTGCAGGTCCGGTGCCCAGGCGCCGATCCGCAACGACGCGTCCGTGCGGCCGTCGCGCGAACCGTCGTCGAGGAAAGCGAGCATGTCCGGACGGCCGAGCGCTTCGGGCACGCGCACCACGGACTCGGGCACGAGCCCCGTGTGCGTCATCTTGCGACCGGGCGCGAGCGCGCCGAAGCCGTCGTTGTCGCCGAGTTGGATCTGCGTCGCGCTCGGCACCGCGATGTCGCGCACGGTCCCGTCCGACGACACGCTCGTCGCCGAGAAGCGGCCGCCGACCACCGCGGCGAGCGGCACCGGGAACACGACGTCCGGCGGCAACAGCAGGATGTCGGACGCGTCGCGCGAGATCAGCAACGTCGACAGCCGGCGCTCGCGTTGGCCGTCGACGATCTGTTCGTGCTGCACGAACAGGCCCGGCCGCGGCGGCTGGCCGAGCACGGGATCCGCCGGGAAGGCGACGCCGAAGAAGAAGCCTGCGACCTCCGTCGGCCGGAAGTCGGTGAGGGCGCGGACGGCGACGAGCCCCGATGCCGCGTCGTAACGGAACAGACCGATCGAGAACTGGCCGAGCGCGCCGGTCGATCCCACCAGCAGCTCGTCGGGGCCGAAGCCCTCGGAGTCGAGGTTCGCCGCGTAGCTCGCGCGGAACGGGTCGATCGCGCCGACGAGCTGCAGCACGTCCGCGGGCTGCGGCAACCGGTAGGACCGCGGTCCGTTCGGACGCAGCAGGAAGATCAGCGGCGGCGTGTCCGGGTTCTCGACCGGTCCGGGCGGCGTCTGGAACGGCTCGGGCGGCAGGCCGGCCAGCACGACCGTGAGCGCGCGCGGCGGTTGCCCCATCGCGTGCAAGCCGACCGCCGGCGACGCGGCGTCGGCGACGTAGCCAGGACGCGGAGTTCCGAGGTCGAGCTGCGAGCCGGCGACGAAACCGCCGAGGCCGTCGCCGTAAGCCACGTCGCAGCGCATCGAGTCGCGGCCCGCGAGCGCGCCGATGTCGAGCGCGCCGTCGCCGTCGAGATCCGCGACCTCGATCGCGTCATAGGCGACCGCGCGCACCGGCACGGGCACCGGCGGCAGGAAGTGGACGACGCCGAAGGACACGCGCGAGCGTAGCAACAGCGGCGCGGAGTTCGTCGACGGACCGGGCAACAACACGACGTCGGGCCCGCCGTCGCCGTCGAAGTCGCCGACGCGACACTTCCGCATGCCCGCAGGCGCGGCGAGCCGCTGCACGGCGCCGAGCGGCGGCAGCGGCGCAGCCTGCCCGCGCACGAGCAGCAGCGAACCTTCCGCCGAGCCTTCGTTGAGCGCCAACAGGTCCGGCACGCCGTCGCGGTCGAAGTCGCCGCTCGCGAGATCGCGCGGGCCGCGGTCGGCCGGCACCTCGGGATCGCCGATGCGACGCTGCGCGCCGAAGCGGATGAACAGGCCGTTCTCCTGCGCCAGCAGCAGCTGGATCGAAGCCGCGCCGCCCACCGAGTAGAGCACCGCGAAGTCCGTCGCTTGCGCGCTCGTCGGCGCGCCTTCGAGCTCGATCGGCGCGACCGCGATCGGATCGCGGTCGAGCAACGCGCCGCGCGGACCGAACACCGGCTCGGGATTGCCGAACAGGAACACGCCGCGCGCGACGACCTCGATCGACAACGGATCCTGGCCCGGACGGGCGACGCGCACGCGCACGGCGACGCCGACGTCACCGGGGCGGCCGTCGGGCGACGGCGGCATGAAGAACGTGACGCGGTCCAGCGCCGACTCGGCGCGCACGACGGCCCCAGCATCGAGGTCGACGATGCGGTCGCCCTTGCGCAGCTGGATCTGCAGCGCGTCGAGGTCAGGGCTGCCCGGCGCCTGGCCGAACGCCAACGGCAGCAGCGCGCGACCGATGAGCGTGACCTTCGTGCCGCCGCGCGTCGACCCCTGCGCCGGCAGCGCGAGCTGCACGTCCGGCTGGTAGTAGGCCTCGTCGACCGGCGCGGAACGGCCCGCGATCGCATCGTCGACGACGAACGTCGCAGCGCCCGCGAACGTGTTGCCCGGGGCTTCCGCAGCGACGACGCGTTCGCCGGGCAGCAGCGGCGGATCGGCGGCCGGATCGTGCGCGACGAACGCGGGGCGCAAACAAGGCCGAGTGACGAACGGCGACACGCCGGACGCGTCCGCAGTCGTCACGAAGACCGCGAGTCCGCTCGCATCGACGCTGCGCAGGTTGCGGCACGCGAAGCGCACGAGCTGGCCGCCGTTCGGCGACAGGTAGAGCGGCACGCCGTCGAGCAGGCGCACGGCTGGCTGCGCGAGCAGCGTCACGGGCAGCGGCGCCGCCACTTCGCGGCCGTCCGCGAGCACGGCGATCTGCGCTGCCACGTCGGTCGTCGCGCCGACCGCGAGCGTGATGGGCTCGGTGTGCAACTGGAAGCCCAGGACCGTCGACGATCCCTGGCCGGACAACAGCACGGGCGAGAGCTGGCTTGCGACCGCGCGGTAGGTCGGCTGCCCGTCGGGCGTGCTCGGCCCGGGCACGCGCAGTTGCACGTCGAGCGCAGCATTCGGGGACAGCACCGCGTTGGCGATCACGACGGTGCGAGCCGCGGCGAGCGGGCTCGGCGACAGCGGCATCGCCTGCGTCGGCAGGCTCAGCGAAGGTGGCGCAGTCGACGAACCGCCGCCGCCGTCGTTGCTCGCGACCGCGCCGCCGATCAGTCCCGCGCCGCAGGACGCGCACCAGATCGGCAGCGCGATCCAGAGGACCCACAGGCGGAGCATTCGCAGGGCGGGGCGCACCCCTTGAGCTTAGCGGCCGGTCGTCGCTGCAGGACTCCCCCCGCCCGCGCCCGCGGGGCCGGCGACGGCATCGAGCGCAGCTTCCAGCGCCGCGGCCGTCTGCCCGCCGCGCAATGCGTAGCGGATCTTGCCCGTGGCATCGGCGACGTAGGTCACCGGCGTCACGTTGGACCACTTCGCCGAGTGGAACGCGTCGACGAACGCGGGGTCGGCGAGCAGCACGGGCGCGGCAAAGTTCTTGGCCGCGATCGTCCGCTCGGTGAGGTCCGGCGGGAAGTCGAGGACGCGGTCGGTGAACACGTGCAGCACGTTGGCGCCTCGCTGCGCCGCCACCGGCTCGAACTGGCGATAGGCCGGGGCCTCGACGTCGCACGAGCCGCAGCGGCTGCGCAGGAAGTGCAGCACGAGCGGCTTCCCCGCCGTGCGGTCCTTGGTCCACGTCGCGCCGCTCCGGTCGGTGAGCGAGAACGCCGGAAGCTCCTGGTCGACGGCCGCGTGGATGAGACCGTCGACGTGCCAGCGGACCACGGTCTTGCCGCCGTACCACGCAGCGACGAGCAGGAGCGGCGTGAGCAGCGAGAGACGCATGCGCAGGCTCGAGCCGGGGCGCGCGTCGGGTGCGGTTTGTGCTTTCGACATCGGAGGTCGTCGCTATCGTGCCGCGCCCTGTGACGGTTGCCATCGGAGGCGTGCCTTACGGCGTCGGAATGCCGCTGCTCGCGGGATTGGACCGCGATCCGGCGTGCGAGTTCGTGAAGCGACCGCCGACCGAACTGATCGCGCTGCTGCGCCAGGGCCGCATCGACGCCGCGCTCGTCTCCTCGATCGAGGCGATCCGGTTGCCCGGCTACCGCGTCGCGTCCGGCCTCGGCATCGCGTGCAAGCACGAGGTGCGCTCGGTGCGCGCGTTCCGGAGGCTCGGCAGGAAGATCCGCACCGTGGGCCTCGACCGCAGCAGCGCCACTTCGGCGACGTTGCTGGAGATCCTGCTGCGCGGCCCGAAGCGCGAACTGACCGAGGAGCCGCTCGCGTTCGAGACCGTTGCGCCGACCCGCAAACCGGACCTGTTGCCGCACGACCTCGTGATGATGATCGGCGACGACGGGCTCGAGGCGGACCCGGGCGCGCGCGAACCGTGGGACCTCGGCCGCGAGTGGCGCGCGTTCACCGGCCTGCCGTTCGTGTTCGCGGTCTGGATCCTGCGGCCCGACGCGGATGTCGACGCGATCCTGCCCGTGCTCGCGCGCGCGCGGCAATGCGGCAAGGAACTGAAGGAACACGACGGCACCTTCGGCGCCGTCCATTACGACCTGGACAAAGAGGACCTGCGCGGGCTACAGCGTTTCTGGCGCGAAGCCCGCGCCGTCGGTCTCGGCATGGCGGATGTCGAGCCGACGTTCTGCAAGCAACCCCTGGAGGGGACGGAATGACCGACGCCAAGACGCGCAACCAAGGACAACTCTTCGACTCCGAGCAGACGGGCGCAGCCGAGCAGGCGGCCAAGACGACCAAGGCTAAGCCGGCGAAGGCCGAGCCTGCCGAGAAGCCCGAGAAGGCGGACAAGGCCGAGAAATCGAAGGGCCAGACCGCCGAGCAGATGGCGCAGCGGCAGCGCGAGATCTCGGTGAGCGAGTTCTTCACGAAGAACCGCCACCTGCTGGGCTTCGACAGCCCGCGCAAGGCGCTGCTGACGGCGGTCAAGGAAGCCGTCGACAACAGTCTCGACGCGTGCGAGGAAGCGCGCATCCTGCCTGAGATCAAGGTCAAGATCTCGCGCATCGGACAGAGCGAGAAGCAGTTCACGATGAGCGTCGAGGACAACGGTCCCGGCATCGTGAAGGCGCAGGTGCCGAACGTGTTCGGCCGCCTGCTCTACGGCAGCAAGTTCCACCGCCTGCGCCAGAGCCGCGGCCAGCAAGGCATCGGCATCAGCGCGGCCGGCATGTACGGCCTGCTCACGACGGGCAATCCCGTGCGCGTGCGCACGAAGCCCGGCAAGAAGGGCATCCCGCTCTACTTCGAGATCACGATCGACACGGCCAAGAACCGCCCCGACTTCACCGACAAGGTGATCGAGTGGGAGAAGGACCACGGCACCGAGGTCTCCATCGACATGGAGGGCGAGTACCGCCGCGGCCAGAAGAGCGTCGAGGAGTTCTTGAAGCTCATGGCGGTGGCCAACCCGCACGTCTACCTGCACTTCACGGACCCGGACGGCAACGTCACCGAGTACCAGCGCGCGACGAAGGAGCTCCCGCAGGAAGTCGAGGAGATCAAGCCGCACCCGCACGGCGTCGAGCTCGGGATCATGCTGCGCATGGTCAACGAGAGCGAGAACCGCACGGTCGCCGCGTTCTTGCAGGAGGACTTCTCGCGCGTCGGCCCGTCGGTCGCGAAGGAGATCTGCGAGAAGGCCGGCATCAAGCCGGAGACCAACCCGCGTCGCCTCGAGACCTCGGATGTCGCCAAGATCAAGGCAGCGATCGACGCCACCAAGATCATGGCGCCGCCGCTCTCGTGCATCGCGCCGATCGGCGAGAGCCTGATCATCACGGGCCTCAAGAAGGAGGTCGCCGCCGACTTCTACGTCGCGACGTCGCGCAAGCCCGTCGTCTACCGCGGCCGTCCGTTCGCGGTCGAGTGCGGCATCGCCTACGGCCGTCCCGGCGACACGCTGGAGATGACCGCCGAGGGCAAGATCGTCGAGAAGTCGACGACGAAGCCCAACGAGGAGCAGCTCATGGGCAACGCGGACGAGCCGATCCGGCTCATCCGCTTCGCCAACCGCGTGCCGCTCGTGTTCCAACAGGCCGCGTGCGCGATCACCAAGGCGGTGATCGGCACGAACTGGAAGAACTACGGGCTGCAGCAGCCGCGCGGCGCGCTGCCGATCGGCCCGATGGTCGTGTTCGTGCACATCGCGTCGGTGTGGGTGCCGTTCACGAGCGAGTCGAAGGAAGCGATCGCCGGTTACGACGAGATCCTCGACGAACTGCGCCTCGCGCTGATGGAGTGCGGCCGCAAGCTCGGCACGCACGTGCGCAAGGGCAAGAAGCTCGCGAACGAGTTCAAGAAGCGCAACTACATCGAAACCTACATCCCCCACCTCGTCGTCGCGCTGAAGGACATCCTGAAGCTCGACGAGAAGACAGCCCAACGCGCGCGGGACAACCTGACGACCGTGCTCGAGAAGAGCCGCAAGCTGTGACCGGTCCGCAACCCGACAACCACGAGAATCCCTAGTACCGAGCCATGGCAGCAAAGAAGTTCGTTCCCCAACCGCCGCCGCAGAAGAAGGACCGCGGACCGATGTCGGACCTCGACAAGGTCACGCTGCGCGAGATCAAGGACTGCGCGACGCACGTCCTCGGCGAGATCGAGAAGGTCGGCAAGCCGGAGCTGAAGTTCCCCGACCGCTCGCTCAAGAACGCGCGCTACGACAAGAAGGACGGCTACTTCGTGATGGGCCGCTCGCGCGTCGAGCGCACGCTGTCCGTCAACACGGTCAAGTCGTTCGCGCAGACGCTCAAGATGATGTCGCTCAGCAAGGAGCTCATCGACGCCGACGACTTCGCCACCAAGCGAGAAGCGTACTACGTGTCGAAGAACTGGGACGAAGCCAAGTTCGACGAGCAGCCGGAGAGCGACGCCGCGATGGACGACATCGAGGCGCTCTTCAGCCTCGAAGGCGTGATGCGCGAGCACCTGCGCTTCAAGGCCGACGAGCACGGCGGCAAGGTCGCCGGCCAGCTCGTCGTGCTCGACCGCGACCGCGAGTCGGGCCGTCAGCTGCGCATCGACTGCACGGGCTTCGGCTCGGGCGCGTATTCGATCCCGTCGTCGGTGGAGCACCTCGGCTTCGAGACGAAGGCGAAGTTCATCCTGGTCATCGAGACCATCGGCATGTTCGAGCGCCTGTCGCAGCACAACTTCTGGAAGACGGGCAACTGCATCCTGATCGGCACCGCCGGCGTGCCGACGCGCGCGACGCGTCGCTTCGTGCGCAAGCTCAGCGACGCGCACAAGCTGCCCGTCTACGCGTTCAACGACTGCGATCCTTACGCGTTCTCCAACATCTACCGCACGCTGAAGGTCGGCTCCGGCAACGCGGTGCACCTGAACCAGTTCTTCTGCGTGCCGAACGCGCACTTCCTCGGCGTGACGCCGCAGGACATCGTCGACTACGACCTGCCGACGCACTCGCTGAAGGACGTCGACATCAAGCGCGCGCAGGACATGCTGAAGAACGACCCGTTCTTCCAGGCGCACAAGGAGTGGCAGAAGGCGATCGAGATGATGCTGAAGTCCGGGCAACGCGCAGAGCAACAGGCGCTCGCGAAGCACGGCCTCAACTTCGTGATCGACGAGTACCTGCCGAACAAGCTCAAGGCAGTGGCCAAGTTCCTGCCGTGACCCGCGCGCGGGCGGCTCGCGCCGCCTGCGCCCACAGCCCCCGCGCGACGCCGTGCTCCACCGCTTCGAGATCTCGCTCGCCGACGTCGACCGCGGCGTCTACCAGGACCTCGACCTGCGCGTCGCGCGGCATCCGTCCGAGGACAACCACTACCTGCTGACGCGCGTGCTCGCGTTCGCGCTCGAGCACAAGGACGGCCTCGCGTTCAGCAAGGGCCTTTCCGAGGCGGACGAGCCCGCGATCTGGAACCGGCACGGCGACGGCCGCGTGATCGACTGGATCGAAGTCAGCGCGCCGGGCGCCGACCGCCTGCACCGCGCGTCGAAGGCGTGCGAGCGCGTCGCGGTGTGGTGCCACCGCAATCCCGACGCGTTCCTGCAGCGCTGCCAGAAGGAGACGATCCACAAGGCGGACAAGATCCTGGTCACCAAGGTGCCCAAGGAGCTGCTCGACGCGCTGGAGCGCAAGCTCGACCGCAACAACCGCTGGGACCTGTCGCGCAACGAAGGCGTGGTCACGGTCGTCGTCGACGGTGAGGCGATCGAGGCGACCCTGGAAACTGTGCCGCTCGCACCCGCCGCGGGCTGAACGCGGTCGCAGCCCCTCGCACGGGACTCGTGCACAGGCGTAGACTCCCGGCCCCTCTGCGGCACGCGCCGCGGACATCCAGCCCCACCACGGGAGTCCACCGATGCACATCCTCGCCCGCGCGGCGTTCGCCGCGGCCTGCGCAACACCCCTCTTCGCGCAGTCCAACACGGTCCCCGGCCTCGACGGCCGCCTGACCGACGTCAACAACCTGACCTACTGGGGCCGTCGCGGCGCGGCGCACCCGAACGGCGAAGCCGGCATGTCGATGCTCAACACGATGTGCAACCCGGGCTCCGTCAACATCCCGTGGCAGGCGCCGATGCAGCCGAACCACCCGATGTTCGGCTTCCTCATCACGCGTGAGAGCAACGGCCGCATGGTGCAGATCTCCGACTGGAGCTACTGCAAGCACGCGTTCACGTCCGTGAACGTCGACGGCTCCTGCGGCACCTGCCAGAACCCGGGCACCGGCCAACTCATGGGCCTCAACTGCTCGGACACCTACGGCGCCGGCAACAACGGCGACCGCAACTACCTCGGCCCGCCCGCCGAGATCGACCCGTGGCTCGGCACGTGGAATCCGGTCGGCAGCTACTTCGACAAGGGGGACCCCGAAGTCGCCGCGCCGCAGAACGCCGACGGCTCGCGCAGCACGATCAACACCGCGGGCGACGTCGTGAAGAACCGCGTGCGGGTCAACGAGCAGGAACTGCTCACGCCGGGCACGTTCTACTACGGCATCCAACTCATCCACCGCGGTGAGGCCGTCGCGAACCGCGGCGACAACCTCGCGTCGCGTGGCTTCGTCCCGTCGTGGAACGGCACCTCCTGGTCCTACGCCAACTCGGCGCCGCAGACCTACGGCTCGATCCTCTCGCGCTGGAGCGGTGCCACGGTCAACAGCGCCACGAACGGCGCCGACGACGGCCGCATCTTCGTCGCGAGCAAGATCACGCCGAACGGCGGCACGTTCCACTACGAGTACGCCGTGCACAACGTCGACTCGAGCCGCGGCATCGCGTCGTTCCGCATCCCGGTCGAGGCATCAGGCGTGGTGACGGCGTTCGGCTTCCGCGACATCGACGCGGACGCGCTGAACAACTGGACTGCATCGCGCGTCGGCAACGAGATCGTCTTCACGGCTCCGGCGAACAACCCGCAGAACTGGAACACGGTCTTCAACTGCTGGTTCGACTGCACGATCGCGCCGAGCCAGGGCCTGTTCCGCTGCGACGCGGCGCGCATCGGCGCGGGCGGCCTGCAGACCTCGGTGCTAGCTGACGTCCCGAGCGGCATCCCGACGGCGAACAACACGCTGATCGGCACCGGCTGCGCCGGCGGCAGCGGCCCGTGCCAGAGCTCGGCCTACGAGTACTTCAGCCCGTCGACCGGGTTCGACCTCGCGAACAACAGCATGGGCTTCGCCCTCGTCGGCCAGAACTACGTGTTCGGCCCCGCGAGCGGCGGCTCGGGCTACGTCACGCCAACGGGCACCGCGATGACGCTAGGCGACGACGACGCGCAGCCCGTGTCGCTGCCGTTCTCGCTGAACTATCCGGGCGGCACGACGACGACGCTGAGCGTCGGCAGCAATGGCGTGCTCTCGCCGGTCGCCGCCACGACCAGCTATGTCCCGGACATCTCCGGCTTCCTCGCTGGTTCGCCGACGTTGGCCGCGTGCTGGAGCGACCTCAATCCTGCCGCCGGCGGCCAGGTGCTCGTCAGCTCGTCGCCGACCGCGGTGCGCATCTCGTTCGTCGGCGTGCCGAGCTACAGCGGCGGCGGAACGATGACCTTCCAATACGAAGTGCTGCCGAGCCACCGCGTGAACGTCTACTGGCAGGCGTGCACGCCGACCGGCGGCGACGCGCTCGTCGGCTGGACGCCGGGCAACGGCGCCTCGGACCCGGGCAACGGCAACCTGAGCGCCCTGATCCCCGCTGGCGCCACGCTCTGCCCCGGCGCGAACAACGTGCAACCGGTGTCGCTCGTAGCCAACCTTCGTCCGATCCTCGGCACAACGGTCACGCTGACGACGAGCAACCTGCCGGCCGGCACGGGCCTCGCGGCGCTGCAGATCGCGCCGTCGTTCGCGAATCCCGCGATCGACCTCACGGCAATCGGCATGGCGGGCTGCTTCGCCTATGTCGATCCGGCGACCGCGCAGACGTTCGCGGCCGTGCTCGCGCCGGCCTCGTCGTGGCCGGTCGCGATCGCGATCCCCAACAACCCGGCGTTCGTCGCGGTGCCCGTGGGCTGGCAGTCGCTGGCGTTCGCGCCGAACACGACCGCGGCGGGCATCGTCTCGTCGAACGGCCTGATCACGCTGCTCGCGGCGCAGTGACGGGTCCGATGCGGCGCACCGTTCGGGTGCGCCGCGCACGACGGCGCATCGCGCTGGCGCCGATGGGAACGGCGGGGCGCATCCAAGCGCAGCGGCGCCGAGAAAGGGGAACTTCCGGGGGGTAGCCGATCGTCCGATCGCCGCTACTCTCGATCAGCCGTCCCCTCCCCTGCCCAGGGTTTCGGCGTTCCCCCTCTGCATCCCCATCCCCCAGAACCCATGCGCAAGATCGTCTTTGCGACGCTGGCCGCCTCGGTGGCCACATCCCTGTTGGCGCAGTCCAACACGGTCCCCGGCCTCGACGGCCGCCTGACCGACGTCAACAGCTTGACCAACTGGGGCCGCCGCGGCGCGGCGCACCCGAACGGCGAAGCCGGCATGTCGATGCTCAACACGATGTGCAACCCGGGCTCCGTCAACATCCCGTGGCAGGCGCCGATGCAAGCGAACCACCCGATGTTCGGCTTCATCATCACGCGCGAGAGCAATGGCCGCATGGTGCAGATCTCCGACTGGAGCTACTGCAAGCACGCGTTCACGTCGGTGAATGTGAACGGCTCCTGCGGCACCTGCGTCAACCCGGGCACGGGCCAGCTGATGGGCCTCAACTGCTCGGATACCTACGGCGCCGGCAACAACGGCGACCGTCAATACCTCGGCCCGCCTTCGGAGATCGATCCGTGGCTCGGCCTGTGGAACCCGGTCGGCAGCTACTTCGACAAGGGTGACCCCGAGGTCGCCGCGCCGCAGAACGCCGACGGCGCGCGCAGCACGATCACCACCGCGGGCGACGCGGTGAAGAACCGCGTGACGGTCAAGGAGCAGGACCTGCTCACCGCCGGCACGTTCTACTACGGCATCCAACTCATCCACCGCGGTGAGGCCGTCGCGAACCGCGGCGACAACCTCGCGTCGCGTGGCTTCGTCCCGTCGTGGAACGGCACCTCCTGGTCCTACGCCAACTCGGCGCCGCAGACCTACGGCTCGATCCTCTCGCGCTGGAGCGGTGCCACGGTCAACAGCGCCACGAACGGCGCCGACGACGGCCGCATCTTCGTCGCGAGCAAGATCACGCCGAACGGCGGCACGTTCCACTACGAGTACGCCGTGCACAACGTCGACTCGAGCCGCGGCATCGCGTCGTTCCGCATCCCGGTCGATGCAGGCGCGACGGTCACGGGCTTCGGCTTCCGAGACATCGACGCGAATGCGCTCAACAACTGGGTCGGCACGCGCGTCGGCAACGAGATCGTCTTCACGGCCCCCGCGACCAACCCGCAGAACTGGAACCAGATCTTCAACTGCTGGTTCGACTGCACCGTCGCGCCGAGCCAGGGCCTGTTCCACTGCGACGCCGCGCGCATCGGCGCCGGTGGCCTGACCACGTCGGTCATCGCGCAGGTCCCGAGCGGCATCCCGACCGCGTTCAACACGCTGGTCGGCACCGGCTGCGCCGGCGGCACTGGCCCGTGCCAGAGCACGGTCTACGAGCTGTTCAGCACGCCCGCGAGCTTCGACCTGTCGAACCAGAGCATGGGCTTCGCCCTCTCCGGCCAGAACTACGTGTTCGGCGCCGCGAGCGGTGGCGCTGGCTACCAGACCTCGCCGACCGGCACGGCCCTGACGCTGGGTGACGACACGACGGCGACGGTGTCGCTGCCGTTCTCGCTGAGCTACCCGGGTGGGTCGACGAACACGCTGGTCGTCTGCTCGAACGGCTTCATCTCCCCGGTCAACAACGGCACCTCGTTCACCCCGAGCGCCACGGCGTTCGTGACGGGCGCGGCGACGTGGGCCGGCAGCTGGCAAGACCTCAACCCGAGCTCGGGTGGACAGGTCCTTTCCAACGTGTCGCCGACCTCGGTGCGCATCTCCTTCGTGAACGTGCGCAGCTTCACGGGCACGGGCACGGTCAACGTGCAATACGAGTTCCTGCCGAGCAACCAGGTCAACGTCTACTGGGGCACCTGCGCCCCCACGGGCAACGCGGTGCTGGTCGGCTGGACGCCGGGCAACGGCGCGACCGATCCGGGCAACGCCAACTTCACGACGGCGATCCCCGCTGGCGCGACGCTGTGCCCGGGTAGCCCGAACGTGCAGCCGCTGCGCCTCGACGCGGACGTCCGTCCGGTCCTCGGCACGACGGTCACGATGTCCACGACCAACATCCCGGCGGGCACCGCGTTCGCTGCACTGCTCTTCTCGGGCGTGATCCCGAACCCGGCGATCGACCTGACCGCGATCGGCATGGCGGGCTGCTTCGCCTACGTCGATCCGGCCACGGCCCAGACGTTCAACTCGGCCTTCGCGCCGTCGACGTCGTGGTCGCAGCCGATCGCGCTGCCCAACAACCCGGCGTTCGTCGGAGCGTCGGTCGGCTGGCAGACGGTGAGCTTCAGCCCGAACACGACGGCTGCGGGCATCATCTCGTCGAACGGCCTCGTCACGCTGCTCGCAGCGCAGTGATGCTGTTGCTCGCAGCGCAGTGATGCTGTTGCTCTCTTGCGCGACGATCCGTCGCGCGGGAGACGAAAGACGACGCGCGGGTCGGCCTTGTGCCGCCTCGCGCGTTTTCGTTTTCGGCGGAGCCGTGCGCGGTCGCCATACTGCGGGCCTGCGATGAGCGACGTCCCCAACGAGACCGTGCTGCGTTCCCGCGTCCCCGAAGCGGGCGCGGGCCAGAAGCTCGCGACGTGGCTCGCGGGTCGCTTCCGCTACCTCGACGAAGCACAGTGGCGCGCGGAGATCGAAGCGGGCCGCGTGGCGCACAACGGCAAGCCCGCACGCGCCGACGACCGGCTGCGCCGCGGCGACGAAGTTGCGTATCGGCCCGTGCACGAGGAGCCGCGCGCCAACACCGCGATCGAGATCCTGCACGACGATCCCGAGTTCGCGGTCGTGTTCAAGCCCGCGCATCTCGTCGCGCACGCCGACGGCGCGTTCGTGCAGAACACGTTCTTCCGCGCGCTCGAACGTCGCTATCGCGAACGCGGCGAGACGCCGCCGCTTGCGCTCGCGCACCGGCTCGACCGCGAGACGAGCGGCCTCATGGTCGTCACCAAGTCCGCCGCCGCGAGCCGCGCGCTGCAGCAGCAGTTCGCTGCAGGGACGGTGGAGAAGGAATACCTCGCGATCGTGCACGGCGCGGTGCGCGAGGAGCACTTCGCCGTCGACGGCTGGATCGGCCGCGATCCGCACAGCGAAATCACGATCCGCCGCGCCGTCGTCGCCGACGGCAGCCACGGCGCGCAACCTGCGCGAACGAGATTCCGCGTCGAGCAGCGGCTCGGTGACTTCACGCTCGTGCGAGCGTTCCCCGAGACCGGACGCACGCACCAGATCCGCGTGCACCTCACGCATGCGGGCCACCCGCTCGTCGGCGACAAGCTCTACGGCCGCACCGACGCGGACTATCTCGACTACGTTCGTTTCGTGAAGCAAGGCGGCGACCCGTGGTGGGACGGGCGGTTGCCCGCAGGCCGCCAGCTGCTCCATGCAGCAGCGCTCCGATTCGGGCATCCGACCACAGGCGCGCCGCTCGCGTTCCACTCGGACATGCCCGCCGACATGACGCAGTTCGCGGCCGATCGCCGCAGCTGAAGTCGACCTCAGTCTTGCCCACCGCGCGGCACTCGGCTGCGGGCCTGTGCGCAGTGCCATGTTGCGGGCGCAGGCCTAACCAAGCCCCGGCGGCAGGTCGCCCCGAGCGCCGCCGCCGAGACGCACACTTCGTGCGCCCCATCCCCAACTTGAGGAAGAGCAATGCGAATCTTCGTCGTTGCGAGCCTCGCCAGTGCGCTGCTCGCGCAGTTTGCCTCCGCCCAGTCGCTGTTCGAACGCGACCTCGGCACCAACCTCGGCCTCGGTGACGACACGACCGTCCAGGGGCTGAGCCTCGCCTTCTCGTTCCCGTACGCCGGCTCGAACTACAACTCGATCAGCGTGAACGCGAACGGCTACATCCTGCTCGGCTCCACGAGCATTCCCGGTGGCGATCCGATCCCGTCCGACGGCGCGCTCACGAGCGGGCCGGCGAGGATCGCGCCGCTGTGGGCCGACTACGATCCGACGTCGCCGGGCTCCGGCAACGTGTGGTTCCACTCGTACCCGAACCGCGCGGTCGTCTCCTGGGCGGGCGTCCACGAGAAGGGCGCCACGAGCCCCGTGAACTTCCAGCTCACGCTGTATCCCAACGGCCACGTCACGGTCGCTTACGGCAAGAACTGGGCTCCGGCTGCGACCAAGCTCGATCGGTTGATCGGCGCCGGCTCCGGCAATGGCGCGACGTATGCGACGGTCGACTTCGATGCGCACCCGTTCTTGACGGGTTCCAACACGTTCGGTCAGACGTTCTACGGCAACGTGGCGCTTCCGTACGAGGCGATGCTGTTCGACTGGAGCCCGGCGTTCCCGGGCTACGCGATCAGCCACGTTCCGACGGACACCAACTCGCTGCCTCCGCCTGCCGCGTTCGAGACGATGGGCGTGGGCTGCGTCTACCGCGGCGTCTCCGTCTACCAGATCTGCAACGGAACGAACGACCCGTCGGCGATGGAGCTCGTGTTCACGCCGAACGGAATCGGCGGCTACGTGGTGAGCAAGAGCTACCTGCGGCCGATTCAGCCTGTGCAATCGCAGATCCTGCAGGCTGGTGACGACACGCGTCACCTCGTGATGCTGCCGTTCCCGTGGCCGCACGCGACCGGGATCGTCGACCGCGTGATGGTCGGCGCCAACGGCTTCGTGTCGCTCGGCAGCGAGGATCCGGGCCCCGGTGGCTACTCGCTCGACGCAGCGCAGCTGCTGTCGGGCCCGCCGCGCATCGCGGGCTTCTGGACCAATCTCAACCCGTCGATCGGTGGCACGGTCTCCACGACCTACGACCCGAACTTCGGGACCTTCACGGCCCGTTGGGACAACGTGCCGGAGTGGCCGGACGTCTACGGCAACACGTTCGCGATCACGCTCGTGCAGGACGGCTCGTTCCGCATCCGGCTCGAGAACGTCGCGGTGCGCGCAGGCCTGTGCAAGGCGATCATCGGCTACAGCGACGGCCGCGGCGCGGAAGACCCGATGCCGATCGACTTCAATGCGCTGGCAACGCCGCTCGATCTCGGCGCGCACATCGAACGCCTCGAACTCGTGGCGCTGGCGGGCACGCAGCCGCGCATCGGCACGACGTTCGTGCTCGAGGCTCGCAAGATCCGGGGCATGCTGTGCTACCTCGCGATCGGCGGTGAGACCCCTGCAATCGACCTCGGCCCGATCGGTGCGCCGGGATGCTGGGACTACGTGAGGATGCCGTCGCCGATCACGATGCTGAACGCGACGTTCGGCGCGCCGACGACGGACTTCGTGATCCCGATCCCGAACAGCATCGACCTTGCAGGCATCGGCCTGATGTCGCAGGCCGCCAGCGACGACCTTGCCGCGAACGCTCTCGGCTGGCGCACGTCGAACGGCGGACGCTGGATGATCGGCCTCTGACGAGGCGTTGCGTCCGCAACAAGGAGGCGCGGAGCGCGCGAGCGCTCCGCGCCTCTTTGCATTCGCACGTTGGCGTGCCGCCCTTCGCACGCTCCCGGCGCGGCCCACGACGATCGCAGTTGCATCCTTCGCAGCGGAGGCAGCGATGCTGCGCGCGTCTGCGGAATGGGGTTCGTCGCGCATGGCACTAACCCCACGCATGCGCGGCAGCGCGCCCGCCGCACTGCGCGGCGGGCTGCAGCGACCGCGGTCCCCACCCCACCCCCTGACCCATCCATGCGTTCCATTTCGACCGCGCTCCTCGCGACCGCGATCTTCGCCCCCGTGCTTTCCGCGCAGCTGCGCTTCGATCGCGACATGGGCACGAAGCTCGCCATGGCGGACGACTCCACCGTGCAAGGGCTGTCGCTCGCATTCTCCTTCCCGTTCCACGGCGCCAACTACTCCTCGATCTGCGTCTGCTCGAACGGCTACATCTGGCTCGGCCCGACGAGCGTCACCGGCGGTGACTTCACGCCGAGCGACGCCGACCTCCGCAACGGCGCGCCGCGGCTCTGCCCGCTGTGGGGCGACTACGACCCGACGGCGCCGGGCAGCGGCGGCGTCTACTTCAAGTCGCTGGATGATCGCGCCGTGATTTCGTGGGCGCACGTCTACGAGTACGGCACCACCAACGCTGTGTCGTTCCAAGTGACTCTGTATCCGACCGGCCACGTCGACATCGCCTACGGCGACAACGCAGCGCGCGGCGGCCTGCAGAACTCGACGATGTTGATCGGCGCGAGCGAAGGCGGCGGAGCTCTGGCAAACCACGTCTCCTTCGCGCTGCGCCCGTTCCTGACCGGCGCCGACACATTCTCCGAGACGCTCGTGATGCCCGGTCCGATCGCCTACCACGGCCTCAAGTGGAACTGGAGCCCGTCGTTCCCCGGCTTCGCGGTCGCAGAGATCGCGTCGACCGCCAACGAACTGCCGCCGCCCGCGAAGGTCGAAGAGTTCGGCGTCGGTTGCCCACGCGACGAGATCACGCTCTACGAGCTGTTCGGCAACGGCGCTGGCACTTCGGTCGACGTCGGCGGCATGGAGTTCACGTTCGTGCCCAACGGCGTCGGCGGCTACTCGGTGTCCCGTTCGGCGCCGCGACCGCGCGCGCCAGGGTTCAGCAACGACCTCGTTGCCGGCGACGAGACAACGCACCTCGTCACGCTGCCGTGGACCTGGCCACACTCCAGCGGCGGCATCGACGAGATCGTCGTGAGCGCGAACGGGTTCCTGACGCTGGGGCCGACGGACTCGGGGCCCGGTTGCTGCGTCGGCAGCATCGCAGGCCTGCTCGCGGGACCGGCGCGCATCGCGCCGCTGTGGCTCGACCTCAACCCCGCAGCCAGCGGCACGGTCTTCACGACCTACGACGCGATCAAGGGCTCGTTCTACGTCGTCTGGGACGCGGTGCCGCGCTACCCGAACATCGGCACGAACACCTTCCACGTCGCGTTCGAGCCGTCGGGCATCTTCCGCATCAGCATCACGACGACTTCGATCGTGAACGGCGCCACGCAGACGCTGGTCGGCTACTCCGACGGCGGCGGCGCGAGCGACCCGGGCTCGACCGACCTGTCCTCGATCGCAGGCACGCTCGACCTCGGTCGTCGCGTCGACCCGCTCGCGCTCGCGCCCGTGTCGTCGTCGCGTCCGATCCTCGGCGCGAACTACCTGACGCGCGTGTCGGAGAACCGCGGCCTGCTCGTCTACCTGCTCATCGGCGCGGAGACCCCGCCGGTCGACCTCTCGCCGATCGGCGCCCCGGGTTGCATGGCGTATGTCGGGACGACGGCGCTCACGCTCGTGAACCTCGCGTTCGGCTCGCCGACGTCGGACTTCCCCGTGCCGATCCCGCTCGACCTGGCGCTCGCGGGGCTCGAGGTCGTGGCGCAGTCCGCCAGCGATGATCCCGCGGCGAACGCGCTCGGCTGGCGTGTCTCGAACGCGAACCGCATGCGCATCGGTCTCTGAGCGACCGCACGCGCGCGCAACGCCCGCGGCAGCGGACGTTGCGCGCCGCGCGGCGTCGCGCGAGGGATCCGCTCGCGACGCCTTCCGACCGGGCCGGAGAGGGCCTCCATACGCGCTGGCGAATCGGCCGATGGAGTCCCAACATGTCCCGGAATCCCATGCAGGAACTCACCTCGCCCGCGCAGGCGCTCGAGCACAAGATCCAGTCGAAGACCGCGGTCGTCGGCGTGATCGGCCTCGGCTACGTCGGACTTCCGCTGCTGCGCGCCTTCTTCAAGGCTGGGTTCCCCGTCCTCGGCTACGACATCGACCAGTCGAAGATCGACCTGCTGAAGAGCGGCCGCTCCTACCTCAAGCACCTCGGCGAGGACTTCGTCGTCGAGATGTCGAATTCGGATCGCTTCGACGCGACAGCCAACCCGAGCGACCTCGCGCGCGCCGACGCGATCATCCTGTGCGTGCCGACGCCGCTCGGGAAGCACGGCGAGCCGGACATGAGCTACATCGAGAAGTCGACCGAGATGGTCCGGAAGGTCCTGCGCAAGGGCCAACTCGTGTCGCTCGAGTCCACCACGTATCCCGGCACGACGCGCGGCGACTGCGGACCGATCCTCGCCAAGACGGGACTCGTGTGCGGCGTGGACTTCTTCTTGGCGTTCAGCCCCGAGCGCGAGGATCCAGGTCGCAAGGACCACAGCACGCAGACGATCCCGAAGCTCGTCGGCGGCGTCGACGAAGTCAGCACGAAGCTCGCGACGCAGCTCTACGCCGCGGCGATCCAACAAGTCGTGCAGGTCGACTCCGCGGAGATCGCGGAGGCCGCGAAGCTGCTCGAGAACATCTACCGCTGCGTCAACATCGCGCTCGTCAACGAGCTCAAGCCGGTGCTGGGCGCGATGGGCATCGACATCTGGAAGGTCATCAAGGCCGCGTCGACGAAGCCGTTCGGCTTCCAGGCGTTCTATCCAGGCCCGGGCCTCGGCGGGCACTGCATCCCGATCGACCCGTTCTACCTCACGTGGAAGGCCAAGGAGTTCGGCCACCACACGCGCTTCATCGAGCTCGCCGGCCAGATCAACAGCTCGATGCCGCACTACGTCGTGCAGCGCACGGCGCACGGCCTCAACGAGACCGGCCGACCGCTGCGCGGCGCGAAGGTGCTGGTCGTCGGCCTCGCCTACAAGCCGGACGTCGACGACGTGCGCGAGACGCCCGCCGCCGAGATCATCAAGCTGCTGTTCGAGGACGGCGCGGACGTCTGCTACCACGACCCGCACGTGCCGCTGTTCGCCGGCATGCGCAAGTACATGGAGTACCGCATGCACTCGGCGCCGCTCACGCGCGAGACGGTCGAGAACGCGGACTGCGTGCTGATCGTGACGGACCACAAGGCCGTCGACTGGAAGATGATCGCCGACCACGCGAAGCTCGTCGTCGACTCGCGCAACGCGATGGCGCCGTTCCAGCCGATCGCGGGCCACTACGTGCCGGCCTGATCCAGGATCGAAGCGCTGCGACGCGGCGCTTCTACCTACGCGGCGCTCGTCGCGGCGAGTGCTAGACAGCGCGCAAGGACTCGCGATCAGTCGACCCAGCGGTACTTCACGATCGCCCACAGCGCGGCGACGCCGTCGCGCCAGCCGATCTTCTTGCCTTCACCGTAGCTGCGGCCGCGATACTTGATCGGCACTTCCCAGATGCGGACGGGCAGGCGCGCGAGCTTGGCCGTGAACTCGGGCTCCACCGTGAAGCGGCGGCTCTTGATCGTGATCGTCGCGAGCACTTCGCGTCGGAAGCACTTGTAGCACGTCTCCATGTCCGTCAGGTTGAGGCCTGTGAACAGGTTGCTGAAGAACGTGAGGAAGCGGTTGCCGAGGTAGTGGTAGAGGTGGTCGCGCTCGCGGCCCGGATCGCGTGGATCGACGAGATACCGCGAGCCATAGACGACGTCCGCCTCGCCCGCGAGGATCGGCGCGAGCAGCGAGTGGTAGTCCTGCGGGTCGTACTCTAGGTCGGCGTCCTGCACGACGACGAAGGTGCCGCGCGCGTGCTCGAAGCCGGTTCGCAGCGCCGCGCCCTTGCCCATGTTCTGCGGATGCAGCACCGCGCGCACGTTGTCGAACTCCGCAGCCAGCTGCTGCACGAGGTCGCGGCTGCCGTCCTTGCTGCCGTCGTCGACGAGCACGATCTCCTTGTCGATCGCGACGGCGCGCACGGCATCGACGATCGCACGCAGAGTGCGCATCTCGTTGTAGACCGGCATGACCACCGAGAGAGTCGGCGCTGCGGTCGTCGAGTCGGAGGCGGGCATGAGGGCGCGCATCGTGCCATGCGGCAGCGTCGTCGCCAGCAGCAATGTTCGTGTGCGCGCTGGACCGGCGATCTCTGCGCGCGGAGGATGCCGCGCCATGGCGGACAAGATCCCATCGGGCCCATCGGGCGGCGGCGTGATGCCGGTCCTCGGCTTCGCGGCAGTCGTCGCGGCGATCGTCAGCGGGCTGCGGCTCTTCGGCGAACTCGAAGGATGGAACCATCCGTTCCTCGGCAAGAACCTGTTCAGCGTCGAGGCCGGCGGCGGAGGCTCCCTCTTCGGGGTCGCCACGCTCGTGCCGATCTTCGGGTTCTGGTTCGGACGCCGGCTCGCCTCGAGCGGGCGCGGCCCGAAGGCCATCGGCAAGAGCCTCCTCCTCCACCTGCTCGGTGCGGCGCTCTGCGGCGGTGTGATGTACGTGACGATGACCGGCGACTTCCTGAGCGACTGGAAGCAACGCGGCCTTGCGATGTGCATCGGCACGTCCGTGATCGGCCTGCTGGCGCTCGTCGCATGGCCCGCAGGATGGCTTGCCAACGCATTCTTCGGCCTGCTGTCGCGCGCGCCGGTGATCCTGATCCAGTACATCGCGATCGCGAAGAGCTGGGACACGCACTACAGCAAGGCGCACCCGAGCATCCCGAAGGACCCGGACTCGGTGCTGTTCGCGCTCACGTTGGTGCAGGCCACGTTCTGGCCGCTCGCGTTCACGACTCTCGTCGGCGGACTGTTCGCGACGATCGGCGCGGCGACCGTGCGGCGCGGCTGAGTTCGCGAGCCTGCCTGCGCGGACGGACGCAGCGAGTGGCGTGCGCCGCTACGCGCGGAACTCGAAGTCGTCGCGCCGCCGCGGCTCGTCGCCCTTGCGGCCGCCGGTCGCCCAGCGATCGACGAGCGCGGCCGACAGGCGCTGCGCGTCGCAGAACGGAGCGACGTCGGCCGACGACGTGTGCCACTGCTCCATGACGCCGGCGATCGTGCCCGCCAGCACGAACGCGGCTTCGGCGGGATCCTCGGCGAACAAGGTGCCGTCTGCGTTTCCCTGCACGAACAGTTCGCGCAGAGTCGAACGGAGCCAACGCTGCTCCTGACGATCGTCCTCGCGCAGGCGCGCGACGAACCGCGAACGCAGTTCGGTGGCGAGCACGCGCAGCAGGTGCGTTGCCGCAGGCTCGCGGAAGTGGAAGCCGAGATACGCGCGCAGGAACGCGCGCAAGTCCGCCGCCGCGCCCTCCGGCGCGGCCGCGGGCAACTGCAGTTCGCGACGTCGCAGCCGTTGCCAGTGGTCGAGCACCGAGAAGAACAGCTCCTCCTTGCCCGCGAAGTGGAAGTAGACGCCGCCCTTCGTCACGCCGGCGCGCTCGGCGATCGCGTCGAGGCTCGCGCCCGCGAAGCCGTGCTGCGCGAACACGGCGGTCGCCGCGTCGAGCAGCCGGTCGCGCAGTTCGGGATCGCGAGGTCGGGCCATGCGGCGCGCAGCGTAGCAGGCCGCAGCGCGCACGGTTCGCTCGCGGCGCGGTCAGCCGCGGTTCTTCGCGTAGAGGAACGCGAGGATGCCCGCCACCGCCTCGAACGCGGCGACCGGGATCTCGTCGCCGCACGACAACGGCTTCAGGCACTGCAGCAGGTCCGGGTCCCGCTCGATCGGGATGCCGTGCTCCTTCGCCGCAGCGACGATGCGATCGGCGACGTCGCCGCCGCCGCGCGCCAGCACGCGCGGTGCGCGGTCCGCGCCGCGGTCGTAGCCGAGCGCCACCGCCTGGTTCACGGGCTTCTTCGCGCCTGGATCCATGGGCTTATGCACGGACGTCCACCAACGCCGTTCCGTCACGGCGATCGAGCGCGAGGTCGCGGACTGGGACTGCGCCGCCCGGCGCGCGCACGGCGCGAAGCTCGCGCACGGACAAGCCCGCGGACTCCAACGCGCGCTGCAGTTCCGGGAACGCGGCGTGCAGCGCAACCGCCGTCTGGTCGCGCGCCGCAGTGAACGTCGCGCGCAGGCGCTGGCTCTCGGGCTCGATCGAGACGTCGACGCGCAACGCGCCGAGGCGAGTGAAGTCGAGCAGCAGCGCGATGGTGAACGGACGCACCCCGTCCTCGCCGCCGCCGTCCGTCGTGGCCCCGCCGTCGCGGTCGAACACGAACATGCGCGCCTCTTCGAGCCCTTGCTGCGGGCAAGCTGGCAACGGCAGCCACAGCGGCAGGCCCGCGTCCTTGCGCGCCGCGTTGTCGCGCTCCTGCGCCGACATCGCGGCGACGAACGTCGACGCCGCTTCGCGTTGCTGCGGGGCGGTCGTGTCGTCGTCGCGCAGGAGCAGAGCAAGCGCCTTCGCGTCGTTGCGCAACTCGTTGGCGGCGTCAGTCCGCCGCTGCGGCTCCAGCGAAGCGAGGTCCGACACACGCGCTTCGTGGTCGTGGCCGAGGCTGCGGACGATCGTGCGCAGCGCATCGGCAGTGGCATCGCCACGCGACCACGCATCTGCGGCGCGCGCGAACTCCGACGGCGCAGCAGAGAGTCCCTTGCCGCGCAGCGCGCGCAACAGGGTCGCGAACTTATCGGCGAGCGTCGAGCCAGCGAGCGATGGCGTCGCATGCTGCGGCCTTGCGTTGCCCGGAGGATGCGACGCGAGCGCGAGCTCGACCCGAGGCTCCGTTCGCGCGACGACGAAGTCGTAGGTTGCGCCGGGCTCGAGCAGTGCGCCGACCTTCGCCGTGAACAGCGACCCGCGATACCCGAGCATCGCGACGCCGTCCGCGAGCGCCGCGACGGTCGCGCGGATGCGGTCCCCCACCGCGACCTGGATCTCGCGCACGACGAGGTCGGGAGCATCGTCGGCATGCCCAGGCGACACCCCGGCGCCGCGCAGCGCGCCGCCTGCGTCCGCTCCAGGGCCGATGCGCCGTGGTTCCGTGGGGTCCATGCCATGGCATGTATCGGCCGCGGACCAGCCGCGACTTTGCCGCCCTTTGCCCGCCAGTGCGCAGCCGGCCGCCAGCAGCACGTCGACCTTCCTTCGCCGCATGTCGGAACGCGCGCGCCGCCGATAGAACCGCGATCGTGACGTCCAACCGAGAGCACCCCGTCGTCGCGCGAATGCGCGAACTCGCGCAACGGCGACCGATCGTCACCGCGCACCGCGGCGACAGCCGGCACTTCCCCGAGAACACGTTGCCCGCGTTCGCGAGCGCAGTGCAACTCGGCGCGCCGATGCAGGAGTTCGACGTGCAGGTCGCGGCCTGCGGCGCGCTCGTGTGCCTGCACGATCTCACGCTCGACCGGACCACCGACGCGGCGCGGGCGCTCGGTCCTGGCATGCGCATCGCCGACCTGTCGCTCGAGCGGGCGCGCGGCCTCGACGCGGGATCGTGGAAGGGAACGGCGCACGCCGGCACGCGGATCCCGACGCTCGAGGAAGCGCTCGCGGTGATGCTGCCGCGTTCGATCCCGATGATCGAACACAAGGGCGGATCCGCGGAGTCCTTCGTCGCGGAACTGCGTCGCCTGCGCGCCGTCGACCGCGTGCTGCTGCAGTCGTTCGACTGGGCGTTCGTGGAGGCGGCACGCGCGCTGGAGCCGGGACTGGCGTTGGGACTGCTCGGGCCGAACGACGACCACGCGCATGTCGATGATGCGACGATCCAGGTCGCGCGCCGCATCGGCGCGGCATTCGTGCACTGGCACGCCACCGAGTTGTCGCGCGCGGAGATCGAACGCGCGCACGGCAACGGGCTGCTCGTCGTGACCTACACGAGCGACGACGAAGTCAGCTGGCACGGCGGGCGCGCGCTCGGCGTCGACGCCATGTGCTCGAACGACCCGGGCCGCATGCTGCGCTCGCTCGCGGACAGCCCTGGCTGACCTGCGCGAACGCGCGTCGGCGTCAGTAGACCTCGACGCGCAGGTCGGTCGCGCTGACGCGACGGATCATCACGACGAATCCCATTCCGTTGGCGTCGAGAACGAGGCCCACTGCGACGTTCGATGCCGGCTGCGCGAGCACGAACCGCAGCGTGCTCAGCGGGATGGTCAAGGTCTTGCCTGCGACCGAGACGGGCAGCGGCGCGCCGGTCCGACGGTCGAGCAACTGCGCGGCCGCGACGCCCATCTCCGGCGGCAACTGCATGACGAGATCGGCCTTCGGCGCCGACAACGCCCGCCAGTCGCGCGGCGGAGTCAGGACCTGCGCGCCGGAGGTCGGCATGCCGCAGACGTGGCTGCTCCTCGGAAGGATCCACACTCCGCCGTCGCCGCCGCCGCCGGACGCGCTGCCGAACAGCGCGAACACGAAGGCCGCGATCGCGAGAAGCAGGGTTCGCATGGCCGAGGTCATGTCAGTTCGGTTCCGTGCCTTGGGCGCGAGCGGACGTCAGAGGAAACCACGCGGGGAAGTCCGCCGCCAGTCGGCGCTCGGCTTCCGGATGGGATCGCAATAGATGCACGAACTGGCTGCGTTTCGTCAACTCCCTCGCGACCACATTCCGCTTGTGCGGAAGCTCGTCGTGCAAGCGCTGGAACCAGCCGTGGCTCTCGTCGAACCGCCGCAGCAGGAACGACGCGAGCGCGAGGTTGAAGTAGGCCATCCCGAACCGTGGATCGCTGCCCGCGACGCCGGATGCGACGAGCTGCTGCAGCAGCGCGATCGCGCCCTCGGGATCGCCTTCCTGCAGATGCACGTTGCCGAGGTTGAGCAACGCGAACGCGCGCATCGACGGATCCTGCGTGGCTGCGAGCACTGCGGCGAACTGACGCCTCGCGAGGCTGCGTTGTCCTCGCACGCTGTGCACGAGCCCGAGGTAGATGCGCGCTTCGTGCATCTCGGGAAGCAGCGCGAGGCACTCGGAGAGCAGGCGCTGCCCCTTGCCGAGGTTCTCGATCGAAGTGCGCGCGCCGTCCTCGAACAGCTCGTGCGCAGAGACCCACTCGCCGTCGCTCTGGCCTGCGTCGCGCGCCCAGCGCGTGACCTCGTCGAGGAAGCTCTTGCCGCGCATCGCCATGTCGGGCACCGGCACGGGCTCCTTGGCGACGACGCGCGAGAAATCCGGCGAGAGCCCCATCAACGCGAAGCCGCGCCCCATCTCGTAGAGGATGCGCCCCAGGCGCGCGCGGTTGTCGGTCAGTTGCTTGCGCAGCTTCGCGGCCTTCCGGCCTCGTTCGGAACCGTCGTCGGCGGCGTGCATCGCCTCGTGCGTGGCTCGATGCAACCGCACCTGGCTGCGGATCCCGTCGAGGAACCCGCGGCACGCATCGCACACGTCGCTGTGCACCATGACGCGCCGCACCGACGCAGCGTCGAGTTCGCCGTCCAGCATCGCGGACAAGTCCGCTTGGATCTGCAGGCAAGGCGAGGCGCTGGAGTCGTTCACGGTGCGGCCTTCGGGCAATTCGGATCAGGAAGCTCGCGCGCTGGCGAACTCGATGCGGGGGATAGTCAGCGCGACGTCGGCGGTTGCCCGGGCTGCTGGGCAATCCGGCGAGGGCCAAGATGCGAAGCCGGAATCTCCTCGGGCGATTCCGCACCGGAACCCGCCGCGCCCGCATCCATCGCGGCGAGCGTCTGCGACATGCCGCGGAAGATCTTCTTCCGGCCGCGGAACACGACCATCTTGAGGTTCTCGAGCCGGATGCCGAGCTCTTCGGCGGCGTCCTTGTAGGGACGCCCCTCCACCTCGACCGTCGTCAGCGCGCGTCGTTCGCGCGCCGACAGCTTCTCGAAGTGCATGAGGTAGAGGCTGAGGTAGAGCAGGTATGCGCGATCGACGAGCTCCGCGCCCTCGTGCTCGGTCGCGGCGCGAAGCGGCGACCGCCCACGAACGTCCTCGCACTGGAACTCGTCGTCGATCGTCTGCTGGCGCGAGAGACGCCCTTCGCCGCGCAGGAACTTGAGCGTCGTGTTGCGCACGATGCGGTGGCCCCAGTTGCGGAAGGCGTCGGCGCGATCCGCGAGGAAGCGGTTCGGATACCGGTAGATGTTGAGGAAGGCTTCCTGCAGCACGTCGGCCGGGTCCACGTGGTGGTGCGTGCGGCGGAGTTGCGACTGCACGGCGTGCAGGAACGCGGCGTGGTTGCACTCGAACAGCAGCGCGAAGACCGCTGCGTCCCCGGTGCGCTTGTAGGCGTCCATCAGGCACGTGCTGACCCAGTCTGTGCGCTCTTGCGGCGTCCCGAATGACGCGCCTTCATGGGGCGGCAAACCGTCCGCCAACCGCTTCAAGGCCGCACTTCCCGTGCGCTCCCAAAGGTCGAGCAGACGCCGACGCAATGCGGGGGTCAGTTCTTGGATCGCAGCCGCGGGTTGCATGGCGCCACCTCCTGGGGGAAAGAGTCGGGCCGTAGGTTCCCCCGATCGTGCCACGGTCGGGCGAACCTGGGAAGCACCGCCCCCTTGGGACCATCCACAACCGCCCACAAGGGCCCTGGGAGATTTCCGGCCGGAGGGCGACACCAACTGGGCCGGAGCCGTTCTGTGGCCCGCGGGCAGCCGCGCTCAGGCCCCGATCAAAAAACTGCGCGCGTAAGGGAACCCGGATCGACGATCCCATCGTCGGAACCTACGCACGCGGAACCCATGCCGTTCTGCATGCGCTCTTTGCCTGTCCTTGGACTCCTGTCGGTGCGCCGGTGCCCAGAGGGTGCCGCGAATCAGAGGGGTCTGTTCCAGGGTGCAAGCCCGGGTGCCTGTGGTCGGTCAGCGAGTCGATCAAGGTGCCGGCGACCCGACGGAGTTCGAGGGCAGGCAAGTCATCCCTGCGGTGCGCGGTGTGCGAGCCCGCGCTATCTCCCGGCGGAGCGTGCCTGACCATGCAGGTGCGCTCCGCTCCTTTTTTGGCGCGCCTCTTCGCCTGCTGCTAGAGCCGCCGTCGGGTGAGACGCGCCGTCCGCCACTTTTTCGGGACCTCGCTGGTTACGGTCGCCCCCCTGCGTCAGTAGCGTGTGCCGACCTCGACTCTCCTCTCGGCGCCGCACGCTCTGCCGTGCGCACCAGGACCAGCACCCAGAGTTTTGGCCCACCATCACGAAGACGAGCCACACGGCCACAGCCCCAAGGCCGAAGCCGCCGCGCGACCTGCGCCAGACCGTCCCCTGCGCGACGATGTCCTGCAGCGCTGGCGCGATCGCGGCTTCACCTGCGAACTCTGGGTCGATCCTCCGGAGACGATCTGGGAGGACTTCGTGCACGACACCGACGAGCTCGTGATGCTGCTCGACGGCCAGGTCACCATCGAGATCGCCGGCCGGATCCTGCGGCTCGAGGTCGGCCAGGAAGTGATGCTCCCCGCGGGAGTCCGCCACACCGTCCGCAACGTCGGCGGGACCTCGGCGCGCTGGCTCTACGGCTACCGGATCCCCGGCTTCGCCGGCTGATCGCGCGCCTCGATCAGGCGTCGGCCATCTCGTAGATGCCCTGCTGGCCCGGCGTCTCCTCGACGCTGACCTGGAGCCGCAGGACGTGCAGTTGCGGCCACTCGCCTCGCATGCGCTCACGCAGTTCGCGCGCGAACCAGGTTGCAAGGTTCTCGGCGCTGCTGTTGCCGATCGGCAGCACGATCACTTCGTCCTGCGGGATCAGGTAGCGGCGCTCGAGGTAGCGGATCTCCATGTGCCCGCCGTCGACGGGAGTCGCGCGGAGCACAGGGTGCTTCCCCGGGATCAGCAGGTGCTCGTCGAGTTCGTCGCAGATGCGACGGACCATCGGCTTGATCTCCTTGAAGTTCACGACGAGGCCGTGCGCATCCAACTCGGTCTCGACCGTGACGGTCACCTTGTAGTTGTGGCCGTGAAGTCGCTCCGCGCTCCCGTCCGGGAAGATCAAGAAATGCGCGGCGCTGAACTTCAGGTAGTCCTTCTCGATGAAGATGGACCAACGCTCGCGCGGACGGGACGTCATGGTGCGGGGCATCCTATTGAGGGGACGAAGAAGATCGCGCAGGAAGTCGTCGCACTGCGCGTGTCGGCGGCGCTGCACGGAGCGGCGACTCATTCGCCGCAACGGGAAGGCCACACATTTCGATCCACCTTCCCAGGGCTCCAACCGCGAAACCAACCCCCAGAAATGCAACGGGCGCCGCGGAAACCGCGGCGCCCGTCGTCGTTCGGTCACGCGATCACTTCGCGTATTCTTCGAGCACCTTGCCGGCGATGTTCGGCGGCACCGGCTCGTAGTTCGCGGGCTCCATCGAGTAGTGGCCGCGACCCTGCGTCATCGAGCGCAGCGACGTCGAGTACTGGAACATCTCGGCGAGCGGCACCTTGCCGGTGACCGCCGAGATGCCGCCCGGCTTGGACGTCATCTCTTCGATGATGCCGCGACGCGACGACAGGTCGCCGATCACGTCACCCGTGCGATCCTCGGGGCACTCGACCTCGATCTTCATGATCGGCTCGAGCAGCTGCGAGTTGTTCTCGGCCGCGAGGCGGAAGGCCAGGATGCCCGCCGCTTCGAACGCCATCGCCGACGAGTCGACGTCGTGCGACTGGCCGTCGTAGAGCTCCGCCTTGACCTTGACGTAGGGGAAGCCCTGACGGCCGCCGCCCGTGACCGCCGCGAGGATGCCCTGCTCGACGGCAGGGATGTACTCGCGCGGCACCGAGCCGCCCTTGACCGCGTCGATGAATTCGAGGTCCTCGATCGCGTCGTCCGTCGAGAAACGGACGCGGGCGACTGCGAACTGACCCGAACCACCCGACTGCTTGATGTGACGCGCTTCGACGTCCTTCGGACCGGCGAGCGTCATCTTGTACGCGACCTTCGGCTTTCCGACCGTCACCGGGATCTTGTAGTCATTCATGATCATGTTGCACTTCACCTCGAGGTGAAGCTCACCCATGCCACTGATGACCGTCTGGCCGGTCTGCTCGTCGGTGCGCGCCTTGAACGTCGGATCCTCGCGGACGAGCTTGCCGATGACCTGCGACAGCTTGTCGCGGTCCGCGCCAGCCTTGGGCTCGATGGCCATGCTGATCACGGTGTCCGGGAAGTTCATCGCCTCGTAGACGACCGGCATCTCCTTGGTCGAGAGCGTGTCGCCCGTGATCGCATCCTTGATGCCGACCGCTGCGACGATGTCGCCGGCGCGCGCCGTCTCGATTGGCTCGCGCTGGTTTGCGTGCATGCGCATCAGGCGGCCGATGCGCTCGAACTTGCGCGTGCGGCCGTTGTAGTACTTCTCGCCCTGCGACATGGTGCCGCTGTAGATGCGCAAGAACGTGAGGTCGCCGTTGGGATCGCTGATCGTCTTGAAGACGAGCGCGCCGAACGGCTGGTCCGGCAGCAGTTCCCAGCAGACCTTGGAGTCATCGTCCGGGTTGCGGCCTTCGATGGCCGGCACGTCGAGCGGGCTCGGCAGGTAGTCGACGACTGCGTCGAGGACCTGCTGGACGCCCTTGTCCTTGAACGCCGAGCCGCAGAACACCGGCGTGCAGCCGAGGCTCAGGCAGCCCTTGCGGATCGCGATCATGACCTCTTCGTTCGTGACCGGCTGGCCCTCGACGAACTTCTCGAGCAGCGGGTCGTGGAACTCCGCGACCGACTCGATCATCTTGTCGCGGCGGCTCTTGGCCTCGTCGAGGAGCTCCGCGGGGATCTCCTTGATGTGCATCTCGCGCGCATCCGCATCCTCGCCGGTCCAGTAGTAGGCGCGCATCTCCACGAGGTGGATGACGCCGAGGAAGTCCTTCTCCTTGCCGATCGGCATGACGATCGGCACGGGGTTGGCGTTGAGGCGCGTGCGCATCGAGTTCACGGCCTTGTCGAAGTCCGCGCCCGTGCGGTCGAGCTTGTTGACGAACGCGACGCGCGGAACCTTGTAGCGGTTCGCCTGGCGCCACACCGTCTCCGACTGCGGCTGCACGCCGGCCACGCCGCAGAACACGCCGACGGCGCCGTCCAGCACGCGCAGCGAGCGCTCGACTTCTGCCGTGAAGTCGACGTGGCCGGGCGTGTCGATGAGGCTCATCGTGTGCCCGCGCCAGTGGCACGTCGTCGCGGCCGACGTGATCGTGATGCCGCGCTTACGCTCTTCCTCGAGGTAGTCCATCGTCGCGGCGCCCTCGTGCACCTCACCGATCTTGTGGCTCTTGCCGGTGATGTAGAGGATGCGTTCGCTGAACGTGGTCTTGCCGGCGTCGATGTGCGCGATGACGCCGAAGTTGCGCAGCAGGCGGATCTGCTGGACGTCCTTCGACTCCTTCTTCGACGCGTTGGAGTTGTCGGGCTGCGACATGGTAGTTACCTGGAAGTGCGTAGTGACGAGGCTGCAGATGCCGCATCGGGGAAATGCGCGGCAGCCGGTGGCCTATGGTTTAGGGCGGAGAACGGTAGCGGCCTCGGTCGATGCGTCAATGGCCCACGGGCCTCGGTCGCGCGGATCGCCCTGCCAAGGGACGGACACGAGCGTGCTGGAGACGCGGCCCCACCACGACCGATGCCCACGCGGATCGGCTGCGCTGCGCCGATCCGGGAACCCATCATGAAGATCGCGCCTCGCCTGCTCCATGCGTCCTGCCTCCTGCTGCTTTCTGCCATGGCCGTGGCCCAGGAACATCGCGCCGAGACGGAAGACCGAAGCCCGGAGACGACCCGGCAACGACTCGAACAAGGCAACGCCCGCCACCGCAACGGCGAGCCGCTGCGCGCCCGGCTCGGGGCCGGCGCCCGCCGCACCGCGGCGCGGAGCCAGAACCCGATCGCCGTCGTGCTGTGCTGCTCGGACAGCGATGTGACGCCTGAGTTCGCGTTCGACGCGGGCCTGGGCGAGCTGGTGGTCCTCCGGACGGCCGGGCACGGCCTCGACACCGGGACGCTGGCTTCGATCGAGGAAGCGGTCGGCCAGCTCGGAGCGACGACGCTCGTGGTGCTCGGCCACGACGCGTGCGGCGCGATCCAGGCCGCCGCGGAAGCGGACACCGACCACCCGGTCCTGGGCGCGGCCGCGCTCGACCACCTGTCGCGGCTCGATCCGTCCGTCCAACGCGGCCGCGAGCGCGCGCGGAACGGCGAACCGCTCGCCACGGCGATCGCCGAGGACCACGCCGCCGCGACGGCGGCGGATTGCCTTCGCCGCAGCGCCGAGTTGCGTCGCTTGCAGGCGCTGGGCCGCTTCGAGGCACTGCCCGCACGCTACGACGCCGCGACGGGCGAAGTCCGCTGGCTGAAGATGCGCGCGGTCGCCGCGACCGACGACGAACAGCTCCGTGCTCCGCATGCCGCGCCGCCGTCGATGGCGCCGCACGTCGCCCTGCGCGCGCTGGTCGCCGGCAACCGCCGGTTCGTCGGCGACGGCCCGTTGCTCGGCAAGCACGGCCCGGCGCCGCGCACGGACTCGCGCAGCCAACCGCTGGCTGTCGTGCTCGCGTGCAGCGACGCGCGCGTCGTCCCGGAGCTGCTGTTCGACTGCGGCTCGGGCGAACTCTGCGTCGTCCGCACCAAGGACGCGGAACTGACGCCCGCGGCGCTCGCGAGCATCGAGCTCGCGGTGGCGCGCACCGGCGCCCCGTTGCTGCTCACGCTCGGCCACTCGAAGTGCCGCGGCGAAGACGCCGCTACGCGCGCGCAGCAGAACGCGGCCCAGGCGCTGCTGCGCAGCGCCCTGCTGCGCGGCCTCGAAGCGCAAGGCAGGTTCCTCGCGGCGGCCGCGCACTACGACCTCGAGACCGGCGACGTGGCGATGCTGCCCGACGCGAGCATGCCGACCACGGCCAAGCATGCAGCTGGCGCAGGTGGATCGCACGACACGCACGCTTCGCATGCCGGGAAGGGACAACACGACTCGCACGATGCCCACGGGGCGCACGACTCGCATGCGGCGACGCCGGAGCCCCACGGCGAGCACGCGACGCACGACGCCGCGCACGCGCCAGCGCCGCACGGCGAGACGAAGCCGGTCTCACACGGCGGAGGCGATGCGCATGCTGCGGGCACCGCAACGCACGACGACGGCCACCATGCGCCGAAGGACGAGGCGACGCACGGACAGGGCCAGCACGCGACGACTGAGCACGCGCACGATGCGACCCCGCACGCCAGTGCCCACGGAACGGACTCGCACGCCAACGCTCACGGTGCGGACTCCCACGCCGACGCGCACGCGGCGGATACGCACGGCGCGAAGCCGAGCCAGGGCAGCTCCAGCCTGGTGACGATCGTCGGCTCCGCTGCGATCGCGTCGATCGCGGTCGCGATGTTCCTGTCGCTCAAGAACCGCCGCTGAACCGCCGCGAGAAAAAGCGCGGCGAGGTCACTTCAAGAACGCTTCGAACGCGCCGCGTCGCGCGGCGTCGTCGCAGTGGTCGAAGTAGAAGCGGCGCAAGTCCACGAAGTCCTTCGCGACCTGCTCCTTCGTCTTCGTCGGCATCGACTTGACGTACTCGTCGAGCGCGCCCTCGAAGTCGCTGCCCATCAGTCGCGGCTGGCGACGGCGCAGCTCCGCCATCAGCTTGCTGTCCCACGTCACGATGCGGACCGGCATCGCGAGTGCGTCCGGCAGGCCCGGCAAGGGAAAGGCAAGAGCGCGCCACTGGTCGCAGATCCCGCCGGTCGCGTAACTGCCTTCGAGCATGAAGTGCAGCTTCCGTTCGATCAGGTAGTCGGGATACATCGTCCACGGGCGCTCGTGCCCGACCTTGCCGCGCGGCGGCACCGGCATGTGGGCGATCCGCGCGTCCGTGAGTCCCGCCGCGCACTCGACGGCGACTGGGACCTCCGCGCGATATGCGAAGTTCGCGTGCCCGCCCGCGACCCCGAGGCGGACGTCGAGCCCGTCGAAGAGCCGGTGCATCTCGTGGCCGGCAGCGCGCGCGTATTCCGTCAACGGAAGGCCCGGAGCCACCTCGACGACGCTGATCGCGCGGTTGTCGGAGACCGCTCCCGCATAGTCGAGCAGATATGGCGGGTCGTTGCGGAACAACATCCCGAACACGGCGACCCCGGTGGCTGCGAGCCGGATCGGGCCGCCCTTCGGCAAAACGAGATCGAGTGCGACGAGCAGCAGCGGGGTCACCGGCAGCAGGAACCGCCCGAACATGAAGTCCCCGCCGACCCACGCGACGAATGCGACGTAGGGCAGCACGAACAACCAGAGCGCGGCGCCGGTGCGACGGCCGTTCCACGGATCCACCGCCGCGAACCGGTCGACGCGCAGCAGCGGCAACACCAGCAACGCAACGGCAGCCGGGAACAGCGCGAAGCGGTAGCACGCGAAGTAGTCCACGACGTAGCTCCAACCTTGCTCCACGTGCGGATCGCCGCCGCTCTTCGCGAAGAACGTGTTGGGCACCCAGTAGCCGTAGTAGGCGTGCCGCCACAGCAGGTACGGGACCATGCAGAACACGATCGGCGCCGCATAGACGGCGACGATGCGCGGACTCTTCGCGCGCCATGCGTCGAACAAGACCATCGCGCCGGCGGCGGCGACGAACAGCGCGCCGTCCGGTCGGGTCATCGCTTCGAACGCGCCGAGGAATCCCAACGTCCACAGCTGCTTGCCGCAGCGACGTTCGACGGCGAGCGCCCACATCGCAACGCCGACGAGCGTGAACAACGCGGTCTCGAGGCCAGCAGGCGCGAGCGAGGCCGCTGCGTAGCTCGCCGCGTAGGCCGGCGCAGCGATCGGCATCGAGGCGGCTCCGCGGCTCTTGCGCCAGCAAATCCAGCCCAGCAGGAACACCGTCGCCGCATGGAACAGCGAGCCCCAGAGGGTCGACCACGTCTCGAGCGAATCGCCGTCGAACCCGAGCATGCCCCCCACAGCAAGCCACATCGTCCACGTGAAGTTCGTGTAGCCCTCGACCGGAGCCTCGCCCGGATCGAGGTTGAAGACGAGGCCGTGGCCTTCGACGAAGTGCTTCGCGTACCGGAACGAGATGTATGCGTCGTCGCAGGTCCAACGCAACGACCACGCGTGCGCGAAGGCCATCGCGGTCGCAAGGAACAACACGGACCAGAACAACGGCGCGCGGCGCATGGAGTCCCGCATCGTGCCCGTCGATCGCATGTTGCGGAAGCGCGAGCCCGACGGTCAGTCGGCGATCTCGAAGTCACACAGCAGCACGACGCGCGCCACGTCGGACGTGTTCGTCACTTCGTGCAGTTGCGAGCGGTCGAACATCACGACGCGCCCTTCCTCCCACTCGATCTTCTGGCCGGCGACGATCATCTCGCTGCCCTTCGGCACCTGGACCCCGAGGTGCAGTCGCTGCAGCTTCGGGCCGTAGTTGTCGGTGTGCGGCAGGATCCGCGAATGGGCGCCCACCAGCGAGAAACCGGCGTCGACGAGCCGCGGCAGCGACTTCAGCATCTTCACCGTCTCCGGACAGCGCGCCTGGTTCTTCGGCAGGTCGATCGGCAGGTAGGGTTCGCAGTTGAAGAACAACCCGAACACGCTCCAGACGCCGGTGTAGCCGTCCGACTGCGGCCACGGATAGAAGTCCTTCTGCAGGTCGAGCCCCATGAGCTCCTTGCGCACGACGGGGAATGCGCGCTCGATCGTCGGGATCACCACCTGCGTCAGGTCGTAGGCCATGGGACGAGGACTCTATCGGCAGGGACCGCCCTCGGCCCGCACCGCATGCGGCGCATGCCGCCGCTGCCAAGGACCTGTCGCCACCCAGCTACGGATCCGCCGCCCTCGCCGGAGCGACGCGACGGGACGCGCAGCCACGGTCAGATCCGGCCCAACCAACCCTCGGCGTCGTCCGCGCCGGGCTCCGGCAGCGACTGCCAGCGCTCGGCGAGCGCCTGCACGTCGGCGGCGATCGGCCACCACTTGTGCTCGTCGTCGGTGCCGTCCCTCGGGTCGTCGACGAAGAACCCGAGCACGCGTTCGTCGGCAGTCGGGTTGCCGACGGACCAAAGCACCTGCTCGTCGTCGCCGTCGCCGCACCACGCCCGCAGCACGACGCCGTCGCGCGCCATCGCCCAGCCGAAGCGGGAGCGGTCCGGGTCCATGCCGAACCACGTCGCCTCGCCGCACGCCTCCGAGAGTCGCGCGAGCGCCTGCTCCAGCGCATCGAACTCCGAACGCAGCCAAGCATCGGCGCCCAGCGCGCAGACGGACCCGCCGCGACACGACGCGACGAACAGCCCTTCCGAGGCGCGTTGCAGCCCTTCGCTCCACGCGAGCGGCACGGCGGTGCGAAGTCCGAGCGCGCGCGCGACCGCCTTGCCGTCCGCTCCGCGAGCCGAGAACCACGCCGGCGCGACGAGCCGCGCCGGACGCTTGCGCTTCTGCTGCGGAAGGACCTCGTCGCCGCGCTGCGCGCGTTCTTCGTTGGCGCGATGGCGGTGCATGATCGAGGACCAGCGCGACAGGCCGAACCACACGAACGCGAGCAATGCCGCGACGGACAGGCCGGCGAGCACGAGACCGAGGATCGGATCCATGTCAGCGCCCCTCCTCGTCGCGCCGCGTCACGAGCACGGCGAGCGGCGGCAGGTCCCACTTCGCGCGCTCGCTGTCCGTGGTCTTGGGGTCGACGGGCCACAGCGCGCCGTCGGGTCCGCGTTGCGTGCCGAACTTCTGCGGCTCGCCCGCGAGCATGCGCATCCGGTCGTAGCACCGCGCGGCCAGCGAACGGGCCTGCTCCGCGCCGCCGAGCGCGCCGAGCGCTAGGTCGTGCGCCAACCGCACCGCGGCGAGGTCGCGCGACGACACGAGGATCGTCGCGGCCGCGATCCGCGCCGCGGGAGTGCGGACGCGACCTTCGGCGCACATGACGCGCGCGCGCGACTCGGCCGCCTCGGCGGGCAGGTCGCGCAGCAGCGCGGCAAGTTCGTCGGCGACAGGATCCATCGGGGCGAGGCATGCTGCCCGTCCGGGTCGCCGCGGTCCACCTGCGCGCGCTGGCCGCTGCGCAGAACTGCCTCTTCCGTTCGCCCCCCACTGAGAGGCATTCTTCTCGCCCGGCCTGCTCGCCCCGACGGCGGCACGCCGAACGCCGTGCTGCTCCGCAAGACGACCTTCGTGATCGCCATGATGGCGCTGTTGCCAGCCGCGACCTGCGGGTCGCGTGGGTTCCGCATGCCCGAATGCGTCGAGGGCAAACGGACGGACTCCGTCGCGATCCCGGCAGGCACGCGGCGGCTCGAAGTGCAGTTCCACGACGGGCTGTTCGCAGTCGAGCATGGCGAAGACGCGAGCTGCGACATCGAGACGCGGCTGCAGGCGGACGACGGCGAGACGCTCGTCGCCTACGAACGCGCCGCCGAGCCGGTCGTCGAACATCGCGAACGGGACGGCGTGCTGACGATCCGCATCGCGCTTCCGCCCGGCGCGCGCATGGACGCGGTGCGCAGCGCGTGGCGCGTGCGCGCGCCCAAGTCGATGACCGTCGCCGTGTCGACGCGACGCGGCGCGGTGGTCGCGCGCGGACTGCGCGGCGGACTCGAGGTCGAGGGCGGCAGCGGCGTCGTCGAGGCCACGCTCGAGGACGGCAGCGCGCAGATCGCTACGACGTCCGGCAGCCTGATCCTGCGCGGCAACTACGGCAAGGCCTCGGTGCGGAGCACGATCGGCCGCATCGACCTGTCGCTGCCGCCGCGCCGCGTGGACCCCGTCGAGGTGCGCGCCACGACGCAGAAAGGCGAACTGTTCCTCGACGTCGGCAAGCTGCAGTTGTTCGACCTGCTGTTCCTCGGCGAGACGCACCTCGTGCGCTGCGACCCAGAGGTGCGCAACGCGTGGATCGGCACGGAGACGCGCGACGGCGTGCGCTACGCGCGCGGCCGGCTCGGCGACCTCTCGGCGGCTTCGTGCGGCTCGCTGCAGATCGAGGCCCAGGCCCCGATCTCGGTGCGGCTCCTGCCCGACAATCCGTTCTGCGCGACCGAGTCGGGCGATTGAACGCGGCGCGCGCTCGCGTGCGCGTCAGCGACGCAGCAACGGCTGCAGCGCATCGGCGAGCTTGCGCGCGATGCCGGACGCCGCGTCGTTCTCCGTGACCTCGACGAGGACCACGCCCAGGTCGCGCTGCTTCCGCAACACCTCGAGCAACGGCGCCGCGAGGCCGGCGTCCGCGAGCAGCACGAGCTTCGCGCCGATCTCGGCGCAGCCCTTCTTCGCCTCGTCGATCGTCGCAGCCAGCGCCTGCGGCGACGACCGCGGCGCGCCCGACAGGTCCGGCGCGTCCTCGTCGCGCGGCACGCCGAGCACCACGACGGCGGGCGCGAAGCGGCGGAAGAACCGCGAGAACATCGTCCACTGCTGCTGCGTGAAGCCGTCTTCGGTCGGCAGCGAGATCACCTCGACCGCAGGCCGCTTCGGATCCGGGCCGCGCAGTTCGCCCGTCAGCATCGTCTCCACGTGCTGGTCCGGCGCGGCGCCGCGCCGCCACAGCAGCTGGCCACCGAGCAGGAACACGCGGCTCTGGCCATCCTGCAGCGGCGCCAGCGTGTAGATCCCGCGCGGGCCGCGGATGCGCTGCGCCAACGTCTCCGTGACCGTCTCGCGCGAGGCTTCGCCGAACGCAGCGTCGAGTTCGGGCGTCGGCGGGAAGCGATCGCGGAGTTCGGCTGCGACCTTGCCGAGCACGGCGCCGGATGCGGCCGCAGCAACCGCCAACAAGAGCATGGAGCGGATCCAGCCGGCGCCGAGGAACAGGCACGCCAAGGCGAGCGGCGCGCCGGCGAGGACCGCGAGGTTCTCGTCGGCGACGTCGGGCTGCGCCAACGGCGGCAGCGCGGCTGCGGCGACCATGCCGAACGCAGTCGGCGCAGCCGCGAGCGCAGCGCCGCCGAGCAGCGCGCGCACGGGCCCGCGACGCGAGAACGCCGCCAGCAGGCCCAGCGCAGCGCCGCAGCAGAGGCCGATCCAGTGCGCCGACCAGCCGGACGCGCGCGGCAACGGCACGACGTGCAGCGACCGCAGCGCGACCGTTCCACCGCGCGCGATCAACGCGAGGCTGCCGTGGTCGTCCTGCGCGTGCCACTCGGGCAACGGCTTGAACGCCACGCTGCCCGTGAGCGTGCGGCCGCGCGCCTTGAGCTCGAGGCTGGCGGGCAAGCCGCCGCCGAGCCGCACGCCGCCTGGCTCGCCGAACAACGCGGTCGTCGGCGTGCGCCACGCAGGACCGGCGGCCAACGTCGACAAGCGCAGCGCGGCGAACCGGCTCTGGAACGGCAGCGACACGCCGTGCAGCGGTCGCGACTCGACGCGGCGCAGCACGAGGTCGAGTTCCGCTCCGTCGGCGAGTTCCACGTCGGCCGTGAGGTCGAAGTCCTCGCGCAGCATCGGCAGCTCGAGCCAGCTCGACTCGGTGACCAGGAACGGGTCCGCGGCGCTCCGCGTCATGCGGAACGGCTCGGTGTGGATGCCGATCTCCGACGGTCGCGGCGCAGGCCGCCGGCTCGCCGTGGCGACGAAACCGGCCAGCAAGCCGGCGCAGCAGAGGATCACGAAGGCGGCGAGGTCGCGGCGACTCATGCGGAGCAGCGAGCATGCCACAGCTGCTTCTGCCACGCGACGACGACGTCGTGGTCGCCGCGACGGACCGCGCGGTTGAGACCACGGGAACGTGCATCTAGTCTGCGCCCGTGACCCACTTCGAGATCGTCGCCGAACACGCGGTCCTGCCCCACGCCTGCGCTGCGCGCGCGCGCATCGTCGTCCGCGACGGACGCATCGCGTCCGTGGACACGGGCGCGCCGTCGAAAGACGCGCGCTTCGTGCCGGGAACCCTGCTGCCGGGTTTCGTCGACCTGCAGGTCAACGGCGGCGGCGGCGCGAGCTGCGCGGAGGCGACGCCCGCTGCGCTCGACGCGTGCGCGAAGGCGTGCCTCGACGGCGGCGCAACTGCGTTCCTGCCGACGCTCATCACGACGCCGTGGAACGAACTGCTGCGCGAGATCGAAGCGGTCGCGCGGTGGATCGAGTCGAAGCCGAGGACCGGCGCGCTGCCGCTCGGCATCCACGTCGAAGGCCCGTTCCTCGAAGTTGCGGGCGCGCACGACGCGGCGTCGATCTGCGACCCGACGGAGGAGCGCGTGGCGCAACTCCTCGCAGCGGGTCGCGGCGCGATCCGCCTCGTGACGCTCGCGAGCAGCAAGCCGGGCGCCGCGCGCGCGACCGCGCAGTTGCGCGCGCACGGCGTGGCAGTGGCGCTCGGCCACGTCGCGAACACCGACGGATTCGCACAGTGCGTCGACGCCGGAGCCACGATGGCGACGCACCTGTTCAACGCGATGGGCGCGATCCACCACCGCAACCCGGGCATCGCCGGATTCACGCTCGACGAGCGCCGTCTGTCGTGCGGCCTCATCGTCGACGGCGTGCACGTACATCCTGCGATGCTGCGCAATGCGATGGCCGTGCTCGGCCAGGACCGCGCCGTGCTGGTGACCGACGCGACGGCGGCGATGGGCATGCCCGACGGCGAGTTCCTGCTCGCGCAGTCGCGCGTCACCAGCAAGGGCGGCGTCGTGCGCGACAGCAAGGGATCGCTCGCGGGCTCCGCACTGACGATGTCGATGGCGGCGAAGAACTTCCTCGCGATGGTGCCGAACGCGGGCCCGTTCACGCTCGCACGCATCGCGAGCACAAACCCAGCCGCGCTGATCGGCGACGACGACCACGGCGCGATCGCGGTCGGCAAGCGGGCCGCGTTCACCGTGCTCGCCGAAGACGGCAGCTGCTCGTCGCTGACGTTCTGACTCAGCGACGCGCCGGCTGCAGCACGAGCCCACCGGTCAACCGGTGGACTTCGTCGAGCAACGAGGCATACGCGGCCTCGAAGCCCGGGGCCGAGTCGGAGCGAAGTTCGCGCACGAACAGTTCGTGCGCGGCAGCAAGGCACTCGCGATGCAGGCACGGCCCCTGCGAGTGCACGAGGCGACGCAGCATGAGATCCGAGAACGTCTCGGCCGCGAGTTCGCGCACAGCGTGCACGATCTCGACGCGCAGGAACGGACGGTGCGCGCAGACCGGCTGCAGCAACGAAGCGTCGCGTTGCGCCATCGCGCGGATCCGGCCGCACTCGCTGCCATGGCGCCACCACAAGGGGTCCATCGGCTCGCGCGGGCTCTCGCCGCCGGGCAACGGCTGCTTGCGCGTCTTCGAGTCGCGGCCGTCGATGCCGAACACCTGCGCGACCACGCGCTCCGCGAACGCGCGATGCGTCGTGAGCTTGCCGCCGACAGCGCTGTGCACGTCGCCGGCGCGCGTCGCCTCGCGCACGAGGAACGCTTCGCGGTTGATCGCGCCGGCAGGCCCTTTCTGCGCCGGCAACGAGCGCCAGCCGCAATAGGCGAAGCGGATGTCCGCTAGCGTCGGCGCGGGATCGAGCAGGTACGCGAGCGCGTCGAGCAGGTAGCGCAGGTCGTCCTCGGGGACGGTCGGCTCCTCTTCGGTCGCGTCCTCGTAGACGTCGGTCGTGCCCGTCAACGTGCCGTCCTGGTGCGGGACGACGAACTGGATGCGCTTGTCGGGCAGGAACGCAGCGAGCGACGTCTCGCCCGGCCTCGGATCGAGGATCAGGTGCGTGCCGCGGCTCGTGCGAACGAGGTCGTCCCCCGCGATCTCGAACAGGCGGCGCACCGCGTCGGCGCGCGGGCCCGCTGCGTTCACGACATGGCGCGCGCGCACCGCGACCTCGGTCGAAGTGAGTTCGTCGACGAGGCGCAGCGCGCCGTCGGCGCGCACGCCGAGCAACGCACAGTGGTTGCTGACGACCGCGCCCGCGCGATGCGCAGCAACGACGTTCGCGAGCGTGACGCGCGCGTCGTTGGTCGCGGCGTCGTAGTACTGCACCGCGCCGACGAGGCCCTTCGTGCGGAGGCCGGGGAACGCAGCAACGGCCTCGCGCGCGGACAGCCGACACGGGCCCGGCATCGTGCTCTTGCCAGCGAGCCACGAGTAGGCGTGCACGCCGATCCACGACAGGAAGCGCGAGCCGCCGCTGTCGGGATAGAACGGCAACACGACGGGCAACGGGCGCACGAGATGCGGCGCGAGCCGCAGCAGCCGTTCGCGTTCGTGCAGCGCCTCCTTCACGAGCGCGACGTTGCCTTGCTGCAGGTAGCGAAGGCCACCGTGCACGAGCCGCGAACTGCGCGAACTCGTCCCGGCCGCAAAGTCCGACTTCTCGACGAGCAGCGTCGCGATGCCGCGGCACGCCGCTTCGCGCGCGATCGCGGCGCCTTGCACGCCGCCGCCGACGACGACGAGGTCGAACGTCTTGCCGTCGAGTTTACTGGGGTCGGTGCGCACGGTTCCGGGGATCGCTCGGCTGCGGCTGCCCGATGTCAGCGGGACGTGGACAGCTTCTTCCACCTGGATCGGCGTCCGCCCTGCTCCAACTCCAGCGCGGCCACCGTGTCGCCTTCCGACTGGAAGCGGATCGTGGCCTGGACGGCGCGGTAGAAGAACTCGGTCGGAGCCCGCGGCAGCACGCGCAGCGCCGGCTGGCCGGTGATCTGCGCGTAGAGGAAACGGTCCCGTCGCGTCACCGCGAGCGCGATGCCGTCCTGCAGTTCGTAGACGCCGACGAAACGGTCGAGCGCCGCGGGCTCCAGCGCGATCGGCTTCTCGAACTTCGGCGGCTCGACCTCGGCGCCGCACAGCCGCTGCAGCAACCGCTCCGCGACGGCGTCGATCGCCGACGTCGCGGTGTTGGCGAGGATGCACACCGTGCGACGGTCCTCGACGCGCACGAACAACGCGGAGTGGAACCCGCCCGTCTCGCCGTTGTGCCAGCGCGTGGCCTGGTCCTTCGCGATGTGCCAGCCGAGCCCGATCGCCGCGCCGCCCGGCAGATCGCGCTGCTTCTCGCGCGCCGCCGCCAACGACGACGCCGAATGCGCGGCGGCGAGCGGCGTCCACTGCGCGCGCGCGAACTTCAGCATGTCCGTCATCGACGAACGGATGCCGCCAGCGGGCGCGAAGGCCGCGAGGTTCCAGGCCTTCACCGGCGCGAGGTCTGCGTTGCTGCCGTTCGCGAGCATCGCCGACATCGTGTCCGGCACACGGATCGAGGTGCGGTCCATCGCGAGCGGCTCCAGCACGCGATCGCGCAGCAGGTCCTCGTAGGACTTCGCGCCGGCGCGTTCGACGAGGAGTTGCCCGAGCAACGCCGCTCCGAGGTTGCTGTACTCGTACGTGCTGCCCGGCTCGTTGCGCAGCATGGAACGGCAGGCGCCGTCGTACAGCGCCTCCACCGTGAACGACGCGTAGGGATCGTCGCCGCGCGGATCCATGCCGTCGGGCAACCGCGGCAGGCCGGACATGTGCGTCGCGAGGTCGACGATGCGGATCTGGTTCGCGTCGGTCTTCGGCAACGTCCTGCCTTCGGGCATGTGCTTCTGCGCGAGGTCTGTGAGCGCGACTTCGCCGCGAGCGACCGCGTGCGCGAGCAGCACGCCGGTGAACACCTTGGAGATCGAGCCGATCTCGAACAGCGTGTCGGCGTCCGGCGCGCCGGCGCCGTCGAAGCGCGCCTTGCCGTAGCCGCGGATCTCCGTGCGATCGCCGTCGATCACGCCGACGACGAGGCCCGTCGCGACCTCGGCCTCTACGAGCGGCTTGCAGAACGCGTCGAGCAGCGGCGCGAGATCGGTCTGCGGTTGCGGCTGAGCCGGGCTCGCCGACTGCGCAGCGAGCGCGGAGACGAACAGGACTGCGGAGACGGAAGCGGACGCGATGCGGCGCATGCCGCGATCGTGCCCGATCGCGCGCATCCGGTCACGCAGCGGGAACGATGCCCGCCGCCGTCACTTCGTCCAGGTCAGCGCCTGGCCCGCGGCGCGCAGACGTTCGGCGAGCGCGTCGTACGGAACCTCCTGGACCGCGACGTCCTTGGCGATCGCGAGGTCGGCGGCGACTGCAGCCGACTGCGCGAGCACCATGAACACGGGCTCCATGCGGATCGAGCCGTAGGCGATGTGGCTCGCCGACGCGCACACGGGGACGATCAGGTTGTCGCACTGCGCGCGCTTGGGCACGAGCGAGCGGTAGCTGATGCCGTAGGGCTTGGGCACCTTCACCTGCACGTCGCCTTCGTTGCGCACGAATCCCTTCACGACATGGCGACGCACGTTGTGGCTGTCCATCGCGTAGGCGCCGAGGCCGACCGGATCCGGCTCGACCTTCACGCTGTTGCAATGCGCCTCCGTGACGACGACTTCGCCGACGAGGCGGCGCGCCTCGCGGATGTAGAGCAGCGGCGGCCAGTTGCCGTGCTCCACGAACTCGTCCTTCGCGAGGCCGAAGCGCTGGAACTCGTCGCGCACCGAGAACGGCACGCGCGGGTGGTTCGCGAGCGTCCACATCAGGCCCTGCTGCCAGTTGCGATGCGCGTCGACGATGCGCGCGCGCTCGTCGTAGCTCGCCTCGGGATAGCCGTAGTTGAGGCCGATCGCGTCGGTCGAGAACGCGCCGTTGTTGTTGCTGTCCGTCTTGCGGTTCGGCATGTGCACCGGATGCCACGGCGCCATGCGGTTGCCGGCGTCGAACCAGCGCAGCAGCAACTCGAACTCGCGCTCGTCGTAGTTCGCGGGCCGCGGCCACGCGACGCGGTTCTGCGGATCGTCCGTCGCGCACAGGCGGTAGCAGTAGGCCTGCACACGCTTGTCGCCGGACCCGTCCGGCTCGCTCGAAGGCGGCTCGACGCCGGGCAGCAACCCGCTCGCCGGATCGCCGGGGCGCACGTAGGGATCGACGTCCTGCGCGAACTGGTGCTTCGTCGCCTGCCACACCGCGACGCCGTTCAAGGTCTCGCCGTAGGTGGCGTTGGCCTCGCGGCCCACCGAGTAGTCGCAGCCCGCGGCGGCGAGCAGGTCGCCCTCGTAGCTGCAGTCGAGGAACACGCGCGCCTGGATCACGCGACCGTCCTCCATGCGGATCGAACGGACCCGCGCGCCGTCCTTCTGCACGCCCGCAGCCGAGCGGTCGAGACGTGCAACGAGCGGCTCGATGCGCGCGTCCTTCAGCATCGCGTCGAACTGCGCGCTCGCGACGTGCGGCTCGAAGGTGAACGCGACATCGCGCCCCTTCTCCTGGCCGCGGCCGGGGAACTTCGCGCGCTGCTCGCGAGTCCAGTTCGCGTCCTGGTCGTAGTGCTTGCGCAGGCCGCGGTAGAACTCGCGCGCGATCCCGCCGATCGCCGCGTCGCGGCCTACGTCCGTGGCGCCGAGGCCCGACGTCGTGAGACCGCCGATCCAGTTGTCGCAGTCGACCAACGCGACCGTGCGCGAGGAGCGCACGGCCTGCACCGCGGCGACGACGCCTGCGGACGTCGCGCCGTAGACGCACACGTCGACCACCATGGTCTCGGGCTCGTTGCGGACGAAGGCACAGGAGGAGACGGCTGCGGCCAAGGCGGCCGCGAGCCACGCACGACGGGAGATCCGATCCATCACGCTTTCGGGTTCGATCCGTTGCCGCCGCCTTCGATCGCGCGGCGCAGTCCTTCGACCTGTTCCTGCAGCTCGAGAAGGTCGCGTTGCGCGGCCATCAGGCGGATCCACTTCCGCTTCTCGACGAGCGGGTAGCCCATGTAGTCGCCGGCTTCCTCGACGTCGAACAACACGCACGAGTTCCCACCGACGCGCACGTCGTCGCCGATCTTGCGATGGCCGGCGATCGCCACGTGACCCGCCATCGTCACGCGGTCGCCGAACACCGTGCTGCCCGCGACGAACGTCGCGCCGGCGAACGCGCAGTCCTCGCCGACGACGCAGTTGTGGCCGAAGTGGCAGAGGTTGTCGATCTTGGTGCGCGCGCCGATCTTCGTGTCGCCGATCGCGCCGCGGTCGATCGTGCAGTTGGCGCCGATCTCGACGTCGTCGTCGATACGCACGCTGCCGAGTTGCGGGACCTTGGTCCACTTCGCGCCGTCGCGCGCGTAGCCGAACCCGTCGCTGCCGATCACGGCGCCGGCATGGATGACGACGCGGTCGCCGAGCGAGAGCCCGTGGTAGCAGACGACGCGCGGATACAGCACACAGTCGCGGCCGATCTTCGTGCCGTCGCCGACGAACGCGCCGGCCATGATCACGGTTCCGGCGCCGACCACGACCTTGCCGACGACCGCGTTGGGCCCGATCTCGACGGGCGCCTCGAGTCGCGCCTCTGGGTGCACGGTCGCGGTCGGATGGATCGAGTGCTGCTTCGCGCGCGGGACCGGGTGGAAGTGCAGCGCGACCTTCGCGAAGGCGAGGCCGACGTCGGCGACGACGATCTGCGCAGCCTGCGTGTCGAGTTCCTCGTAGACGATCAGCGCGCCGAGCTTGGTGGCGCGCGCCGCGTCGCGGTACTTCACGTCGCGCACGAACCCGATGCGATCGGCTCCCGCCATGCGGAGGTCGGCCACGCCCACGATGGGCTGCGAGCCATTGCCGACGACGCGGCCGCCGAGCAAGGCAGCCAGCGAAGACACCGTCTCCGTCATCTCGAGGTCCGTTGAGCTAGGGTTGCGAGCTTTGCAGCAGCTTCGCGCAGGCGATCTTGCGGCCAAGCAGGGTCGTAGACAATGCCGTCGCCGACCGAACGGAAAAGGGCTGCGCCTGCCGCAGAGCGAACCGACTCGTCCTCGTCGACGAGCCCGCGCCCGAGGATTGCCAGCGACCCTTCGTCGTTCCGCCCCGCGATCGCGACCATGAGCGCCTGCCGCTGCTCCGCCCGACCGTCGAACAACGCGCGGATCGGGGCGGTCGCCGGCAGGTCGGCACGCCAGATGCGCACGAGTTCCTGCTGCGCAGAGCGTCGTTGCAGCGCGCCGTGCGCGGCCTCGAGGACGAACGGATCGGCGAGCTCGCGCAACGTGGACAAGGCGCCGAGCGACAGGTCGCGGCGCGACCATTCGTCGACCAGGGCGCGCGCCGCGCGCGACGGGAAGCGCGAACGCAGCAGCACGCCGAGCTGCCCTTCCTGCACGGCGAGCTCGGCCAACCGCGCGCCCTCGGGCAAGCGCGCGAAGTCGGCGAGCGGCGTCGCGCGCGCCACGCCTTCGAGCACGTCGCGCAGCAGCGGCGACGCGTCGTCGTAGAACCCGGGATCGAGCGCGAACGCGGCGGCAGCCGCGGCACGGCGGTCGCGCAGACGCTCGCCGCGCCGGTTGGGCAGCGCGAGCGCAGCCTGCAGCGTCGGCGACGGGCAACCGAACGGCAGGAAGCGCGCCGCCATCGCCGCGGCATTCGCGACCTCGTCGGGCTTCTCGCGCAAGGCCGCGAGCACCGCGCGATCGGCGCGACGCACGCGGAGCTGGATCAGCTCGCGACGCAACAGCACGGACGCCGGGGACTGGCGCACGGCATCGGCGAGCGCTTCGTCCGCCGCAGGCCACGCCTCGGCGTCGGCGCACCGCGCGCGCAGTCGCTGTTCTTGCAGCGGCGCGCGCTCGCGCGCATGCGTCGCGAGCAATGCGCGGACGTTCGCGTCGACGCGGGCATCGCCGACGCCCGCGGAAGCGGCTGCGATGCGTTCGTGAGCTGCCGACGGCTCGACGACGCAGAAGAGCGAATCGCGGACGTCGTCGATCGAACCCAGCCCGGCTGCGTGGAGGTCCCACCGCGCGTCGGACGGCAAGGCAGCGAAGCGTTCGGTCGCGCGCGCCCAGTCCGGAGCCGTCGCCAAGCCGACGACCAACGCGTGCGAGCCGACGACGAAGACGCCGCACCACGGGTGCGCTCGCGCCGCCGCGGCCACGCCGCCTGCGAACTGCGACGGCTCCGCGCGATCGAGCGCGAACGCAGCCACCGCGACCCCGCCGCCGACGGCGCGGCGCGCGAGTCCGCAATCCTCTGCGCCGAGACCTGCGACCTCGGCGACGCCGAGCAAGTTGGCGTCGACCACGGCGACGCAGGAGCCGGCCTCGATGCTGCGCAAGAACGCGCGCCGGCCCACCGCGACGGAAGGCGCGCCATGCGGCGCCGCGCCGGCGCGCACCGGGCCGTCGACCTGGAGGCCGGGCTGAAGGCACGCGGCGTCGGCGGACGCGGAAGCGACCCACAGCGGCCCGAGCCCGAACGGGCGCGCCACGTCCTCGAACCGGCCGAGGCCGGTGTCCACCACCGCGATCGGCGAGGATCGGTCAGCGAACAGCGCCACCGTCATCGCCAGCAACTCGGGATGGCGACGCAACGGGCCGGAACGATCGAACTCGACGCCGGCGATGCGCAGCGCGACGTCCTGCGTGCGCGGGTCCCACGTGGCGCGCGCGGCGCCGTAGCTGGCCAGGTCCCGTTCTGCAGCGGGATCCAGGCTCGCGACCGGCGGCGGCGACTGCATCCACGCAACCAACGCGAACGACGCGCAGACGGCACCCGCGATCCAGCCGGCGACCGTGCGCCGCGCGAGGCCGAACGCCGCCGCGGCGCAGGTCGCAGCGACCAACCCGTCCACGCGGAGGCCGAGTTCGGCCGCGGCGACGCAGGCGCACGCGCCGACCGCGAACCCGAACGACACCGGCCGCGCGCCGACGCGCCGCAGCTGCGCCGCGAGCAACGCCGAGGCCGCGACGGTTGCGATGGCCGCCCCTGCGCCCGAACCGTGGCCGGCAAGCGCGGCCATCGCCGCGACCAGCGTCAGCGCCATGCCGCACCGCGCGCCGGCCTGCGCGCCGAGGCGCGATGCGAGCACGGCTCCGAACGCCGCCTCGACCAACCCGCCACCCGACGACCCGACGAGCGGCCACGCGACCGGAGCCGCCCCATGCCCGTGCGCGAGCAAGGCAGACCACGCGAACAGCGCTCCGGCGACCACGCCGAACGAACGCGCGCCGACCGAGGGACTCGCGGCGTGGGGTGCCGGAACGTCGCGGACGCAGCGCCAGACCAGGACCGCGACGAGAGCGAGCGACCACGCGAACGCCTGCCCGCCAGTCTCGCCTGCAGGGACCGTTCCCGCCCCGGAGCACGCCCACGCGGCGCCTAGCAGGCCGCACACCAGCGCGAGCCCGGCGTCGGCGCCGGCACGGAGCCTTCGCGCCACGGCCGAGGCAAGGCCGAACGCGGGCCCGGCGAGCGCTGCGGCGCCCACCAGCGGGTTGGCCGACTCGAGTGCGGTCAACGCCAGCAAACCAGTGGCCGGCGCCGCTGCCGCCCGCGCGATCCGTGCGAGGCGCGCACCCTCCGGAACCGCGAACGCGCCCGCAGCAGCCGCGCACAACGCGAGCAGCGCTTCGTCCAACGGCAACACCGCGGTGCCGAGCGCCTCGACGCGGGCCGCTGCGACCGCCGCGACGGCCCGGGCGCCGACGAAGCCCAGCAGCAGGTCGCCGAGCAGCGGGACGCGGCCGCGGACCGACGCCAGCAGTGCGCCGGGACGGCGCGCTGCATCGGGGTTCGCCGGGCTGGCAGGGGCTGCGGACATCGGCCACAAGATAACGCCCACCACGGACTTGCGTAGGCCCACCTCGAGCCCGCGCCACCGCCGGAGCGAGTCGGACAACAACCCCGCCGCGGCGGGCGCGACCGAGCGCGTCAGGCCTTCGCGTCCAGGTCCCGCAAGGCCGCGACGACAGCGCCCGCGTCCTTGCACTGCAGGAGCCGCTGCCGGACGTCCGCGCGCGCGAGCATGCGCGCGATCTCGGCCAGCGTCTTGATGTGCATCAGCTTCTTGTGCCGCGGGTAGATCAACGCGACCAGGATCTGCGCCGGCTTCTTGTCGACCGCCTCGAACGGGATGCCGTCCGGCGCGAGAGCCAGCACCGCGAGCAGGTCGTCGAGTCCGTCGACCGCGGCGTGCGGGATCGCGATGCCGTGCTCCATGCCCGTCGACATGCTGCGTTCGCGCGCGACCAGCGCTTGTTCGATGGTCGCGACCATCCCCTGCCCGTAGCGGCCAGCCCGATGCGGCACCTCTGCGATCAGCGACAGGGCTTGCCACTTGTCGGCAGCTCGCAGCGGCACCTCCACGAGGTCCTGCACGATCAGTTCGGACAGCTTCATGCGCGCGAAGGGAAGCCTGCGTGCGAAGTCACCTTCGCAGCGGCGGCGCGACATCAAAGCCTCGCCCTGAAGTCGCGCAACCGCAAAGTCCGAAACCAAGAGTTCGCGCTTCCTTGCGACTCCCGAGCGAAATAAAAAACCGCGACCCCATGTCGGAGGGCGACGGACCGCCGCGGTCCATCCTCCGGCCCATGCAGCAGGAACCACAGCCGATGTCCGAATCGAACCGCCGCCCCTCGCGCGCCGACTCCGTTGCCCCGATCGCCGTCCTTCCTGCGCTGCTCCGCGTCGCGCGCCTGACGATCGCCCCGGCCATGGTCGCCGCGCTGTGCCTTTGCGCCGAAGCGCAGACCCCGCAGCCCGTGCAAGCTGGCGGGACGCAGAGCCAGGAGCCTGCGGCGAAGCCGCGCATGGAGGTCCAGGGCGACAAGATCATCTTCTCCATGAGCGAAACCGCGGGCATGGAGCTCAAGGAGTTCGTGAAGTGGGCGCAGGAGATGACGGGGAAGCGGTTCTTCGTCAACGAGTCGGAGCTCACGCAGAGCGCGAGCGGCCCGCGCGTCAGCTTCCTCGGCACGTTCAAGTTCAACCGCGAAGGCTTCGTCGACGAGTTCTTCGGGTTCTTCCAGACGATGCTCTACATCAAGGGCTTCGCGCTGCTGCCGCGCGGCGCCGGCGACCAGGAGCTGCTGGAGATCGTGTCGATGACCGGTCAGCGCGCGCGCGACGTCAACAGCAGCGCTCGCTACGTCTCGCTGGATTCGATCGAGGAGTACCGGGGCCAGACCGGCGTCCCGATCATGACCACGATCCAGCTGAAGAACATCAACGCGAACATCGCGCAGAACGCGCTGCGTCCGTTCTTCGCGCAGTCGGGCGGCGCCGCGGGCGCGTCGAGCCTGTTGTTCGGCACCGCCGGCAACAACTCCTCGCTGCTGCTGCAGGGCTTCGGCCCGCAGGTCTACGACGCGGTCAAGCTGCTGCAGCTCGTCGACCGCCCCGTCGAGACGCCTGAGCTCGTCACGATGGTGCAGGAGCTCGACCACGCCGCGCCCGAGGAGCTCGAGCCGATCATCACCGAGATCCTCGACAGCCGTCAGCGCCTGCGCCAGCAAGCGCTCGCCGAGTCCGGCGCCGCGGGCGCGTCCGGCGCGCCGCTGCAGTCCGGCGGCCAGAGCCAGATGAAGGTCGTGGTGAACCCGGCGCTGAAGGCGCTCGTGCTCTCGGGCACCAGCGAGCAGGTCCGCGAGGCGCTGGAGCTCATCGTGAAGCTCGACGTCCCGCCGGAGCCGTTCGACGGCCAGGCGTCGGTGATCCCGCTCAAGAACGTGCTCGCCGAGGACCTGCAACGCACGCTCAACGAGTTCGTCGCCGAGGACCAGCGCGCCGACCAGCAGGCGCAGGCGAGCACGCCGGGAGCCGGCTCCGCGCGCCGCCCCCGCCCCACGGTCATCCGCGTGCACAAGGAGAGCAACAGCCTGCTCGTGTCGGCCGCGGCCACGAAGTACAAGCAGATCATCGGGCTCATCGACGAGCTCGACAAACGCCAGCCGCAGGTGCTCATCGAGTGCGCGCTGGTGGAGCTGACGACGGGCGACCTCGACCGCTTCGGCGTCGAGCTCGGCCTCATCGACCTCAAGGAAGAGGGCGATTTCACGCGCGGCTTCGGCTTCTCGAACTTCGGCCTCTCGACGTTCTCGGACCAGGACGACGACGGCATCCCGGACACGCGCCTGCCCGACTTCGACAACCCGCTGCAGGGCGTCACGGGCGGCATCATCAGTGGCGGCGACTTCGCGGTGCCGCTGCTCGTCAACGCGCTCTCGACCGACGACCGCGCGAACATCCTGTCGATGCCGAGCGTGCTCGTGAACAACAACTCGCCGGCGACGGTGAGCACGGAAGAAGAGCGCCCGACGGTCCAGCAGAACCAGAACAACGTGTCGACGAGCTCGGGCGTCGGCCAGCCGCGTAACGCAGGTATCACGCTCGAGATCTCGCCGACGATCAGCAAGAACAACTACCTGCGCCTCAACATCAACCTCGAGGTCTCGCGCTTCATCGGCGCGTTCGACCCGAACTCGCCGACCGGCGGCGGCATCGTGCTGCGCCGCACGATCACCACGCAGGTGACGATGCCGAGCGGCGACACGATGGTGCTCGGCGGAGTGATCGACGACCAGGAATCGCACACCGACCGCGGCATCCCGTTCCTGAAGGACCTGCCGTTGCTGGGCTTCCTGTTCCGCAGCAGCGACGACCAGCAGAACAAGACGAACCTCTACTTCTTCGTGACGCCGACGATCCTCGACGAGGACGACTTCGACGACCTGTGGCAGGTGTCGCTGCAGAAGAAGATGGAAGCGGATCGCTACATCGGCACGCGCCGCCTGCGCATCGTCGACCGCAAGTGGACCAGCGCGAGCTCGGCCCAGGCGCGCACGCTCGAGGACACGGGCACCACGATCGAGGACCTCGACGCGCTCGGCGAGAACGAGATGCCGCACTACCACCGGCCGGATCGCCAGCAGAAGAAGGCTTCGGCGCCGACCGGTCCCGTCACCCCCAACCAAGGCCAGTGAGCCTCTGACATGCTCCAGGATCGAATTCGGGAGGGTCTGCTGCGCAAGGCGGGCCTGACCCAGGGGCAGATCGACGAAGCGCTCGCAGCGGAACGCGAGACGGGAATGGGCCTCGACCAGGTCCTCGTCTCGCGCAACATGCTGCCCGAGAGCAAGTGCCTGCAGTTCTTCGGCGAGTTCCTCGGCATGGAGTTCAAGCCGAGCCTCGAGGGCATCGCCGCGCCGAGCGACTTCATCCACAAGGTGCCGGTGCAGTTCGCGCGAACGCACGGCCTCATCGCGATCGGCGCGCGCGAAGGCGTGATGCAGGTCGCGACGAGCAAGCCGCTCGACGTCCAGCCGATGGACGACCTCGCGACGATGCTGCGTTGCGAAGTGGAAGCGGTGCTCACGCCCCGCTCCGAGGTCGCCGGCCTCATCAACCGCGCCTACCGCCACAAGGCGGACGGCGTCGACGAAGCCCTCGAGGACATCGAGGAGACCGACATCGTCGCGGTCGCCGACCAGATCCAGGAGAGCGAAGACCTCCTGGACCAGAACAAGGCGCCGGTCATCAAGCTGGTGAACATGCTGCTGTTCCAGGCGCTCAAGCTTCGCGCCTCGGACATCCACCTGCAGCCCTACGCCGACCGCCTCCAGGTCCGCATGCGCATCGACGGCGTGCTCTACGACATGGAGTCGATCCCGAAGCGCGCGCAGGAAGCGATCGTCAGCCGCGTGAAGGTCATGGGCAAGATGGACATCGCCGAGCGCCGCCTGCCGCAGGACGGCCGCGCGTCCATCCGCATCGGCGACGGCGACGTCGACGTCCGCATCAGCTCCGTGCCCGTCACGAGCGGCGAGCGCATCGTCTTCCGTATCCTCGACAAGACGACCAAGATCTACAGCCTCGAGCAGATCGGCCTGTCGCAGGACAACCAGCGCACGATCAAGCGCTACATCAACTACTCGCACGGCATCATCTTCGTGACGGGCCCCACGGGCTCCGGCAAGACGACGACGCTCTACGCGTGCCTCGACGCGATCAACGCGCCGGACCTCAACATCCTGACGATCGAAGACCCCGTCGAATACAACCTCGACGGCATCTCGCAGGTGCAGGTCAACGTGAAGAAGGGCCTGACGTTCGCCAACGGCCTGCGCAGCTTCTTGCGTCAGGACCCGGACGTCATGATGGTCGGCGAAGTGCGCGACAACGAGACGGCGGACATCGCGATCCGCGCCGCGCTCACGGGCCACCTGGTGTTCTCGACGGTGCACACCAACGACTCCGCGTCGACGGTCACGCGCCTCATCGACATCGGCGTCGAGCCCTACCTCGTCTCGTCGTCGCTGCTGCTCGTCGTCGCGCAGCGCCTGCTGCGAACGATCTGCCCGAACTGCAAGGAGCAGGTGGAGCCCGACGAACAGATGCTCTACCACCTCGAAGACCTCAAGCTGAAGAAGGAGCAGTTCCCCAACGGGAAGCTGTTCGTCGGCAAGGGCTGCGACGAGTGCTTCCACTCGGGCTACTCGGGCCGAACGGCGATCTACGAGGTCATGCCGATCGACAGCGCCGTGCAGGAGCAGATCGTGCGCAAGGCGACCGCGAGCGAGATCAAGCGCTCGGCGCTCGAGCGCGGCCTCCGCACGCTGCGCATGGACGGCGTCGACAAGCTGCTCGCCGGCATGACGACTCCGGACGAAGTCCTGCGCGTCACCCAGCTCGACGTCACGTGAACCCCAGAGCGAGCCACTAGCAGTGCCCATCTTCGAGTACAAGGCGATCGGTCCGGACAACGCGACCAAGAAGGGCATCATCGACGCGGACACGCCGCGCGACGCGAGGCTCAAGCTCAAGAAGGAGCGGCTCTACGTCACCGACCTCCGCGAGAAGAAGAAGGAAGGCGAGCGCAAGCTCCAGATCCGCGGCGTCACCGGCGTCACGACGGTCAACAAGCAACGCACCGAGCAGATCGCCGCGGTGACGCGCCAGATGGCGTCGCTGCTGCAGGCCGGCATCCCGCTGGCCGAGGCGCTGCGCATGGTGATCGAGCAGGCCCCCGACAAGCGCATCGAGAGCGCGTTCCGCGACATCCGCGAGAAGGTCACGCAAGGCATGCCGTTCGGCGACGCGGTGCTGCAGCACCCCGCCTACTTCACCGACCTCTACTCCAACATGGTGAAGGCCGGCGAGTCCTCGGGCGCGCTGGAGAAGGTGCTCGGCCGCCTCGCGGGATTCTTGCAGGCGCAGACCAAGCTCAAGAACAAGGTCGGCGCCGCGATGATCTATCCGACGGTCATGATCTGCGTCGGCACCGTGGTCGTCGCGGTGCTCATGACGCTGGTCGTGCCCAACGTGACGCGACTGATCCAGAAGCGCGGCGAAGCGCTGCCGCTGCCGACGGAGATCCTCATCACGGTCTCCAACTTCCTCGTCAGCTACTGGCTCGCCGTCATGGTCGGCCTCATCGCGCTCGCCGTCGCGTTCCAGCTCTTCGTCAACTCCGAGAAGGGCCGCCTCGCCTGGGACAAGTTCAAGCTGTCCGTGCCGGTGTTCGGCGACCTGATGCGCAAGCAGTCGATGGCGCGCTTCTCGATCACGCTCTCGACGCTGCTGCGTTCGGGCGTGCCGGCGCTGCAGGCCATCGACGTCACGCGCAACGTGCTCGACAACAAGGTCCTGCAGAACGCGTTGCAGGAAGTGCACGACAAGGTGCTCGAGGGCGCGGACATCAGCACGCCGATGAAGACCAGCGGCGCGTTCCCGCCCACGGTGTCCTACATGATCGGCGTCGGCGAACAGGCCGGCAACCTCGAGGAGATGCTCGAGCGCGTCGCCGCGACCTACGACGAGGAAGTCGACCTCGCGACGACGAAGCTCACGTCGCTGATCGAACCGCTGATCATCGTCGTGCTCGCAGTGGTCGTCGCCGGCATCGTGGTCGCGATCGTGCTGCCGCTGATGCAGCTGCAGCGCACGTGAGCCGCAGGCGGCCGGCTGCGACGCTGCTCGCGATGGCGGCCGCGACGGCCGCCTTCACGACCGCGCTCGGCGCGCAGTCGCAGTGGATTGCAGAAGGACCGCAGCGCGGCCTGCCGTCGCCCACCGCCGCCTGGCGCCCTTACGACGAAGACCTCGCGCACCCGGCCAATCGCATCTTCGCCGCAGCGTTCCTCGTCGAACTGGTCCCCGCCGAAGTCGGCTTGGCGCTGCCGGCGGAAGCCGAGAACGCGGCCCGGCACGGCGCCGACGCGCGACACTTCGGCAAGCGGCCGGGAGAGGAGCGCGACCGCCGGCTGTTCGGCGGCGACGGCCTGCAGCTGCCGCGCGAGTCCTTCCCGGAAGCGGAGTCGAAGGCGTTGCTCGCAGCGCTCGACGGGCTTCGCGGCGAACCGCTCGAGGCGATGCGCAAGACGACGTTCGCGTGCGTCAGGCTTCAGAACGACATCCTGCGCCTCGCGCGTCGCCTGCTCGACACCGATGCCAATCCGGAGCTGCTCGCGCCGCTGCTCGACGCCGCGAGGCGCCTCGCCTTGCCGCGCTCGCAGCTGCTCGACTCCGGGCTCGCGACGTTCGCGCCCACGGACCTCGCGGACGTGGAGCCGACGATCGATCCATCGCGCCTCGTCGAGGTCGAACGCCGCTCGACGCGGCTGTTCGACGCCGAACACACGCTGCTGTGGTCGCGCGTGTTCTTCGACTGGCCGGAGGGCAAGGGCCGCGCATTCGCCGAAGAGCTCGCGGCGATCGCAGCGGGATCGGCGCCTTCGGTCCCGGCCGGCGCGCGCGCGATCCTCGTGCAGGGCATCGTCGCGCTCGACGACCGCGGCGCGCCGTGCGCGACGCCGCTCGCGATCGACGTGCGTCTCCAGCAGTTCGTCGGCGTCACCGACCCGGCGGCCGCGAAGGCCACCACCACGCGCGACGGCGTCGACTTCCGCGTGTTCTGGCTCGCGCGCGAGACGCTGCGGACGAAGGGCGGCCGCGTGTCCCTGCGCGACTTCCGCGAAGTCGGCGACGACGACCAGGTCCTGTTCCGCGATTACGGCACGCTCAAGCACACGACCGTCGGCGCGCAGTGCACGCTGTGCCATCGCGTGAGCGGGACGCCCGAACCGGAGCTCGCTGGCTTCCCGTTGCTGCGCAAGACGGCGCAGTCTCGCGTGGCGTCTTCGCCCACCGCTCGACTCGAGCTTGCCGAACGCGAGTTCGTGAAGTTCCTCGCCACGCTCGCTTCCGCGGCGAAGCGCGACTCCGTCACCACGCGGTAGCGACTCGCAGCGCAGCTTCGGCGCGCAGCAACGCAGCCGTGCGCATCGGCCCCTCGGGCAACATCCCGGCGGCGACGACGGCGTCGTCCGGGCGACCGCAGCGCAACGCGACCTCGACCGCAGCCTGCAGCAGCTCGACGCGCCTTCCGCCCGCAAGCGGATCGCGGTCGACGATGCTCGCGACGAAGTCGTGCAGCGGACGATCGACGCGGAACAACTCGAACCGCGTGTGCCCGTGCGTCGTCTCGCCGCCGGGCCGCTTGCCGAGGCTCGCGAACGCCTCGACGCCCTGGCCGAAGTACTCGGCCTCGTTGGTCGCCGCGTAGTAGTCGAGGAACCGACCGTTCTCGCGCGCTTCCTTGTAGAGCTCGCGGATGCGGGCCTGGTCGCGCTGCTTCAGCGCGTAGTAATGCACCTGGTGCGCGATCTCGTGCACGAGCGTGTCGAAGCCGAACTGCGCCGCGTCGTCGAGCGCCTCGATGCCGGTCGCCGCGGTGAGCCCGCCGATGCCGCGCACGTCGTCCCAGACGCGGCCGTCGAACGTGCGCTTGCCGCGCAGCATCGCTCGCGACTCCGCGTCCGTCGTTCGGTCGAGCTCGAGCAGGAGGTCGTGGCGGCCGCCGATCACGATCATTCGCTCGAGCCGGCTGCCGAACAACGCCATCGCGCGGTCGACGACCGCCTTGCGTTCGCCCGACAGCGTCGCGTACGCGGGCACGAAGTCCGCGATCGCCACGTCGCCGAGGTCGGGCAGTTCCTGCGCCGAGCGAAGCTGCCGGAACGCGTCGTCGCGCAGGGCCATGCTCGCGAACGCGCGTTGCTGCAGCAGCGCCTCGCCGAGCAGACGGTGCGCGACCGGGTTGTCGGGATCGCGCTCCACCTCTGCCGCGAGCATCGCGATCGCGCCGTCGAGCTCGCCGCGCTGCATCGCTTCGACCGCAGCGCGCAGCGACGCGCCCACGCGCACTTCACGCGGCTCCGACAGGCCGGAGCCGAGCCGGAGATGCGCCTCGGCCAGCATCGGGTCCTTCTGCAACGCCGCGCGGTAGACGCGCGCGGCGTCCTCGGTGCGCTGCACGCGGAACAGCGAGGACGCCTGCGCGGCGAGCACCTGCGCGCTGGGCTCGTCGAGGCGCGAGACGTATTCCGCCGCCGCTGCCGTCGCCTGGTCGAACATGCGCGCGCGGATGCGAGCGCGCACTGCGAGCGCCATCGCCGACTCGGACAACGCGTCGGTGCGAAGGGTCTGCTCGGCGTAGGCGAGCGCGATCGTCGCGCGGCCGAGCAGCAAGTGCGCGCGGCCGAGACCGATGCGGGCTTCCTCGTGCACCGGCGACGCGAGCAGCGCGTCCTGGAACACGCGCCACGACACGACGGGGTCCTCCACTTCGAGCGCGCGCTCTCCTTCGCGCACCAGCTGGTCGAGCGGGTCGGACTCACCCGCAGGAGCGGGATGCTGCGCCGACAACGCGCCGCCGAGAACCCATGCAAGGAATGCGGCGCAGCGGGCCATGCGGCGGCTCGTGCGAGCGATCGCTCGCGATGTCGAAGGTGCGTCGGCCACGGAAGTTCGCCCTCCGTCTTTCGGCCAACGGGCGGCCCCTACTGGTCCCTCGCTTGCGCGAACCGAACGGCCCCATGGCATCGGGGCTGCGGAGCGACGAAGCGCGAACGCGCGCCGGATAGCGTCCTCGGCAACGGTTCCCGCGCGGCGGCGGACTCGCTGCGCGATCAGCAGGCCGCGCGCACAGCGCGCGATGCCGAGGCTCGCAGGGCGGCAGCCGACGCGGCGCGAACGCTTCTACGCGCTCACTGGCGCGGAGCGAGGACTTCGACCTTCTCGACGTCGAGCACGCGCAGGCGCTCGAAGTTCGGACGGCGGCTCGCGCCGATCAGGCCCACTTCGCAGTCGACGAACAGACTGAGGTCATAGCGACCGCTCTGGCACGTGACCTCGAAGAGCTGCTTGTTGCCCTTCTCGACCACGTAGCGGCCCGGACCCGTCATGCCCTTCACCCAACGCAGGAAGCCGACGGCCTGGAAGCGATCGAGCGCATCCGGCACGACGACCGGCGGGACTTCGGTGATGCCCTGCACCGGCTTGGGCTGCGCATCGCGCGCCGCCGTCGCCTCGACGACCCACTGCTGCGCGCCGACGCGACGCTTGAGCTCCTCGACCATCGGCTTGAGCTCGGCGTCGGCCTGGACCTGCGCGAGCAACTCGTCGGTCTGCGTCGCGATGCCGTCGAACTTCTGCTCGCGCGGCGACTTCTTCAGTTCCTTCGCGAACTCCGACTGCAGCGTAGCGAGCTTCTCGCGGCGTTCGCCTTGGATCTTGCGTTCCTCGGCGGCCTTCGCGAGCGCTTCGATGCGCGCCGCGACTTCGCCGTTCTGCTTCTTCTCGAACTCCGCGTAGGCGAGCGTCATCGTCTCCGGCGGGTTGTCGAACACCTGGACCTCGGTCTCGAGCACCCAGCACGACGCGGCGTGGTTGCGCACCTTCCACCACTCGTCCTGCTCGCCGACGACCCACAACTCCGTGCCTTCGACCAACGTCGAGACCGGCGCCTCGCCGGACTTCGCGCGGTAGCGGAACGCGACGCTCTTGTTCTTGATCGCGACCTTGCCTTCGGGCGTGGGCTCCTTGGTGAAGCTCTTGTGCACGTAGCCGACGGGTCCGATGGGCAGCAGCACTTCGCGGAAGCCCGCGTCACTGCGACCCACGCGAATGACCGCGTCCTTCGACAGCGCACCTTCGTAGACCGGCGAGTTCGCCGTCGGCCACACGCGCAGCGAGGCCGAAGCCGCGATCACGCTCGCCATCGGCTTGCCTTGCACGGCAGGCGTCGAAGGAGCGGCAGCCGGAGCCTGCTCCACGGGAGCCGGCGCTTGCTCCGTCGGAGCAGGCACGGCGGGCGCAGGAGCCGCGGGAGTCGCGGGGTTCTGCGGAGCGGACTGGGACGCGTCCTGCGCGAGCAGAGCGCCCGCGAACGCGACCACGAGTACAGGAACGGCACGACCGACCAACAGTTGCAGACACATGGGAGGAGCCTCCAGGACCTTCGCGCGCGGCATGCGACCGGGGACCAATCCGGCCCCGCGAGCGAGGGGGCACCATACCGGGGAGCATGGGGCGCGCAACGCCAACTCTGCCGCAGATTGGGCCCCGCGCGTCCGTCCATACCAGGAATGGCGGCGGACCGTCTCGGATGGGCCGCGCGCCGCGCCGCCGTTCCGGGGTAGGCTCTGCCGCCGATGCTGTCCCACGAACCGCCCTGGTTGCCGCGCGCGCTGCAGACCCTCGACGTGCGCCGCAACGACCGCCTGCTGCTGTGCTTGCCGGGCAGCGACGAGGTCGCGATCGCGGTCCACAGCGCGCTGTCTGCAGACGGCAGGTTGACGGTGCTCGAGCCGCGCCGCGAGGCTGCATCCGCGATCGCCACAGCCCTGCCCGAAGCCGAGGTGGCGCTCACCGACGTCGACGCGGACCTGCAGGTCGGCGCGTTCGACGCGGTGCTGGCGCTGCCGTTCGCGCCGCGCCCGCGCCCCGCTGGCGTCTGGGCGGCGTTCCTGCGACGCAACCTGAGGCCGGGCGGCCGGTTCTGCATCGACCTGCCGGCGCACGACCCGATGCCCGACGTGCTCGAGGCGGCGCGCGAAGGCAACCTCGCGTGCAAGGGGCGGATCGAAGAGTCGTTCACCGGACCTTCGGCCGAGGAGCTCGCCGAAGCGCTGCGGAACTGCGGCGTTCGGCGCGCCGAAACCCTGCTCGGAACGCACCTCGTCGCGTTCGCGTCGCCGTTCGAGGTCTCGGACCTCCTCGCCCACGAACTGCGCCTGCCCGCCGACGACGCCTACGAGTTGGGCTCGTGCCTGTCGCGGCGCCTCCGGTCGACCGCCGGCGTGGAACTGCGCGTGCTGCGCAGCGCGGTCGCCGGCATGCGCTGACCCCCGCGCTCGCGGCACGCGCCGATGCGCGGTATCGAGATCCCATGCCACCACCGGTCCACCCGAGCCTCGACGAACTGCGCGCGCTGCTCGTCAAGCACTACGGCCTCGACGGCGAACTCGTCCTCCACGCCGGCGAAGAGGCGTGCAACGTGGAGATCCAGACCGGCTCCGTGCGGCGCATGCTGAAGGCGCTGCCGACGACGTGGCCGCACGAACTCGCAGAGTTGCAGGCCGCTGCGTTCGAGCACGTGGCGCAGCGCGGCTGTGAGGCGGAACTGCCTCGGCTCGTGCGCAGCGCGAACGGCGCCGCGACAGTCCGCGCGAAGTTCCGCGACGGCGAACGCAGCGTGTTCGTGACGACGTTCCTGGAAGGCCGTCCCTTCGCGGCGATCGCGCCGGTGCGCGCAACGCTGCTGCGATCCGCAGGCCGCTCGGTCGGCTCGCTCAGCAAGGCGCTCGCGGACTTCGCGCACCCAGCGGCATCACGCGAGCTGCGCTGGGACCTGCTGCAAGCCGACTGGATCCGCGGCGCGGCCGACGCGATCGCGGATGCCGCGGACCGCGAGCTCGTGCGCGCGGTGCATGCGCGCTTCGTAGCCGACTGGCTCCCGCGCGCGCGCGCAGCGCGGCAGCGCATCGTGCACGGCGACGCGAACGACCAGAACCTGTTCGTCGCGAGCGACGCGAACGGCGACGCGCGCGTCCGCGGCATCATCGACTTCGGCGACATGTGCCGGTCGGCGCTCGTGTGCGACGTGGCGATCGCGGCGTGCTACGCGAGCCTGCGCTGCGAACATCCGCTCGCCGCGATCGCAGAAGTCACGGCTGGCTTCGACGAAGTGGAGCGACTCACCGACGACGAACTCTCGCTCGTCGTCCCGCTCGTGATCACGCGACTCGCGGTCAGCGTGACGACCGCGGCCGTGCGCCGTCAGGACGGCACCGCCGACGACTACGCGCTGATCAACGAGCGCGAGGCGTGGGCGATGCTGAGAAGGCTGTGGCGCCACGACGCGAGCGACCTCCGCGTCGCGGAGATCACGTTGCGCACAACGTGCTGCCGCGAGCCATGGCCGCACGGCGCGCGCGTCCGCGCGTTCCTCGCCGCGCGACGCGGCACGTTCGCGCCGCTGCTCGGCGACGCGCAGCGCCACGCGACGTTCGCGCCGCTCGACTTCTCGTTCTCGTCGTTGCTCGCCGGCGACGACCCGACGAAGTTCGACCCCGACATTTGCGCCGATCGCGTGGCGCACGAACTCGCGCAGAAGGGCGCGAACATCGGCGTCGGCTCGTATGCCGAGCCGCGCACGATCTACGAAGGCGCCGCGTTCGCGGGCCCGTCGCCGCACGACGAGCGACGCACGATGCACCTCGGCGTGGACCTGTTCGCGCCCGCGGGCACGCGAGTCGTCGCGCCGCTCGACGGCGAAGTCGTGTCGGCGACCGCGCACGCCGCGCGCCTCGACTACGGTGGCACGGTCGTGCTGCGCCACCGCACCGACGACGGCGTCGCGTTCGGCACGCTCTACGGCCATCTCGACCCCGAATACGCGCGCAGGCTCGCGCCCGGCCAGCGCATCGCGAAGGGCGAGTCGTTCGCGATGCTCGGCGCGCGGCCCCACAACGGCGACTGGCCCGAGCACCTGCACGCGCAGCTGCTCGCGTTCGATCCGGCGCAGGGCCCCGCGAACCCGCCGGGCGTCGCCGCGCCGCACGCGTTCGCTGCGCACGAAGCGCTCTATCCGGATCCCGTCGATCTGCTCGCGTTGCCGATCGACGCGCGCTGGCGCGCGCCCGACACGGAGTCGATGAAGCAACGCCGCGCGCGGCACTTCGCGCCCAACCTGCTCGTCAGCTACCGCGAGCCCGTCACGCTCGTGCGCGGTCGCGGCCACTGGATGTTCGATCCGTACGGCCGTCGCCATCTCGACGCCTACAACAACGTGCCGCACGTCGGCCACTGCAACGACCGCGTCGTCGAAGCCGTGTGCAAGCAGACACGCTTGCTCGCGACGAACACGCGCTACCTCAACGAACTGCAGCTCGCGTATGCGGAGCGGCTCACCGCGTTGCTGCCCGAACCGTTGCGCGTGTGCTACTTCGTCGCGTCGGGCAGCGAAGCCAACGAGGTCGCATTGCGACTCGTGCGCGCGCACACGGGGCGGAGGGACTTCCTCGTCATGGAGCACGGCTACCACGGCGCCACGACCGGAGCCGTCGACATCAGCCCCTACAAGTGGGGCAAGGGCTACGTGACGAAGCCTGATTGGGCGCACAAGAGCGTGCAGCCCGACGTGTATCGCGGCGCGCACCACGGCGACGACGCAGGCGAGAAGTTCGCGGCCGAGGTCGCAGCCCAGATCGCGCGCCTTTCGGCGGAAGGCCGGCCGATCGGCGGCTACCTGTGCGAGTGCTTGCCGAGCGTCGGCGGCCAGATCGTGATGCCGAAGGGCTTCTTGCGCCGCGTCTACGAAGCGGTGCGCGCGCACGGCGGGCTCTGCATCGCCGACGACGTGCAGACCGCGCTGCATCGCACCGGCGCGCACTGCTTCGGCTTCGAGCAGCAGGACGTCGTGCCCGACGTGCTCGTGCTCGGCAAGCCGCTCGGCAACGGCTTCCCGCTCGCGGCGGTCGTGACGACGGAGGCGATCCGCGACTCGTTCTCGCACGGCCCCGAGTTCTTCAGCACGTTCGGCGGCAGCACGGTCGCATGCGCAGCGGGCCTCGCGGTGCTCGACGAACTGCGCGACGGTTCGCTCGCGCGCAACGCCGCGCGCCAAGGCGAACGCATGCTGCGCGAACTCGCGTCGATGCAGCGCATGCACGGGGCGATCGGTGACGTGCGCGGGCTCGGCCTGTTCCTCGGCGTCGAGATGGTGCTCGACAGAACGACGAAGGAGCCGGCGCCGAAGCTCGCGCGCTACGTGAAGGACCGATTGCGCGAACGTCGCATCCTCGTCGGCACCGACGGGCCGTTCGACAACGTCGTGAAGATCCGTCCGCCGATGACGTTCGACGACGAGGCGACGGACCTGCTCCTCACCGAGATCGCGGCGATCTTCCGCGAGGACGGCGCGCAAGCGCGGTGAACGCCCGAGAACTCGCGTGGACTCGCGAGCAACCTCGCCGCACACTGGCGAGATGACGACGCGCGCGATGTCCCGCCTTCCGCTGCTGCTGGGCTGCGCGGCGCTCCTGTGCGCGTGCGGCGCGAGCCGCCGCGCGGCAGTCGGCGCGCAGTTCGTGCGATCCGAGAAGGACCGCAACGGGATCGGCCTGTCGTGCTACGCCCTCGGTGACGAAGAGAAGCCGCTCGGGTGGTTCGTCGATCTGCACGCAAGTTCTCGCGGCGACGCGGACGGCCTCGCCTACAGACAGGAGCCACCCTCCGCGCCGACGCACCCGGTCACCGACACCGCCGAGTTCCGCGGCGCGCTGCACCTCGGCCCGTGCGTGCAGCTCGCCGAGTGCTTCCACGCCTACGCGGGCGTCGGCCTGGGCTACGCGCAACGCACGATCGAACGCTTCGACGCGTCGTTCGGGCTGAGCCCGGACGGCTACTACAACTACGCCGAGGACCCCTCCTACCAAGGCTCCGCCACCGCGGGCCTGCTCGTGGAGCCGGCCGAGAACTTCCTGCTCGGCGTCGGCTGGGACGTCTACTTCGACGGCGTGGTGTTCACCGCGGCGTTCGCGTTCTGACCTCGCGGCGCGCTCGCGCTCACTTCGTCTCGTCGTCGAGCCCGTGCTTCCTGCGCATCGACTGCAGGAACGCGTCCATCGTCATGCCGCGGCCAGGCTTCTCCGGCATGCCGCTCTTGCGCTCACCGGGTTCGACGCGCCAATCGTCCCAGCTCGCGAAGCGACGCGGCGCTGCGCCGCCCTGCTTGAGTTGCCGCACTTCGTAACTTCCGTCTCCGAGGAACAGCACGACTTCGCGCGTGCCGCCACAGCACAAGACGATGTCCTCGTGCTCGACGCCGCCGAGCTCCTTCTCGATGCGCAGCTTCGTCTCTTCGTCGGGGACCTCGAACGCGCCGAGCTCGATCGAGGCGCCCTGCTCGCGCCCCCACCGTTCCCAAGGACCGCGGTCGTAGAGGCCGAAGCGCGGCTTCGGCGCGACGAACGGCTCGATGCGCCCTTCGCGTTCGCGAACGTGCGCGACGAAATGCTCGGGCAGTCGCACCGAGTGCTTCTCGACGTAGTGCGCGAGCCCTTCCGGCCACACGAACATGCCGTCGGTGAGGTCGCGCGAGCCCATCTCCGTCTCACCGCAGTCGAAGCGGCAGAACGACGGATCGGGGTAGTCGACGATCGGCGAGCCCGCGCGCAGGTAGGCCACGACGAGCGCGCGATCCGGTTCGGACCACGCGCCGACGAGGCGCTGCGGCCTCGGCAACGACGACGGCGCGAGGTCGTGGAACCACCAGCCGATCACTTCGAGGCGCTTGTTGGACACGATCGCATCTTGGCGTCACGCCCATGCAAGAAGAAGGGCCGCGTCGGTGCGCGGCCCCATCGGCGTGCGAAGCCTGCGCGGCGAACTCGCCGCAGCGAACTCACTCAGCGCGCACTTCGAACACGAGCAAGCCGAGGTCGCGGACGTCCGCGGAACCGTTGAGGTCCTTCGGCTTCGTCGTCTCGGACTCGATCGTCACTTCGAGCAACGTGTCGCGCGGCAGGTCGATCGGCAGGTCGAAGCGCAACTCGGTGACCGCGCCGCCGACCGTGGCCTTGCCGAGTTCACGCGACTCGGCGAACAGCGTGACCAGATGCGGGCGTAGCGGGCTCGCGGCCTTGCACACGAGCGAGGTCGCGGCCGTGGTCGGCTGCACGTAGACCTGCGCCTGCCCGCCGCACCAGCGGTAGGCCGGCCCGTCCTGCTGCGGGCGTTCGACGCCGTAGAAGCCGACGCCCAGCACGCCCTCGTCGGTCTCGCCCATCACCACCGCAGCGCGCTTGGGCGCAGCGTTGCGGTCGAAGCCGCGACCGAGGAAGTGCTTGCCGTTCTTCACGCTCGGCGGCACCGCGGCGCCGCACTGCATCGAGAAGACGATGACGCCGAGATCGCGGATGTCGGGCGACAGGCCAGCCTGCTTCGGCGTGATGGTCTGGCTCTCGATAGTGAACTCCAGCAGCTCGCCGCGCGGCAACGTGTCCGGCAGCGCGAAGCAGTAGTCGCCTGCGTGCTCGTCGACCGTGCACGAGCCGAGCAGTTCGCCTTCGGCGTAGACCTTGATCTCGTGCTTCTCGATCGGCGACGCGAGCCGCAGGTAGAGCGCCTTCGTGTCGTCCTCGGGCGCGAGGTAGAACCACGCGCGGCCCTTGCACCAGCGATATGGCGCCTTGCTGCCGGGCGGGTTCTCGAGCGTGTGCCAGCCCGAGCCGATCGAGCCGTTGTCCGTGTCGCCCATGAGGATCTGCGAACGACGCTTCGCGGAGAAGCGATCGTGGAAGTTGTCGACGTCGCCTTGGTGGCCGCCTTCGTTGATGCCGGCGACGAGGAAGCGACGACCGGTCTCCGCCGACACCGTGCGAAGCCGCTGCGTCGTATAGCGACGCCATAGCAGCTGCGGCAGGCGCCAGAGGTTCCAGCTCCACGCCTGCTTGATGATCTTGGCGATCTGGCCGTGGAACTCGGGGTTGTGCCCGTCGCGCACCGCCTTCTCGAGCCACTCGACGCGGCCCTTGTCGTATTTGCGGATCTTGGGCAGCACCGAGAACAACGACTTCCAGTCGAGGTTCTTCACCAGCGTCGCCCAACGGTTGCGCTCGCTCATGAAGCGGCGGCGGTAGAGGCGGCCCGGGGTCGCGCCCGTGTCGCCGTGGAAGTCGTGGCGCACGACGGCGAGCGGCGCATAGAGGTTGTCGTAGCCCGCGAGGCGCAGTCGCCACGCGAGGTCCGTGTCCTCGTAGTACATGAAGAACGCGTTGTCGAACCCGCCGACCTTCTTCAGCGCCGACGTGCGGTAGAGCACCGCGCCGCCGCAGCCGCCGAACACCTCCTCGGGCATCGGCGACGGGTTCTCGTCGCGCTCGCCGACCTGGCGGTCCCAGCCCCAACCTGCTTCGTTGATCTCGATCGCCGTCGAGTTGAGCAGCGTCGGGCAACGGAAGAACAGCATCTTGCTGCCGACCGAGCCGATGCGTTCGTCCATCTCGGCCGCGCGCACGAGCTCGGTGACCCAGTTGCGCTGCGCGTAGGCATCCTGGTTGAGAAGCACTACGTACTTCGACTTCGTCGTGCGGAAGACGAGGTTGTTGCCGCCGGCGAAACCGAGGTTGACGTCGCTCGCGATCAGCTTGATCTGCGGGAAGTTCGTGCGGATGAAGTCCGCGGTGCCGTCCTTGCTCGCGTTGTCGACGACGACGACTTCGAGGTTCGGATAATCCTGGTCGAGCAACGTCTGCAGGCACGGCCCGACGATGTCCTTGCTGTTGTAGCCGATGACGAGCGCGGTGACCGGCGGCCACTGCTCGGCGTCCAACTTCGTCGTTGCACGGCGCACGAGGCCGTTGGCGATGCGGCGCACTTCGCGCGCTGCTGTCGTGGCGTCGAACTCCGCGTCGCCGACCGCAGGGACGACGTGCACCGACGCGTTCGGCGCGAGCTGCTTCAACGCGCGGCAGTCGGCCTCCGTCGGAACGATCACGCCGAGGCTCGCCTCGGCGAGCTGCGCCGCGAGATCTCGACCGAAGTCGTAGTTCTTGAAGAACGGCAGCTGCTTGTCGCCGACCTTCGCGACCAGGCTCTCACGCAGCGTGTCGAGGCGCAGCGACGGCAACACCAACAGGCCAGGCACCTTCCTCACGTAGCGCAACTGGTGCAGGCACTGCGCGTCGTTGCCGACGAGGTAGACCGGCATGTCGACGACGTTCTGGTCGAGCAACGTCGGCAGGTCGCACAGCGAGTGCAGATGTTCGCGCGCGACGATGCCAGGGCGGATGCGCCAAGGCGTGTCGACCAGCGCATGAGCCACGCCGCCTTGCTGCATCGCTGCGAGCAGAGCCGTCGCGTGCGCGGTGACCGGAGTCGTCCAGGGGGGAAGCGGTGCCGACAGTGCGAGCTTCATGGATGCGTCCTCTTTCGGCAGAGAAGGCATCCCGATCTGAGGCAATCGGCCGCACTGTCGGGGAACTCGACGCGGTCCGGATCGCGCCGGTGCGGGCGAGCCTGCAGGACCGCCTTGGCGATCTCGCAGACCGGCCGCATGATCCCCCGCCTGTGTCCCGGCCCGACAAGCAACCCAAGCCGCAGATCGCCCCCAGATCCTGGGCCGCGTCGGTGTCGTTGCACACGGCGTTGATCGCGACCGTGGTGGCGCTGGGCCTCGGCATGGCGCCGGAGTCGAGCTGGGCCGGAACGACCGCGTTGCCGGCGATGTCTTCGCTCTGGCGCGAGTCGCACGAAGCCGTCGAACCGCCCGCGGAGCCGCCGCCGCCGCCGGTCCACGCGGAGCCGCCGCCGCCGCCCAAGACGATGCTCGTGGATCCGGTGCTGCCCGAAGTGGAGCCGGTGCCGGACGCGGAATCGCTCGCGGAAGCCGATCGCGCGGAGATCGACGACACGGATGCTCCGCCGGACTGGTCGGCGCGCGTCGCCGCGAAGCCGCGGCGCGAAGTCGCGGAAGCCGCGAAGCCCGCAGAGCCGGCGAGCGCGCCTTCGGCCGAGTCCTCGCTCGTGCAGCCGTCGCCGATGCCGGGGAAGAACCCTCCGCCGGAGTATCCGCACGCGGCACGCCGCGCCGGTCTGTCCGGCGAGGTCACGGTGATCCTCGAGATCGCCGTCGACGGCAGCGTCGACGCGGCGCACGTAGAGATCTCGTCCGGGCACGCGACGCTCGACGACGCAGCGTTGCACCAGTTGTCGAAGTGGACCTTCGAGCCGGCGCGACTCGCCGGCGTCGCGGTGCGCGGCACCTACCGCACCGTAGTCGAGTTCGCGCTGCAGCCGCGCCGCCGTTCCTGAGCGGCCGCGCTTCCGTCGGCGCTCAGCCCCAGAGGCGCGAACTCTTGCTGACGAACACGGCGTCGACCTGCTTCTGCAGGCCGCGATCGCGTGGCAGCGGCGCGACGTCGAACATCGCGAAGCCGAGTCGATCGAGTTCAGCGACGACGGCCGCGAGCAGCGGCGCACCGCGGTTGTGCGCGTGCAGCGACAGTTCGACGCACAGCGCCTCGACGCCTTGCAGCGCGTGCGAACCGCCGCGCAGCACGTCGATCTCCGCGCCTTGCACGTCGATCTTCACGAGGTCGTAGACGCGGCCCGGTCGTTCGCGGACCAGCGCGTCGAGCGTGCGCATCGGCAGCTGGATCGTGCGCCGAGGGAAGTCCGTGAGCTCTTCGTACATCGAAGAGCCCGTCGAGCCGAACGGCGTGTCGAGTTGGTGGAACGCGCACGCGGCGCGCTCCGCGTCGCCGAGCAGCGCGCTCACCGTTTCCGCGACGCCGCCGAGCGCCGAGCCCACTGCATCGAGCTGCGCGCGCTTCTGCGGCTGTGGCTCCACCATCAGCAACGCAGCGTCGGGAAAGAACTGCCGCGCGAGGATCGCGAACTCGCCCTCGTAGGCGCCGATGTCGAGGATGCCGCGCGCGCGGAAGCCGCGTTCGTGCAGCACGTGCAGCATGTGCGCCTGCGTCGACTGCTGCGCGAGAGCGCGGAAGTGCGCGAGCGTCTGGTTCGCGACGACGGTCGCGTCCTTCAGCTTGCCCAACTCCACGAGCGCGACCTGCAGGATCGCGTAGGCATCCGCGTTCTCGACGTCGCACGCGAGCACACGGCGAGCGATCGCCTCGGCGAGCGCGCGGTCGCCGCGCGTGAGCGCACCGTCGGCGCGACGCACCGCGTCGGCACGGCCAGTCCGCGTGCGCACGTCGACGGCCTGCGCCGCAGCGCCAACGCCAGTGGGAATGGGAATCGTCGTCATCGCCGCGTCCTCGCGAACGGCGAACCGCCGTTGCCACGGGGTCATCGGCGCGGGTCGCGCCACGGCTTGAGGATGTCGAAGGGCGACGGAGCACCCGATGGGCACTTGTCCTCCGTAGAGTGACAATCAGGATCCGAGTTCTCACTCCCAAAAGGACAAGAGCGTGTTGGCGCTGCGCTGGATGGTGAGACACGCGCTCGGCAACGCGGGCGCAGGCTTCAGCGTGCAGAAGTTCTTCGACAGCCTGCCCCAGGGCTGCACGTCGCATTCGAAGGTCGCAGCTGCCCCCCCAGACCACAAAGCGGACCCGTTCCCACACGCTCCACCGTCCGCCCGCCCCCGCCCGCCGCACGCACCCTTCGCTCAGCGCTTGCTCGCGATCGCCAACTTGTCGAGCTTCGCGCGGATCTTGACGGACTCTTCGCTGCGCTTCAGCGCCGTGGCGATGTCGCGCAGGCTCCAGGCCTTGCCCGCCAACTGGTGCAGCTTCGCGATCTCCGATGGCGTCCAGGGTTGGCGATGGCGTTCGAATCGTTCTTTCATGGGTTCCTGGGCCGAGTGTCGTCGACCAGCGAACGCACCATGCGCGGTGGCGATGTGCGATGCAACCGCCGGACGCGAACTGCGCACGCTGCAAGAAGCGATGCATGAACGAACGAGCCCGCGTGCGCGGGCTCGTGGTCTCCACCGAACACGCGCAGCGCGATCGCCGCGCCGCGAACCTCACAGGTTCGTGTAGTTCGGCCCGCCGCCGCCTTCCGGCGTGACCCAGTTGATGACCTGGTACGGGTCCATGATGTCGCACGTCTTGCAGTGCACGCAGTTGCTCGCGTTGATCTTGAGGTCGACGCCGTGGCGCGTGCCGGGCTTCTCCTCCATCTCGTAGACCGCCGCGGGGCAGAAGTGCTGGCACGGGTTGCCGAACTCCTCGACGCAGCGCGTCGAGCAGAGGTCTGGCTGCGTGACGACGAGGTGGCAGGGCTGGTCCTCCTCGTGCATGGTGCCCGACGAGTAGACGCTCGTGAGCTTGTCGAACGTCAGCGTGCCGTCCTGTGCGAGCTTCTCCTGCTTGGGCTTGCCCTTGCCCTTGAAGTAGCTGCCCAGCGTCTTCATGAACGTGTGGCCCGCGGGGCTCTTAATGTTGTCCGCGAACAAGAAGCCCTTGCCGCCGAAGAACTGCGCGAAGCCGCCGTTGAGCAAGCCCATCAAGCGGCCCTTGTGGAACCCCTGGTGGAAGTTGCGGCACTGCCACAGCTCCTCGTGCACCCAGTCGTTCTTCATCCGCTCCCAGTATTCCTTCGTCGCGTTCGCCGACGTGTCGCCCTTCTTGAGGCACTGGAATGCGGTCTCGGCTGCGAGCATGCCGCTGCGCATCGCGAGGTGGATGCCCTTCAGCCGCATGCTGTTCATCAGGCCGGCGCTGTCGCCGACGATGACGAATCCGTCGCCGTAGTTGCGCGGCATCGAGTAGAGGCCGCCTTCGGGCAGCGACTTCGCGCCGTAGTGCAGCATCTTGCCGCCCTTCAGGAACGCGGCGATCTTCGGGTTGAGCTTCATGCGCTGAAGCTGCCGATGCGCGTCCATCGTCGGGTCCTTGTAGTCGAGGCCGACGACGAGACCGATCGACACGAGGTTCTTGCCGCCCTCGGTCTGGCCCATGCCGTAGACCCAGCCGCCGCCGAACGTCTGGCTGTCGAGCGGGTAGCCCATCGTGTGCACGACGAGGCCCGGCGCGCACTGGCCCGCGGGCACTTCCCACACTTCCTTGACGCCGATGCCGTAGACCTGCGGGTTCTGGCCTTCGAGCTTCAGGTCGGAGATCAGCTGCTTCGTCATCGAGCCGCGGCTGCCTTCGGCGAGCACGACGATCTTGCCCGCGAGGATGCCGCCGGCCTGGAACGAGCCCTTCTGCTCGCCGTGCTTGTCGACGCCCGCGTCCTGCAGCTGCACGCCGGTGACGCGATCGCCTTCGCGCACGAGCTTCGCACCGGGGAAGCCGGGGAACACCTGGATGCCCTTCTGCTCCGCGATGCCGCCGAGCCACTTCACCATCTTGTTGAGGCTGATGACGAAGTTGCCGTGGTTCTTCAGCGGCGGCGGCGTGACGGGGAACTTGAAGCCGCCGTTCTCGGTGAGCCAGATCGCGTAGTCGTCGTGCACTTCGGCTTCGACCGGCGCCTTGGGCTCCATCGTGCGCCAGTCGGGAATGAGCGCGTCGAGGCCCTTGGGATCCATGACCGCGCCGGAGATCGAGTGCGCGCCGATCTCGGCGGCCTTCTCGATCAGCACCACCTCGCCCGGGATCGGCTCGCCTTGCCCGGTCTTCTCGACCTCGGCGTTGTGCCGCTCGATCAGGTTCTTGAGGTGGATCGCCGTGGCCATGCCCGAAGGGCCGCCGCCGACGATCACGACGTCGAATTCCATCACATCGCGTTCAGTCATGGTCTGGATGCGCAGATTGCAGAAGTTCTCGAAGGTTCGCCAGAACGAGAAATCCCGATGCGACAGGGCCTTGGTTACCCCTTCTTGGGGGTCCACTAGCACCTACCGACTGGAGCTTCCGGCGAACCCCGGGAACCGCGCGGCACTGTGGCCGACTGCGGAACACCAGGCAAGCCGGAACGTCCTGGAGGCCACTCCGATGAACCGCACCTACACACTGGCTGAAGCCAACCAGATCCTGCCGCTGGTCCGCGCCGTCGCCCGCGAGTTCCACGAGCGCCGCGCGCTGCGTCAGGCGCTGCGCAAGGAGCGGGACCTGCTCGAGCACGCAGCAACGCCCGAGGGCCTGCGGCTCGAACTGTCCGAGCTCGACGCGCGCATCGCCGAGCAGGACGAGGGCCTGTTCCACTGCCGCCGCGAGTTCGAGGCGATGGGCATGAAGATCCTGCAGTCCAACCCGCTCACGCTCCACATCCGCGGCCAAGGCCACACGGGCGAGGTCGTCTTCTGTTGGGAGGAAGGCGAGTCGAGCGTCTGCTACGGCCACGAATGCGGGCACGAGCAGGACGGCCGCCGTCCGCTGCGACTGAAGTCCGCCTGAGCGAGCCCGCGACTGCGGGCTTCCCACGGCGCGCGCTGGCTTCAGGTCGCGCGCGCCGCGAACATGCGGCGCGCATGTTCCACTGCTCGATCCTCTTCCGCCTCAAGCCCGGCATCCCGCTGGACCGGGTGCGCGGCGCGCGCGAGTCGCTGCAAGCGCTCGTCGAGACACTGCCCGGGGTCGAGCACTTCTCGGTCACGCACAACCTCGCGACCGACTCGAAGGGCTTCAACCTCGCGTTGTTCTCCACGTTCGAGAACCAGTCCGCGTTCGACATCTTCCAGCGGCACCCGGAATACCAGCGCGTGTGGAACGACGAGCTGCTGCCCGTCGTCGCCGAGCACGTCACGGCGAAGGGCCAGGGCGATTGAACGTCTGGCTTCGGCGAAGCCCGCGATGAGCCTCTCGCACGACGAACTCGCACGCATCCAGCGACTGCGTGCGATGTTCTTGGACGACACGCGCGGCGACCGTGCGTTGCCCGACTACTGGCGCGACGAAGAGGACCTGCGCGCCTACCAGCGCGTGCTCGGCGCGCGCATCGGCTGGAAGTGGGATGCGGCGTTGCGCGAGTGCCGCGCGCGCGGCCTGCCGCGCAGCGACGACGCGGTCGTGCTCGACTTCGGTTGCGGGGCCGGTGTCGCGGCGCAGCGCTACGCAGCGGAGTTCGGCGCAGGCGAAATCCTCTGCTTCGATCGCTCGCAGACGGCGGCTCAGTTCGCAGCCGAAGCACTCCGCGCGCAACGACCCGGCATGCGCGCGCGCGCCGTCGCATCCGCCGAAGGCCATGCGTTCGACGTGCTGCTCGCGAGCCACGTCGTCTCCGAACTCGACGAACGCGGCCTGGACACGCTGCGCACGGCGATCGCGCGCGCGCGCATCGCGATCCTCGTCGAGTCGGGCAACCAGTCCGCGTCGCGCCGCCTGTCCCTCCTGCGCGACGAGTTCGCGTCGTCGATGCACGTCGTGGCGCCGTGTTCGCACCGCGGCGCGTGCCCCGCGCTCGCGCAGCCTGGCGAGTGGTGCCACTTCTTCGCCGAGCCGCCGCAGGAAGCGTTCACGAACGGCGAATGGGCGCGCGCCGGCCGCGACGTCGGCATCGACCTGCGTTCGCTGCCGTATGCGTTCGTGTGCCTGTCGCGCGATCCGGTCGCCTTGCCCGCGCCGCGCCACCGCATCCTCGGTCGCCCCGACGTCGGCAAGCACGAGGCGCGCGCCCAGGTCTGCGACGCGAACGGGCTGCGCACCGCGGCGGTGACGAAGCGCGCCGATCCGACGACGTGGAAGCTCCTGAAGAAGGACCCGCACGCGCTGCGCGAACTTCCCGACACCTCCGCGGACTGACGCGCCGCGCTGCGCTGCTGCACGCTGGCACGCGACGCGCCGACGCTGCACCATGTGCGGCCCATGAGCGAGATCTCGACCAAGCCCCCGAGCGGCATGCGCGACTTCCTGGCGCCCGACGTCGCGCGCCGGCGCCACGTGCTGTCCGTGGTGCAACGCGTCTACGAGTCGTTCGGCTTCCAGCCGCTCGAGACGCCGACGATCGAGAACCTGTCGACGCTGCTCGGCAAGTACGGCCCCGAAGGCGACCAGCTGCTCTACCGCATCCTGCACCGCCGCGAACGGCTGCAGCGCGCCCTCGCCTCGGGCACGCCGACCGAACTCGACCTGTCGGACGAAGGCTTGCGCTACGACCTCACGGTGCCGCTCGCGCGCGTCGTCGCCAACTACCGCGACCTGCCCGCGTTCTACAAGCGCTACCAGATCCAGCCGGTGTGGCGCGCCGATCGCCCGGCGAAGGGCCGCTTCCGCGAGTTCTACCAGTGCGACGTCGACATCACGGGCACGACGAGCGTGATCGCCGACGCCGAGGTGATGGGCGCGGTCGCCGCGGTGCTGCAGGGACTCGGCTTCTCGGACTTCTCGATCCTCGTCAACCACCGCGAACTGCTGCGCGCGTTCGTGACCGCAGCGGGCATCGAAGCCGAGCACGAAGGCCCAGCGCTGATCGCGCTCGACAAGCTCGACAAGATCGGACGCGACGGCGTGCTGCAGGAACTCGCGCAGAAGGGCTTCGGCGACGGCCGCGGCGAAGCGCTGCTGCGCGCGCTGGAGCAAGCGCGCGAACCCGGCGCGCTCGCGCGCATGGCCGCGGCCGAAGGGCCGTTCCAGGCGCCGTCGCGCGGGCTCGCGGAGTTGCTCGCCGTCGCCAAGGACGGCCCCGCCGGCAAGCACGCGATCTTCGACCCGACGCTCGCGCGCGGCCTGTCGTACTACACCGGCCCGATCTTCGAGATCACGTGCCAGGGGCTGTCGGGCTCGATGGGCGGCGGCGGCCGCTACGACAACCTGATCGGCATGTTCCAGAAGAAGCCCGTGCCCGCGGTCGGCTTCTCGCTCGGCCTCGAACGCGTGCTGCTCGTCATGGAAGAGCGCGCGATGTTCCCGCCGCTCGGCATCGGCCCGCAGGTGTTGCTCTGCCGCATGGGCGACGTGCCCGCCGACGCGGCGATCCGGATCGCGTCGCAGATGCGCGCGCAGGGCCTGCGCGTCGAGATCTACGCCGACTCCGCGAACATGGGCAAGATGCTCACCTACGCGAACACCATCGGCGCGCCGTTCGCCGCGATCCTCGGCACATCGGAGCTCGCGCAAGGCACGCTCGCGATGAAGTGCCTGAAGAGCGGCGAGCAAGGCGCGGTCCCCGTGGCGGACGCGTCGGTGTTCGTCAGCAAGCGCAGCTGAGTCCTTCCTCCGTCGCGTCGCGCTGCATGCTGCGCGCGCGATCGCGATGCAGCGATGCAGCGCTGTGCCGCATCGCCGACGCAAAGCGCGGATCGCGCTCGCCGACGGCCGACGATCCACTCTGCCAACCACGACCCACCATGAAGCTCGCGCCCGTCGTCGCCCTGTTCCTTCTCGTCGGCGCGACCTGCGCCCAGTCGCAAGGCAGGAAGCAGCTCCCCCGCCAGGACGTCGTCGACGTGCCCGCGATCGGCGAAGGCCTGTGCGTGAGCAACGTGTTCCAGTCGAACATGGTGTTGCAACGCGACAAGCCGATCGCGGTCTGGGGCTGGGCCGCGCCTGGTGAAACGGTTGCCGTCACGTTCGGCGGCGAGACGCAATCGACGACCGCAAAGCCGGATCGCTCGTGGCGAGTCATGCTCGCGAAGCAGCCGGCCAACGCGAACGCGCAGCAACTCCTCGTGCAGGGATCGCGCGCGACCTTGACGCTCGACAACGTGCTGGTCGGCGACGTGTGGGTGCTCGGCGGCCAGAGCAACATGGAGTTCGAGCTCGAGAAGGTCGAGAACGGGCCCTTGGAGATCGTCTCCGCGCACTACCCGGAGATCCGCGTCCTCACCGTTCCCTACGGCATCGGCCCTTCGCCGGTGCGCGGCTTCGCGCGGCTGCACGAGTGGAGCGACTGGTTCGGGCGCCACTTCCGCAAAGGCGATTGGGATGCGTGCACGCCGCAGGTTGCGCGCGAGCTGTCCGCGATCGGCTACGTGTTCGCGCGCCGCGTGCACATGGCGTCCCGCGTCCCGATCGGCGTCGTCGACGTGTCGCGCGGCGGCACCATGGCGGAGACGTGGACGCCCCTCGATCGGCTGCGCGCGTTGCCCGACGACGCCGTTCGCAACCAGCTCGCCGAATGGGATGCGCGCGTCGCGCAGTGGGACGCGACGAAGGACCTCGCGCAGCGCGTGCGCCAGAATCGCGAATGGGTCGAGAAGCAGGTCGCTGCGGGAAAGCCTGTGCCCGACGACCGCAAACAGGATCCGAACGACCTGCGGCCTGGGCCGATCGCGGACGTGAACCACCCGGGCCACTGCTTCGTCGGGATGATCGCGCCGCTGATGGGTCTGTCGGTGAAAGGCGTGCTCTGGCACCAGGGCTACAACAACGCGCTCGACGGCATGCCAGGCGTCGTCGTCTACCGCGCCGTGCTGCCCGAGCTCATCCGTTCGTGGCGCGAGGCCTTCGGCGATCCGCAGCTGCCGTTCGGCATCCTCTCGCAGTGCACCGAAGGCACGCCGCAGACGCGCGACAACTACGTCGAGAAGATGCTCGACACCGGCATCTACATCCGCGAGGCGCACTACCGCACGTTCCTGGCCCTCTGGCGCAGCGGCGACAAGAACATCGGCTACGCCAGCACGTACGACCTGCGTCGCAGGTGGTACCACCCGCAGGTGAAGATCCCCGCAGGCGAACGCATCGCGCGCTGGGCGCTCGCGACGCAGTACGGGTTCGACAAGGAGCTCGACTGGAAGCCGCCGATGCTGCTCGGGACGGAAGCGATCGACGGCGCGTTGCTGCTGCGGCTCGACACGGAAGTCAGCGACCCGGAGGACGGCGCGATCGCCGGCTTTGCCATCGCCGGGGACGACCGTCGCTTCCAGCCCGCCGACGTCGCGTATCGCGAAGTCGGCAAGGACGACCGCGGCGCGCCGCGCTTCGATCGACGGCAACTCGTGCTGACGAGCCCACTCGTGCCTTCGCCGAAGCACTTCCGCTACGGCTGGGGCCGCAGCCCGCTCGCCAACCTGCAGGCCGTCGACAACAAGGACCTGCCGTTCGCGACGCAGCGAAGCGACGACTGGGCCATCGGCGAAGTCCCGCTCGACGTGCTGGGCCCCGGCGTCGACGGCAGCGGCGCGTTGACACGCGCGCAGTGGAACCGGATCGCGGAGACGCTGAAGCAAGAAGACGTGCGACGTCGCGCCGCCGAGGCCAAAGCGACGCTGCGGCAGTTCGAGGAAGCCGCGCAGCGCGAGACGACGTCGCCCGACAAGAAGCCGAAGTGATCCACGCGGCGCAGCACGGCGACCCGACGCGGGTTCGCTGCGCGCTGCGTCGCCGCTACCATGCGTCGATGCGTTTGCTCGCCGTCGCGTCCGCCTTGCTGATCGCAGCGTGTTGCCACGCGCAACACGTCGAGCCAAGCAAGGAACTGCTCGCGGAGATCCGCGCCGCCGAGAAGTGGTCCGTGCGCGAAGTCGGCGTCGGCGTCGAACTGCGCCAGCGACGTTTCGAGAAGCTGTTCCCAGGCCCGCAGTGCCTCACGACGCTGACGATCGCAGCCGACGCGAAGTCGGTTCGCTTCGACGTCGAGGCGCCGGGCAAGCTCACGCGCACGAGCGCGATGGGCAAGAAGCTCGGCGCGATCGCTGCGATCAACGGCGGGTTCTTCGAGCCGGATGCGAGCCCGCGCGGCCTCTTGAAGCTCGACGGCAAGCTCGCGAGCCCGGCGAAGAAAGACCAAGGCAGCGTCGGCGTCGACGAGAAGGGCCGCATCGCGCTCGAGAAGCGCTCCGAAGGCGATTGGCCGCAGATGCGCGAAGCGCTCGGCGCCGGCGTCGTGCTCGTCGAAGGCGGCAAGGTCGTCGACCACGGCAAGCGTCAGCGTTCGATCCGCCATCCGCGCTCCGCCATCGGCACGAAGAAGGACGGCACGCTCGTGCTGCTCGCGATCGACGGCCGCGCCAAGGAAGCCGCGGGCACGAGCTACGAGGAGACTGCGACGATCCTCGTCGCGCTCGGTTGCGACTTCGCGATCAACCTCGACGGCGGCGGCAGCACGACGTTGTGGACCGCAGGACAGGGCGTCTGCAACTTCCCGTGCGACAACAAGACGTTCGACCACGCAGGCGAGCGCGCCGTCGCGAACGCGCTGCTGCTGTTCGCGACCCCGGTCGTGGAGGTCGACGACGACGAAGCCCAGCTCTTCGGCAGCGGTTTCGCGCAGCGCACGGACGGCAAAGGCCTGCGCGGCGCGGACTGCACGGTGTGGACGAGCGAAGGCGAATCTGCGCCGCCGATGGCCGTGTTCGTGGCGAGGCTTCCGCGCGCGGGCAAGTGGACTGCGCATGTCTGGCTGCCCGAAATCCCCGAGTCCAAGCTCGCGTTCCGCGCCGCGGCCGCAGTCGGCGGGGAATTGCCGCGACTCGACGGCGCGCCAATCACAGGCAAGCCAGGCACATGGGTGGAGATCGGTGTCGTGGAGACCAAGGAAGAGCAACGCGCGACGATCACGATCGCCCCGGCGCGCGGGATGCCGTTCGTCGCGGACGCGGTGAAGTTCGTCGCCGTCGAGTGATCGCGATTCGATTCGCACGACCATCCACGCCGCGATTGCCGCGCGCCGCGCGCGCCCCCATCATCCGCGGCACGTGACCGCACTCTCCGACTTCCTCGCGCGCATGTCCGCGAGCCTCGACGACGACTCGTTCGTCCGCCTCTCCTTGACCTCGCCGACCGAACGCGCAGCGCCGCTGCAGCGCATCCTCGGCAAACTCGCGGAAGTGAAGGGCGTGCGTTGCGTGTCGTTCACGCTGCGCGAAGAACGCCGCGACACGCAGAAGAACCTGCCGTTCGCCGAGGCCATCCGCTTCGTGAAGGAGCAGCTGTCGGGCTCGTTCTGCGCCGCGATGTGCGCGACGACGAACGCGGACTGGCAGCTACAGGACTGCGCGGCAGACGGCGGCAAGCTGATCCGCCACAAGGCGAGCACGAACGTCGCGCCGAAGCGCGCGCACGACGACGAGAGGCCGACGTTCCTCGGCGCCAAGGCGCAACCTTGGCTGCAAGCGCTCGCGCTCGTCGACGAGCACGGCAGGCCGCGCAGCAAGCTCGCGGACAAGCTCGCGCAGATCGATCGCTACACCGAGATCCTGTCGCACCTCGCCGACGACTGCGGCTGGCGCAATGCGCCGACGGAAGCGGCTCCGCTGCGCATCGTCGACGTCGGCTGCGGCAAGGGACACCTCGCGTTCGCGGCGTGGCACCTCGCCAAGAACGTGCTCGGACGCAACGTCGAGGCCATCGGCGTCGAGGTGCGGCCCGACCTCGTCGAGAAGGCCAACGAGCTGGCGCGCAGCGCGCAGTGCGACGGCCTCTCGTTCGTGCGCGGCGACATCGACTCCGCGCCGTTGCCGCAGGTCGACGCGCTCGTGGCGCTGCACGCATGCAACACGGCGACCGACCACGCCATCCGCCGCGGCGTCGAACTCGGCGCGCAACTGATCGTCGTCGCGCCCTGCTGCCACCAGGAAGCGCGCCCGCAACTCGCCGCGCCGGAGCCGATCGCATTCGCGCTGCGGCACGGGCTGTTCGCGGAGCGCATGGCCGAATGGGCCACCGACGCGCTGCGCGCGCTCGTGCTCGAATGGGCCGGCTACAAGGTCAAGGCCGTCGAGTTCGTCAGCACGGAGCACACCGGCAAGAACCTCATGCTCGCCGCCGTGCGCGGCAAGCCGCTGTCCGACGCCGAACGAGCCGAACGCCGCGCGCGCGTCGATGCGTTCCGTTCGTTCTTCGCGATCGAGCGCAGCGCGCTGGACGCGCTGCTCGGCTCGCGCGGCTGACCCATGCGGCGCCTCGCGGGTCGGTGACGCCCCCGTCGGACTCAGGACCCCGGCTGTAATCAGGACCCCGGCTGTAATCAGGGCCACACAAGCTCCGCACCCTGGGACCCATCCGCCACGGCGACGGCGGCACCGGATCACCTTGCCAATCATCCCGACTCGCCGGCAGCCCATTCGCCGCGCAGTCAAAGAAACTCGGCTTACCGCAAACGAACGCCCCCGCCGCCCCATGCCCGCGAACGCGGCCTTCGACCGAGCCCCTCGCCCCAGCTCTCCCCAAGCTCCTCCACGCCGCAACTCCTTCTGCCCAAGGCGCGCGCGTGCCGCGCCCCACCCGTTCGTGTAGAACAATCCACCCTTCCGAGCCCGCGAATGCACACGAGCGCTCCGTCCCATCGCACTCCCGCGACGCCCGCCCAGCTGGCCGTCGTCGACGCCGTCGTCGCAGAACGGAGGCACCTCCCCGGGGCGCTGCTCCCGATCCTCCATGGGATCCAGGAGCAACTCGGCTTCGTCCCGACGGACGGCCTCGACCGCATCGCGAACGGGCTCAACCTGTCGCGCGCCGAAGTGCACGGCGTCCTGACCTTCTACCACGACTTCCGCACGTCCCCGCCCGGCGCCACGGTGGTCAAGCTGTGCCGCGCCGAGGCCTGCCAGGCGACCGGCTGCCGCTCGCTCGAAGCGCACCTGAAGGACCGCCACGGCCTGTCAATGGGCAGCACGTCCGCCGACGGCGCGGTGACGCTCGAGCCGGTCTACTGCCTCGGCAACTGCGCGCTCGGGCCGTCGGCGCTCGTCGACGGCCAGCTGCACGCGCGGCTGTCGCCCAAGAAGATCGATTCGATCGTCGCAGCCGCGAAGCAGAAGAAGTCCGGAGGCCGCGCATGACCGTCACCGTCTACGTGCCGCGCGACAGCGCTGCGCTCTCGGTCGGCGCCGACGAAGTCGCGGCGGCGATCGCCGCGACGGCGAAGCAACGCGGCGAAGCCGTGCGCATCGTGCGCAACGGCTCGCGCGGCATGCTGTGGCTCGAGCCGCTCGTCGAGGTCGAGACGAACGAAGGCCGCATCGCCTACGGCCCCGTCAACGACGGCGACGTCGCGTCGCTGTTCGACGCGGGCTTCCTGCGCGGCGGCGCGCACGCGCTGCGCCACGGCAAGACCGAAGCGATCCCCTACTTCAGTAAGCAGAAGCGCCTCACGTTCGCGCGCGTCGGCATCACCGATCCGCTCGACGAGGCGAGCTACGTCGCGCACGGCGGCACGGCGGGCCTGAAGAAGGCGCTCGCGATGCAGCCGATGCAGATCGTCGACGAAGTCATCGCGTCGGGCCTTCGCGGCCGCGGCGGCGCAGGCTTCCCCGCCGGCATCAAGTGGAAGACCACGCTGCAGGCGCAAGCGGACCAGAAGTACATCGCGTGCAACGCCGACGAAGGCGACTCGGGCACGTTCAGCGACCGCATGCTGATGGAGGGCGATCCCTACGCGCTGCTCGAAGGCATGGCGATCGCCGGCCTCGCGGTCGGCGCGACGCAGGGCTACGTCTACCTGCGCTCCGAGTATCCGCACGCGCGCGTCGTGCTCGAGGAAGCGATCGTCCGCGCGACGAAGAAGGGCTGGCTCGGCGAGCGCTTGCTCCGCACGGACAAGGCCTTCGTCGTGCACCTTCGCATCGGCGCCGGCGCCTACATCTGCGGCGAAGAGACCGCGATGCTCGAGAGCCTCGAAGGCAAGCGCGGCGTCGTGCGCGCGAAGCCGCCGCTGCCCGCGATCCAAGGACTCTTCGGCAAGCCCACCGTCGTCAACAACGTGATGACGCTTGGCAGCGTGCCGTGGATCCTGCAGCACGGCGGCGCGGCCTACGCGGCGCACGGCGTGGGCCGCAGCAAGGGCACGTTGCCGTTCCAGCTCGCGGGCAACATCAAGCACGGCGGCCTCGTCGAGGTCCCGTTCGGCTGCACGTTGCACGAGCTGCTGCACGACTTCGGCGGCGGCACGATCAGCGGCCGGCCGATCCGCGCCGTGCAAGTCGGCGGCCCCCTCGGCGCGTATCTGCCAGCGAACAAGTTCTCCGCGCCGCTCGACTACGAGGCGTTCGCGAAGGAAGGCGGCATGGTCGGCCACGGCGGCATCGTCGTGTTCGACGACACGGTCGACATGCTCGAACAGGCTCGCTACGCGTTCGAGTTCTGCGCGATCGAATCGTGCGGCAAGTGCACGCCGTGCCGCATCGGCAGCACGCGCGGCAAGGAGGTCGTCGACAAGATCGCGGCGGGCGACCGCCGTGCGCAGAACGAAGCCTTGTTGCGCGACCTCTGCGACACCATGACCAACGCCTCGTTGTGCGCGATGGGCGGCCTCACGCCGATGCCCGTGATGTCCGCGCTGCAGCACTTCTCCGAAGACTTCCAGAAGGCCTGAACGATGTACTCCAACAAGGTTCTGGACCACGGCACGCCCGCCCGCGAGGCGACGACGACGGTGACGGTCACGATCGACGGCAAGGCCGTCCACGTGCCCGCAGGGACTTCGGTCATGCGCGCCGCCGTCGACGCGGGCGTCAAGATCCCCAAGCTCTGCGCGACCGACTCGCTCGAAGCGTTCGGCAGCTGCCGCCTCTGCGTCGTCGAGGTCGAAGGCCGCCGCGGCTACCCCGCGTCGTGCACGACGCCGTGCGAGCCGGGCATGAAGGTCACGACGCAGAGCAAGAAGCTCGCGGACCTGCGACGCGGCGTGATGGAGCTCTACATCAGCGACCACCCGCTCGACTGCCTCACGTGCCCCACCAACGGCAATTGCGAGCTGCAGGACATGGCCGGCGTCGTCGGCCTGCGCGAAGTGCGCTACGGCTACGACGGCGAGAACCACCTCGACGCGAAGAAGGACGAGTCCAACCCCTACTTCACGTTCGACGCGAGCAAGTGCATCGTCTGCTCGCGCTGCGTGCGCGCGTGCGAGGAGATCCAGGGCACGTTCGCGCTGACCGTGCAGGGCCGCGGCTTCGACAGCAAGATCGCGCCGGGCCCGACGGACTTCTTGTCGAGCGAGTGCGTCTCGTGCGGTGCCTGCGTGCAGGCGTGCCCCACCGCGACGCTGTCGGAGAAGTCGATCATCGAACAAGGCCAGCCCGACCACGCCGTCGTCACGACGTGCGCGTACTGCGGCGTCGGCTGCTCGTTCCGCGCCGAGATGAAGGGCAGCGAAGTCGTCCGCATGGTGCCCAACAAGGACGGCCAGGCGAACCACGGCCACAGCTGCGTGAAGGGCCGCTTCGCGTGGGGCTATGCGACGCACAAGGACCGGCTGAAGAAGCCGATGATCCGCAAGAAGATCACCGACCCGTGGCGCGAGGTCAGCTGGCAGGAGGCGTTCGACTACGCCGCCGGCGAGATCCGCCGCATCCAGAAGGCCTACGGCAAGGACTCGGTCGGCGGCATCACGAGCTCGCGCTGCACCAACGAGGAGACGTTCCTCGTGCAGAAGCTCGTGCGCGCTGCGTTCGGCACCAACAACGTCGACACCTGCGCGCGCGTGTGCCACTCGCCGACGGGCTATGGCCTGAAGCAGACGCTAGGCGAGTCCGCGGGCACGCAGGACTTCGACAGCGTCGACCACACCGACTGCGTCATCGTCATCGGCGCCAACCCGACCGACGGCCACCCGGTGTTCGCGTCGCGCATGAAGCGTCGTCTACGCGGCACGGCGACGGAAGAAGGCGCCGGACTCATCGTCATCGACCCGCGCCGCATCGACCTCGTGCGCACGCCGCACGTCGAGGCGGACTTCCACCTGCAGCTCAAGCCCGGCACGAACGTCGCGGTGCTCAACGCGCTCGCGCACGTCGTCGTCACCGAAGGGCTCGCCAAGGAGGACTACGTCGCGCAACGCTGCGACCTCGGCGAGTACGCCAAGTGGAAGCAGTTCATCCAGCGGCCCGAGAACTCGCCCGAGGCGCTAGAGAGCGAGACCGGCGTGCCCGCGGCGCACATCCGCGGCGCAGCGCGCCTGTTCGCAAGCGCGCCCAACGCGGCGATCTACTACGGCCTCGGCGTCACCGAGCACAGCCAAGGCAGCACGACCGTGATGGCGATCGCGAACCTCGCGATGGTCACCGGCAACATCGGCCGCAAGGGCGTCGGCGTGAACCCGCTGCGCGGCCAGAACAACGTGCAAGGCAGCTGCGATATGGGCTCGTTCCCGCACGAGCTGCCGGGCTACCGCCACGTCAGCGACGCCGCGACGCGCGCCTTGTTCGAAGCCGCGTGGGGCCGCCCGATCAGCGACGAGCCGGGCCTGCGCATCCCCAACATGTTCGACGCCGCGATCGACGGGTCGTTCAAGGCGCTCTACGTGCAGGGCGAGGACATCGCGCAGTCGGACCCCGACACGCAGCACGTGCAGAAGGCCCTCGAGTCGCTCGAGTGCCTGATCGTCCAAGACATCTTCCTCAACGAGACCGCCAAGTACGCGCACGTGCTGCTGCCGGGCAGCTCGTTCTTGGAGAAGGACGGCACGTTCACCAACGCCGAGCGCCGCATCAGCCGTGTGCGCAAGGTCATGCCGCCGCTCGCGGGACTCGCCGATTGGGAAGCCACCGTCGGCCTCGCCAAGGCGCTCGGCTACGAGATGCGCTACGACCACCCGAGCGAGATCATGGACGAGATCGCGCGGCTCACGCCGACGTTCACCGGCGTCAGCTACGAGAAGCTCGACCGCCTCGGCTCGATCCAGTGGCCGTGCAACGACAAGGCGCCCGAAGGCACGCCGATCATGCACGAGGACCAGTTCGTGCGCGGCAAGGGCAAGTTCTTCGTCACGCAGTACGTCGCGACGCCAGAACGCACGACGCGCAAGTTCCCGCTCATCCTGACGACTGGCCGCATCCTGTCGCAATACAACGTCGGCGCGCAGACGCGCCGCACCGAGAACACCGTCTGGCACGAGAAGGACGTCCTCGAAATCCATCCGTTCGACGCCGAACAACGCGGCATCAAGGACGGCGAGATGGTGTCGCTGCAGAGCCGCAAGGGCGAGACCACGCTGCGCGCCGTCGTCACCGAACGCATGCAGCCCGGCGTCGTCTACACCACGTTCCACCACCCCGAGTCGGGCGTGAACGTCGTCACGACCGAGAACAGCGACTGGGCGACCAATTGTCCTGAGTACAAGGTCACTGCCGTCCAGGTCGTCGCGCACGCGAAGAAGTCCGAGTGGCAGCGCGAGTATGAGCAGTTCTCCGAAGCGCAGGAGAACGCCGTGCCCGACTCCGCGGTCCGCGGGGAGGCCCGCTGATGGACGGCAAGAAGCTCGTGACGATGGCGAACCAGATCGCCGCGTTCTTTGCTGCCGAGCCGGATCGCCAAGCCGCGGTGGAAGGCGTGGCGTCGCATCTCAAGCGGTTCTGGGAGCCGCGGATGCGCAGGGAGATCCTCGCGATGGTCGAACGTGGCGAGGTCGCGGGGATGGATGGGTTGGTGGTTGAAGCGTTGAAGGGAAGAAGGGCGGAGTTGATGCCGAAGGGGTGAGAAGAACAGACGGAGCCCCTCCACCACAAGCGAGGCCGTGTCGACGAAGTGCGGGGAACAAAGGCGTGACTCGAATGGACCACGAGGCACTGCTCGCACTGGAAGCCAAACGCACGGCCCTATGCCTCGTTCAGCGAGCAAATTCACCAAGTCGGTGATGCGATAAGTTCCTCTGACATGACCGTAACTGCATTACCATCGGGACCTCGGGACGAAACGCCTTGAGAAACCTCCGGAACAAACCTCATCACCTGCCTACGTAGCGGCGACCAGGAGTCGGTCGGCCGCGAACTCGCAGTTTCCGAAGTAGCAAATGATGCCGCACTCGAGGGCCTATAGAGCGCGGGCCCGCCATGGACCGACTCCCAGATGCCACGAGTGATCGCGACTTGGGCAAACTGCGAATGGGCCTTTCTCATCGACGCAAGTCGCCTCAAAGCCCGCACGCGCTAGAGCGCGGGACTGGGCATACGTCATCAGCACACGCATTTGAGACACCCCATGTTTGCAAGCATAGGCGAACCGGAATGTGGGCAAGACATTCTCAAGGACTCGACCAGTCATGCCGGCCACAATCCACGAGAGCGTGCGACGAATCCCAACACTTCACCACAACCCCTAAGGTCGACTACCGAACACCCAATGAAGCCCATTAGAAGTAGCGAAGCCGGCAGCATTCTGCGTCGGCGCAGGAGCCCAGCCCTGCAGAAACAAGGACGCCCCTAAAAATTCTCTATTATTCGGAATTGGAATACTCAAGTCCGGCACACCCGAGGAGTTGATACCCATCAGCCATGCTGAGTAGAGGTCGGCGGAACCCCAAATCCTGCAACCCGGCATCCCTAAACCATCGAGCGGCAACGGCAACGGGAACCCAGCGTGCCAGTCCTTATTCGAACCTATCGCCAAGAATGCAACCCCAAGTGCCGAGTTGACAACTTCTACTCTAGCTGAGGCCCCAACAATGGGAGGCGCGGAGGGGTCCTGAACAAGATTTAACGCAGACGACCCGCACCCAAATCCATAAGGCACTACATCCGCCTCGAACCCAAGCGCCCAGACTTCCTTTACCCCACTCAGCATCAGCGTCACACGCGCTCGATCTGAATGCACCATGATATGCCTGTAGCGAGCACCTGGATCTCCACCCAGCGACAAACTCGATGACGACTGCCCGGAAACCCGCCAAGCATCCGCCAGCGGACCATTATTGGAATTATACATTTGATAAAATCCTCCATGCACTAGGATTGAATTAGCATCGGAGTTGAATGCTGCTGCATGCCAATACCGACCGGTAACACTGACGGCTCCTTGCCAGGAAACCCCGTCCCACCACCAGCTATCATTCAAAGTGGGGTAGAACGCATTATTATTTGTGCCGCATGAAAGCCACATCTTGCCGGAGCTTCCATCGAAGGCCATTACGTGACCATGCCTAGCCGGCGGAGCACTGCCGACGCCCCCCCTGTTGCTCCAAGCCGACCCACTCCACTCCCATACATCACCACTCACTGCCCCCGTGTTAGTATCGTAGCCTCCCGTCAAGACAGCCACATCACGAATAGGATCATAGCAGAAAGCATGACCGTGTCGAACGACAGGCGAAGAGGGCGCCGCCAGCGCCGTCCATGACGCGCCATCCCAAGCATGAAGACTTGTCCCGGCAAACAACAAAGTCTGCCCCGAGCCAGCGTGGTAGCACATACCCTGAGGCGATGTCGAATGCGGGGAATTCGGGCTGATGCGTGACCAGGCACCACCGCTCCACTCCCAAGTTCCTTGCCCAGAAGCGCCGACAGCTACCACGACCCCCCGAGCCGCGTCATAGCAAGCACTGCTCAGCAAAGCGTCTGGATAGGTGTAGCTCGCCGCACTCCAGACCGCACCTTGCCTAATTAGCAGATCACCTTTGTCTGCGACATCCGGCTGATACGCCAATGCACCTCCAAAAACGACAGCTTGGCCGCTAGACCAATGCGTCGACATGGCGTGCTCAACCCGCACACTGGGCACTTGCGTGGAGCCTGGCTGCCAGCCTGCGCCATCCCACAACCACTCTTCGCTGTATTGAGACGAGCCGCCATCGCCAATCATGACTATTTTCCCGGCCACCGCATCATATGCCATGGCATGGCCAGACCGCGGACCTGGAATCTGCATCGAGAACCGCGGAACCCAAAAAGCGCCGTCCCACTCCCATGTATCACCCAAACCGCCACCCGATGCACCCTTTCCGCCATACAGCACTACCTTGCTACTCGATGGATGATAGGCCATGGCATGCTCCTTACGGGCAACCGGACCACTCACCGCCAAGGCGGACCAGATGCTACCATTCCATTCCCACGTATCACTCAATGCACTGGATTGCCCCTGCCCTCCGAACATCACAACGACTTGCCGTGTCGCGTCATAAGCCATTGCATGACTAGATCGCCGACTCGGCCCCCCCGTGGCAACCACCATCCAAGACGCGCCATCCCAGCGCCAAGTGTCTCCATTTACAGGAAGTCCGCTTGAATCACGGCCCCCAAACAAAAGCACGACACCGCGTGCCGCGTCAAACACTGCCGCATGGTCCCTTCGCGCTGACGGCCCCGGAACTCTGACTTGTGACCAGGAGGCCCCATCCCATAACCAAGTATCACCCCAAACGCTGTTCAGGCCATTACCTCCGAACAGCAAGGCGTTTCCATGAAGAGTGTCGGAGGTAAACGAGTGCCCGGAACGCACGGAAAGCAACTGCTTCCATGCCAGCTGCCCCCTAGCAGGTATCATGAAGGCAACCAGCATCAAGCACCGCGACAGGACACTCAGCAAACCAATCGAATTCAGCAGCATGACGACCTCCTCTTCTCTGCGTTGGCAAGCAGTCTAGGACTCAACTTGTGCGAGCTTAGGGAGTCCTTGCCTTGAGTCAAATGCGCTGCGCCGCACTGGCGTGCACTGGGCTCTCGTGCCTTATGCCCACCCTCGCCCAATCCCCACCCGCGCGCCCGTTCCTCGGCCGCGAGCCCGCCCACACCATGCACTGGATGGGCGCAGGCTGGCTCATGCGCGCGACGCGCGAGGACGAGGAGAACGGCCAACTACTGCGCCGCTGGCTCGCGATTCAACCCGCGCAATCTGTCTGCGACCTCGGTTGCGGCAATGGCTACCACACGATCCCGATTGCGCGCGCGGTCGGCGACAAGGGCACGGTCTACGCGGTCGACATCCAGCCCGAGATGCTCGAGTTGCTCGCGTCTCGCACGGAGAAGGAAGGGCTCGGCAACGTGCGCTTCGTCGAGGCGACCGAGGACGATCCCAAGCTGCCCCCCGATTCGTGCGACCTCGTGCTGCTCGTCGACGTCTACCACGAACTCAGCGACCCCGCCGCGGTGATGCAGCGCGTGCGCAACGCGCTGCGCAAGGACGGGCGCTGCGTGCTCGTCGAATTCCGCGCCGACGACCCGCGCGTGCCGATCAAACCCGAACACACGATGCACAAGGCGCAAGTGGTCCGCGAGATGGCGGAGCACGGATTCTTGCGCGTCGAGGACTACGACGAACTGCCGTGGCAGCACGCGATGGCCTTCACCGCGGCTGCGCGCACCTCGGACGGCGCGACGACGCTCGACCCGCGCCATGCGCAACGCGAGTTCGCCGGCGCGTTCGTGACGGCGGCGAGCGTCGAAGAGGCAAACGACTTGCGCGCGTTCCTCGGCAGCGGCGTCGACGAAAACGGAATCCCCCGCGTGTCGGCGAATGCGCCGGTCGAGCTGCGGGCTGGCGAAGGCGATTCGTTGGTCGCGAGCATCGACGGCACGTTCGACGCCGCATTCGACGTGGGCCTCCGACGCGACGCGCAAGGCAGGCTGTTCGTCACCGCGTGCGCGCCGCGCATCGCCACGACGCGGCCACACGGCAGCAAGCGCGCGTTCTACGCGATGCACACGGGCACGGGCGGCGGCCCGACCGATGCACAGGCCACCCTCGTGAAAGAACTCGGCTACGACGGCCTCGCGTATTCGATCGAAGACCTCGCGGCCGCGCGCGATTCGTGCGAACGCAGCGGCCTCGATGCGATCTCGGGCTATGCGGTCCTCGACCTCGCAACGACGCGCGGCGATGCCACGGCGTTCGACAACGCGCTCGCGCCCATCCGCGCCGCAATGCGCGCGTTGCAAGGCGGCCCGGGTCAACTCTGGCTCGCGCTGCAGCACAGCAAGGTCCCACTGCGCGCAACCGACGGCGACGTCGACGCGGAACACGCGTTACGCACGCTGCTGCACGAGGCCGAGGCGACCGGCATCGAGATCGCGCTGTATCCCCACTTCGACTACTGGCTCGAGACGCACGACGACGCGCTGCGACTGTGCGAACGGCTCGCGCACCGGCGCCTTGGCATGTGCTTCAACCTCTGCCACTTCCTCTACACGAGCGACGCGACGGACCCTTCGCCTGCGTTGCGCAGTTGCAAAGAACGACTCTTCGCCGTCACGCTGAACGGCGCCGATGCCAAGGGCACGCGCCTGGACCAGTTGATCCAGCCGCTCGGCAACGGCGACCTCGACCTCCGCGCGCTGCTCGCAACGCTCGACGAGATCGCGTTCGACGGACCGGTCGCACTGCAGGGCTTCGGCCTGCAGGGCAGCGCGCGCGACAACCTGCGCGCATCGATGGCGGCGTGGCGCGCACTGCACACGAAGTGAACCACGCCCCCGCGGTGGACATCGGCATCGCAACCGCGTGCGATGCGCAGATGCCGAGCCTCCGCTCCATCGCGCTCCTCCTCGCCTCCTTCGCCGTTGCGTGCACCTCGACTCCGCTCGCGCGCGAAGCAACCGCCGACGAACTCGCCATCCGCGCGATTGCGCTCGACGTCTACACGATCGTCTCCGGCGACAAGGGCCAGGCCCGCGACTGGGATCGGTTGCGCAAGCACTTCGTCGAAGGCGGGGCGATGCACGTTTCGATGCAACGCGGCGCACAGACGGCAGCAGCCAAGTTTGACGTCGAACAGTTCATCGCGATGGCATCGCAGAACTCGCAGCAACAGGCCTTCCACGAGGCGCCGCTCGTGACGCACGTCGAGGCGTTCGCCGGCGTCGGCTACGCGTGGAGCAGCTACACCGCGCGCAACCAGAAGGACGGCGAACCGTTCGCACGCGGCGTCAACTGCTTCACGTTCGTGAAGACCAGGGACGGATGGCGCATCACGACGATCGCGTGGAGCGAGGAGAACGCACGCGACAAGCTGCCGACGCACATGCTGCCTCAAGCAAACTGAACCGACGCGAATCAGCGGACCGGTGACGCGGTGGCGCGTGTTCCATAGAGCCGGACCTCGAGGACCTTGCCCTAGGTCGGATGGAATCCGACGCCGGTCCACAGCGGCTGCTGCAACGCCGGGCCAGCGTCGCAATCGCACCACGCGACGGCCCCAGACGCACGACGTCGCCACCCACGTCCAGCGCGTGAATGCGGGCCTCCATTCGCTGATCGCCGAGGCGAACGCACCATCCGACCCATCTCGGCGTTCGCGCTCCGAAGCGGTTCCAGGTGCGCCCGTTCGACTGCTGCTGCGCATCCGAGCGCGAGCGCGAAACCGGACCACCATGCGCCCGCCATGAGCATGCGACGGCGGGGAGATTGCGTGACATCCAGTTCGCCCATGTCGAACGAGGACTGCAAACGCCGACAGTCGACCGGCGGATGCACATGTGTGCGGACGCTCGGGATCCCTTCTGCGCGGAGCGCTTCGCCTCGAGGCGAATTCGCGGATCGCGAGCCTTCTTGGCTGCAGTGGCCGCATTCGAAAGGGCCCACCGTCCTCAGCCTCGACAGCGTCCGCGCCCTGCCGACGGAAGCCTCATGGCCTTGCCGGCAGTCCTTCGCGCAGCGTCAGGCGCGTCGGGCCAACAAAGCCCCGATCCACCAGCCGACCGGTGCGATCAGCGACGAGACCGCGCCGAACGCCATGCCGATCGGCCACAGGTTGCCGGCACCGCCGCCTGACGCGAAGAACACAAAGAGCTGCTGGCCCACGACCAGGCCGCACCACAATGGAAGCGGTCGCGTGCGCCTGACGAACGCAGCGACGAAGCCGCCGAGCAACAGTGCGACCGGGTAGTAGCCCGGACGACCGTCCCAAGGCTCGACGTGCCCGGCGATCGGCAACGACAACGCGAAGATCGCAAATCCCCACGCAGCGCCGAAGACAAGTCCGGGCCACGCGGATGCGCGCGGCGACGGAGCACCCTGCTCTGTGGTCTCGTTCATGGCCGGACGCTAGTTCCTCACCGTCGCCGTGCCGTCGAAGTAGGCCTGGTACTTCGGCCAGCTCCACACCGCGATGTCGCGGCCGACCTTCAATCCCACGTCGTTGTCGATCGGGATGTGGTAGCCGCCCATCGCGCGCGACACGGCAGCCATGTCCGCGGTGGCCGAGAACGTCGGCAGGTCGAGCATCACATAGTCGCCGGCGACGTTCTCGGTGAGTTCGCAGTGGCGACGCCGTTCTGCGTAGCCGTAGACGTCGCTGCCCGTGAACAGCTCGAGCATCTTGCTGCACGCGCCGCTGACGGTCGCGTGGCCGCTCGTGTAGCCGGGGAACGGCGGCGTGATGAACGACTCGGGCGAGTAGGGCCGCCATTCCTCGGCGGGCATCTGCTTCGTGCCGCCGTCGACGCCGGCCCAGCCGGTGATCGTCTGGCCCGCGTAGTAGTGGCGGATCAGCGTCCACGGTCGCGAGCTGTCGTAGACGCGCTTCGTCTCCCAGCACGAGATGAACGCGTCCATCGCGACGTTGGCGACCGCGAAGTAGAGCTTCACATCACGGTCGAGGTCGTGCTTGTCGCGCCGCGACACGTCTTGCGCGAAGCGCAGCCAGTGCCCGCTCTGGCCCGTCGAACGAGGTCCATCGCGCATGAACTCGACGATCGCCTTCTGCTCGTGCGTCAGCGAGTTGTTGTAGGCCAGCACCTGCGCCGTCTGTTCGCGCAGCAGCTTGTCGTCGGTCTTCGTCGTCGGCGGCGGGGCGGGGCGGAACTGGTCCGCGCGCTCCATCGCAAACGGCTTCACGTTGCCCCAGTGCGGCGTGAGGAAGCCAGGCGTCGCCTTCCGGCCGTCGGCGAACGTGAACTCGATCGGCTGCCATCGATCCGGGTCCACGATGCGATCCGGCGGGTTCACCGGCACATAGCCACTCGTGTCGCCGTAGGGAGTGCCGTTGCCGCCTTGCTCGTCGCCGAACTGGTTGCTGCCGTCACGGCGGCGATACGCGATCACCGCATTGGCGGCGCGGATGCCGACGCCCATCGGCGTCGCGACGTCGTCGCTCTCGACGTCGGGGTCGTAGCCGAATGCGCGCATGCGTTCGTCGAGGAACCTGCGCGACTCGGGATAGCAGAAGCGCAGCGAGTGCAACGACGCGTAGCTGATCGCCGTCTGCTTGTTCAGCAGCGTGCGCTCGCCCTCGGGCCGACGCAGCGCGGAGCCGAGACGCGAGCCGACGGCCCTGTCGTCGTATGCGGCCCACGCGTCGAACATCGCAGTCGCCCAGATCGCGAGCGTGCGCGAGACGACGGTCGGGCGCGCCGACGTCATGTCGACGTTGCGCGCGGTCGCCTCCTCGGCGACGTCGAGCCACGCGTAGGCGAGGCTGACGTCCTGCTTCTCCGTCGCCTCGAGGAATCGATGCAGCGGCTTCTGCGCGGGCGGCGAACCGCAACCGAGCACGAGGACGAACGCGAGCGCAGACGCCAACAGCCCGAGGGCGGACTGCGAGGCTCGAGCAAACCGTGGACCCATGGAGCGCAGACCATACCTCGCGCGCGAGCGCCGTCGCCTGCGCAAAGCTGCCCGGTCCGCGGCCCCGCGCTCAACCGCGGACGACGAACTCCTCGGCGATCATCAGGACGGCGGCGAGCGCCTTGCAGACGCGCAGGTCGGCGTCGTTCGCTCCGCTGTGCGAATGCGACAGCCCGTCTCGCTCGAGCGCGAGGAACGCAGCCAGGTCCCGCATCTCCTCGCGATGCGGCGCGCGCGCGAAGCACAGCGAGACCATGCGCGCGGCACGCTCGCTGTCGGAAGCGGCTGGCAACTCGCGCAGCACGCGACGCGCCAGCGCTTCCTGGCACTCGACGAACTGCGGGTCGTTCCACAATGCGAGCGCCTGCAACGGCGTGTTCGTGGCCGTGCGGCGCACGACGCAGAACTCACGACTCGGCGCATCGAACGTGGTCATCGTCGGATGCGGGCTGGTGCGCCGCCACAACGTGTAGAGCGACCGACGATGGCGGTCCTCGCCACGGCTCGTGACCCATCGCTCGCCGCTGTAGATCTGGCCCCAGATGCCGTCGGGCTGTTCCGGCATCACGCTCGGGCCGCCGACCTTGCGCGACAGGATCCCCGACACGGACAGCGCCTGGTCGCGCAGCATCTCCGCCGACAGCCGCAACCGCGGGCTGCGCGAGCACAGCCGGTTCTGCGGATCGAGCGAACGCGATTCCGGCGCGGACTCCGCGCCCTGGCGATACGTCGCCGACAGCACGAGCGAACGCAGCAGCTTCCTCCACGACCAGCCGTCGCGGAGTTCGCATGCGAGCCAGTCGAGCAACTCCGGATGCGACGGCAGGTCGCCTTGCGCGCCGAAGTCCTCGCTCGTCGCGACGAGGCCCGTGCCGAACAACGCCTCCCACGCGCGGTTGGCCAGCACGCGCGCGGTGCGCGGGTTCTGCGGCGAACACAGCCAGCGCGCGAAGGCGAGGCGATTGCGCGGCCCCGCCGCGTCCATCGGCGGCCAGCACGCAGGAGTCGAAGGCTCCACGACGTCGCCGAGGTCCAGGAAGCTGCCGCGCTTGTGCACGCGCGTCGTGCGACGCGCATTCGCGGGCAGTTCCTCGAGGACCGGCACCGACGGCACGGGGATCCCCGCGAGCTCCGTGCGCAACGCATCGCGACGGGCGCGCAGCGACGCTGCCTCGGGCGACGCTGCGGCGAACGCGTCGGCGAGCGCGGCGTTGCTCGCTGCGTCTTCGGCGGCCAGCGCGGCCTCGGCCGCGGCGTCGAGGCGCGTTGCGCGCAGCTCGAAGCAGAAGCCGCCGGGTCCCGATCCGTTGAGCACGAACAGCAGCAGCTCGTGCTCGCCCGCCTCGAGCCGCACCTCGACGAGGTCGTCGCCACGCCGCGCCGCGCGGCTCGCCTTGTTGGCGTGAACGAGCGCGCCGTCGATCGAGGCGACGACCGCGTCGTCGCTGCCGATCGCGAGCACGGCCGTGCACGGCTCCTTGCACGTGATCGTGCGGCGCAGGAAGTGCGACGACCGTTCGCCCGGAAGCGGATGCACCGCGCCGTCTCCGAGTTCCCTGCGTTCGAGCCAACCGTTGCCGACGACGCCGGCGTCCGCGGAGGGCGGCGCGGCGAGCCCCTTCGCGCGCGCGAAGGCTGCGTCGAAATCCGGTTCTGCGAAGGGCCCCGCGACGCGCCACGGCGACAACACAGGCGTCGCGCGCGCAAACGCGGCGACGCGCGCGCGCTGTGCGTCGAGCCATACTGCACGCGGCAACGCGTCGAGCGAGCTTTGGATGTCGCGTAACTCGCCTTCGATCGCGGCCACGCGAGCCGCCTGCTCCGCGGTCGGCGCGCGCAGCACAGGCGCCTCGTCGGCGCGGTCGCGGTCGGCGGTCTGGTCGAAGATCGCGTAGAGCGAGAAGTACTCGCGGTGCGAGATCGCGTCGTACTTGTGGTCGTGGCACTGCGCGCAACCTGCTGTCGCGCCCATCCACGCCGACATCGTCGTGTTGACACGGTCGACGACGGCAGCGGCGCGGAACTCTTCGTCGTCCGTGCCGCCTTCGGTGTTCGTCATCGTGTTGCGGTGCATCGCAGTCGCGATGCGCTGCTCGACTGTCGCGTCCGGCAACAGGTCGCCCGCCAGCTGTTCGACGGTGAACTGGTCGAACGGCATGTCCTTCCTGAACGCGTCCACCACCCAATCGCGCCACCGCCACATCGACGGGCGCAAAGCGTCCTTCTCGTAGCCCTGCGAATCGGCGTAGCGCGCGAGGTCGAGCCACTGCTGCGCCTGCCGCTCCGCGTAGGCGACGCTCGCGAGCATGCGGTCGGCGGCGCGCTCGAAGGCGCCGAGTTCGCCATCGAGCTCGAATGCCCGCACGTCCTCGGGCGACGGCGGCAACCCCGTGAGGTCGAGCGACGCGCGGCGCAACCACGCTGCGCGCGACGCGGCGGGCGAAGGCCGCATGCCGCGCGCCTCGAGTCGGGCGAGCACGAACGCGTCGATCGCGTTCTGCGGCCACGATGCGTCGCGCAGTGTCGGGACCGCGGGTCGCACGATCGGCTGGTCGGACCACAGCGGCGGACGCGGCTTCTGTGCGCGCGCTTCGCCGACGAGGCATGCCGATACGACGATCGCCGCGAGCGCGAGAGAGACGCACGAGCGGGTTGTCGGGATCTCGCGCATCAGTCGAGGAGCAGTTCCTTGCCGAACACGATCGGCACGCCGAAGTTCGCGCCCGAGAAGTCGCGCAGCACCGCGTAGTTGACTGCGACCACTTCGCCGTCGGAGCCGATGACCGGGCCGCCCGAGCCGCCGTGCGTGGTCGGCGCGTCGTAGACGATCATGTGCTCCTGCACGTTGCCGATGCGGCCCTCGGTGATCAGCGGGCTGATGCGATCCGCCCCCGCGAGCTCGGCGATCACGTCCGCGAGGTCCGCGCCTTTCTCGCGCAGACGGTCGACCACTTCGCTGTCGGCCTTCGCGAGCAACGCCGCGATGCCGGTCGGATAGCCGACGACGATCGCGCGCGGATCCGCCATGTCGGCGAGCGGCCCTTCGTGCAACGGCAGCACGGGCACGCCTTGGACGAGTTCCGCGGGCAGACGGAACATCGCGACGTCGAGCTCGTCCTTGCGGCGGCGGATCGACTCGGGGTCGATCGTCGCGGGCGGCTTGCCGGGGAACGTCATCGTCAGATGCTCCCACGCGGGCTTGCCGCCGCGCTCGATCGCAGCCTGCATGTCGGGCACGTTCTCCCACGGCGTCACGACGTGGCGATTGGTGAGCACGCGGCCGTCGGCGCTCGCGAGGAACGCAGAACCGGTGAACTCGTGGCGCAGCTGCCGTCCGCGCAGGTCGCGCGCGACCTCGCCGTCGCTGCGCAGGATCACCGCGATGCCGTGCACGAGCCCGACGCCGCGCGACAGCTGCTTCTGCACCTTGGCGAACACGCCACTCGCGCGCTGCAATCGGTCGATCTCGGCCTGCTGCGTCGCGAGCAGCGAACGCATGCGATCGAGCTCCGCTGTCGTCACCTCGTCGGCGCGCGGCTTCCATTCGCGCGCTGGCGCGGCGCCGAGCCAACCCGCGAGCCACGACAGCGGCAACACGAGCGCGAGCACGAACAGCGGGAAGCCGACCTTGAGCCGCATCGTCGCCTGCGTGAACAGGTCGCGCGTGAAGCCGCTCGCAGCAGCGACGCGGCCGCTGTTCTGCTTCACGTCGCGCGCGTCCTTCAGCATCTTGCGCACCGGCTTGCAGACCGCGCCTTCGCTGGCGTAGGCGCGGAAGCGCGCGCGCGGGCCGTCGATGCCCCACTCGATGAGATCGTCGTCGTGCAGCGTGATCGCCTCGACTTCCTCGCGGTTCACGAAGATGCGCCCGTCGATGCGCCGCAGCACGAACGAGCAGTCCTCCTCGTGCCACTCCAGCACCGCGTGCAGCGGCGCGACGGCCTCGTGCTCGAGCCGCAACTCGGCCGACTCGGCGGACCCGACGACGAGCGCGGCGTCGTCGTAGGTCACGGTGCGACCTCGCAAGGGGCCCGACAGGTGCAGCAATTGCGGACGCATCGCGGCACCATATGCGCCGTGACGACCGCCACAACCCGCACGCCCGAAGTCCTCGTCGAAGTCGTCGCCGACTCCGTGGACGGCGCCCGCAAGGCAGAAGCCGCGGGCGCGAACCGCATCGAACTCTGCTGCGCCGTCGGCGAAGGCGGGCTCACGCCGAGCCTCGGCTTGCTTCGCGCCGTGCGCGCGGCGGTGAGGATCCCCGTGGTCGCGATGCTGCGGCCGCGGCGCGGCGACTTCCTCTACACGCAGGACGAGTTCTTCGTGATGCGCCAGGACCTCGACCTGCTGCTGCAGCACGGCGCCGACGGCATCGTCACAGGCTGCCTCTTGCCCGACGGATCCGTCGACTGCACGCGCATGGAAGCGATCGTCCGCGCCGCCGGCCGCGCGCCGGTCACCTTCCACCGCGCGTTCGACCTCGTGCGCGACCCGCAGCAGACGCTCGAGGAACTCATCGCGCTCAAGGTCGCGCGCGTGCTCACCTCGGGCCTCGCGGCGAACGCGTTGCTCGGCAAGGAGCGCATCCGCGCCACGCACCAACAGTCGCGCGGCCGCATCGCGGTGATCGCCGGCGCAGGCGTGCGCGCGAAGAACGTGGCGGAGATCGTCCGCGACACCGGCGTGCGCGAAGTGCACCTCTCGGCGAGCCGCTTCGTGCCGAGCGCGATGGCCTACGCCAACGCCGACGTCGCGATGGGCACGCTGCCCCAGGTCGCGGAGAACATGCTGCGCGACACGGACGCCGAAGAAGTGCGAGGCGTCGTCGCGGCAGTGCGCGGCGCGGCGACGCGCGGCTGACGCTGCGGGCGCGAGCAATCGCGCGATCGCGCAATCCGTCAGGGATCGAGGCAACTGCCAGTTCGCAGTGCTGCGGCGCGTTCGCTGCGATCCACGGCTTCATCGCTCGAGCACAACGAAGTCCGCGCCGCGCGACTTCGATCGCCGCAACCCTCGCTGCAGCGATGCAACCGCGCGCGGGGACATCGCACAGCCACGCAGTACTCGTCGTCGTTGCGACGCTCCACCACGCATCACGTGGCGGAGCGCTCGCGCAGCCTCAGCACTCCCAGCCGTCGCGCAGCGGCAGGTCCAGCAGGTCCTGCGCCATCGCGCTGCCTTCGCCCGACAACGCCATCCTCGCCGCGTCCCAACGCAGCGTCTTGCCGCGCGCGCCGCGGAACGCGACGTTCGCGAGCAGCACGGCCTCGGTGAGCGGCGCCGCATAGTCGAACGTGCAAGACGGCTGCGTGCGGTCCTTGCATGCGAGGATCCACTCGCGGTGATGGCCCGGCGACGGCGTGAGCGTCTGCTTCGGCGGCACGTAGCCGACGAACGACTCCTTCGGGCCGATCTCGTGCTTCACGTAGTCGCTGATGAGCCAGCCCTTGCTGCCGACGAACAGCACGCCGTTGCGCCACGAAGCGAGGCCGCGCTTCTCGAGCTCGTCCTTGGGCACGAGGTCGCCGCACGACCAGCGCAGGCGCACTTCCTTGCGGTTGCCGCGCGCGGGATAGACGTATTCGCACGCGAGGTCGCGCGGCGCGCCTTCGCTGTCGGGCTCGGGGCCGTCGGCGCGCAGTTCCACGGGCGCGTCGAGTTCGAGCGCCCAGAACGGCAGGTCCGTGAAGTGGCACGACATGTCCGCCGTCGTGCCGCCGCCGAACGCCCAGTAGCGACGCCAGCCCGCCGGGTGGTAGGCGGAGCTGTAGTCGCGCGCCTTCGCGGGGCCGAGCCACAGGTCCCATTCGACGTGCGCCGGCACGGGCTCGACCTTGGGCAGGCCTTTGCCGCTCCAATCCGTCGCGCCGACGAACACGTGCACGCGCTCGACGTCGCCGATCACGCCCGCGCGGATCGCCTCGACGACGCGGTGGTAGTTGGCGTTCGCGTGGATCTGCGTGCCCATCTGCGTCACCGCGCCGACCGACTTCGCGGCGACCTGCAGGCAACGCGCTTGCATGACGGTGTGCGTGAGCGGCTTCTCGCAATACACGTCGAGGCCGCGCGACAGCGCCATCATCGCGGCCGGGTAGTGCGTGTGGTCCGGCGTGCTGATCACGACGCCGTCGAGGCCAGGCAGCTCGAGCGCGCGGCGGAAGTCGACGAACTGCTCCGCGTCGGGGAACGCCTTGGCCGTCTTCACGAGCTGCTGCCGGTCGATGTCGCAGAGCGCGACGATGTCCTCGCCGCGCACGCCGTCGAGGTTGCCGGCACCGCGCCCGCCGACGCCGATGACCAGGAGCTTCAGCTTCTCGTCGTGGCGCTTCTTCTGGCGTGGAGCCCGGGTCGAACAGGACGGCAGCGCGAGCGCGGAGCCGGCGACGGCGGCGGCGCGCAGGAAGAAGCGGCGGGTGGAGTGCATGGGCCGAGATCTTGTCCTGCCTTCGCCGCGGCCTCCACCTGGAACCCCGCGCGCCGCCTAGCCATACTCGCCCCGATGAAGCAGAGCCTTCAGGACCGCTACGCCCCGAGGAACGCCTGCTTCGGCTGCGGCCCGAGCAACGAGAAGGGCCTGCGCATCAAGAGCTTCGTCGAGGGCGACGAGGTCGTCTGCACGTGGACGCCGGAGCCGCACCACGAGGCGTTCCCGGGCGTGCTGAACGGCGGCATCGTCGGCGCCCTGCTCGACTGCCACCTCAACTGGACCGCGGCCCACCACCTGATGCAGAAGTCCGGCGCCGCGACGCCACCGTGCACCGTGACCGCCGAATACGCGGTCAAGCTGCGCCGGCCGACGCCGACGAACGGACCGATCACGCTGCGGGCCAAGGTCACCGAATCGACGGAGGATCGGGCGAAGGTGACCGGGACCCTCGAGGCCGGTGGCAAGATCTGCGCGACGGGCGAAGGACTGTTCGTGGCCGTGAAGGAAGGCCACCCCGCGTTCCACCGCTGGTGACCGACGGCCGGGGCTGGCTCGATGGCCGTCCGCCCCCCGCTGCATGCTCCTCCGGCCCCTCCGTGGGGACAAACTGCCTTAGAACCGCCGAGCGCAGGACTTGTGACAAAAAATTCTGTCAACCTGGGTCCGGCGGGGTGTAGAGATGCGCACGGCCAGGGTCGCCGTGGGCCTCGCTTCTTCCTCCCGGGGGAGGCGGGTTTGGTTCGCCAAAACCCCTGAATATCTCTGCCTGTGTCCAGATGGTGAGGTCTGGGCATGGGGCGGCGATCCTGTCCGTTCTCCAAGCAGTTCGCGGCCTGACCGCCTCCCCCAGCGGCCTTTCGGAACGCGCGATCGAACGAGAGCTTGCGTCGATCTTTCGCCGCAACGCAGACCATCTCGCGGCCGGCGCTGGCGCGAGCCATTCGTTCCATCAGTAGGTGTCCCAGGGAGACTCGGCCGCCCTGCGCGCGGCTCCCCAGGAAGGCGAGCCATTCGTTCCATCAGTCCCCTCGAGTGCTGGCGGCTGCGCCGGGGAGACGGCAGCATCGCGCCGATGCGCACCGCCGAGCCAACCGCCCACCCCGCGCCCGACGTCGCCGCGATCCAGCGGGCCCACCGGCAGCTCCAGCCGTGGATCCGCGAGACGCCGGTCTGGCAGCTCGACGGCCACCGGGTGCGCGCCCTCGTGCCGGCCAGTGCCAGGATCACAATGAAGCTGGAGCTGTTCCAGCACACCGGGTCGTTCAAGCCGCGCGGCGCCCTGTGCGTCATGCAGGAACTGGCGCCCGATGCGCTCGCGCGCGGCGTGACCGCGGTCAGCGCCGGCAACCACGCGATGGCGGTCGCCTACGCGGCCAAGGCGCTCGGGACCACCGCCAAGGTCGCGATGCCGCAGACGGCCGACCCGCTGCGCATCCAGGCCTGCCGCGAACTCGGCGGCGAAGTCGTGGTCTGCCCCGACATCGCGAGCGCGTTCGCCACCGCAGAGCAGATGGCGCGCGACGAAGGCCGCACGTTCGTGCACCCGTTCGAAGGGCCGCGCACCGCGCTCGGCACCGCGAGCCTCGGCTACGAGTTCCTGCGCCAGACCGGCCAGCTCGACGCGATCTTCGTCCCCGTCGGCGGCGGCGGGCTGTGCGCCGGCGTCGCCTGCGCGGTCAAGCAACTGCAGCCGCGCTGCAAGGTCTACGGCGTCGAACCCGCGGGCGCGGACAGCATGCACCGCAGCTTCGCCGCGGGATCGCCGCAGAAGATCGAACGCGTCGCGACGATCGCGGACAGCCTCGGCGCGCCCTATGCGATGCCCTACTCGTTCGCGCTGTGCCAGCGCTACGTCGACGAACTCGTGCGCGTCGACGACGACGAACTGCGCCGCGCGATGGCACTGCTGTTCGCCGACGCCAAGCTCGCGGTCGAACCCGCAGGCGCGGCGGCCACTGCCGCAATGCTGCAACGCGCCACGACGCTCGAAGGCAAGCGCATCGGCATCATCGTCTGCGGCGCGAACGTGTCGCCCGACGTCTTCGCGGACTGCCTGCAGCGCGGACGCCAGGGCATCTGCTGATCGAGGGCGGCAAGAGGCGAAGACCGCCTGGGCACGAAACGCTCGGCCCGAATCGAACTCCAGGATGCGCGGCCGCGTTCGCGGTGCAATCGCGGGCGCGTCAGCGCGCCGCAGTCCGCAACGCGCGCTGCAGCAACGAGCGCAACTGCGCCCTGTAGTCGGCGGGCGCGACCTTCCACGCGTCGCCGTGGCCCGCGCCATCCGCGATCCACAACTGCTTGTCGCCGTCCGCCATCGGCAGCGAATCGAACAACGCACGCACGACGTCTTGCGGAGACTTGTCGTCGTGTTCGCCGCCGACGAGCAGCACGGGCAACGACGAAGGCAATCCGCGCAGCGCGCGCGCAGGCTGCACGTCCGCGAGCCGCACGTCGGACCAGTTCTCGACGGAAGCGAGCACGAGCGACCGCCACGGCTCCCACAACGCGAACCACCGGCGGCCGTCGTCATGGCGCTGCAGGCCGAGCATGCGGTGCGCGGCCGCGAGCAAGTCCTCGACCGGCGCGTCGAGCACGAGGCCCGCGAGACCTTCGATGCGCGGCGCGGCGAGCGCGACCGCGGCGGAGCCGAGGCTGACGCCGAACAGCACGAGCGGCGCGCGCGCGCCGTGCACCTCGCGGATCGCGCAGACGGCGGCAACGAGGTCGTCGCTCTCGCGCAGGCCGAACGTCGCCGGCGCGCGACCGCTGCGACCGTGGTTGCGCTGCTCGACGAGCCAGCAATCGCAACCGAGGTCGCGGAACATGCTCGCCGGCGCCTCCAATTCGAGCGCGGAGCGGAACAACCCGTGCACGAGCACAACCGTCGCAATGGGCGGCGACTTCTTCGCCGGCACGTGGAACGCGCGCAGCGCGATGCCGTCCGCGCCGGGCAAGGACACGGCGAGGCCGCGCGACGCCTCGACGACGTCTTGCGGCGGCGGCGCATTGCGTTCCGCGCGCAGCTTGCGCGAGTCCTGCAGCGACCACGTTCCGTCCGCGGCGATGCGCGGACCTTCGTAGGACGACTCGTCGCCGCGCGTCCCGAGCCCGCGCGAGCCCCACCACCCGAGCAGCACCGGGAACGTGAACAGCGCATGCACGAAGAACAGCCACAAGTGCGCCCACGCGGCGCGCGCGAGGAACGGCTTCGCGGGGCGCGCGCGCAACCGGAGCACGATCGCCCAGATCGCCGCGAGCACGGCGGTCGGCAGGAGCGCGACCAGCGCGAATCCGAACGGGAAGATCACGCGTCGCCCATCCACGGCGAACGGCCCGCCGGCAACAGTCCGAGCGCGCGACCGCGCGCGAACATCGCGTCGATCGCCGCGCGCCCCGCGACGCCGAGGTCGACCGTGCAGTCGTTCACGTAGAGCGCGATGTGCCGATCGCAGACGTCGTCCGCCATCTCCTGGCTGTGCTGACGCACGAACCCGCGCGCGTCCTGCGGCCGCGACCTCGAGCGCAACGTCGACTCGCGAAGCAGGCGCGAGACCGCTGCGTGCGCATGCGCGCCGAGGCTGCGCCGGATCGCGATCACGCCGAGCGGCAACGGGCCGGACGTCTTCTGCTCCCACAGCTCGCCGAGGTCGGCGGCGCACGCGAGGCCGTGCTCGCGATACGTGAAACGGCTCTCGTGGATCACGAGGCCCGCGTCGCATTCGCCGCGCGCGACCGCGGGCATGATCTGCTCGAAGCGCAACGGCACGAACTCGAACTCGGCGCCCGCGAACATGCGGAACAGCAGGAACGCCGTCGTGTTCTGCCCCGGGATGGCGATGCGCCGCCCGCGCAGCGCCGCGAGGTTGCGTTCGCCGTCGCGCGACAGCGACGCCTCGTCGCCGCGCTGCACGACGAGCGGCCCGCACGAGAACCCGAGCGCCGAACCGGCATCGAGCACGGCGTAGTCGTCGACGACGCGCGCGAGCGCCGGGACGCTGAGCTTCGTCACGTCGAGCCGCGCGCCCACCTCGCCGGTCGAGCGACGGTTGAGCGCCTCGATGTCGTCCAGCAGTTCGAGCCGCAGCGCGAACGCGTCGTCGCGGACTTCGTCATGCAAAGCGGCCCAGAACGCGAAGGTGTCGTTGGGGCACGGCGACATGCCGAACGACAGCCGGCGCGGCGATCCGCTCACGCGTCGCTCTCCAGCAACAACTGGCTCACCGCATCGTGCAGGTTGCGCACGGCGAGCTTCAGGTCCCAGCCGCCGCGCGAGCGTTCGCCGCAGAGGTTGGACACGGCGCGCACGTGCACAAGCGGCACGCCGTGCCGCGCGCAGACGAACGCGATGCTCGCGCCCTCCATCGTCTCGACGTCGGCGCCGGTGCGCTGCGCGTAGCGCATGGACAAGGCCTCGGTGCCGCTGCAGGTGCTGACCGTCGCGCCCGCGACGATCGGCACGGAAAGACGGTCTGCGAGCGCACGGCTGCGCAGCGCGTCGAGGAGGAACGGTCCCGCCGCTGGCACGTCGTGCGCGGGCATGCCGAGCGACGCAGCGTCGAGGAATCCGTCGGCGACCTCGACCCCTTCGTCGGCGAACGCATCGCGCTCGACGACGACGACGTCACCCACGCGCAACATCGCGCCCGGCTTGTGCCGTTCGGGATAGGCCCCCGCGACGCCGAACAACAGCACGCCCGGCGGGCGCATGCGCGACAACCGTTCGGACAGCGCGACCGAAGCCGCGGTCTTGCCGACGCCGAGGCGCACCACACCGAGATCGGCAAGGCCGTCGCCCTCGGCCGATGCGGCGTAGACAGGCAGGAAACCGCGCAACGAATCGAGGTTCACGTCGAAGGGAGCCGCGGACCGGCGGCGGCGCGCCGTTGTAGCGGGCTCGTCGCCGCGCGCAAACAACGCAGCGAGCAGCCCGTCGGCGGACGGGAGCGAGCGCCAGGCGGAGCGAACTCGAGCAGTGCGAGCAGGGTCGGATCCACGGATGCGACAGACATCGCATCACGCAGGGAACGTCTCGGATGCATGGCTCGCCGACAGCATGCGTTCTCGAACGGCCTGCGCACCCGCTACGCTGCGCGCATGCCGTTGTTGTCGCTCTCCCTCTGCCTGTTGCTGTCGCCGCAAGAACCGGAGTCGCCGCGCATCGAGTGGCAACGAACGCTCGCCGACGCACTCGCGGTGCAGCAGGCGACCGGCAAGCCGCTGCTCGTGTGCGTGAACGCCGACGGCGAGCCGTTCTGCGAGCGCTTCGCGAACGCGACCTACCTCGACGAGTCGTTCGTGCAGAAGACGCGCGGCTACGTCTGCGTGATCGCGTCGCCCAACCGCCACACCGAGCGCGACTACGACAGCCTCGGCCGTCGCGTCGAATGCCCGCGCTTCCCGGGCTGCACCTGCAGCGAGCACCAGCAGATCGAGCCGCTGCTGTTCGCGCGCTGGTTCAAGGGCGAACGCTACGCGCCGCGCCACCTCGCGGTGGACGGCAAGGGCGCCGTGCTGTTCGACCGCTTCCTCGACGGCAGCATGCAGGACGCGATCGACGCGATCGACAAGCACAAGGGCGACACTGCTTCGTTGCCGCCGCCGGTCGACTCGGACGCGATGCTGAAGCGCAGCGACGCCGCCGCGCGGCGCGCGTTGGAGAGGCTGTTCACCGAGACCGACGGCAAGGGCCGGCGCCAACTGCTCGCGCGCTGCGCGCAGGCCGGCAACTTCCCGATCGACATGTTGCGCATCGCGCTGCGCGACGACGACGAGGAGACGTTCCGCGTCGCGGCGAACGCGCTCGCGGCGATCGGCGTCGCCGAGTGCGGCATCGACATGCAGGACGCGATCGCTCGCTGCGACGACGCGGATCTCGCAGCGGCGCTGCTCGGCACGATCGCGAGGCTCGCGGAATCGGATCCCGAGTCGCATCGCTTCTTCACGCACGCGAACGCGGCGCAGCAGTCGACGGCCCAGTCCAGGAACCTCGCCTACGGTCCCGTTCCCGCTCCGGTCGAGCGCGACGAACTCGAACGCGCGCTCGATGCCGCCGAGGCAGCAGCGAAGAAGTCGCCCGAGGACGCGGACACGCAACTCGCGCTCGCGAAGGCGAACGTCGCGCTCGCGTTGCGGATCCTGCCGGAAGGCGGCAGCACGGCCCCGTTGCTGCTCGAGGACGCGCGGCGCGCGGCGGAGCGCGCGCAGAGCCTGCCCGGCGGCAAAGCGAAGGCGACCGCGCTCGCTGCGCAATGCGTCGCGCTGTGGAGCCTCAACCTGCCGGACGAGGCGGCGAAGCCCGCGAAGGACTTCTGCCTCTCGCTGACCAAGGACGAAGCGCTCGCGATGCCGCAAGACCTGCTCGTCGAGGCGCTGCGCACGGCGGGCCGCTCGGCGGCACGCGCGGTCTACGCAGCGTTCGCACAACCAGCAGACAAGGACGAGGAGGCGCCGAAGCCGATGCCGGTGGAGGTCGCGCAAGCGGCCTTCGCGCTGGGCGCCGCGGCGGCGAGCCCGCTCGCGACCGAGCAGGATACGCGCGAGGCAGCTGAGCTGCTCGCGTTCGCCGGAGCCCGCATGGAGGCGCAGAAGGTCCTGCAGAACGCGATGAAGCGCTTCCCGTGGTCGCGCGAACTGCACGATCTTGCGCGGCGACGCATCCTGGCCGATCGCGGCCCGAACGGACTGTTGCGCGCCTACCGCGGTTACGAGGACACGGTCGACGACGCCGCGACCGCAGCGTGGTTCTCGGGCTACGCGGCGATCGTCGCGGCCGAGGTCCTCGTCACCGACAAGCGCGCCGCGGAAGCGCTCTCGGCATACGACGAGTGCATCGAAGCGTTCGCGCGCAGCAGCGAGAAGAACGCGGAGTACGGCGACTCCGCCAACCACTTCCGGGTGCTCGCCCTCGCGGGCTCGGCGTTGCTGCTGCACCAACGCGGCAAGCACGAGGAGTCGGTCGAGCGGCTGGTGACGGCGCGCGCGTTGCGTGCTGCGAGCATGGGCGACAAGGACGGCCTCGGCCGCGAGCCGGCAGCCATCCTCCGTCGCGTGCAGCGCGAGCTGAAGGAACAGGGCAAGGCCGAGCTGGCGCAGCGCCTCGACTGACGCCGAACGGCGACGCCGAGGCGAATCGAGGACTCGGCCGCCTGCAGCGCAGCCCGTTCGATGCAGGCGCAATGGCCCGGGTTCGCCGCGTCGCGCTGCGCATGGACGATGCACCGCTGCGCACCTACTCTGCCCGCCCTCATGCGCCGCCTGCTGCTGATCTCCAACTCCACGATGCACGGCCGCGGCTACCTCGAGCACGTCCGCGACGCGCTCGCAGAGTTGCTGCAGGGCAGGAAGTCGATCCTGTTCGTGCCGTGGGCGCTCGCCGACCACGACGCCTACGCCGACAAGGCGGCCACCGCGTTCGCGAAGATCGGCATGAAGCTCACGTCGATCCACCGCGCAGCGAATGCGCTCGCCGCGGTCGGCGAGGCCGAAGCTGTGTTCGTCGGCGGCGGCAACACGTTCCGCCTGCTCGACCGCCTGCAACGCACCGGCGTCGCCGCAGCGATCGCGGCGCGCGCGCTGCAGGGCATGCCCTACGTCGGCAGCAGCGCGGGCACCAACGTCGCGACGATCTCGATCCGCACCACCAACGACATGCCGATCGTGCAGCCCGCGACCTTCACGGCGCTCGGCCTCGTGCCGTTCCAGATCAACCCGCACTACCTCGACGCGGATCCGTCGAGCACGCACATGGGCGAGACGCGCGAGGAGCGCTTGCGCCAGTTCCACGAAGAGCACGCAACGCCCGTGCTCGGCCTTCGCGAGGGTTGCTGCCTCGACGTGCGCGGCTCGGCGATGACGTTGTGCGGATCGACCAACGCGCGCCTGTTCACGCGCGTCGCGCAGCCGCGCGAGTTCGCGCCGGGCGCCGATCTTTCGTTCTTGATGCAAGAGGACCTCCGCTCGTGAAGTTGCCAACACGCTTCTTCGCCACGCTGCTCGCGTTCCCGTTCGTCGCCTGCAACGGCGCGCCCGGCACGCACACGACGGCGATCGAGGGCATCGACGACTTCGGTCCCGCGCCGCACACGCTGCTCGCGCCGCGCGCGATCCGCGCGGACGAGATCCGCGGCGGCGTTCGTCTGCTGTCGAGTGACGCGTTCGAAGGGCGCGGCGTCGGCTCGCGCGGCGACGAAGTGACGCGCGCATTCCTCGCCGGCGAGTTCGAACGGCTCTCGCTGCGCCCGATGGGCGACGACGGCTCCTTCACGCAGGCCGTGCCGATCCTCGGCATCACGACCAAGGTCGAGACCCAGCTGTCGGCGAAGGGCAAGAACGGGCAAGCGCAGTTCGAGGCTCCGCTCGACTACACCGCCGTCGCAGGCAGCCCGGACGCCGCCGCGTCGTGGCAGGACGCCGAAGTCGTGTTCTGCGGCTACGGCATCGAGGCGAAGGACCAGCAGTGGGACGACTGGAAGGGCCAGGACGTGCGCGGCAAGGTCCTGCTCGTGATGAACGACGATCCGTCGTCGGATCCGTCGCTGTTCGCCGGCGCGACGCGCCTCTACTACGGTCGCTGGACCTACAAGTTCGAGGAAGCCGCTCGCCGCGGCGCCGCGGGCGTGCTGCTGATCCACACCAACAAGTCGGCGGGCTATCCGTTCCAGGTGCAGCAGGCCAACCACGGCCGCGAGAACTTCTGGCTGCCGTTCCGCGACGGGGAACCCACACTGCCGATCCGCTCCTGGATCACGGAGGACGCAGCGAAGCGCCTCTGCTCGCTCGGCGGCTTCGACCTCGACCAGCTGCGGGCCACGGCCGAGACGCGTGAGTTCCGTCCCGTGCCGCTCGGCGTGCAGGCGTCGCTGACGGCGACCAACGCGACGCGCGAGCTGCGTTCGGGCAACGTGCTCGGGCTGCTGCCCGGCAGCGATCCCGCGCGCGCGCACGAGACGATCGTGGTGACGGCGCACTTCGACCACCTCGGCATCGGCGCGGAGAAGCGCGGCGACCCGATCTACAACGGCGCGCTCGACAACGCGACCGGCGTCGCGGCCCTGCTCGCGATCGCGCGCATCTGCGCCGAGATGGAGCCGCGACCGGCGCGTTCGATCCTGTTCGCGGCGGTGACTGCGGAGGAGTCGGGCCTGCTCGGCAGCCAGTGGCTCGCGCGCAACCTGCCCACAGCACAGAAGGACACGATCGCCAACTTCAACGTCGACGGACTCGGCATCTGGGGCGAGACGCGCGACGTCGAGTTCGTAGGCCACGGCAAGAACAGCCTCACGCAGCTCGCCGAACGCGTCGGCCTCGCGATGGGCATCCGCGTGAAGCCCGACTCCAACCCGGAACTCGGACTGTTCTACCGCAGCGACCATTTCAACTTCGCGCGCATCGGCGTGCCCGCGGCCTACTTCAAGTCGGGATCCGACTTCATCGACCGCCCCGAGGACCGCAAGCGCATGAAGGCGAGCTACACCGCGGCCCACTACCACCAACCCAGCGACGAGGTCGCGGACTGGTGGAACTTCGACGCCGCGGCCAAGGACGCGCAGCTCGTGCTCGAGTGCCTGCTCGCGTGCAGCCAAGGCGACGCGCCGCAGTGGACCAAGGGCGACGAGTTCGAGTCGCTGCGCTGAGCCGGACGCGCGAACCACGGACCCATCACGATGCCACAGCAGGACCTTCACGCCGCGCTCGACAGCGGCGCAGTGCGCGCAGCACTGTGGACGATCGGCGCGCTGCTCGTGCTCGTGCTGCTGCGCGAGTCGCGCCGCGTGCCGAAGCAGCTGCTGGCCTTGATGGCGAGCGCGTTCCTCGACATGGTCGGCCTGCTGATGATCGTGCCGCTGCTGCCGTTCTACGTGCAGCGGTTCTGCGGCGACGGCGTCGAGGCGTTCGGCTTCGTGCTGCACGAAGGGCTGCTGTCCGGCATCGTCGTCTCGACGTTCACGGCGGCGCAGCTGCTGACCGCGCCGATGTGGGGCCGCTTCTCCGACCGCCACGGCCGCAGGCCCGCGCTCGTCGTGGCGCTCGGCGCTTCCGCGGTGGCCTACCTCGTGTTCGGGTTCGCGGACTCGCTGTGGCTGCTGATCCTCTCGCGCTTCGTGCAGGGCGCGGGCGGCGGCACGGTCGGCGTGATCCAGGCCTACGTCGCCGACAGCGTTCCGCCGGAGCAACGCGCGCGCGCGCTCGGCTGGATCTCGGCGGCCACCAACCTCGGCGTCGCGCTCGGGCCCGTGCTCGGCGCTGCGTCGCTGTCGCTCGGCGACACCGACCTCGCGTTCGGATCGTCGTCCTCGCCGTGGCTGCTCGGCGAAGCGGCGCCAGGCGTCGTCGCCGCAGCGCTCTGCCTCGCGAACATGGCGTTCTCGTGGCGATGCCTCGCGGAGTCGAACGAGACCAGGAGCCACGCGTCGCTGCCTCGCGCCAACGCGCGCGAAGCCGTCTGGAACGTCGTCGCGAACGTCCGCCTGCCGAGTTCGCGGCTCATCCTGACCTACGCGATCGCGATCGGCGCGTTCCAGGGCATCACCGGCGTGCTCGCGCTGTTCCTCGCGCGCCGCTTCGCCGTCGACGAGACGACGATCGGCTGGTTCTACATGTACATCGGCGCGATCGCCGTGTTCGCGCGCACGCTCGTGCTCGGTCGCATGGTCGACCGCCTCGGCGAGGCGCGCCTTTCGCGCATCGGCCTCGTGACGCTGTCGTGCGGCATCGTCGCCGTGCCGCTCGCGGACGGACTGCCTTCGCTCGCGATCGCGGTCGCGATGCTTCCGCTCGGCACCGCGTTCACGTTCCCGTGCGTGACCTCGCTGCTGTCGCGCGTGATCGCGCCGCAGGACCGCGGGCTCTACATGGGGCTCCAGCAGACCTACGGCGGCATCGCGCGCATCGCCGGCCCGTTGTTCTACGGCTGGGCGTTCGACTCGCTCGGCATCGAAGTGCCGTTCTACGTCGGCGCAGCGCTGGTGTTCGCCACGATCACGCTCGGAGCGGGCCTCGACGCCGTCGCCCGTGCGCACAAGCGCCCCCACTGAGGCCCGTCGCCGCCGCGCGCATTGAGCGGCCGCACGGCACCGCATACGTTGCGCGGCAGCTCACCATGAACGCATCCCGATCCGCGCCGCGTCGCTGCAGCCCGTTGTTGTCCGCACTCCTCCTCGCCGGCGCCACGCTCGCGCAGAACGCGGAGTTCGAGGGGACGGGAGCAACCGAGCCGGCCGCGATCGAGAACGCGCTGCTCGAGGCGATCCGGCAGACGCTCGGCGTCGTCAACGAGGACCGCATGGCGCAGAAGCGGCTCGAGCTCGTGAACGCAAACGTGCACTGGATGCTCGCCGCGAAGGCCGAGGAGTCGGGCAAGCAGGAGCGCATCGCGACCGCGACGAAGGGCCTCGTCGAGAGCTACTCGGTGATCGCCCGCGCCAAGGAAGGCGACGTCTTCCGCGTGCGCATCCAGGCGAAGGTCGCGACCTACGATCCGGATGCGGCGCGGCGCGAGCCGTTCTCGGTCGTCGTGCTGCCGATGCGCAGCAAGCCCGGTCGCATCCGCGTCGAGCGCGACGGCAAGGTGTTCGACGAGCCGCTCGACCTGCAACCGCTCGCAGAACAACTGCGCCTCGCCGCCAAGACGCAACTCGTGCAGAGCGGCGCGTTCACCGTGCTCGATCGCGACGACCTCGCGCTCGCGGACGCCGAACTCGCGCGCATCCAGGACGGCGAGTCGGCGCAGAAGCACATCACGCTGCTGCGGCAACGGCTCGTCGCGGACTACCTGCTGCTCGGCGAAGTCGTGGCGGCCGAGGCGACCCTCGACGCGCGCTCGATGAGCGTGCCGGGCTGGTCGTGCCGTCCCGGCCACTCGTTCGCGATGCGCTACACGGTGCTCGAGGTGCCCACGGGCAAGATCCTCCGCACCGGCACGGTCGAGAGTTCGCAACGCACGACGGATCCGACCGTGCAGGACCAACCGCGCATCGACGTCGAGCGGCTGTTCGGCGAACTCGCGGGCCGCACGGTGCCGTTCCTCGTCGACGGGTTCCTCGGCGACCTCGACGCGCTCATGGTCGCGAAGGTGAAGGACGTGGACGGCAAGCGCCTGGCTACGCTGACGCAAGGCGGCGCGCGCTTCGCGGTCGGCGACGTGTTCGAGGCCGTGGAACTCGGCGAGGAGCTCACGCATCCGGCGACCGGCGCGCCGCTCGGCCGCGACGAGACCGTCCTCGGCGACGTGCGCATCGTCGACGCAAGCGGCAGGCTCGCGGTCGCGGAAGTGACGAGCGGCGGCGAACGCGTCGCGCGCGGCGCGCTGCTGCGCAGGAAGCGCCCCGCCGGCGTCCGCATGCGCTGAAGCAAAGCGCGGCGCGACACATGGGCGCGCGCTGGCGGTCCCGCGCGGATCGCGCATAGCATGCGGCGCATGCACGCGACGTCCGCAGCCCTCCTCGCCGCAGCCGCACTCTTCACCGCCTGCGCGGCGTCTTCGAAGCCCTCGACGACGACGCGCCCCGTGTCGATCGCGACGTGGCCGTTCGGCAAAGTCGGCACGGACCGTGCGATCGAGGAGCTGAAGCTCGGCCGCTCGCCGCTCGACGCAGTCGAACAAGGCGTGCGCGCGGTCGAGAAGCTGTCGCCCGACGGATCAGTCGGCCTAGGCGGCAAGCCGAACGCCGCGGGCTACGTGCAGCTCGACGCGTGCATCATGGACGGCAAGACGCACGGCGCGGGCAGCGTCGCCGGGCTCGAAGGCATCGTGCACCCGATCACCGCGGCGCGGCGCGTCATGGAAGACACGAAGCACGTCATGCTCGTCGGCGAAGGCGCGCGCTGGTTCGCGCTGTCGAAGGGCCTCGAGTCCGTCGACGTCAGCGGACTGCCGGCGAAGAAGCAGGCGTGGCAAGACCAGGCGCAGAAGGACAGCAAGCCGTCGGGCCACGACACCGTGACGTTGCTCGCGCTCGACGCGAACGGCGACCTAGCCGGCGGCTGCTCGACGAGCGGCATGGCGGGCAAGCTGCCGGGCCGCGTCGGCGACTCGCCGATCCTGGGCTCGGGGCTCTACGTCGACAACGAAGTCGGCGCCGCGGGCGCGACCGGCGTCGGCGAGAACGTGATGCGCCACTGCGCGACCTACGCGATCGTCGAACGCATGCGCCAGGGCATGCACCCGCAACAAGCCTGCGAGGAGACATTGCACGCGATCGCGAAGAAGGACCCGCGCGGCTACCGCCTGAACTTCTGCGTGCTCGCCGTCGACAAGCAGGGCCGCGTAGGCGCCGCGACGACCGACGAACCGTTCCCCTACGCGGTGACGACCGAAGGCAGCAGCGAAGTGCGCACTGCGCAGCCGATCGCGCCGCGCTGAAGCTCGCGAGGCGGACGGTCGCAGTTCGATCCCTGTTGCGCGCGATCAGCGCATCGGCCGCGTCGGCGCGCCAGCGTACTCGCGGCGCGGCAGCAGGCGTTCGTTCTTCATGACGACGCTGTGCCCTTCGACGACGCAACCTTCTCCGAACGTCGCGCCGTAGAGCACGACGGATCCGCGCCGCAGCGTGGCGCGCGGGCCGATGTCCACGAGGTCCATCTTCAGCACGCGGTCCTCGAAGCTGTGCGCCTGGAACATCGTGTCCACCGTCGCGCCGTCGCCGATCGTGATCATGTCCGGATCGACGACTTGCGCGAACCCGTTGCCGAGCACGACGCGCTTGCCGACCTTGACGCCGATCGCGCGCAGATACCACGCGAGCAACAACGTGCCGGACAGCCGCATCAGCGCGTGGCGCGACAGCATCTCCCACGCGACGTAGTGGAAGTCCCACCTGCCGACCCAGCAGCTCCACATCGCGTGTTGCCCGGGCTTCACGCGGCCCAGCAGCAGCCACTTGAGCGCGAGCACGAGCCCCGCGAGTCCCCACGCGAGCGCCAGCGACGCGAGCGGCGCATGCCAGAGCCACACCGCCGCATCCGTCGTCGAGAACGGCGAGAGCGCCTCGGTCCACCACACGAAGCCGACCGCGGGCACGACCGGCACCGAGAAGCGCAGCACTTCCCAGAACAGGCGGTTGGTCCAGCGCAGCAGGTTGGGCTTGTAGGTCAGGCTCGCGTCCATCGCGACGACTTCGCGGCGCGGCAATTCGAACTGCGGGTGCCCGAACCACGACGTGCCCTTCGCCATGCGCTTGTCGTCGGCGACGGTCGACACGCCGAGCAGCACGCCGTCGGGCATGTGCACGCCGGCCGGGATCACTGCGTGGTTGCCGACGAACGTGCCGACGCCGAGATGGATCGGCCGCACTTCGACGGTGCCGCGGTCGATGCGCGGGCCGCCGAGGTAGATGCCGTCGGCGAGGAAGCACGGGCCGCCGATCGTCACGTGCTCGGGCAACACGTCGATGATCGTGCTGATCTCCGACTTGGGCCCCACGCGCCCGCCTGCGAGCCGCAGCCACCACGGCCAGAACAAGGTGCCCGCGAGCCAGAAGCCGGCGAGGTCCACCGAGTTGGTGCGCAACGTCGTGATCACGTGCATCGCGCTGCGGGTGCGGTGCACGCCGGCCGGCGCGCGCGGACCGAATCGCATCGTGAGGCCCTGCAGCACGAGCATCGCGACCACTGCGAGCGCGAGCGACAGGCCGATCATCCAGATCGAGCCTGCGCCGACGCTCGGATCCGCGAGCCACGCGCGGAGCCCTTCGGCGTCGCCGGCTGCGTGCAACAGCGCCGCAGTGGCGAGCAGCGCCGGCAGGAAGCCAGCCCATGCACCGAGTGTGCGCAGGCCGATGAGCATCGCCGCATGCGCGAACGGCGACAGCGCCTCGCCGCCGCAGTCGACTTCGGGCGCCGGACCGACGACGCCGGTGCGCTTCGCCGGGATGCCGTCCCATCGCTCGCCCGCAGGCACGTGATGCCCCATCGTGACGATCGACAACGCCGTGACGCACGCGTTCTCGCCGAGGCTCGCGTCGCCGTCGAGGCTGGCGCGGACCTCGAGCACCGAGCCCTTGCCCATGCGCACGGGCGCGAGCACGACGTGGCCGTCGTCGAGTTCGCACATGCCGAGCGAGCTGTCCTGGCCGAGCGACGCGTCGTCGCCGATGTCGATCAGGTCCCAGCCGCCGACCGTCAGGTCGACGCCCTTGTGCAGGTGCACGCGCTTGCCGATGCGCGCGCCGAGCCGACGCAGCGCCCAGTTCTGCAGCTCGGTGCCTTGGATCGCGCCCCAAGGGATGTGGCGCGCGCAGTGCTGCAGGATCCAGTGCCGCAGATACCACGTCCCGTACACCGGATGACGACCCGCCTCGTAGCGGCCGATCAACAGGCGCTTGCAGGCAACGGCGAACGCGACCGACGGCACGAGCCACAGGAGTCGCGCGATCGCGAGCATCGGCACGGCCAGCAGCGCGAACGCCCACGGGCCCAGCGCCTCGACGAGCCACGGCACGACGACGAACACGCCCGCGTAGGCGAACGCGCCGGCGCCCACCGATTCGGCAAGCAGCCAGGCCGTCTGCATCGCGGTGACGAGCAAGGGCCGCTGGCCCTTCACTTCCCTGAGTTCGCGTTCGGGCGGCAAGCCTTCGGTCGCGGACGTCGCGCGCGCCGCCAGTTCGGCCACCGTGCGCGCTTCGTAGACGTCGCGCACCGCGAGCCCGCTGGTGCGCGGATCGTCGCGCAGGCGCGAGATCACGACCGCGGCGCGCAGCGAGTTGCCGCCGATCTCGAAGAAGTCCGCGTCGGCCGGCACGCGCGCCCGCGACAACGCGGCGCACCACGCGGATGCCACGAGCTGCTCGAGTTCGCCCTCGGGCTCGCGACCGTGCAACGGCGCGTCCTTGGACACGTCGAGCACGGGAAGCGAACGACGGTCGAGCTTGCCGCCGACCGTCGTCGGCAACTGCGGCAACGCGGCGAAGAAGGCCGGCACCATGTGCGACGGCACGTCGTGGCGCAGTTGCGCGCGGATGCGATCGAAGTCCGGCGCCTTGGCGCCAGCATCGGCGACGACGAACGCGACGAGGGTCTCGCCCTCCTGCACCGCGCACGCCGCCGCGCGCACGCCCGGCATCGCCGCGATGCGCGACTCGATCTCGCCGAGCTCGACGCGGTGGCCGCGCAGCTTCACCTGCGCGTCGAGGCGTCCGTCGTAGACGAGCGCGCCGTCGGCGCCGCGGCGCACGCGGTCGCCGGTGCGGTAGATGCGTCCGTGCTGCGCATGCTGCACGAACTTCTCGCGCGTGAGTTCTTCGCGGCCGAGGTAGCCGCGCGCCACGCCGACGCCGGCGATGCAGAGTTCGCCCCATTCGCCGTGGACGACTTCGCGCAACTCCTCGTCGAGCACCAACGCGCGGTTGCCGGGGACCGCATCGCCGATCGTGACTGGGTTGCCGGGAGTCACCTCGGCGCGCGTGACGGTGACGGTGCACTCCGTCGGACCGTAGCCGTTGACCATGCGACGGCCGCGCGCCCATCGGTCCGCGAGCTCTTGCGGCAGCGCTTCGCCACCGACGTAGAGCAGCTTGAGCTGGGGCAACGCGGCGAGCGGGTCCTTGCAACCCGTCGCGCGCAGCAGCGTCGGCGGCGGACACAGCACGGTGATGCGCTCTTGCTGCAGCCACGGCAGCAGATCGGGTCCGCGCCGCACCACTTCGTCGTCCATCGGCACGACCGTGGCGCAGGCCGCGAGCGCGAGCCACGTCTCCTCGACCGACGAGTCGTAGGCAGGGGACGAACCTTGCGCGACGCGGTCGCCGGGCGCGAGCCCGAACTCCCCCACGTCGCCGAGCACGAGGTTGACGACCGAACGATGCTCGATCATCACGCCCTTCGGCCGACCGGTCGTGCCCGACGTGTAGATCAGGTAGGCGAGACGGTCCGCCGCGAACTCGACCGGCGAGAACGCGCCGTCGCGCGCCTCGGGCAAGGTCGTCACGTCGACGATGCGCGCCGAGTCCCCGACGAGCGGCTGCAGTCGCTGCGCGCCCTGCGCGTCGGTCAGCACGAACGACGCGCGCGCATCCTCCATCACGAACCGGAGGTGCTCGTCAGGGAAGCGCGACTCGAGGCCGACGTAGGCGCAACCGCTCTGCAGCGAGCCGATCTGCGCCGCGTAGAGCCACGGCGTGTCGCGCGCGAGCAGGATCGCGACCGTTCGCTCGCCGCGGTCCGGGCCGAGCGCCAGCGACACCGCGTCAGCATCGCGCTGCAGTTCGGCGAAGGTGCGCGTCTGGCGCAGCGAGCGCCCGATCCCGGGCGCGACGTCGACGGCGATGCCCGACGGGTGCCGCCGGGCCGCACGACGGAAGATGTCGTGCAGCAGCCGTGGTGACGGCTCTTCGCTCATTCTCCGAGCGTCAGACGAGTCCGTGGCGCTTCGCGAGCTCGATCACGTGCGGCGCCGCGCGCGGCGCGAGCCGTCGGCGAACCTCGGGCGAGAGGTGGCGGAAGCCACGGATCTCGCCGACGCACTCCGGGCTGCCGCAGCAGCACGTGAACGGCGTCGCCATGTCGAACTCGTTCGTCAGGTAGTCGAACGTGATCTCCTCACCGCGAGCGATCGGACGCAGCGCGCGGAGCTCGCGGTCGATCAGCATCGCGTTGGGCGAGCACGAGTGGTTGAGGAAGCGCCACTGGTAGAGGAGCTCCTCTTCCTCGTGCGTGACCGTCGACGGCCTTTCGATGTGCTCGTCGGCGCCGACCTGCACCGAATAGCGAGACGGCGTCGATTGCACGACGCCGTCGATTCGAAGGATGGTGTCGCCTGCCGCACACTTGCGACTCGCAACAAGCCTGTGGAAGCCGTCGGAAGTCGACACACGAACGTTCGACTTCGAAGAAAGGGCTTTGGTGGAAGGCATGGAGAGGGTCGCGGAAGACTAGCAAGCGATCGCACGCTTGCTAATCCCTCGTCGTCATTCCTTCGCATGCACCTTCGCATGATCGATGCATCATCGATGCGCATCCCGATGCGTGGTGCGCGTCGCGATGCATGGTCATGCGTTGCAGATCATGCAACTCGCGTTGTCGTTGATGCCGACAACGCGAGTCATGCGTTGGGGAAAGCCATCCCCAGCGCGATGACCATCGATCAAGGCAACGTCGGCGCGAGCACGATGCGGAAGCCGACTCCCTGCGACGGGAAGTTGAACGGCGGCACACCCCGCTTGGCGCTACTGACCTCAAGCCCCCCCTGACCATAAGACCCTCCGCGATAGATGTGCAGCGCGCCAGTGAGGCTCACGGGGTCGGTCGCGGCACCAGCTGCGTAGCTGCCCGAGAACTGGTCGATCACCAACTCTCCAACGTTGCCGTGCATGTCATGCAAGCCCCAAGGGTTGGGCGGATAGGACCCCACATTGGTCGTCTGACCAACACAGGGTGGCAGGAGGGCATCAGGAGCGACATTCGCTTGCGCACAAGATGGGCGGGTCCCCGTGCTCCAATCGGAAGTCGTCCCGGCACGACAGCAGTACTCCCACTCGGCCTCGGTGGGCAGACGGTAGACGTAGCCAGCAGGCAGCGCCCCAAGTGCGGACTGCTGCGCGGTCAGTGCAGCGCAGTAGGCTTGGGCATCCGACTTGGTGACGCCTTCGACGGGACGGTTCGGTCCAACGAAGCTCGAAGGGTTGCTAGTCCTGAGGGATTGGTATTGACTCTGCGTCACTTCGAACTTGCCCATCCAAAACGGGTTGCTGAGGGTCACCTGATGAACAGGCGTTGATGGGAATCCCACCGTGTTCGAGCCCATCTGGAACACACCCGGCTGAATCGGCACCATGTTCAGGCTCGCGGGCGGCGTGAAGCCCGGCATCTGCCCGACCGTGATGCGCAGGGCATCGCTGGTGACGACGTCGTAAGGCTGCGGCATGAGCACGAACCACTGGGCCGTGACCGTGATCCCGGCCAGCCCGGGTGCGACCGGCAACATCGCCGTCGCCGAGCCAGCCGCCGAGCCCGTCTGCGCGATCGCGATGAAGCCCGAGTCCCAGAACGGCTCGATCTGCACGTAGGAACCCGGCCAACCGAGCGGCTCGAGGTCGAACGGTAGCGTGTTGGTCACTTCATCGAGCCCGAGGAACAGGACGGCGCCCACTCCAGACGTGCCGAACACCGGCTGACGAGCATCCGTCAGGTGGATCAGCAACGGCGTGGTCGACGGCGACAAGAACTGCGTCGACGAGGTCGAGATGCGCGGGAAGACGTTGAAGACCTCGAAACCGACGTTGCCATAGGTGTTGCCCGACCCCTGCACGACCCACTCGTCCGCGCCGATGTCGCGTGTCCCTGCGCCACCCGTGAACCTGGACTTGGCCCGAGCATCCCCTTCGTAGTCGCTGGCGAACGCCGGGGCTGCGGAGTTGCCCGCGTCGATGCACGGCGACGTGGCCGAGAGCTTGTACCAAGGCCGGACGAGCTGGGCCCCCGTGAGGTTGAGGTTGCCGACGCCTGGGAACGTGCTGTTCTGGAAGCAGCAGTAGGTGAACGGCGACACGGTGGCCGGCGTGACCTCGGTGGTGTTGCCGTCGAATGCCAGGTGCTGGAACGAGCTGCCCGGCGCGTAGGCCGAGGCATTCAGGCCCGTGAAGTTGTCCGCGACCGTGAGGCCGTCGAGTGCCACCACCATCGCAGGCGCGCTGACGACGACACCGTTGAAGATCCGGCTGCCGGCCACGACCGACGAACGCATGGCGACGTTGCCAGCCGCGCTGCCGAACCACTTCACGCCGTAGAGGTTCTTGAGCAACCGGTCCTGGACGCTCGTCATCGAGAACGCCATCGGCGATGCGCCTGCGGCATTGGCCTGGACCGAGTAGCCCCAGGTCCGACACTCGATCGCGCTCTGGCGCTGGGTCGTGAGGTTGACCGTGCCGCCGCCCGACACAGACACGTCGAGGCCGTTGTTGCAGCGGTAGAACGTGTTGTTGTCGATGCGCCAGTTGTGGGCGCCGAGCAGCGCCGAGCTGGTGATGCGGACACCGGATCCGCCGCCGTTCATCACGCAGTCGGTCACCGACAGATCCTGACCGTTGCAGCCCGACATCTTGAGCTCGACCGCATGGTTGAGCGTCCGGAACCGGCTCCGCAGAACCTCCGGGTTGCGGACCTTCGTGCCGATCGTCGACTCGATGTAGATGCCTGCCAGGATCCCGTCGTAGTTGTTGGAGCGGAAGAGACCCGCCACGCGCGAAGTGCTGCCTGCCGTGGCAGTAGACTGGTCGAGCAGATAGATGCCGGCGCTGGAAGTCACCGAGGCCGTCGACTCGAACGAGCACTCCTCGATGTCCGCGAACAGGACCGGGTCGACGCCACGCGCCACCATGTCGACGCCGCGAGCACAGCCGCGGAACGTGTTGCGGTAGATCTTGGGGTCGTTGAGGCCAGAGGTAGTGTCGACGCGGATGCCGGCCACGGTCTGCTCGACGAAATCGCAGTCCTCGATGCGCGGGTTGTGGCGGAAGGAGCTGTTCGCCCCCATCGCGATGCCTACCGAACCGCCGGTGAAGCGGAGGTAGCGGCACAACGAGTTGGAGTAGCGAACGCCGCCGATGACCGCGCGGTCGAGGAAGGTCTGGTTGCCCGGCATCGAGAACGCCGCGACGCCAGCCGGCGGCACGAGGTTGGGGAACGCCGTGAAGCCCTGCCCGATGAACGTGCCCTCGAACAGGATCGACGGCGCGACGACGACCGGGAACACCTCACCGTTGGTCGCCAACGAGTAGTCCTGGCCGCCTTGGATGTAGAGCACCGCGGTCGGCACCGCCGGCCCAGCAGCCGCCATCCACGCCTGCACTTGGGTGATCGCGTACTGGATCGTGCGCCAGCCGACGGGAGCAGGAGCAGCACCAGGATTCCAGCCAAGCGGACCCGCAGCTGGAATGCCCGCTGCCGGCGTGTTGCTGCCCGTTGCGCCGTTCACGTAGAACGCGGCCTGCTGCGCTTTCGCATCTGGCAACGCCGCGAGAAGTAGGGAGAGAAGAAGGTAGAGGAAGAGTTGGCGAGGCATGGGTCAGTTGCGGAGGAGTCCGTGAGCAAGCGCGCGCACACGCACGCCGCTTGGTCCCTTCCGAATCGCCGACAGCCACATTTGTGACGAAATCCCCATGCCATCGGGCTGATCGCGATCGGCGGCCCCCTCTTCAACCACCGCACGCCGCGCCACATACGCCGTAGCGGATGCAGCTTCCGCTTCCCCGGACCTCACCCCGCCGGCGCCGAGACCTGCGCGGTGCCATGGATCGCCGGACCGTCGCCGAGTTCGAAGCGAACCGCGCCTGCGAGGTTCGTCCCGGCTCGCCCCGACGGGCTCATCGCCGTCACGCACACGCGGCACGGGAACCGACCCTTGCCGGGCAGCGGGCCTTCGCAACTCAGCGTCAGCCGGCTGGCCATCACCGCGCCGCGCTTCGTCTCCCAACCGAGCTCGAGCCCGATCGCGATGATCGACGCATCGCCGAGGATGCGGACCGCCAGCGGCATGCCGACGAAACCGCACGGCGCGTCGATGTCGACCTCGAACTCGTAGGTGTGCTCGGCGATGCGTCGCGCGCCCGAGATCTCGTAGACGTCTTGCTGCGCCTGCCGGTGCATGTAGGCGCTCTGCAGCGCCGCGACGTGCTGCGGCGACACTGCGGCCGCCGCATCGGAGTCCTTCGCCACGGGGATCGGGCGCATCGACGCCGCGTCGGAGGCGAAGAACGGATCCTCGCTGCGACGGTGCACGCGCACGACGCGATCGCCGTCGACGACGACCGTCGCCGGCCCGAGGCGGCCGTTGAAGCGGCTGGCGATCGCTTCGCAGTAGGCGCCTGCGTGGCGGATCAACAACGGGTCGCCGGCCTTCGCGCCGTCGAGTCGCGTCGCCGGCAACAGGATGTCGCCGGCAAAGCACAGCGGCCCGGCGAGCGCATCGGGACCGTCTGCGGGCAGCGGGCGGTGGTTCTCGTCGACGATCTCGTGGCGCCAGTTGGCGACCGTGTGCTTGACCAGCTGGTCCGTGCCGACGTCGCAGATCCCCCACACGCGACCGCGCGCATGCTTGACCGCGGACAGCCGCGTCAACAACGCGAACGAGTCGCCGACCAGCGAGTTGCCCGGCTCCACTTCGTAGCAGAACCCCGCGCGCAGATGGCCCTTCAGCGCCTGGCCGAACGCGCGGATCGTCGGATGCGACTGCGTGCGGTCGTGCGGCAGGCCGAGCCCGCCGCCGAGGTTGATCGCGTTCGGCCGATGGCGCGTCTCCGCGTGGATGCGATCCGCCAGCGCGTGCAGGAAGTCCAACCCGTCGACGAACGCCGCGAGGTTGTCCATCATCGTGCCGACGTGGACGTGCAGTCCGCTCACGGGCAGGCGCGTCGACGCGAGCGCCTGCAGCAGGTCCTCGGACGGGATGCCGAACTGCGAACGCGCGTCGCCGTGCGCCGTGTAGCGCTGGTGTTCACCCTTCTCGAGGTATCCCGGCAACTGCCCCGGATTCACGCGAACGAAGAGCCGACCCTTCATCGCGCCGTCCTGCATTCCCTGTTCGATCGCGCCGAGGATCTCCTGGCTGTCGGCGACGACCGTCGCGCCGCGCTGCAACAACCACACGGCATAGTCGATGCTCGGCGCCGGCGTGTTGTAGCTGATGCGCTCCATCGGGATGCCTGCAGCCAACGCAGCGTGCACTTCGGGCCGCGACGCGCAGTCCGCGCCACCGCCCCACCCAGCGATCGCCTCGAGCACGAGCGTCGATGGGTTGGCCTTCACCGGGTAGCGCACGCCGGACGCGCCCACGATCGCGGCATAGTCCTCGAACGCGTTCCGCAGCGTCTCCGGGTGATGCAGGTAGAGCGGCGAACCGTGCTCCGCGGCGATGGCACGAAGGTCGAGCGACTCGCTCCACGACGCCATCAGGCGACGCGGCGACTTCGAGAGTTGGTTGGAGTTCATTGCACGCGTTCGTCTGCGGCGCGGTGAGGGAATGCGCTGCCGAGCGCCCCGGGATCGCCCTGCAGCCGCGCCACGGAGGCCGCCGCCTGACTCGACGGCGCGCCGACGCCTACCCGAAGTTGCCGCCCGTTGTTCCTCGGAGAACAGCCTGGCATTGCGCACCGCACTCAGGCGCTGCGCCGCGGCAGGATACCGCGATCGGGAGGGAATGCCGATGGGCGGAGAGGGGCGACGAGGCTTCGTGGCGGAATGCGGGACGATGGCCTCACGGAGGCGATGCGCATGCAGTGCTTGATGGCCGGATGTCGGGTCGTTCTGCCGACCACGGTCCGAGGCGCGCGCCGGTTGGATGGCCTCCGGTGGTTCCCGCGAGCGCAGCGAGAAGGAGACGCAAGCAATGCCGATTCGATGGATCCGACTCCTCAGTCTCTGGGGCAATGACGACGCCGAAGGCCAGATCAGCATGTCGTATCGCGAAAGGAATCACGTGTGCCGCGGCGGGGAGTTGGATCGCAGGATCTGGGGCTCATACAAGGGCTCGCAGTTCCCGATCGACTGCTGGTTCCACGACCGACAGGCCCAGCTCCGCGGCAAGCACGGCGACGATGATTGGAACGGCTCGCTCCAGGAGATGAACCCCTACGACCGGGCAACCAAGTCGAGGCTGGTGGTGCCCGACCGTCGCTCCGTTCCGCCAGACCCGCCGAAGCCGACGCAGGTGTTCGTCAAGGACACCATGCGGAAGAAGCACCAACCCGCTGCTCTCGCCGCGCTGCATCGCATCGCGACGCCGGTTGCGCAACCGACGGCAACCGACGCAGGTCGCGTGCCGCAGACGTTCACGGTCGATGGCGGCGGCGCCAAGCCCAGCACGAGGCGGGCTACGATGGCGCGGGGAAGAATGGTCGGAGCGAGAAGATTTGAACTTCCGACCCCCTGCACCCCATGCAGGTGCGCTACCAGGCTGCGCTACGCTCCGACTGCGATTCTGACGTTCGCGAGGCCGAGGCCTCACCGGGGTCGGAGGACTCTAGCGACACTCCACGACGAGGCAAGGGCGCGCAGGCGGAAGGTCGGCGCGGGCGGACGAGGCGGGCTGCTTCAGTCCTTCTTCTCGACCGGCTTGCCGCGCTTCGTCAGCGCCTGCAGGGCCGAGAACGAGGATTCGTCGCGGGCATGGCGTTCGAGCACGCGGCGCCACGCAACGGCGGCGGCACGGAAGCGGCGGATCGTCGGCTCGTCGGGATCGGCGAGCGGCTCCTCGGGCTCGAGGCCCTCGACGCCGGTTGCGTCGCGCAGCAGTTCGTGCAGGCGACACGCCTTCGCGCAGTCGGAGAAGTCCGAGTAGTCGAGTTCTTGAAGCGCTGCGACGGCAGCGACGACGGTCGGGTAACCGTGGCGGACGAGGTCGCCCTGAACGGTCGCGTCGACGAACGGAGCGTCCACGAAACGCGCAAGCTCGTCGGCGAACAGCGCGAGGTCCTGCGGCATGCGCACGCGCGTTGGATCGAGCGGCTGCAGACGCTGCATCGGCGCCGAGCTGCGACCCGCGCGATCGACTCCCATCGACAGGCGGCGAACATCTTCGTGCAACGCGCCCGCTTCGCCGAAGTCCGCGCGCTGCGCGACGGTGTTGCGACCAGATCCCTGCAGCATGCGATGCTCGACCGCCTGCGCGAGGACGGGCGCGGTGCGCTGCAAGCCGACGCCGACGAGCACGCTCGCGAACGTCGCGACGAGCAGGAACGGACGCGAGAAGAAGCTGCGCTTCCTGCGGCGGCCTGGCTCGGCGGTGTTCGTTTCGACGCGCGCGTGGTGCGGCGGCTCGAGATCTCGTTCGGTCACGCAATCCACACTAGCGAAGTCGTGCGCACTGTCTCTCCCATCAGACCGTGCATCGAATGCGGAGTGACGGCAACACCGCGATGCCGCGATGCGAGAACGACGCTTCGATGCCCCATCGAGCGGGACGCGCATCGCAGCGAGCGAACGCGCTCCTTCACGCCTTGGGATCGAGGCGGATGAGCCCGAACGGCATCGAGCCGTGCGACGAATAGCGGAAGATCGTCGCGGAATAGCCGGTCGCATCGAGCAGTGCCTTCTTGATGCGCAGCGCTTCGTGCCACACATGCACGCGCTTGCCGAGCAACACGACGGTGCCGCCGCTGCCAGCTCCCGTGACGCGCGCGCCGAACAACGCGCCAGCCTTGTCACGGCGGATCCGCGCCTGTTCGACGATGTAGTCCGTGCGCGCGTGGCCGAGGCCGCACGCGGTGTAGCTGCGATGCGACGCGAACATCAGCTCGCCGAGCTCCATGCGGTCGTTGTCGCTGACGCCGCCATGCTGCTGGAGGATCGAACGGAAGCGCTCGACGCGCTCGTTCTCCTCGATCGGATGCCGCGTCGCGGCGCGCACCGGGTAGTGGCGCTGCGGTTGCACTGGCGCGAACAGGTCTGCATGTCCGCCGTAGCGATGCGCGAATTCGGCGCCCAGCATCGACGCGGGCAGCTTGTCGTCCCACTTCGTGCGCCATTCGTCGGCGGAGCAGTTGGCGAGATACCCGCGCCACGCGTCGCCTTCGCCCCATCGCTGCGAGCCGGAGTCGTGCACAGCGACGCCGCGGAGATCGAGCAGCATGCGCGCGCCCATCGCCGCGGCGGCGCGCACGTCGCCGTAGCTGCTGTCGGTGACCGCATGCCGCACGCCGCTGTCGATGCCGACGATCTCCATGTCGTCCGGCAGCGCAACGCTGCCTTCGGGCTCGCACGGCTGGCAGCGCAGCGCCATCAGTTCGTTGGCCTTGCCGCACGCGGCCGTCATCTGGTCCATCACGCCACACGGCGCGAGCGCGATCTCGTTCTCGACACGCTGGCACAACAACGCGAGCTCGCGGCCCGTGAGCTCGATCCGGAAGTGCGCTGCGAGCGCGCGCATCGTCGCGACCGTGATCGCCGCGGAGGAGCTCACGCCCTTGCCCTCGGGCACATCGCTGCGCAGCAACAACGCGAGTCCGCGTTCGATGCGGAGGCCCTTGGCCTCGGCGAGGATCAGCAACGCGCCGAGCACGTAGCTCGTCCAGCGATCGCGCGGATCGGCGCGCAACAGCATGCCCGCGACCGCGAGGTCGATGCGGCGGTCGCGCAGGCCGAGGTCGCGCATGCCCCACTTCACGAGCTGCGAACGCGTGTCCTCGCGCGTCGGCGACCACACGCACACGAGTTCGTCGTCGCGGTCCTGCACCGCGACGCACGCGGCCTCGGACGTCGGCATCTGCAGCACGAGCGATCCGGAGTAGTCGGCGATGCCGCCCATCACGTCGATTCGGCCCGGCGCGCGCGCAACCGTGATGTGGCGATCCGGCGCGAAGTAGTCGGGGACCGCGCGGTCGACGAGTTGGAACAGGTACAGGCAGCCGGAGCCTTCGTCGGGCAGCGCAGTCGGGGTGAAGTGGTTCACGAGGGGTCGTAGTGTGCGGCAGGGACGGCGCGGAGTTCGAGCGCCTTCTGCTCGGGAGCCGTATCGGCCAAGAAGTTGCCGCCGCCAATCTCGGGCCCGGCGAGGAACTTGCGCAAGCCCGGCTTGCGCAGCGGCGGATGGAACTCGACGTGGAAGCCGAAGCCGTCGCTGCGCGCGCCGTCGACCGGCGCCTGGTGCAGCGCCATCACGTACGGGAACGGCATGCGCCAGAGGTTGTCGAACCGCACGATCGTCTCGTGCAGCGCGCGCGCGAGCGCCATGCGTTCCGTGTCGTCGAGGTCGGCGACGCTCTGAACGGCGCGCTTCGGGCCGACGAAGGTCTCGTAGGCGTAGCGCGCGAACCACGGCAGGAACGCGATCGCGTCGGCGTTCTCGACGAGCACGCGGCGGCCGTCCTGCTGTTCGGTGCGCACGACGTCCTCCCACAACGCGCGTCCGTGCGCTGCGAAGTGGTCGCGGCACGCCTCGCGTTCGCGCGCGATCGTCTCGAACACGAAGTTCGTCGCGTAGATCTGGCCGTGCGGATGCGGGTTCGACACGCCGACCGCTTCGCCGCGGTTCTCGAACATCAGCACGTGCGCGACGTCGTCGCGCCGCGACAGATCGCGGAACTGCTCCTGCAGGCATGCGAGCACGCGGTCCACCGCCGTAGCGTCGGCGCGCGCCGGATGCAGGTCGTGGCGTTCGGAGAACGAAACGACGCGCGCCACGCCGCTCGCGGGGCTGCTGCGATAGCCAGCAGGCGGCGGCGCGAGTTCACGCGGCGCGGCATCGCCGACGCACGGCTTGTCGTTGTCGAACACGAACACACCGCGGTAGTCGGGGTTGGCGACGCCGGACACGCGCGTGTTGCGCGGACAGAACGTGCACGACGGATCGTGCTGCGACAGCCGCGACGCGGGGGCCTGTTCGCGTTCGTGCTCGCCGAGCCACGGACGGTCCTGGCGATGCGCGGCGACGACGACCCACTCGCGCCGGAACGGGTGCCAGCGCTGCTCCCACACGGGATCGGTCACGTTCGTTCCTCGATCGCGCGCACCGGTCACTCCGACATCGACATCGCTGGAACGACCGCATCGTCCGGCGACAGCGGTCGCGCGACGTCCGCGTCTTCGCGCGCGAAGAACAACGACGCGACGAGCGCCTCGAGGCCGCGTTCGTCCTTCACTGCGACCATCGCCGTGCGCGCCGCGACCGGCTCGTCGTGGTACTGCACGTACTTGATCGCGTGCGTGCGCACCGACGACAACGCGCGCGCGCCGTAGTGGTCGCGCGCGAGTTCGAGATGGCGCAGCAACGCGTTGCCGATCGCGCGCGGCGACGGCCGCATCGGCTGCTTTCCTTCGAGCAGCGCGCGGACCTGGCCGAACACGAACGGATTGCCGATGCAGCCGCGCGCGACGGTCACGCCGTCGACGCCGGTCTCGCGCAGCATGCGCACGACGTCGAACGCGGAGAACAGGTCGCCGCTGCCGATCACGGTGCGGCCGCCGGCGCGCTGCTTGACCTTCTTCAGGAACTCCCAGCGGCTCGGGCCGACGTACTTCTGCACGACGGTGCGCGGGTGCACCGTGATCGCGGCCACGCCGCGCGCGAACGCGCCTTCGAAGATCTCCCAGAAGTTGCGCTCGCTCGCTTCCGAGTCGTCGTAGCCGCGGCGCATCTTCACCGTGACCGGCGCGTCGCCCTGCACCGCTTGCAGCACCGCATCGACGAGCGCGAGAGCGTCTTCTGGATGCTGCAGCAGGTAGCCGCCGCGGCAGCGGCCGAGCACCTTGTTGACCGGACAACCGAAGTTGATGTCGACGACGTCGAAGCCCGCCTGCACGAGCTTCTTCGCCGCGGCGGCGAACGTCTCCGGCATCGTGCCCATCAACTGGCCGCCGACCGGATGGTCCTGTTCGGGCACGTCGAGGATCTGGCTCTGCAGCTTGCCCTTCTTGAGCACGATCTCGTCGAGCACCACTTCGTGCAGCGCGTAGCTCGCGCCGTGCTCGCGCGCGACGAGGCGCATCGGCAGGTCGGAGTAGCCCGACAACGCGGCCTGCACCGCGGGCATGCCCACGGGAACGGAGCCGATCTGCAGCGGGCCATAGGGAGCGTGCACGAGCGCACCAAACCGCCCGCAGGCTGTCGCCGCAAGGCCCGTCGTGCTCTGCTGCGACGATGCCGTCCCGCACGAAGTCCACGACGATCGCCGTCGACGCGCCGTTCGAGCTCTCGCTCGCGCTGCGCGGCCACGGCTGGATCTGGCTCGCGCCGCACCGTTTCGACGAGGAGCGCTGCGTGTGGACGACGCCGCTGCGGCTGCACGACAAGGTCGCGCTGGCCGAAGTGACGCAGAAGAAGAAGGACGCGCTCGCGCTGCGCATGCGCTGCGATCGCCCGTTGGCCGCGCGCGACGTCGAAGCCGCGCGAGTCGCGATCACGCGCATGCTGCGGCTCGAGGAGGACCTGCGGCCGTTCTGGGCGTTGTGCGCGAACACGAAGGAACTCGCGTGGGTCGCAAAGCGCGGCGCTGGGCGGCTGCTGCGGTCCGCGAACTTGTTCGAGGACTTCCTGAAGATCCTGTTCACGACGAACTGCACGTGGGCCGCGACCACGTCGATGACGCAGAAGCTCGTCGATGCGATCGGCGCGCCCGGCCCCGACGGCCTGCGCGCGTTCCCGACGGCGGAGGAATGCGAACGCGAGCCGTCGTTCTTCCGCGACGTCGTGCGCGCTGGCTACCGCGCGGATGCGTGCGTCGAACTCGCGCAGGGATTCGCTCGCGGCGAACTCGGCGACGCGCGGTTCCTCGACCCGGCCATCGACACGGCAACGATGCGCAAACGCGTGCTCGCGCTGCGCGGCTTCGGCCCCTACGCGGCCGGACAGGCGCTGCGCTTGTGCGGCCGCTACGACGACCTCGCGCTCGACTCGTGGTGCCGCGCCGAAGCCGCGTCGAAGCTCACGCGCTCGCGCGCGCCGACGGATGCGTGGTTCCGCCGCCGCTACGAACCGTACGGCACGTTCGCCGGGCTCGCGATGTGGTGCGAACTGACCGCGGACTGGCACTAGCATCTGGTGGGGCATTGCCGGCAGCGCCACCAGCAAAGGAGATCGCAGCATGGATCGAGGTGATCCGCGGGTGTGAGTCGCACGACACACGGCCGTCGGACGAACCGCTGCCACCCGTGATTGGGTTGGCAATGACGAAGTTCCCCGAGCCGGAATGACGCGCCGCCGCGCAGCGATTACGGCGCGCGCGATTCACGAAGGTGCGAACTGGCGAAAAACGCACAAGAACGGCCTTCCCATGGCGTTTTCGTCGTTGACGGCACGGCGCGTCGAGGGGACTTTCCCGCGCCCCCCAAAGGGAGGCAGCCACCGACTCAGGCTCTCGCGACTCCGGACCTCACCGTGAAACGCCACCACAAACTGCGCGCACTCGTGCTCGCATTGTCGTCGTCGACGGCAATGGCACAGGCATACATGCCGCACCAACCGGCGTTCCTGCCGATCCCGCCGACGCCGCCCGAGAACCCGACGACCCTCGAGCGCGTGCTGCTCGGCAAGGCGCTGTTCTGGGACGAGCAACTCTCGTCGACGCGCACGATGGCATGCGGCACGTGCCATCGACCCAACCACGGCGGCTGCGATCCGCGCGCAGTCGAAGCTGCGCATCCTGGCGCGGACATGTCGTTCGGCACCGCCGACGACGCGCATGGTTCGCTCGGCGTGCCGATGCACGCGACGAACGGCGACTACCGACCCGATGCGGTGTTCGGGCTGCGCCCGCAGGTGACGCGACGCCGCGCGCTGCCGGTCATCAACGCAGCCTACGAGACCGAGTTGATGTGGGACGGCCGCGCGGGCTCGTCGTTCCACGACCCGGAGACCCAGAAGCTGCTGTTGCCCGAACACGCGGCGCTCGAGGAACAGGCGAGCCACACGCCGATCGACCCGAGCAAGATGGCGCACCTCGGCCGCACGTGGCAGCAGGTCGCGCGCGACCTCGCCGCGCAGAAGCCGCTCGCGCTCGCCTCGGATGTCCCGAGCGACCTCGCCAACTTCCTCGGCAACCGCACCTACGCGCAGTTGTTCCAGGCGGTGTTCGGCAGCCCCAACGTCGACGTCGCGCGCGTCGCGATGGCGATCGCGGCCTACCAGCGCACGCTGATCTCGGACCAGTCCGAACTCGACCTCGCGCTCGCCGGAATCCGGCAGATGCCCGAGGCCGCGCAGCGCGGCCATTCGCTGTTCGAGCGGCACTGCGCCGCGTGCCACACGGATCTCGAGACGCACGAACATCCCGCAACCAACGACTTCCGTCGCACGGGCCTGCGCCCGATCGACGAGGACGTGGGGCGCTACGCGGTCACGGGCGACCCCGAGGACCTCGGCAAGTTCAAGGTCCCGAGCTTGCGCAACGTCGCGCTGCGCACGCCCTACATGCACAACGGCGGCCTGCCGACGCTGCGCGCGGTGCTCGACTTCTACAACCGCGGCGGCGACTTCGGCCCCGGCATCGACCCGCTCGTGACGGCGATCCGCGACCAGTTGTCCGAGCAGGACAAGGAAGACCTCGTCGCCTTCCTCGAGTCCCTGACCGACCCGCGCGTCGAACTCGGCGAACCGCCCTTCGACCGGCCGCGACTCTGGAGCGAAGGCCCCTACGTGCCGACGCGCATCGGCACGCCGACGACCGGCAACAGCCGGTTCTCGCCGCAGGTCATCGCGCTGTCGCCGCCGTTCCACGGCAACCGGCAGTTCACGGTCGCCGCCGAGAACGTGCCGCCCGACGCCGAGCACTCGCTGTTCCTCGACTTCGCGCGCCTGCCGACGCAGGGCACGCTGCTCGGCCACCCGTCCTACCTCGCGCGTTCGCAGATGCGCTACTACGGCTGCGGCAAGACGAAGCGCATGCCCGACGGCACCGGCTACGCGTCGAAGGTGCTCGACGTGCCGAACGACCCGTTCCTGATCGGCATGCGCATCTACGGCCAGTGGTTCGTCGAGGACGCGAACGGCCCCGGCGGACTCGTCTCGTCCGCGACGTTCACGGCCGTCGTCTTCTGACGGACCCGCGGCGGACGCAGCGCCGTCCGCCGGAGCAGACATCCGGCTGCGTCCGTCACATCCGCCGCCACGGGATATCCTTTGGAGGGGAACTCACCCGGACGTTCGCGGCGTCGGAACCCGGCCTGAGTCCCCGATGACATGGTGCGTAGGGCCCGATTGACGTTGCCTCGCCTCCGACGCAACCTAGGGAGGCTGCCCGCGCCCCGAGAATCCCCGATGCACATCTCCCTCCGACTCCCCCTGGTGGCCGCCGCACTCGCTGTCGCACAGACGGCAAGCGCGCAGGGTCCGACCTTCTTCCCGCCGGTCCCGACGCCCCCTGGCAACCCCACCACGCCGCAGAAGGCGCTGCTCGGCAAGGCCCTGTTCTGGGACGAGCAGTTGTCCTCGGACCGCACCGTCGCGTGCGGCACGTGCCACATCTTCGGCCACGGCGGCACGGACCCGCGTTCGACGAACGCGACGCACCCCGGTTCTGACGGTGTCTACGGCAGTTCGGACGACATCCACGGCTCGCCCGGCGTCGTGCGCCAGGACGCGCTCGGCAACCAGACCGGCGACGCGCTGTTCGGCGTCCGGCCGCAGTCGACGAAGCGCCGCGCGCCGTCGGTCATCAACGCCGCCTACGAGAGCCTGCTGTTCTGGGACGGCCGCGCGACCGACGTGTTCACCGACCCGACGACGAGCCTGGTCTCGCTGCCCTACTACGCGGCGCTGGAGAGCCAGATCGCCGGGCCACCCGTCAGCGACATCGAGATGAGCCACATGGGCCGCGCGTGGAGCGCGATCGCGACGGACATCGCGCCGCTCGAGCCGCTCGCGCTCGCCGACCAGCTCCCGGCCAACCTCGCGGCGCTCGTCTCGGGCCAGACCTACACGCAGTTGTTCGACAACGTGTTCGGCCCTGGTGGCGTGACCCCGGAGCGCATCATCTTCGCGCTCGCCGCCTACGAGCGCACCCTGATCGCGGACCAGTCGCCGTTCGACCTGTTCAACGCCGGCCTCGGCTCGCTGACCCCGCAGGAGATCGCCGGACGCAGCGCGTTCATCACGCTGAACTGCAACTTCTGCCACAGCGACGTGGCGGGCTTCAGCGGCGACCCGACGCCGAGCTTCTCCAACCCGAGCATCTTCCAGCTCGGCCTGCGCCCGAGCGGCGAGGACTCCGGCCGCATCGCCGTCACCGGCAACGCCTGGGACGACGCGAGCTTCAAGACGCCTGGCCTGCGCAACGTCGCGCTGCGCGCCCCCTACTTCCACAACGGCAGCGCGCCGAACCTCACGAGCGTGATGGTGACCTACTCGCGCGGCGGCGGAAACTTCCTGCCCGTGGATCCGGCGGTCGCCAACCTCGCGGGCACGATGGGCGCCCTGAGCCCGACGGTCGTCCCGGACCTCGTCGCCTTCATGGGTTCGCTCACCGACCCGCGCGTGCAACTCGGCCTGCCGCCGTTCGATCGTCCGCGCCTCTGGTCGGAGAGCCCGCGCGTCCCGTCGCTGTTCGGCGTCGGCACGGCCGGCACCGGCGGCGTGATCCCCGAGGCCGTCGGCGCGACGCCGTCCTACCTCGGCAACACGAAGTTCGCGGTCGGTCTCGACCGCGCCGCGACCGGAACGCTCGCGTTCTTCGTGCTCGACTTCGCGCCGGCCCCCGCGCCGTTCCAGGTGCTCGGCCAGAACATCTACATCGGCCTCACGCCGGCGGTGCAGACGTTCTTCGCCGGCATCACGCAGTCGACCAACGCGGGCTCGGGCTACGCGTCGGTCCGCCTGCCGATCCCGAACGACCAGTTCCTCTCCGGAGCCGGTCTCTACGGCCAGTGGCTCGTGTTCGACAACAACGGCCCGAACGGGTTCGCGTCGAGCGGCGCGATCTCCACGACCCTTTTCTGACCGAAGCCGCCGGTGCGCAGCTCCCCTCGTGCGGAGCGCGCGCCGGGCGCAGTCCTGCCGCGCACCGCGCGCCGACGCAGACCGCGAACTAGTCGGTCTCGATCGTGACGAGCACTCGCTGCACGTCGACAGCGCGCGGCGCCTCGAGCACACGCGCGGCGATACGGCGGCATTCCTCGGCCGAGTAGCGGCGCAGGACCTTGAGCAGCTTGCGCAGACGAACAGGCGCGATCGAGAACCGACGGAAGCCGGCGCCGATGTAGAACGGCAGCCGCTGCGGATCCGCGGCGCTCTCGCCGAAGAGGATCACGTCCTTCTCGAGGCGGTCCGCTTCCTTGGCGATGCGCGACAGCGTCTCGAACACCGCGGGATGCGCCAGCTCGTGGTACTCGCGCACCGCCGAGTTGTCGCGATCGGCCGCGAGCAGATAGGCCTGCAGGTCGTCGATCGCGAGCACGAGGAAGTCCGACTCGACCGCGAGCGCGCCGATGCTCAACGCGGCGACGGGCACTTCGACGACCGGCGCTACCGCGAGGCTGCTCGCGACGGCAACCTTCTGCTTGCGCAGCGCGAGCCGTTCCTCGATCAGCATTGCCTTGACGCGCTGCAGGTCCATCACGCTCGTCACGAACGGCACGAGCACGCCGACGCCTTCTGCGTCCGCCGCCGCGCGCAGGATCGCGCGCAACTGCAGGCGCAACACATCCTGGTTGGCGAGCAAGCCGCGCACGCCGCGGCGGCCCATCGCCGGATTGCGCTCCAGGTCCTTCGCGTCGGGCTGGAACGCGCTCGCAGCAACGTCGAGCAGGCGGAAGTTCACCGGCTTGCCGCGGTGCGCTTCGAGCACCTTCTGGTACTGCGCGACCAGTTCGTCCTCGGTCGGCCTGCGGCGGTCAGCGAGGAACGCGAGTTCCGTGCGGAAGACGCCGATGCCCTGGAGGCCGAACGTGCGGCTCATCTCCGATTCGCCGAGGCTGCCGCAGCTGCCGAGGATGTCGATCTCGGTGCCGTCGCGCGTCTCGTGGCGCGAGGAGGCCTCAGGCGACTGCTTCGGATGCGACTTCCACTCCTGCGCGCGCGCGGCGAACTGGGCGAGTTCCTCCTCGGAGGCGCCGAGGCGCAACTCGGCGCGATCGGCGTCGATCACGACGACGCTGCCTTCGCGCAAGAGACGCGGCAGGCCGCTGATGCCCGTGATGGTCGGAATGCCCATGCCGCGCGCGAGGATCGCCGCGTGCGAGCTCATGCCGCCTTCCTCGGCCACGATGCCGTCGACGCCTTCGGCCTGCAGGTTGAACATGTCCGCGGTCGTGAGCTTGCGTGCCGCCAGGATGTAGCGGCCCGTCGGCACCGTGCGCGTCGAGGTCTCGCCGCTCGCGAGGTTGCGCAGCACGCGCGTCGCCACGTCGCGAAGGTCGCTGGCGCGACGGCGAAGGATCTCGTTCTCGACGAGCTGGAAGATGCGATCGTACTTCGCGTAGACGGTCTTGACGGCAGCACGCACCGAGAGGCGCTCCTGTACGATCTGCTGCTCGATCTCGGCGTGGAACGTCGGATCACCGAGATAGGCGATCTGCGCATCGAAGATGCGGAGCTCGGCCTCGCCGAGCTGCCCTTGCTGCTTGCTGCGGATCTCCTCGATCTGCAAACGACTCGTGCGGACCGCCGCGCGCAGACGTTCTAGCTCCGCGTCGACCTGGTCGGCGGCGACGCGCGTGACGCCGATCTCGTCGTCGTCGTATCCGCGCAGATGCACGGGCCCGACTGCGATGCCGGGCGACACGGACTCGCCGCGAAGCGTGTTCACTGCTGCACCTCGCGAAGGGACATGGGGCTCTGCGTCATGTTCGAGACAAGCATCGAAGGCTGAAGACCACAGGATGGCGCAGCGGCATCGTCGTCGCCAGCGAAAGGACGCCGAACGACTGCGCGCAGAAGAGCCTGCTCGCGCGCCGAGCCTGTGGCGCGATGCGTGGCCCGCGGTGTAACTTCCGCGCGCCTTGGCGGGGCAGGCGCCGCGCCGACCCGCGACCCAACGCACCGTGCCGCTGGACATCCACCCGACTGCCGTCGTTGCCCCCACCGCCGTCCTCGGAGAAGACGTCGCGATCGGGCCGTACACGATCGTCGGCCCCATGGTCCGCCTCGGCGATCGCTGCAGGCTGCATTCGCACGTGGTCGTCGACGGCGACACGCACCTCGGCCCGGAGTGCGAGGTGTTCCCGCACGCAGTCGTCGGCTCGATGCCGCAGGACAAGAAGCTGCGTCCCGGCGAGTCCGGCGGCAGGCTGCGCATCGGCCGCAACAACCGCATCCGCGAACATGCCACGATCCACGGCGGCACCTCGTTCGGCGGCGGCCAGACGGTGATCGGCGACCACAACATGCTGCTCGTCGGCTGCCACATCGGGCACGACGCGACGGTCGGCAGCCACGTCGTGTTCACGAACGGAGCGATGGCGGCCGGCCACACGCACATCGGTGACCGCGCAATCCTCGGCGCCATGGTCGGCATCCACCAGTTCGCGCGCGTCGGCGAACTCGCGATGGTCGGCGCCGGCGCGATGGTGTCGCACGACGCGCCGCCGTTCTCGATGGTGCAAGGCGACCGCGCTCGGCTCGTCGGCGTCAACGTCGTGGGCCTGCAGCGCAACGGCTACACCGCCGAGCAGAAGAGCCAGATCAAGCGCGTGTTCCGGTTGCTGTTCTGGCGCTCGGGCACGCTGCAACAACGACTCGAAGCCATTCGCAGCACACAACTCGGTGCCGAGCCCGTGTGCCGCAAGGTGCTCGACTTCGTGCAAGACAGCCAACGCGGCGTCTGCTCGCCGCGCGGCGGCCGACGGCCCGAAGGCGGCGACATCCGCGACGGATCGCCACGCGCGAGCGCGCGGAACCCCGGAGATCAGAATGTCGAAGACCGTTGAGGGGCGGACGCAGGCCGTCCGCCTGCCCGCCTTCCTGGAAGTGGCTTCCCGAGATTCCGCCGCAACACGCCGGGCGACGAGAACCGAGGGAGAGGAACGGGTTCGCGGCGGTGTCCGCGGATCCGGCTTCGCTCGCGTGACGCGGCAGGCGGACCACGGGGCCGAACCCAGCCGCCGCGGCGGCTGGACGATGTTGCTCGCCACGCTCTGCCTCGCGCTCGGCGCGGCGGAGGCCTGCGCGCAGGCGCCCGTCGACTTCCGTTCCAAGGACGGCACCCGGTTCGTGCTGATCCCGACGCCGGGAGCGCCGATGGTCCACTGGGCCGTCGCGACGCCGATCGGGGTCGCCGTGGACCCGGCGGACGCGCCCGGGCTCGCCGAGGCCGCAGCGCTCGCGTCGATGCGCGGCACCTGGAACTTCGGCAGCCTCGACGTCGCGCGCGAACGCCAGACGCTCGCAGAACTCGACGCGCTCGATGCCGACTTGCGCGGCGCGCCGAAGGGCACGGCTGCGGAACTCGATGCCAAGCGGGCGCGAGCGAACGAGCTGCGCGCGCTCGCGGCGACCCTGTGCGACGCCGCCGCGTTCCGCCGCGTGCTCGCCGCAGCGCCGGCGGCCGGCGTGCAGGTCCGCTCCACGGCGACGGCCTCGATCCTCTCGTTGCGCACGACGCCGCTCGCGCTGCCGCAGGTCGCGAAGTTGCTCATCGACCGCCGGGAGCGACAGGTCCTGCGCGGCATCGACACCGAACTCGAAGCCGTGCAAAGCCGCGCCGTCGCCGCATGGGACGCCGATCCGCTGTCGCCGCTGCGCGCCGAAGCGCTCGCGCTCGCGTTCGCAGGCAACCCGCTCGCACGCGCCGGCGAACGGCCGCAGCCGGCGCCTGCGCGCCGCGACACCGCGCTCGCGACCTGGGCGCAGAGCCAACACCCGCAGAACACGGTGCACGTGCTCACGGGGTCGTTCGATCCGGCATCCGTGCGCGCCGACCTCGAGCGCGCGTTCGAACGCACGCTGTTGCCCGCCGCGCAGCCGCGGCAACCGGCCGTCCCGCGCGCGCTCACCGCGACGCGCCGCGCAGCGGTGCCGGGAGCTCGCTTCCCGGCCGTGCTCGTTGCGTTCGCGCTGCCGCCGGAACTCGACCGCGACGCGGCGGCCACCGCCGCACGCTGGTTCGCCGACGGCCCGGATTCGTGGCTCGGCAAAGAACTCGTCCGCTCCGGCCGCGCCACGGCGCGCGTCGCCGCTCGCGCCCCTTGGCCCGAAGGCGCCGCCACCGGGCTGCTGCTCGTCGAAGTGACGGACGCGGCAGGGAGTCGCGCAGGACTGACCGAGGAGACGCTGGCGCTGATCGCGAACGGACGATCTGCCGCGCCCGAGCCCGGCCAGCTGCCGCTGCGCTTCGCCGCGCAGCAGCGCGCATTCGAACTCGCGACCGACGGTGCCGCCGGCTTCGCCGCATGGTGCGCCGAACGCACGCTGACGATCGGCGGCAACGCGATCCCCGCGGCGCCCACGGCGCCGGTCTACCCTGAGCTTGCGGAGCGTCTGCGCGGCATCCTCGCGTCGAGCCCGATCGTCGTGGAATGGAGCGACCAATGACCGCCGAACCGACCCGCGCCCGCATCCTCGCGCTGCTCGCAGTTGCCGCAGCTTGCGCGTGCTCGGCGCCGCCGACGACCCAGCAGGCGGATGCTCCCGCGCCGCAGCCCAATCCAGCTCCGGCTCCTGCGCCTGCTCCAACAGAGGCTGAACCCGCGCCTTCGCGAGCGCCCACTTCGAATGCGCCCGCCGCGCCGCAGAACGCGCCGAGCCGACGCTTCCAGCTCGAGAACCGCCTCGACGTCGTCTTGCTGCCGCAAGCAGCCGACCCGTCGCAGTCGGCGGAAGTCGCGCTGCTGCTGCCGGGCGGCACGGAGACGGGCCGCGAGGGCTCGGTGGAACTCGCCGCGCACCTGCTCGCGCACGGCGCGGACGCGACGTCGGGACGCCAGAGCCTCGAGCGTCAGGTCGCGCAGATGGGCGGAACCCTGCGCGTCGAGATCGGTCGCAAGTCGACGTGGGTGCACGTGCGGACTCCGGCGGCCCGATGGCAACTGGCCGGGCAAGCGCTCGTGACCGCGCTCGAGACGCGCCTCACGAGCCGCGGCCTGCTCGAGCGTTCGCAGGAACAGTGCGTCGACGCAGCGAAGGCTGCGATCGCGCACGACCCCGTTCGCTTCGCCGCGGAACGCTTGCTGCTCGGCGACGAGAGCCCGGCCGCGCACCTGCAACGACTGCTGGACCGCGACCCCGGCGAGGCCGTGGCGTTCCAGCGCCGCTACTTCCGTCCGGATCGCTCGCTGCTCGTGGTCCGCGCGCCGGATGCCGACGCTGCGATCGAGAAGGGCGTCCGCGCCGCGTTCGGTCCGTGGCAACCCGAGAACCCGACCGCGGAAGGCGAGATCACGACCCAGGCGCGCAAGTCGCCTTCGGGCATCGCGTGGATCGAGGACCCGACGCGCGGCAACGACGCGCCGTGCGACGCAGCCCTGGTGCTGCAGTGGCCCGACCTCCACGCGCCCGAAGCCCCGGCGCTGCACGTGCTCGCGAACTGCCTGACCGTCGACGGCATCGGCGGCCGCCTCGAGCGCCTGCAGCAGGAAGCGGGCCTCGGCGCCGTCGCGCTGACCGCGGAGACGATCCGCGTCGGCGAAGGCTCGGCGCTCGTGCTGCGCGGCGCGATGTCGCAGGCGCAGGCCCTGCGCCTCCACGCGACGCTGCTGTCGGCGCGCGCCTCGCTGCGCGACATCCCGATCTCCACCAGCGAACGCACGCAAGCGCGCGCGGCCGCATGGCTGAGCCTGCGCGAATGCGAGACGACCGCATCCTCGTCGCTGCGTGACGAGGCGGAGCGGACCGTGCTCGGCAAGGAACTCGCGACGCAGATCCGCCAACTCGCCGACCTCGATCGGCCCGGCAGCCCGGACGCGGCGTCCATCGACGCGTTCCTTGCGCTGCCGGTCGCGATGGTCGTTCGCGGCGGCGCAGCGCCGAAGGACGCTCCGGGCGTTCGCCTTTGCCCGCTCTCGCCGGCGGCGGCCGAAGTCCCGGTCGCGCAGGCCGACGACCAGAGCCTTCGGCAAGCGGCCTTGCCGTTGCGCGACCGCCTGCTCGAGGCCCTCGGCGGATCCGTCGCGCTGCAGGACTTCGTCGGCTTCACGGCCGAGAAGACCGTCGCGACGAAGGACGCGCCTGCTGCCGAGGAAACGACGAGCTGGCGGCTCGGCGGCGACGTGAGCCGCACGCGCAAGGTGCTCGGCGCGACCATCGAGACGCGGCTCACCGGCAACGACTGGACCGAGACGGTCGCAGGCCGCAGCGCACAACTGTCGCCGCAAGAGGCCGCCTACACGCGCGCCGAGATCGCGCGTCACCCGCTCGCGCTGGCGCTCGCCTGGCAGCGCGACCAGATCCAGTTCCGCCTGCTGGCGCAGCGCCGGATCGGCGACCGCGACTACGAGGCGCTGGAAGCGATCGGCGGCGGATTCGAGCGACTGCGCATCGAGATCGACCGCCAGTCCGGCCTGCTGCGTTCGGTCGAGTGCTGGACCACGACTCCCGACGGCAACGCGATGCGCACCGTCGACACGTGGACCGACTACCGCACGGTCGAGGGAATCCGCGCGCCGTTCCGTTGCACGACAGTCGTCGACGACGGACAGAGCGAGCGCACGGTGACGATCGTGCGCATGCGGTTGTCGCGCGGCTGAGGCCGCGCGCGCAGAAGCGCTGGCAGGCTCAGCGGCGCGAGCCGCCGAAGCGCAGGATCATGCCGGCGTAGAACATGTGCTCGCCGCGGATGTCGTCCTGGATGCTGACCGAAGGACGGCTCTCGTTGTCGAGGTAGGAGTACCAGGCATTGAACGAGATCACCTCGCTGAGGTGCACGAAGGCCTCTGCGCCGCCGCCGACGAAGAACTCCTCGCTGCCGCCGCTGCCGCTCTCGCCCACCGCCTGCACGTATTGGACCTGCGCGAACGGCGAGACCGACATCCAGTCGCCGAGCGGCAGCCGGTAGCGCACCTGCAGGTCGCCGTAGAGGTCACCTTGCGGACGGGTCGCGTCGTAGTTGACGACGCGGTCCTTATCGTCCGCCATCGCCGCCGTCGCGAAGATCTCGAACGCCGAGGCGCTGCCCGACGCGATGTACCACTCCATGCGGCCGCGGCCGCGGAACACGGCCTTGGGCAGCTCCCCGGTCCACAGCACGGAGCCGAAGCGGTCGTCGCTGTCGTTCCACTCGCGGTCGAGCGCGACCGTGAGGATGAACCCGTCGCGCGGAGCATGGCTGCGGCGGTCGAGTTGCACCGTGTTGTGCTCCAGGAAGATGCGCAGGCCGTAGGCGGAGTAGTCGCCCGGCTCCGTGTAGGTCGGGTCGGTGCGGTCGTTCCGGTCGAACTGGTTGCGGCGGTAGTAGGGACCGAACTCGACGAACAGGTCCTGCGCCGCCTCGCGGCCGAAGCCGAGGTAGGCCTCGTAGTCCTCGCCTTCGTATTGGCCCGTCGGCACGAACACGCGGTCGTCGTAGTAGCCCTCGCGGAAGAACGGCCAGATGCGCGCCGACAGCTGCAGCCGGCTCACGGTGTCGTTGCCGCGCGCGTCGCCTTGGCGCAGGCTTGCGAGGAAGCCGTCGCGGCCACCGTAGAGGTCCATGCCGCCGTCGCCGACCGACTCGTCGTGGTAGAGCACGCTGCCGTCGAACTGGATGGTGTCGTCGAGGCCGATCGCGGGATCCTTGTCCTCGGCCTTCGAACCCATGGCTCCGGATTCGATCTGCAGCAGCTGGCGGTAGGGAAGCCGCGGGTTGCGGAAGGTCGCGAGATCGTCGAAGGACTGGGCCCACGCCGACTGCGACAACGCCAAGAGGACGGCCGCCCGGATCCGGAATGCGTTCACGCGGCAAACGGTAGCGAACGGCCGCACCCCGGCAACGGATCCGCGCGCGATGGCGACGGATCGCGTTGCTCGAACCGCGCGCCTCAGGCCGCCGCGTATGAACTGAGCAAGCCTCGGATCTCCGCGTCGACAGGAAAGCGACGCTGGAAGTCCTCGCGCACGCGAACGCCCAAGGCTCCCGCAGCCGTGCGATTGCGATAGAGCGCGAGCACCTGGCGCGCGAGCTCCTCTTCGTCGTGGAACAGCAACGCGGTCTCGCGATGGCGCAGCAGCTCTTCGTTGCCCGCGGTCGCTGCGGCGACGATCGGCCGACCGAGCATGCCGGCCTCGAGCAGGGTCGGAGAGCATCCTTCGCTCAGCGAGGTGTTGAGCACGACATCGGCGTCCATGTAGGCAGCTCCCATGCGGTCGCGAGCGAGCGCCGGGAGGACGCGCACGCCGCCGAACTCGGCAGCTTCCTTGCGCACGAGCTCGGAGTATTCGGCATCCTGGTCGGGTCCGGCCAGGATCATCTCGACGTCGGCGCCCGCGGCGCGCAGCGTGCGCACCATCGACAGCGCGCGGCGCTGCCCCTTGATCGGACGCAAGCCGCCCGGGAGGAACACGAGGAAGCGCTGGCGCGGGATGCCCAGCGAACGACGCAGGTCGGTGCCGCTCGTGTCGAGGCGGACCGCGGCGCGCGGCACGACGTCGACCTTGCCCACCGAGTCCGGCACGCGCTGCTCGACGAGCTCTGCCGCCTGCGCGCTCGGCGCGAGCACGCGATGCGCGCGGCGCAGCACTTCGCAGACGAGCGGACCGTCCTTGTCGTCGGTCATCACCGCATGCACGTCCTCGCCGCTCAGCGACACGACCCACGGCGTGCGGAGCCCGAGCAGCTGCAGCCCGGTTCGCGCGGCATCGTGCGCGTGGACGATGTCGGGACGGAAGCGGCCGAAGGTGCCCTCGAACGACTGCTTGATGCCGCCCTCGCTCGTGCCGCCGAACAGTTCGCACAGGTGGCCGCAACGCTGCAGCCCTTCGCGGTAGCGCGCGACCGTCGCCGCGTTGCCGAGGTAGACATGCGCGGGAGCGGGCGTCAGCAGCAGGACCTTCATGCTGCCGACTTTTCGGCCTCCGAAGGGTCCCGACCTTTGTCAGCGCGCGCGTCGGCGCTCGGCGGACCGCAGCGCGGCCACGAGCTTCTTCACGCGCGCGGGATCGACACGCTGCGCCACGTCGCCGTCGCGCTTCAACGCCGTGCCGACGATCGCTCCGTCGCATCGAGGCCACAGCTCTGCTGCGTTGGCGGCGGACAGGCCCGAACCGAGCCATACCGGGAAGTCCCCCACTGCTTGGCGGACGGCGTCGATGCGCGCAGCGTCGACCGGTTCGCCGGTGCGCGAACCGGACAGGATCAAACCCGCGGCGCCCGAACGTTCCGCGAGGTCGCGCGCGGCCGCCTGCTCGTCGAACGGCGCGAGCGGTGTCGCGTGCTTCACGAGGAAGTCGGCCAACACCTGCGTCGAAGCGCCGAGCTGACGGCGATAGGCGAACAGTCGCGCCGCCTCGCCTTCGATGACGCCTTGGTCGGTCACGTAGGCGCCCGCGATCACGTTGACGCGCACCCATCTCGCTCCCGTGACTGCTGCGACGCCGAGCGCCGCGAAGCCGTCGTTGCGCAGGCAGTTGACCATCACCGGGAGGCCGTGCCGTTCTTGCACTTCGCGCGCGACGACCGCGAGCGCCGCCGTGACGTCGGGAGTCACGGGGTCGGCCGCGGTGCCCTTGCGGAACGGCGCGTCCCCGAAGTTCTCGACGCAGATCCCGGTCACGCCGCCCCTCGCGAGCGCCGCGGCGTCCGCGAACGCCCACGAGAACACTTCGTCCATGGAAACATGGCGGGCAGCGGACGGAAGAGCGCGCAGGTGCACGACGCCGAGCAGTGGCTTCATGGCGCGCATCGTGCGGAGCCGACGCGACGGAGCAAGCGGACGGCGGCCCGCCTCCCGTTGTGATAGTGCCTGCCATCTCCTAGCTTCATCGCCATGCCCCGCAAGAACCGCAGCGCCGAACGGCGAGCCGATGTCCTGCCTGCGCTGGCTCGCACATTCGCGGAACTCGGCTACCGACGCGCGACGACGGCCGAACTTGCTTCCCGCTGCGGACTGACCGAAGTGGCGCTCTACCGGGTGTTCGCCGACAAGCGCGCGATGTTCCTCGCAGCGATCGAGCACGTCTACGACACCTCGATCCTCGCGTGGGAGAAGCTGCTCGTCGCCACGGACGACCGCAGCCCTGCCGAACGGCTGCTGGAGCACGAATCGGTCCACCACGGTGAATTCGGCCTCTATCGACTCGTATTCGCCGGATTGAGCGAGTCGGACGACACCGAGATCCGCGACGCATTGGCGCGCATGTATCGCCGCTACTTCGAGTTCGTCGTGCGCCGGATCGAGGAGCACCGACGGGGCGGCGCCGGGCCGGAGGCCGCAGCGGCGGCGTGGGCGCTGATCGGCATGGGCACCATGTCGAGCATCGGACGCGAACTCGGCACCATGGCCGCGGCCGACCGCAAGCGCCTCTGGACCGAAGCCGGCCCGGCCCTGCTCGGCAACCGCCGCAAGAAGGCCTGACTCCTTCGCACCACGGCCACTGGAACCCATCGCCCCTCGTTACGATAGTGTTTGCTACCCTTTTGAGGACGCCATGAACCAAGCTGCCGCCACCGCGCTGACCACCCTGCTCCTCTTCGCATCCTGCAGCGCGCCCTCCGACGCTCCCGCTGCCTCCACGCCGCCCGCTGCGGCAGGACGCTCGATCACCGTGTTCCCCGTGTCGCTCGCCGGCCGCGCGAGCCCTGACGCAGCCAACGTGGTCGGGATCCTGCTCGAACGCGGCGGCGCCGAGTCCGTGGAGCTGGACGAAGCGACGTTCGTGCCCGAACAGGGCTCGGACCCGACGCAGCAAGCGGCAGCGTTCGGCTCGTGGGTCGCAGCACGCGGCCTCGCAACCGACCTCGCGCTGCGCGTCGCCATCGACGGATCACCGCAGTCCGGCATCTCCGCGGTACGCACGATGCTCGTCGACAAGCAGGGCGCGACAATCCTCGACGCATCGCACCGCAGAGGCTCGCCGCAGTTCGACGCGGCCGCGCCGAAGGAGCCGATGGACTGCTGCGTATTCGCCGTGAACTCGCTGCGCGACGTGCTGGGCCTGCAGGACCCGATGCGCGGCAACGCGAACGCGAGCAAGCTGCAGGCGCGCATGCAGCAACGCGCGGGCGTGCCGGACGAACAGGAGGCGGAAGCGATGATGCAGCGCCTCTCTGCGCTGAGGGCAGCCGGGAAGTCGGCGAAGATCCGCGTGTTCCCCGCGCGCGTCGGCGACGAATGGTCGCACGAGGCCGCAGCCCTGCTCGCAGCGCGCATCGAGGCAAGCGGGCTGTGCGCCGCGATCGAGGAACAGCAGCAGTTGTCGTTCACGACCCAACGCAGCCCCAACCAACAGGCCGTGCTGTGGAGCGGCGCACGCTCGATGCAGCAGGCGCTGCGCGCCCGCGGCGCGAACGCCGAATACGCGCTGGTCTGCGACTTCCTGCCGCGAGCGAAGGACGCGTTCGGCGCAGTGCACACGTGCCTGTTCGCGCCGGACGGCTCGCTCGTGTTCGTCGACTACCAGAACTCGCACCACGACGACTTCACGTCCATCGACCCACGCACGGCGCGTGACTGCGCGGAGCTGTCGGCAATCCGCGTCTTGGGCGCGCTCCGCGGCGACTGACGTCGCGCCAGCGCACGACGCGCGAAGGACGAGACCTCGCAGCAGCAGCAACTCGCACGGCGTCACGCACGGCGTGCAGCGAGAACGCTCACGACGGGAAGTCCTGGCGCTGCAGCAAACGCAGCGCTGATCCCCTTCGCCGTCAGACCGGCTGGGCCGCAGCAGCGTTCGCCTGCACGTAGCGGCGCGGCATCTCCGAACGCAGCAACGCGGTCACTTCGTAGGCGGAGCAACCTTCGGCGGCGCGTTCCTCGGCGCGGATGCGATGCGCGCCCTGCTCGCCGAGCAGCACGACCTCGTCTCCCACCGCGACCTCCATGTCGCCGACGTCGAGCACAGTCTGGTTCATGCTGACGTGTCCGACGATCGGCACGCGAACGCCACGAACGAGCGCGGAGCCGCCGTTCCAGTGCGCGCGCGACAAGCCGTCGGCGTAGCCGCACGGCAGCAGCGCGAGCGTCGTCGCGCGCGCGACGCGATGCATCCCGCCGTAGCCGACGCGATCGCCGGGCGCGGCGCCGTGCACGGCGCAGATGCGCGTCTTCAGCGAGAGTGCCGGCCGCAAGCCCGAGGGCGAGCCACCGATGTCGAAGCCGTAGAGCGCGCCGCCGATGCGAACCGCGTCCGCCTGGGCCTCCGGCAGGACGTCTGCGCCGAGCGAGTTGCAGGCGTGGGCCTGCACGTCGTAGCCGGCGCGTGACAGTTCTTGGCGCGCGGCGCAGAACCGATCCCACTGCAGCCGCATGTCCGGCAGCGCCTCTTCGTCGAGGCCCGCGAAGTGCGTGAACACGGAGCGCACGCGCAAGTTGCGGAACACGCGCAGCGAGCGCACGAACGCCAACGCGTCTTCGTGCGCGACGCCGTGCCTGCGCATGCCGGTGTCGAGTTCGACCTCGACGGCGAGGATGCCGCGCGCCGCGACGTCGAGGGCGCGCGCGAGATCCAGATCGCAGACGGTCGGAACGAGCCGGTTCGCGACGATCGCGGCGGATTCCTCCGGCAGGCTCGGCCCGAGGATGCAGATCGGCGCGTCGATGCCCGCTTCGCGCAAGCGCGCGCCTTCGCCGCAGTCCGCGACCGCGAGTTCGTTCGCGCCTGCCGCGATTGCAGCGCGCGCGACCTGCACCGCACCGTGGCCGTAGGCATTCGCCTTCACGACCGCGACGACGCGGCAGTTCGCGCCGATGCGCGCGCGCACGCGCGCGAGGTTGTCGCGCACGGCGTCGAGATCGATGTCAGCCCAGACACGCGCCGGCAACGCCGTGCGCGCTTCGTTGTGTCGTATCCGCAGCATCCGCCCGCGCGGACCGTAGCGCGGAGCCGCGCGCGAATCGAGCCGTCGCAACGCGACGATTCACGAGAATGGCATGCGCACTCTGGCGCATGGCAACGGCGCGCGCTTGCCTTCGCCGCTCATGGAACTCACCGCGCTCGACCTCGCGATCATCGTCGCGTTCTTCGCCGTCTCGCTCGGCATCGGACTCTGGTATCGCGGCAAGGCGAGCGAGAGCTTCGTCGAGTACTTCGCGTCGGGCCGCTCGCTGCCGTGGTGGATCGCCGGCACGTCCATGGTCGCGACCACGTTCGCGGCGGACACTCCGCTCGCGGTCACGGGGCTGATCGCCGAGAACGGGCTCGCCGGCAACTGGTTCTGGTGGTCCTTCGCATTCGGCGGGATGTTGACCGTGTTCGTGTTCGCCAAGCTGTGGCGCCGCGCCGAGGTCCTGACGGACGTCGAACTCATCGAACTGCGCTACGCGGGCAAGCCCGCTGCGTTCCTGCGCGGCTTCCGCGCCATCTACGTCGCGGTCATCGTCAACTCGATCGTGATCGGCTGGGTCACGCAGGCGATGGTCCAGGTGCTGCGGCAGACGCTGCTCACGGACCTCGAACCTGGCAGCAACGGCGACTTCTGGCTCGTCGTTGGCATGCTCGGCGTGACCGGCGTCTACAGCGTGATCTCGGGCATGTGGGGCGTCGCGATCACCGACGTCGTGCAGTTCGTGCTCGCCATGGTCGGCTGTGTCCTGTTCGCATGCGTCGCGGTCGACCACGTCGGTGGCGTCGACGCTCTGCGCGAACGCGCAGTGGAGAACTTCGGCGGCACGCAGCTGTTCGACTTCGTGCCCGACTTCTCGCAAGCGACCTGGATGCCGTTCGGCGTGTTCCTCGCGCTCGTGCTCGGCCAGTGGTGGGCGACGTGGTACCCGGGCGCGGAGCCGGGCGGCGGCGGCTACATCGTGCAGCGCATGGCGTCGTGCAGGGACGAGCGGCACGCGGTGAAGGCGACGCTGCTGTTCCAGCTCGCGCACTACTGCCTGCGGCCGTGGCCGTGGATCCTCGTCGCGTTCGCCGCGCTCGCGCTGCACCCCGAGCTCCGCACGTGGGCTACGGACGACCTCGCGGCGACGGACGCAGGAGTCGGCTATCCGATGCTGATCCGCGAGCTCGCCCCGTCGGGCCTGCGCGGCCTCTTGCTCGTGACATTCTTTGCCGCGTTCATGTCGACGATCAGCACGCAGATGAACTGGGGCGCGAGCTACCTCGTCAACGACGTCTACAAGCGTTTCTTGAACCGCGGTGCCGACGACAAGCAGCTCGTGCGAGTCTCCAAGCTCGCGTCAGCACTCGTGCTGGTCCTCGGCGGCGTCGCCGCGTGGATCATGATCGTGCAGGACGTCTCGGTGCAGAGCGCGTGGGCGCTGCTGGCTGCGCTCGGCGCCGGCGTCGGCGCGGTCTTCATCCTGCGTTGGTTCTGGTGGCGCATCAACGCGTGGACCGAGATCGTCGCGATGATCGGCTCGGTTGCGCTCTACCTGCTCGTCGTCGCGTGGCGCGAGTCCGTCGAATCGGACTTGCCTGCGAGCGAGAAGATGCCGGGCCAATACACGGCGCTGATCGTCGCGTTCGGCACCATGGCGCTGTGGCTCGTCGCGACGTTCGTCACGAAGCCCGCACCGCAGGCGACGTTGCTCGCGTTCTTCAAGAAGGTGCGACCCGACGGCCCTGGCTGGTCCCCCATCGCGAAGCTCACGCCCTTGACCAAGACCGACGGCACGCTTGGCCTGTCGATCTTGTGCTCGGTGCTCGGGACGCTCGCCGTCTGGCTCACGCTGCCGGGAATCGGCGCGATGATCTTCGGCGAGTGGGGCAAGGCGTTCGGTTGCCTCGCCGGCGCAGCGGCCGCGATCGCGGTCCTGCTGCGCCTGTTGCCGCGTCTGCAGCCGCGCGAGTGAGCGTTCGCTCCCCGCGCGGCGCGACTGCGCTCTCAGCCGATCAAGGCTGGATCGTGACGAGCAGCGCGTTCGTCGTGTGCCACTGGATCGAAGCCGGGCTCGCGACGTCCAGGACAGCGCCCTGGAAGATGGCCGTCTGGCCGATGAGGCCCGGGTTGGCCGGGATGCCCGCGCCGAAGATCGAACGGCCGACGCCGTCCGCGAACGTGAAGCTGAACACCTGCGGGTTGAAGCCGTAGAGCGTGCAGCCGTTCGGGAAGCCGACCGACGACAGCGGGATCGGGACCGGCTGCAGCGCGCCGTCGAGCGTCATGATCGCCGGGAAGCCCGGGATGCCGCGGATCGCGCCGACCTTGAACGCCGCGTTGCCCTGCTGCGGCATGCCGCCCCACGCGTCCATCACCGACTTGAAGCCCGTGCTCGGGACGACGCAGCCGTCGCCCGTGACCGCGAGGCCCTGGCCGAACGGACCAGGCATCGTGCCGTCGGTCAGCGAGGCGTGGCCCGTGCTGAAGTAGGGGCCGAGCGTCGGGTTGAAGGGCGGCGGGAACACGCCACCGGGGGCCGACGTGTAGTAGGTCATGGCGATCTCGCCCGTCTCGATCGTGTCGTTGAAGTTCGTGTCCTTCATCGTGACCACGGCGTCGGCGCCGGCGCCGTTCGCGTAGATGAAGTGGAAGGCGCCGTCCTTCGTCGCATCGACGCTCCACGTGCGGTCGGTCAGCGTGCTGATCGTCACGCCGCTCTGCGCGTTCTGGAACGTCGCGTTCGCGAACGTGCCGATCGGCGCGCCCGACATGTTGGCCCACAGGCTCAGCTCGCCGGCGTCGATGACCTGGTTGTTGTTGAGGTCGTTGACGCGGTAGATCAGGCCCGACACGTGCTGGCCGTTGACGTTGATGTCACCGAACGTCGGCGGAGCCTGCGTCGTGCTCCACGTGTAGCTGGAGGCGATGTAGTAGGCCGGGACGACGCCAGCCGTGCCGCCGTTCTCGGCGACCGCGAGCCAGCGCGCGAACGTGCGGCGCGTCGGCGTGGTGCCGTTGACGTAGTCGATGTCCCACACCGGGTAGGTGCCGTTGGCGAAGTCCGGGTGCTGCGGCAGCGAGTTGAGCTGCGAGCAGTTGAACCACAGCTCGACCGTCGCAGCCGTTGCGCCGCCGTTGTCGGTGAAGCCGTACCACGCGTTCTCGTTCGTGCGCGGGGTCGTCGCGGTGTAGGTGAGGCCGCTTGCGTAGCCGATGATCTTGCCGCCCGGCAGGATGCGGACCTGCTGCCAGAAGTTCGGCAGCGGCGTTCCGAGGCCCGGCGTCGTCAGCGGGATCGTCGAGTTGACGAACACCGAGTTCTCGCCAGGATCCTTCGCATCGCCGTCGCCGTTGAGGTCGACGAGCTTGTAGATGCCGCGCGCGAAGCCGAGGTTCGACGGGTTGTCGATCGCCGCGTAGACGCGGGTCTGGCCACTGACGTTGTCGCGGTAGACGCCGAGCGTGTCGGGCGCGAGCAGGTTGACCGCGCCAGCCGTCGTGCGGATGCCGAAGTAGAAGAACTCGCTGACCTCGGTGTCGAGGATGCCGTTGCCGTTGGCGTCTTCGCCGGCGTCGAGCACGCCGTTGCCGTTGGTGTCTTCGCCGCGATCGAGCAGACCGTTGTGGTTGCTGTCGACGCCGCGCACCACGCGACCCTGCTCACTGTCCGTGAAGAAGAACTCGTATTCGCCGTTCGTCACGACCGCGCGCACGTCGGTCATGAAGCACGCGCCACCCGTCGTGTGGTAGCACGTCGACAGGAACGTGTGCAGCTCGGTCGGAACCTGGATCGCGCCGTCGAGGTCGTTGTCCTTGACGCGGGCAGCCGGATGGTTGCCGTTGTTCGACGTCGCCGGCGGGATCGGCGCAGGGGCGGCCGGGCCCAGGGCGCTGGCGAAGCCCATGGTGAAGACGTGGTCCTGCGCGACGGCCGTTGCCGCGAGCAGGAGGATGGCGCTTGGGAATCGAGTCATCGGATGGTTGCCTTGGATCGGGAGGTCCGAGCACGGTGCACGCCACTGCAAACGCGCGAAGAAGATCGCGTGCAGATCGGCGTGCGGGTCCGCATCGAGGGAAACAGGTTGCCCGTCCGCGCAAAGACTGCAACCACCCCCGCGGTAACAAACGGCTCGCGCGACGCCCTAGGCGGGAAGCCTTCCATATCGCCCCACCGAACGGACCGCTGCGAGCTCCTTCCGACACACGAGTTCTGCTGGCCCGCCTTTCGGCCGAGCTGCCGATCCATGGCGATGCGCCGACGCCGCACCGCGCGCGAAAGATCGAGGAGGTCGCGCTCGCCTCGCAGCATGCGTGGCCCATCGGGCTGCTAAGCTGGCCGGACATGTCGCCGTTCGACTCCATGCCCAAGGCGCCCCCAGAGCCCGTGCGGCTCACGACGTTGCCGGATGGCCCCGTGCTCGCATTCGCGCCGCACCCCGACGACGAGATCGCAGGCCCCGGCGGCGCGCTCGCGCTGCATCGCCAGCGCGGACACTCCGTGCGCGTCGTGGTCGCGACCGACGGCGTCGCAGGCGACCCGGACGGCCGCTTCGACAAGGCGACCTACACGGAGATCCGGCGCTCCGAGTCGCGCGCAGGGCTCACCGAGCTCGGCATCGACGACGTCGAGTTCTGGGGCTTCCCCGACAGCTGCCAGCTCAGCAAGAACGATCTCAACCTCGGCATGCAGTTCGCGATCGCCTCGCTGCAGAAGACGATGCCGCGCGTGGTCTACCTGCCGTGGGCTATGGAGGGCCATCCCGACCACCACGCACTGCACCACATCGTCGTCGCGGCCCTCGACCACGTTCGGTTCGACGGGCTCGCGCTCGGCTACGAAGTGTGGAACGCGATGATCCCGGACTGCGTGCTCGACGTGACCAGCGTCATCGACAAGAAGCAGGCGGCGATGCTGCGCTACGAGAGCCAGACGGCCTACGTCAGCTACGACCACTGCGTGCGCGGCCTCAACGCCTACCGCTCGCTCGTGCACGGCCGCGGCAACGGCTACTGGGAAGCCTTCTGCGTCGTGCGCGGCAAGCTGCCGGCGAAGTGACGCAAGCGCTCGCTCTTCAGCGGATCACAGGAAGAGGCGGTGGCGGCGGAAGCGCGCCTCGATGCCTGCTTCGCCATCGACCGGACGCTTGCCCAGCGGACCCGCGAGCTGCTCCAGCCTCGTCGCGATCGCGAGCATCGCCGAACTGGTCGAAGCCTGCGGCTCGGTGACGACGAGCGGCAACTGGCCAAGGCGATGCTGGCCGACGCGCGGGTCGTCGAGCACTTCGCCGAGATACTGCAGCGAGATCCCGACGTGCTGGCGCGAGACCTCGGTGAGCTTCTTGAACGCCTGCTCGCCGCGGCCCGGCGTCTGCACGCGGTTCACGAGCACGCAGAACTTCGCGTCGGCGCGCAACTGCGCGACGCACTTCACGACGGCGTAGGCGTCGACGAGCGCGGCGATCTCGGGCTGCGTGACGAGCACGATCGTGTCCGCAGCCAGCATCGTGAGCAGCACCGCCGGCGAGATGCCTGCGCCGACGTCCATCAAGACGACATCGTTGTCCGCAGCCACCGCACCGAGTTCGCGCGCGAAGTGCAGCATGTCCTTGTCGCCCATCGCCGCGAGCTTGCGCACGCCGGACGCCCCCGGCAGCAAGCGAGGACCGCACGGAGTCTCGATGAGCACTTGCGACAGCGACGCCTTGCCGCTGAGCAGTTGCTGCAGCGTGTTCACGGGCTTCACACCGAGCAGCAGATGGTCCGCAGCGAGCCCGAAGTCGCAGTCGACGAGCGTCGTGCGACGACCCGCGCGATGCAGCAGCACCGCGAGCGAGGTCGCGACGAACGACTTGCCCGTGCCGCCCTTGCCGCTCGCGACCGCGATCGAGAACGCCTCGGAACGCGCGGCCGGCGCCGAGCGCAGGCCGCCGAGCAGACGGCCGAAGAGCCCTCGCCCACGCGGACCGAGCGCGCCTGTGCCTGCGGGAGCCGTTGCAGGCATTTCTCCCATGCGATCCACCATCGAGTGTGAGCCATGTCGCCCGCCCAGGCAACGAGGCCGGGGGATGATGCAACAACAGCAGCGCGATGTCTTGCGCCAGTCGACGGGTTTTGCGGCGTAGGACGCGACAGACAGGCGCGCAGGCCGGGTGCTCGGCGTCAGCCGAGGCCGCCGCCGACCCAGACCGCACAGGCCATGGCGCCGAGCACGAGCAGCAGCGAGCCGACGAGCCGGACGACGGCGACCGCGCCACCGCTCGCGGGACCCGCGAGCAGCAGGGCCAACGGCGCCGCGGCCGCCAGCAGTGCCGAGTCACGCGGCAGGTAGCTCAGGTGGAACCCCACCGTCAGCAAGCCGCCGTGCGCCGCCGCGAACGGCAACGCCGCCGACCGGTCGAGCGAGAATCCCTGCCGCCACAGCGCGGTGCCGGCTGCAGCGCCGAAGACCGCCGCGAGCGCGCCGGCGAGCTGGCCCTGCTTGGCGCTGCCCGTGGAGAGGAGCAGCACGGAGTCCGCGACGAGGATCGCGCACAGCGCCCACGCCATCGCCTTGCCGGGCCGCATCTGCAGCGCGCGCCGCACCGGCGCGAAGGCGCAGAGGAACGCGACCAGGGCCGCCACCTGCCAGCCGAGGATCTCCGCGTCCTTCCACTTCTGGTTCGTGCGCACGGTCTGCAGCGTGAACCACGCGTGCGCCCACGCCAACGCCGACACAGGCGGCACGTAGAGCCATGCAGGGAACTCACGCCGCAACGCCGCGGCGCTCACGAGCCCGAACACGACGAGCCCCCAGGTGAAGCGCTGCATGCCGTCGCCCTTGCCCACCCACAGCTCGTGCGGCCAGACCGGCCACTGCTGGCCGATCAGGTTCCACGCCGCGACGGCAGCGAGGCCGGCGGCGAGGCCCGTCCAGCGCGGGCCGAAAACGCCGACGAGCAACAGCGTGATGCCGAGCGACGGCAGCACGCCGTAGAGCACGGTGCGCAGGGCGTCTTCCACGGACGGCCTACTTCTTCTCTTGCGGCTGTACTGCCTCGATCGCGACCGTCATGTGCACGTCGTCGCCGAGCACGTTCTTGGCCACGCCGTAGTCCATGCCGAAGTCGCTGCGCTTCACGACGAACGTCGCCTCGAAGCCCGCGCGCTTGCCGTAGAACTCGCCCGTGCCCGTCGGCGTCACCGTCGCGGTCACCGACTTCTTGACGCCGTGCAGCTCGAGCTCACCCGCAACCTCGAAGCCGCTGCCCGACTTCTTCCACGACGTGCTCGCGAACGTGATCTTCGGGTACTGCTTGCAGTCGAAGAAGTCCGGGCCGCGCAGGTGCTGGTCGCGCTTCTCGTCGCGCGTCTGCACCGACTCCGCGTCGATCTCGATCGACACCGAGCTCGCATCCAGCTTCTGCTCGTCGAAGACGATCTTGCCGGAGACCGCGGTGAACACGCCGTAGAACCACGACGCGCCGGCGTGCTTCACCTTGAAGACGACCGAGCTGTGGCCGCCGTCGACCTGCCACTCCTTGCCTGCGGGCGTCGAGACGACCTCGGTTGCGGGAGCGGAAGGGAGGGAGAACGCGGCTGCGAGCGCCGCGACTGCGAGGAGGATCTTCATGAGCCTTGGATTCCGGAGTAAGGCCGCGAACGACACCGCCGGCGGAAGGGCGCGTCAAGCGCGCCTCAGGCGCGATGCGGATCTGTTGCGCATCGCGCAGCGAATCGACGGCGCAGGCGCAGACCTGCGAACGCGAACGGACTCAGCGAAGGTCGAAGCCAGCCGGATTGCTCGCGAAGTCGAGCGGCGCGAGCGCGAGCCACGCGAAGTCGAGGCGCCCCATGGGCAACGAGGCGAACAACCCGGGCGGCACCGCGAGCGGCACCGTGCGGCGGCCTTGTGCGTCGAGCGATCCAAGCAACGTCGTCGACGGCGCGAGGTCGAGCAGGAAGTAGGTGAGGCCGTCCGGCACGAGCGGCAGCGTCACGCCGGGCGCGAGCGCGATGCCCGGCGACGTTCCCGACAACGAGCCGAGCAGCAGGTAGGGGCGATTCGCGAAACCAGGACCCGCGCGCAGCACCGCGTCGAATGCGCCGCCTTGCGCCGCGTCGACGACGCCCTTCGAGAGCCACATCGAGTCGTTCGCGACGGTGACCTCGGGCGACGGCGAGATCTGCACCGGGCCCTGCCCGTCGTCGACGACGACCTTGAGCCGCGCCGTGCCCGCCTGCGACGAAGGCCCGACCGGGATCGTGTAGCTGCCGTCGCCGTGGTCCACCACCGTGCCGATCGGCATCGACGGCCCGCCGGGCTCTTGCGTGACCACCACCTGCGCGCCGCCGAACGGCAGCTGCACGCCGCGCCAGTCGCGCAAGACAAGCCGCAACCGCGACGTCGTCGCGCCGTCGTCGAGGATGCGAGCGGGCTCGACGTCGCACGACGACAAGAAGTGGTCGGGCCGGAGAACGTTGCGCAGTCGCCAGTTCAGGAAGCTCGTGCGCAGCTGGTAGACGGGATCCGGCGCCGACGAGATCTGGTTCGCGATGTTGATGTTGAGGTGGTAGCGGCCCGTCGCGCAGCCGACGTTGCCGTTGCACACGCCGTCGGTGTCGCCGGGGCGCGCGATCAACATGTAGCCGATGTGCGCGGACTTCGTGAAGTTGGGCGGCGGCGCGCCGCATTGCGTCGCGACGTTGGGGTTGCACGAGCAACGGCCGTCGCCGCCGAACAACCGCGACGCCTCCATCGCAGCCATGAGCTTCTCGGCGAGATCGCCGGGCGTCGTGCGGATCGCCTGCTCCGCAGCGGTGATGACGACCTGCCCCGTGAGCACGTTGCCTTGCACCGCGTAGACGATGTCGCCGACGACGCCCGTCAGGTGCCCGGCCCACGGTCCGGCGCCGGTGCCCGTGAACCCGACTGCGCGACCTTGCGTGTCGACGATCCCATACTGACGCGACTGGTGGCCGCTGTCGCTCGCCGCGAGTTGCGCGAGGATCTGCTGCGGATCCGCGCCGAGTTGCAACTGCGAGAAGATCAGCATGCGGTTCATGCCCGAGAGGTCGACGAACGACTGCGCGGCAGCTGCGCCGCGACCGACGACGACGACACACGCGCCGTTCTGCAGGTCGAAACCCGTGAGGCACGTCGCGGACGCGATGGCCACCTCGCCGGTGCGTCGATCGACGAGGATGATCGACCACGTCGCGCGCAATGAGTCGACGAGCAGCAGCGCGGCGAGGAACGACAGCAGTCCGCGGAGGAAGGGCATGGCCATCATCCTAGCGACGAGGCAGACTTCGTGGCCCGCGCATGGCCATCACCGACGTCACCTCCCTGCAGCGCCGCCTTCGCGAATGGACGCTGCAGGCCAGCACAGAACGCAACTTCCTGCGCGGCCCGCAGCAGATGGTCGAGTCGGCGCTCGGCGACCCGCGACGCACGACGCAGCTCTCGATCTCCGGCTACCTGCTCGGCACGTGGCACCTCGGCTGCGGCCAGCTCGCGGTGTTGCAGGGCGACATGAACGGTTGGGACCGCGTGCGGCTCGGCGTCGCGTTCCAGCGCACGGCGCTGTGGCTGCGGTGCCAACGAAGGACGCAGAGCCGCCGCGGCGAGGCAGCCGACCTGCCGGTGCTGCAGACCGCGAATTGCGCCGTGCTCGCGCTCGCGCTCGACGACCCCGAATGCGAGGAGCTGCTCGCCGCGTTCGCAGAGTTGCCGGACGACCGTTTCGGCGAGGCGGATGCCTACCCGCTGTTCGTGCGCGAACTGCTCGCGCTGCGCGACCATCGCCGTCCCGTCGTCACGCCGAAGCTCGATCTTTACGGCGACGTGATCCAGCTCTGGACGAGCGACGACCATACGTTCAGCCGACGGCTGCTCGCACTGTGCGAACACCATCTCACGCGCACGCGCAGTGCTCCGGGCAAGCCCGCCGAATTCGACGAGCCCGGCATGATGCTGTTCCCCGCCGAGATCCTCGCGGTGCGCGCGGTGCGAAGAAGCCTCGACTTGTCGATGCCGAAGGTCGAGCACGCGTTGATGCACACGAACCTCGTGCTCACTGCGCCTCAAGGCGAGTGGCCCGCGGACCCGCTGCTCGAACGCATGCGCGCCGCAGTAACGCGGCCGTCGCGCTGACGCATTGCGCGCATCGCAGCGCAGCCTGCTGCGGCACGCGTTGTCCGACGCGTGGATCGGCACGGGGCTTGCGCGCTACGTCCCCTTTGTTAAGGTCGCGCCCAAGCGTCCGCCTATGGACGCGCTCTTGCGGCCCCTATCGCCGACTCACCATCGGCTGTCGACCGTGTTGCTCCGACTCCTCATCGCCACGCTTGCTTTCGTCGCCGCCGCGCGCGCGCAGACGAACTGGTATTCGTGCAGTCTCGACGGCGCGCACCAGGTTCCGCCTGTCGTCACTGCCGCGACCGGTTGGGCGATCGCGAAGCACGATGTCGCCGGGGGAACATTGCAGATCTACATCCGGCACGATGCTCTCTCCGCGTCGGCGACCAACGCGTTCGTGCACATCGGCTCCGTCGGCCAGCCGCCGACCCCGGGCCAGCTGGCCACGGGACTGGTCCCGCTCTCGCAGTCGACGCAGGACATCTGGACGGGCACCGGCACGTTGAATGCGGCGCAGGCCGCCGCGTTGGCGCAGGACGGGATCCACATCAAGGTCGCGAGCGCCGCGCATCCGTCCGGGGAGATCCGCGGCCAGATCACGAAGGCGAAGAACACGCTCCTGATGGCCGTGCTCAGCGGCTCACAGGTCTCGCCGCCGACCAACAGCTTCGCGTCCGGCACCGCGGTGGCGTTCCTGCACGAGCCGGAAAACCGGCTCTGCTACGTCATCCAGACGGCCGGAATCGCCGGAGCCACCGCAGCGCACGTGCACTTCGGAACGCCTGGCAGCAACGGCCCGATGGTCGTGAGCGCGGGGACGAACGGCGGCCAATGGTGCGGCGTGTCCGACCGCCTGACGGATGCGGAAGCCCAATCGGTGCAAGCCGAGCAGGTCTACGTCGACATCCACACGGCGGCCTATCCAAACGGCGAGATCCGCGGACAGCTGCGAGTCGACCTCGGCAGTTGCTTCACGGCGGCATGCAACGGCGCCCAGGAAGCGCCGCCGAATGCGTCGACAGCGTTCGCAAGCGCGAGCCTTGCCGTGGGACCCGACGACAACGTGACCCTCAGCGGCACGTTCACCGGAACGCACCTCGTTGCCGCTCACGTCCACGTCGGGCCGCCCGGCGTCGCGGGCCCCATCGTGTTCCCCATCGCATGGTCCAACACGACCGGGGAACTCAGCGCGACCTACCAGGCGACGCCGACCGACGCAGCGAACCTGCGCGCAGGCTTGTGGTACGTGAACCTGCACTCGTCGGCGTTCCCCGGCGGCGAAGTGCGCGGCCAACTCCTGCCAGGAGCGCCCGCGACGCCCTACGGCAAGGGCTGCCGCACGGGGGCAGGGCTGCTGCCCGAAGCGAACCTCGACGGCTTGGCCTGCATCGGCACCACCGCGAACTTCCAACTCTACGGCGCGCTTGGGTGCCCGTTCGCGATCTCCTGCATCGGCCAGGACCGATCGAACGGCTTGCCGCTGCACCTTCCTCTCGTCGGCATCCAGGCGCCGGACTGCCATGCGCTCACGGACATCCTGCTGACGCAGTTCGTGCTGCCGGACAGCAAGGGGCTCGCGGTGGCGCCGCTCTCGATTCCGCTCGATCCTGCGTTCCGCGGAGTGCAACTGAACAACCAGTGGCTCCTGTTCGACGCGTTCGCAAACGCCGCTGGCATCGCCGTCTCGAACGGCCTGGCCTTCTCGCTGAACTGAGCCGCGCGCGGGGCCGCGGCACGTTCGCAACGACGACCTTCACGGCGTGCCGTATTCTTGTTCGCTTCGAGCGAACGAGAATGCGCGAGACCATCCAGACCACGAGACGCCACGGAGACGACGCTCGCTCGTGCGCGCGGCACTCCCGCCCCGTGTATGCATCGGTCGCGCAGCGTGCGGCGGGAGGGGCGCGATGACTGCCGACTTCCCCGTCGCGGCGTTCGAACAGCGGTTCGAGATCCTGGAGCGATTCGCCGGCGGCGAGGGCGCGACCGCGCTCGTGCGCGACCGCAAGAGCCACAAGCTCTCGATCTGCAAGGTGCTCGACGACTCGATGCCTGCGGCCGAGGCTTCGATGCTGATGTCGCTGCAGCACCCGGCGATCCCCGCGGTGCGCGAAGTCGGGCAAGTGCCCGACGGCCGCGTGTTCCTGGTGCGCGAATACGTGCACGGAGCCGTGCTCTCGGATGCGATGCCGCTCGATCCGAAGGAAGCGGTCACGCTGACACGGCAGGCTCTCGAAGCGCTCGCGTTCGTGCATTTGCGCGGCGTGCTGCACCTCGACATCAAGCCCGCGAACCTGCTGCGCACAGAATCCGGCGAACTGAAGTTGCTCGACTTCGGGCTCGCGGTGCGGCGCGGCAACAGCGGCCAAGGCGGCACGCCGTTCTTCGCGGCGCCCGAAGTACTGCTCGGCGGCTCGCCGGATCCGCGCAGCGACCTGTTCTCGCTCGGCGCCGTGCTCGTCGCCGCGCTGTGGCCGAAACGCGGCCCGCTGCCGCTGGCGCGCTTCCTGCGCATGTTCCCGTCGACGACGTTCTGGGAAGCGGCCGACGTGCGGCCCGAGGACTTCCCCGCGCCGTTCCCGCAGTTCCTCGATCGCTGCGTCGCGCGGAAACCGCAGGAACGCTTCGCGGACGCGCAGGCGGCGTTGGAGTTCCTCGTCGGCGGCGTCGGCAAGCCCTCGCACGCGCTGCTCAAGCCGGATCCCGTCGCGATGTTCGGCAAGGCCCTCGAAGGTGCGCTTGCCGCGACGCCGCGCGACATCCGCATCGAGGGCGCGACCGAGAACGAGCGCGAGCAACTCGCGTTGCATCTCCTGTGCACCGACCGCAGCGTCGCCAAGTACCGCGTCGAAGACGATGCCGTGCACGTGGTGCGCGGCGGCATGCCCGCGCACACGGTGCAGATCCCGCAGCTCGACGCGGACATGCTGCGCCCGTTCCTGCAGGAAGTGCTCTCGCTGCAGCAGGACGTGGCGGGCGCCGCCGCCAGGTTCTTGATCGACGAAGTCGGCCCGTCGCCCGTCGCGATCGGCTACGACCTCGTGCGGCGCGCGGCGGACGGCCAGATCGTCCCAGATGGCGCGCGCTGGAGCTGGCCGCAGGCCGCGCAAGGCCGGCTCACGCCGATGCCCACCGTCCCGCTCGGGCCCGCCAACGCAGAGACGCTGCGGCGCGAAGCCGCCGCCGGACGCGGCGAGTCGGCGCAGAACCGTTTCGCCGCCGCGGCGCGCACGCTGCTTCCGGAACAGGAGCGGGTGTTGCGTCGCGCGTTGGTGCAAGGGCTCCTCGCCGCAGGCGAACCTGCACGCGCGCTGCCGTTGTGCGGCGACCTGCTCGGCGAACGGGCGCAAGCGCTGCTCGACCTCGGCCGCGTGGCCGAAGCCCGCGCCGCCCTGCTCGAGACCGGCGACGCGGGCAACGACGCGGAGACGGCGCGCGAGCTCGCGCGCACCAAGGCTCGACTGCGCGCGGCCGCTGGCGAAGTGCAGGCCGCGATCGACGACCTGCGCGCCGCCATCGGCGACGCTCCGCGGCCCGTCGAGATCCAGACGCTCGCTGCGATGCACGAGCAACTCGGCAACGGCCAGGTTGCGCGCACGTTGTTGCTCGGCGTGCTGCCGAAGGTGCCCGCGGACACGATGCCGTTCCTGCGCGCGGCGGTGCTGACGAGCCTCGGGCTCACGGAACGCCGCCTGGGACGCACCGAGGAGGCGCACGGGTTCTTGACCGACGCGCGTGCGCTGCTGCTGCGGCTCGGCCACGAGCGGCACGCGGCGACGGCGACCCACAACCTGGGGCTCGCGGCAAAGGACCTCGGCAGGCTCGAGGAAGCGACGGAACGCTTCCGGCAGGCGCGCGGGTTGTTTCAGCACATCGGCGACCCGGCGGGAGCCGCGATCGCCGAGGCTGCGCTCGGCAGCACGGCCCTCGCCGCAGGCGACGCAGTCGCGGCGGAACGTCGCCTCGAAGCCGCGGCGCAACAGCTCGACGAAGTAGGCGCGCGTGCAGCCGCAGCCCACACGCGGGTAATGTTGGCGCGCGCGCTCGCGGTCCAGAAACGGCCCGAGGACGCGCGCGCGTTGCTCGATGCGATCGACGAGTCGGCGCGCGTCCGCTTCCCCAACGAGATCGCCCAGGTGCTCGAACTCATGCAACCGCCCCCCGCCAAGGTTGCCGTTCGCGATGCCGAGGCCCCGTCGACTCATTCTCCCCAACCGCACGTGCAGGACCCACAAGCGCCGAGCCGCGAGCTGTTCCGGACGTTCTTGGCCGTCAACCGACGCCTTGCGAACGAATCCGACCTCGACCGCGCGATGAACATGCTGCTCGAGTCGGCCATCACTCTGACCGGCGGCCGCACCGGCTACCTGCTCGTCGAGCGACCCGACGGCCTCCAGCGCGAGTTCCAGGCAGGCACTCCGATCGCCGGAAGCCACGCGTTCAGCCGTTCGCTCGCGAACCGCGCGATGCAGCAACAACGCACGCTGACCGGCGAGGACGCGCTTGCCGATCGCGAGCTCAAGGAGATGCCGAGCATCCGCAACCTGCAGATCCGCTCCGCGGTCTGCGCGCCGTTCCGTTCGGGGACAGGAGCAGCGGGCGCGATCTACGTCGAGCACGCGGGCCGCGCCGGCGCGTTCCGCGAAGAGGACAAGTCGAGCCTCGAAGTGCTCGCAGACCAGGCGGCGATCGCCGTCGATCGCATGCTGCGCGAAGAGCAGCTCGCGAAGGAGCTCGAGCACAGCCGTCGCGAGTTGGCGGTCGCGCAGCGTTCGACGCGACGCGAGTCGAGCACGTTGATCGGCGACAGCGCGCCGATGCGCGACCTGCGCGCGCAGATCCACAAGATCGGCCCGCTCGACCTCTCGGTGCTGATCCTCGGCGAGACCGGCACGGGCAAGGAGCTCGTCGCGCAGTCGATTCACCAGAACAGCGCCGTGCGCTCGCGCGGCCCGTTCGTCGCGGAGAACTGCAGTGCGCTGCCGCCGGAGTTGATGGAACGCGAGTTGTTCGGCCACGTCGCCGGGTCGTTCACGGGCGCGGACCGCGATCGTCCTGGCCTTCTCGAACTCGCGTCGGGCGGCACGCTGTTCCTCGACGAAGTCGGCGACATGCCTGCGGCGTTGCAGGCGAAGCTGCTGCGCGCGCTGCAGGAGAAGAAGATCCGCCGCATCGGCGGCAGCGAGACCGTCGACGTCGACGTCCGCATCGTCGCGGCAACGCACAAGAACCTGCGCGCGATGGTCGAGAACGGCGAGTTCCGCGAGGACTTGTTCTTCCGCCTCGCCGCCGTCGAGATCCACGTGCCACCGTTGCGCGACCGGCAGGGTGACATCGACGTGCTCGCGAAGCACTTCGTCGAACTGCAGTGCAAGCAACAGGGCGTGCAACGCACGCTTTCGGAGCAGGCACTGCGACAGATGCGCGGCTACCGGTGGCCCGGAAACGTGCGCGAGCTGCAGCACGTCATCGCGCGGGCGGTGCTGCTCGCGGAAGGAGAGCAGATCGACGACTTGATGCTTCCGCAGGGTGCTGCATCGGACGTCAGGCAACCGTCGACGATCTCCAGCGAGGCCGCAGTGCCGACGGACGCAACACAGCAGGCATCCGTTGCGCAGCAGTCGTGGCCCGCGATCAGCCTCGCCGAGGCGGAGCGAAGGACGATCATCGCCGCACTGGAGCACTGCAACGGCGACAAGTCCGCGACCGCGCGCTTGCTCGACATCTCGCGCACCGCGCTCTACGAGAAGTTGAAGCGTTACGAGATCGGCAAGCAGTCGTGAGGCAGTACGGCATCCGAACGCATCGTGTGCGGATGCAGGACGAAACGAACTCGAAAGCGCGCGGCACGAGCATTGCTCTCCACGCGAGTCCGACCTTTCCAACATCGACGGGACACGCGAACCGGGCACCACTGGAACGCGAGCCCCGCCAACTCGAACCGAGGAGGCGTAGATGACGACAACCCACGCACGCTCGCGTGCTCGCCGCGTCGACTGACGCGGCACCTATCGTCGGCGTCCGATGCGGGACGGGGGTCTCCTGACCCTTGCACCGCAAAGACGCCGGCGATGTCCGAATCAGACGGCGCCGGACACCAGGCGCTCTCCGCATGTGAAAATGCCGATGCCACGGGCTGGTCCCGGGAGCTCCGGACCTGTAGCAGTGGATCCGCTACGCCGAATGCACGCCCCTGCTTCGGAGTCGGGAGTCCCCTACATGCAGACTGCTGGTAACATAGATTGTCCGCACTCGGTCCCCCGAGGGTTTGGCGCTATGTCCCCCCGACTCCTATTGGCCTCTATCTGTCTCTGCGGCGCTTCGTACGCACAGAACATCACCTTCGTTGACGGCGCATCGTTGCAGTCGCTCGACGTGCACGTGCTGCCTTCCGGCGGCATCGTCACCGACACGACTCTGCTCATGCAGGGCGTCGAGTTCCTGCCGATCGAGATGACGGGACGGTCCGCGAGCCAGGACCTGCAGACGGACATCACGCGGCGTGAAGAGCGCAACGGCATCGTGCGGCTCGAACTGCCGGGCAGCCGCCGGTTGTTCGCCTACCGCCGCGCCGGCGGGCAGGCCTACGGTTTCCTGCTCGTCGAGGCGAACGGCGATGCGCGCATCGTCCTCGAACTACCTGCGGTCGGCACCGCCGGCAACGCGAGCCCCTTCGTCGATCGCGTCGCCATCGACCGCGCGGGGCGCAATCTGTGCGTGCTCGCGACCACGGGCGGCATGCATGTCGTGCGCCTCGACGGGACGCGCTTTGCCAGCACGGGGGCGCCGATCCGCTTCGTCTCGCTGCCGTCCGCGGCCATGAAGCTCTCGCTCATGGTCGGCCCGACACATGCGTTCTTCGCGACCGTGAACGGCCGCATGTGGCGCCTCCCGCTCGCGGACCTCGGCGTGCCCGCGGACTGCACGCCCGCCGGCGGTAACGCCAGCTATCGCCTCAAGGACCAGTTGGCGCTGTCGGGCGACGGCACGAAGGCCGTGTTCCTCTACGGCGCTTCGAACTCACTGCTTAGCATGTACCTGCTCGGTGTGACGGGCGGCCCGGTGGCATTGCCCCCCGCAGCCAGCAAGTACGAGGAGCCCAACTACCTGCCCGACGGCACGGGCGACCAGAAGCTACTGCTCAACCAAGACGGCTCGCGGTTGTTCTATGTCGACGGAATCATCCGCGACGAAAGCCACCTGCTCGACACGACGGGCGCGCTCGGCGACCTCCAGATCACGCAGGACTCGATCTTCCAGCCCTACATCGGCATCCACATCCTGCCGTCGTTCAAGGGCAACCAGCTCATCGCCTCCATCGGCGACCCGAACCGCATGGACTGGTTCGTCGCCGAACTATCGCCCACGGGACACACCGTGCGGAACGCGACTGGCACAGGCTCGTTCGCGCAGCCGTTCACGTCGGGCACGCTGATCCCGACGAAGCTCGGCTTCGCCGGCGCACGCGCGCTGGTCACGGACACATCCGCGCTCGACAACACGCGTCAGGTGCTTCGCGCAGTCGACCTGCAGACCGGCACGAGCGCGGTAATCCAGCAGGACCTCGACGGTCCGATGGTCGCCGGCTCTTCCACCGGCGGGACGCCTGACCTCGTGGTGCCCGGCCTCGGCGACCGGCTCTACGACGGCACCACCGGCGGCCTCATCGGCGCGACACCTCCCGGCATCCGGCTGGCTCGGCCGGTCGCGGGATCGGCCTATCGCATCGCGCCGGTCGTGCTGCCGCCCGATTGGTCGGCACTCGTGATCTACCTGCCGGACGGAACACTGATGTTCGGTCCGACGATCTACCAGCTGCGGCAGACAGCCATCACCCAAGACGACCTGCTCGTGCTCAACACCGACCAGGGCATCTACACAGTGGGCATCGGCGTGCCGATGACCCTCGCCCCGCTGCCACCGACGCCGCCGGTCCGCGTCGTGCTGTCGGGCGCCGCGAACTGATCTGCGGTTGTCCGCATTCCGGACAGCAATGCCCGTGCCCGGGAAAAGGCACGGACATTGCTTCCGCTCTGCCGATAGAGGACTCCCCCCGGCCGCAATTCGCCCGACCGCAGTTCACCGCCCTATTTTTGTCGTAAACTACCCTACACACCGCTTTTCGGTCACTTGATCCGTCGTCCAGCTGCGTTGCTGGAGCCGACGCCAACGACCGGTTGGCCTGATTCTCCGCAGAGGTTCCCGTGCACGTCGGCTACGTCCTGAAGAAGTTCCCGCGCAACTCCGAGACGTTCATCCTCAACGAAATCCTCGCCCTCCAACGGCACGGGGCGGATGTCACGGTCTTCTCGCTGAACCGTCCGGACGACGGCGTCTACCACCGCGGCCTCAGCGAACTGAAGCGTCCCGTCGTCTACATGCTCGGCCGCAAGCCCGAGACGATGGCGGCGCACCTGAATGCGAACTGGCCGATGATCAGCGCCCGCAAAGAGCAGGTCTGGGGCCAGATCTCCGACCTGATCCAGGGCCAGCGCCCGGACACCTGGGGCATCCTGAACTGGGGCCTCGACCTCTCGATCCAGCTGAAGAAGCACGGCATCGACCGCATGCACGCGCACTTCGCGACGATCGCGGCCTACGTCGCGCGCACGGCCAACGCGCTCACGGGCATCCCCTACAGCGTCACGTGCCACGCGAAGGACATCTACCGCGACGGAGTGACTGGAGATCGCTTCACCTCGCTGCTCGGGGCGAGCGACTTCGCGGTGACGGTCTGCGAAGCGAACAAGAACTACATCATGGAGAACCTCGAAGGCCACAAGCTGGACCTTCGCGTGCTCTACAACGGCGTCGACGTCAATGCGTTCCACCCCAAGGAACGCAAGCCGAACGCGGAGCCGACGATCCTGTCCGTCGGCCGCCTCGTCGAGAAGAAGGGCTTCAAGGTGCTGCTCGACGCGATGGCGTTGATGCGCGATGCGGGCTTCACGCCGAAGTGCGAGATCATCGGCGACGGCGAGGATGCAGAGCAGCTCAAGAAGCAGTCGAAGGAGCTGAAGCTCGACAACGTGCACTGGCTCGGCATGCGCACGCAGGACGAAGTGCGCGCTGCGATGAGCCGTGCCACCGTCATGGCGCTGCCGTGCATCATCGGCAACGACGGCAACCGCGACGCGTTGCCGACGGTGCTGCTCGAAGCGCAGGCTGCGGGCCTGCCGATCCTCAGCACACCGGTCGGCGGCGTCGAGGAGATCGCGGACTTCGGCAAGGCGGGCGTCATCGTCCCGCCGGCCGACGCGCAGGCGGTCGCGACCGAGTTGACGAAGCTGCTGCACGACAAGGCGCGCCTCCAGCACCTGTCGATCGAAGGCCGCAAGCGCGCCGAGCAGTGCTTCGACCTGTCCACGAACGTCGGCAAGCTCCTGTCCTGGTACCAGAACGGCAAGAAGGCGGAGAAGGCGTGAACGCACGCATCGCCTACCTCTGCGCGGACCCCGGCATCCCGCCGGACAGCAGCAAGGGCGCTTCGGTCCACTTCCGTTCCATGGCGAGCGCGATGGCGCACGCGGGCGCAGAGCTCGACGTGTTCATGACGCGCGCCGGGTCGGTGGACGGCTTCTTGCCGCACCGCGCGCAGGTGGTGCCGACGCCGCGCGCCGCCGGCATCGCCGGCGAAGTGCTCCAGCTGTCGCACTCGCAGACGGTGTTCGCAGCGATGGAGGCTGCAGGCCCCCACTCCGCGGTCTACGAACGACTGTCGTTGTTCTCCGGCGGCGGCCTTGCCTACGCACGCCACCACGGCCTGCCCTACGTCGTCGAAGTCAACGCGCCGCTCTGGATCGAAGCCAAGCAGTTCCGTTCGCTGCATCTCGCGGCGACCGCCGAAGCGCTCTGCCTCGACACGCTGCGCTCCGCGGACGCCGCGTTCGCGGTGTCAGCAGAACTGGCCAAGCTGCTCGTCGAAGCGGGCGCGCCTAAAGACCGCGTGCACGTGCTCGGCAACGGCGCGCATCTCGACGACTTCGATCGCGCGACGCCGATGCCGCGCCCGCAGCAGTTGCAGGGCAAGCCCGTGCTGATGTTCGTCGGCTCGCTGAAGCCGTGGCATGGCATCGGCTTCTTGCTCGAGGCGTTCGCTGCATTGCGCAAGCGTCGCCCGTGCGGCCTCTGGGTCATCGGCGACGGCCCCGCGCGCGCCGAGGTCGAGGCGAAGGTCGCGGAGATGCCCGAGGACATCGTCTACGAAGGCCCCGTGGAGCACGAGACGATGGGCTCGTACCTGAAGGCCGCCGACGCGATCTGTGCGCCGTATCCATCCGCGGCGCCGGGCTACTTCTCGCCGCTCAAGGTCGTCGAAGGCCTCGCGGCGCGTCGGCCGCTGATCGGCAGCAAGGTTCCGTGCGTGCTCGGTGAACTCGGCGGCGAACCACTTCCGGGCCTGTTCGAGGCCGACTCGATCGACGGGTTCGTCGCTGCGGCAGAACGCGTGATCGCGGATCCACGGGGCGCGCTGGCAAGCGAACGTCTCGTGCAGGCGCTCGACTGGAAGCAGAAGGCGCACGTCGTGCTGCCGTGGCTGCAACCGAAGCCGGCACCGGCCGAGGAGCCTCGTGAAGAAGCCTAAGCAGAGCTTCCTCGCGAAGACCAAGCAGGCGCTCTACGTGTGGCGCCGTCTGTTTCCGTATCTCGGCATGTATCGCGGCCGGCTCACGGCCGCGTTCGGCCTCACGACGATCGTCGTGCTCGCCGAACTGGCGAAGCCTTGGCCGCTCAAGGTCGTCATCGACCAGGTTCTCGGCAACGAGCCGTGGGCGATCCTGCCCGCAGGACTCACGGGCCGCGAGAACGCAGGCACGCTCGCGTTGATGGCAGGCGCAGCGGTGCTGTTCTTCTCGGTCATCACGGGGGTCGCGAGCTACTTCCGCGACCTTTGGCTCGCGGAGACGGGCCAGAAGGTCGTCAACAAGGTCCGACGCCACGCACTCGACCGGATGCTGCTGATGTCGTTGCAGTGGCACGAGAAGCACCGCCGCGGCGACATGTTGCTGCGCCTCGTCAGCGACGCCTCGCAACTTCGCGTGCTGCTCATCGACGGGTTGTTCTCGCTGATGCGCGAAGGCCTGCTCGTCGGCGGCACGCTCGTCGTGATGCTCATCATGGACTGGCGTCTCGGCCTCATGGCCGTCGCCGTCATGCCCGCGATCGCAGTGATGACCTCGCTGTTCGGCGTGAAGCTGCGCAGCGCCGCGCGCAAGCAACGCGCGAAGGAAGGCGACCTCGCGACCTCGGTGCACGAGACGATGTCCGCGGTGCCGGTGATCCAGGCCTACGGCCTCGAGGAAGAGGCCGCCGACGCGTTCACCAAGGCGAACCGCAAGAGCGCGAAGGCCGGACTCGCGGCGACGCGACTCGAAGGCCGCCTCGGCATCGGCGCGGAGACCGCGCTCGCGCTCGGCATCGGCCTGACCATGTACTACGGGGCGCTGCGCGTCGCCGCTTCGGAGAGCGACCTCACCGCAGGCGACCTGCTCGTGATGCTCGCCTACGTGCGGTCGTTCTACAAACCGATCCGCAAGGCGATGCAACGCAGCTCGGCGATGATCAAGGCCGCGGCCGCCGGCGAGCGCATCCTGCACCTGCTCGACGCGGTGCCCGACCTGCCGTGGCCAGCGGAACCGAAGCGTCTGCCGTCCGTGAAGGGCCAGATCTCGATCGAGCGCGTGAGCTTCAAGCACGGCGACGGGCGGCAGGTGCTGCGCGACGCGACGTTGCGCATCGAGGCCGGCCAACACGTGGCCCTGCTCGGCGCGAACGGCTCCGGCAAGACCACGCTCGCCACGCTGTTGCCCCGTCTTCGCGACGTCGACTCCGGCGCAGTGCGCATCGACGGCGTCGACGTGCGCGAACTCGGCGCGCAGCAACTTCGCAGCTCCGTCGCGCTGGTGTTCCAGGAGACCGTGCTGTTCGACGCGACGCTGCGCGAGAACATCCTCATGGGACGGGCAGACGCGACGCCGGCGGAAGTCGAGGCGGCCGCGAAGTGCTCCGGCGTGACGGTCTACTCCGATCGCTGGGAGGACGGGCTCGATACCGAAGTCGGCGAGCGCGGCGCAGGGTTGTCAGGCGGCGAACGCCAACGCGTCGCGCTCGCGCGCGCGCTCGTGCGCAACGCTGCGATCGTCGTGCTCGACGAGCCGACGACCGGCCTCGACGCAGCCAACGAAGAGCGCCTGTGCACCGAAGTGCTCGCGCGCCTGCGCGGCAGGACCGTGCTGCTGATCACGCACAACCCGCGCGTGCTCGCCGCCGTCGACCGCGTGGTCCGCCTCGTGGATGGCAAGCTCGTCGACGTCGACAAGGCGACGGGCGAGCAACTCCTGTCGACGTCGCCGAAGGAGGACGCATGACGATCGTCTGCCCGCTCCCGGTCGCAGCCACGGAGCCGACGTTCGCGAAGGCGATCGACCGCGAGCTCGTGCAAGAGCTCGCCAAGACGCAGCTCGGCGACGGTTCGCGCAACGTCACGCTCGCGCAGGACTACGTGCGCTGGAAGGGCAAGGACGGCTGCATCGTCGGCTGGCACGCGCTCGTCGGGGACGAGAAGGCGCCGTCGTACGTGACCGTGCGCACCGCGCCGCCGACGCGGCTCGCGGACGAAGCCAACAAGCTGCGGCACCGCGCCGACGAAGAGACCGACGAGTGGGCGCGTTCGCTCGCCCTCGTCGAAGAACACGGACTCTTGCTCGTCGGCTTCCCGCTCGACCGCCAGATGCCGGACCTGCGCCGCCTCGTGCGCGCATCGAAGGTCCGCACGCTCGTGCAGGGCTTCCGCGCCGACCTGATTCCCGAGAGCTGGCGCATCAGCAAGAGCCGCAGCAAGCGCGCGATCGTGCGCTACAAGCCCGAACGTCGCGCCGTGCTGCGATGGGACCTCGGCTTCAAGAGCGAGGACGCGACGGTGCAGGACTTCGTGCGGACGATCTGGTTCCGCCTGCTCGCAGAGCCGCTGCCGTTCCGGGCCGCGTGCGCCGCAGCCGCGCGCGACGCGGGCATCCGCGTGCCGGAACTGCTGTCGGCGCCGCACGAGCGCCTGCTGCTCGAAGGCCATCTCGAAGGCTCCGCGTTCGAGCCTGGCGACCGCTCTCGCCTCCACGACGTGGCCGCGACGCTGCAGCGCCTCCACGGCGCGAAGTTGCCCGACGCGATCCCGGTCCGCGACGCGCGCGCCGAACTCGAACTCGTGCAGCGCGCCGGCGAGGACATGGGCCTGCTGACGCCGGACCACGGCGCGCGCGCATCCGAGATCGCGAGCATGCTCGCTATGTCGATGCCGCAGGACCGCCCCGCACGCCTGCTGCACGGCGATTTCCACTGCGGGCAGGTGCTGCTCGCGCAGGACGCGGGCCTCTGCGACTTCGACCGCGCCTGCGCGGGCCCGATCGCGATGGACCTTGCGTCGTTCCACGCGCACGCCGTTGCGGAGGATGCGGTTGACGGCGCCGACTTCGCTCGCGCGTTCGTCACGGCCTACAGCAAGGTCGGCGAGCTGCCTCCCGCGCGCGAAGTCGCATGGTGGAACGCAGCCGCGCTCGCGCGCATGGCCGCGTCTCCGTTCCGTTCGCTGCAAGCCGACTGGCCGACCGCATGCGAACGCCTGCTCGACTGCGCGAAGTCCGAGGCGAAGGAGGCAGCGCGATGAGCCGCGCCACGGCGTCGGACTTCGAAGCGTTGCGACTTGCGTTGCCCGATCTGGGCGCCGGCGACGAGCTCGTGCTTCGCGACGACGGCGGCACGGCGTGCGCATTGCTGCGGCTCAAGAAGGGCGCACCGCGCAACTTCGTCTACGCGGACGGAGTCGCGCGCGAGCTTCGCATCAGCGACGACGCGCAGCTGCCTGCTGCGCACTTGTGCGCCGACGAACGCACCATCGCAGCGGCACTGGAGCCTTCGCTCGGCCCCGTGCAGCGCGCGTCGCTGGTCGCGTGGCGACCAGGCAAGCGAGCCGTGCTCCGCGTGCAGCAGGGCGACCGCGCGCTCTACGTGAAGCTGCTCGACAAGAAGACCTACAAGCGCGCGTGCGCCGCGTTCGAGCGGATGCGTGCCGGCGAAGGCCCTCTGCGCCTCGCGCTCCCGCACGTGCTGCTGCCCGAGCTCTGCGCCTACGCAGCCTGGGGCGCGCCGGGGACGTCTTTGCACGACGTCCTCGCCGCCAGCGGCGCCGCGCCGTGGCGCCTCGTCGACCGCTGCGTGCGTTCGCTCGCATGCGCCTCGTGCCCGGAGGATCTGCCCCGACACGACTTCGCGTCCGCACGCAATGCCGCCGTGAAGATGCTCGAGAAGGCCGCTGCGGTGGATCCGCGTTGCTCCGACATCGCGGCGCGCGTGGCGTCGCTGCGCGCTCCGAGCCAGACGCACGAGGGCTTCGTCCACGGCGATCTCCACGACAAGCAGTTGCTGCTCGACGGCGACTCTGCCTGGCTCATCGACCTCGAGGGAGCTGGACGCGGAGACGCGAACTTCGACCTCGTCAACCTCGCCGAGCATCTCCGGCTGCGCGCATTGCAGCGTCAAGGCAAGGACGACGGCTTGTGCGACGCGATGTTGGATCGTTTTGCGATTGCGCGCGAAGTGCGCATGGCATGGGGCGCTTGCATCCGCGCGCGCTTGTTCGGCGTGTATGCGATGCGTCCCCGATGGGCCGCTCTGGCCAATGTGTTACATTCCGACACCAGCAGGGCTCTTTCTCACTGACCATGTATTGCCACCGAGCACTCCTTTGCCTTGCGCTCGCGGGTTGCGTGAGCGCGCCAGTAGGCAACCAGAACAAGCTCAAGCCAGGCGCTTGGGTGGAGGCCAAGGGCCGCATGGTCAACGGCAAGCCGCTCGTCGACGAGATCGACGAACTGCCTCGCACGGAGAGCGACAAGCCTGAGAAGGTCGAGATCACCGCCGCGGCCAAGCCGATCTCCGCAACCTCGCTCCAGGTCGTCGGCATCACCCTCAAGACGGACGCCGAGACCGAATACGAGGACGAGGACAAGAAGGAGATCGACCCCTACATGCCGAAGGACGGCGAGTGGGTCCGCGCGAAGCTGCGCAGCAAGGACGGGCAGTTCAAGCTGCGCACGATCCGCAAGTCGGAGACCCGCGAGCAGTTCAAGGTCGAAGGCGAGCTCAGCGAAATCGACTCCGCGGACTCGGAGATCGTTGTCGGCGGCATCAGCCTCTCGTTCGTGCCTGGCGCCAGCATCGGCACGCTCAACGACCGCGCATCGGACGACCCGCTCGCGTTGTTCAAGGCAGACGACCAGAAGGGCGTGCCCTTCACGATCCAAGCGACCGAGAGCCTGTTCGTCGGCGGCAGCGGATCCGCGGACTACACCGAGGAGACGGACTACGACCTCGACCGGACGACGGAGCGCGACCAGCAGAAGATGGGCGGCTCGTTCGCGCTCGACCTGCTCTATCTGTTCCCGGACAAGGCCTCCTACGCGATCTTCGAAGGCAGCGCGAACCGCAGCGACACCGAGAACGACAACCCCTCGCGAGCGGACACATCCAACGACAACTACCAGGTGACGCGCGCAGCGGTGTCGCTCGCCGCGACCGACCGCATCCAGCTGCTCGTCGGCCGCACCGACTTCGAAGACGAACGCGAGTGGCTGTTCGACCGCACGCTCGACGGCTTCCGCGCCATCTACAACGAAGGCCCCTGGCGCTTCGACCTCGGCGGCGCCGTGGGCCGTGATGTGCTGGCAACCAACAACGACACCACGGACACGAGCCTCGGCGTCACGATGCTCCGCTACCGCGTGACGCCCGACTGGTGGATCGGCTCCTACCTCCTGATGCGTCAGGACGACACGGCGATCCACCACGAACCGGTGCTGTTCGGCCTCCGCTCGATCGACAAGCGCAAGTACGGGCTGTCGCACTCCGCGGAACTGGGCTTCGCGCGTGGCCACAGCCGTTGGGCGATCAACAACAACAACCCGACCAACGACGAGCAGGCGGACAGCACCAAGTCGATCGACGGCTGGGCCTTCGACGTCATGGCGAAGTACACGTTCGAGAACGACTGGCGCCCGAACGTGTTGCTCGGCTACGCGTTCGGCTCCGGCGAGAAGGACAGCTCGTCGGACATGGGCTATCGCCAGAGTGGCTACAACGACAACAACGCGAAGATCGGCGGCGTCACCAGCATCCGCTACTACGGCGACGTCTTCCGGCCGGAGCTGTCGAACATCGCGATCTTCACGGCGGCGGCCTCGTTCCGCCCGTTCGAGAACGCGTCGCTGTCCTTCATCTACCACACCTACGTGCAGGACTACGCGTCGCAGACGCAACCCCTGAACGACCTGCGCATCGGCAGCGGCAGCATCCCGAGTGGCCGCGACCCGGACCTCGGCAGCGAGATCGACCTCGTGTTCGGCTACCGCGGCGGCTTCTGGACCTTCGAAGCAGTGCTCGGCCGGTTCGAACCGGGCGACGCGTTCGCGAACCAGGATCCTGCCACGAAGTTCGACATGACGCTCCGCTTCAGCTTCTGATCGCCATGGCCCTACGCATGCTCAAGACCTTCTCGCTGCTGCTCGTCGCAGCCCTGACGGGATGCGGCGGCAACCTCGGCGACCTCACCGGCCCGCCGGATCGACCCGATCCGCCCGTGCGCGCGCCGAGCGCCGCGCCGCGGACCGGCCTGCTCGCGATGTGCGCCGGCGACAACGTCGTGCGCGTCGACTACCGAACGCCTTCTACCGGCTTCGAAGGCGCGCTGTTCCTCGGCACGAACCGCGTGACGTTGATGTCGGGCACGCCCGTGGTGACCGGCCTCGTCGGCGACCAGGACGCCAACTCGGTCTTCACCAACACGAGCCACCCCGGTCTCGTCGTCAACGACACGACGCTCTACGCCGGCTTCGGCATCCGCGAACTCGGCGGCTCTGCGTGGACGCCCGTCGGCACGATCATCCAGTGCCGCCCCGGCGCCCCGCTCTACGTCGACCTCAGCCAGACGAACGGCGCAGCCGACGGCTCGACGCCAGCGCTCGCTCTGCCCTTGCTCGACGAAGCGCTGCTGGTCGCTTCCGTTCTCGCGAGCTTCCAAGGAACGAAGAACGTCTGGGTCACGGCCGGCGCATACACCACGCGACCGTTCAACGCGGGCATCCCGGGCACCGGCGTGTTCGCCGTCGGCTCGGGCGTGCATGTCTACGGCGGCTTCGCTCCCGGGACCGGAGGCGCGACGTCGACCTTCGACATCACGGAGCGGTCGCTGCCGCCCGAGGATCCGACGCCTGCGGAGAGCACGATCCTTCGCGGCAACGGCACGCCGCGTATCCTCGACGTGATCAGCGGCGGCGCGATGCACATCGTCGACGGCATGCATGTCGACGGCCAGAGCACGATCGTGAAGGGCGTCGACGTCAGCGAGTCCGACGTCGAGATGCGCAGCGTTCGCATCCGTCTCTGCACCGACAACGGCCTGCAGATCAAGCAGATCACCAACTTCGTCAACCGCCGCGACATCACGATGGTGGCGTGCGAAGTCAGCCAGAGCGGCAACGACGGCGTCGGCATCGCCGGCACGTTCGATCTCGACTTCGACCGCTGCGACTTCAGCGCCAACGGCGGCCGCGGCATCGACCCGAACGACCTGCAGGCGCTCAGCGGCGACTCCGCGAGCCTGCGCGCGTTCGGCTGCCGCTTCTACGGCAACTCGGTGGACGGGCTCGGCATCGACCTCAACACGATCGCCACGGAGCCGCAGACGCCGGGCGGCCGCTACGAGATCGACATCGAAAGCTGCACCTTCGAGTTCAACCGCCGCGACGGACTGTTCGTCGACATGGACTACGACCTGCACCCGGCGTGGTACACGCGCGTCCGCATCCGCGACTGCGTCGCGAACGGCAACCGCCGCGCCGGCATCCACTTCGACGCCGACGACCAGGGCGAGTTCGTGCTCGATCGCGTCCGTTGCACGGCCAACGCCGGCGACGGCCTCTGGATCGCGTCCGAGCCCGACGACACGCTGACGACGGACGACGACGGCGCGACGACGCACGTCGTGGTGACGAACAGCAGCATGCTGGGCAACCTCGGCTACGGGATCCAGGCAACCGAAGGCGACAAGGTCGTGCTCGCGAGCCACTGCGCGCTCGCCGGCAACGCGCTCGGCGGCTTTGCGTCGCAGACCACGGGACCGCGCGGCGACAACGCGCGCCGCATCGGCACCGCGGTCAACTGCGTGCTCTGGCGCCAGCCCGTCCCGTTCACCAACGTGCGCGCGACGTCGTGCTGGATCGAGTCGTCCGACAACCCGTTCGAGAACGCGCCCGCGGCGTTCGCGGTCGCCAACACGAACACGAACGGCGCGATCACACTCGCCGCGAACAGCGCCATCTCCGCCGGCGACGCAGTCGAGATCGGCGACGACAACGCGGAACTCACCGTCACCAGCTCGACGGGCGGATCGATCGTGGTGACGCCCGCGCCGGACGCCAATCGCTTCCTCGCGCCGGAGTCCGTCTTCGTCTACCCGAACGCCGCGACTGCGAGCGTCGTCGAAGACCTCCGTCTCTACTCGCTCTCGCTCGCGCAGGACACGGGCCTCGCCATCGCTGGCGGCCCCGCGGTCGATCCGGGCCCCCACGGCTCGCAGAACGGCGGCGAGCCGGGCGAGTTCGATCCGTTCACGCCGATCGGCCTGCAGCTGCGCCGCATCGACCCGGCAGTCGCGTTCGGCGTGCTGCCGACGTCGCCGATCACGCTCGAGTTCGACGCCGACGTCGACGCGGCGACCATCACAGCTGCCCGGATCGTGTCGTCGGCCGGGACGCCGCTCAATCTCAGTGTGGCGGGTCGCGTGGTCACGGTCGCGCCGCTCGCAGCATGGGCCGCGGACGACAACCTCAGGATCTTCCCTGGCGTTGCATCGCTCGGGGGCAGCGCGCTCGGCGCGCCGCTCGTCGTTCCTGTGCTCGCGCGCTGAAGGCTGCGCGGCAGGCGGCGGCTCGCTTCGGGCGAGCCGCGTCGCATACAGATGTCCGGCTTCGTGCCGAACGTGGCGCCGCGCGACGTCGCGGCGCGGTTCCGGATCAGGCGCGGTAGATGATGCGGCCGCGCGTCAGGTCGTAGGGCGACACTTCCACCGTGACCCGGTCGCCCGGGATGATGCGGATGAAGTGCTTGCGCATCTTGCCGGAGATGTGCGCGAGGATTTCGTGGCCCGTATCGATCTTGATGCGGAACTTGGTGTTGGCGAGGGTCTCAACGACCGTGCCTTCGAGGACGATTGCTTCTTCCTTGGGCACAAGGACTCCGATGCGGGGTTTTGGCGCGGGCCGGGCAGGGTTTGGGGCGGGGCATTCTAGGAACGAAGCCCGGAATCACAAGGAGCGGGCGGCCCCGTGTCGCCAGCGATGCGCACGGGCCGTCGCGCGGACGTCCGGCGGCGGCGCCGAACAAGCCGGTCTCGCGCGACCGCAGGCCACCAACGCACGCGGGGTCGAAGCCGCGGATCGCTGCAGCGGCCCGTGCGCGTCGCCCTCCCCGTGGCAGGTTCCCCGCCGTTGTGGCCCGGGCAACGCACTTCTAACGTCCCCCATCGGACCCGGCGCATGCCTCCGGCCGGAGCCTCCAGGACGCAACGACGATGTCCGACGCCAGACGATTCGATGCCGCCTACTACCGCCGCTTCTACGAGCAACCGCGCACGCGCGTCTCGGACGGCAAGGCGGTCGCGCGCCTCGCAGGCTTCGTGCTCGGCTACATGCGCTACCTGCAGCTGCCGGTGCGGCATGTGCTCGACATCGGCTGCGGCGTCGGCCACTGGAAGGCGGCGTTGCGCGACCTCGCGCCGAAGGCCCGCCACCACGGAGTCGAGTTCAGCGACTACCTGTGCGAACGGCACGGCTGGACCAAGGGATCGGCGGTCGACTTTGCGCCGGGGCGCACGTTCGACCTCGTCGTCTGCCAAGGCGTGCTGCAGTACCTCGACGACAAGCAAGCCGCGCGCGCGATCGAGAACCTCGCGGACCTCACGCACGGCGCGCTCTACCTCGAGGCGCTGACGAAGGACGACTGGGACCACAACGTCGACCGCAGCGTCACCGACGGCGACGTGCGATTGCGCACCGGCGACTGGTACATGCGACGGTTGCGTCGGCGGTTCGTGCCGCTGGGCGGCGGCGTGTTCGCGAAGAAGGAGAGCGGCGTCGCGTTGTTCGAGTTGGAGACGCTGGGATGAGCGCGCCGCGCACGATGGACTTCTTCGCGCACCAGGAGGCGACGCGGCGTGCGACACGCCGGCTCGTGGTCCTGTTCGCGGCGTCGGTCGCGTGCATCGTCGCAGGCGTCGGCGCGGTCGCCGTCGCGGCGTTCTCGTCGTCGGACGTGCCGCCGCTCGCGGTGATCGGCGCGGCCGCGGCCCTCACGCTCGCGGTCATCGGCATCGGCTCGCTCGTGCGCATGGCGCAACTGCGCCAAGGCGGCGCTGCCGTGGCCCGCATGCTCGGCGGCCGCGAAGTGGACGTCGGGACGCGCGACGCTGCGGAACGGCGATTCGTCAACGTGGTCGAGGAGATGGCCATCGCATCGGGCACGCCGTTGCCGCGCATGTTCGTGCTCGACGACGAGGACGGCATCAACGCGTTCGCGGCGGGATGGAGCCCGCGCGACGCAGCGGTCGCCGTCACGCGCGGCGCGCTCACGCAACTCGACCGAGACGAACTGCAAGGCGTCGTGGCCCACGAGTTCAGCCACGTGTTCCACGGCGACATGCGGCTCAACACGCGGCTAATCGGTGTTCTCGCCGGCATCGTCTGCCTCGTCTCGATCGGCGAAGTGCTGCTGCGCTCGATGCGGCACTCGCGCGGCCGCAAGAACGACGGCGCCGCGGCGATCGCGATGCTCGGCGTCGCGTTGATGGCGATCGGCAGCATCGGCGCGTTCTTCGCCGGCCTCATCAAGTCCGCCGTGTCGCGGCAACGCGAGTACCTCGCCGACGCGAGCGCCGTCGCCTACACGCGCAATCCGCTCGGCATCGGCCGCGCGTTGTGGCGCATCGGCGCTGCGTCGGGCGCGATCCAGCGTGCGGGCGCGCGCGAGGCGAGCCACATGTTCTTCGCCGACGGCTTCACGCACTGGCTCGGCTCGCTCGGCGCGACGCATCCGCCGATCGCGCAGCGCATCGAGCGCGTGGTGCCCGGCTACCTTGCGGCGAGCGCGAAGGGCAGCGGCGGCGAGTTCCTCGCGGCGCGGCAGACGGAGGCGAAGGCCACGAACATCGCCACGCACGCAGCCGCAGCCGGTTTCGCTGGCGCAACGCAAGTCCGCGCGACGCCGCGCACGGTCGCCGCCAGCGCCGCGGTGGACAGTGTCGGCTCGATCGACGCCAGCGCGCTCGAGTCCGCGCGCGCGCTGCTCGCCTCGTTGCCGCTCGACGTCGCGGCCGCGGCCCACGATCCGGCCCGCGCGCGCGCCCTGTTGTTGGCGCTCTTGCTCGGCGACCACGACAGCGACGCCGAGGCGCTGCGAGGCCTGGATCCAGCGGTCGCGCACGATGCGCGCGACCTGCGTTCGCAACTGCGCGGACTGCCGATCACGACGCGCCTTCCGCTCGTCGAACTCTGCGCACCTCGCCTCGCCTTGCTCGACGACAACGAACGCGACGCACTGCTGCGCAGCCTTCGCGCCATCGCCCATGCCGACGGCGAACTCAGCGCGTTCGAGCTGGCGCTGCTGTTCCTGGTCGAGCGCAGCGCTCGAACTCCCGAAGCCTCGCGAACGCCGGGCCGCATGCTCCACCTCGGCGCCGTTTTGTCCGAGATCGAGACCGTGCTGTCGTGGATGGCACATGCGGGTGGCGGCGATGCAGCGGGCGCATTCCTGCGCAGCCGCGACGCGTTGCCGGGCATCCCGCCGTTGCGTCTGCAGGCCGACCTCGCGCGCGTGGGCAACGACGCAGAGGCAGCCGTCGCGCGGCTCGACCGGCTCGCGCCGCAGGGCAAGCGACTGCTCCTGCGCGCGCTCGCGGGCGTCGCGGCGCACGACGGCGCGATCGCGCCGACGGAGGGCGAACTGCTGCGCGCGCTGGCCGCGTGCTGGGGCTGCCCGATGCCGCCGCTCTGGTCCGGAACGGGCGACTGAGGCAGATCTCTGCGTTCCATCGCGGGACGCCCGCGCGCTGCGCGCAGAACCGGAGCCGCGGGCTTGCCGAAAGACACCGCAGTCCTGCCATGTCGGACCGCGCCATCGTCTTCGCCTGCGTCGCCGCCGCTGCCAGCGCGTTCACGCTCGTCGGCATCGGCGCTCCTGCATGGCTGGTCGCAGCGGTCGCAGCCGGCGGGGCCGCGGAGTTCGGACTGCGCGCGCGCCGCACGCTGCGCGCCACCGAGCTTCGCACGGCTGCCGAGCTGAAGCGCAGCCTGCGCTGGCGCGAGGAGCAGCTCGCGAACACCGCGCACGAGTTGCGCACTCCGCTCACGGCGATCGCGACGGCGCTCGAGCTCGTGCGCGACGGCATCGCAACCACGCCTGAGGACCAGGCCACGTTCCTCGACCAGGCGCAAGCCGCGTCGCGGCACATGGCGTTCCTCGTCAACGACGTCGTCGACCTCGCAGCCATCGAAGGCGGCCGCATCCGGCTGCAGATGCGCGAGCACCGCGTGCCGGACCTGCTCGCCGACGTGAAGAAGATCATGGAGCTGCCGGCCCAGACGCGCGGCGTGTCTCTCGCTCTCGAAGCATCCGAGGATGCGCTGTGCGTCTACGCGGACCGCGGCCGGTTCCTGCAGATCGCGTTCAACCTCGTCGCCAACGCCGTGAAGTTCTCGGGGCCGGGAGCGACGGTGCGCATCGCGCTCACGCCGACGAGGTCGCAGGTTCGCTTCGAAGTGCACGACACGGGCCCCGGCATCGACGAAGGCCGACGCGCGTCGTTGTTCACGCGGTTCTCGGAACCGAGCGCAAGCGGCGAGACCGCGGATCCGGGCTCCGGCCTCGGCCTCTACGTCAGCAGCATGCTCGTCGCGCACATGGGTGGAGCGATCGGGTTCCACCCTGCGCCGGAGCGAGGCTCCGTATTCTGGTTCTCGCTGCCGCGCGCAGAGCGACGCGGCTCGAGCCCCATCGCCGCGAAGCCGGAGCAGGCGAAGCCGCTGCTCGCCGACGACGTGACGACCGAAGCTCCAATGGACACGCCGTCCGACGCACCCGAGTCCGTTGCGTGCGCCGCTCCCACCCCGGCATGATGGGTGCGTGCGCCGCGCATTCCTCGCCGTCCTCGCCGCTTCGTCCACGTTCGCGCTCGCGCAGGCGCCGACCACAGCCCAACCGCCGAGCGCAGTGGGACAGAAGCCGGACGGCGCGACGTTCACCAACCTCGCAAGCTCGTTCCGCGTGCAGGTTCCGCCGAGCTGGCGACAGCTCGCACCCGGCGAACTGAAGGCGCTCACCACAGCCGTCCCGCAGTTGCCGCACGACGTGCGGCAGAACGTCCCGCACATGTTCTATGCAGTGGGTCCCGTCGAAGCGTGGCTGCGCGGCGCGTTCGACGGCGAATACCTCTACGTGGTCGAGCAGGACGCGGAATGGCATCTCGACGGCGACCTGAAGGCACGGCTGCAACAGATGTGGTCGGACAAAGGCGCAACGGACGGCCAACGCTACGAAGTTCTCGCGGCAGAGCGCGTGTCGCTCGGACCGGAGGCACATCCTGCGGTGGTCGCCGACCGACGCATCGCGCCGACCGACGGCGGGGCGCTGCGCAGCCTCGACGTGCACGTGCCGACGGGAGGCCGCGAGGTCACGCTGTGCTGGACGTGCCGCGAGGACGCTTTCGACCAGAAGCGCGGCGAGTTCCTGGCCCGCGCCCACACGATCGCGCTGGCGCGCAAGTCGCGCGGCGAACAGAAGCTTTCGGACCGGCTCTGGACGCCGCTGCTCGCCGGCGGCGTGGTCGGGATCATCCTGCTCGTGCTCTACCGGAAGGCGCGCAGGCCTCCGGCGTGAGCGGCGGCCGGATGCCGGCCGCGACGAGCTTGAAACAGAGCGGACCGCAAATCCCCTGCTGCCATGCAGCGAGCCCGTAGCTAGGATCCGCCCCCATACCGGCGGCCTGCCAGCTGCCCTTGCCACGCATACGACGTTGAAGACCCGAAACTCGGCGAAGAGCCAACGCAACTTCGACAAGCAGCTGTTCGAAGCCGGACAGCAGTGCCTCAAGCGCCTATATCTCGACTACCACGAGCCCACCGCCGAAGCGGAGAGCGAGAGCCGACGCGTGATGTCGGAGACGGGCAAGCAACTGCTGCAGCTCGCGAAGAGCGCGTTCGCGCGCGGCGTCGAGGTCGAGGGCAAGACGCTCGCGGACGCAGCCGCGAAGACGAAGGAGTTGCTCGAAGGCGGCGCGGTGTTCGCGCTCTTCGGTGCTGCGTTCGTCGCCGACGGCTGCGAGGTCCGCACCGACATCCTCGTCCGCCAGAAGGACGGCAGCGTCGACGTGTTCGAGGTGAAGTCCGGCACCAAGGTGAAGGGCCGCTACCTCACCGACCTCGCGCTGCAGACGCTGACGATCGAGCGAGCAGGCCACAAGGTCCGCGGCGTCTACGTGCTGTTCCTCGACAAGACCTACAAGCATGCAGGCGGCGCCGAATACACGCCGAAGGGCCTCATCAAGAGCGCCGACGTCAGCGAACGGGTGCGACGCATCCTGCCGCGCGTCGAGCAGCAGCTGCAGTCTTTCGTCCAGCAAGTCGCCGACAACAGCGCGCTCGAGTTGCCGACCGGGACCTTCTGCACCGCGCCGTTCCCGTGCCCGCACCTCGCGAAGTGCACGAAGCAGGAAGCCGAGTTCCCGCTTCGGATGCTGCCGGACCTCACGCGCGAGGTCGAACGCGAACTGCACGAGGAAGGCATCGCGGACTTCGCGCAACTGGACCCTGCGCGGCCGTCGCTGACGTTCCGCCAGCGCCGCACGCTGCAGGCCGCGAGCGAGCGAGCGCTCCTCCAGGAGCCGTTCGTGAAGGAGGAGTTGCTGCAGGTCGAGTTCCCGCTGCACTTCCTCTCGATCGCGACCGCGACCGAGGCGCTGCCGCGGTTCGCCAACCAGAAGCCGTGGCACGCGACGCCGTATGCCTGGGCGTGCGAGACGCTGACCGAAGGCGGCAAGATCACGCAGACGGGCTTCGCCTACGCCGACAAGGACGACCCGCGGCCCGAGTTCGCGCGCACTCTCGGCAAGCACCTCGCGGCGGGCGGCATGCTGATCCTGTGGAACGCGGACTCGCTCGACTGCCTGCGCAGCCTGCTGGAGTCGTTGCCGGAGGAGAAGCAGGCCGTGCGAGCGGCGCTCGCGAGACCGCACCTCGACCTCAAGCAACTGCTGGAGTCCGGCCTGTTCCACCCGCAGCTGCTCGCCGACCGCAGCCTGCGCGCGACTGCGAGGGTGCTCGCCGGCGTGGACTCGCCGAAGGACGCGGAGATCTTCGACGAGGACTCGGCGTTGCGCGCGATCCAGAAGGCTGCGACGCCGCGCACGCGCGCAGCGACCAAGGAGAAGCTCGCGACGGACCTTAGGGCCCACGTACAGCACGAGGCCTCGTTGCTGCTCGCGCTCTACCGCACGCTCTCGGGCCACCCGCTGTTCGCGGCGGATGCGCAGCTGGCAAAGCCCGCAAAGAAGACGGCAGGCCCGCGCAAGCAGCTGCCGCCGACGCCGGTCGAGGAGTGAGCCGCGCCACCGCGCGGCGACGCTTGCCGCGCGGGATGCGCACGAGAGCCTGAGGCCCTGCCTCAACGCGCATGGCTTGCGCCGAGGCCTCGCGCGACGAAACGCGCTCGCCATCCTGCGGCGAAAGACACAGGACCCGCGGCGAGCGCCGCCGGAATCGCGGGATGGCGCCGTTCAGCTGCGCCGCGTGCGCTCGACCACCGCTTGCACCCATGGATGGTCCTCGACGAGGACGATCACCGAGTAGGGGTGGTCGGCAAACTGGTTCTCGCGCTCTTCGACGCGGATGGCTCCGCGCGCGCGCAGCTCGTTGACGAGCGCGCGACGCTCCGGGTGCACGAGGCTGCTGAAGTGCTGGCTCATCGCGCCCTTCAGGAACGGCGACAGCCACACCTCGCGCGAGCCGTGGCGCATCTGCGCCTTCACGATCAGCTCGAGGCACGTCGTTAGCTGCTCCTCGGTCGCATGTGGCGCGGTGTGGCCGGTGTTGTGCCACGTGACCGGGATGTGGCGGACGATCGCGGCCCGGCCCGAGCGCTGGCGGTCGCCGTGGCCGTTGCCGTTGGCGCGGGCGGGGGATTCCTGCGCCGGCTCCGTGCGCTCCCCCTCCACTTCGCGAGCGGCGGGCGCGGAATCGGCAGACGCCGTCCCGCCACCGTTCGCCACCGCTGCTGCGGACGCCGCAGCAGCCTGCGCAGGAACAGGCTCGGCGTGCGGCATCAGGTCGAGCGCGCTCAAGAACCGCTCCGCGCCGACGCGAAGCCGCAGGTCGCCGCTGGTGGCGTCCGGGATGCCGACCATGCGCAGGCCGCGGTTCTCCTCGAGCACCTGACGCGCGATCGGGATGAAGTCGCGGTCGCCGGCGACGATGACGATCGTCTCGATGTCCGCGCGACGGAAGATCACGCGGCACACGTCGACTGCGAGCTGCACGTCCGACGAGCTCTTGCCGCTCGGCGACACGAGCACGTACTGCGGATCGAACCCCATCAGCGCGAGGTCGTGCGCGACCTCCATGCCCGGATAGGTGTCGAACGCCGCGTAGCTGCGCCCGAGCACCATCTGCATACCTTCGCCGCGAAGCCGCGACTTGAGGTTCTCCAGCATGGTCAACGCGATGTCGCGCGTGCGTTGGCCCGTGAACTCTGGGCGGTTCTTGAGCGAAGCGAAGAGGTTCTCGAAATCGACAAAGACGGCGGCGTTCATCAGCTGCGTGGCGCGATCGGGGTTCTCGGGGAGTGGCGCCGCGTTCAGGCGGTCGGCGTCGAAGGGCTCGGCTCGAGCGGCTTCTGCGCCTCGAGGGCAGGAGTCGGCGAAAGCTCGACGCCGTCCTCCGCCTCGTCCGACAGGTAGGTGTAGCCGGACAGGCCTTCCTCGTAGCGCTTCATGAGGAGGCCGGATTCCTTCACGTTGATGCGCCCGGCGCGCACCGCGACCTCGAGGCGGCTGCGGATGCGGCGCACGAGGTCCTGCTTCTCGTACTGCACGTAGGTCAGCACCTCGGAGACGGTGTCGCCCTCGATCACGCGCTCGACTCGGTAGCCGTGGTCCTGGTCCATCGACAGATGCACTGCGTTCGTGTCGCCGAACAGGTTGTGGAGGTCGCCGAGGATCTCCTGGTAGGCGCCGAGCAGGAACATCGCGCAGTAGTAGGGCTTGCCCTGCTGCACGGGGTGCACTTCGAGCACGCTCTTCACGTCGCGAAGGTCGATGAAGCGATCGACCTTGCCGTCGCTGTCGCACGTCAGGTCCGCGAGGATCGCGCGCCGCGTCGGCCGTTCGTTGAGCCGATGGATCGGCATCGTCGGGAACAGCTGCTTGACCGCCCAGTGGTCGGGCGCCGACTGGAACACCGAGAAGTTGCAGTAGTAGGTGTCCGCAAGCGCGCGCTCGAGGCCGCTCAGTTCTTCCGGCACGTAGTCGAGCGTGCGCACGATCGAGTTGATGCGGTCGCAGATCACCCAGAACAGGTTCTCCGCCATCGCGCGCCCCTTGAGGTCGAGGTAGCCGAGATTGAAGAGGCTGATGGCCTCTTCCTTCAGCTGCAGCGCGTCGTGGTAGCTCTCCTGGAAGTTCTTCTGCGACAGGTCGCGCAGGATCTGCACCATGTTGGCGATGGTGCCCTCCTCCACCTTGTCGACGCCCTCGGGCACGTCGACGCGCATCTGGCTGACGCCCAGCACGTCGAACACGAGGATGGAGTGGTGCGCCGACAGCGCGCGGCCAGACTCACTGACGATGTCGGGGTGCGTGATGCCTTTCTCGTCGCACGCCTGTTGGATCGCGAAGACCACGTCGTTCGCGTACTCCTGCAGCGAGTAGTTGGCCGAGCTGTGGAAGTTGGTCTGCGAGCCGTCGTAGTCGACGGCGAGGCCGCCGCCGACGTCGAGGAACTTGAGCCCCGCGCCGAGGTCGTGCAGTTCGGTGTAGATGCGCGTCGACTCCTTGAGCGCGTCCTTGATGGCGCGGATCGCCGTGATCTGGCTGCCGATGTGGAAGTGCAGCAACTCGAGGCAGTCGAGCATCCCCAGCTGCCGCAGGCGCTCCGCCACCTGCACGATCTCGCCGGCGGTGAGGCCGAACTTCGACTTCTCGCCGCCTGACTCCTGCCACTTGCCGGCGCCGCGGCTCGCGAGCTTCGCGCGCACGCCGATGTGCGGGCGCATCTCGAGGCGCTTGCTGACCTTCAGCACCAGCTCCAGCTCCTCGAAGCGATCGACGACGATGATGCAGTGGATGCCCATCTTCTGGGCAAGCAACGCCGTCTCGATGTACTTGGTGTCCTTGTAGCCGTTGCAGATGACGAGCCCGTCCGGGTTCGTCATGTGCGCGAGCACGACGAGCAGTTCGGGCTTGCTGCCGGCCTCGAGGCCGAGCGAATGCTCGCGCCCGAACTCGACGAGCTCCTCGACGACGTCGCGCTGCTGGTTGACCTTGATCGGGAACACGGGGCGATAGCGGCCGCGATAGCCGCACTCGGAGATCGCCTTCTGGAACGTGCTCGCGAGCGCGCGCACGCGCAACTCGAGGATGTCCGACACGCGCAGCAGGATCGGCAACTCGATGTCACGGTTGCGCAGGTCCTCCACCACCTCGGGCAGCGAGAACTTCGGGCCCGTGGGTCCGTGCGGCTGCACCATGAGCTCGCCGCGATCGTTGATGCCGAACCAGCCGCCGCCCCACGCCGACAGTTGATACAGCTCAGCGCTGTCTCGGGTGGTCCAGGCGCGGAGATCGTTCTGCGACATGCTCAACGGTGTCGGCTCCTCGAGCGGCGCTGCTTTCGTGTCGGTGTCCGGAGAACGCGGACGCCGCGAGCAAACAGCTCGCGACCATGTCCGGCTCAGGGCGCGGATTGAACACCAACCCGCCAGGATTCCCAGGGGGTCGGAGCAGCGTTTTGGCGGCGCGCGCACGCTTGCGGGGCAGGTGCGACGACGCGACGGAGCCGCTAAGGTGCCCGCGTGAGCAGCAACCTCCCGAACACGTCCCGCTCCCTTCGCGACCAGGACCCCGAAGTGGCCGACATGCTGGCGCGTGAAGACGCGCGCCAATCCTCCACGCTGACCTTGATCGCGTCGGAGAACCACTGCTCGGCGGCGGTTCGCGAGGCGTGCAGCAGCCGCATCACCGACAAGTACGCCGAGGGCTATCCAGGAAAGCGCTACTACGGCGGCTGCGAAGTCGCGGACCAGGTGGAAGAACTGGCGAAGAAGCGCGCGATGCAGCTGTTCTCGGCCGAGGACGCCAACGTGCAGCCCCACTCGGGCTCGACGGCCAACCTCGCCGCGATGGTCGCGCTCGCCGGACCGAACGGACGCATCCTCGGCATGGCGCTCAAGGCCGGCGGCCACCTCACCCACGGCCACACCAAGAGCCACAGCGGCATGCTGTTCTCGGTGCACCAGTACGGCGTGCGCGGCAGCGACGGGCTCATCGACTTCGACGAGGTCCGCAAGCTCGCGAAGGAGCACCAGCCCCACCTGATCATCGCCGGCGGCAGCAGCTACCCGCGCGCGATCGACTTCAAGGCGTTCGCGGACATCGCCAAGGAAGTCGGAGCGAAGCTCATGGCGGACATCGCGCACCCGGCCGGCCTCGTCGCCGCCGGCCTGCTCCCGTCGCCGGTCGGCGTCGCCGACATCGTCACGATGACGACGCACAAGACGCTGCGCGGCCCGCGCGGCGGCCTCATCCTCTGCTCGAAGGACACGAGCAAGGCGATCCACTCGGCAGTGTTCCCGGGCGCGCAAGGCGGCCCGCTCATGCACCAGGTCGCCGGCAAGGCCGTCGCGTTCGGTGAAGCGCTGCAGCCGGCGTTCCGCGCCTACCAGACGCGCGTTCGCGACAACGCGGCGGCGCTGGCCGCGCACCTGCGCGACCGCGGCCTCGACATCGTCACCGGCGGCACCGACAGCCACATCGTGCTCGTCGACCTGCGCAAGGCCGGCGTCACGGGCGCCGACGCGGAGGCGCGCTCGCTCGCAGCTGGGCTTTCGGTCAACAAGAACGCGGTGCCCGACGACCCGCTGCCGCCGATGGTGACGTCCGGCCTTCGCCTCGGCACGCCTGCGGCGACGACGCGCGGCATGGGCACGGCGCAGATGGCGCAGATCGGCGACGTGATCCTCGGCCTCGTCCGTGGCGAAGACCCCGAACGCCATCGCAAGACGATCGCGGCGCTGTGCGCCGAGTTCCCGCTGCCGTGATCGCGCGCCGCGTCGCGCGTGCGCGCGGCATCAGCGGATCGTGCAACGACTGACGTTCGACATCGCCGCGACGCGGCCCGTCGCGTCGAACAGCATCACGAACACGTCCGCGGTTGCACCCTGCAGCTGCAAGGCCAGCGGCGGCGGCACCACGTATTCGGCGAACGGATACATGCCGGGCCCCGCGTTCACGAAGTGGAACGGGTCGCCAGCCCAACCGGGAGCCGAGAGGCTTGCCGCGGTGAACTCGTCGAACTCGATGCCGAAGAAGGCACCGAACCCGAACGGCCGCGCCGTGTCCAACGAGGCGAACGTGAAGCCCTCGACCCAACCCGTGGCGGGCAGGTTCGAGACGCGCATGCGAAGGTCGCCCGGCGCCGTCGAGGTCAGCTGCATCGAGACCGAGGACGTCGCGCGGTAGCCGGCCCCCATCGGGTGCACGACGAGCGCGAAGTCCGCGTCGAGGCCCGGCGTCTCCACGTGTCCGTCGACCGCGATGCGCGGCGCCGACACGCTGATCGCATAGATGCCCGGCGTCGGCTGCGGCAGCCACACCTGCTCCATCGAGTCGACACGGTTCGGCGTGCCGCCTGTGACGCTCGCGTTGGACACGTCGAGCCCGCGGTTGCCGTGCCACGTGCGGCCGTCGTGGAAGTAGCGGACCTCCAGGTCGAGGTCGTTCACGAGGTGCAGCGCAGCGCTCGGCACCGCAGGTGGATCGGCCCACGTCAACGTGGCGCGCAACTCCGGCGTACCCGGGGCGACGTAGACGTAGTAGAGGCGCGACGAGCCTTGCGTGAGCCGTTCGCTCTCGTCGACGACGAGCGTCTTGGCGCGGTTCTGCCAGAGCCGGTCCACGGCAGGGAAGCCCCAGCCCTGATGGGTGCGCGCGAGGTCGTGGTCCGCGCCGGAGAATGCGTAGCTCGCTGCCGTCGAGCACAGCAACGCCTTCGCGGTCGTCATGTGCGGCTTGTTCCAGAACCGGTTCGCCGCGACCGCCGCCAGCGGCAGCCGATGGCCGAACGCGCCATCCGTGAACATCTGCTGCGCGAGCCCGAGGAACCCGTTGACGATCGGCGTCGCAGCCGAAGTGCCGCCGAACGAGCTCGTGTAGTCCGTCTGCGAGTAGCCGTCCGCGCCCATGAGGTCGCCGCAGCCGACCGAGTCGAAGTAGGCGCACAGATCCGGCTTGATGCGCCCGTCGCTCGCCGGCCCGATGCTCGCGGCCGATGCGCCCGCGCGCGCCCACGTGTCGTCGACCGGGTTGGCGTTGTCGTAGTGCCACACGCCGCCGACAGAGATCACGTTCTTCGCCCAGGCCTGCGGGCGCGACATCTGCGTGCCGGTGTTGCTCTGGCTCTGCGTCGTCGCGAGATCGAGCTCGAACAGGATGCTGTCGAGATCGGCGGTCACCGACGTGTAGTCGAGCGTCGCGGCGTGGCCCCAGCTCGCCGTCGCCTGCATGACGCGGAACGGGCCCGACGGATCGATCGCCTGCGACGTCACGGCGTAGCGCGACAGCTGCCCCCACGAGAACACCGACGACTCGACGACCTGCGCATCGGGCAACAGGCCGCGCGCGTTCGTGTTCCCCGCGCCGTTGCCCGCGACGATCATGCCGGTGCAGTGGCCGTGCGCCTCGAGGCCGTCGTGCTGCACGAGCACGGGCCGCGTCCAGTCGCGATGCGTCTGCTGCACGCCTTCGAGCACGTGCGCGCGGATGCCGGTGCCGACGAGGCCGCCGGAGAACTCGACCGTGTTCGCGCCGCCTTGCATGCGCGCGAAGTTCATGTCGACGCCGATCGGCGAGTCGCGGTCGATCCAGAGCACTTCGTCGCGCGCGCACAGCGCAGCGATCTGCGGCAGCGACAGTCGCGCCGTCAGGTAGACGGAGCCGTCGTTGGCGTTCAGGACCTGGCCGCCGATGTCCTCCACCGCGTGCACGACGCGCGTGCGGTCGGACTTCGACGTGAGCACGACGTTGCAGTCGAACGTGGCCGGCTGCGGCCCAGCGTTGCGCGCGAAGGCCGCGGCGAGCACGGGCTCCAGCTTGTGGCCAGCCGCGACGCCGTTGATCCAGCGCACGAACGGCCGCTGCGCGAGCGCGAGCGCCGCGCCGCGGTCGCCGCGGACGAGGTAGGCGCTCTGCGGCCAGTAGGCGACCACTTCGAGCCCGAGCTGCTCGATCTCGGCGCGATACTCCGGCACCAGGGCGGTGTGGAACTGCACGGCGAACAACCGCGCGTTCACGGGCACGCCGAGCAGGGACGGGAATCCGGGTTCGCCCGTGCGCGGATCGAACGCGCCGCTGCGCAGCCGCAGGACGCCGTCGGCTGGCGGCAATGTGACCGGAGGTCGACCTGCGCGTTGGATCTCGGCGCCGGCAGACGACCATCGCAACGTCGCGCCTTGCACGATGCACGAGCGCGCATCCGCGCCGGACGGGGCTTGCGCCGCGGCCACTGCAGCGGACAGGGCGAGTGCCAGGCAGGACGGTGTGCGCATGGAGAGCCTGAGGGAGCAAGCGGAGCGGACAGGGAAGGGTAGCTCCCACGAACGGCGCAGGACGGCGCAGCGCAAGCCGGACGGCACGCCGTCCCGTTGCGAGACGGCAGCGCGCAGGAAGCGACGGTGGCAACGAGCGTCGAGCGAACGCCCCGTCCGCGCGCACGGCGCAACGCAGCACGGCAGCGCACGACTCCGCGCGCATGCCGCGAAAGACGCGGAGCGAAGGCCGCGCACGCGAACACCGCGCTCGGTTGGTCAGCCCGCGGCGATCGCCTCGAGTTCTTCCCAGCGCGCGTAGAGCGCGGCGATGCGCGACGGCAGTTCCTTGCGCGTTGCCGACAGTCGATCGAAGTCGTCGCGACGCGACGCGTCGTAGATCTTCGGGTCCGACAGCGCCGTGTCGACGTCCGCGAGCTCCTTCTCCGCAGCCTCGATCTTCGCCGGCAGCTCGGCGAGCTCCTTCTGCTCGCGCGTGCTGAGCTTCTTCGCCTTCGGCGCAGCAGGCTCGCTCGCGCGCTGCTTCTGCGCGGCTGCCGCCGCCGCGGCCGACGCAGCCGCCTGCGCCGCCGCCTTCTCGTCGGCGAGCTTCTCGAGCAGCAGCGACAGGTCGCCAGCGTGCAGGCGCACCTTGCTCGAGCCGTCGAGATGCACGACGCGCGTCGCGACGCGGTCGAGGAACCAACGATCGTGGCTCACGACGACGACGACGCCGGTGAACGCGAGCAACGCGTCCTCGAGCGCGCGCAACGACGCGAGGTCGAGGTCGTTCGTCGGCTCGTCGAGCACGATCAGGTTGCCGCCGGCGCACAGCAGCTTCGCGAGCAGCACGCGGTTCTTCTCGCCGCCAGACAACGAGCCGATGCGCGCGAGCTTCATCGCGCCCGGGAACAGGAACTGCTCCAGGAAGGTCTCGACGCGCACCGTGCGGCCGCCGTACGAGACGTAGTCGTTGCCGCCGCTCACTTCCTGCAGCACGGTCTTGTCGGGATCGAGCGCGGTGCGTCCTTGGTCGATCGCCGCGAACTTCACCGTCGGGCCGATCGCGACCGAGCCCTGATCCGGCTGCAGCTGGCCGAGCCACAGCTTCAGCATTGTGGTCTTGCCCGCGCCGTTGCGGCCGACGATGCCGATGCGGTCGCCGGGGCCGATCTCGAGATCGAACGGCGACAGCACCGTGCGACCCGAGAACGCCTTCGACGCGCCCTTCACGCGCACGACGAAATCGCCGAGACGTGGCCCGTCGGGGATGCGGAACAACAACTCGCTCGCCTCGGGCTCCGGAGCCTTCGCGACGAGCGCGTCGTAGCGGTCGATGCGCGCCTTCTGCTTCGTAGTGCGCGCGGGCGCGCCGCGCTTGATCCACTCGGTCTCGCGACGCAGCGTGTTGAGCCGCGCCGATTCCGCGCGCGCCTCGATCTCCAGGCGCTCCGCGCGCTGGACGAGGTACGAGCGGTAGTTGCCTTCGTATTCGTGCAGCACGCCGCCGTCGAACTCGACGATGCGGTCGACGATGCGGTCGAGGAAGTAGCGGTCGTGCGTGACCATGACGAGCGGCGTGCCCGTCTCCAGCAGCAGCGTCTCGAGCCAGTCGGTCACTTCGGCGTCGAGGTGGTTCGTCGGTTCGTCGAGCAGCAGCAGGTCCGGCCGTGCAACGAGCAATCGCGCAAGCGCGACGCGACGACGTTCGCCGCCGGACAGCGAACCGCAGCGCGCGTCGAAGCGCGTCATGCCGAGGCCGTGCAGCACGGACTCCGCGCGATGGTCGACGTCGTGGCCGCCCACGTGCTCAAGCCGCTCGTCGAGCCGCGTCTGCTGCGCGAGCAGCTTCTCGATGCGCGCATGGTCTGCTTCGGTTGCGAGCGCCGCATGGACCTTGTCGAGATCCGCCAGGACCTCGGCACGGCCCGGGATGCCGATCGTCACGGCATCGCGCACGGTGGCGTCCGCGGGCACTTCGGGCTCCTGCGGCAGGTAGCCGACGCGAAGGTCGCGGCGCAGCGTGCGCTCGCCGCGATCCGGAACGAGTTCGCCGGCGAGCACGCGCAGCAACGTCGACTTGCCGCAGCCGTTCGGGCCGAGCAAGCCGATGCGCTGCCCTTCGCCGACGACGAGTTCGACGCCGCGCAACAGGTGGCGGTCGCCGACGGAGACATGGATGTCCTTGACGGTGAGGAGGCTCATCGACGACGACCGGTCGCTGCGCGAGTGGACGAGATCACTTCGACTGGCCCTCGGTGGCGGCAGGCACAGCCTTCTTCTCGCCCTTCGCGTCGGATTCCTCGACGCGCTTCATCGACGCCAACATCGTCATCTGCATCATCAAGCCACCTGGCCCACCCTGCACCCGCATCGTCATGCGGCTCTCGCTGTCGACCGGATATCCGGTGGCGAGGTCGATGCTCGTGAAAGCGGACCCGCCCTCCGACTCCATCTTCGTTCCGCCGGGCAGCTGCACGCTCGACGTGTCGATCGTGTAGGTCTGCTCGATGCGCGCGATGCCCTTTTCGACCGCGACGAGTTTGTTCGCGATCGAGCACACCGCCTTGCCCAACTGCCCCATCGGTAGCTCGAGCTCCGTCGTCCAGGCCTCGCCGATCGCGATCGGCTGGTCGGGGAACTGCGGCACGAACTGCGACAAGACGTTCTTGAGATCCGAGCCGGACTGCTCGAGCACGCGCTGCGGGAACCCGGCCGAAGGCTTCGTCTCCGACACTCCACCGCGTTCGTCCATCACGAGCGTGATCGACTCACCCACGAGGTCGCCGAGCTGGCGCAGCGCGCCGCCGTCGCTCTCGGGATCGGCCGAGTCGAACTCGGCGTTCATCATCCCGCCGGCCTTGGCCTTCACGCGCAGGTAGGACTGCTCGACCGTCGCCTTGCCGCTTTCCACCTTCGTCGCCGTGGCGGAGAACCACATCGACGTGCTCTGCGCCATCTCCACGTCGCGCTCGCCCATCTTGACCTTGGACGTCATCTCCGTGGACTGGCGGTAGAACGCGGACTTGCCGACCGAGTGCGCCATGCGCAGCAAGTGCTTCTGCGCGGGCGCGGTCTCCTGTGCGGTCGAGAACGGCGCCAGCACGAGCACGAGGACGGACGAGAGGACGTGCGAAGGACTCGACATGGGCATGGACCTGGAGGCAACGGGGGCCGCGAACCGATCGCAGCGAGGCCGCGCAGCATAGCGACGCTTCGCCGCGATCCACGCGCGTCGCATAGACTGCTCGCCGCATGCAGATCCACCTGGTCGACGGAACCTACGAGCTGTTCCGCGCGCACTTCGGCGCGCCGCGCGCCACGACTTCGCGCGGCGTCGAAGTCGGCGCGACTCGCGGCCTCATGCGCAGCCTCCACGCGCTGAAGAAGCAACCGGGCGTCACGCACGTCGGCATCGCGTTCGACACGGTGATCGAGTCGTTCCGCAACGATCTGTTCGCAGGCTACAAGACCGGCGAAGGCGTCGAACCCGAGTTGCTCGCGCAGTTCCCGCTCGCAGAACGCGCCGCGCGCGCGATGGGCCTCGCGACGTTCTCGATGGTCGAGTTCGAGGCCGACGATGCGCTCGCGACCGCGGCGGAGCGTTGCGCTGCGGACCCGCGCGTCGAACGCGTGCTCCTGTGCACGCCGGACAAGGACCTGCTGCAATGCGTGCGCGGCACGCGCGTCGTCGCATTCGACCGCAAGAAGGAGCTCGTCGTCGACGAAGACGGCGTGCGGCAGAAGCTCGGCATTGATCCCGACTCGGTCCCCGACTGGCTTGCGCTCGTCGGCGACACCGCCGACGGCATCCCGGGCCTGCCACGCTGGGGCGAGAAGAGCGCGTCGGCCGTGCTCGCGCGCTATCGCAAGCTCGATTCGATCCCCGACGACGCAGCGCAGTGGGACGTCGCGGTGCGCGGCAAGGACGCTCTCGCCGAGTCGCTGAGGAACGGCCGCGACGACGCGCGTCTCTACCGCACGCTGGCGACGCTGCGGACCGATGTGCCGATCGAGTGCGACGTGGACGCGCTGGCCTGGGGATGCAGCGACGGCGCGGCGATTGCCTCACTCTGCGACGAGTTGGAGTTCGCGTCGTTCCTCGCGCGCTGGCAGACGTGAGCGAGACCGTCCGCCCGGGCAGGGCACGCGTCGAACCACCCTTGCCTCGGGTGACACGCATGCAGCCGTGCAGTCAGGGCGAGCCGACGATTGCTGCGCAGCGTAGTTCCGACCCGATCCGGTGTCCGGGCCACGCCGCTTGCTCGGATGGACACGCTTCCTGACCACGGTAGCCTTGTGTCTGCGAGTGGAACCGAGGGGATTCGGCTGCCGCTCGCGTGGCCTCACCACACCGACCCATGCAACGCCCAGCCCTCCTGTTGTCGGCTTCCCTGCTGCTCGCAATCGCTGCGTGCAGCGGCGGAGACAGTTCTGCTGCGCAAGTCAGCCCGGATCCGCAGCCAACGCTGCAACTCGGCGACCCGATTCCGGGTCTTTCCGCCGACGAACTCGCGAGCTTCCAGCGCGGACGCGAACTGTTCCGCAAGCGGTTCACGCCGAGCCAAGGCCTCGGCCCGCTCTACAACGCGACCTCGTGCGAGTCGTGCCACAGCGACCCCATTCTCGGTGGCGGCGCGGACCTCTACCGCAACTTCTACATGAGCGGCTTCTTCGGGAGTTCTCCCCTCGGAGGCCTTCCCAGTGTCGTGGTGCCCGCGTTCGGCGGCACATCGACCCAACAACCGCACTCGCTCACACGCGGCCGCTACACGCTGCCGCAGCCGGGCGGCATCGTCACGATCGCGCAGCGCAACTCGGTCCCGCTGTTCGGCGTCGGAATGTTCGAGTTCGTCACCAACGAGGTGATCCTCGCGAATGCAGACCCGGAAGACGCAAACGGCGACGGAGTCAGCGGCCGCGTCAACAACGACGCAGCGGGCATGGGCCGCTTCGGCCTCAAGTCGCAGTCGAACAACATCGAGCTCTTCACGCGCGCGCCGCTGATGAACCAGATGGGCATCACGAGCGACCCGTTCCGCGGGTCCGCCGGCACGGTCAGCCTCGAACCCGGCGCGGCGCCGCAGGCGTCGAGCACGCCCAACGCGCCCACGACCGACAACGACGGCGTGCCCGACCCGGAGATCTCGTCGCAAGAGCTCGGCGACCTCATCGCGTTCACGCGCTTCCTCGCGCCGCCGCAACCGCGCGCACTCGATGCGGCAGCGCGGCGCGGACAGACGCAGTTCACCGCCATCGGCTGCGCCGTCTGCCACATCCCCGAGCTTGCGTCCTCGCGCGGGCGGATTCGCGCCTACACCGACTTGCTGATCCACGACATGGGCGACGAGCTCGCGGACGGCATGTCGCTCGGCAGGCCGCAGGTCACGCTCAACGATCCCGACAACACGGGCCGCGAGTTCCGCACGCAGCCGCTCTGGGGCGTATCCCTGTCGGGGCCGTTCCTGCACGATGGTCGCGCCGAGACGCTCGACGAAGCGATCCGACTGCACGGCGGCGAAGGGCTCGGCGCGCGCCAGCGCTACGAGGCACTCGACGCCACGCAACGAGCCGAGCTCATCGCGTTCCTGGAGGCACTGTGATGCGCCAAGCACTGCTGGTCTTCACCGCGCTCGCGTTCGCCGCTGGCGCCGAAGCGCAAGGATCCGTCGAGAACGATCCCCGCTTCGTGCGCGGGCGCGCGCTGTTCGATCGCGCGTTCCATCGCGCCTCGGGCCTCGGATCCCCGGACTACAACGGCGACAGCTGCCGCGCTTGCCATCAAGACCCGAGCCTCGGAGGAGCAGGCTCGCTCGAACTCAACGTCTCGCGCTTCGCTCGCGATTTCGGCGGCACGGGACCGTTCACGAACGTGAACGGCGGCCAGGCGTCGAGCAAGTTCCGCCTGCCGCAGGTCGGTGGCCGCGAGGAGTATCCGTCCCCGCCCGCGCACCCCGACGTCTTCGAGCAACGCCAACCGCCGTCGCTCTTCGGTGTCGGACTCATCGAGACGATCTCCGGCTCCACGATCACCGCGAACGAGGACCCGATCGACGCCAACGGCGACGGCGTGTTCGGCGTCGCGCGACGCCTCGACGTGAACGGAACGATCGAGATCGGCCGCTATGGCTGGAAGGCGCAGATCCCGCTCGTGCGCGACTTCGTGCACGATGCGATGGCGGAGGAACTCGGCGTCACGACGCCGGACGAAGGCCGCCACTTCGGCATTCGCACGGACACGGACGCGATTGCCGATCCTGAACTCGGCGCCGATGCGATCGACGACCTCGAGTTCTTCCTGATCGGACTGCGTGCACCGCAGCGCGGCGGCTCGAAGGATCCGCGCGTCGCCACCGGCGAGGCGCTGTTCACGTCGGTCGGCTGCGCGACCTGCCACAAACCGTCGCTGCAAGGCAGCAACGGTCCCGTGCCGCTCTACTCGAACCTGCTGCTGCACAACGTCATGCCCGCCGGCTTCCGCGGCATGGCCGAACCGGGCGCGGGCGTGGGCATGTACCGCACGCCGCCGCTGTGGGGTGTGAAGCACACGGCGCCCTACCTGCACGACGGACGCGCCGAGACGTTGGAGCAGGCGATCCTGCTGCACGCCGGCGAGGCGCTCGCGGCGCGCAATGCGTTCGCCGCGGCAACTGAGGCCGACCGCGCTGCGTTGCTGCGATTCCTGGAAGACCTGTGAGTCGGACCGTCCCCAGCCACTGCACTCTGCTGCTGGTGATGGCGCTCGCCGCCTGCGCGCGCGCGCCCGAGGCGGACGTCGCCGTCGCCGCGACGCAACCGGAGGCAACGGCCCCCACTTCGCCGACGGCCCGCGCGCAAGATCCAGCGTGGCCGCCGTTCACGATCCGCGGCCGTTGGAGCGACTCGCGCTCGCTTCGCTATCGCATCGACGAATCCGAAGGCCCGATGCCGCGCACGATGTTCGAGGCTGCCGTCGAACGCGCGATCGCGCGTTGGAACGCCACCGGCTGCGTGCAGCTGACTGCTGCCGTCGATGCGAGCGCAGACGTGGTCCTCGGTTGGCGACAGGGCGCGCACGATGCGTGCGAGCCGCTCGGCGCGAGCGGCGCGATCGCCCACGCGGGTCCCGTCGCGAGCCCGACCTTCGTGCACTTCGACGGCAAGCGCGCATTCCGGCCGGACGGCACGGGCCCGCTGTCGCTCGAGTCCGTCGCGTTGCACGAACTCGGCCACGTGCTGGGCCTCGACCACGTCGAGGACGCGTCCGCGGCGTTGAGTTCCGATCCCGCTCGGCCGTGCGCGGTCGGCGACGGCGATCTCGCAGGTCTTCGATCGCTCTACGGCGGCGGCGACGACGACGCATCGGACCTTCGCATCCTCGGCGCGGACGGATCCGTTCGCGCGATCCTGCGCCGCGTCGCGCCAGCGGACCGCACGGCGTTCGCGGCATTCGACACCGACGGCGACAACCGCGACGAGTTGCTGGTCTGGCGGACGGATCCCGCAGGCCACGGAGCGCTGATGGTGTTCGGCTTCTGGCCCGGACCGTCGCTCGCACAGTCGAAGGGTCCTTTCGTCGGTGCCGTGGCGCCTGGCGCCCGCTGCGCCGCGGTGGTGACGGACCACGGCGAACGCCTGCTGGTGTCCGAGTTGCCGAACGGCCGACGCACCGCGCTGTCCTTCTCGGACAGCGGCGCACTGGAACCATTCGCGGGCGACCCGCCGCCCGTTCCTGGCGACGCTGCACGAGATGCGGACTTCGACGGCGACGGCGTGCGCGAGACCGTGGTCCGCACGGACCGCTGACACATCCGGCGCACGGCGCGCCCGGAACCCCGACAGCCTGCGACGTGTCGACGGAAGGCCGTCGACGGACCGACGACTCCCCGTCGGTTTGCGGTGCACCCGGTTTGTGCGACGACGCCGATGCCACCGGGGTGCGTCGCTCCCGCATGCGCCGCGCCCAGGGCGCAGCGGCATCCGCTGCAGATTTCGCAATCTCCACGCGGTCTTCATCACGCGTGGCAAGGAGATTGCTTCGGTGCGCGCGTCCCTCACCGCAGTTCCCGCACCACGCCGTCCTCCCACCGGCCATGACTGCCCACGAAACCCCGGCCCTGCGTCCCTACAAGAGCGTCCGCCCGCGCAACATGGCGTCGTTCGGCAGGTCGATCCTGCCGCTCGTCGCGCTGATGCTGTTCGCCGGAACGGTCGTGTTCGCGACATGGCTGGTCCTGTTCCTCTGCGGGCTCGGGTTCGACTACGTCACCGGAGCCTGAACGGAGCCGAGACCGCGCGTGCGCTTGAACGCAACCGCAGCGGTGCCGACGCTGTCGGTGTGTTGACCCTTCGCGCGATCACGCGCCACGCCTTGCCCCCGCGCCGCGGATGAGCGACCTCTCCGCGCCGCAACCACAGCAGTCCACCGCCGACGCCCGACGCTTCGTTCTCGAGCTCGGCCGTGCGCTGCATGCGCTCGGCAGCCCGTCGTATCGCGTCGAGGATGCGATGGTCGCCTCGTCGCGCGCCCTCGGGCTCGACGGCAGCTTCTTCGCGACGCCGACCGCGATCTTCGCGCAGCTCGCGCAGAAGGGATGCGAGCCGACGATCACGCTGCAACGCGTGGCGCCCGGCGACCAGGATCTCGGCAAGCTCGCGCAGCTCTACGAGGAACGCGACGAAGTCGTGAACCAGCGGCGCAGCGCTCGCGAGGGCGCAGAACGCATCCGCGCCGTGGTCTCCGGCAAGCCGACACACGGACCGTGGACCGAGCTTCCGGCTCACGTGCTGAGCAGCGCAGGCGCCGTTGTGTTCCTCGGCGGCGGCCCGCGCGAAATCGCGGTGGCTGGGCTGTGCGGACTCGTGGTCGGCGCGCTCGCGCTTGTAGCTACGCATGCTCGGCGCTTCCGCCGCGTGTTCGAGCCGACTGCGGCGGCGGCGACCGCGATGCTGGCGCAGGTGTTCGCGGGCATCGCGCATACCGACCCAGGTGTCGTCACGGTGGCCGGCATCGTCCCGCTGCTGCCCGGGCTCACGTTCACGACGGCGCTCGCCGAACTCGCAGTGCGCCACCTCGCGTCGGGCAGCGCACGCTTGCTCGGCGCGCTCGCAACCATGCTGACGATGGCGGTCGGCGTCGGCCTCGGCGCGCGCGTCGGCACGATGCTCGTCGAGGTCCCGATCCTGCCGTTGCCTCAGCCGCTGTCGCTGTGGTGGCAGCTGCCGACGGCGCTCGTGTCCGCGACCGCGTTCGCGGTCCTACTGCGCGCGAGTTGGTCGCAGCTGCCGCCGGTGCTGCTCGCGGTCGCGACCGCGTTCGCGGGCGTTCAACTCGGCGGACTCGTGTTCGACCGCGAACTGGCCGCGTTCGTCGGTTCGTTTGCCGTCGCAGCTGCGGCCAACCTCTACGCCCGTGTTCGGCGCCGGCCTGCGGCGGTCATGCGCACGCCGGGCCTGCTGCTGCTCGTGCCTGGTTCGCTCGGCTTCCGTGGGCTCACGAATGCTCTGCAACAGGACTTCTCCGCGGGCTCGCAGTTCGCGTTCCGCATGCTGCTCGTCGGCGGCGCGCTCGTCGCCGGCCTGCTCGTCGCGAACGTGCTCGTGCCGCCACCGCTCGACGTGGAGCCCGAAGAGTCGGCTTGACCGAGGCGGCGCACGCGGCCGCACCACGGCGATGCGTCAGCCGTCCTTGCGCGCGGGGATCGGCTCGGCTGCCTCCTCGGGCAACAGCATCGAGTGCATCGCCATCGCCTGCTCGAGCGCAGCGAAGAACCGCTGGTAGGGCTCGGCCGTCTCGACGGCGCGCAGATAGAACTGCGCATTCGCGCGAACGACGGTCTGCTTCTCGTTGCGGCGGCGGACGGTCACCGTGCAGCGCACGAGATCCGCGCGATGGTAGAACGGCCCCCAGCTCCGGTAGGTGCGCGAGAGCACGAGCAACGACTGGCCGTCGTAGAGGTGGTAGGACTGGTCGAGGATGTCATCGCCTTCGAACGCATCGAAGCGCGTTCCCGACACGATGCCGAGCGTCTCGTCGAGCGCCTCGACCATGAAACCGAGATCCTGCATCGTCTGCACGATCGCCGCGAGCAAGCGCGGACGGTCCGCGGTCTCGAACACACGCGACTGCGCGTTGCGCAACATGACCTGGCTGTCGTCCGCGAGCCAGATCTGGTCGCGCGCATCCGACAAGGTCTCGTGACGCGACTCGAACGCAGACATGCACGAAGCGACGAACGACACGAGCACGAGCGCCGTCCCCTTCGCAAATCGACGAAGGACGTTGCCGCATTGCGTGTGCTGCGACGGACGCATCGTCATCCCCGACCGACGAAGAGGGACCGCTCGAGCGCCGCGAAGAAGTTCTGGTAGACCTCCGGGTCCTCGATCGGCCTGTTGTTGTAGATCGCGTTCACGCGCACGAGGAACTTGCCGCCTTCCTGCGGTCGCACTGTCACCGTGATGGCGACGACGTCCAGGTAGTTGGGTTCCGCGAACTTCGCGCCGGTGACGAGCCCGAGCTCTTCGTTCGCCCGCTCGATGACGAATCCGAGGTCCTGCAGAACCCCCATCACGCCGCGCAGCGCGACGAGACGGTCGGAGAGCTCGAAGGTGCGCGACTGGATCGCCCGCAGCTTGGTCTGGGCCTCGGACGGGGCGAGCAGGTTGACGCTCGGCTTGGGCGCCGAGCACGCAGCCGAGAAGAGCGCAAGCGCGACCAGGGACGGCATCGGCAAGAAACGCATCGTGGATCTCACAGCGTGTAGGCCTCGAGGAACACGGCCTTCGAGAGCTTGGCGAAGAACTGCTGGTAGACGAGCGGGTCGCGGACCATCTCCATTCGCTGCTCGCCCGGCGGGAGGTAGTTGCGTTCGATGGCGCCGTCGCCTTTCCAGACTACGCGATGGAACATCACGCGCACTTCGTGGCGCGTGCCCTCGGCGTTGGTCGGGCTCGCCACGAGCGTCGCGGCGATCTGCTGCTGCAGGTCGATCGGTTGGATCACGTAGCCGAACGACAGGATCAGCAGGAACACGCGGCCGAACTTCTGGCCGGACTCGAGCGCACTCCGTTCCTTGGAGGCGCGCAGGAATCCGAGTCCGCGCGCGCTCTCCTCGACGTGGAATCCGAGGTCCTGCAGCACCGCGGCAGACGCGGAGAGCAGTTCGTCGGAGTCCTTGGTCTCGAAGAAGCGCGTCTGCGCAGCCTTGTGCGCGGGCGCTTCTGGCGCGAGCTGGAAGAACGTCTTCGCCGGCGGGCTCTGGCAACCCGCGAACGCGAGCAGCAAGGCCACCCACGCGCAGCGGAGCGAGCCTCGCTCAGAACTGCGTGTAGTTGTAGGCAAAGTCGCGGACCTTCTTCTCGGCGTCGAACTTGATGAGGATCGTCAACGTCTTCTGGCGCGTCGTCGTGTCGCGGCTCGACGAGCTGCCGCCGAGGATCAGCAGCGTGCCATAGGTCGACTTGCTCGCGTCCATGCGCTCGGTCGAGACCTTGTCGTAGACCCAGACCTCACGCCGCTCTTCGTCGGTCGTGATGATGTTGGGCGAACCGAGCACCTCGATCACCTTCGCGGCGGACAGGCCGATCTGGATCTCGCCTTGCACCTTGCCGACCGTGAGATCGGTCGCCTTGGGATCGTCGGACTTCGGTGCGCCGGCGCAGGCGACGAAGGTCATGGGGACAGAGCAGAGCGCGGCGAGGAGCAGGATCTTCTTCATGTTCGTCGGATCGGGCGCGCAGGTTCAGAAGCGCGCGGCGCGGCATCCTCTTGGGCCGCGGGGCTTCGGTCAAACAAGGCAGCTGCGATCGCCGACAGTCTCAGCACTCATGCGCAGCGACGCTCACTCGCCGAGTCGCTGCACGTCGAGGCCTTCGATCTCCTGCAGCGACTGGCCGGCGATGCCCTGGAAGTCGCCGAACATGCCGACCGTGGACTCGATCGCGCCGTCGATCTGCTGCTGGCGCTTGGCCCACATCTTCGTGATCGCCTTGCGCTCCTTGTCGAGGTCGTCCTGCAGTTCCTTGAAGCGCTCGACGATCGCGGCGACACGGTTCCGGAATCCCGTGCCGGTCAGGTATGCGTAGATCTTCTCCTGCTTGCTCTGCTGGCCTTCCAGCGCGCGCTTGTTGGCGTGCACCTGGATCAGCGCCTGCCGCAACGAGGAGCACAGCGGCAACGCGCAACGGAACGAAGTCACCCACACGCCTTCGATCAGTTCGAACGTCTCCACGCCCTTCGGCAACGTCTGCGAGACGAGCACCGCGACGTCGGCGCCGGCAGCGCGCATGTCCTCGCGCAACTTCGACAGCCACTGGTCCGACCACGTCTTCGTGCGCTTGCTCTCCCACAGGATCGAGCCGCACGACACGTCGCTCGCGCCGAACACACGCTGCAGCGCGTCGCCGCCGAACTCGCCTTTGGCGACGGGCTCGACGAGGTCGCGCGGGAACTTGGAGCGCAGCAGCGCCTCGAGCTGCAGTTCCATCACTTCGCCTTGCAGCTGTTGCGAGCCCTGCTCGGCCTTCTGCATCGCTTCCTTCAACTTGAGTTGCAGGTCGTCGATCGTCTTCTGCTTCTCCATCAGCTTGAACGACGCCTGCTGTTCGGCCTGCTGCGCCGCCTCGGCCCGGATCGCGGCCTTCGCCTCGTCGATCGCGCGCTGCTTGTCGAGTTCGAACTGATCCTGCGCCTCCTTCAGCGACTGCCGCTCCTGACGCAGTTGCAGTTCGAGCGCGCGCGCGTCCAACAGCTTCTTGCGGCTCGCATCGAGCTCCGCCTGCACGACATCCTTCTCCTGCTTGGCCGCGTCGAGGTCGCCCTGCAACGACGCGCGCGCCTTCTTCTGCTCCTCGTCGGCGATCGCGCGCCGTTCCTGCGCGAGGCGCTGGCGCAGCGTCGCGTCGAGATCGTCCTTCGCCTTCTGCAGCGTCTCGGCCTCCACACGCAGCTTGTCACGCTCGCCGTCGACCTTCTTCTGCTGCTCTTCGAGCATGCGGCGGTAGCGCTCTTCCGTCTGCTTGACGAGTGGCGCGGCGAGCGACTCGGTCAGCTTAACCTCGGACTTGCATTGCGGGCAGGTGATCGACGGCTCGTTCATCGTGGCTCTCCGGAAGGCGGCGCAACCTACCGCCGCGCGCGCCGCACTGCATCCTCACTTCTCGGTCAGCACGACGAGGACGCGCTGCGTCGAGCCTGCGGGCACGTGCACGGACGACGGCGACGAGGACATGCCATCCATGCGCACGTCGTAGTCGCCAGGACGCAGGTCCAAGAAGGGCCACACGCGCTGCTCGGCTTCGACGCGCGAACTCTGCGCCCAGACGACTTCGCCGCTGGCGCGGTGACGCAACGCCATCCTTCGCGGCGCAAGGGCCGCCGAGGCGGCGATCTCCACCTTCGAACCCGCATGCAGCAGCACCCGCGCTCGCGAACCGCCAGTCAGCGTCACGAACGGAGGCTCCGCGTAGCAGCCTTCCACCTGGGCGCGCACCTCGACTGCCGAGAACATGCGAAGGCTCGCGATGTGGGCGCCGGCCCCGGTCATGCGCGTGGATGCCAACCAACCGGAGCCGCCTCTCGCTGACAGCCGCGTGCCGTCTGCGTGCACGAAAGCGGAGACCCGTGGCGCGACAGTCGACAGCGAACCATCAGGCATGCGCACCTCGACCTCGCCGAAGTCCTTCATCGGCTGTGCCTCGACGCGACCGAGTTCGAGCACGTCGCCGAACGACATCGGCTCCGTCTCGAAGCTCCTCTCCCCCCACGTGATCACGAAGCGCGCCGATGGACTTCGTGGCACCCAGACAGTCAGCATCCCCGAAGAACTCAGGACCCCGTCTGGCTGGAAGCAACGGGATCCATCCACCAGCGCGACCGATCCGGCGCCAGCATCGGGACGAGCGGTATCAAGCCGGTAGGAGACCGGGCAACGACGCGCGTCGCATGCAACGCGAACGACCTCGCCGGCTCGAGTCGGACCGAGAACCTGCTCCACCTGTCTTTCTCCAGCCGAAAAGACGCGCAACGAGAACAGCAACCCGAGCCCGACCGCGACCGTTGCGCGACCGGACCGGAATCCGAAGTGGATCGCCTCTCCGAAGGACTCGCCGTCCTCGGAGGCGCGGATGTCGCCGCCATGGTTTCCCGCTGGAGACTCGATCTCGATCCGACCGATGCCACGCATCACGATCACGACCTCGTCCGACTCCGCGCAGCCCGCAAGCGAGCGCGTGGTCGTCGCTCCCGCAACGTAGGCAACGACGCGCAGCGACTCGAAGTCGCCGAAGCCCTTCGGAACGGACAAGGTCGTGCGTCCGTCGTCGCCGACGTTCTCGAGCGGTGGCTCGCGGCCCGACTCGAAGTTGTCGAGCGTGACGCGCGCAGGAACGATCGCCGCTCCGCTTTCGTCGACGACGCGGACGCGGATTGCATAGGCGCCTTCGGCTCCGTCGCTCGACGACGGAGAACGACTCGAGTCCTTCGGACGCACGCGATCTTCGCCAGGCGACGGGTCCGTGACGTCGACGATGGATGCGCTCTCGACTGCGCGCGGTAGGCCATCGTCCGCCGAAACTTCGCTCGCCACGGCAACGACCTCGACATCGCGCGCGGACACGACGAACCACAACCCGACCGCGACGAGGACGACCGCTGCGACGAGCAACCTGCTCCACATCCGACCGTGTCTTGCTTCAGGCATCCCCGCCACCTCGCGCATGCCGTGCGCAATCGCTCCGTCTCTGCGAGACCATCGCTGTCGCTGCATCCTCACTTCTCGGTCAGCACGACCAGGACGCTCTGCGTCGAGCCTGCGGGCACGTGCACGGACGACGGCGACGCCACCATGCGGTCGATGCGTAGGTCGTAGTCGCCTGGACGAAGGCCGACGAACCAATACCTCGGCCGACCCTCTTCGAGTTCCGAATACTTCGATCGAGCACGTTCTCCCGTTGCGCGGTGGACCAAGGCCATGGTGCGCAAAGGAACGGGGTCCACGGCGAGGATCTCCACCTCCGCGCCGGCGAGCATCGTCACTTGCGCACGCGACGCGCCCGTAAGCGTCGCAACCGCTGGCTCCGGATAGTGGCCATCGGCCTTCGCCACCACTTCCACGGCCGCGAACAAGCGCAAGCTCCTCATGCGCGTGCCCTCGTCGGTCGGCGTCAGGGCGACGAACGAACCCGTCCTCAGCATCGACGCGCCCAATCGCGTCCCGTCCGCATGCACGAACGCTGAAGGCCATTGCCTGCCGGGTGCGATCGTTCCGTCCGGCATCCGAGCCTCGACCACGCCGAAGTCCTTCATGGGCTGCAACGCAACGCGACCGAGATCGACCGATTCGCCGAACGACATCGGCTCCGACTCGTAGCTCGTTGCGCCGGAGGTGATGACGACTCGCGCCGAAGCGCTGCGCGGGACCAACGCGGTCCACGTTCCGTCGGACGCATGCGAGTAATCGCAACGCACGCTGCGTTTGCCCTCGAGCAAGTGCACCGCCACCCTGGACTCGTCGTCGATCGGCGCCGCTGCATCGCCATGCGGCGCATCCGGCGCGAACTCGAACTTCACCGCGCACCGCCGGAAGTCGAACGCGAGCGGCACGACCTCGTCGGGGCTCTTCGGGCCGACGACGCCGGTGCGCACGTCGCGTTCGCCGCCCGACCACACCGTGACGGAATAGGACGAGCCGAGGCCGACCGCGACGCGCTCCGTCGCTTCGTCGAACAGGAACGTCGACGTGTGCCCGAAGGTCTCGTGGCCATCCCACTCGACGATCTGCGCGCCCACGTTGCCGAGCGGGCCGTCGACGGTGAGCGAGAACCAGCCCATGGCCGGCAGCTGCAGTTCGATCTCGTCCGTTTCCTTGCACCCTTCCAACGAACCTCTCGCCGTGACGCCGGCGAGGCTCGCCACGATGCCGATGCTGTCGATCGGCCCGATGCGACGCGGCACGGAGACCTTCGCGCGTCCGTCCTGGTCCGTGGTCTCCATCTGCCACACGTGCCATGGATCCCACGTGCCGAGGCAGATCGTGGCGTGCTGGACGCCGCGATCGCTCGCGTCGACGACGTGGATACGGAAGTGGTAGCGGTCCGTCTCGATCTCGCCGACACCAGTGCTGTCAGCCGTGACGCCGTCGGGCGCAGGAGCCTCCACGCGACTCGCGTCGATGTTGCCGTTCGCTTGCGTGGCCGCATCCGCGACCTCCATCGCCACATCGCGCGCCGACGGCTCGCTCGCATTCGAATCGCTTGCGTCGAATGCGACACGCGACGACGCGCCCGACAACGTCCATGCAACCACGGCAATGCACACCGAGGCACACGCGATCGCCACGTTGCGCAGACGCTTCGTCACCTCAGTCACCTCCGCGCAGATGCTGCACGAAGAACGCCGCGCGACGCGCGGCCAAGACCGGCATCTCGCCGCAGCCGTGGCCGCCGCCCGGCACGAGCACGAAGTCGAAGACCTTGCCCGCCTTCAGCAGCGCGTCGACGACCTGCAGGGTCGACGCCGGATCGACGTTGCGGTCGAGCTCGCCGACGGTGAGCAGCAGTTTGCCTTGCAGCCGCGACGCGTGGACCACGTTGCTGTTCGCGGCGTAGTGCTCGCCGACGGGCCAGCCCATCCACGCCTCGTTCCACCAGATCTTGTCCATGCGGTTGTCGTGGCAACCGCAGTCCGCCGCCGCGGCCTTGTAGAAGTCGCCGTGCCACAGCAACGCGGCGAGCGCGTTCTGGCCGCCGGCCGAACCACCGAACACGCCGACGCGCGTCGCGTCGACCTCCCGGTGCTGCGCAGCGAGCGCGCCTATCCACGCGATGCGATCGGGAAAACCCGCGTCCTTGAGGTTCTGCCAGCACACGTCGTGGAACGACTTGTTGCGCCAGTTCGTGCCCATGCCGTCGATCTGCACGACGCAGAAGCCCAGCTCGCACAACGCGCGCAGCCGCAGTTGCAGCTCGAACGACTTGGGAACGTGGAAGTCGTGCGGCCCCGCGTAGATCGCCTCGAGCACGGGCAGCCGTTCGCCTTCGCGCAGCCGCGCGGGACGCAACGCGATGCCGTGGATGTCCGAAGCGCCGTCGCGACCTTTGCACACGAACCGCTGCGCGAAGCGGAAGCCGCTGGCGAGCAGCTTCGTCGCATCCTCGCGGCCGAGCTCCGCGACGAGATGGCCGTCGGCGCAACGGCGCAACTCGGTCACCGTCGGGCAGTCGATGCGCGACCACCGCACGATCGCGTGCGAACGGTCCGGTGACAGTTCCCATTCGTGGTCGCCGTCGCTCGACGTGACCGCGACCGGCTCGCCGCCGTCGAGCGGAACACGCACGAGGTGGCGATGGTAGGGATCCTGCCCCGCGTGGAAGCCGAGCGCCGTGATCCACACTTCGCGCGCGGCCTCGTCTACGTGCTCGACGGAACGCACGTTCCACGCGCCCTTCGTCACCGGCGCGATCGCGCCAGTCGCAACGTCGACGCGGTAGAGATGGTTGTGGCCCGAGCGCTCGCTCGCCCAGAGCATTTCGCCGGTCGAGTCGATCCAGTGCAGGAAGGTCTTCTGCGAGTAGTCGACGAACGTCGAACTGCGCTCCACGACGACCGTGCGCACCGCGCCCGTCGCCGCGTCGATCGCGCGCACTGCGAGCTCCTGGTGCCCGCGGCGGTTGTAGAGCACGTGCACTTCGCGACCGTCCTTCGCCCAGTGCACGCGGTCGATCGACCACGCGTCGGCGAACGGCGCCTCGTCGACGGCGATGCGATTCCGCGTCGCGAGGTCGAACATGCGAAGGCGCGGCACGGCGATGCGGTCGCCTGGCTTCAGGTACTGCTGCGTGTGCACCTTCGGCTGGACCTGGTCCTTCGGCCGCGACTCGACGAGCACGAGTTGGTGCTCCTCTTCGGGCACGACCTGGAACGCCAGCGCGTGCGTGCCCGTCGGCGACACGTGCACCGAGCGGTATGCGTCCTTCGCCGAACCGTCGTCCGCGAGGCAGACAGGCTCGGGCTCGCCGTCGACGCGAAGGAACAGGTCGTGGTCCTTCACGAAGACGCGAGCCTCGTGGCCGAGGGACTCGCGGTGGCGGCGCGGCATCGCGGGCTCCTTCTTCGCAGCCTCGGCTGCGGCTGCGTCGATGCGCGCCGTCGCCGGAGCACGTTCGGCGACGAACGCGCCGACTACGGTCCCGTCCGCGCGCACGAGCCGCCATGCGTGGCCTTCGAACGTGTGCTGCGAACGGTCCGTCTCCGGCATCAGCGTGCCGTAGTCGTGCGCGCGGCCCTCGGCGTCGATCCACTGCACGCGCAGTTCGTCGCGCAACGCGTTGACGAAACGGATCGACGACGACTCGCCGCCGTTTTGGCTTCGCACCTTCGCCTCGCGCGGCGCGAGCAAGCCGTCGTCGGGCCCGAGCCCGAGCGCGTTCGGATCCGCGGACTCGCGCCGTTCGCCGGTCGCGCAATCGACGCGCACATGCCGCCGCGCCTCGCCTTCGCCGATCGCGAACGCGACCGCCTTACCACCATCGATCCACGGGATGCGCCGTGCGAACGGCACGACGAGGTTGCGCCACTTCGCGACGCGCGCCTCGGCCTCGGGCAGGTTGCGGGCGAACCCGTTCGCGGCCTCTTGCGACGGCGCGGCGATCGCGAACGCGCCCGCGAGCAACGCGGAGAGTGCGTGCCGTCCGCGACGCGTCGCATCGCTTGGCGCGCCCACGATCCGACTGCGAGCAACGCGTTCGATGCGCAGGGGACGGAGCACGGGTTCGCGAAGCCGCATGCGGCGATCGTGCCGCGAGGTCCTGGCACCGTCGACGTCGCAAACGGCAACGCGCCGGCGGCCGCCCCGTGAGGGAACGGCCGCCGACGGTCACCGGGGCCTTGCGGCCCAGGGGTTTGACTCCCCTTCTTCCCCTCGCCGCACGGGGCCGCGTGAGGGCCCCATCCGGTGCGGAAGTACGGTTGTTGGGCGCTCGCCCCGATCGCGCCGCAGTCGGCGCGTGGAAGCGGCGCGGTCCAGGCGCGCGGCGCAGCCACCGTTCCCGGCGGCTCGCATGGCCGATCGCCGCCCGACACCCGATGTCGCTCCACCGCAAAGGCACGCAGCGGCCCGGGTACGTAGACCCAACCGCGCCATGGGGATGGCGACGTGCCTGACCGCGCTCGGCGCGGCCGCGTGGGAGATGGATAGGGACAAGGGGCGGGGCTGGACCCGACGGGCATCTCGCCCGTCACACCGGGGGAAGAACCGAACTCGCCCGGGCGCACGCGGGGATCGCAGATTTTTCTCCGCGGCCATCCTCCAGACCGCGACCGGGAAGCCCGCCCGCCGAAAGTGCATTATAGTGCAGCAACCCGACTGCATTTCCCTGCGATATGCTGCTTGAACGCGGGAGCGGGGTGGGCACCATGCTCGCCCCACCGACTCGACCTCTCTCGAGCCACTCCATGATCGACTTCAACCGACACCCCAGCTCCTACAAGCACTGGCTGCTCAGCTTCGACGGCGACGTCGCGACGCTGCGCATGAACGTCAACGCCGAGTTCCCCTACCGGGAGGGCTACGAGCTGAAGCTCAACAGCTACGACCTCGGCGTCGACATGGAGCTGTGCGACGTCGTGCAGCGCCTGCGGTTCGAGCACCCGGAGGTGAAGGTCGTGGTCGTCGGCAGCGCCAACGAGCGCGCGTTCTGCGCCGGCGCCAACATCTGGATGCTTGCCGAGAGCACGCACCCCTTCAAAGTCAACTTCTGCAAGTACACCAACGAGACGCGACTGTCGCTCGAAGACGCGAGCCGCAACTCGGGCCTCAAGTCGATCTGCGCGATCAACGCAGCGTGCGCCGGCGGCGGCTACGAGCTCGCGCTCGCGTGTGACGAGGTCCACCTCGTCAACGACAACAACTCCGCGGTGTCGCTGCCCGAAGTGCCGCTGCTCGCGGTGCTGCCCGGCACCGGCGGGCTCACGCGCCTCGTCGACAAGCGCAAGGTGCGCCGCGACCGCGCGGACGTGTTCTGCACGATGGCCGAAGGCCTGCGCGGCAAGAAGGCTCTCGCCTGGGGCCTCGTCGACGCGATCTGGCCGAAGTCGCAGTTCGCCGACAAGGTGACCGCGCGCGCCAAGGAGCTCGCCGCGTCGCTGCCGAACAAGTCGAAGAAGGGCATCGAACTGCCCGCGATCCACGCGAAGGAGAACGACAAGGGCTTCTCCTACTCGCACGTCGAGGTCGAGGTCGACCAGCACAAGCGCGTCGCGACCGTGACGGTCCACGCGCCGAAGACCGCGCAGCCGAAGACGGGCGCCGAATACGAGGCCGCGGGCGCGTCGGTGTGGGCGCTGCAGTGCATGCGCGAACTCGACGACGCGATCTGCCAGCTGCGCTTCGGCTACGAAGAAGTCGGCCTGATCGTGCTGAAGACGCGCGGCGACCGCGCGGCGCTGCTGCAGGTCGAGAAGGACCTGCTCGCCAACAAGGGCAACTGGTTCGTCAACGAGATCCTCATGCAGATGGCGCGCACGTGCCGTCGCTGGGACGTCACCGCGCGCTCGATGTTCGCGATGGTCGACGCCGAGTCGTGCTGCGCCGGCGTGTTCCTCGAACTCACGCTCGGCTGCGACCGCGTCTACCTGCTCGACGACGAGAAGGCCGTGATGCAGGTCGGCCCGCTCAGCAACGGCGCGCTGCCGATGACGCACGGCATCACGCGCCTGCACAACCGCTTCCTCGCGAACCCGGCGCACGCCGATTCGCTCGCCAAGGAGATGCCCACGCTGTCCGGCGCCGACGCCGACGAGCAGGGCCTCTGCACCTACCTGCTGGACCCGGTGGACTGGGACGACGACACGCGCATCGCGATCGAAGAACGCGTGTCGCTGTCGCCTGACGCGCTCACCGGCATGGAAGCCTCACTGCGCTTCGGCGGCGCCGAGAACTGCGACAGCAAGATCTTCGGCCGCCTGTCCGCCTGGCAGAACTGGATCTTCACGCGCCCCAACGCCACAGGCGACGAAGGCGCACTGACCCGCTACGGCGCTCCCGAGAGCGCCAAGTTCGATTGGAGAAGGACGTGATCCCATGAGCACTGTCGACCTCGAAGCCAAGATCCCCAACAACGTCGGCCTCCGCGAGAACAAGCGCCTGATGATGGCGCTCGAGAAGTGGCAGCCGAAGTTCCTCGACTGGTGGCAGACCGTCGGGCCCGTCGACTTCAACAAGCACGACGTCTACCTGCGCACCGCGGTCGGCGTCGGCCAGGGCGGCTGGGCGCACTACGACTACGTGAAGATGCCGGACTACCGCTGGGGCATCTTCCTCGCGGACGGCCCGAGCGATCGCAAGATCCACTTCGGCGACAACATCGGCCAGTCGGCGTGGAGCGAAGTGCCCGGTGAGTTCCGCAACCGCCTTCGCCGCCTGATCGTCACGCAGGGCGACACGGAGCCCGCGTCGGTCGAGCAGCAGCGCATGCTGGGCCACTGCTGCCCGTCGCTCTACGACCTGCGCTCGCTGTTCCAGGTCAACGTCGAGGAAGGCCGTCACCTGTGGGCGATGGTCTACCTGCTGCACACCTACTTCGGCGGCGACGGCCGCGACGAAGCGGACGCGATGCTCGATCGCCACAGCGGCGACCAGGACAACCCGCGCATCCTGCAGGCGTTCAACTACCCAGTGACCAACTGGCTGGACTTCTTCTGCTTCACGGCCTTCATGGACCGCGACGGCAAGTACCAGCTCGCGTCGCTCGCCGAGTCGAGCTTCGACCCGCTCGCGCGCACGACGCAGTTCATGCTCGCCGAGGAGGCCTATCACCTGCAGACCGGCGAGAACGGCGTCGGCCGCATCATCAAGCGGACGGGCGAACTGATGTCGCAGGGCAAGGACCCGCGCACGCAGGGCGCGATCCCGCTCGACATCATCCAGCGCTACGTGAACTTCTGGTTCACGGGCTCGATGGACCTGTTCGGCGGCGAGGACAGCACCAACGCGTCCGAGTCGTTCGCGAGCGGGCTCAAGGGCCGCTACCGCGAGAGCGACGGCATCTACAAGGATCCGAAGGCGCTCAACGCGAACTACACGCTCGAGGTGCCGACCGAGGAAGGCAAGATCGAGAAGCGGGACATCCCGCTGCGCCGCGCGATGAACGCGGTGCTGCTCGACGCCTACATCGCCGACTGCAAGCGCATCGTCGACCGCTGGAACAAGGACCTCGAGAAGCTCGGCGTCTCCGAGCGGATCGCGCTCCCGGACCACAAGTTCCACCGCTACCAGGGCGTCTACGCGGGCTTCCGCTTCAACCCCGCGGGCGAACTGATCGACGAGGCCACCTGGACGCACAACCACACGAAGTGGCTGCCGACGCAGGCGGATCGCGACTACGTCAACTCGTGCATGGTCAAGGTCACCGAGCCCGGCAAGTTCGCGAACTACATCGCGCCGCCGCAGCAAGGCCCGAACAACCAGCCGATCGACTTCGAGTACGTGAAGTTCCACTGATCGAAGGGCTCGAAGCGACGACTTGCGGGCGGGGCGCACGGCGCCTCGCCCACCACCAGCACAGCCAGCGACCATGACCAACCGACTCTGCTACGTCTGCGAGGGCGGCGACTGCACCGAGAAGGGCAGCGGCGACGTCTTCGACCGCCTGCGCGACCTCGTCAAGGAGTTCGATCCGGGCCAGGAGAAGATCAAGATCCGCCGCTACCCGTGCTTCGGCGCGTGCGATCAGGGCATCAACGTCACGCTGTATCCCGACAAGATCTTCTACAGCAAGGTGACGCTCGACGACCTCCCCGCCATCGCCGCGCACATCAAGGGCGACGGCGCCAAGGTCGAGAAGCTGTGCGGCAAGGTGCCGCCCGACGTCGAGCAGATCATCTGGGACATGCTGGATAGCCCGTACTGAAGGGCAGCGCGCGGGATTGATCCCGCGCCCCTCAGCAGACCCAGAAGCCGCCCGGCACCGCGAAGGCCGCAGCGACGGCGATCGCATCGAGCACGAAGGACCACACGATCCCGACTGCCGTGAATGCGTGGATGAGGGTTCTCTTCGCCTCTCGATGCGCCAGCCGCAGCACGAACTGCCATTCGCCGACGCGGACGACGATCAGCAACCCGACCAGGAACAAGAACGGATCGCCGTCGACCGACGCGTTCGCGCCCGCGGCCCCCGCCTCCAGGCTCTCGCTCCCCGCACTCCGCGAGGCCAACTGCTCCGCCAACTGCACGAGCAAGAACACGAAGAGCCCCACCAGCATGCCGACGAGCGTGCGCACGACGCCCACGACCAGGAACGGCCATCGCGGCCTGCCGAGCCAGCTCTGCGCAACGGCCGCGAACGCGCAGTAGCCGAGCAACTTCACGCAGACGAAGGCGATGTAGCCGATGCCGCCACCGCCGATACCGCCTGGCAACGACAGGGCAAGGGCGGGAAGGAAGGACGAGACGAGCGAGAGCACGGGAAGGGAGAGTAGCAGCGAGGACGCAAGGCACACGGACTTGGGATCGCACTCGCCGCCAACGCGACAGTGGCACGCGAAGCGACGAACGGATCAAGCGGCCTCCCCCGCATGCACCCGAGCACTCTTGAGTTCCTGAACATCGCATGTTCAAGAACTCAAAGCTGCTCGCTCCGCATCGAAACGCGACATCGCACGAAGCACGGGGAACACATCGAAGAGATGCCTGCGAGCGTGCATCGACTGCTGCCGCATCCGCGACAAGGCGAGTGCGCCGTTCAGGGCCTCGCTGCCAGCCGCTGCTTCACTCGCTGCGGATCCGCTGCAACACCGCGAGTGCCGTCGTCGACAGCCCGTCGGGGTGCAGCGCGGCTTCGATCCTGCGCGCGAGCATCGTCGCCTCGTAGACCTCGACGCGTCCTTTCGCGTCGAGGTCGAGGAACGCGGGATGGATCGGGACCTGGCCGTCGCTGCGCGCCGGACGATGCGCGGAGACCGCGGCCTCCACGAGCAGTTCGCGTCGATCGCTCATCGCATCTCCAGCGCGAGGTCGATGCCTCGCAGGCGAAGGCACTCCGCGAGCAGCTTGCGCGCGCGAGTGACGTTCTGCAGGAAGGTGTTGGTGCGCATGCCGACGCGCGCGGCGAGTTCTTCGTCGCGCACGAGGCCCTCGGACTGGATGCGCGCGTCGATCGCCGCGCGCGGTTGTTGCGGCAGCTTCTCGCGGCACGCGTGGACCGCATCGGCCACCGACGGATCGGGGACTGACGCAGGCTCCACCGTCGGCTCGGGCGCCTGCGCCGCGTCGAGGTCGAGCATGCGCCGTCGCCGCGCCTCGCTGACCGCGAGGTTGCGCGCGATGCGCAGGCCGTAGCGGAGCAGCAGGTTGGGCTTGCCGTCGCCGTCGACCAACCTTGCAGATGTCCACACGCGCAAGAACGTCTCCTGCACGACGCTCTCGACATCGACGCACGAAGCGAAGCGACGAAGGCTCGAACGGATCGGCACCTCGGTCCGTGCCATCCAACCCGCGAACGCGGTCACGTCGCCTGTGAGGATGAGCGAGTACTCCGTGCCTTCCGGGTAGCGATCGCTCATTACCGTTCGATCCTGACTCTGAGGATGCAGTTGTAGCCAGTGATTCTCAGCATCCTCGGCACACCCATAGGGCGGAGAGGATTCGGAATGAGAACGAGCCGGATCACGTCCTGCGAGCTGCAGTACTGGCGCTTCGGCGTGGCGTCCCTGTCGACCATCAGAACCAGATCCCCTGTCTGGCCGTCGCTGATCTGCACCCCATACGGCGGGTTCCACTCCCTGAATCCAGTGACCTCGAACACAATCCGTTCCGGGCCGTTCTCGACAAGTCGACCACGCAGTTCGTAATGCCACGCCGGTGGCTCAGGGGCCTCGCAGTGCATGGCCAAGAGGTCGACGCTGCGCTCCACGGAACCGCACGAGCCGTAACCAGGCGCCGACGCCACTCCCGCAAAGCCCGGCGAAGCCTCGTGCGGCGAAACCACCATGAGGCTCGGCCCGGCTGGATCCACGCTCGACTCGCTGGCCACCGCGATCCACGACGTCTGCTGCGTCGCGATGCCGTAGGCGAGCCCGACCTCGCGCAACCGCGTCTTGTGGTCCTCGGGCAACCACGGCTTGTCATGCGCGTCGCCGCAGGCCTGTCGCACCATCATCGCGTCGACGAGACTGCGACCGAATGCGCGCACGAGGCAGCGCTCGCCTTCGCCGTGCGCGACGGCAGGCATCACGATCTCGCGACGAACCGGGCCTGCGGCGCTGTTCGCTTCGATCACGATCGTGCCGCCCTCGGGCCGCAAACGGACGGGGATGCGAGCCGGCATGCCTTGGAACACGTCCGACTCCACGTGCTTCGCTACCTCGAGCACCGCATCGCCGAGCACGCGCAAATCGGTCCAGACCGGCTTCTCTGTGTGCGCCAGCACACGCTGCGCGGCTTCCTGGTGGTCGGCGAGCTCGCCCGTGAGCGCTTCGACGCCGCGACCGGCGCGCGCGAGGTGGAACGTCACGCCGCGATTGGGCGCCATGCTGACGCCGACGACATGCAGCCGCGAACGCTGCGGCAGCCGCTGCGCCACTTCCGCCACCAGCCCAGCTTCGTCCGAGACGAAACCGTCGGTGACGAGCACGACCTGCCGTTGCGCGTCGTGACGGATCGACGCGAGCGATTCGCGGATCGCGTTGTGGATGTGCGTTCCGCCGGCCGGGACGAGGCTCTGCAGCCAACGGATCGCCGCCGCCTTGTCGGCCTCGGTCGCCGGCGACGGAATGGGGCGCCAACGAACATGCTCCTCCGCGAACGCTGCGAGCTCGATCGTGTCGCGGTCGTCGAGCGACCGCAGCATGTCGATGATGACGAGCTTGGCGAGAGAGAACGACTCGCCGTCCATCGAACCGCTCGCGTCGACCAACACCGCGAGATCGCGCGGCATGTGCGCAGTGGCGACGACCGGCGGCAGCAACGTGACCAGACCGAACGCGGAGTCCTCGAACGGATCGTCGGCCGGCGGCCGCGCGCAGCGCACCCCGACCGACACTTCGGGCAGGGCAGCGGGCCAGTGCACGACGACGTCGCGATCGAGCCGCGCGCTGTCGACCAGACCGTGCGCGCGCCCCGGTTCGCGTTCCGTGCGGAACTCATGGGTCCCCGACAGGAACGACGCGCCGTCGGCGAGAGGATCCTCGAGCGTCAGCCGCACGCACAACCGGTCCTCGACCGCGCCCTCGATCAGCTTCACGAGCATGCGATCGCGATCCGACACGCCGGGCTCGCCGTAGAAACGCGGCATCACAGTCGTCGGGAACCGCCACTCCCAGCCGTCGCCGCGCCACCGCAGCGGCTGGTCGACCAGCACTTCGACGATCAGTTCGAGGCCGGGCGGCAGGTTGCTGAGTTCTTGCGTGAACACCGAGCCCGTCGCCTCCTCCAGCAACGCCGACAGCTTCCCTTCCGCCGTCGCCGCCGCGTGGATCTCGCGCGCCGCGTCGCGCCCCTCGATGCGCCCTTCGACGCGCTGCCCGCCGACCGAGAACGAGTAGCCCGCCACCACGCCGTCCGCCGGCAGCGGCAGCTGGTAGAGCACGTGCAGCGTGTCGGGATACGGATTGACGAAGGTCTGCGTCACGCGGACCCCGGCCATGCCCTGCGCAGCCGTGGCCTCGATGCGCATACGGCGCAGCGGCAGCTTCCTGCCGTCCCCGGCGGTGGCAAACGAGCTGGAGAGTGAGAAGTCGTCGGGCACGTGAGATGGATACAGGGTCATACGGTTCGTCCTCGGAAACGCGATGGACCTGCATCACGCGCGAGCCGCGATCTGGTGACAGACTTTCTGGAACGGGTCGCTCGGCGCACATGCGACCCCCAGCCGGCCGCGGCGTAACGTCCCGGTCTGGCGGGCAGCCGCGTCCCCGCGACGGACGATTGCCTTCGCGCGTGCCGCCGCACCCCCCTGTCCGCTCCCCATCCAGCGCATGCAGGGCGTCCCGTGGACATTGCACGCGGCGGTCACATCTCGAGCACCACGGTGAACACGCCGCCTTGCTCTTGCGCATGCAGTCGCCATCCGAAGCGCGCGCACACGTCCCGTGCGATGCCTAGCCCGAAACCGAAACCCTCCTGGGACTCACTCGCACCACTCGACTGCACCGCATTGGTCACGACCAGCCTCGAGCCGTCGACCTTCACCTCGATCGTGCCGACACCGTGCTTGATCGCATTGCCGAGCACGTTGCCGACCACGACGCGCGCAAGGCGTGCGCTGCCCTCGACGATCGAATCGCTTCCTCGCGCGAGCTCGAACCCGACTCCGGAGCCTGCGATCTCGGCGCGCTCGTGCACCATGCCCGCCACGAGCTCGCCGAGCGGGAACACCTCGTGGTCCAGCCCAGCTGGCGCCGGCGTGGGCTCGCGCGCCAGCAAGAGGAACGCGTGGACGAGGTCCCCCATCTCGACCAGCGCGGCATCGATCCGACGCTGCAGTTCGAAGCGTCTCGCGTCGCCGGCCTCGGGCTCGGCGCGCAACAGCTCCAGCGCTCCACGCGCGACGGCGATCGGAGTGCGGAGCTCGTGGCTCGCATCGCGAGTGAAGCGGCGTTCGCGCTCCAGCGCCGATCGCAAGCGCGTGTCCACGTCACGCCAGAGTCGCGCGATACGGCCGATCTCGTCGTCGCGCTGCTCGGCGGCAGAGGAGGAATCGGGTTGCGGCTCGCCGGCGACGAGCCGCTCCAGGTCGTCGAGCGCGCCGAACAGGCGACGGGCAGCGACGAAGCCGATCATCGTGGCCAACAGCGCGAGAGCGAATCCGCCACCGACTGCGCCGAGGTAGCGCGCGCTCCATGGCCCCTCCAGCGCTTCGAGACCCGCGAGGTCGTAGAGAACCCAATGCCGACCGACGCCTGCGACATCGGGCTCCACGGCCACGAGCAACTCCGTCGTCTCGAGCCCAGGCAGTGGTTCGTCGTTGAACTCGTGGATCCCCGGAGCAAGTCCGCGCAGGAACGCCGCGAGCTCTTGCGGTTCGACGGCGAGATCGCGGACCACACGGACGCCGGGAGCCGCGAGCTCCTGCTGCTCGTGTCCTGCGCGCGACGCCTGTTCGCGCAAGCGCTCCAGGTTGCGGAGGAAGATCGTGTCCTCGGTGTCGAGCACCAGTCGCGGCACGACCCACGCATAGGTCAAGGCCAACGACACGCCGAACGCAGCGATGAGCAAGGTCAAGCCGCGCCGCAACCGCGGGGGCGACATCATGCGCCATCCTCGCGCGCGAGCCGGTAGCCGATGCCGCGCACGGTCTGCACGAGCGACACGAGTCCTTCGAGGTCGATGGCCTTGCGCAGCGCATAGATGTGCGAGCGCAGCACGCTGCTCTCCGGCGAGAATCCGTCCCAAAGGACCTGCTCGAGCTGCTCGCGGGTGACGACGCGCGGAGCCGCTGCCATCAGTTCTCCCAGGATGCGCAGCCCGACGCGATTGAGCCGGATCGTGCGGCCGGCGCGTTCGACGTGCAGAGCACCGAGGTCGTAACGCAGGTCCTCGACGACCAGGACCTCCGAGTCCTTCCGCGTCGATCGCCGAGCCAGCGCCTGCAGCCGCACGAGCAGCTCGGCGCCTTCGAATGGCTTGACCAGATAGTCATCTGCTCCGGCGGCGAAGCCCTCCAGCTTGTCCTCCAGCGTGTCGCGCGCCGTCAGCATCAGCACCAGCGGTCCCGACCCGCGCTGCTCGCGCAGCCGGCGGCACAGTTCGAGTCCGTCCATGCGCGGGAGCCCGAGATCGAGCACCAGCACGTCGTGGTTGCCAGCGAGCGCCAACAGCAGGCCGCTGCGTCCGTCGACGGCGACGTCGACTTCGTGGCCGGCGCTCTCGAGTTGCTCCGTGAGGTTGGCGCGCACGGCGGCGCTGTCTTCGACGAGGAGGATCCGCACGGCATCAAGCTACTGCGATGCACGGCGACGGGAATCCCGGGAGAGACCCTCGGCCGCGAATCGACCTTGGTTCGACGCAGAATCGACACTGCGCCGAGCCTGTCCATTCGCACACTCGACACGCATGAAGCAACCCACCCGCTGCCTGATGTTCCTCGCGGCTCTCGCAAACGGAGTCGCTGCGTTGCGTGGCCAAGATCCTTCGCAGGCCCCGTCCACAGAGCCCGTGTCGCCTCCCAAGTCCGCAGCCGAAGGAGAGACGCGCGCAATCGTCCCCTTGCCGTCGGTGCTCGACTTCACAGGAGGTCGCGGCTGGGGCATCGCGCTCGGAGTCGGCGTCGAGTACGAGTCGGCATACGACGGCTCTGACGAATACGAGCTCGAGCTCGATCCGGCCGGCGCGATCCAATGGCGCAGCGGGCGGCACATGGCGTTCTTCGAAGGAACCGAACTGGGCTGGCGCGGCGTGGTCGAGGACCGCTGGTTGCTGCAGGCGGGAGCTCGCTACGAGGACGGCCTCGATCCGAGCGATTCGGAAGACGGCGCACTCGACGGACTGCCCAAGCGTGACTCGCACGTCGTGGGGTTCTTCGAAGCGCGTTTCGCCTTGGACTCCGAATGGCGCAACTGGGTCGGCGGTCGCGTGCTCGCCGGCGAGAGCGACTTCGGCGCACTTGGCGTGCTCGCCGCCGGACACCGCTTCGGCGACAGCATGCAGGGCCTTGGCACCGAGGCGTATGCGTTCTCGACCTTCGGCGATCGCGCATTCGTCGAGAAGGACTTCGGCGTGTCGGCCGCGGACTCGGCAGCGTCGGGCCTGGCGCAGACCGACCTCGACGGAGGCTATCGCTCCACGGGCTTCCAACTGGTCCACCGCCAGCGCCTCACCGACAACTTGCAGGTCATCGCCCAGGCAGGAATCGAGTTCTACAACTCGCAGATCGCGGACAGCCCGATTGCGCGCGACGACTTCGAGGCAGAGGTGTCGCTCGCGCTGGTCTGGGTGTTCTGAGTCCGAGGGGCCCACGCGCGAGGCCCGGATCGATGCGCTGACTCGCTGGCAAAGGACTCTGGACGGCGGCCTACCCGAAACCGTCCGCGGCCAGGAACGCGTTATTCCTCCGAAGCGGCGCCCCCTTCCGCGCCGACACCGCCTCGCCGCAAATCGCCGGCAACGGCCCGCGCGCCACGCTCGCCACGGTGCATCTCGACCTCCACGAAAGACGAACGCGGGGCCATGCGCTGCAAGACCACCGATTTCCTCACAGCCCTCGTATTGCTCGCTGCTGCGCCCTCCGTGGTCGCGCAGGACTCGCCCGCCGGCGGCGCCGATCGCCCCTCCACCGCGAGCGAGACCGTTGAGAAGAAGGCCGATCCCGCCAGCCCGACCGTCGTGGGCCAAGGCGCAGTGCGCACGCCCAAACTCGTCCAGCGGGTCGGCGGCGACCGGGACATCGCGATCGACGTGGTCGAAGGCGTCTACCGCTGCGACAAGTCGATGATCGAGTCGCCGCTGCCCGACGGCTATCCCGAGCCGACGCCGCCGGGCGCGATCGACATCAAGGAGTATCCGTCGGTGCGCAGGGCCGAGCTGGTGTCGAAGGACGACTCGGGCAACGGCATGGTCGCAGGCTTCTTCCCGCTGTTCCGTCACATCAAGAAGCGCGAGATCGCGATGACGGCGCCGGTCGAGATGGACTACCCCGGCCTCTACTCCGACTTCATGAAGGGCGAGCAGACCGAGTCGAACGAGACGACGATGAGCTTCCTCTACCGCTCGGCCACGCTTGGCCCGGTCGGCAAGGACGGCAAGATCGTCGTGCGCGACACCGCGCCGATCACGGTGCTCAGCGTCGGCGCCAAGGGCGCCTTCGACGCGAACACGGAGTTCGAGGCGCTGCGCAAGTGGCTGAAGTCGCAGCAGGAATGGGAGGTCGCCGGCGACCCCCGCATGTTCGTCTACAATGGCCCGTTCATCGACCCGAATGCGCGCTGGTCCGAGGTGCAGGTGCCGATCCGTCGGCGCGATGCGGCTGCCAAGGACGCGTCGGCGAATGCGCAGACGCCGGCAGCGCCGACGAAGCCCGGCAAGTGATCGAGGCGCGCGGCTCGCGAGAATGCGATGCGCGAACCTCGCAGCGACGACGCCTTGGCCATCGGCCAAGGCGTTTGTGTTCTTGGGATGATGCTGCGTTGGCGCCGCAAAGGGGATGGTCGGCAAGGCGTGAGGCGGACCAGGTTTTCGAGCCAGACAGACTCTCTGGACCGCACCGCGCCCCATCCACAGACTCCTTCCCCCGCTCCGCGTCTCCCTTGCAGTGACCCTTCGCCCCTACCAACAGCAGGCCCTCGAGGCCGTCCGCGACGCCTACCGGCGAGGGCACCGCAACAAGAAATACGATAGTCAATAGTACTCGGCCAAGCGGGCTGCCTGCCAGAGCTTCGTGCGACTTAGACTTGCTTGGTCATCGCCTAGGGCCAAGCGCTGCATTGGAGCCAACATAGTGACCCAACCTGCCAGCGACATACAACATCACCAGCGCTACCAAGAACATGCAGGCAGCCTTCAGAATCCATGATGTGCGCTTTCCTGAACTCAAAGTAGCACCTTCCTCAAACTCGAGCCGGCACAAGACACCAAGCTGCATGCCAGCAGATACTTGGTGAATCTAGCAGACTGCCCGCTATTTCTACCTCTCATGAGTCAAAACCAAGGGAACCCGATTCTGAAGTTGCTAATGCAATGCGGCGGAGCCCTCCTCCTACTACTCGCAGCGCAGTCATTCTATCTTGGATTCCTATCGCCCATGAACAAGGGACAGGGGATGGCAGGAGGGGCAGTCCTACTCATCACTCTGTTTGGGGCCCCAGGCGCCTACTTGATCTACAAGGCACAGGGCTCATCGGACAAGACAGTGCAGCGGAAGGACGGCGAGTGACCCGACACGCATTTGTGTCGATCAAGCCGCATGACGACACAGATGCCGTTCAACTGAGACATACCTAGATGACCCCATAAGACCTTGCCACCTAACCGGCAACTCGAGAACCGTACCGCGCTGAATCATGAGCGCTTGAGTCCAGCCCAGCGGCACAAGACCTCGTAGTCCCACGCGGTGGCGCAGAGCATGAATCAGCTCAGCGCGTCTCCCTTGCAGTGACCCTCCGCCCCTACCAACAGCAGGCCCTCGAGGCCGTCCGCGACGCCTACCGGCGTGGGCACCGGTCCGTCCTCGTCGTGATGCCGACGGGCACCGGCAAGACGGTGTTGTTCGCGGAAGTGGCGCGGCTCGCGAAGGGGCCGGTGCTCGTGATCGCGCATCGGCAAGAGCTCGTCGAGCAGGCGCGCAGCAAGATCGCGGCGTGGTGCAACGACGTCGTCGCAGTCGAGATGGCGGACCGGCGCGAGTTCACGCGCGCGGACGGCACGCGGCCCAAGATCGCGGTGGCGAGCGTGCAGTCGCTGCAGAAGCGGCTCGCGCAATTGCCGCGCGACGCGTTCAAGATCGTCGTCGTCGACGAAGCGCACCACGCGACGGCGGACTCGTACCGCACGATCCTCGAGCACTTCCAGGCCTACGTGCTCGGCGTGACCGCGACGCCGGACCGCAGCGACCGCGTGCCGCTCGGCGAGATCTTCGAAGCGGTCGCGTTCGACTACGACATGCGCACGGCGATCCGCGACGGGTTCTTGTGCCCGATCAAGTCGTTCCTCGTGCAGACGCAGGCGGACTTCTCGCGCGCGCGCAAGGTCGCGGGCGAGCTCGCGACGCGCGACGTCGAGGACGTGCTGATGCAGGACCTGCACCTCGCCGAGATCGCGACGCCGATCTTCAAGGAACGGAAGGGACGCCCCGCGATCGTGTTCGCCGCGTCGGTCGCGCACGCGCATGCGCTGACGCGCGTGCTCAACGACACCGCGAACGACGCGCAGTTCGCGGCCGCGGTCGACGGCTCGATGCCGTTCGACGAACGCGCGCCGATCCTCGACCGCTTCCGCAACGGGCTGCACAAGGTGCTCGTGAACTGCTCGCTGTTCACCGAGGGCTTCGACGTGCCGGAGATCGCGCTCGTCGCGATCGCACGGCCGGTGCTGTCGCGCGCGTTCTACGCACAGATGGTCGGCCGCGGCACGCGCATCGCGAAGGGCAAGCAGGACCTGCTCGTGCTCGACTTCGTGCCGACCAACTGCCGCCACTCGCTCGCACAGGCCGTCGACATCTTCGCTGCTGCGGACCCGGAGACGCAGGAACGCGCGCGCCGCATCGCGCAAGAGCGCAGCGCCGAGGGCGAGGCGATCGCGCTTGAGCTCGCGCTCGAACTCGCGCAGCAGGAGCAAGAGGCGCAGGAAGCGACCGTCGCCTACCAGCTCAAGAAGCGCGACCCGTTCGCTGCAGTCGGCATCGACCTCGCGCCGTATCGCCGCCGTTCGCGCGGCAGCGAGCGCGCCAACGCGACGCAGCTCGACTTCTTCCGCAAGGCGCACCTGCCGGTCGAACTCGTGCAAGACCTCGACGAACAGCAAGCTGACGCATTGCGCGAGAAGCTGCTCGAACGCAAGGCCGTCGGCCTCTGCACGCCCAAGCAGGCCCAACAACTCGTCGCGATCGGCATCGACCCGCGCGACCTCTACTACGACGAGGCGAAGGCGCTGCTGCGCAAGCACAAGGGCAAGGAGCAGGCGACCGAGTAACGACATGGCAACGCGCCGCGAATGTGCGCCGCGCAGTTCGCGCCGTGCTCGCCTCGCGGCATGCTGAGCGCGATGAGCGAACTTCCTCCGTGCCCCAAGTGCGCGTCGGCCTACACGTGGGTCGACCAGGGTCGGTTCCACTGCCCCGAGTGCGACCACGAGTGGACCGCGGACGAAGCAGTTGCCGCGAAGCCCGCAGAAGACGGCCCGCGCGTCGTGAGGGACGCGGTCGGCAACGTGCTGCAGGACGGCGACACGGTGACGGTGATCAAGGACCTCAAGGTGCGCGGCGCGACCGGCTCGGTGAAGGTCGGCACCAAGGTGCGCAACATCCGCATCGTCGACGGCGACCACGACATCGACTGCAAGATCGACGGCTTCGGCCAGATGGGCCTCAAGTCCGAGTTCGTCCGCAAGGTCACCTGATCGCAGCGACCGCGATGCCCGACCCGCGCCCGTTCCCGCAGAGCCTCTGCCACGACTGCCGTTGGCTCAGCCTCGTGGCCAGCGCGACGACGACGTTCTTGCGTTGCCGCAAGCCGGAGTGGCCGAAGTATGCGCCGCAACCGGTGCGTCGCTGCGCCGGCTTCGAGCCCAAGGCCACGGAGCAGCGAGCCGGCGACGGCGAACGCGACCCCTCGCAACCTTGACTGGCCGCAGCGGGGCTCCGATCCTGCGCCCTGTGCACGAAGAACGCGCGAGCGCAACGACGACGGCCCCCATGCGCGATACGCGCGACGAACGCGACGGCCGCATCCTGCTCGCGTTGGCCGTCCTGGTGGCGCTCGTGGCGGCGCTGCGCGACTTCACCGATCCGTGGGACGGCGGCTTCAAAGGCGCGATGACGTCGCTCTACGAAGACGTCTTCGTGCGCAACCACCTGACCTACGGCCTGTCGGCGACGCACTGGAGCCCCGCGTTCGTCGTGTATCCCGAAGGCGGCGGCGTGTGGCACTGGCATCACCCGCCGCTGTATCCGCTGTGGCTGACGCTGTTCGCCGCGACGCTCGGCCACAGCGAATGGGTCCTCCGCCTCGCGCACCTGCTGTTGTTCCTGCCCGGCATCCCGGCGCTCTACTGGCTCGTGCGCAACGTGCGCGACGCGCGCACTGCGGGATGGTCGTCGTTGCTGTTCGCAGCGACGCCGCTCGTCGGCTACTTCGGGCCGATGGTCTGCTACGACGGCGCGCTGATGTCGGCGTGCATCGTGACTGCCGCGCTGTTCTGGCGGCACTGCAACGCGCCGTCGCGCCGCAACTGGCTGATCGCGGGCACGAGCTTCTTCTGGACCGCCTCGCTCGACTTCCTCGGCCACTTCTGCGGGATCGGCCTGTTCGCGATGGCGCTGCTGAGCCCGCGACCGCGCGCGATGGCGATCGACGTGCTCAAGATGCTGCCGTTCTCGATCCTCGCGATGGCGATCGTCGCAGCGATCTACGGCACGTTCCTCGGCGGCCCGTTCGGGTTCCTGCGCGAGATGGCAGACTTCAGCGCCTATGAGCAGACCCGCGCAAGCGAGGTCACCGGCGAAGCGTTCTACGTCGCGGCCCACAACGTCCTCGTCGTGTTCGGCTCGTGGCCGATGCTCGCGCTCGCAGCCGTTGGACTCGCCGCCGTTGCGTGGACAGACCGCGGCCGCGCGAAGCCGCTGTTCGCAGTGGCAGCCGCGCTGCTGGTCCCGCCGCTGTGCGGCAGCGCGATCACCTTCAAGCACTTCGTCGACCACCCGTTCTGGCCGATGCCGTGGATGGCGGGCCTCGCGGCGTTCGCTGCAGTGCTTCCCGCGATCGGCACGCGACTGCTGCGCGAACAGGACTTCGACCGGCAGCTGCCCGGCGCGCTGCTCGCGGTGCTCGGCGCGGTGGCGGTCGGCCACGGCGTCGCGGTGACCCACGAGCGCATGACGCACTTCGCGAAGAACGACCCGGAGTTCCCGCTGCTGGTCGCCGAGGCGAAGGACAAGCTCGAAGGCGCGTTCGGCGGATTCACGAACCGGCAGGTGATCGCGCGGCGATACGAGCCCGGGGTCATCTTCCAGGGCGACGTCGACGAGGCTTGGGAAGTCGACTACATGATCGGCTACGGCAAGCAGAGCGGCTTCCGCGGCGACGCGGTGTTCTTGCTGGACGGAGCGACGGCGAAGCCCGAGTTGCTCGCGAAGCTCGACACGTTCGCGCCCGCGCAGCGGTTGGGTCGCGCGATCCTGTATCGCTTCCGCGCGTGGCCTTGAGGCATCGCGCAACTTCACGACACATCGACGATCGATGCAGCGCGCGGCGCTCGCAGTCGTCGATCGCAGCCACAGGGAACATCCACGCGCGACGCGCGCAAGCTGTTTCTGTTCATGGTCGCTTCGTGACGATCCAGGACACCAACCCTAGGCTTTGCGCCTTCGCATCGCGTCTTCCCGATCGAACCCTTCCACACCACGATCCATGATCGCACGATCCATCGCTCTTCCCGCAGCGTCTCTCCTCCTCGCCAGCGTCGTGCAGGCGCAGTACTACGAAGCGCGCAACAGCGCGATGGGCGGAACGGGCGTCGCCTCGTCGCACTACCTCGCGGCAGGCTGGGCCAACCCTGCGTTGCTGACGCGGCACCGTGAGTCCGACACGTTCGGCTTCATCCTGCCGACGATCGGCGCGACGGCGTTCGACAAGGACGGCCTGATCGACGACATCGACGACTTCGTCGACGAGTTCGATCGCATCGAGGCGGCAGGAACGGCGACGACCGACGACATCAACTCGCTCGCGGACCGGCTCGAGTCGCTCGACGGGCGCCAGGTGACGGGCACGCTCGGCGTCGGCTTCGTGGTCGGCGCGCCTTCGCGCGACCTCGGTTGGTCGCTGCATGCGCGCACCTACGCCGACCTGCAGTCCTTCGTCGACGTGGATCCGGCGGACGTCGCGGCGATCCGCGGCCTCACGGCCGGCAGCGTGACGCTGCCGACGCTCAACTCCGAAGCGCGCGTCGTCGGCATCGCGATCACCGAGGTCGGCGTGTCGCTCGCCACCGCGTTCGACATCGCCGGGACCACGCTGTCGGTGGGCGCCACGCCCAAGCTGCAGCGCGTCGACAGCTACAACTACGGCGTCAGGGCCGACAACTTCGACCAGAACAACTTCGACGACAGCCAGTACCGCGACGACACCCAGCAGTTCAACCTCGACCTCGGCGCCGCGTGGCAGCCGGGCATGGGCCTCACGTTCGGCGCCACGGTGCGCAACATGATCGACAAGAGCTATCGCACGGTGAACACGCTCGGCGAGAGCTTCACCTACGACGTGAACCCCACCGCAGCGCTCGGCGCGTCCTGGACCACCGGCATCCTCACGCTGGCCGCCGACGTCGACCTCGTCAGCGCGGAGCGCTTCGAGGACTCGCCGCTGCTCGACAAGGACAACGTCCAACTCGCGCACCTCGGCGCCGAGATCGACCTGTTCAGCTGGCTGCAGCTTCGCGGCGGCTACCAGACCGACTTCGAGAACACGCTCGACGACGCCTACAGCGCCGGTCTCGGCATCAGCCCCTTCGACGTCTTCCACCTCGACGTGGCGGGCACCTACATCGACGAGAACAGCTACGGCGGCGTCGTGCAGATGGGCTTCACGTTCTGACCGACCGCAGCCGCGGCCCGCGCGAAGCGGGCCGCGCGCTCAGCGCGAGCGCACGAAGGCGTCCTCGAGCTGCCGCAACCGGTCGTCGAGCGCGCCAGTGATGCCGACGCTCATGCGCACGAGGCCGGGCGCGATCCCGGCCGCGCGCTGCTCTTCCTCGCTGAGCTCGCTCGAGGTCGAACTGCCCGAGCACGACATCAGCGTGTCGAAGTAGCCGAGGCTCACGGCCATGTAGCCGAACGAGTGCTCGTTCTGCAGGATCTCCATGAAGCGGTTCGCGCGCGCGATCGAACCGAGGTCGACGGTGAGCAAGCCGCCCGCGCCGAATCCTGGGTTGGAGAGCCGCTCCAACAGCGCCCGCTGCGGGTCGTTCGCGAGGCCGGGATAACGCACCGCCGCGCCCAGCGCCGCGAGCCGTTCTGCATACGCGAGCGCGCGGCGACCGTGCTCCTGCATGCGGACTCCGAGATGCGGAAGGCGCAGCGTGAGCTCGTGCGCGATCTTCGGGTCCATCGTCGGCCCGAGCAGCATCAGCGAGCCCGTGTGCAGGTCCATCATCGCGCCGATGAACTCGCGCGACGCGCAGACCGCGCCCGCGATGACATCCGACGCGCCGCTCAAGAACTTGGTCGCGCTGTGCACGACGACGTCGGCGCCGTGGCGCACGGGCGTGAGGATCAGCGGGGCGAACGTGTTGTCGACGACGAAGCGCGCGCCGTGCTCGTGCGCGATCTTCGCGAGCGCCGGCAGGTCCGCGACCTGCAACGTCGGGTTCGACAGCGACTCGACGTAGAGCACGCGCGCGCCGGTCCTCTGCAACGCCTGCCGCACCGCGTCGAGGTCGTTGCTGTCCACGAACGTGGTCTCGATGCCGGTGCGCGACGGCAAGTAGTCCTTCAGCAGCGCGAACGTGCCGCCGTAGAGAGCCGAGCCCGCGACGATGCGCTGGTCCTTGGTGCAGATCTGCAGCAGCGTGGCGGCGATCGCGGCGATCCCCGAGCTCGTCGCGTAGCCAGCCTCCGCGCCTTCCATGGCTGCCAGCATGCGACCGAACGTGAACACCGTGGGGTTGAAGTGCCGGCCGTAGAGGTAGCAACCGCCCGTCGAACCGCCGGCGTTCGAGAACGGTCCGCCTTCGCCACGGAAGATGCGCGGCATCATGTTGGCCGCGAGCACGGTGAACGTCGTGCTCGCCTCGATCGACAGGTTGACGCCGCCGTGCTCGCCGAACTCGTGGCGGGCGCGGGCCATCGAGGCGATCGGGTCGAACACGTCCTGGGGCTTCGGATCCATGGCGCCATCGTGCCGGTTCGGGGCGCGCGGCGACAACCGCACTGGTGCGGCGGTCCGACGCGCGGGAAGTGGACCTCGGCGCGCGCGCAGCGCACCATGGCGGGATGACCAAGCGGATCCTGCTCGCGCTGCTGTGCGTCGCCGTCGCTGCGGTCGCGTTGCTGATGTTGGCGCAGGACGACCCGGCGCAGCGTGCGCAGGATGCGCAGCCAGCGCCTTCGCGCCGCGAATCGCCAGAGGTCGCCACGGGCAACGCGAAGACGGCAGCGACGGCGCGCGTCGATGCCGACGCCGCCGAGGAACGCATGGCGACGCCGCGATCGGGCCAAGGCATCCGCGGCCGCGTGGTCGACACGGTCGGCACGCCGATCGCGGGCGCGGAGGTCGCGGTGTTCGAACGGTCGTCGACCGATCCGTTCACGCTGCAGGCGATGCGCAACCGCGGACAGCGCCACGCGCCGCTCGGCCGCGCGACGTCCGGAGCGGACGGCGCATTCGAAGTCGAGCTGCCCGATTCCTGCGCCGACGCGCGCGTCGAGGCGCACGTGCGCGCTGCGACGTTCGCGCCGCGCCACGCTACATGCGCCACGCGCACCGCCGAATGGACACTGCTCGGCGACGTCGAACTGGGCCGCGGACGGAGCTTGCGCGGAACCGTTCGCGACGCGCTGACCGAAGCCCCCATCGCCGACGCCGAGGTCACGATCCACTTGCCGTCGGCGCGCATGCTCGAGATCGAGCCGCTCTCGGCGAGGACGGACACGCAAGGCGCGTATGCGATCGACAACGCGCCCGTCGGCATCTGCAACATCGCGGCGAGCGCCGCAGGGCACGCGCGGCACGAACTGCCGCAGCAGCACATCCAGCGCGACGAGGACAACGTGCTCGACTTCGTGCTGAGCCCTGGCCGCGCGCTCTCGGGCTTCGTCGTCGACCGCGACGGCCGCGCGTGCGACGGAGCGTTCGTGCAGGCGACGCCTGCGTCCGCCCGCGACACGGGCCTCGTCAGCGCGCATGCGCGCGCGGACGGATCGTTCCGACTCGAGGGGATCGCGCTCGGCGAAGCGGAGTTGCGCGCCTCGGCAGAAGGCTACGGCACGGCGCGAGCGACGGTCGCCGCAGATGCGACGCAACCCGTCACGGTGCAGCTCACGCGCCTCGCGCAACTGCGCGTGGTCGCCCGCGACCAGGACGGCAAACCGGTAGCCGGCTTCTCGGCGCTCGCGCGCGGCACGGGCAACGCGCCCTCCGCGCGCATGCGGCGCGTCGGCCCGAAGACCGCGACGACGCTCGAAGACGCCACGGCAACGATCGAACTCGACGGGCTCGATGCAGGCGAGTGGATCGTCGAGGCGGCGGCTCCTGGGTTCGCGCGGTGCATTTCGGCGCCGTTCCGCGTCGAGGCAGGCGAACGTCGCGAGGTCGCGCTGACGCTGACGAAGGGCGCGCGCGTGCTCGGCCGCGTCGTCGACGAACGGGGTCGACCCGTCGCCGGCGCGCTGGTGCGCCTGCTGCCCGACGGCGCGCTCGACGGCGATCTCGGCGCTGCGTTGCGTTCCGCGCGCGCTTCCGTCGGCTCGCAGCCGCTCGCGCAGAGCAAGGCCGACGGGACCTTCGTCCTCGAACGCGTGCACGACGGCGCGCACCAGATCAGCGTGGCGCGCGCAGGCTTCGCGCCGCGCATCCTGCGCGGAGTGAACGTGGGCGGCGCCGACGCGCAGGTCGGCGACCTCGCGCTCGCGACGGGCGCCTCGATCCGGGGCCGCGCGCTCGCCGATGGAGCCGTCGACCGCCGCGTCGTCGTGCAGCTCGCACCGATCGACGCGCAGGACGTGGCCCCGGACTTCGTCGCCGAATGCCGCGTCGACGCAGACGGCAAGTTCCGCTTCGACGGGCTCGCGCGCGGACGCTACGCGTTGCTCGCAGGCCGACGCGACGCGGACGATCCGTTCCTGGAGAACTCGGACCAGACCCGTTCTCGCGTCGAAGTCGAGGCCGACGGCCGCGCGGATCGCGCCATCGACCTCGAACTGGCGCCGCGCTGATCGCGCGCGGCGCGGAGGCGCTCAGCGAGTGATCGCGAGCGCGGCGTTGACGATGCCGTAGCCGAACGTCGTGTCGTAGCCGGCCGTGCCGCGATCCTTGCAGCTCGTCTCGATCGCGCTGCGCACCTGCGCCGCCGTGTAGGCCGGCCGCACCGAGCGGACGAGCGCCGCGACGGCCGCGACGTGCGGCGTCGCCATCGACGTGCCTTGGAAGAAGTAGTAGCCGAACGACGTCGGCGCGCCCGTCGCGAACGTCTGCTGCAGGATGCCGTCGGCGTAGCCGTCGGCGTTCTGGTCGATGCTCGTGTCGCCGCCCGGTGCGCTGACGTCGATGCCCGTGCCGTAGGTCGAGTAGCGCGGACGATTGCCGTCGAAGCGCGTCGCGCCGACCGCGATCGTCGGCGTGTAGGCCGCCGGATACTGCAGTCCCTTGCGACTGGTGTTGCCCGTCGCGGCGCAGACCGTCATGCCGGCGTTGACCGCGGCCGTGATGGCGTTCTGCAGCGCGGTGGAACCCGCTCCGCCTCCGAGGCTCATGCTCGCGACCTTCGCGCCGTTGTTCTGGGCCCACGTCACGCCGTTGGCGATCCACGTCAGCGAGCCGCTGCCCGAAGCGTCGAGCGCTCGAACGGGCATCAACGTGCAGTTGTAGGCGACGCCGGCGCAGCCGATGCCGTTGTTGGTCGACTGCGCGATCGTCCCCGCGCAGTGCGTGCCGTGGCCGTTCTCGTCGTTGGCGTGGCCATCGCCCGTCACCGCGTCATACGGCGACACGAACGTGCGGCCCGCGAGGTCCGGCGCCTGCGTGAACGTGCCGTAGTTCTCGTAGGCGATGCCGGTGTCGATGACCGCGACGACGACGCCCGTGCCGGTAGCGCCCGCGGTCCACGCAGCCTCGGCCTGGATGCCGAAGTCGGTCGCGCGGCCGTTGCTGAGGGCTCCGTAGTTGTAGAAGTTCCACTGGTAGGGCGCCCACAGCGGATCGCTCGGAGCAGCGGTCGTGGACGCGATCGGATCGCGTTCGGCGAACTCGACGCCAGGCTGCGCAGCAAACCAATCGACCCAGCTGTCGACGGACTCCGCATCCGCGCGGAACACGACGAACTCGCCGTTGAGCCCGCGATCGACGATCGGCAAGCCGATCTCGCGCGCCAGCGACTCCAATGCGTCCTTGCTGACGGCCTTGCCGTAGCGGACGACGACGCGGTCAGGGCTCAACAACGGGACGCCCGTGTGTTCGTTGGCAAAGCCGCGAACCTGTGGCTGCGATCGCGCGAACGGCAACGCCTGCGCGCAGACAAACGTGGGGAAAGCGCTCGCGGCGAGCGCGAGCACGATGGACCGATGCATGGGACCTCGAGGGAGATGGGACGAGGACCGACAGCGCTGCCCCGCGTCGGGGCAAGACCGCCATCGGGAGGAATGTGCTCTTACCGCGGAGCCGCACCGCGCCCCAGCGCGTCACCGATGGAAGATCGCCCGATATGGGCTGCGGGCCCATTGGCCGACTTGAATTCCAGCCGATGGAATCCGCGTTGGCCTGACGATGTGAGTGCGCGGTGCAGGGGCTGTTCGACGAGGCGATGGCACAGCACGCCGCACGCGAGCGACCACGCCATGATCGCGGTCAGCGCAGCCACGAACGGCACACGAACCAAAATGCCGCTCTGGTCCGCAACCAACGCGAACGCCGCGAGCGTGAACGCCTGCGACAGGTAGATCGAGTAGGACGCGCGCGCGAGCGTCCCCCACAACGTCGCGAATGTGCCGCCTTCGCGGAAACCGCGCGCCAGCGAAGCGACGACGACGATGCCGATCGCGCACGCGATCGTCGGCCAGTCGCCTTCGGACCGGCTCGTCGCCCATGCGAGCGAGAACAACGCGGCGACAGCGGCCAACGCAGGAATCAGCGGCAACGAGACCCTGGAGGCGAGCTTGCCATGCGCGATCGCACAGAGCACGCCACACGCGAGCACGAATGCGTGCCGCGACGCGAAGAACTCCCATGCGGCCGGACCGGGCAGCAGGATCCCCACCGACGTCATCGCGAAGAGCCCGCCGACGCACCACGCGAGACCCGTTCGCTGCTCGCGGCGCATGCACAGCGCGAACCATGCGTGGAACCACACGATCAGAACGAGCACCCAGCCAGGATTGAGCAATGGTCGCAGCTTGCCGTCGCCGGGCCGCGGCACGGGCCAGAACGCGAACGAGCCGAGCGCATGGCGCAGGTCGATGCCGCCGTGGTCGACGAGTTGCGGCGCGAACCACGCGACCGCGAGGAACAGTGTCGTGAACAACCAGTAGAGCGGCACGAGACGAACGAGCCGCTTGCCGAGGTAACGCATGCCCGCGCCGCGCACGCCGAACTCGCCGCGCGATCCGTGCGCCGCAACGAAGCCTGCGATGGCAAGGAAGACCATCGGGCCGATGCCTTGACGGAAGAAGCCGAGTTCGTGGCTCGCGAATGCGCGCGTCTCGTGGAGCGAGTGCACCGCATGCCCGAACAACACAGTCAGCGCCGCGACGACGCGGAGATGGTCGATGGACTCGAGGCGTTCGCTTCGTGCGTCGGCAGGAGGAGTCACGGGCAACGCGCGAAGTTCGGTCATCGGTGAGACTCGGTGGAAAGGCGGGACACGCGGACCGGGAGCACGAGTGAAGTCACCGCGATGCCAAGCCGCGGCGGCCGACGCTTCTGCGCGCCACTTCTACCGAAGCCGTGCCGCGCGCTGCGGTGGCCGCACTGCGGACGCGCATGCCGCTTCGCCCGTAGGCCGCACCGCGTGCGAGTCCCTCGGCAACGAGCCTGCCGCCGCGCACGGACGCAGCCCGTTCGCTACAACACGCGAATGCAACCCCAACCGGATCCGACGACTCCGTGGTCCCTCGCGAACCGCCGTGCGCTCGTCGTCGGTGCGACGCGGGGCATCGGCAAGGCTGCCGCGGAGGAACTGCTCGCGCTCGGCGCGCGCATCCTCGTCGTCGCGCGCACGCGCGATTCGGTGGACGCTTGTGTGGACGAATGGAACACGCGGCACCCGGGCCGCGCGCACGGCGTCGTCGCCGACGCGACGACGCGCGACGGCATCGCGACGGTCTGCGCCGCGGTCGAACGCGAGCTCGGCGGCCTCGACCTACTCGTGTGCAATGCCGGCACCAACGTGCGCAAGACGGCTTTGGAGTTCGACGACGGCGACTTCACGCGCCTGATGAACGCGAACACGGAGTCGGCCTTCGAGCTCGCGCGTCGTTGCCATCCGTGGCTCGCGCGCGGAACGGACGCGAGCGTCGTGTTCGTCGGCTCGGTCGCGAGCGAGATCTCGCTCGGCACCGGCGTCCCCTACGCAGCGAGCAAGGCGGCGCTAGCGGCGATCACGCGCGGCCTCGCGTGCGAATGGGCGAAGGACCGCGTCCGCGTGAACCTCGTCGCTCCCTGGTACATCGACACGCCGCTGGCGGCGCCGGTGCTCGCGCGCCCGGGCATGCTCGACCGCATCCGCGCGCGCACGCCGCTCGGCCGCGTCGGCGACGCCGCAGAGGTCGCGCGCGCGATCGCGTTCCTGCTGATGCCCGCATCGAGCTACGTCACCGGCTGCACGCTGCCGGTGGACGGCGGGTTCCTCGCGCACGGGTTCTCGCTGCAGGGGCCTTCGTGACGAGCGACGGAAGCAACGCGAACGCCCCGTCGCGCGTCGTGCACTGCCAGGACGCGATCGCGTGGCTGTCGCAGCATGCGCTCGCCGACGGCTGTGCGATCTTCACGTCGCTGCCGGACGCCTCGGAGATCAAGCGCTTCTCGTTCGACGAGTGGCAGACGTGGTTCGTCGCCGCGGCCGAAACCGTCGTGCGCGCGCTGCCCGCGCGATCGGCGGCGATCTTCTACCAGACCGACGTGAAGCGGGACGGCGCGTGGGTCGACAAGGCTTATCTCGTGCAACGCGGCGCATACGCCGCGGGCGCACGCCTGTTGTGGCACAAGATCGTGTGCCGCGCGCCGGCCGGCATCGATACGCGCACGCGTCCCGCCTACGCGCACCTGCTGTGCTTCTCGCGCGACCTCAGAGAGGACCCGATGCAGTCGGGGCCCGACGTGCTGCCGGAGCTCGGCGAGATGACGTGGGCGCGCGCGATGGGGCTCGCAGCGGCGGAGTTCGCGGTGCAATGGCTGAAGCAGAGCGCTGGCGCGCGCTGCGTCGTCGATCCGTTCTGCGGCGTCGGCACCGCGCTCGCAGTCGCCAACAAGCTGGGCCTCGACGCGATCGGCGTCGAGCTGGCGCAAGGCCGCGCACAGAAGGCGCGCGAGCTGACGCTGTAGCACGTCCCGCCGACACGCACGCGCAACCGACCCACGGGGCGCCCGCGCCGCAGCGACACGCGGCACAGCGCCTTCCTTCGCCTCAGTCGAGGAAGAAGTCGGGCAGCGGATCCTTCGTCGGATCCACCGCGTAGCGCGCGAAGTCGCGGACGCCCGCCTCGCGCAGCACGTCCTCGTCGACGAGGAACGCGCCGGTGCGCGCCTTGCTGTCCGTCGTCACGATCGCGTGCGCGGCGTCCGCAACGATCTCCGGCACGCGGCACCGCGTCACGTCGATGCCCGGAAGCATCTGCAGCGCGGCGGTCTGGATCACGGTCTTGGGCCACAGCGCGTTCACGGCGACGCCGCGGTCGCGGAACTCGGCTGCGAGACCGAGCGCGCACATGCTCATGCCGTACTTCGACATCGTGTAGGCCGTGTGCCCCGCGAACCACTTGGGCGCGAGCGACAACGGCGGCGACAGCATCAGCACGTGCGGGTTCTGCGCGCGCAGCAGGTGCGGCATGCACGCCTGCGACACCAGGAACGTGCCGCGCACGTTCACTTCGTGCATGAGGTCGAAACGCTTGCTCGGCGTGTCGAGCAGGCCGCGCAACCAGATCGCGCTCGCGTTGTTGACGAGCACGTCGATGCCGCCGAAGCGCTCGACCGCGGCGGCCACCGCAGCGTCGATGTCGCCCTCCTCGCGGATGTCGCAACGCACGGCGAGGGCCTTGCCGCCAGCGGCCTCGCACTCGGCCACAGCCGTGTGGATCGTTCCGGGCAGACGCGGCGGCTGCACATGGCTCTTGCCCGCGATGACGACGTTCGCTCCGTCCCTCGCGCAACGAACTGCGATCGCCTTGCCGATGCCGCGCGAACCGCCCGAGACGAACACCGTCTTGCCGGCGAGCGCTCGCGTCACTGCGACACCTCGACGTCGAACACGACGTTGCCGCGGCCGTCGGGCCAGGCGATCGTGCGCCAGCCTTCGAGTTGCACGACGACGGGGCCGGCGCCGGTGACGCTCGCCTGCCGGAACTGCATCCACGACGCGAGCTGACGGTCCTGTCCGGGCTCGACGACCTTCACTTCGCGCAACGCACCGGCGGGCCGCTGCGGCGCAGCGACGTTCTCCTTGCTCCACGCGCGCGCGTCGATGCGATCGCCTTGCGCGATCACACGCGCGACGCCGTTGCGCAGCGACTTGCCGTCGCGCGCGAGCAGGCTCACGTCGACGAGCAGCGACTCGGACGGCGTCGTGCCGGAGAGTTCGCCGGTCGCGACATCGATCTCGACGCACGCGTCCTCGCCAACGCCGATGCCAAGGACCTGGCCGCTCGTTCCCTTCGTCACCTCCAACGCAGCCGCGAGCCGGCCGATGCGGTCGCGCTCCCAGAAGTGCGAGTCGGTGACCGCCCACGGCAGGAAGTACATGCCCGGCCCGATCTGCGGCCCGACCTTGTTGGCGAGCGCATCGTCGGGATCCGCGTCCTTGCGCGGGATGCCGAGAGCCTGCGCGCTGCGACCGGTGAAGAACATCACCGAGCCCATCATCGCGTCGCCGGCGCTGCCACCTGCGATCACGCCGCCGCGCGCGAGCAGGCGACGCATCGCTTCCCATTCGGGCGTCGGCTGGTCGCCGGGGCGGTAGCGATCCGTGATGCGCTTCTGGTCGCCGCCGGTGAAGAACATGGCCGTCGCCGCGTCGACGATCGCGACGGTCTCCGGGGTTGGAGTCTCGCGCCGGATCACGGACACCTTCACCGAAGGAGCCCACGCGCGCAGCGACTCGGTCTTCTCGATCGCAGCTTCTTCCTGGTCGCCGGTCGCTGCGGTTGCGATCACGACATGCGGCTCGCCACGTCGGCTCGCGAGTTCGAGGAAGCGGTCGAAGAACGGGCGGCAATCGCTCTCGAGCCCGCCGCCGACGAGCATCAGCGTGCCCTGCGATCCGTGCGCAGGATTCGGACGGAATCCCGCGCACGCCGTGAACGACGCAGCGAGCAGGACGGCTGCGAGCGCGCAGCGAACGAAGCGGATCGGGTTCATGCGTTCCTTCCTGTGGCAGCGACGGATGCCGAGCATCACTTCTCGAAGATCGCGACTTCGAAGCGGCCGCTGCTGTCCGCCATGCCGCGATACATGCCGGTCGAGTTGTAGGCGGCGACGAGGTTGCCCTCGCGATCCACCGCGATGATGCCGCCGTCGTCCGGCTTCAACACGCCGTGCACCACCGCGTTCGCTGCCGCGTCGAGCGATTGGCCGCCGAACTGCACGCGCGCGCCGATCGAGCGCGCAACCGTGTGGCGGATGAACTGCTCGCCGGTGCCCGTGCCGCTGACGGCGACGAACGAATCCGCGTAGTTGCCGGCGCCGACGATCGGCGCGTCGCCGACGCGGCCCCAGCGCTTGCCGGTGAGCCCGCCGGTGCTCGTCGCCGCGGCGAGGCGGCCGTTCTGGTCGCGCACGACGCAGCCGACGGTGCCGTAGTCGTGACGCGGGTCGCGCGGCGCAGTGCGCGCATCGCCGAGCGCCGAGCCCTTGAGCTTGCGCTCCTGCAGCACTTCTTCGAGGACCTTGCGGCGGTAGTCGGTGTCGAACCACGTGTTCTCGACGCGCTCGACGCCGACCAACGTCGCGAACTGCTCGGCTCCGTCGCCCATCAACAGCACGTGCCGCGTCTTCTCCATCACGAGGCGCGCGAGCGACACCGGGTTCTTGACCGTGCGCACGCCGGCGACTGCGCCGCACGCCATCGTCGAGCCGTCCATGATGGACGCATCGAGCTCGTGCTCGCCCTTCTCGTTGAACACCGCGCCCTTGCCCGCGTTGAAGTGCGGATCGTCCTCGAGCACGCGAACGACGGCCTCGGCGACGTCGAGCGCGGACTCGCCCCGCATGAGGCGTTCGCGGCCGACCTGCAACGCGAGCTCGAGCGCGACACGGTGCTCTTGCTGCTGCTCGATCGAAGCCGATCGTTCCAGCGTGCCGGCGCCGCCGTGGATCGCGATCGCCCAGGTCGGACGGGCCGCGACCGGCGAGGCGCACGCAGAGAACGCTGCGGCAAGGAGCGAGAGGGCGGAGAACGCGACGGCGAAGCGGATCGACATCGACGGCAAACCGTAGTGCGCGGCCGCGGCGGAGTCAGGAGCCATTCGCGCAGCGCGCGGCGCACGGCGCGCCCTTTCCTCGCGCATGCGACGCGCTACAACTTCGCGCCATGATGCTCGCCCACCTGACTCCGCTGGAGATGCCCGTCGTCTGGATCGCCTTCGCCCTCGGCCTCGCCATCGGCGCCGGCTCGATGGTCCTGCTGCGCCGCCGCGCCGCGAAGGGCTGATCCGCAACGCGAGGCGGCGCAACCCGCCGCCTCGTCAGCCTGCGCCGTGTCCGCGTTCGCGGGCAAGCGCGCGGGCGATCCCACGCGCGCTGGCGAGACCCTTTGCCGCGTGCACGCCGTGCCAGCAGAAGTCGCGGCCGCTGCAGAGGACCAGCTTCGCTTCACCGAACGCGCCCGCAGCCGACAGTTCGCGCAACTGCGCTTCGTCGAACACCCACGGTTCGTCGGGCAACAGCACCACGTCTGGCCGTGCTTCCGCGACATGCTCCACCGCGACCTCCGGGTAGCGAGCCGTCGTGTCGGCGCACACCGCGTCGAAGCCCGCGAGCCGCAGCACGTCGCTGAGGTAGGTCGAAGGGCCGACGCCCATCCACGGCTTCTTCCAGATCGCATAGAACGCGCGCAGGCGCTGCTGCGGCGGCGCGACCGCAAGTTCGCGCGCAAGCGCCGCGCAGTGCGGAGCGGCATCGTCCTCGCAACCGAGCGCGCGCCCGAGCTCTTCGAGCGCCATCGCCGCCTCGGCGACCGTGCACGGAGTCTGCACGAGCACCGGCGCGCGGGCCCGCAGCCACTCGATGTCCTCTTCGCGGTTCTCCTCCGCGTTGCAGAGCACGAGGTCGGGCTCGAGCTGCGCGATCGCGTCGCGCTTCGGGTTCTTGGTGCCGCCGACGCGCGGAACATCGGCGAGCGCGTCCGCCGGATGCGTGCAGTAGCGGGTGCACGCCACGAGGCGATCACCCGCCCCGAACGCGCAGACGCTCTCCGTCGTGCTCGGCACGAGGCTCACGATGCGCATGGGCTTCACGACCGAGCCTCCTCGGTGTGCGCGAGCGCCGCAATCGCACTGCGCAACCGTCGATGCTTGTCGAATGCCCGCACGAAGTCCGACTCGCTGCGCCCGGCCTTCGCGCGGATCACATCGAGCAACGCCTTGCGGTCCTTCGCAGGCCACTCCTCGACTCCAGGCAGAGCGGCCACGAGCGGCGCCCATCGCGCGAACCAAAGCCGCTCGTCCGCGGACAACGAACGCAGCGAACGGACGCCCGTGATGCGCTGCAGCAGCGCAGCGCACTCGCGTTCCGCGCCCTCGCGGTCGGGGCCGCCGCGCTGCGCGAGCATGCGCACGGCCGCCATCCCGCAACCCGCGAGTGGAAGGAGGCCGATCACGTCGTCGCGCGCGTCGCCCTCGTGGTAGTAGACGTTCTCCGCGGCGAGCGTGCGCAACGTCGCGATCGACGAACGATGCTTCGGCTTCTTGCGCATCGCGGCGAGCTCCGTCTTCATCAACCGCAACGCGGCGGCGGAACGCGGCCGGAACCCGAGCTTCTGGTAGAACCACCACGCGCCGCTCTGCAGCGCCTCTTCGTTGTCGTCGCCGAGCTGGTAGGGATAGACCGTGTAGGAGTCGACGCCGAACAGGGCGCGCACGGTCGCGAGCACGCGGCCGTAGATCCATCCGGCCTCGCCGCCGCGGAACGCATCGAACACGTTGTAGGCGATCTCCGCGGAGCCGAAGAGCGCGCTGTTGAGCACGTAGCCGATCGGCGTGCCGTTCTTCAGCGTGAGGAACGCGTAGACGGCCTCGAGCATCAAGCGGCGCTCCGGCTGCAAGCCGATCGCGACGAACTGCAGGCCGTCCTCCCAGTCCACGACGCGGACGTCGCGCGGATCGCCGTAGGCGAAGGCATCGAGGTCGCGTTGGCGCGTGACCATCGCGTCGCGGGCGAGCTCGACATAGGCGGCGCCGACGCTCGGCGAGACGCGCCGCACCGCGCGCGGACGATCGTGCATCGCCTGCGGCAGCGTCGGGCGCTGCGTGCGCAACGGGCCGCGCTGGAACGCGATGCCCTCCACCGGCGCCTCGGCGATCGTGCGCGACGGCGAGTCCTCGCTCGGTTGGAGCGTCATCCAGAGCCCGAGCGACTCGAACGCCTTCTCGAACACGAACGGGTCGCCGTGAACCGCATGCATGCGGCGCACGACGTAGGCGCCGTCCGCGACGTGCGGCCCCTTCTGCGCGTCGATCCACTCGCGCGTCGTGAGCGGCAGTTCGTCCATCGCGACCGACTCCGACCACCGCGACAACAAGGGCAGCTGGCGATCGAGCCCCTCCACGGTGTCGTCGTCCCAGCAGACGGTCAGCTGCTGCGGCCAGCGCTCCGCGAGCCGCAACGCCGTCGCGGCGAAGAACGGGTACGTGATCGTCGTGCCCGCGATGCCGCTGTCGGCGAGCGCTCGCGAGAACCGTCGGAGGTCCGGGCGACGCGAGAACCCGTCGAGCATGCGCAGCGCCTGCAGCAGCACGAGTTCGTCGTCGGGGTACGCGCGCACGAAGCAGAGCAGTTCGTGGAGCCGCATCACCGCCTTGGCGCTCGGCAAGCGAGCGCGCTCCAGCTGCTGCAGCAACCGCACACGCGACGCCGCCGCGTCCGGGGAGAACTCGTGCCGCATGCGCTCCAGCGCAGCGAGCACGGACATGACGGAACCGCTCATCGCCGCGCGATCGTGCCGCATCGTCGCTTCGTCCGCCATGCGCGAGGCTCGGCGAAGCGGGCCGCGCGGCTTCCGTCGCGGCGACCGCTCTGCGATCATGCTCGCCCCCATGACCAGCCTTCCTGTGCGCCGCCTCGCGCCGCTCCTCGCGGCCGTCGTCCTCGGCGGCGCGCTCGACGCACAAGACCCGGCGCCACCAGCGCAGCGCAGCGAACGCGTCGAGAACTGGCCCGACGGCAAGGTGAAGCTCCGCGTGCCGCTCGACGAACAAGGGCGCGAGGACGGCGTGCTGGAGACGTTCGCGCAGAACGGGACGAAGACGCTCTCCGCCGTCTACGCGCACGGGCAGAAGAACGGCACTTGGAAGGAGTTCGACGAGCAGGGCAAGAAGGTCCGGTTCCTCAACTACCAGCAGGACCAGCTGCACGGCCGTTGCGAGGAGTGGCATCCCAGCGGTGCCGTGTTGTCCGCGGGCAGCTACCGCCAGGGGCTCCGCACCGGCGCGTGGACGTTCGAGGACGAGACCGGCATCCGCCGCAAGGTCGCGGACTACAAGGACGACTTGCTGAACGGCAACGTGAAGATCACGGTCGACGGCAAGCCGTTCAGCAAGCAGGCGTGGAAGCTCGGCGAGATCGTGGAGCTCGACGGCATGCGGCCGTTCCCCGTGCCGCGCCTCCAGCTGCAACGCGACCTGCGCGCGATCCTGGACGCAAAGCCCACGTCGCTCGACGCAACGGATCCGCGCGCGAGCGAACGCGCCGCCGCGCTGCGCAGGCTGCAGGCGTATCGCGCGCTGGTCGGCGTGCCGTGGCAAGGCATGCAGCTCGTCCCCGAATGGAACGTGCGCTGCGACGCAGCCGCCGAGGTCTGCCGCGCGCTCGGCGGGCTCGACCACACGCCGAAGAAGCCCGAAGGCTTCGACGACGCGCGCTATCAGCTCGGCTACGACGGCGCGAGCCACAGCAACCTCGCGATCAACGGGTCGCTGACGGGCTCGGTCGACAGCTACATGGACGACAGCGACCCGTCGAACATCGACCGCATCGGCCATCGCCGCTGGTGCATCAACCCGGCGATGCGCAAGACGGGTTTCGGCAGCGCCGAGAACTACCACGCGATGTGGTCGTTCGACGAGAGCGGCGGCGCGCAGAAAGGCATCGAAGCGGTCTACTACCCGCCGCGCGGCTACACGCCCGTGGACCTGTTCTCCGCGCGGCGCGCATTCTCGATCTCGATCGTGCGCGGCAAGACGCCGAAGAAGGACGAGCTCAAGGTCTCCATCCGCGAGCTCGACGCCGAGTATCTGCCGTCGAGCGGCCCGCTCGAACTCGACCACTGCGACGTCGCCGGCGGCGGCTTCGGCAGCTCGTCGTGCGTCGTGTTCCGTGCGCGCGGGATCCGCGTCGAACCCGGCGCGCGCTACCTCGTCGAGGCCAGCTTCGACGGCGGCAAGACCAACGCGCATTCGTACGTCGTGGAGTTCGTCGACGCCGTGGAGCCGCGCTGACATGGCGATGTTCGAGGAGCTCGACGTCCGCGGCACGCAACTCGGCGAGCTGATCCTGCGTCGCCGACGCACCGTGACGCTCGGCGACACTTGGGTCTACGAGGTGAAGCTCGACGGCCGCTTCTTGATGTCGAGCCTCGTCGCCGACAGCGAACGCGCGCTCGCGCAGCGCGGCCTCGCGCGCGTCGCCGGCGACGCGCTCGACGTGATGGTCGGAGGTCTCGGCCTCGGCCACACCGCCGACGCAGCGTTGCTCGACCCGCGCGTGCGCTCGCTCGACGTCGTCGAGCTCCTGCCCGAGGTCGTCGCGTGGCACGAACGCGGCCTCGTGCCGCTCGGCTCGAAGCTGTGCTCGGACGCGCGCTGCAGGCTCGTCGTCGACGACTGCTTCGCACGCCTGTGCCGCGAGCCCGAGCGTCGCTACGACGCGATCCTCGTCGACATCGACGACGCGCCCGACGACGTGCTCGGCGAGAGCCATGTCGGCTTCTACACGGAGCAGAACCTGCGGCTCGCCAAGCGTTGGCTGAAGCCAGGCGGCGTGTTCGCGCTGTGGACCAACGTCGCGCACCGCGGCGCGTTCGAGGCCCAGCTACGTGCGGCGTTCGCGAAGGTCGAGGTCGAGGACTGCGTGTTCGAGAACCCGCTGCTCGAGGAACCGGAGACCAACGCGCTCTACTTCGCGCGCGACTGAAGCGCAGCCGAAAGGCTACGACGGCCGCAGCGCGGCGAGGCGCACGCGCCGCGCGCCGCCGTTGGGCGTGAACCACGTCGCTTCGTCCGGGACGCGGAAGCCGGACCGGTCGCACACGAACTGCAACAGGACGACATCGCGACGAAGGTCCTCGTGGTCCCAGTAGCGGTCGTTCGTCAGCACGAGAGCTCGCTGCTCGTAGGCGAACGCGAGCAGCGCCGGGTCGGCCTTCTCGACGACGCGCGCCTCGGCCCCCGCTTCGCGCACCGTCGTGAGCAGCGCCGCCTGCCGTTCGGCCCCGAGGTGGCGCAGCGTCGCCGCGTCGAAGAACACCGTCACCTGCAGGGCCGGCGCGAACTGTGCGAGCCACGCGAACACTTCGCGCACGCGATGCTCCGCGCCCGAGGTCGCGCTCGCGACGACGTTGCTGCCGTCGACGACGACCGCGCGCGGCGGCGGCGGCGGCTCGGGATCAGGAAGCCTGCGACGGACGCCCATCGCTCAACGAGGGCCTTGCCGCAACTCGCGGGCCACGGCCGCAACCCACACGAGCATCGCCGGCGTCAGCTGATAGAGCACGCGCAACTGCGAGGTCGCGAGATGGAACGACAGCACGAGGTAGCTGCCGACGTAGATCAGGTGCAGCACGACGAACGAACCGACGAGCGCGCACGTCGGCGCGAACAGCGCCCGCGACAGCGCCGCGCGCCTTGCGACAACGAGCGCGAGGAACGGCAGCACGAGGACGAACTGCAGATGCCGCGGGTCGAACAGCACGGATGCGGCGGCCTGCAGCACGGGCACCGCGCGTTCGGAGAACTGCGCCACGAACAACTCCGGCACCGAGCCCTCGGGACCGCCCTTGCCGAACAGGTCGTTATGCAGCCCGAACCAGCGGTTCCACGCGAACTGGCAGATCGCGACGCCGAACGGAAGCAGCAGCCACGGAGCCACGGGGCCGAGCTTCGGCATCTCGCGGCGACGCAGCGCGTCGAACGCAAAGGCTGCCGCCGCGAGCCCGAGGTACATCGTCGCCTCGTTTTTGCTCCAGAGCGCGAACGCGGCGCCGAGCGCGCAGATCGCGCGATGCGCGCGGCATGGCGCTTCGCGTTCGCGCAAGAACCCGTCGAACGCCATCACGAGACCGAGCCCGACCATGCCGTCGGCGTGCGCGGTGGTCGCCATGTGCGCGTGCTCCGGCTCCATGCACATCGCCACCACGAACGCCGCCGCAACCCGGTCGCCGACGAGCCGACGCACCGCCGCAGCCACCGCGAGCACGGAGCACAGCTCGAAGGGCAGGATCAGCCAGCGGTTCTCGAAGTGCACGACCTCGCCTTCCGCGGCGTAGACCCACGCCTGGAGCAGCGGATTGAGCAGCGGGTAGTCGGGATGCGGCGACAGTTGCTGCGCGAGCGCGAACTCGCCCATCGGCCAGTCGAGGAACAGCGACTTCGCCTTCGTCGCCCACAGGTTCGCTTCGTCGCCGAGCAAGCAGGGAAACCCGGAGGCCGCATACGCATGGAATGCGGCGAGCAAGGCAGCGAACGCGAGCGCCGCCTTCAGCCAAGGCGACATCGGCGCAGTCGGCGGCAAATCCGGCGCGCTGCCCGAGCGGGAGCCGAGCCACGCGAGCCCTGCAGCCACCGGCAACGGCGCCACAGGCCACCACGCGGAAGGCACGCCGAAGACGAGCGCAACCCACAACGCTGCGGCGAGCGCGAAGCACCCGCTCGGCCACGCCCATGCGCTCCACGACAGCCAGTCGGCGCGCGCGCGCACGCCGACCGCCCGCAGCACGAGCGCGCCTAGCAACAACGGCGCAGCGAGCGCCCATGCGAGCGAGATCGTCACTTCGCCGGCCCCCGCAGCAGCCAGTGACGCACGCGCACGCCCTCGACACGCGTGTAGACCGCCTCGGCTCCTTCGACCGGGGACGCAGCGTCCTCCTGCCGCAAGTCGACGACCAAGGCCGCGCCGACGCGAGCTGCCGCAGCCCGCTGCGCATCCTCGACGCTCGCGCACATGCGCGCGTCGCGAGGCCGCGGGTAGAGCAGGTTGCGGTAGATCTGCATCCGCGACTCGAGCATCTCGAGGAGTTGCGCACGCGCGTCCGTAGGCAACCCGTCGAGCGGGAAGAACACGATCAGCAACGCATGCTCGTCGAGGCGCGCGCGCAAGGATGCGAGTTCCTCGTCGGGGATGCCCGACGCGAGCAGCAGCGACTGCGCATGGCCCTTCGACGCAGCGTCGACGCGCTGGAGCCCCTTCTCGATCGCCGCAGGCAAGGCGAGCGCGACCAACGGCAACGGCGCGCACGCCAGCGCGAGCAGCCAACGCGCCCGCGACGGCGCAGCGCCCGTGGGCATCGCGTCGGCAACCGCGCGTGGCCCGGGGCTCGTCGGCGTCGTCATGCGGCGCGGACCATAGCGGATCGCGCGCCTGTGACGTAGGACGACGACGCGCCGTGATCGCGACGCTACAACGACGCGATGCTCCGCTTGCTCGCATTGGCCGCCCTGTCGTCCGCAGCGTCCTTCGCAAACGCGCAACGCGAGGCCACGCCACCGCAGGCCGAAGCCCGACCGGCCGCGAGCCGGCTGCCGAACCTCGTCGTGATCTTCGTCGACGACCTCGGCTACGCGGACATCGGCCCCTTCGGCGCGAAGACGCCGACGCCGAGCCTCGACCGACTCGCGAAGGAAGGCATGCGGTTCACGGACTTCCACGCCAGCTCCGCCGTGTGCTCCGCATCGCGCGCCGCCTTGCTCACGGGCTGCTACCACGCGCGAGTCTCCGTGCACGGCGCCTACGGACCCGACGCAAAGGAAGGCATCGCAGCGTCCGAGACGACGTTGGCGGAGATCTGCAAGGAGAAGGGCTACGCGACGGCGTGCTTCGGCAAATGGCATCTCGGCCACCACCCGGAGTTCCTGCCTACGCGGCACGGCTTCGAAGAGTGGCTCGGACTCCCCTACAGCAACGACATGTGGCCGCTGCACCCGGCGCTCGCGAGCATGCCGGAGGCCGTGCGGAAGCGGAAGGCGGGCTACCCGCCGCTCCCGCTGTTCGACGGCGAGCAGGTCGTCGACGCCGAGATCACGGGCGACGAGCAGAAGGAACTCACACGTCGATACACCGACCGCGCGGTCGACTTCATCGACCGCAACAAGGCGAAGCCGTTCTTCCTCTACGTGCCCCACACGATGGTGCACGTGCCCCTGTACGCGTCGGCCGAGTTCGACGGCAAGACGAAGCTCGGGCTCTACGCCGACGTGGTCGCCGAGATCGACGAGAGCGTGCGACGCATCCTCGAAGCGCTCGACATGTTCGGCATCGCCAACAACACGCTCGTCGTGTTCACGAGCGACAACGGACCGTGGCTCTCGTACGGCGAGCACGCCGGATCGGCCGGCCCGCTGCGCGAAGGCAAGGGCACCTCGTGGGAAGGCGGGCACCGCGTGCCGTGCATCATGCGCTGGCCCGGGCACATCCCGGCCGGGACCACGTGCGGCCGCCTCGCTGCGACGTTCGACCTGTTGCCGACGTTCGCCGCGCGCATCGGCGCGTCGCTGCCGGACCACGCGATCGACGGCCGCGACCTCGACGCATTGATGCGCGGCGAGCCCGATGCGCAGAGCCCGCACGAAGCGTTCTACTGCTACTACTCGGGGCAGCTGCAGGCGGTGCGCGACTCGCGCTGGAAGCTCGTGCTGCCGCATTCGTATGCGACGCTCGCAGGCAAGCCGGGCGGCAAGGGCGGCGCGCCCGCTGAGTACACGACGAAGAAGGCCACGCTCGCGCTCTACGACCTGCAGAACGACGTCGGCGAGACACGCGACGTCAGCGCCGAGCACGCAGACGTCGTGGAGCGGCTCCAGCAGTGGGCCGAGCGCGCGCGTGAAGACCTCGGCGACGCGATCACGAAGCGAAAGGGCTCGGGAGTGCGCGCGCCTGGGCGCATCCAGCCTGCGGCATCGGATGCACCGAAGTGACGACCGCCTCGCTCAGCGAGGCTGGTAGTAAACGTAGGACTCGTCGAGCAGCTGCTGCGTCGCCGCGTCGCGCAGACGGATCGTGAACTTCTGCAGGAAGCCGAGTTCCGCAGCGGGCAGCGGCGGGGTCGGCAGCCACAGCTGGAGCCCGAAGCCGATCGACGGCGGAAGGTCGAGCGGCAGCGGCGGGATCCACGGCACGTCGACTCCCGACGCGAGCGCGACGACCGCTTCCACCGTCGTCGACACGACTGCGGGCACGCGGTTCTCGAACGCCCAGTCGAGGTAGATGTCGCCGCCGTTCGGCACGCCGATGATCGTGAGACCCGCCAGCGACGTCGACACCGGGCGGTCGGGAAGCGGCAACGCAGCGACGATCGGCGCGACGAACGGGACGCCCGCGACGGGCACGTTCGCTGCGCGGCTGCCCTGACGCGGGCTCAAGGTCACGTCGTACACCCCGAACGGGACGATCGCCGTCATGCGCCCCGTCGCATCCGTGCTGTTGCCCGGAACGACGATCTCCTCCTGCGTGAGCGGATCGACGACGTTCATCACCGCGCCCTCGAGTGGCGCGCCGAGGCTGTCGAACAGGTCGAGCACGACGGGCACGCCGGCCTGCAGCTGGATCGGTGCGAGGCTCGTGGCCGCAGTGAGCACGATGGGCGCGCTGCGGTAGCCGACGAGGCCGGTCAGGACGGGCGGGTCGACGCGCACGCTGTAGCTGCCGCCGATCGGAGCCATCACCGAGAACACGCCGGTCGCGTTCGTGTTGTCGTTGGGCGTGAACAGCTTGTGGCCGAGCGCGTCGTAGAGGTCGACGTCGGCGCCGACCAACGGACCGTTCGGCCCGGACACCGTGGCCGTGATCGCGGCGGCCGGCGGCAGGCCGATGATGCCCATGTTCACGGACTGGCCGACGACCGGGATGCCGTAGAGCTGCCGCGCCGCGTGCAGGTTGCCGGCCGGGGGGATGAAGTCGAAGCGATACAGACCGAACGGCAGCGAGACGCTGAAGGCGCCGAGGCTGTTCGTCCGCTTGTTCACGAGTGGCATGTCGAGGCCCGTGTACTGGTCGGTCACCACGATCTCGCAGTTCGCGATCGGCAACGGAACCGCGCCGGCGCGAGCCACCGAGCCCGTGATCGCGTAGCCCTGCTGGAACGCGATCGTGCCCAATGCGAGCGGGCCGCTCGGATTCACGTTCGAACGCCACGGATAGAGCGTCGAGCCGGCCGGCGGCAGCGCCTCGAGCGTGACCGCGGCCTGCGGCACGTTGAACGAGACGAAGCCGGCTGCGTTCGTGATGTCGCGCGGCGTGTAGAGCTTGGTGCCGTCCGGGAGGTAGACGTTGCAGTTGACCTGCGACAGCGGCACGCCGAGCGGATCCGTGAACGTCGCGCTGACGATCGCACCGGGCTGCAGCACGTAGTTGCCGAGGCTCGTGGCTCCGAGCACCGTGCGGCTGAACTCGACCGGCGCGAGCGGGTTGGCGAGCGGGTCGATCTGCACCGTGTAGGAACGGTTCTGCAGGCCGAGGATGGTGAACTGGCCGAGGGCGTCCGTGGTAGCCGAGAACGCAGTGCCGCTGAGGGACACGCTGGCGCCGACCACGGGCGCGCCCAGCGTGTCGACGAGGATGCCAGTCAGGGACTGGGCAGCGGCGCCGGCGGAGAGGACGAGGACCGCCGAGGCGACGAGAGAGACACGATGGAACATGGCTGTGCGAAGGAGCGGGCGAAGAACCACGTTCTTTACCGCAAATTCGCAGAAGCTGCGCGGCGCGGGAACGGATCGCAAACACGACACATCGTTCCCGGCGCAGCGGAATCGCGCCGGATGCGGCGGCGCGTCATCGCGCGCCGCCGGGCCGCAGCATCACTGCGGCACGTAGTAGACGTAGGACTCGTCGAACAGTTCGCCGGTCGCCGCGTTGCGAATGCGCACCATGAACTTCTGCAGGAAGCCGAGCTCGGTCGCAGCCACAGGCGGCGTCGCGATCCAGAACATCAGCGTGACCGCGAGCGGGCCGGGCATGTCGAGCGGGATCTGCGGGACCCACGCCGTCTCCGCGCCGGACGCATGCGTCACGACAGCTTCGACCGTGAAGTTCTGCAGCAAGGCCGTCTGGTTGGTGACCGTCCACTCCAAGAAGATCTCGCCGCCGTTGGCCACGGTCAGGATGCCGAGGCCGCGGGTCTGGGTGCACATCGTCTTGAGCGGGAGCTGCACCGTCGTCACGAGCGGACCAGCCACCACCGAGGGCGGAAGGACCACCGGAGCGCTCGCGCTGCCTTGCGTCGCCTTGATGCGGATGTCGAGGTTGCCCTGAGGAACCACGGCACGGATCACGCCGTCCGCGCCGGCGGTGTTGCCGGGGATCGTGAATTCGGCGCCCGTCGCCGTATCACGGACGCTCACTTGAGCGCCAGCGACAGGGCCGCCGAACGCATCGAGGACCGTGATCGTCGCCGGCACGCCAGCGCCGACCGTCAGGATGCCGATGTTCGTGGCCGCGTTCACCGGAACCGTCGCCGACTTCGCGCCCACGAGGTTGTTGGCCACGAGCGGATCGACGTTCACCGAGTAGGTGCCGCCGGTCGGGACCATGACCGAGAAGGTGCCCGTCGCCGTCGTGTTGTCGTTCGGCGTGAACATCTTGTGGCCGAGCGCGTCGTAGACGTCGATGTCCGCGCCTGCGACTGCGAGACCCGTCGGACCGCGCACCGTGCCCGTCAGCGCGACGCCAGGGGACATCGGCACGAGGCCGAGGCTGTAGCCGTAGTCGATCACCGGGATGCCGTAGAGCTGGCGCGCCGCGTAGGGCGACCCCGCGGCGGGCAGCAAGTCGAGCTGGTAGAGGCCGAACGGCAGCAGGATGTTGAACGCGCCGAGCGTGTTCGTGCGCTTGTTGGCGAGGAACACCTCTTCGCCGGTCAGCATGTTGGTCGCGATGATCTCGCAGTTGCCGACAGGCAGCGGAGTCGCGCCCGAGCGAACGATCGAGCCCGTCAGGGCCTGGCCCTGGCGCAGCGCGATCGTGCCGTAGGCCCGCGGCGCGGTCATCTCGATGTTCTCCTGGTAGGGAACGAGCGTGGTGCCGACCGGCGGCATCGCGCGGAACGTCATCGCACCGAGCGGCACGACGATCTGCGCATTGCCGTTGACGTCCGTGCCGTCATTGGGCGTGTAGAGCTTGACGCCCGCGGTGTCGTAGGCAGACAGGTTGGCGCCGACGAGCGGAGCGCCCGTGGGCCCCACCAGCGTCGCGGTGATCTGCGCGCCGACCGACAACTGGACCGTGCCGATGTTCGTCGCGCCGCTCACGTTCACGCGGCCGTATTCACGCGGCGCAATGATCGGGCTGCGAGGATTGACGAACACGTCGTAGCGCTGGTTCCGGATGCCGGTGCTCGTCGGAATCGTGAAGTTGCCGAGCGCGTCCGTATTGGCCTGGATGGTCGGGGACAGGTCGCAATAGACCGTGGCGCCGACGACCGGCACGTTGTTGGCGTCGACGATGCGACCGGTCAGCGATTGCGCCGCCAGCGTCGAGGCCAGGGAAATAGCCGCAAAGAGTGTGGGGATACGAAGCATCGAGGTAAGTCCGCTCGGGGGGGCGTTTCGGGGACGAGTCGCTTGAAGATTACGCCAAGACAAGAACCGTGCCGTGGCGCCGCTGCCCCTTGCTGTCCGCCGTGCGGACACGCAACACCCGCCCCCATCGACGGGTGCCCGCTTTCCGGATACGGCCACAAATCTCTCCGTTGCGGCCGAACGAACCGATGCGCGGGGGCGGGACTCAGCGCACGAGTTCGGCGCCCAAGCCCGGCAACCAGTGCAGGTCCAGGCCCGAGACCTTGTCCGCCACCTGAGCCTGCAACTCCTGCATCGACGCTGGCGAGGCGCAGAACACGGCAGGGCAGATCAGCAGGCGCGAACGGCCCTTCTGCCGCAGCGAATCGACCACCTGCGGCAGTGTCGGCTCCTTGTCGGCGCGCGCGATCGCGAGGTTGGCGAACATGCTGCGGCGCTTGATCGCCTTCTTGTCCTCGATCGCCTTCCACGCTGCGTAGTCCGCATCGCTGGCGCCGGCGGGCAACACGAGCACCGTGGTGCCGCCGAACGAACCGCCTGCGAGCGGGATGCCGCTGCCGTCGGCGAATCGCGCCGGCGCGAAGCCGCGTTCGGAGACTTCCATCCACTGCACCGCGGCAGCGGGCGCGTCCTTCGGAACATCCGCAACTGCGACGATCGACGCGTCGAGTCCCTGCATGCGCAGCTTCGCGGCGAAGATCTCGGCCCACTGACGCGCGCGCGGCAGGTTGCCTTCGAGCGCGATCCAGCGGCGCGTGTCCGGGCCGGTCACCGCAGCCTTGTCCGCGACGCCGAGTTGCTTGCGCACGAACGCGGCGAGCGCCGCACCGTCCGCGAACGGCGCAACGCGTTCGACCTTCGCGCCCACGCTGCGGTAGTCGGACTCGGTCTTGTCGAGCTTCTGCTTGTTCGCGTCTCCGGCCGCGATCCAGAGCTGCCGCATCGTCGGAGCCTTGTCCGGCAGCGCCTCCATCGAGAAGCGCGTGAGGTCGTGCGGCTCGATCGCGAGCAGCGAGCCCTGGAACCAGCTCGTGTAGAGCGCAGTCCACATCGCCACCGCGCCACCCGTGCCGGACCCGGCGACCATCGTGCGCGACGCGTCCGTCGGCATGCGCCGCGTGAGGTACTCGACGATCTGCTCGATGCCGCCTTGGACAGCGCCGTAGTCGGCGCGGAAGCCGTCGCCGGTGTTCCACGCGCCGCCCTTGCCGAGGTCCGCGCGCGCGCTCGGGAACGCGTGCTCCACCACCGCGACACAGATCGAGTCGCCGACTGCGTTGCGCCAGAACGCGATCGCGTCGTCTGGATCCTCGTCCGCGCCAGGCACCCAGACGAGCAACGGCGCGCGGTGCGCGAACGCGCTCTCCGGCACGTGCAGGCGATACCGCAACTCCGTCTGCATCGTCACCGCGTACGAACCTTCGAACTCGCTGCGCGCCGTCGCCAGCGCGTAGACGAGGTAGTCCGCTTCGTCGGCGTCGCGCTGCGGCTGCGCCTTGTGCAACGCGCCCGACGCGGCGATCGCAACGGTCGCGAACTTCGCGTCCTTCTGGCGCGCGGCGAACTGCGCCACGGTGCCGTCGCGATACGCCGTGTGGAACCCGCCGGCGACGTGCAGCACGACGCTGCCCTTGTGCGCGGCGAGCGCCTTGCCGACTGCGTCGCCCATCGCGTTGTCCCACAGGTTCTGGCCGTCGTAGAGGCGTTCTTCAGCGGACTGGCCGCCGCCGCCCATGTGGCCGCGCGTCGCGCGGTCGACGCGCTGCCAATAGGCCTCGCTCGCCGGCAGGATCGTCTCCGGCATCAGCGCGCGCTCCTGCTCCGTCAGCTTCGCGATCGCGTCCTTGCCGCCCATGCCGAGCTTGCGGCGCAGCATCGCGGGGAAGTTCGCGGCGACGACCGGGACCCCGTGCTTCTTCGCCGTCTCGACGAGCGGCCGGTAGTCCTCCATGTAGTTGCCCCACGGCCGCGAACGCGAGAGGAACGTCATCTCGTCGATCTCGCCCTTGCAGTAGGCGTCGAGCGCGGGCTGCACGTCGCGTTCGAACATCTCCATCGACAGCACGACCTTGCCCTTGGTCTCGCGGATCAACCCTTCGAGCACCGCGAGCTCCACGCGATGCGTCATGTCGTCGAGGTGGGTCTCGCCGAGGAAGACCGCGTCGAGCTTCGCGAGGCCGGCGACGAACCCGGACCAGTCGAGGTCGGAGCCGTCCTTCGAGGCCACGATGCGCGTGCCGTGCGCGAGGTCCGCGAGCGGACGCGGCGCGGACTCGACGGCGCCGTCCTGGGCGAACGCAAACGACGAGAGGAAGGACGCGAGAACGAAGGCGGTGCGATGGCGCAGCATGATGGAACCTCGACGGGGCGCCGATCTTTGCGCAACGGCGCGCGCGATGCGAGGTGCGCGAGTGCGAAGGGCCTATGCGCGAAGGTTCGCCGCGTGGCGTGGCGGCGGATGCGCGCTCGCTCGGGTGCGGCGCTGCGTTCCGCAGCGCTACGGCTGGCAGAGCCGCCGCGCGCGCCGCGCGTCGCTGCGGGAGCGGACGCAGGCGCCGAGCGCACCCGCGTCCGCGAGCGACTTCGGCCTCAGAGGCCGAGGGTCATCACCTGGCCGTTCGTCGCGATCGCGCCGAACGTCGTGAGACCTGGATCCCAGACGAAACCCTGCGCCACCACAGGCAGCGCGAGGAACACCGGGTCGGTCGGAATCGACAGGTTGGTCACCACCGAGCCAGCAGGCGCGAAGTGCAGGTAGCTCCAACCGCCGATCACGTGCGACTGGCAGCCTTCCATTCCGGCCGACGTCAGGTCGATCGCAGGCACCGCCTGCTGCGTCGACATCGCGAGCGCAGCCCACGGAGCCGACGGGCGGATGCCCGAGATCGTCAGCGCGACGTTCGTGCCGAGGATCGGGCGCGCGCTCGCGCCGAGCGCGATGCCGGTGAACACGCCGGGGCACAGCGAGAACGCCGTCGAGTTCGACAGGTCGCGCGTGCCCGAGTCCGTGGCGCCGGCGCCAGGGCTGAAACCGACGAGCGGCGCGCCACCGGCCTGCGCGACGGCCTGCCACACGATGTTGGTCGTGCCGTTCGGGAAGAACTGATACTGGAACGTGTTCGTCGAGCCTGCCGCGCCGAAGTTGGCGACGTTGACGAAACTCACGACGACCTGGCTTGCCGTGCTGTCGACGAGCACCTGACCACCCGTCGCCGGGTTGAGGTCGCGCCACAAGCCGGCCCAACGCGAAACGCCGGACAGGAACGCGCCCGTCGAAGCCGTGAAGCCCGTGCCGTTGCCGCTCGCGACCGAGACGAAGCCGTTCGAGCACACGCGCAACGACGTCGTCGTTCCACCGGGATACGGCAACGTGAAGGGCAGCGTCACCACCGAGTCCGTGTCGTCGCCCAACGTCAGCGCCGAGCCAGTCGGCGCGATCCACGTGGCCGAGTCCATCGTGACGAGGTACTGCGACGACGAGAGCTGCATGCCGACCGACCGGTTCTGCAGGTCGAACGCCGCGCCGCTGGCGAACAGCTCGTAGAACGAGTTCGCGCAGGCGCCGCACGACGAGCCGACCGACTGGACGCGCGCCGACGGGATGCCGCTCGGGACTTCGCTGGCGACGGCGACGCTGAGGTTGCCGGGGCCGACGCGGCCCTGGTCGACATTGACGATGCCGAACGACGGCGCGACCGAGCAGTCGAACCAGAAGTTGTAGATCGTGTTCCACTCGATCGCGTTGTCGAGCGTCGAGGCCGTGAAGGCGATCTCGTTGCCCGTGCGCGTTGCCGTCCACTGGTTGAGAGCGTCGGCGTCGATGTCGCGGAAGCCGAAGTTCGTCACCGTCGCGCCCGAGTCGACGGGGATGCGAAGGGCCGCGCCACCGCGCGAGTTGTCGAGGTTGTGCACCGCGTACTCGTAGTGCCACAGGCCGTTGACCGGCCCGGTCACCTTGACGCCGACCGCGAAGCGGCCGTCATCCGCGCCGTTGCCGTCGACGTTGACCGTTGCGCCCTGCCACTGGTTCAGCACCGAGCCGTTCAGCGACGAGCCCGTCACCGCCGACGACCAGCCCGAGCCGCTCCACGCGATCGTGCACGGGCGGCTCATGATGTTGTTGCCGCGGTTCGCGACCGGCTCGCCCTGGATCATCAGGTGCACCTGGCCGAAGAAGTTGCCGCCACCGGCGATCTCGCTCTCGCGCACTTCGACGCGGTTCTTCACCGCGTCGAACGCAGCGGTCTGCGTGCTCGTCAGCGACTGCACGCGGTCCGTCGCCGCCGTGCCGCCCACCGCGGGGTCGCCGCGGTCGAAGTAGCTGCCTTGCGAATTCCACGTGCCGAGCCACGGATTGATCTCCGTCGTCGGACCGAGGTCGTAGCGGTTGCTGTTGATGCCGCTGCTGTAGGTGTCCGAGCAACCGCGGAAGAAGAACTGTCCGCCGCTCGTGTTGCACGGCGCGCACGGGCCGCTGGAGAAGTTGAACACCGCGCGCGAGTGCTTCGCGTGGCTACGACCCGAGACCTGCACCATGCGCCCGTCGCGTTCGCGCGCGAGCATGAACGCGATCTTCGGATACGTGTCGACCATCACGCCGCCGCTGTTCGCGACCCACGTGATGTCCACGGTGCCGGAGTTGCAGTAGCTGTGGCCGACGCCGAAGCCGGCTTCGCCGTTCGGATACGCGGCGCCACGGCGGCCGAAGTAGCCGACGTCGACGACGTTGTAGATCTGCGCGTCCATGCCCGGGACTGCGTTGCTCTGCGCGAACAAGGGCGCAGCGCATGCCGCAGCGACTGCGGCAATCGTCAAGTTACGCATCGGTGCTCCTGATGCAGGTTGAGAGGGGAAAGGGAGCGCAAAGTCTGCCGCGTCCCGTGCGCCCCGTCGATTGCCGAGCATTGCCGCACGAAACGAAAACGGGCGGGAAGGCCGCCCGACCTTCCCGCCCGCTTCGTTCACGACCCGCTTCTCAGAACTCGACCGTCGCCGGCGTGCTGACGAGCAGGTTCGGCCCCAGGAACGTGCCGGCCTGGAACACGATCTTGGCCGGGATGTTGATCGGCGGCGTCGCGAAGGTCGAGAACGTGCCGACGGTGAACGTGCTCCAGACCCAGCCCGCGACGTAGATGTCGGGGAACGCGAAGTTGAAGAACGGGGCGCAGGGCGCGACCGTCGGCGGCGAGATCGCGGCGAAGACGAAGTTGAAGCCACCAGGCGAGTGGATGTCGACCACCGCGGGATTGCCGAGCGGAACGATGTGCTGCTGCGGCTCGAGCACGAACACGTGGGTGCGAGACGCGGCGATCGCGTTCACGTAGCTGGGCACGCCCGTCGCCGCGGTCGGCGGCAGCACGCCCATCTGGTTGCCGAGCGTGGCGCCGAACCCGCAGGTCGTCGCCAGCGGAGCGCACGAGGGCGCGTAGATCTGGCCGCCGAGGTTGGTCGTGAGGACGCCGCAGCCCGTCAGCGTGCTGGCGGTGAAGACCAGCGCCGGCCGCGCGGTCACGGTGCCGGTGCAGCCAGGCACGCCGAAGATCGCGCCGTTCCAGTCGATCTCGAGTCCCTCGACGTCGCCGACCTGCGTCACGCAGACGCCGTTCGCGTTCGCGACGTTGGCGTTGCTCACGAACGCGTCCATCAGCGCCTCGGGATAGACCATCTCGGCCGACCCGGGCACGACCGCGGCCACGCGCAAGTCGGGCGTCCACGTGATCGCGCCAGCGGGGATCACGAGCACGTCACCGTCCTGCACGAAACCGAGCCCGCACGCCGCGGCGACGGGGAGGTTCTGGTCGATCGAGAAGAACACGCCGAGGTTCACGTCCGCGGCGATCGCGTCGAGGTCGACGACGAGCGGGAACGGCGGCAGCCCGAGCGCGATCTGCAGGTCCTCGGCGGTGAGGAAGTGCTCCACCTGGCCGAATCCCATCGTGTTGTAGGTGATGCGCGCCGTGTCGCCGGGGCGCAGGCCGGGCAGGCCGCTGATCGCCGTGCCCATCGCCGCAGACGGCGAGAAGAACACGTTGCGTTGCGACGGCAGCCCCGATGTTCCAGCGGCGTTGGGCATGTCGAGCAGCGCGTCGATGGCGCCGAAGCGGAGCGCTTCGTGGATCCATCCGTCGGCGTTCGAGTCGCCGGCCATGGTGTCGTAGACCGTGCGCGTGCCCCACTTCTCGGCCGAGAACGACGGGCACGGCCACAGGTCGAACTGTGCGACCTCGTTCGGCCGCAAGAATGCAAGCGAGGTGCCGCCGCTGCCCGACAGGGTCTGTTCGGGCTGGCTCGTCGTGAAGAGGAGGGACGGGTTCTGCGCGAGCGCAGAGGCCGCAAGGAGGGTGAAGGCCGCGATCTTGTGGGTCGGTTGCATGGTCGCCTCGTCCGCGCGCACCGCATGGCGCGCCGCGGACACCCACCTGAGAACCGACGCGTCGGAACCGCACGCGACAGCACACGAATTCGGGCGAAGCGAGTTTCCCGACCTCTGGTCAGGCCAGATCCCTGCGGCAAATGTCTGCCGGAAGGGGGCAGGCTACCGGGGTGCCTTTGTGGTAAGACTTCGGCCCTCATGCCCCACCCCCGGGCACGAATCCAGGCTCCCCAGGAGGCTCCTGGCTCGCTCCTGATGAACCCAACCTCTCAAGCGGCAACGCCCTATCGACTCCGGTTCGATTGGGTGAACGTGTCGTTCCTGGCGCTCGCGCACCTGTGCGGAGCGGGAGCGATCGTCTACCTGATCGCCGTCCAGTGCTCCCCGTGGACCCTCGCCTTCGCGGCGGTCTGGGGCGGGTTCTGCGGCCTCTCGATCACGGGCGGCTACCACCGACTGTTCGCGCACGGGGCCTACCGGGCCTCGCTGCCGCTGCGTCTCTTCTATCTCGTGTTCGGCGCCGCCTCGGTGCAGAACTCGGCCCTCAAGTGGGCGAGCGACCACCGCGCGCACCACGCGCACACCGACCAGGACGGCGACCCCTACGACATCCGCAAGGGATTCTGGTGGGCGCACATCGGCTGGGTCATGCACAAGGTGCCGGGCGGCAACGTCCCGCTCGCGAAGGACCTGCAGCAGGATCCGCTGGTCAACTTCCAGCACCGCTTCTACCTGCCGCTGGCGCTGCTGTTCGGCGCGCTGGTGCCGATGGCGATCGGAACGATCTGGGGCGATCCGTGGGGAGCGCTGCTCGTCGCGGGCTTCCTGCGACTCTGCATCCAGTGGCACGCGACGTTCTGCATCAACTCGCTGACCCACATGTTCGGCAGCCAGCCCTACAGCCGTCGCGTGTCGGCCCGCGACTCGTTCTGGATCGCGCTGCTGACGTTCGGCGAGGGCTACCACAACTTCCACCACCGCTTCCAGGCGGACTACCGCAACGGAGTCCGCTGGTTCCACTACGACCCGACGAAGTGGTGGATCTGGCTCATGGCCCGCACGGGGCTCGCGCGCGATCTGCGCCGCGTCCCTTCGGAGCGCATCGAGCAAGCTCGCCGCGAGACTGCGGCGCTCGATCCGACTCCCGCTCCCACTCGATGATTCCCAACAAGCCCGCCGACCGCGATGCGTCGGCGTCCCCCGCCGCGCCCTCCGCCTTCGCGAAGCTCGGCCTGCACGAACGGATCCTGCGCGCGCTGGCCGAATGCGGCTACGAGACGCCGACGCCGATCCAAGCACGTTCGATCCCGCTGCTGATGCAGGGCAAGGACCTGCTCGGCATCGCGCAGACCGGCACCGGCAAGACGGCTGCGTTCGCGCTGCCGATGCTGCACTACCTCTACACGACGCCGCGTCGCCTGGAGCCGAAGCGCCCGCGCGCGCTGGTGCTCGCGCCGACGCGTGAGCTCGCGAGCCAGATCCTCGAGTCGTGCCGCGACTACAGCAAGCACATCGGCCTGCGCCACGAAGTGATGTACGGCGGCGTCGGGATGACGCAGCAGATCAAGGCGATGCAGAAGGGCTGCGACATCCTCGTCGCGACGCCGGGCCGCCTGCTCGATCTCATGCAGCAGCGCCACGTCGACCTGTCGACGGTCGAAGTGCTCGTGCTCGACGAAGCCGACCGCATGCTCGACATGGGCTTCATCCGCGACGTCGAGCGCGTCCTGCGCGCGCTGCCGCAGGATCGCCAGTCGCTGCTGTTCTCGGCGACGATGCCCGACGACGTCGCGCGGCTGTCGCGCGGCTACCTGCACCAACCCGAACGCGTCGAGGTCACGCCGCCCGCGGCGACGACCGAGCGCGTCGAGCAGAGCGTCTGCTTCGTCGACCAGAGCAACAAGCGCGACGCGCTCGCGGCCCTGTTGTCCGATCCACAGTTCTTCCGCACGCTGGTCTTCACGCGCACCAAGCACGGCGCCGACCGCGTCGTGAAGCATCTCGTGAAGGTCGGCATCAAGGCGCTCGCGATCCACGGCAACAAGTCGCAAGGCCAGCGCGAACGCGCGCTGCAGGGATTCCGCGACGGCACGACGCCGGTGCTCGTGGCGACCGACATCGCCGCGCGCGGCATCGACGTCCCCGAGGTCACGCACGTCGTGAACTTCGACCTGCCCAACATCCCCGAGAGCTACGTGCACCGCATCGGCCGCACGGCGCGCGCGGGCCGCGACGGCATCGCGATCTCGTTCTGCTCGTCCGACGAACGCGAATACCTGCGCGACATCGAGAAGCTGATCCGCAAGCGCGTGCCGGTCGCCAAGCTCGACTTCTCCGGCGGCCCGAAGGTGCAGATCGACGCGGAGGCCGAGGAGCGCGAGCGGCACGACGAACGCGCGCCTCGCGGCCATGGCAAGCCCTCGCGACAGCAGCCACAGCAGTCGCAGCAGCAGGCGCAGGCGGAGCGTGCGGACTGGACCGAGATCGCCAAGTCGCTCGGCGCCGAACTCGACGACGAGGAACCGCGTCCGCACGGCGATCCGTTCCGTCGCGAGGAGCCGCAACCGAGTCGCCGTCCGGCCAAGCACTATCCGGCAGGCGGCACCCCGCGCCCGCACGGCGGCAAGCCGCAGTACGGACAGGGCGGCCCGCGCCGCGATCGTCCGCACGGACACGGCGGCCAGCAACGCAGCGGCGGCGGCGGCCACGGCGGCCCGAAGCGCGGCGGCCCAGGCGGATCGCGCGGTGGCCACGGCGGCGGCCGACCTGCAGGCGGCGACGGCCAAGGCGGCCCGCGTCGTCGTCAGCGCGGTCGCTGAGCCGAGTTTTCTCGACTCGCGTGTGACGTCCGACGCACGATCGGCGAATTCCGGGGTGCGATGACCACCCCCTCGCTCGACGACCTGCTGCGGAGCCACCGGGCGCGCATCGACCGGGTCGCTTTCGCCTACGGCAAGGGGCCGGCCGACCGCGACGAACTCGCGCAGGAGATCGCCGTGCAACTCTGGCGCGCACTCCCTCGGCTCTCGCCGGATCTGCCGGAGTCGAGCTGGGTCTACCGAATCGCGCTCAACGTGGCGATCGCGCATGCGCGCGCCGCGACGCGCCGCGCACGCCCGCTCGTCGATCACGACGTCGCCGACCTGCCGACCTCCGTTACGCGCGAAGTCGACGGCGACCTCGAACGCTTGCGCGCCTGCCTCGACGAGTTCGCCGACATCGACCGCGCGCTCGTGCTGCTGTGGCTCGACGGCGAGGACCACGCATCGATCGGGCGCGTGCTCGGTCTGTCGGCATCCAACGTCGGCACCAAACTGCATCGACTGAAACAACGCCTGCGCGACGCCTACGAACGCCGCGCGCGATACCACGACGGCGAACACAACGACCGCGACTCCCAAGACCATGGACGCCACTGATCTCCGCACGATCTGGGCCGAAGGGGCCCGCCGCCTCGACCAGGCCCTCTCGCGCACCGAACCGCTCGTGCGCGAGCTCGCGGCACGCCGCGTGCGCTCCTCGCTGCAGCCCGCGCTGGCCGTTCGCTCTCTCGAGTGCGTGTCCGCGCTGTTGGCCGTCGCCGCCATCTCGCCGGTCGCGTTCGCGCACCGCGAAGAACCTCGCTATGTCCTCGCCGCAGCGCCCACCTTGATCTGGCTGCTCGGCATCTCCGTCCACGCGCTGCGCCAGATCGTCCTCGGCCTCCGCCTCGACGCCGGGGCGCCCGTTGCCGAGACGCAACGGGCCGTGCTCTCGCTGCGCCGCGCTGAGTTCGCCTCACTTCGTTGGGCCGTGCTCGGCGGCGTGTTTGCGTGGCTTCCGCTGGCAGCGCTGCTCGCCGAATCAGCGGCCGACATACCCGTGCTGCCGAAGCTGCCCGCACCCTGGCTGTGGGCCAACTTGGCGCTCGGCGCCGCCGCGTGGGCGGCGAACCCGATCTTCGGCCGCCACCTCGAACGAAGGGCGCAGGAAGGCGGCGCGGCAGGGCGACTGCTCGACGCGCTGACGAGCCGCGGCATCCGACGCGCCGAACAGCAGTTGCGCGAACTCGCCGAGTTCGACCGCGACGCGTAGGGCTGCAGGCGCGCGCTCGACCGCGACGGAGCGGCGACCTACCATCCGCGCCCCGTGAACGCCCCGCTGCTGCTCGTGCGCCCGACGGGCGCCCCGACCGAGACCCTCGCCGAATACCGCGCGCGCGGCGGCTACGAAGGGCTCCTGCGCGCGCTCGCCGCGAACTCGCCGGGCGCCGTGGTCGACGCGATCGAGCAGTCGGGCCTTCGCGGCCGCGGCGGCGCCTCGTTCCCGACCGCGCGCAAGTGGCGACTCGCGCACTCGAGCGCCGCGACGGAGAAGTTCGTCGTCGCCAACGGCGGCGAGCACGAACCCGGCAGCGAGAAGGACCGCCACCTGGTCGCCAAGTACCCGCACTCCGTGCTCGAAGGCCTGCTGCTCGCGGGCTTCGCGACCGGCGCGCAGAAGGGCTACGTCTACCTGATCGAGGACATGCACGAGCAAGTCGCGAGCGTCGAACGCGCGCTCGGCGAACTGCGCGCCGCGAACCTCGTCGGCGAACGCATCGGCGGCACGTCGTTCTCGTTCGCGATCGAGATCCACAAGGCGCCGACGACCTACGTCGCCGGCGAGGAGACCGCGGCGCTGAACTCGATCGAGGGCAAGCCGGCGAAGCCGCGCAAGAAACCGCCGTTCCCCGGTGAAGCGGGACTGTTCGGCAAGCCGACGACGGTCAACAACGTCGAGACGCTCGCGCACGCGGCATGGATCGCGAGGCACGGCGCCACCGCGTTCGCCGCGATCGGCACGGCGGAGAGCAAGGGCACGCTGCTGTTCACGCTCGGCGCCGAAGTGAAGCGCCCCGGCGTCTACGAACTGCCGTTCGGCAGCACCTATCGCCAACTGCTCGAGCAGTGCGGCGGCGGCCTCGCGAACGGCGAGAGCGTGCGCGCCGTGCTGCCGGCGCTGTCGTGCGGGTTCGTCAACGCAGAGCAACTCGACACTCCGATCGCCTACGAGACGTTGCGCGCGATCGGCACGTCGCCGGGATGCGGCGGAGTGCGCATCGTCACGCCGTCGACCGACGTCGTCGCGCTCGCGCTCGAGATCGCGACGTTCTTCATGAAGGAGCAATGCGGGCAGTGCCCGCCGTGCCGCATGGAGACGAACCAGTTCGTGCACATCCTGAAGGGCGTGCAGCAGGGCATGGGCCCCGGCTACGCGGAGAAGCTGCAGAAGCTCGCCGAGTTCAACCGCAAGAAGGGCTTCTGCTCGCTGATCGAGATGGCGGCCGCGCCCGTGCTGTCCGCCGTGCACACGTTCGCCGAGGACTTCGCGAAGGCCGCAGGCCCCGCGCGCGAAGGGTCCTCGTGAACGACCGTCGCTACTACGCCGCGTGCACGCTCGGCCTCGAGCACGTGCTGCAGGACGAGCTGAACGCGCTCGGCGCCGGCAACGTGCAGGTGCGTCGCGGCGGCTGCGAGTTCCGCGGCGACCTCGCGATCGGCTACGCGGCGTGCCTCTGGCTGCGATCCGCGGTGCGCGTGCAGGAAGAGCTCGCGCGCGGCCGCGTGCGTCATCGCGACGACGTCTACGACTTCACGCGCAGCGTCGACTGGTCGCGCACGATCACGACGCTGCAGACGCTCGCCGTCGACGCGAGCGTGCGCGACAGCTTCGCGAACGACACGCGCTTCCCGGCGCTCGTCGTGAAGGACGCGATCTGCGACCAGTTCCGCGAGCGCAAGGGCAAGCGGCCGGACGTCGACCGCGAGCAACCCGACCTGATCGTGAAGCTCGTGCTGCACGCGGACCAGGCGATCCTCTACCGCGACCTCTCCGGCGAGCCGCTGCACAAGCGCGGCTACCGCGAGATCCAGCACAAGAGCCCGCTCAACGAAGCGCTCGCCGCGGGCCTGCTGCTCGCGACCGACTGGGATCGCAAGGAGCCGCTGTGCGACCCGATGTGCGGCTCGGCGACGTTCCTCGTCGAGGCCGCGTTCCTCGCGACCGATCGCGCGCCCGGCCTCGCGCGCTCGTTCTCGTTCGAACGGTTCGTCGACGCGGACCTCGACGCGTGGCGCAAGCTCTACGACGACGCCGAGCGGCGCGCTGCCGCAGGGGCCGATCGCTGCCCGCAGCTGTTCGGCAACGACCGGCATCCTGGCGCGTTGTCGATCGCGGAGATCGCGATCGGCGCCGCCGGCATGAAGGGCAAGATCCGCCTGCAGGAAGGCGACAGCGCCGCGTTCGAGCCCCAGGTGACGCCCGGTGTCGTCGTGGTGAACCCGCCCTACGGCGAACGACTCGCGGACGCGGCCGAGGCGCTCGCCGACGACTGGCGCGCGCTCGGCAAGTTCTTGCACGAGCGCTGCCGCGGCGCGCGCGCCTACGTGCTTTCGGGCAACTCGGAGCTCACGCGCTACCTGGGGCTCCGCGCCGACCGGAAACTGCCCGTCCGCAACGGGCCGATCGAGTGCCGCTGGATCCGCTACGAGATCGAGAAGGAACGGCAAGCGCCCGTGCGATCGGAGTGAGGCGCGCGGCGTGCGCGGCGACGACAAGGATGTGACGCCCGCGAGGCAGTTTGCCCCACTGGTGAAGGCGTTCGGCGCGCCTAGAGTGGAATCGCCATGCCGCCGCTCCCCCATGCCCAACGCGCAACGATCCGACCGCGGATCGTCGAGCCTGGCATGGCGCCGCGGTTGCTCGAGGACGCGGTCGCGGAACTGCTCGCGGCCGACGGCAACTCGGAGGTCGCGCTCGTCGGACGGCACGCAGCCGGCAAGACGACGGCGCTGCGCCACCTGCTCGCGGTGTTCGGCAACCGATCCGACCTGAGGCTCGTCGACGAAGACGACTCGATGCCCGCATTGCGGTCGCGCGTGACGATCCTCGCGTGCCGCGCGGCGCCGAGCGGAGTGCGCGCATTCGAGCTGGCGCCGTGGAGCGACGACGACTGCGACGACTACCTCGCGAAGAACCACGAGACCCAGCGATCGGCCGCGCTCGCAGCCTGGAAAGCGCCGGCGCCGCTGCTCGACCTGCGGCACCGCAAGGACCTCGTCACCGCCGTGCTCGACCACCAGGCGACCGTCGCGCGCGTCGATCCGAAGCAGCCGCCGCCAGACGCGTTCTGCTCCCTCGCGTTCGTGCTCGGCACGAGGCTCGGCCAACGCCGCGCCGCAGCGCGCGCGTTCTCGCTGCGATCCCTGGGCGCCGGCTCGGTGCGCGGACAGGAGGCGACCGAGGCGCTGCTGACCCCGAGCGACCGCGACCTGCTCGACTGCGCATGCGTGCGCTCGATGCTCGCGGCCGAAGAACTCGTGCGCACCGCGATCCGCCGCGGCGAGGCTCTGTCGCCGCCGCGCAACTGGCCACAACAACTCGTCGACGCGATCGTCCATCTGCTGCTCGTCGACCCGGTGCTCATGCACCATCTCGCGGACGTGGCGATGAACCCGCCGCGGCGGCCCGCGCTGCTGCTCAGCATCCTCGCAGCGGCAGAGCCGTCGTTCCGACCGCCGGTCGGTCGCTATCGCGACCTCGCAGGCGCGCGCCTGTGCGGCATCGACCTGCGCGTCGCGAACCTGTCCGGTTGCAACCTGCAGCGCGCGGACCTGACGGGAGCGAAGCTCTGCGACGCGGACCTTCGCGGCGCGGACCTCACCGGCGCGAAGTTGCGCGGCGCAGACCTCACGCGCGCGATCCTGACAGGCAGCGTGCTGACGGACGCGGAACTGGAAGGCGCCGAGCTAGGCGACGCGGTCCTCGACGCAGCTGCGCAGACGCGACTGCAACCGCAGCGACGCAGCTTCGGTCAGGGCGCCGGCTGACGGCCGAGGCGGAACCCGAGCGCCGCCCACGACGCGACGAGCACGAGCGTCACCCCGAGCGCCGAGCCGGCGTCGAACCCAAGCTGCCGCGCCATCGCATACTGCAAGCACGCGCCGAGGAAGTCGCCGAACCGCAGCGCGACGGTGTCGATGACGAACTTCGCCTTGTGCTTCGTCTCGAGGTCGAGCGGCGTGTAGAGCGCTTCGCGCGACGGCTTCTCGAGCGCGAACTGCGCTCCGCGCAACGACACCATCACGACGGCGAGCACGTCGACGGACGGCATCGCGTGCACGAACACGAGGCCGATCGCCGACAGCGTCGGGCTCATCGTCAGGAACACCCACGCCGGAAGCCGACGCAGCAGACGGCCCGTGCAGAACAACTGCAGCGTCAGCACCAGCCCCTGGCTCAGCACTTCCTGGTGCGCGAGCCAACCGTGTTGCGCACGGCCGCCGTCGAGCTGCTCGGCGAGGAACCGCGTGCGCACGAACGCGAACGCCGACGCAGTGACCGCCAGCAGCACCATGTAGCCCGCGATCGCGCGCAGGTAGCCGCTCTTCTGCAGCGCACGCAGGCCGGCGAACATGCCGCCGCGCGACACTTCGTCGCGCGCGATCGCGACGCCTGCTTCCTGCCGCATCGCGTCGCAGGCGCGCAGCGAGCGCGCATGGCACAGGCAGGCGACCTCCAGCAGCGCGAGGCTGCCGATCGCCGACCATGCGGGCAGGATCCCGAGGGCTGCCAGGTTCTGCGCGAAGAACGAGCCGAGCGTCGCGCCCGCAGTGCCGCCGATGCCGACCATGCCGAACAGCCGTAGCGCCTGCCGCTTGTCGAACCGTTCGACGGCGTGCACCCAGACGAGAGCGGGCACCGCGAGGTTGAACGCGCTGTAGAAGCCCCAGAAGGACTCGCCGAACCATCGCGCGCCGTCGCTCTTCCAGTCGTACGAGCCGACCGACAGCAACCCGGCGAACACGAGCAGCATGCTGCCCGCGAGCACGTGCAGCGCGATCGGAACGAATCGTCGGCTCGGCAGCCTGTCGGCGAGCTTCCAGAACGCGGGCGCGAACAGGATCGTGACGACGAGCGTGATGCCGTAGAGGCGCGGCATCGCGTCGACGCCCTGGTCGACACCGAACTGGTCGCGGATCGGCCGCAGCAGCATCGTGCCCGCGAGCCCGGCGCAGAACATCGCCGCGGTCCAGGCCGAAGCGCGCAACTCGGCTCGAGTCGCGTCCGTGAGGCCGAGGATGCGAAGCAGTGCGTTCACGTGCGGCGCATACGTTGGCCGCAGCGCCGCTGCGAAGGAAGCTCCGTCTACTTCGCGCCGCGCACGCGCTCGAGGAAGCTGCGTTCGGCGGGCTTCAGGCGACGGCCGGGCAGCCGCCAAACGCGAAGGCGCGCGACCTCCTCGAGCAGCGTCGCGATCCAGTCCTCGCGCTCGCCGAGGATCTTGGGCAGGTTGCGGTGCTCGCCGTACTTCGCGTCGAGTTCGCCGGTGAGCGCGCGCACTTCGTCGCGCATCGCCAGCACCATGTCGAGCAGCATCGCCACGAGGTCGCCGTCGCCTCCGCCTGCGAGCCTCTGCGCGAGCAGCGGCAGCAGTTCGCGCAGCTGTGCGGGCTCCACGGACTGGAACCACGGCGAGCGGACGAGTTCGCGCGCGAAGCGTTCGGGGAAGTGCGCGGCGAGCACGAGCAGGCGGTTGCGTTCGCCGAGCTCGTCCTTCCACGTCTTCGCTTTCTTGATCGAGCCGTGCCCGACGTGCACGCAACGCGCGCGCGGGACGTAGAGCGAACGCCAACCGTGCTTTCGCAGCGCGAACGCGAGGTCGACGTCCTCGTAGTACATGTGGAACGACTCGTCCTGCCCGCCTGCCTCGCGCCACGCGGCGGTGCGGAACAGCGCGCAGCATCCCGACACGCCGAGCACCTGCTGCGCCGCGTCGCCGCGACCGTCGTCCGTGAGCCCCTGGTCGCGGTCGTGCCAGTAGAGGTCGTCGCGCTGCGCGATGCCCGTCGTGCAGATGCGGCCGTCCGGGAAGTCGATGCGCGGCGCTGCCGCCGCCGCGCGCGGGTCGGCGTCGAGCGCGTCGCACAGCGCCTGCACGCAGCCGTCCGCGAGCGTCGCGTCGGTGTTGAGCAACAACGCGAACTCGCCCGCGCGCGAGACACCGAGGTTGTTCGCGCGCGTGTAGTTGTTGCGGTCCGTGCGCACGACCTCGACGTCAGGGAACTCGGCCGCGAGGAACTCGAGCGATCCGTCCGTCGAGCCGTTGTCGAGCACGAGCGCGCGGATGCCGCCGCGGACCTGCTGCCGCGCGACGGCGGTCAGGCAGTCGCGCAGGAACTCGCGGCCGTTCCAGTTGACGACCACGCACAGCACGCGCGGCGCAGCGCTCATGCGCGCACCGCCTTGGCCACGCGCAGCTCGCCGTAGATCTCGACGAGCTTCCGCACGTCGTCCTCGACGGCGGGCACGTCGGTGTTGCGCGACAACTTGGTCAGCAACTCACGTGACTTCGCCAACCGCTCGAAGCGCTCGCAGAGCGCCGTCGCGTCGCCGGCCGGGAACAGGAGGCCGTTGTGGCCGTCGCGCACGATCTCCGCGAGCCCGCCGAGGTCGCTCGCGACGACCGGCAACCCGAACTGCAGCGACTCGAGCGCGGTGAACGGAGTGTTCTCGTACCAGAGCGACGGCACCGTCACGCAGTCGAACTTCGCGAGCACGGAGCCAAGCTGGGTCGGCTCGAACCGCCCTTCGAAGACGATGCGCGGATCGTCGCCGGCCAACTCGCGCAGCTGCGCCGAGTAGTCCGGGTGCGTGCCGAAGTCGCCGTGCACGTGCAGCACGAGGTTCTTGCGCTTGCTCTCGCGCACCGCGCGAATCGCGACGTGCACGCCCTTGTGGCTCGTGATCGAGCCGATGTAGCCGATGCGCAGCTTGCGGTCGGAGCGGCTGCGCGGCGAGATCGGCCGCACGACTCCGCGCGACGGATCGAGGCCGTAGGGCAGCAAACGGATGCGGCCGGACTCGAATCCCTGGTGCTCGAACACCGAGCGAAGGAAGCGCGACGGCGCGATCACCACGTCGACGCGCGCGAGCTCGGCGAACAGCGCCGGCTTCCGCGCCAGCAGCGCGTGGGCGCGTCGCGCGGGAGTCGGTTCGAAGCTGCCTTGCGGCGTGGCCTGGCCGCGCAGCGGCTCGAGCATCGGACGCAGGCCCGCGGCTTCGACCTCGTTCGCGAGGGCCGGATCGACGCACGAGATGCAGCCGAATCCGCCGTCCGGTGGTCCGTCGCACAACGACCCGTCGCGGCGCAGCAACAAGAAGTTGGGGCAAAGGAACCAGAAGTCCATCAAGTGCACGACCGTCGGCAACGACAGCGCGCGCGCCTCGCGCAGCGCCGCGAGGCCGATGTTGCGCAGGTGGAAGACGTGCACGACGTCGAAGCTCCGGCTGCGCAGGAACCTCGCGACCATGCCGCCGACCAGCGGGTTCTCGTAGTCGCCGAGTTCGCGGTTCGCGGAATGGCGCGGGTGCACGCCCATGCGCCGCACCGGGACACCCTCCACCACTTCGTCGCGCTCGAACTGCTCCTCGCCCGGAGCCTCGAACTGGATGAGCGGCTCGTAGGCGAGCACCGTCACGTCGTGGCCCTGCGCCTGCAGCCCGCGCGCGACGGAACGGACGTACTGCTCCGTGCCCGTCACGTGCCGAGGCAGGTATTGGTGCACGACCAACAGGACGTTCATGGCTTCGTCGTCTTGCCGTGTCGCGCCAGGAACTCGACTTCGTGCGGCAGGAGGTCACGCGGCAACACGCGGCGCTGACGCACCTCTTCGAGCAAGAGGCAGATCCAGGTCTCGCGCTCGAGCACCGTGCGGGCCGCCTCGTCGGCGCGGGTCGTCGCCTCGTCGGCGCGAGCCATCGCGGCGTGGACTTCCTTGCGAAGGCTCATGGCTTCTTCGCGCGTGCCTTGCAGTTCCGTGCGCACCGTGTCGAGGACCCTGGCCTGGTCGCGGTGCTGGCGGTCGAGTTGCGCGTTGCGCGCGCCGCGTTCCTCGAGGTCGTCCTCGAGGCGCGACCGCGAAGCGGCAGCCTCCGCGAGCATCGTTTCCAGCTCCTTCGCGCGACCCTCGGCCAGTTCCGCGCGCGCCGTTGCGAGCAGACGGTCCTGCGAGGCCATCGCCCCGGCAGCTGCGATCTCCCCCTCCAAGACCGCGATGCGCGCGTCGGCGGAACGGATCCGCGCCTCGAGTCCGAGCGCCCGAGCCGCCGCTGCCTGCGTCGCAGCCTCGGCCTCCTCCGCGCGCCGTTCGGCGGCGACCAGTCGCTCCTGCGCAGCCAGGGCCGCAGCCTCGGCCTGCGCTTCCGTCGTGGCGATGCGTTCCTCGGTCGCGCGGATCCGCTGCTCTGCGTCGCGTTCCCGCGAGGCCGAGTCGACGCGATGCTGCTCGAGTTCCGACTCCAGCTCGGAGCAGCGCTTGCGCAGCGACTCGACGAGCTGGCGGTGTTCGGCGACCGAGAGGTCGTGTGCGGCCATCGCCGATTCGAGTCGCTTGCGAGCGTCTTCGGCCTCGTGCAGGCGCGGACGAAGCAACTCGAGCTCGCGCTCGGCCGCTGCGAGCAGCTTCGACTGCTGCATGAACGCCTGCTCACTCGCCCGAAGCTCCTCGGTCGCCTGCTTGCGCTGCGACTCGTCCGCCTCGCGACGAGCCTCCGCCTCGGCCCGCATCGCTACGAGCTGCTTCTCCGCAGTGCGCAGCTCCTGCGCCACCTCGCGACGAGCGTCCTGATCCGCCACTGCGCGGCCGATCTGCTCCTTGAGGTCGAGGATCTGCTCCTGCTGCTGCGCGAGGTGGTCGACGAAGCGCTGGGTCTCACCCTGCTTGTGCCCGAGCTCCTGGCGAAGCGAAGCGATCGCACGCTCGCGCTCCAGCAACTCGTTGCGAAGCGCGTCGATCGTGCTCGAGCGCGCGAGCATCCCGTCCTTGAGTTGTCGCTCCACCTCCTGGTGGTGACGCGACAGCCGATCGAGCTCTTGCTGCGTCTTCTGGGCCGTCTGTTGCGCGGACTCGAGGCCGGCAATGCGCTGCCGCAGCGTCGCCACGGCTGCAGCGACGCGGTCGACCAACGGTGGCAACCCGGCGTCGACGACCTGTGCTTCGACCTGGATCTGGAGTTCACGGCACAGCGACGCGACACGGTCGCGCAACGCCGGGGCGATGCGCTTCCATCCCGCCATGGTTTGCGCCTGGTGCGCAAGCAGGTCGACGGCCGTCGGCATCTCGTTCGCGCGCGGCAGTCGCTGGATCGCGGCCCGCAGCGCGGCGCCGAGGGCGTCTGAGTCCATCTGCCACAGCGACTCGGACGACAGCGCCGCCGTCATCAACTGGTGCGGACGGTGCCTCGCCAGGACCACCAACCGATCGGATTCCTCGGTCGCGCCTTCCTCGCTGCGAGGCGCTGTGACGTCGCAGTCCGCCTCGGCGACTGCGACTACGCGCAGCGATTTCGCGGCAGCGCGCAACGTCCACTCCGCGAGGGCGAGGTCGGTTGCGAGATCCTGGTCGAACAGGCCGACGGACTCGAACACCTCGCGCGCGATCGCGAACGCCTCCGGGCTCGCGAACTGCACCGTGGCCGACGTCGCGACATCCGCGCACGGCTGTGGCCGGATCTGGAACACGCCTTGCTCGACACGTCCGCAGAAGCGTTCGGACTTCGTGCGAACGACCGGACACGCGACCGAGACGCCGTTCGCGAGCGCCGCATGCGCGAGCTTGCGCGCATCGTCCGCGCGCAGGTCGACGCCACCGGCGACGAACACGACGACCTCGGCTTCCGTCGAGGCCATGGCCTGGTTCCAGAAGTGCGCGGGTCGTGCGCAGGACGTCTCCAGCACCGTGACGCTGCGTAGCGCAGCAGCCCGGAACGACTCGGCGCGGTGACCTTGGCCCATCATCGCGGTGACCGAGACGCCGTCGAGCGACGCCAGCGACGCGTCGAGATCCCGTTCCGGCTCCGGCGCGAGGCCCCACAACACGACGTCACACGCGAGATCGGCGGTCGAATCCGACGGCACGAGGTAGGCGCGAGAGCTCGCGCGCACGCGTTGCCGCGCGTCCGCGAGCGCCTCCTGCAGGCGCGCCATGCGCTCGTTCGCCTGCTGCGACTCGGCGCCTTGCCGCTTCGAGGCGGCGAGTTCGTCGAGGATGCGCAGCGAGTGCTCGGTCAATGCAGCCAGCTCCCGGTCGCGCTCGGCGAGCCGGGAACGCAGAGCCTCGACGTCTGGCGTCGCGCCCTTCTTCGATTTGCCTTCGGGTCTGGTCACAGCTTGGTGTTCAGGGTGAGGGTCTGAACGGACAGGTCAGTAAGCGCGTCCGCGCCTCAGCGGGACGCCCACTTCGCGAGGCCCGCGCGGATCTTCTGGATGCGACGACGCAACGAGAACTTGGGCCGTGGTTCGCCTGCAGCGACCGTGTCCTTGGGTTCCACCGACATCGGCGCCAACGGAGGCGAAGGCGGCGACGGAGGCGCGATCGTGGACGGAGCCGACGTCGCTGCTGCGGTCGCAGCGGCGGCCGCCTGGTGTTGCTCCAGACGGACACGCAGCTCACGCAGCGTGTTCTCGACGGACAGGCAGCGCTCCTGCCACGCCGCGAGCTCGCGATCGGCGGAGAACGGCGCACGCGCCTGCACGAGCAGCGACTCGGCGGACTCGGTTCCCAGCGTCGGACGCTTGCGCGCGGACTGCGGCTGCTTCGACGCGGCGATCGCCTGGCGATAGCTCTCGACCGTCAGCTCGGCGCATTTCGTCCACGAGTAGCCCTTCTCGACCTCGCGACCGCGGGCGACGAGCTCCGCCGTCGCCGCCGTGTCGGTGAGCACCTTGTGCATGAGCTTCGAGAGCGCCTTGCTGTCGCCCGCGGGGAACAGCCATGCGCCGTCCTTGCACACTTCGGGAATCGACATCGCAGCGGCAGCGAGCACCGGAGTGCCGAGCGCCATCGCTTCGATCGGCGGCAGGCCGAAGCCTTCCTCCGTCGACGGATAGACCAACGCCGACGCGCCCTGGATCAGCGCCTTCACGTCTTCGTCGTCGAGGCCCTCGATCCAACGCACACGATCCGTGATGCCGAGGTCCTTCAGCTCCTTCTGCGTGCTGTCGGGACCGTTCCACACCTGGCTGCCTGCGCAGACGATCGGGATCGAGTCGTCGAGCCGCGCGAGCGCGCGGAACATCGTGTTGTGCCCCTTGTGCGGGTAGTCCTTGCCCACCGCGAGGAAGTAGCGCGCAGGCATGCCGAGGCGATCGCGACGCGCGCGCGCATCCTCGGCCGACAACGGCGTGCGCAGCGTCGGCTCGACGGCGAGCGGCGCGAGGTCGCAGATCGTCGGGTCGCCGCCGAGGTCCTTCTCGACCTCGTTCTTCACGGACTTGCTGTGCACGAGCAACCGGTCCGCGTTGCGCACGAGGCGCGACACGAACGAGTTGTACCACTTCCAGCAATCGTGGTTCGGGTGGTACTCAGGGTGCCGGTTGAGGATCGCGTCGTGGACCTCGACGACCGACGACTTCGCCATCAACGGCAACCAGAGGTCGCGTGGATTGCGGTCCGGGAACCACGTGAGGTGGTAGACGTCCGGCGCGTCCTTGCCCGTCAGTTCGCGCAGGATGTCCTCCGTGCCGTGGACGAAGACCACCTCGGCGTTCTTCGGGAACTGCTCGGGCAACTTGGTCCCGTGCATCACGACCACGCGCAGACGCGTGATCGCAGGATGCGCCGAGAGCTCGCGCAGCAGGTTGCGCTGGACGCGCTCCAGGCCGGACAAGGGGCGATGGAGCAGACGGGCGTCGAACAATACGTGCATGACTGGGTCCTTCGTCGCGACAGGCTTGCGACGAGTCCTCCCGATATCGGCCAGAGACGGCGCGCGACCGCACCACGGATCGGCCTTTTCGCCCGGGCGGGCACGCCTTGGCTCAACTGCGCGCCTGCGATCTGCCGATCACCGACGGGTCGCGCCAGCGAACCGCCCATGGCAGCAACCCGTCACGAACGCCGCAGCAAGTGGATGATCAACCCTGCGATGCAGGGCCGCATCGTGTTCCGCATGGCGGCGGTGCCGGCTGCGGTGCTTGCAGGCATCGCGGTGTTCACGGGCGTCTACTGCGCCGACGTGCTCCAAGAGGCGCGCGCGCTCGACGAGGAGCTGCCGGATCTCATGCCGTTGATCTGGCTCGTGATGGCTTTCGAGCTCGTGGCGGCGTGCCTGCTGGTGATGCACGCGCTGCGACTCAGCCACACGATCGCAGGCCCCGCCTACCGCATCGCGAAGAGCCTGCAACGGATCCGCACCGGCGACTTCGCGTTCCGTGTGCAGCTGCGCAAGGGCGACCATCTCACCGAACTCCGCGACGAGATGAACCTGCTGCTCGACTGGCTGCAGCAGAACCCGCAGCACGCGCCGGCGACCGGCGCCGCGCCGACGGCGGCGGAATCCGCTGCTCCGGAGACCGCGACCGCAAACGCAGCGGCCGCCACGCAGCAAGCGGACTGACCGGATCCCCGCCGATCGGCGGGTGGGCGCGCTTCCTCCGGCTCGCTTGGAGCGTGGATCGCGCTCGCTACGCTGCCGCCCCATGGTTGTCCGCAAGATCACGAAGTTCCTGCGCGGGAAGGCGACGCGCGGGCAAGTCCTCACCGCATCCGTGCTCGCCGGCATGCTCGGCTTCGTGCCGGGGTTCTTCCTCCCGTCCGACCTCGGCGGCGGCTTCTTGCAGGCCCCGGGCCTGATCCTGTCGCTGTTCTTCCTCGCGTTGGTCTGCAACGCGAACTTCGGCGTGTTCGCGATCGTCACGGTGGTCGCGAAGCTCGCGAGCTTCGCGCTGCTGCCGGTCACGTTCGCGATCGGCCGCTGGATGATCGACGGGCCGATGCGCGGCGTCGTGCAGTCGCTCGCCAACGCGCCGTTCACGGCGTGGTTCGGCCTCGACTACTACGCGACGACGGGCGGCCTCGTGATGGACCTCGTGTTCGGCATCGCGTCCGGCATCGGTTTGTTCTCGTCGCTGCAGGCCTATCGCAACCGCATGGCTGCGATCGAGGCCGGTTCGACGGCGTATCAGCAGTACGCGAAGAAGTGGTACGTGAAGCTGCTCGCGTGGCTGTTCCTCGGCGGCGGCAAGGGCAACAAGGTCACGTGGCAGGAACTCGCCGAAGGCAGCAAGAAGGGCCTGCCGATCCGCATCGGCGGCGTCGTGCTCGTGGTCGGCATCGGCTGGTGGATCTGGTCGTCGCACTCGAAGCTCAGCGAAGGCGCGTTGACCACCGGCGCGCAATCCGCGCTCGTCTCGATGAACGGCGCCACGGTCGACCTCGACAGCGTCAAGATCGACTTCGCCGACGGCTCGCTCACGGTGAAGCAGCTCGCGATCGCCGACTCGTCGGCGCTCGACACGAACTTGTTCGAGACCGCGCTGGTCACGGCGCAGATCGACACCGACGCGCTGCTTCGTCGCCGCTTCGTCATCGCGAACCTCGAGGCGAGGGAGAGCAAGAGCGGCAGCAAGCGCGCGACGCCGGGCCAGCTCGTCACCCCGCCGCCGCCCCCGCCGCCCGCGGACCCGAACACGAAGTCGCTCGAGGACTACCTCAAGGACGTCGAGGTCTGGCGCGCGCGCATCGAGCAGGCGAGCGAGTGGTTCGAGAAGCTCACGGGCGGCGACACGGAGAAGCCGACGCCGAAGACCGAGGAGCAGAAGCAGCAGGAGATCGAACAGGCGATCCAGGAAGTCGGCCTCGCGAAGGTCTTCGCCAAGGACCTTCGCGCCGACCAGCCCGCCGTGTGGATCAAGAAGATCACGGTCCTCGGCATCACGTCGCCGAATGCGCCCGGCGGCGCGGTCGACCTGACGATGACGGACTGGTCGTCCAACCCGTGGCTGCTCGACACGCCGCCCAGCGTGACGATCACGTCCAAGGACGGCTCGATGACCGCGTCGCTGTCGGGCCCGAGCACGAAGGCGAGCGGCGGCGGACTCGCGCTGTCGATGAAGAACCTGTCGATCGACTCGATCTTCGCCAAGATCAAGACGAGCGGCGCAGCGCCGGTTCGCGGCGGCACGATGGATCTCGACGTGAAGGGCTCGCTGCTGAAGACGAAGGGCGCGCCCGTCGCGCTCGACCTGCCGATCGGCGTCACGATGAAGGACACGACGTTCGCGATCGCAGGCGCCAAGGAGACGAAGATCGAGTCGCTGACGCTGCCGCTCGCGGTCAGCGGCCCGGCGACGCGGCCTTCGATCCGCATCGAGGACAAGGCGCTCGCCGACGCGCTCATGAAGGCCGGCAAGCAGGAGCTCGCCAACTTCGTCAACGCGCAGGCGGGCCAGTTGCTGAAGGGCATCCCGCAGTTGGACGGCGTGCTCGACGCGAACAAGTCCGTGCAGGAGAACGTCGATGCCGCGAAGCAGCGCGCCGAGGAAGAGGCCAAGAAGGCGCTCGATGCCGCGAAGCAGCAGGCCGAGGCGGAGGCGCAGAAGGCGCTCGACGCGGCGAAGCTGAAGGCCGAGGAAGCCGCCAAGAAGGCGCTCGAGGACGCGGCGAAGAAGGCGGCGGAAGACGCGGCCAAGAAGGCCGCAGCCGACAAGCTGAAGGGCGGGCTCAAGGGCCTGATCCCCGGCGGCGGCAAGAAGGACGGCGTCTGACGCGCGCGCAGCCTGCGCCACCGCGGCGCAGGTTGCGGTCCATGTCGTCGCGCGGCGCCGATCGGCGTGCGCGACGAAGGTGACGGGGCGGCGGCGTGATCGCTCGCTGCGAGGGTTCCGCAGCGTCCCCGCTCGCGAACGACGCGCGCCGCGCCCGTTCGCGAAGCTCGACTCAGCGCTTCTTGCGCAGCACGGCCGCGAAGAACCCGTCGGTGCCGTGCCGATCCGGCCGCAGCGACAGGAACGTGCCGGTCGGGTCCGCGATCGGCTGCGCGACCGCCTTGCCGAGGATCTCGGCGATGCGCACCAGTTCGAGCGACGGATGGCGCGCGAGCGCGGCCTCGACCTGCGCCTCGTTCTCGCGGCGCAGCACCGTGCATGTCGCGTAGACAATGCGCGAGCCTGGCTTCAGCGCGTGCGCGGCGCGGTCGAGCAGCATCGCCTGCGTGCGCAGCAGCGAGTCGAGGTCCTTGGGCTCCAGCATCCAGCGCGCCTCGGGACGACGGCGCCAGCTGCCGATGCCGCTGCACGGCACGTCGAGCAGGATGCGGTCGCACGACACCGCGAACGCGGCGATGCGCTGCGGCCAGTCGTCCTCGGGAACGCGTTCGCACTCGACGTTGAACGCGCCGGCGCGAGCTGCGCGCTGCACGAGGTCGTCCATGCGTCCCTTGTGCACGTCGCACGCGAGCACGCGCCCCTTGTTCTCGAGCAGCGCGGCGATCGCGAGCGACTTGCCGCCGGCCCCTGCGCACGCGTCGAACACGCGGCCGCGCGGCGGCGGCGCCGTCACGAGCGCGACGAGCTGGCTGCCTTCGTCCTGCTGCTCGAACATGCCGAGCCGATAGGCCTCGGTGTCGAACAACGAACTCTGGTCCGTGAGCACGAGCGCGTCCTTCGCGTAGCGGCCGAACGTCGTGCTGATGCCGACGTCCGCGAGCTTCGTCGCGAGCTCGCCGCGGTCCTTCACCTTCAGCGTGTTGGCGCGGATCGCCCGCGGCGGCTCCTGCGCGAGCGACGCGGCGAATCCGTCCGCTTCCGCGCCGAACTCCTCGAGCAGCAGCGTCGCGATCCAGTCCGGCAGCGAGTGCACGATCGCGAAGCGCTGGACCTCGTCCGGGATGCGCTTGCACAACGCGTGCACGCGCAACACGTCGTCCCACGCGAGCTCGAGCTTGGACCAGCGGACGAACAGCTCGCGCGCGTCGTCGACCGACAACTCGCCGCACGACACGCCCTCCGCCAACGCGATCGCCGCCGCGCGGCCGTTGCGATCGAGTTCGTCGACCTCGTCGCCGAGCGCGAACGCGAGCTGCCGGTCCTTGCGGATCGCCGCGTAGGCGATGCGCGAGATCAGGACGCGGTCCTCGGCCGATGCGTCGCGCGGCGCCTGCGACGCCACCGACTCGCGCGGCGAGGAGCCCTTGCCCATCCACTGGTCGAGCACGTAGACCACGGGCAACAGCCAGAACGGGGCTTCGATCGGTTCTTCGTAGTTCATTCTTCGGGCATCGCGTGGCCGTTGTCGATCGACTCGATCGAAGAGGGACGCAGCGACGCATCCAAGCAGTAGACGCGGGGCGCGGCGCTCGCGAGCTTCCACACGGGCAGCTCCGGAGCGTCGAGGCCTTCGACGGGACGACCGAGTGCGCGCAACGCCATGCCGTGGCCGACGACGAGCACGCGCGCGCCGGGCACGAGCGAGGGCTTCACGAAGCGCTCCCACGCGAGCATGACGCGCGCAGCCATCTGCCCCATCGACTCCGACAACGGCAGCGGCCCGTCGACGTCGCGGTAGCGCGCGTCGATGCGCGGGTCGTCGATGCTGCCGGCCTCTGCGGGCGGCGGTCCCTGGTCCCACGAGCGGCGATACGTGCGCGCGAGCTCGTCGCCCCACAGCGCCTTGCACTGTTGCTTGTCGAGCCCGTGCATCGCGCCGCAGTGCCGCTCGTTGAGCCGCCACACGCGCGTGCGCGGCATCGATGCCTGCCCCATCGCAGAGAGCAACAGCTCGCATGTGTCGACGGCGCGCCGCAACTCCGACGTGAACACGGAAGTGAACCGGATGCCGCGCTGCAGCAACGATCGGCCCGCTGCGGCAGCCTGCGCGCGCCCTTGCTCGGTGAGGCCCAGGTCCCGCCAACCGGAGAAGACGCCGCGTTCGTTGCCCGTGCTCTCGCCGTGGCGCACGAACACGAGCACGGCGTGCGCAGCCTGCAGGTCGGGCGTCGGAGTCACGGACCTTTCTTCCCCGCGTTCGCGCCCGCCGTCAACGGTGGTGCGGACTTCGCGCGCGCGTCGCCATCGCGTCGCCGATCGGATATCAACTCCGCCCCGATGACGAGCGACCCGCGCGACGGAACGTTCCGACCCGATGCGGCCGTGTCGCCGCAACGGCTCGACCGCGCCGTGAAGACCTTCCGCCCGACGCTGAGCTGGGGCGACGCGCGCGACCTCATCCATCGCGGCAAGGTCACGGTGAACGGCGTGCGCGCGACGGATCCGGCGCGCCCCGTGGACGCGACGCACGAGATCACGATCGCGGTGTCGACGCCGCGCATCCACAAAGGCCCGCTCGTGCCGCCGTTCGACAAGGCGCGCGTGCTGCACCAGGACCGCCACGTGATCGTCGTCGACAAGCCCGCGGGATTGCCGTCGGTGCCGTGGGAGGACGATCCCGACGCGCTCGATCGCAGGCTTCAGGAACTGCTCGGGCACCCGGTCCACGTCGTGCATCGACTCGACCGCGACACGACCGGCGCGATCATGTTCGCGCTCACGCAGGATGCGTTCACGCACCTCGAGCACCAGCTGCGGCTGCACACGGTGCACCGTCGCTACCTCGCGATCGCGCACGGCGACGTGAAGAAGCAGACGATCCGTTCGCACATCGCCGACAACCGCGGCGACGGCCTGCGCGGATCGGTGCGCAACGCGCGCGTGGGCAAGGAAGCCGTCACGCACGTCGAGCCGATCGAGCCCCTGCGCGGCGCGACGCTCGTCTCGTGCCGTCTGGAGACGGGCCGCACGCACCAGATCCGCATCCACCTCGCGGAGCAGGGCCACATGCTGCTCGGCGAACGCGGCTACGTTCGCGAGCACCGGGGCGAGGTCCTTGCTGCCCCCCGCATCCTGCTGCATGCCCACGAACTCGGCTTCGAGCACCCGACGACCGGCGAGACCCTGCGTTTCGTGTCGCCGGTGCCGCAGGACATGGAAGAGATGCTGACGGCGCTGCGCGGACGGAGCTGATTGCATCCATCCGTGGCGCCGGGTCGAACCGCGGGCGCCATGACCCGTACCCCCACCGCCTTCGCCCTCCTCGCCGCGAGCACGCTCGCATCCGTCCTCGCCGGTTGCGGCAGCAAGCAGCCGGACGCCGCCACGCCGGTGGCCGCGGCTCCCGCCGAGGCCAAGACCACGCCCGCAACCCCAGCCGCAGAGGCCCCCGCCGCCATGAACGTCTACTCGCTCCAACTCACCTCCCTCGACGGCAAGCCCGTCGACATGAAGCAATACGCCGGCAAGGTCACGCTCGTCGTGAACGTCGCGAGCCAGTGCGGTTACACGCCTCAGTACAAGGGCCTCCAGGCCCTGCACGCGGAGCTGAAGGACAAGGGCTTCGCGGTGCTCGGCTTCCCGTGCAACGACTTCGGCGCGCAGGAGCCGGGCTCGGCCGACGAGATCCAGTCGTTCTGCTCGACGAAGTACGGCGTCGACTTCCCGATGTTCGCGAAGCTGCAGACCAAGGAAGGCAACGGCCAGAGCCCGCTCTACGCGATGCTGCAGAAGGAGACCGGCAAGCTGCCGGGCTGGAACTTCTGCAAGTACCTCGTCGGCAAGGACGGCAAGCCGATCCAGTTCTTCGCGTCGGGCGCGTCGCCGGACGGCAAGGAACTGCGCGCCGCGATCGAGAAGGCGCTGATGTGATCCTGCGCGCGGCGGATGACCGCCGCGCCGATCACGAGAACAGGAGCAGGCCTACGCCGTAGGAGAACGCGTTGGCACAGAACGCGATCCCGACGGAAGGGAGCACGAGACGCGCGCCGCGGCCCTTCGCCCGCGGATTGCACGCGCGCATCGCGGCGAGCGCGAGTCCCTCGGCGACGAAGATGCCGCACTCGGCGACCGCGATCGCCGACTCCGCCGGCTGCGCGCCGAGGACCCACCAAGAGAACAACGGATGGGTCATCAGGTTGAGCGCGAGCGACGCGAGCAACGGCCCGCGCCACGTTCGCGACTCGCGGTCGAGGAACGAGGCATAGACCGGCGTCTCGAGCACGAGCGTCCACACGAACGCAATGAGCCAAGCGGTCATCGCGACCGACCTCCCGCGCGACGCGCCGCGAGGAACGCGAAGACCGCGAGTTCGAACCAGCCGTGGAAGCTGACGAGGGAGAGGTATGCGCCGCGGACGCCGAGCGGATCGAACATGCCGAGCGCCGGCACCAGCGCGCACGCAACGACAGCAGCGAACCCGACGCCGCGCGTGACCCGTTCCTCGCGCGATGCGTCCACGCGCGGCAACGCGAAGGCCCAGATCGCGTAGTGCACGAGTTGCGCGAACACGAAGGATCGCACGACGAGCGCGCCGTCGGCCGCGCCGACGCCCGGCGCGAGGCCGCTCGCGAACGTCGCGAACGTCGCGCCGAAGGACGAGGACGCGAGTTCGGCCTCCGACATCGGCAACGCCAGCACGACGATCCACGCCGCGACGTAGAGCACGGCGACGCCCCACGGCGAGCCGGCGCAGCGCGTCCACCACAGCCATGCGACGAACGCGACCACGTTGTGCGCGTGCGCGAGGCCGAACTGCACGACCGGCGCGAACGCGACGGCGAGCGCGAGCGCCGGCAGAGCGGCAACCCACACGAACCTGCGCGCGCCCGTCGCTGCGAAGCCCGCGTGCGCGCCGAGCGCGATCGCGACGACGCCGAGCGCGGCCTCCCAACCAGCCGGGTCGGGCAAGCCGAACGCTGCGAGCGGCCGCACTGCCGTCATCGCGAGCAACGGCGCGAAGATGCGCAGGATCTCCGTGTCGACGATGCCGCCCGGCCGTTGCAGCCAGAGCACGCGAAAGTCGCCGAGCAGGTGCGGCACGCCGAGCAACAGCGGACCGAGCGTCATCGCGGGCAGCGGCATCGCGATCGCGACGCAGAGCGCCGCGACGACGAACCACACCCCGTGCAGCGGCCGCGCGCGGCGGTCCGCGACGTCGGCCCGTTCAGCGAGCGGCGCCGCCGCCACCCGGACCGCCCCTGTTCGCGCCGCGACGCCACATCAGGAAGACGATGACCGCGAGCGCGAGCACGCCGCCCACGAGCACGAAGTCGGGCTGGCCTTGTTGCGGCACGTCGACATCGGGAGCCGTCGTCGCGGAGCCAGACGAAACGGGAGCGGGTCGCAGGGGCTGGGGAGGAACGTCGATTCGGGTCATGGCAAGTCCTCGGTTCTTCGGCATCGCGCCGCAGAGAGTCAGTCCTTGTTCGCGCGCCGGGCACGCACCAACACGCGCACCAAGGCGAGCGCTGCGCCGACGATCGCCGCGAGCAGTCCGAGCATCGTGACCTCGGTCACAGGCGACAGGTCGAACACGATGGCTACGACGGGAAGGTCGTGCATGGCGGGTCGGAGGAGGTTCCGGGTCGGGGAAGCGGGCGCGATACGCAAACCGGCGTGGCGGGTTCCGGCGCCGCGACGAGCCGCGCCGTTCCAACGGCTTGCGCATGCGGCTGCCGGCGGAATGATGCCACGCGATGGGACCCGATCCGCGCAGCCAATACCACTTCTCCGACTACGCCAAGGCGCTGCGCACCCACTACAAGGAGTTCGCGACCGACTCCGAGAGCATCCGCTACATCGAGAACGTCGCCGCGTCCTGCGAGGCGCTGCAGCCGCGCCCCGATCGCTTCCAGAAGCTCGAGCAGCGCAACTTCGGCAGTTCGATGAACGCGTGGCACGCGTGCCGCGGCACGGTCCCGACCGGCGTCGCGTCCGGCTACAAGGGCCTGCTGCGCATCAAGACGCCGTTCGACCTCGTGCTCTACCAGAACCTCGTCTGGGAGCTCCGGCCCAAGACCATCCTCGAGTTCGGCAGCCTGCAAGGCGGCAGCGGACTGTGGCTGTCGGACCTGATGGACGCGTTCGACATCGAGGGCGGCGAAGTGCACTCGTTCGACCTGTTCGGCAAGTGCATCAGCCCGCTCGCGAAGCACCCGCGACTGCGCTTCCACAGCTGCAATCTCTACGAACTCGAAACGCTCGACGACGGGCTGCTGAGCCGACTACCGCATCCTTGGCTCGTGATCGACGACGCGCACGTCAACGTGCTCGACGTGACGCTCAAGGTCGACCGCCACGTCGAAGTCGGCGACTACTACATCCTCGAGGACATCGGCCTCTCGCCGACGATCGCGTTCGTCGAAGGCATGCAGAAGATCTGCGCGCGCGGCTACGCGATCGACTCCGACTACGCGGATGCGTTCGGCTACAACGTCACGTCGGCGCCGAACGGCTGGCTGCGCAAGATGCACAAGGCCTGACGCGCAGGCCGCGAGCTCAGTCGATCCACCACACGACGGACGTCGGGAAGTCCGCGCCCGCGTCGCCGCCGAGCAGCAACACGCGACCGTCCTGCAAGAGCGTGAGCGAATGGCCGCTGCGCGGCGCCGGCAAGCCATCGCCGAAGACACGGACGACGCCCGTGTCCGGCGACCACGCCTGCATCATCGACGACGCGCCGCGCGTCGTGGTCTGGCCGCCGACGACCAGCACCTCGCCGCTGCCGACGCGCAAGGCGCGGACCTCGGAGACCGCTTGCACGAGGTCTCCCGACGCCGAGAACGCGCGCGTGAGCGGATCCCAGATCTCGCACGAACGCAGCGCCGAGAAGCCGTTCGTGCCACCGACGACGAGCACGCGGCCGCCGTCGACCACGACCGCGGCGTGAAGCGAACGCCCGACCGCGAGCGCGCCCGCGGGGACCATGGCCTCGGTCGACGGATCGAAGATCTCCGCGGTCGCGAGTTGCTGGCCCGTGGCCGCGTCGACGCCGCCGATCACCAGCACGGAGCCGTCGCCGAGCCTGGTCGCGGTGTGGCCGATGCGATGCGTGGCAATGGGAGCGAGCGGCGCGCGCGAACCGACGGCATCGGTCCAGATCTCGCCAGCGAGCCGCGCGGGATCGGATCCCGAAGCCTCGCCGCCGAGCACCAGCGTGCGACCGTCCAGGAGCTGCGTCGCAGTGTGCTTCGTGCGCGTCGCCGACAGGTTGCCGAGGTTGCTCCACGCGCGCTGCGCGGAGTTCCAGCGCTCCACCACCGTGCCGATTCCCGGAATCGTCTCCTGTGCCGCGCCGCCGAACGACAGCGCCGTCATCGAGCCGTCCGCGAGCTGCGGCTCCACGACGATCGCGGGATCCCGCCGGCCAACCGACTGGTTGCCCACCGGCTCGAAGGCGAAGCGCAGCGGGTCGTAGCGTTCTGCCGTCTCGTTCGCGCCGACGCCGGTCGAACGTCCGCCGACGACGAGGATCGTGCCATCCGGCAGCGACGCCGCCACATGCTCGCTGCGCGCGATCGTGCCCGGCGACAGCTCGGTCACCTGCTCACGGTAGCGGAACGGCACGACGATCTGCTTCGCCGACACGTTCGGTCCGTCCTCGACGCGCAACGTGTAGGTGCGCGACTCCGAGAACGGGCCCACGACGTAGGCCTTGCCGCTCTCGACGGGGCCGACGTCGGGGTCGATGCGACCGATGCCTGCGCCGAACACGGGCCGCAGCGCGACGAGCGATCCAGGCAGGAACTGCTCGGGCACGGACTTCAGGTCCACTTGCGCAGTCGACGCGGACGCAACGACGTCGTTGCCGCATGCGGCATAAAGGGAGCACAACGACAGCAGGAGGACGGGACCGATACGCATCGGCAGGACGCTAGAGCCCCGCCAGCAAACCGACAACCCGCGCCGCGGACAGCGACAACGCACGCGCCACGGCGAAGCGAATGCGCTGCGCGGAGCAGCGAACCCGATGCGCAGTCGCGCGCATCGGCGAACGCATCCTCAGGCCAGCGCAGCGCCAGCGGCGGCCGCCAAGGCGAGCACGACGGGCGCCTTGCCGAAGCGCTTGGACTTCACGAGCAGCAGCAGCGCGCACGCGAAGACCGCGACGGAGAAGGCGCCGTCGAGCTGCGTCATGCACAACCGCGCAGCAGTGACGACGATCAAGCCCATTGCCGCGGCGGCGACACCGTCGAGCAACGCGTGCAAGCGCGGTTCGTGCACGAGCCGGTCGATCCAAGCGTGGCCGAACAGCGTGAACGAGAACGCGGGCAGGAACATGCCGGTCGTGATCGCCAACGCGCCGGAGAACCCCGAGGAGACGAAGCCCACGAACGTGGTGAAGATCACGAGTGGCGCGGGGATCACGCTGCCGATCGCGAGCCCGTCCAGGAACGTGTCGTCGGTGATCCACGCGTGCGTCGTGACCACGTCCTCGCGCACGAACGGGATCGCCGTGTAGGCGCCGCCGAACGTCAGCGAACCGGCCTTCAAGCCCGTGGCGAACAGCAGCCATGCGTTCGGCTCGACGCCGTCTCCGAGCGCGACATCGGTCGCGACCGCGGTTGCCATCGGCGCGGCGGCGGCGCCCGCAGTCCACCACGCAGCCGTCGCGAATGCACCCGACGCGAGCGCGCGCAGCGGCAGCCCGCGTCGCGCGAGCCCGCACCACATGGCGCCGAACAGCAGCGAGATCCAGAACGGCACGTCGTGCCACTCGGCGATCGCCGCGAACGCGCACGCCACCACGGCGCCTTCCACCTTCAGCGAGTGCGTGGCGATCTTGGGGACGGTTCGCACCAGCAGCGCGAGCGCCGCAGGTTGCAGGCCCGCGCACGCGGCGGCGCCCCACGGGCTCTTCAGTCCGTAGACGCTGTAGAGCCACGCGCAAACGAGCATCAACGTGAAGCCGGGAAGCAGGAATCCTAGCCCTGCGGCGACGGCGCCGAGACGACCGCGCGCGAGGTGGCCGAACCAACAGCACATCTCGGTCGCCTCCGGACCCGGAAGAGCCTGGTAGACGGCGAGGGCGCGCGTGAATGTCGCATGCGTCGTCCAACGCTCCTTGCCGACCAGCTCCGCGCGCAGCGCCGCGATCTGCACGACGGGTCCGCCGAACGCGTGCATCCCGTAGCGCAGGAACCGCGCGAACACGCCGAGCAACGAAGGGCGCCCGTTCGCGAACGGAGCCTCTGCCGGAGTCGGCCCTTCCGTCACTTGCGGCGCGTGTAGTCGATGTGGAGCACGACGGCCTGGGTGCCGTCCGGCATCGAAGCGTGCATCTCGAACCAGTAGTGGTCGTCGTCGACGTGCTTCGTCACCAAGGTGCACGGCTCCAGCTTGCCCGACATGCCGAGGCACTCGCCCTTCAGCGTCATCGTCTTGGTCTTCTCGTCGTACTGGCCATAGGCCGTGAGCGGCGTCGGCGACATCGAGTCCGCCCAGTGCGTGAAGTAGGCGCCGCGCACGGTGCAGTAGCCGTTCACGCCGTGGCCGATGAACTTCTGGCCCATGAACTCGGCGTCGAAGTCGTCGACCACGTGGAAATCGCCGAACTTCCTGCAGACCGAGACGCCCTTCGACTTGGCTTCCTTGCCGTCGGCGCCCGTGCCCGTCAGCACGCAGTCCCAGGATCCGGCGAACTTCTGCAGCATCTCGTGCTGCGGACCGGGCTTGACCGGATCCTGCGCGAAGGACCCGTGCGCCGGCGCGATCGACTGGTGCGCGCCAACCACGGAAACGAGGGAGAGGAACGCGATCGAGAGGAGCTTCATGGCGCGGAAAGCTACGCGACGACCCCGCGAACGCGCACGAGCGAGCACGCAGCGAGCCACGGGAAATCAGCCGCGCTGCGACGTGGCGTAGTCACTACACTCCCGCCCCGTTCGCCCCAGCTCCCTCTCGCCCGCGGAGACCCTCCTTGCTGATCCCCCTCGTCCTCGCGTACCTCGCCCTCACGATCGCCATCGGCCTCGTCGCCGCGCGCCGCGTGAAGAGCTCGAAGGACTACCTCGTCGCAGGCCGCGCGCTGCCGCTCTACATGAACGTCGCGACCGTGTTCGCGACGTGGTTCGGCGCGGAGACCGTGCTGTCGATCAGCGCGACGTTCGCCAAGGACGGGCTGGCCGGCATCCCCGGCGACCCGTTCGGCGCGACGACGTGCCTCGTGCTCGCGGCGCTGCTGTTCGCGCGGCTGTTCTACCGCATGAACCTGCTGACGATCGGCGACTTCTACAAGCACCGTTACGGCAAGGGCATCGAGGTCCTCACGAGCCTGTCGATCACGATCAGCTACCTGGGCTGGACCTCGGCGCAGATGACGGCGCTCGGCCTCGTGATCTCGACGCTCAGCGGCGGCGCGCTCGCGCTCGACCACTCGATCCTAGTCGGCGCAGCCGTCGTGCTCGTCTACACGATCTTCGGCGGCATGTGGTCCGTGGCGTTCACCGACCTGCTGCAGACCGTCGTCATCCTGATCGGCCTCACGCTCGTCGCGTTCCTCACGAGCGACATGGCCGGCGGCATCAACAAGGTGATCGAACAAGCCGCGCACGACGGCAAGTTCGCGATGCTACCCGAAGACGGCGCGGGTTGGTGGGCGATGGCAGGCGCGTTCTTCGCGTTCGCGTTCGGCTCGATCCCGCAGCAGGACGTGTTCCAGCGCATGACGAGCGCGAAGAGCGAGAACGACGCGGTGCGCGGCACCGTGATCGGCGGCCTCGTCTACTTCGCATTCGCGTTCGTGCCGATGTTCATCGCCTACGCGGCGCTCGTCGGGCATCCCGAACTGAAGGAACTGTTCGCTGCCGACGACCCGCGCGCGATCCAGCAAGTCCTGCCCAACCTCGTGCTCGGCAAGATGCCGACCTGGGCGCAGGTGATGTTCTTCGGCGCGCTGCTGTCCGCGATCCTGTCGACCGCGAGCGGCGCGCTGCTCGCGCCGACGGCGCTGTTCACCGAGAACGTGCTGCGCCCGTTCGCGCCGAAGCTCGGCGACAAGCAGTTCCTGCTGCTGCTGCGCGTCGTGCTCGTGACCTTCACAGCAGCAGCGCTCGTGTTCGCGCTGAACAGCACGACCACGATGTACGAGATGGTGCAGAACGCCTACAACGTGACGCTCGTGGGCGCGTTCGTGCCCTTGCTCGCCGGATCCTACTGGAAGCGCGCGAACACTCAGGGTGCGCTGCTGTCCGTGATCCTCGGCATCGGAACATGGATCGGCGTCGACATGGTCGCCCCCGAGTCCACCATCCCGTCCAACCTGCTGGGCCTTGCTGCATCGGCGATCGGCATGCTGATGGGCACGCTCGCGCCACAGATCGTCCGCAACGCCGGCCACTCCATCGAGGCGACGATCCACCACGCGACCTCGATGGCGCACAAGCACGAACACAAGCAAGGACACGGTCACCACGGCCACTGAGCGGCGCGAAGCCGCTCAGCCCACCGCGGGGCCCGCTCCGTCGCGCACTTCCAGCGGCCCGGTCTCGTTTGCCTCCCACGGCTGCTCGGTGTCCGGCGCGTCCTTCTCGAACGCCGTGAACAGCCGGTAGAGAGCGGGTAGCACGAGCAGCTTCAGCACGGTGCTCGAGACGAGACCGGCGATCACGACCGTCGCCAAAGGCCGCTGCACCTCGGCTCCCTGCCCCGTAGCGACCGCCATCGGCACGAAGCCGAGCGACGCGACGAGCGCCGTGATGAGGATGGGCCGCAAGCGAACCAGGCAGCCGGTGCGCAGCGCTTCGTCGCGCGCCATGCCTTCGCTGCGCAGCTGGTTGACGAACGACACCATCACCACGCCGTTCAGCACCGCGACGCCCGACAGCGCGATGAAGCCGATCGCCGCGGAGATCGAGAACGGCATGTCGCGCAGCCACAGGCCGGCAATGCCGCCGGAGAGGCCGAGCGGCACGCCGCTGAACACGAGCAGCGCGTACTTCGCGCTGTGGAACATCGAGAACAGCAACGCGAACACGAGGAAGAACGCGAGCGGCACGACGATCAAGAGGCGCTCGCGGGCGGCCGCGAGGTTCTGGTAGGTGCCGCCCCACTCGATCCAACCGCCGGGCGGCAGCTCCACGGAGGCGAGTCGCTTCTGCGCCAGCTCGACGAACGTGCCGAGGTCGTTGCCGCGCACGTTCGCCTGCACGGTGATCATGCGCTTGCCGTTGCGTCGACTGAACTGGTGCGGGCTCTCGCTCTTCTCGATCGTCGCGATCGCGGACAGCGGCACGAACGCATCGGCCCCGCCAGCGCCCTCGCGCGGAGTCGGCACCGATACGTTCGCGAGGCTCTCGACGTCGGCGCGGTCCTTGGCGGGAAGGCGAACGACGAGGTCGACGCGACGATCGCCTTCGAACACGACGCCCGCGCCCTTGCCGCCCACTGCCGCCGCGAGCACGTCCTGCACCTCCGCCATGTCGAGTCCGAGTCGCGCGATGCGCTCGCGGTCGACCTTGACCTCCGCCATCGGCACGCCGTCCGTCTGCTCGACCTTGATGTCGGCTGCGCCCGGCAACTCGCCGAGCGCACGCGCGACGTCGTGCGCCGCACGCTGCATGCGCGCGAAGTCGTCGCCGTAGATGCGCACGGCGACGTCGCTGCGGACGCCGGCGATGAGCTCGTTGAACCGCATCTGGATCGGCTGCGTGAATTCGTAGGCAGCGCCCGGCACGTCGGCGATCACGGTCTCGATGCGTCGGATCAGCTCCTCCTTCGCGAGCCCCGCATCCGGCCAGTTCTCGCGCTCCTTCAGCATGATGAAGGTGTCCGTGAGGTTCGGCGTCATCGGGTCCGTCGCCATCTCGGCAGTGCCGGTGCGCGAGAACACGAAGGCGACTTCGGGGATCGCCTCGAGCGCATCCTCCAGCTCGAACTGCATCCGCGTGGCCTGCTCCAGGGACGTCGAACTCGGCCGCGTCGCCATGATGACCACGTCGCCTTCGTCGAGGTTCGGCGCGAACTCGGAACCGAGCTGCCGGAACAGGAAGATGCTGCCGAGGAACGAGAGCGCAGCAGTGGCGACGACCGCCACGCGGAACCGCAACACGAAGTCGAGCACAGGCCCGTAGAGGCGCTTGCAGAACGCGACGAAGAAGTTGTCGTGCTCGCCGACCTTGCCGCGCACGCAGATCGCGACCAGCGCGGGCACCAGCGTGAACGACAGCGCGAACGCGGCGATCAGCGCGAAGATCACGGTGATCGCCATCGGCCGGAACATCTTCCCCTCGACTCCGGTCAGCGCGAGGATCGGCAGGTAGACGACGACGATGATCGTCTGGCCGTAGACCGACGGACGGATCATCTCGCGCGCCGCGGTCAGGGTCTCGTGCAGCCGCTCTTCGAGCGTGAGCAAGCGACCCTCGCGGTGCTGCTTGTCGCCGAGCCGGCGCAGGCAGTTCTCGACGATGATGACGGAGCCGTCGACGATCAAACCGAAGTCGATCGCGCCGAGCGACATCAGGTTGCCGCTGACGTCTGCGCGCACCATGCCGATCGCCGTCATCAGCATCGACAGCGGGATCGCGAGCGCCGTGATCAACGCAGCGCGGATGTTGCCGAGCATCGCGAACAGGACGATCACGACGAGCGCCGCGCCCTCGACGAGGTTCTTCGCCACCGTCGACACGGTCGCGTCGACGAGCTTCTTGCGGTTGAGCACCGTCCGGATGCGGACGTCGGGCGGCAGCGACTGCCGCACCTGGGAGATGCGCGCATCGAGGTCGGCGGCCACCTGACGGCTGTTGCCCTTCATCAGCATGAGCGCGGTGCCGAGGACGACCTCGCGACCGCCTTCGCTCGCGCTGCCCGTGCGGAGCGGCCGTCCGAGCACGACCTCGCCGACGTCGCGCACGCGGATCGGCACGCCGTCGCGCGTCGTGATCGCCACGTCGGCGATCGCCTGCATCCCGTCGAACTTGCCGTCGGCGCGCACCGTGAACGCCTCGCCCTTGTGCTCGATGACGCCGGCGCCCGTCGCGACGTTGTTGCGTTCGAGTGCCTCCACCACGTCGCCGAACCCGAGCCCGTAGGCGCGCAACCGACGCGGGTCAGCCTCGACGTGGTACTGCTTCGCATAGCCGCCGTTGCTGTCGACGCCAGCGACCCCGTGGATCGAACGCAGTTGCGGACGGATCACCCAGTCCTGCAAGGTGCGCAGCCACGTCGCGCGTTCGAACGCGTCACGCAGCGTCTCACCCTCCGGAGTGCGATACGTCCCGTCGGACTGCCAGCCCGGCGCGCCGTCGGCCGACTGCGCGCCCTTGCCGTCGGGATGCGCGAACTCGACGACGTACATGTAGACCTCGCCGAGGCCCGTCGTGATCGGACCCATCGAGGGCACGACGCCCGCCGGGAACATCGACTGCGCGCCGACGAGGCGCTCGTTGATCTGGTTGCGCGCGAAGTAGATGTCGACGGCGTCGCTGAACACCGCGGTCACCTGCGCGAAGCCGTTGCGCGAGAAGGAACGCGTGAGTTCCAGGCCCGGGATGCCGGCGAGCGAGGTCTCGATCGGGAAGGTGACCTGCTTCTCCATCTCCGCGGCGGTGAGCGCCGGCACCATCGCGTTGATCTGCACTTGGTTCGACGTGACGTCGGGCACCGCATCGATCGGCAGGCGTTCGAGGCAGTAGCCGCCGATCGCGGCGATGCAGAGGGAGAAGAAGACGACGAACCACCGGCTCTTGATCGAGTGGTGCAGCAACGCATCGAGCATCGAAGGTCCTCCTCAGTCTTCCTGTTCGGCGCCTGTCTGCGTCGCCTGCGCCTTGAGCAGGAAGCTGCCCTCGGTCACGACGACTTCGCCGCTTCGCAGTCCCGAAGTCACCGCGACATAGCCGTCGACCGGGACACCGACTTCGACCGGCCGCATCGCGAACGAACCCTTCGCATCCGCCATCGGCACGAACACGACCGCATGGCGATCGACCGTCTGCACCGCCGTAGACGGGATGGCGAGCGGAGCCTGCTCGTTGCTCGACGCAGGCAAGAACAGGTCGACCTCCGCGAACATCCCCGGGTGCAGGTCGATGGCTTCCTGCGGCACGTCGAGACGCACTTCGCGCGAGCGAGTCGCCTCGTCGAGCCTCGGCGCGACGAAGCGCACCGCCGCAGGCCAGAAAGCGCCACTCCCGTGCGATGCACGGACCTTCGCTTCCATTCCGACCGCGAGCTGCGACGCGCGCGACTCGTGCACCTCGGCGACGACGTGCCGTCGCGTCGGGTCGACGATCGCGACCAGGGCGCCCGAATCCGGACCGACCTGGTCACCCAAGGACACCACGCGGCGCTCGACCTGTCCGGCAATCGGCGCACGGACCGCGTGGACGGGACGAATCCGCTTCGTAGCACCGAGTTCGGCCAACGCATCCGGCCCGACACCGAACAAGGAGAGCCGGTCCTTCGCGGCACGCAGCGCGTTCTCCGCAGACATCTGGTCTGCGTGCAGGGAGCGGTACTCCGCTTCCCGACGGCGCACATCCGCCATCGCGATGCCTTGCGACTCCTCGAACAGGGCTTTCCCGCGCAACCAAGCCTCCTCGGCAAGCGCGACCATCGGCTTCTTCGCCTCGACCTCGGCGACACGGGTGAGGAAGTCGCTCTGCGCCTCGCCCAGTTCGCGGCTCTCGACCGAGAACAGAACGTCGCCCTTAGCGACCACGGCGCCCGGCTGGGCATTCACTGCGACGACGAATCCGTGCACGGGACACGACGCGCTCGCGGTCGCGTCCGGATCGAACTCGACTCGGGCAGGAGCCGAGATCGAAGCGCGCAGCACACGGGGAGCAGCGGCCTCGGTCGCGATGTGGTTCTTCGCCATCGTTGCCTCGGAGAGCCGGACGCCCGGCGCGCGCGAAGCAGGCGGCTCCGGTTGCTGCGCAAGCGCGGCGACTTCCGATTGCTTGCCGCACGCTGCGGCGAAGCACGACAGGAACAGAAGGGACGCGGAACGGAGATCGCTCATGGTCACTGCGCCTCGCCTTCGCGGCGGGCATTCGGGGATTCGTTTTCGGTTCCACGCCGGGCGACGCGCGCTGCTGCGTCGACGCCGCCTACGGCGCGTTGGAGTCGGATGCGTGCGAGCACGGCTTCGTGCACGAGCTCGGCCTCGGCGGCTCGCGCCGCGAGGAGTTCTTGTTCTGCGAGCAGCACGGGCTCGCGACCGATCTCGCCGTTCTGGTTGGTCGCCTTGGCGACATCGACGGCGCGCTGCTTCTGCGGCATGCCTTCGTTGCGCAATCCGGCGAGATCGACCGAGAGGCTGGCGGATGCGGCATGCGCGGTGCGCACTTCGGCGACGACCTCGCGTGCGGCAGCGGTGATGCGATGGCGCGCGGCAGCGACCTCCGCGCTGATACGTCGCGTCTCCGCCGAACCGTCGTCGAAGATCGGCAACGGCACGGTGGCGTTCGGCCCCGTGAACCAGACCGGGGTCCGCTGCGTCTCCGCACCGCCAGTCGCACCTTCCCACGGCCAGAGGACGGCAAGCGCCGCTTCGTCGCCAAGCGCTTCGAGCTCGAACGCGAGCGCATGCAATTCGGGCCGCCCCTGCAACGCTGCAGCGATCCAATCCTGCTCCGAGCCGGACGTCGCCGCGGGCGCATCCAGCGGATCCAACTGCCAGTCTGCGGCTGCAGACGGCTGCCCCACCGCCTCGGCGAGTTGCAGCCTCGCGGAACGCGCTGCACGAAGGGCAGCGGCGAGCCGCTGTGCCGACTCGAAGCGCCGGGCTTCGGCTTGCGCGCGCTCGAACGCGGAGCCCTCGCCGTTCCGCACACGACTGTCGGCAAGCGCCACCAACTGCTCCAAGCCGCGCAACGTCTCGGCTTCGATGCGGGCCTCGGCATCTGCGGCCTGCGCGTCCGCATAGCGACGCTGCGTCTCTGCCAGGACGTCGACGGCTGCCGCGACCGCTTCGCTCGAGGCGCGTTCCAACCGCCGATCCGCGGCGCTCGCACGTCGCCGCGTCTGCAGCATCTGGACGAGCGGAGCGGACAGACTCGCCTCGAACGCCATCGGCCCGTTGCCCCAGCGCCCGACGACGCTGAGCAGCGGGTTGGCGAACAACCTCGCCTGCTCGGCCTCCGCGAGCGCCGCCTGCACGCGCGCGAGCGCAACCTGCAGGACAGCCGAACGTCGGATTCCACGCTCGACCGCCTCGCGCGCCGTCAAGGAACCGCGTGCCTCACCCGGCTCCGGCGAAACATCGACCGGGTCCGCTTCGACACGAAACTCGACAAGCCCTTCGAGGCCGGTTGCTGCACGGACGTCCTCGCCAGTCGTGACGACCGGCAAAGGGCCCGCGCATGCAGCCAACAGACAGAGGGAGACAGGAACGGACCCAGCAAGAGAACTACGACGAACCACGACTCGCTCACTTCGTCAGCGGCAACGAGCCGACCCGTTCCATCACGCATCCCACGGCACAGCCTCTGCCGAAGGGATGGGATCAGGCTCGGACGTCAGGTCACCACTGCGCCATCAGCCAAAACCGATGCACACGCGCGCAGCGACTCCTACGCGACCATCCCAGGTCGCAGCAGTTGCATGCGCGCAACAGCGGGGCTCAGGCGAACGGAGGCGCGCGTGGGGCGCTGGCAGAGAAGCGCTGGGACTCGCACCGCTGCGACTCCTGCGGAGTTGCAGAGCGCGCAGTCGGCACGTCGAGTGGCAGCTGGAAGCTCGCGGCAAGCGCCGACTCGTCCAGGTCCGGCGGTGCCACCGCGTCGTCGTCGACACGACTGTCCTTGGCGGACTTGTGCTCGAGTCCGAGGTGCAGTCTCCGCAACGGACCGTCATCGCCGTTGTCGCGCAACCAGGCGCAGCGGGAGTCCGCATCGGCCGGGGTCACGCACTGCGTCGGCTGCTCACCAGGAGCAAGATGCCGTTCGCTCGCCAGATGGAACGGCAACCAGAGCGACTGCACGAACACCACCAGGGCCAAGAGCCAACAACCGAGCAGCCGAAGCGACTCGAAAGTGCGTCCTTGGTTGTCTGGGCGTGCAAACATCGCGGCGAAGAAACAGAACGGTAGACCCTGCCTACGGACCTGTCCAGGCGGCCACGCCGAGCGGCCGGGCAACGGACGACCTTGGCCCGACGCCATCGACGGATGGGACGACGATCGCATTCGCACCAAGTTGGCATCCGGCCTTCGCTGGCGGAAACGCAACGCCGCACGAAGCCGACTGGCGATGCGATCGACGGCATGGTGCCATGCGCCGCATGAACGCAGCCCCGCTCGTCCTCGTCGCCGTCCTTGCCGTGGCCGCATGCAGCGGGGACGCGGCGCACGACGACCGGTTCGTGCAACAGGCCACCGAGCGCGCAACCGACTTCCAGTCGGCGCTCAAACAGGAGCTCACGGCGGCGATGCAGAAGGGCGGGCCCGCCGCGGCGATCGAAGTGTGCAGCGTTCGCGCATCTGCATTGGCGATCGAGCGCTCCACCGACGGCCTGCGAGTGCGACGCATCGGCACGCGCACGCGCAACCCGGGCAACGCCAATTCGTCGCAAGACGAGCAACTGCTGAAGCAGCTCGCAGCACAGCCGGCAGACGACGTGCACGCGATCACGCTCGTCGACGGCTCGACGGGAACGCAGTCGCACTATGTGCCGATCCACGTCGCGGCCCCGTGCCTTGCCTGCCACGGCAAACGCGAGAGCCTTTCGCCGGAAGTGACCGCCGCGCTCGCCGCGCGCTATCCGGGCGACCGCGCCACCGACTACGCGCTGGGCGACCTGCGCGGCGCCGTTGTCGTCGAGCAAGTCGCGAAGTAGCGCAGGCGACGAGGCGCATGGGGCCCGGGCGACGATGCTGCGCACGACCGCATCGGCGCTTTGCGCGCGCCAGCCCGAAACTCGCGACGCAACGCGCATCGCCAGCCGGATTCGCCTCCGGCATGTGGCCCCTTGCTGCGCGCGCTCCTACAAACTTCGCCCCTCGAACTCGGCCTGCGAGCGCGAGGCCTGCCACCATGCTGACACTGACCGGAGTCTCGAAGTCCTACGGCGATCGCGTCCTGTTCGCCGACGCGCAGGTGCAGGTGAACCGCGGCGACCGCATCGGGCTCGTCGGACCGAACGGCGCCGGCAAGTCGACGTTGTTCTCGCTGATCCTCGGCCAGCTCAAGCCCGACGACGGCCGCGTGAGCCTCGAGCGCGACGCGAAGATCGGCTACCTGCCGCAGGAGAGCGCGCCCGTCGGCGACGAGACCGTGGTCGAGATCGCGTGCGCGATCGCGCCCGACTTCGTGAAGCTCATGCGCATCATCAAGGCGTGGGACAACGACCACCCGGTCGAGGCCGCGCACCCGGAAGACCTGCACGACGACGTGCACGAGCGCTTCAACGAACTCGACGGCTATCTCGTCGAGGCGAAGGCCAAGCAGATCCTCGCCGGCCTCGGCTTCCGCGAACGCGACTTCGACCGTCCGGCGCGCGAACTCAGCGGCGGCTGGGTCATGCGCGCGCACCTCGCGCGGTTGCTCACGCAGGAGCCCGACCTGCTGATGCTCGACGAGCCCACCAACCACCTCGACCTCGAGTCGCTGCTGTGGTTCCAGGACTACCTGAAGGGCTACCCGGGCGCGATCCTCGTGATCTCGCACGACCGCGAGTTCCTGAACGAGCTCGTGTCCGGCATCGTCGAGATCCGCCGCCAGAAGCTGCATCGCTACACCGGCAACTACGACGACTACCTCGCGCAGCGCGAGGCGAACGAGGCACAACACCTCTCGGCCTACACGAACCAGCAGAAGGAGATCGCGCACCTGCAGGCGTTCGCGGACCGCTTCAAAGCCAAGGCAAGCAAGGCGTCGCAAGCGCAGAGCAAGCTGAAGGCCATCGAGCGCATGGAGAAGATCGAGGCGCCCGAAGGCGACGAGAAGAAGGTCGGCTTCCGCTTCCCGCAGCCGATCCGCAGCGGCCAGCGCGTCGTGTGGCTCGACGAAGTGCACTTCGCCTACGGCGCGCAGCCCGTCTATCGCGGCGTGTCGCTCGAGGTCGAACGCGGCGAACGCATCGTGCTCGTCGGCCCGAACGGCGCCGGCAAGTCAACGTTGCTCAAACTGCTCGCAGAGAAGCTCGTCCCGCAGCAGGGCACGCGCAACCTCGGCCACAACGTCACGGCTGGCTACTACTCGCAGTACCGCGTCGAGATGCTGAAGCCGCAGCGCACCGTGCTCGAGGAGGCGATGGACACGCCCGCGAAGGTCACGGAACAGTTCGTGCGCACGCTGCTCGGCTCGTTCCTGTTCTCGGGCAACGCGGCGTTCAAGAAGGTCGAGGTGCTGAGCGGCGGCGAGAAGAGCCGGCTTGCGCTCGTGAAGTTGCTGCTCGACCCGCCCAACCTGCTGCTGATGGACGAGCCGACGACACACCTCGACATGTCGAGCATCGACGCGCTCGTCGACGCGTTGAAGCAGTTCGAGGGGACGCTCGTGTTCATCAGCCACGACGTGCACTTCATCAAGGCGCTCGCCAACAAGGTGATCCACGTCGCGGTGGGCAAGCTCACGCACTACCAGGGCGACTACGAGTTCTATCTGCACAAGACCAAGTCGCAGTCCGCGCGCGCCGCCCTGACCTCGCACGCGCCGGGCAGCGACGCGAAGGCGCCGAAGCCTGAGCCGCAAAAGCCAGCCAAGCCCGCAACGACGCAGCAGCAGTCGCAGGGCACCGAACGCGACCGCCTGCGCGCGCTCCAGGCGCAGCACAAGAAGGCGCAGCAGGCGGTGCAGAAGCTCGAACAGCAGATCGAGCGGCTCGAAGCGAAGCAGAAGGAGATCGCGGCCGCGCTCGAAGACCCTGCGACCTATGGCGACAGCCGGCGCGCCAAGGAGCTGCAATCGGAGTTCGCAACCCATGCAGCGCAGCTCGCCAATCTGACCAGTGAGTGGGAACGCGAAGGCGCGGAGATGGAGCGCCTCGCCGGCCAGATGCGCTGACGGACGATCCGCGCAAGCGGCCGCGTCGCGTATGGTGCGCGTCCCACCGCACCCTCCGCCATGCACCCGATCCTCGCAGCCATCCTTGCGTGCGCGACCGCAGCTTGCGTCGCGTCCGGTTCAATCGCGGAGACGTCGCCGCGCGCCCCGTCGGACGGCCAAGGCCCCGGTTGGCGCGCGCTGACGCTCGCGGACTTCGTCAACGTGAACGGCGATGCCGATACGTGGTCGGAACAGGACGGCGTGATCCGCTGCACCGGCAAGCCGCTCGGTGGCGCGCGCACGAAGCACACGCTGCGCAACTTCGAACTCGTCACCGAGTGGCGGCACATGACGCACGGCGGAAACGCCGGCATCTTCGTGTGGTGCCCGGAGTCCGCGTTCACCGACCTGCCGAAGGGAACGCTGCCGCGCCACGGCATCGAGGTGCAGGTGCTCGACCTCGGCTACGAGGAGAACTGGAAGAAGCAGCACGGCGCACGCTCGGACTGGTTCACGAGCCATGGCGACGTGTTCCCTGTCGGCGCGTCGAGCATGCGCGCGTTCACGCCGCAGATCGAATACACGGAAGGCGGCGACACGTGGACCGCCGGTAGCCCGCAGAGTTCGCGCAGCTTCCCGACCAGGCGCAACACGAAGCCGCACGGCGAGTGGAACCACTACTACGTCCGCGCAGTCGACGGCGAAGTGCGTCTGTGGATCAACGGCGAGCAGTTGAACGGCGGCACGGAATGCAAGCCTTCCGAGGGCTACCTCGCGCTCGAGTCCGAGGGCGCGCTCGTCGAGTATCGCAACCTGCGCATCCGCGAGTTGCCGTGACGGACACGGGGACCGCAGCGACCCACCGTGCCATGAACGTCGCCGACGTCCACATCGTGCTCCACCGCCCGCGTCGCGCGCTCAACCTCGGCGGCGTCGCGCGCGCGATGAAGAACTTCGGCCTGTGCCGCCTCACGCTCGTCGCATCCGAGATCGGCTCGTGGGCTGACGCATGGCGCATGGCGCACAAGGCGGAGGACGTGCTGCACGCGTGCAAGCAGGTCGCGACACTCGACGAAGCGCTCGGCGAAGCGACGTGGATCGTCGGCACGACGAACCGAGAACGCCCAGGCCAGCGCATCCTGACTCCGCGCGAGCTCGCGACCGAGGCACTGCGGCGCGGAGCACCGACAATCCTGTTCGGCGACGAGAACAGCGGCCTCGGCAACATGGAGCTGCTGCGTTGCCACGACGTCGCGACGATCCCGACCGCGCCCGAACAGTCATCGCTCAACCTCGCGCAGGCCGTGCTGCTGTTCTCGCACGAACTCTTCGCCGCGCAACACGAGGCGAGCGGCACGCGCGCGGCGGAAGCCGCTCGGCTGGAGGCTGAAACCGACTGGGCCGACGACAACCTGCTGCGACTCTTCGAGCAGAAGCTCGCGCACGCGCTCACGACCTCGTCGTGGAGCAACGCCAAGCGTGAAGTCACCGCGTTCGCCGAGTTGCTGCAACCGATCCGACGTTCGCGGCCGACGCGCACGGAGGCACTCGCGTGGCTGACGGCGCTCAACAAGATCGTGCAGCGCGACAAGGGCGACGAAGCGCCGCGCTGACTCGCGCTCGCGCGCGCAATCCCGTCAGCGCGCGGACTTGCCGACCGAGCACGCACCGCCGTCGCAGCGGCGGCCAAACAACCGACCGAGCGGCACGCGGTAGCGCGCGAAGACCACGTAGCCGAGATCGCACACGTGGCGGAGCAGCGGCCATCCGGTCCACGCCATGCCCCAGCCCACGCCGGCCGCGCGCCACGCAGCGCGGATCGCCGCCATGCCTTCGACGAGCTCGCCGGCGTCGTCGACGCCGTGCAGGCGCGCGTGCACGCGCTCCTTGGTCAGCCCGTAGGCCGAGGCATCGAATCCGGGCGCGGCGATGTCGACCGCGCGCAACAGGCCGTTGCGATCGCGCCGCTGCAGCCACTCGACCTCGAGCTTGCAGAACGGGCATTCGCTGTCGAACAGCAGCGTGAACGGGCGCGGAGTCACGGTCGGCACTTCGCCGTCGCGGCGGCGCGGATGCAGCGAGTGCCGCGCCGCGACTCCGACGCCGACGTCACGGGCGCGTCAGCGTCACGACCGCGCCGCGGTCCATCTGCAACTCGAACGCTCCAGCCTGCGCACGGTCGATGCGCGCCACCGGGCTTCGCGGCGCGTCGACGCCCTCCTCGATCCACTCGATCGCGACCGGGACCGCGCAGCGCACGCGCACCGGGCCGCCCTTGCCTGCGACGCGGCGCAACTCGGCGCGACGCAGCGCGCCGTCCTCCCATTCGATGTCGACCTCGATGCCACCGCGCGCACGCAGCGCTGTGACGCGACCGTCCGGCCATGCCTTGGGCAACGCCGGCAGCAGGTGGACCGTGAAGCCCTCGCCTTCGCGCTCGCGATGGCTCTGCAGCAGCATCTCCGCGATCGCCGCCGTGCCTCCGAAGTTGCCGTCGATCTGGAACGGCGGATGCGCGCAGAACAGGTTGGGGTAGGTGCCGCCGTGGTGCATGTCGAAGCCGACCTGCCCGATCGGTCGCAGCAGGTTGGTCAGCAACCGCAGCGCGCGATCGCCGTCGTGCAGCCGCGCCCAGAGCATCGCCTTGTAGGCGAGCGACCATCCCGTGCCGTCGTCGCCGCGCAGTTCCAACGTGCGCCGCGCAGCAGCCGCGAGCTCCGGCGTGCCTTCCACCGTGATCTGCTCGTCTGGGTAGAGGCCCCACAGGTGCGAAACGTGGCGGTGATGCGGCTCCACTTCTTCGTGGTCCTCCATCCACTCCTGCAGCTGGCCGCGCGCGCCGATGCGATGCGGCAGCAGCCGTGTGCGAGCGACGGCGAGACGCGTTCGCAGTTCCTCGTCCTCACCGAGCGTCGTCGACGCCTCGACGACGGCGCCGAACAGGTCGCGCACGATCTGCTGATCGACTGTCGGCCCCATGCAGACGTGCGCAGCGCCGCCGGACTTCGTGCGAAACGCGTTCTCCGGCGAGTTCGAAACGCCGGTGACGAGGCCAGCGCCGTCCGGCGCCTCGACCAACGTCGCGAGGTAGAACCGCGCCGAGTCCCGCAACGTCGGATACACGCGCTGCAGGAACGCGAGATCCTGCGTGTAGGCGAAGTGGTCGTGCAGGTGCCGGCACAGCCAACCGCTGCCCGAGTTGGTCGCGCCCCAACTCGCATGTTCGCCAGGCGAAGTGAAGCCCCACACGTTCGTGATCACGTGCGCGACCCACCCGTCGGCGTCGTAGTAGGCCTTCGCCGTGCGACGTCCCGGCTCGACGAGCGACTCGACGAGCGCAACGAGCGGCTCGTGGCACTCGACGAGATTGGTCGAGAGCGCGGGCCAGTAGTTCATCTGCACGTTCACGTCGAGGTGGTAGTCGCCGTTCCACGGCGTCTGCAGCTCGGGCGCCCACAGACCCTGCAAGTTCGCGGGCAACGACCACGAACGCGACGAGGACGCGAGCAGGTAGCGGCCGTAGGCGAAGTAGAGCGCGAAGAGATCCGGGTCCTGCTCGCCGCGCGCCATCGCTGCGAGCCGCGAAGCGGTCGGCAGCGAACGCCGCTGCTCGCCGCCGAGATCGAGCCGCACGCGACCGCCGCGTGAAGGCTCGTATGGACTCGTCAACGCCTTCTCGCGATAGACCTCTGCGATGCGCGACACGAGCGGCGAGTCGAGGTCCGTGCCGATCGCGACGCGCAGCACAAACGACTTCGCGCCACGGATCGACAGCACGCCGTCCTTCGATTCGATGCGCGCGCCATCGTCGTCGCTCGCAGCCGCGCATTCCGCGACGAACGACACTCCGTCGCCGCCGCGCCCGTCCGAGAGTCGTCCCGTCATCGCGATCGCGGGTTTGCCGTCGCGGCTCGCGACCGTCGCGCGTTCGCCGCGCGCCATCGCGACGTCGACGTCGAGTGCACCGGTGTCGACCGCCCACTCGACGCGGATCGAAGCGCCTTCGATCGTCACCTTGCGCGCGTGCTTTCGGCCCGATTCGTCGGCGAACGCGACCGTCGCGACACCGCCCGCAAACGGCTCGTCCGGAATCGCGATCGAGCGAACGTAGTCACGAACAGTCCCCGACCACGGTGCGCCGTCCGCGCCTCGCCACGTGAGCAGCAAGTCGCCAACCGTTTGGTAGCAGCCGAACGGCACGTCCTTGCCGTTGCCGTGGCCACTGCCCTTGCCCGCGCAGGTGAACGTCTCGTTGACGAGTTTCTCGGCGGCCTCGTGCTCGCCCTTCGCAAGCAACTCGCGGATCCTCGACAGGTTCGCGGACGCACCTTGCCGGTCCGCTGCGCCGTCGACGCTACCGCTCCACATCGAGATCTCGTTGAGCACGACGCGGTCCTTCGCGACGCCGCCGAACCACGACGCCCCGAGCCGACCGTCGCCGACCGGATGCGACTCGACGAACTTGGATGCAGGCCGATCGCTCCACACCGCGAGACCAACAGGCGGTTGCGCGCTGCCTTCGAACGCGATCGCACGCGGCATGCGCGCCTCGGGCCGCACTTCGTGCCCGACGAACGTCGGCCACAGCAGGTTGCAGTGGTCCGCGCCGTTGCCGTCGCCGGCATCCGTGACCACGAGCCGCAGCGTTTTGCGACCCGTCACCTCGACACACAGCCACTGTGGCGCCGCGCCGCCCTTCTGCGCCGCGGAGCGCGCGACCTCGACGTCGTCCGCGAATGCGATCAGCTCGATCGTTCCGTTCGTTCCGCGTTCTGCGGCGACCCCGAACCAGCAGGTGAACCACCGTTGGTTGGAAGGCACCGCGAACACCAACTCCGCCGGTGCGTGCGTGCCGATGCCGCGATCTGCCTCGAGGCCCGCGACCGCGAGCGGCAGTCCATCAACGCTGCGGTCGTCCTTCGCCGTCCCCCAACCGCAGGTCGCGCGCGTTGCGTCGACGAGGCGCACCGCGCGGTCAGGCGACTGCGCGGCGAGGACGACTGCGAGGGAGAAGAGCGCGAACGAGGGGCGCAGCATCGCAGCAGCATGCCGCGCCCAGCTCGCCACGTCACTGCAGGTCGAACACGAGCGTGCGGTTGCGGTCCGCGCTCGCGACCACGCCGTCGGGGTTGCCGAACGTGATCGGCCCGACGAGGTACATCGCGCGGATCTGGTCCGGCGCGCCGACGAGTTGCTCGCTGCGCAACTCGGAGAACGTGAGCCCCGCCGTGTTCGCGAGCTGGTCGAACTGCAGGACCTGCAGGTGCGCCGTGACGCCGAGCAGGTTGGGGTCGCGCACGAGCCGCGTCGACACCGCAACACTCGGAGTGAGGCTCGGCGCCACGTAGCGCACGAACACTTCGTCCATCGAGGCGCGCATCACGCAACCAGGCATGCCGAGGAACGAGAAGTTCTGTGGCAACACCATGCCGCCGTAGAACTGGTCGCTCGCGCCGACGAACAACGCCACGAGGTTGCCCGGAGTGAGTCCGTTCGACGAATAGCGAAGCACGAACTCGTCCGTCTGCGGCGTGGTGCCGACCTGCCAGGTCCCCGGGCCGTGGCACGACGTGCCGATCGTGCGGCCCACCGTCGCCCAGAAGTCCGTCGACAACTGATGCGCGTCGAGCGACACGACGTAGTTGTCGGTCGGGCTCACGTTCGCGGGGAAGAAGTCCAGCTGCACGACGAGCGATGCGCCCGACTGGTAGGGGAACGGATTGTCGAAGGGCAACTGGATCAGCGCGCCGGGCCCGGCCGGGATGTTCATCCGGCGAAGCGTGACGACCTGGAGGAGGCCGAGGCCCCAGTTCGCCGCGAACGAAGTCGCGCTCGCGTCCTGCGGCATCGGAGTGCCGAAGCAGCCCAGCGACACCGTCACGTCGACGGCGTTGCCCGCCGAAGCGGTCGCCTCGTCGCAGTGCAGCGTGAGTCCCTGCAGCATGCGCGAGCCGGGTCCCACGAGCAGCCGGTCCAGGATGATCTGGTGGCGGCGCGGGCCCAAGTTGTTGGAAGCCTGCTGCTGATTGCCGGGGCCGCTGAGCCCCTGCGGAATCGACAGCGTCTGTGCGGTGGAAGCCGCGGAAATCGCCATTGCGAGGATGGCGCCGAATAGCTGAGTCCGAGTCATGGAATAGGTCTCCTGCAACGTTCGGGAGTCCGTCCGAACGCGAGGCCGATTACGCACGAAGACTCCGGTGTCGTCAATGCGATTCGAGCCCGCCGGACATGCGCACTTCAGCACGGGGCCGCGTGCGGAGACCGCCCGAGACGAGGCGCGTGTCGCCGACTCCGCCATGGCATGGGCCACACACACCCGCAGCGCGGGTCGACGGCAGCCCACCATGCGCTGAGCACAGGGCCGCATGGGAGCGGCGAATCTCGCGGCGCAGGCCAGCGCCCGCGCGGCTCACGCGAGGATGCCGCTCTCCACCCGCCCCGCGACGTCCGTCAACCGATACCTGCGCCCCTGGAACGCGAACGTCTGCCGTTCGTGGTCGACGCCGAGCAAGTGCAGGATCGTCGCGTGCACGTCGTGCACGTGCATGCCGCCGCTCTGGACGTTGTAGCCGAACTCGTCGGTCTCGCCGTGCACGTGGCCGCGCTTCACGCCACCGCCCGCCATCCACATCGAGAAGCAACGCGGGTGATGGTCGCGGCCGTAGTCGTCCGCGGTCATGCGACCCTGGCAGTAGGCAGTGCGGCCGAACTCGCCGCCCCACACGACCAGCGTGTCGTCGAGCAAACCGCGCTCCGCAAGGTCCGTCACGAGCGCCGCGCTCGCCTGGTCGGTCTGCGCGCATTGCCGCGCGATGCCGCCGCGCATGCCGCCGTGCTGGTCCCAACCTTGGTGGAACAACTGCACGAAGCGCACTCCTCGTTCGACGAGGCGGCGCGCAAGCAGGCAGTTGGCCGCGAACGTCCCGGGATCGCGCGAGCTCTCGCCGTAGCGCGCGAACGTCGCGTCGCTCTCGCCACGCAGGTCCGTCGCCTCGGGCACGCTCGTCTGCATGCGGAACGCGAGCTCGGCCTGCTGCACGCGAGCGACGGCGTCTGGGTCGCCGTAGCGCCGCGCGCTCTCGTCGCCCATGCGCGCGAGCGCGTCGAGCATCGCGCGACGGTCTTGCCTGGCCATGCCTTCGGGATCGCCGAGGAACAGCACCGCGTCCTTGCCCGCGCGGAACGGCACGCCCTGGTGCTCGCTCGGCAGGAAGCCCGAGCCCCACAGACGCGAGTAGAGCGGCTGGTCGCGCGAGCTGTCCTTCGACACGAGCACGACGAACGCGGGCAGGTCGCGGTTCTCGGAGCCGAGCCCGTAGCTCAGCCAGCTGCCCATCGACGGTCGGCCCGCGATCTGGCTGCCGGAGCAGAAGAACGTGATCGCCGGGTCGTGGTTGATCGCCTCGGTGTGCACTGCACGCAGCACGCAGAGGCGGTCCGCGATCTTCGCGGTGTGCGGCAACAGCGAGCTGATCGCGATGCCGCTGTCGCCGTGGCGCGCGAACGGCGCGAACGAGCCCGCGACCTTGAGCACCGCCTGGTTGCCGCTCATGCCCGTGAGCCGCTGGCCGGAGCGCACGCTGTCCGGCAAGGGCTGGCCGTGCAGTTCGCGCAACTTCGGCTTGTCGTCGAAGGTCTCGAACTGCGATGGCCCGCCGGCCTGGAACAACCAGATCACGCGCTTGCACCGCGGGACGTGGTGCCGGCCGCGAGCGGGGTCCTGCGCGGTTGCCTTCGTCGGATCCTGCGCGCGCACGTCGCCGCGGTCGAGCGCGAGCGCAGCGAGCGCAAGGCCGCTCGATCGCAGCCATGCTCGACGCGAAGCGGCGAAGCGCAGTTCGCGCAAGACGGAGAGCTCGTCGGATCGGTTCATCGCGCCGTCACCGCAGCGTCGCTGCACAAGATGGCCTGGCACGCGAGCGCGAGGGCCTCGTGCTCGCTCGCGGATCGCGCCGCGACGGCCGCGACGAGGTCCTCGAGCGCGCGCAGTTCGCCGTCGGTCGGCAGCCTCACACACACGAGACGGAACGCGCGGACGATGCGTTCGCCGCGTGTCGCGCGCTCCTGCTCGACGCGTTGCGCGAGCGCGCGGGCGCACTCGACGTAGGCGGGATCGTTGGCGAGCGCGAGGAACTGCAGCGGCGTGTTGGTCGACAGCCTGCGCGCGACGCACGCCTCGCGCGACGGCGCGTCGAACGTGGAGAGCGACGGCGCCGGCACCGTGCGCTTGCGGAACGTGTAGAGGCTGCGTCGATGCGCGTCGTCGCCGGCCGACGTCGCATAGCCACCGCCTTGCCCGGCCTCGGCCCACAGGCCTTCGGGCTGCACGGGCTTCACGCTCGGGCCGCAGAAGCGAGGCGCCAGCAAGCCAGACGCCGCGAGCGCCTGGTCGCGCAACGCCTCGGCCGACAAGCGGAACGACGGGCCGCGCGACAGCCCTTCGTTGTTCGGGTCCGCAACGCGCGCGGCCTCCGTCGCGACCGACGACTGCGCGAACGTCGCGCTCGTCGCGATGCGGAACAGCATGCGTCGCATGCTCCATCGCGAGACCTCTGCGCCGTCGCCGTTCGCGAAGTCGCGCGCGAGCAGGTCGAGCAACGCCATGTTCGACGGCATCGTTCCCTGCAGCCCGAAGTTCTCCTGCGTCTCCACGAGGCCGCGGCCGAACAGCTGCGCCCAGAGGCGATTGACCGCCACACGCGCGACGAGCGGGTTCTGCGGATCGACGAGCCAACGCGCAAGGCCGAGTCGGTTCTTGGGCAGCGCGGCGTCGAACGGCAGCACGCTCGCGAGCGCGCCCGGCTCGCACGGCTGCGCGAGGTCGGGCTGGTCGTAGGCGCCGCGGCGCAGCACGTAGGTCGGGCTCGCGAACGCGGAGTCGGCCATGCACGGCAACGACGGGATCGCGTCGAGGTGCGCCGCGAGCTTGCGCTGCGCGTCGCGCCAGGCGTCGCGCGCCTTCGCCACTTCGTCGTCCATCGCGTCGGCAAAGTGCGACTCGAGGTCCCAGACAGGCGAAGGCACGTTCGACGCGACGCCGTCCGCGGCGGCGATCGCCTGGGCCTGCTTCGCCGTCAACGCGCAACGCCACACGCGCAACTCGTCGATCGCGCCCGACCGGAACCCGCTGTCGCGCGAACGCGAACCAACCTCGAGCGCATGCGTCGTGAGCGGACCGTCGAGCGCGTCGCGCACGATCTCGACATCCGCGACCGCGCCGTCGATGCGCATCGACAACCCAGCCGCGCACGACGACCCGTCGTAGCTGACGACGAGATGCGTCCACTTGCCGACCGGAAGCGGCGCCTTCGCGCGCACGCTCGCGGCCGAACCCGGCCACATACGGATCGCGCTCCATCGCACGCGGCCGTCGTCGAGCGACAGTTCGATGCCCGACGCGTCCGCATCCTGCGTGTAGAAGCCGCTCGCGTGCACGATCGCGGCGCGCGCGTTGCGCTCGCCTGGACGGAGCCACATCGCGATCGTGATGCCGTCGTGGCGGCCGAACCCGCCCACGCCGTCGAGCAGCACGCCGCCGTCGCCGTCGAACTGCATCGCCTTGCCGTCCACGCCGTCGGCGAGCGCCACTTCGCCGAGTTGTTCGGGCCGCCTGCGGTCCGTGGTCGCGGGCTTGCCCTCGGACACGGCATTCGGCGTGGTGCCGCTCTCGAGCACATCGAACGGATAGCGCGCGTCGGGCTGTGGCGGCGCGAACGCATCGTGCGCGAGGCGGATCGTGGCGGCCCTTGCGAACGCGGCATCGCGCGCCGCCGCGTGCTCGCGTTCGCGCTGCGCAACCTCCGCCTCGAGCTCGCGTGTGCGCGCGCGTTGCTCCGGACTCTGCAACCGCACGAACGGCGGCTGCGCGTCGACGTGCAGCGAATAGCTCTTGAGCCCGTTCTCGTCGATCGAGCCGAACATCGCTGCGAGGCCGTAGAACTCGCGCTGCGAGATCGGGTCGTACTTGTGGTCGTGGCAGCGCGCACATTCGATCGTGAGCCCGAGGAACGCCGCGCCGAACGTCGCGACACGGTCGGCGATCCCTTCTTGCCGGAACTCCTCCGCGATCGAACCGCCTTCCTCGGTCATGCGGTGCAACCGGTGGAACGCCGTCGCGACGCGGTCGTCGATCGTCGCGTCGGGCAGCAGGTCGCCCGCGACGATGCGCGTGGCGAACTGGTCGAACGGCATGTCTGCGCGCAACGCGCGCAACAGCCAGTCGCGCCACGGCCACGCGCGCATCTCGCCGTCGGTCTGGTAGCCGTAGGTGTCCGCGTAGCGCGCGAGGTCGAGCCACGCGGTCGCCATGTGCTCCGCGGCGGCGTCGCTGTCGAGCATCGCGGCGATGCGACGTTCGTATTCCTGCTGCGTCGGGTTCTTCGCGAACGCGTCCGCGTCCTCGGGCGACGGCGGCAAGCCGGTGAGCGCGAGCGAGGCGCGGCGCAGCAACTCCATGGGCTCGGCGCGCGGCGACGGCGCCATGCCGCGCGACTCGAGCGCCGCGAGCACGTGCGCGTCGAGCGGATCGACGACCCAGGCCGCGTTGCGCACCGCCGGCGCGTTCTCGGCCTTCGGCGCGACGAAGGCCCAGTGCGGCGCGTACTCACCGCCACCCGCCACCCACGCGCGCAGCGTCGCCTTCTCGGCGTCGGACAGCGGCCGCTTGTGCTCGGGAGGCGGCATCAGTTCGTCGTCGTCGTGCGCGAACACGCGGCGCACGAGTTCGCTCGCATCGACATCGAACGGCACGACCGCGCGCGCGCCCGACTCCGTCACCGCGAGCGCGCCTTCCGCGAGGTCGAGGCGCAAGCCTGCCTTGCGCGCGCGTTCATCGGGCCCGTGGCACGCAAAGCAGCGGTCCGCGAGGATCGGACGCACGTCGCGAGCGAAGTCGACCGCCGGCTCCTTCGCGGCAGGCGAAGCTGCATCACCTGCCGCCGACGCGCACGCGACGGCGATCGTGACGAAGAGCAGCAGCGCGGCGGAGGTCTTCACGCGCGGCGCACCATAGCACGACGCGCGCCGCGCACGGCGGTCACGCGCGCACGTGCAGATCGTCGCCCGCGAAGGTCAGCGACAGCGGCTCGATGACGACTTGCTTCTTGCCCTTCTCGACGACGCCGGCGTTCCATGCCTGGATGCCTTGCTGCGCGGCGACTTCGACCGTGCGCGCGGCGTCCTTTGCATCGACGAACAGGGCGAAGCCGGCGCCCATGTTGAGGTTGCCGTAGGCCTCGCGCGCGTCGCTCTGCGTCTCCTTCGCGAGGAACTGCAGCACCTCGGGCACGTCGGGCAACGTGTGGATGCGGTAGGTCCAGTCGGCCGGATGCCGCATGACCTTTCGCCAGCCGTGGCCGGTGATGTTCGCGCAGTAGTGCGGGACGACGCCTTGGCGCGCGAGCGCCTCGGTCACGGGCGAGTAGAGCGTCGTCGGCGCGAGCAACGCCTCGCCGAACAACGCGCCGCTCGGCAGCCGCGTGCCGTAGCCCTGCGGCAACCGTTCGGCGAGCTTGCGCGCGAGCGAGACGCCGTTCGCGTGGATGCCGCTCGACGCGAGCAGGACGATCGCATCGCCGTGCGCGAGCTTGTCGCCGAGCGTCAAGCGCGACTTCGGGCGCACGAGGCCGACGCACGACGCGGCAAGGTCGATGCGGCCGTCGGCGACGACGCCCGACAGAGCCGGCGTCTCTCCGCCGCCCCACGACACGCCGCACTGGTCGCACGCGCGCTTCCAGCCGGCAACGAGGTCCGTCGCGCGCTGCGCGTCGTGGAACCACTCACTGCCGCCGGCGGCCCAGTATGCGTGCACCGACACCGGCGTCGCGCCGACCGTGATGATGTCGTTGATCGCCATCGCCAGCGTGTCCTGCGCGATGCGGTCGTAGTAGGTCTTGCCCGTGATCGCGCGCGTCGCATCCGCGACCAGCGCCTTCGTGCCGAGGCACTCGGTGATCGACGCGAGATAGAACTCGCCGCAGTCGACGACGTAGGCCGATTCGCCGCGCGACGCCGCGACCTCGGCAAGGCCATGGGCCTGGAGGTTGCGCGCGGTGGCTGCAGCAGCCTGCTGCGCCTGGATCTTCAGCGGGTCGATCTTGCTGTAGTCGACGCCAGCCTGCTTGTAGTCGAGTCGCGACATGGGGCGCAGAGAATGGAGGGTCCGCGCCGCGAATGCGAGAGGCTCAGGCGGGCCACGGTCGGCAGCGCCTCCGGCGGCGGAGCAAGAAGTGCCCCCGCCTTGCCAGCCCGGTGCGAGGGGCAGTAGACAGAGAGCAAGCGGAAGACGCCGATGCGCCAGAAAACGCTGTTCCTCGCAGGCCCCGCCGAACCGCTCGGCGTTCCGCTGCACGCGATCGCCGACAGCCTGCCGTCGCATCGGTTCCTCGTGCAGCAGGACGGCAACTCCCTCGTGGTGCGCCACGACGGATGCGTGACGACGGTTCGCGTGGCCTCGCCGGGCCCGCGCCCGATCGACGCACCGAGGATCCGCTCCGTCGTGCACGTCGTGACGCAATTGCCCGACGTCATCGAGGGCGAAGCGCTGCAGCCGACGCATGCCACGGCGTCGATGCTCAACTCGATCGCATCCCTCGGCTCGGTGCACGTCGCAGACGGCAAGCTGCTGCTGAGCTCACGCTTTGCCTGCCTGCACTGCGAGCCGGACGAAACGCTGCGCCTGGACGCGCCGCTGCTGCTCGCCAGGATCCACCACGGAGCAAGGTCGATCCTGAAGGGACTCGAGCATCGCCGCCGGAACCGGGGACCGCTCAACCGCTTCTCCCGATGGATCGAGGAGGACTTCGAGGAACTCGAAGAGCACATGGAGGGGATCGCGGCGTGCACCGTCGCGCGCGATGGCCTCACCGCGCGCCTCCCGCTGGCACGGGGCGAGATCGCATCCGACGAAGCGAGCGCCGCATGCGCGTTGCTCCACATGTCGACGGAGCATGCCCATCCGTTCCACGGACCGGGCCTCTACTGCGTGCTGCTCATGCCGCATCGCGCAACCGACGGCCGCTGCATGGACGAGCTCTGCCACACGCTCAACCTGCGCGAACTCGACGCGTTGCTCGAAGCGCCGCACTTCGGGTGCTGGATCCCCAACGACGCGAAGGACGGCGTCGCCTACCTGAGCTTCTTGCCCAACGGCATGTGCGAGATCCCGGGCGTGACGAGCCTGTTCGGCTGCTGGAACATGAATCGCTCGTTGTGGGCCGCCGACGCGCTGGCCGCGCAAGGCCTGCGCGCCTGAGTTCCTTCGACTACGCGAAGCCCGTGAGCGGAATGCGCTCGCGCCGAAGCCAGTTGTCGTCGGGATAACGCGCCGTGCCGTCGATCGCGTGCAGCGTGTAGGCGTGGCGCGGCAGATCGCTGCGGTTGGGGCCGGACAGATGCGGCAACGCGCCGTCGAGCAGGATCAACGTGCCGCGCTTCGCCTCGAGCGGAACGAGCCCTTCGGTCGGATACGGCGTGAGGTCGAGCACGTCGACCACGGTGCGTCGACGCGACGCGTCGAGCCGCGAGCGGGACTTGACCGGGATCCGGTGGCCGCCGGGCAAGGCCCACATGCAGCCGTTCTCGGTCGTCGCGTCGTCGATCGCGAACCAGAACCCCACCACGCTGCGCGGTTCGGTCCACAGGTAGGTGTGGTCGACGTGGCACTGCACTTCGCCACCGATGCGCGGTTGCTTGAAGAGGAACATCGACTGCAGCAGCAACGGTTGCCGCATGCCGATCTCGTGCGCGACCGCCGCGAGCTTCTTCGTGCGGCTGAACGCGCGGAACGTCGCGTCGAGATCGTGCATCGCGTGGCCGAGCTTGTTGAGGCACTCGTGCGCGGGGCCGCGCAGCGTCCCGTCCGGACCGAACGCGTCGTGTTCGTAGAAGCCGCGGATCGCCTCGCCGCTCGACAAGAACCAGTCGTCGCCCTGGTGCGGCGACGCGCCGTCTGCGCGGAACACGGTCGCCCGCGTCGCGTCCTGCGTGACCTCGCGCGCGAGTTCGACAGCGCGCTGCCGCAGCGCGAGGCAATCAGCAGCATCGACGAACCCCGGCAACACGAGGAACCCGTCGTCGACGAACGAGCGTCGTTGCGCGGCGTCGAGGACCGGGAGGTTCATGCGTCGCCGTCCTTCTTCTTCGATGCCTTCGGCTTGTGCCGCATCCAGAGTCGCACGCCCGGGTGGAACGCGAGCACTGCGGCGCAGACGAGGTAGACCGGCAGGGTCACGAGCAGGGTCAGGTGCCGCGGATCCTCGAGACCGCGCTTCCACAACACGATCGAGCCCATCGCCACGGCAGCGACGCACAGCAGGATCGCGAGCCAGCGCGCCAGCCGCGAGCTCTGCGCGACACTCCACGCGAGCCAGATGCCGAGTCCGAAACGCGTCAACGCCGGACGCTCAGTGAAGAAGTAGGTGACGGCAAAGTCCGCGCAGGCAACGACGCCGAGCGCGATGCCGACGATCAGCAGGATAGTCCGACCGCGCCCCATCGAGTCGTATGCGTCGAGAACCATGCGGTCGAAGTCGTCGCCGCGCAGCTTCGGTCGCCCCTTGTAGGCGACACGGAACGACTCCTTGTCGAACAGCTCCGCGAGCGCAGCGAGCGTCGACTGCTTCAGCTTCCACTCCAGTTCCTCGCGATACATCGGCACGACCTGGAACAGCGCGATCTCGAGCCCGTCCTTCGTGCGGATCGTGCGCGCCTCCGCATCGAGCGGTTCGAGCAAGCCGAGCGCACAGAACTCCGACCCTTCATACACAGGCTCCGGCGGATCCGTCGCGATCGTGTGGCCCGCGGCGAAGCTCGACCCCAGGAGGTGCGGCATCCGCGCGATCATCTTGAGCTTTCGGATCGGCCAGTAGTTGGCCTCGTCCGCAAACGCTTCCTGCGACAGCGGATGATTGGCCATCAAGCGCATCATCACTTCGCAGCGCGAAGGCCCACCGTCCTTCGACTGCATCGGCAGGTCGCTCATCCCCGACGTGACGATCGTGATGTAGGGATGGCCCTCGGCCACGTCGGCGATCAGGACATCGACGTGCACGACGTCGGAGATGACCTCGTGCATCACACGGCGAACAGGCCCGTAGCAGCGCTCGACGTGCGCGGTGATCTCCTCGAGGTGCGACTCGCCGGACGGCGGCGTGAAGCCCGTGCCGGGCTCGCCTGCGTCGCCACAAGGAGGCGGAACGGAGTCGTCGCGTCGTGCTGGCTCGTCTGGTTCCATCGCGGTCCTCGGTCGGCGCGGCATGATGCAGCGATGCGCGCCCTGCCGCCATTCCTGACTACCGTGCTGTCCGCCGCATCCACCTTGTGGCTCGCATGCGCGCTCGCTGCGCAGGAGGCGCCGACGAAGGCGTTCCCCGCGCATCCGAGCCACGAGGACCGCGCCGCCGCCGCCGGCTGGGGCAAGGGCACGTGGTTCGACCAGCACGAACGCTGCAAGGCGACAGCGCGACGCGGCGGCATCGACCTCGTGCTGCTCGGCGACTCGATCACGCAAGGTTTCGGCGGACCGACGCGCGAAGTGTCCCAACCCGCCGGCGACACGCTCACGCGCGAACTCGGCGCATGGCGCGCAGCCAACATGGGCATCAGCGGCGACGGCGTGAGCCACGTGCTGTGGCGCCTGCAGAACGGCGCGCTCGACGGCCTCGATCCGCGTTTCGTCGCGATGATGATCGGCACGAACGACCTCAGCCGCGGCGAGTCGCCGACGTTCGTCGCCGACGGCATCGCAGCGTGCGTGCGCGAGGTCCGCGCGTTCCTCCCCCATGCGATCATCGTCGTCGAGCCGCCCATTCCTCGCGGCAAGGACCGCGACGACGCGATGCGCAACAAGACCGACGAGACGACGAAGTTCGTGCGCGAACGCTGCGGCAACGACGCATTAGTGTCCGTGCTCGACCTCGCGCCGACGTTCTGCGACGCAGACGGGGCGCTGATCGCGGGCCGGTTCGCCGGCGACCTGCTGCATCTGTCCGCGGACGGCTACCGCGCATGGGCCGGGACGTTGCGCGAAGAACTGCTGCGCCTCGACGCAAGGCGGCAGCGACACGTCGCGTTCGTCGCGGGCGACGACGAGTACCGCAGCGAGGAGTCACTGCCGATGCTCGCGGCGCTCGCCGCGCGCGAACTCGGCGTGCGCACCACCGTGTGCCTTCCGCGCAACGCGGACGGCAAGGTCGACCCGTCGTGCAAGACGCACATCGACACTCTTCCGGCGATCGACTCCGCCGACGCGCTCGTGTTGTTCACGCGCTTTCGCGAACTGCCCGACGACGAGCTGCGTCGCATTACCGACCACGCCGCGCTCGGCCGCGCGATGGTCGGATTCCGCACGTCGACGCACGCGTTCCTGTATCCCGAGGGCTCCCCGCATCGCGACAAGAACGACGCGTGGCCGCGCGCGACATTCGGCCAGAAGTGGATCACGCACCACGGACACTTCGACGACGGCAAGGCGCCGCTGACCGAGGTCGCGATCGCAGATGGGGCCGAAGCCCATCCGATCCTGCGCGGCGTCGCGCCGTTCGCCGCGTTCTCGTGGCTCTACCACGTCGACGGCGGCGGCGACGAGTTGCTGCAGCCGTGCGAAGTCTTGCTGCGCGGGACCGCGCTGCGCTCGGCGCACGACGACCAGCGACGGTTCCCGCGGACGCAGCCCGTCGCATGGACGCGCGAAATGCCGCGCGACGGCGGGCGCGCGCAGCGCGTGTTCTTCACCACGCTCGGGCATCCGTTCGACTTCCGCGATCCGTCGATGCGCCGGCTCAGCCTCCACGCGATCGCGTGGTCGCTCGGCCGCGGGCAGGACATCCCGTCGGACGGCGCACGGCACGAGCCGACCGCGCCCTACGAACCCTCGCCGTCCGGGATCCGCTGACGAGATCCCAGAGCCCGCTCGTCTGCGGCCGGGGACCGACCTATCCTGCGTCCCGTGACGAATCCCTCGCACCCGGAAGACGAACGCCACGACGACAGCCTCGCGCGCGCGCTCCTCGACGGGGCGAGCGACCTTGCGTTGTTCGCCGGGCTCGACGGCAGGTTGCTGTATGCGAATGCGGCAGCCAGGCGCGCGCTGGAGCTCGACAGCCTGCCGGCCACCTTCTCCGCACTCGTCCACGAGACCAATCTCGATGCGTGGACTGCGTGGAGCTCGCGCGCAGGTCGCGGCATCGACGGGGCGCGAATCGAACTCGCGCTGCGCACGAGCCACGGCGTGCGGCTGCCGACGGAGGGCTTCATCCAGTGCGACCGCTCCGGCAAGCACGGCGCGTGCATCCGCCTCGTGTTGCGCGAACTGCGAAGCGACACCGAGTCCCTTCGTCTGCTGGAGCGATCCAACGATGTGTTCCGCTCGGTCGCCGAGGCCCAAGGCGCGTATCTGGTGCAGGGTGACTGCCGCGCGGCGATCGCACGCTTGCTGCACTACGCGCTGCAGCAGACGCAGAGCGAATACGGGTTCTTCGGCGTGCTCGTGGCGGGACGCCTTCGCGTGCTCGCGCACGACGGCATCGTCTGGGACCAGGTGACGGGGCGCGACTTCTACGAAGCGGCGGCTGCGCTCTACGCGAAGCAGGGATTCCTCGAGTTCGGCAACCTGCAGAACTTGTTCGGCGCGGCGATCCGGAGCGGCGAGGTCGTGCTCACCAACTCAGCTCCCCTCGATCCGCGCAGAGGCGGGCTGCCGCCTGGCCACCCGCCGTTGCACAACTTCCTCGGCGTGCCGGTCACGAAGGGCGGCAAGGTCACAGGCCTCATCGGCCTCGGCAACCACCCGGTGGGATTCACGCAGGACGACGTGGCGCGCATCCGCGCGATCCTGCAGACCGCGACGCTGCTGTTCGACGTCTACTTGCACGAACTCGAGGAAGTAGAACTGCGCGAGAAGCGGCGGCACGCCGAGCAGGACATGCGCACCGCACAGGCCACGCTCGACGCGACGGACGACGCGGCCCTCGTCTTCGATCCGACGACGCTGCGGTTCCTGTTCGTCAACGACGGCGCGGTGCGGCAACTCGGCTACACGCGCGAGGAGTTGCTGAAGCTCACGCCGCTCGACATCGCCCCCAAGCTCGACGAGCCTTCGCTGCGCGCGCGACTCGAAGACATCCGCAAGAACGGCGGCCGAAGCACGAACCCGCTGACGACACATCGCCGCAAGGACGGATTCGAGTTCCCGGTCGAGGTCAACGTGCGTTTCCTCGCGCCAAAGGACGAGCCGCCTCGATTCATCGCGATCGCGCGCGACATCACGGAACGGCGCCAGTCCGAGCGCATCGCGCAGAGGTCGCAGCGGCTCGAGGCGATCGGCACGCTGGCCGGCGGCGTCGCGCACGACCTCAACAACTCGCTGACGCCGATCCTCATGGCGATCGAGAGCCTGCGCGAGACGACGCCGTCCGAAGGCAAGTTGCTCGACGTGCTCGAGACCAGCGCGCGCCGCGCCGCGAGCATGGTGCGTTCGCTGCTCACCTTCGCCAAGGGCGCGGAGGGCAAGCACGTCCCGTTGCATGCCACGCAGATCCTCGAGGAAGTCGAGAAGATCGCGCGCAGCACGTTCCCCAAGAACATCCGCGTCGAAGTCGAAATCGCGCCGGCGCTGCCGCCGGTCCGCGGCGACGCCACGCAACTGCACCAGGTGCTCCTCAACCTCGCGGTCAACGCGCGCGACGCGATGCCGGCCGGCGGCCTGCTGCGGTTCGAGGCCGCGCAGGTGCGCCTCGACGAGGAAGCGGCGAAGGCGATCCCCGACGCGCAACCTGGGCACTACGTCGTGCTGCGCGTCGTCGACAGCGGCACCGGCATCCCGCCGCACATCCTCGACCGCATCTTCGATCCGTTCTTCACGACGAAGGGGCCGGACCAAGGCACGGGACTCGGCCTGTCGATCGCAGTCGGCATCCTGAAGGGCCACCGAGGCTTCCTGCACGCGCAGTCGAAACTCGGCAGCGGGTCATCGTTCTGCGCCTACCTGCCCGCGGCGCCGTATCGCAACCAGGGCGACACGGAGAAGGGCTCCGACGGCGCGAAGCGGACCTTGCTGTTCGTCGACGACGAGCCTGCGATCCGCACGCTGGCGGAGCTCGTGTTCCCGAGGCTGGGCATCGCGGTGACCACGTGCGCGGGCGGCCGCGATGCGCTGACGCGCCTTGCCGAACTCGGCGACCGCGTCGCGGGCGTCGTGACCGACCTGCACATGCCCGACATGGACGGCCTCACGCTGATCCGCTCGCTGCGTTCCGCGTCGCCGGACCTGCGCATCGCGTTGATCAGCGGCCGGCTCGAAGAGCACGTCGTCGAGCAACTGCGCACGCTCGGCGTGCACCATCAGTTGCGCAAGCCGTTCACGCAGGGCGAAGTCGCGGCGTTCCTCTCGCAGTTCCTCGGCTAGGAGCTCGCCGCAGCGCTCCCGCGTCGCGAGGCAATCGCTTCGCCGACGCCGCAAGGATCTCGATCACTCGTGCACGTAGGCCCACGTGCCGACGCGTTGGAGAATCCCGCCCAACGCATGCTTGGGATACTGCTGGCCCGGCAAGTAGATGAAGGCGTCCCAGTTGAGAAACCCCGACGCGCACGATGCGTGCAGCATCCAGCGATCGCCGAGCGCGACCTTGGGCCCCACTTCGATCGTCAGTTCCGGCAGACGATCCGGGATCGCGTCGATGTAGCCAGGCACAAGCGCCGAAAGCGTGCTCGGCGGCGCGCCGCGTTCTTGTTCGAAGCGCTCGATCGCGCGCACCAAGGGATCCGCGCGTTCGGCTGCATACTCGAAGCCCTTCATGCGCAGCGCGTCTCCGCCGAACAACGCGAGCACGCACGCGAACACGGACCAGCACGCAGCGACGACGAGGCGCACGCCGCCGGTGCGCGTGCCAGGGATCAACACGAGCACGAAGGCGACAGGGAACGCGGCCAGCGTGAGCACTCCGTGGAAGGCGAGGATCAATGCTGTCCAGCCCAATTCCCAGCCGCCGTAGCCGAACACGCACGAGCCGGCCCACGCGGCGTAGAGCAGTGGCGGCAGGCTCACCCAGAAGAGCAGCGACCGCATCCATGCGTCGCGCGGAGCAGCATCCGCGCGCCCCGGGACTCCTTTGTGTCCGGTCATTTCCGTCATGACCCAGGCAAGTCTAGCCGCTTCGACTGCTTGAGCAAGTCGCGCGCGAGTTGCGCACGGCTCGGCCCCGCATCGGCGGCGCCGGTCGCCTGCGGCCGCGCAACCGGCGGCATCTCGCTGATCTTGCGCAAGCGCGCCCACATGCCCGCGCCTTGCTCCATCACGCCGATGTCCGACACCTTCGGGCTCTGCCGCAGCACGTCGCGCACGAGCTGCGCGAGCACGCCCTTGCCGCGGCCGTGCACGATCTCGACGCGCAGCGTCCCCGAGGCCTGCGCCGAATCGATGAGCGCGAGGATCGAGGCCTTGGCTCGCTCGCTGTCGTAGCCGTGCAGATCGATGCGTGCGTTGGCGGACGTCATGGTCGGGAGCGGGAGTGTAGAAGGGGTTGCACAGATGACCTACGAGCGAAGCCGGACAACGAAGGCCGAGGGCAAGGCGCGAGTTCGTAGCGGAATCCTCTAGATCCCGCGGAGAACTCGCGACGCCGCCATCGGGCTTCGGGGCCGGCCGCAGCCGCTGGCGTCTTGTGCAACCACTTCTAGGCAGGATCGCAGGCTGCTCAAGGCCCGCCGCCGTCAGCGCGGCCCGAGCAACGGCCGCAACGCGGCGAGCACGGCGTCGGCCTGCCGCATCATGCCGAGGTCGTTGGGATGCGAACCGTCGGTCGTGCCTTCGTCGTCGTCGCCGAGCAGGCCCTGGCCCGCGAGCAGGTGCACGTCGTCCACGCCCGCCGCCTGCAACCGCGCGAGCGCCGCGCGCAAGGCGCCGCGCCGCCGTTCGTGCTGTCCGCGACGTTCGGCCGAGAACCATGCGCTCGCAAACGTGCGGTCCTCCACGAGCAGGATCGGCGCGTCCTTGCGAGCGGCGCGCAACTGGCCCACGAGCGGCTCCGTGCGCTCCTCGACCTGCTCCGCGCTCATGTTGGGCAGGCAGTCCACGACGAACGCGGCGGCGTCGATCTCGCACAGATGCTGCGCGACTTCCTTCTCCATGCGGCCGTTGCCGGAGAAGCCGAAGTTGCAGACCTCGCGGTCGAGCGCGCGCGAGACGATCGCAGGCCACGCCATGCCGGGACGCGACGCGCACGCACCGTGCGTGATCGAAGTGCCGTAGCAGACGATGGGCTTCTTCTCCTTCGTTCGCGACGGCAGCGGCGTCACGTCGTGGCCTTCGAGCACGCCGATGCGCATCGATTCGACGCCGTTGTAGAGCGGCAGCCACAGCTGGTACGGCAGCGGCTTGCCGTTCGCGGGGGCCGATTCGAGGAGCTTGGCTTCCACGTCCTGCGACGTGGGCCGCGCGACGGCGAGCCAACGCCAACGCGCGCCGTCGAAGCCGTAGAGGTCGACGCCGCTCACGCCGGTCGCCGGCATGTGCGGCAGCGCGATCGACTTCGACGTGAGCCGATAGCGCACGTGGACCTCCGGGCTGGAGGTCTCGAAGCGCACGCACATGCCGGCGCTGTCGCGCGACAGTTCCCACACTTCCTTGCGCACGACGCCCTCGGCGCGCAGCGGCAAGCGGTCGAACGGCGCCTTGCGGTCCGCGAACGCGCGGCCCTCGATCGGGAAGTCGGCGACGTCGACCCACTTCACGCCGGCGTCAGCGCCGACGGACGGAACGCGAGGAAGGCTCGAGGCGACGGCAGCCGCGGAGCAGGCGCCGAGGAACGAACGACGGGTGGAGCGCATGGGGGCGCAGAGACTACTCGCCCGAGGCCTCGACAGGCCTGCCTGCGCAGCCGTCGCCCCGTGCAACTCCAGCCGGACTCTGCGACCATCCTCGCCCATGCACACGCCTCGCCATTCCTCCCCGGCCCTGGCGCTCACGCTCACACTCCTGCTCGCTGCGTGGACTGCGCCGCTCTTCGCGCAAGCGAAGGCTCCCGCGCCAGCCGCGCCGGAAGCAGCCGCGACCGCGACGCTCGCGAAAGGCGAAGTCCTGGTCCGCAGCTACTTCATGGAAGAGGCGAAGCGCGACGTCGAGTACGCGCTCTACGTTCCCACCACCTACGAAGAGGCCAAGCCCGCGCCGATCGTCGTGCTGCTGCACGGACTCGGCAGCAACCCGAAGCAGGTGATCGGCTATCGCGGCATCGTCGACGAGGCGGAGGACCGCGGCTACGTCGTCGTCGCGCCGTATGGGTTCAACGAGCGCGGCTGGTACGGCAGCCGAGGCAAAGGCAAGGAAGGCCCGTTCTTCGGCAACGCGAAGGATCCCGAGAACCTCGGCGAACTCAGCGAGAAGGACGTCTTCCACGTGCTCGCGATCGTCGAGAAGGAGCTGCGCATCGACGTGCGACGCCGCTTCCTCATGGGGCACTCGATGGGCGGGGCGGGCACGGTCCACCTGGGCGCCACGCGCAAGGGCATGTGGGCCGGGCTTGCGCCGCTCGCGCCCGCGCTCGGCGGCCCGATGGACCTGCTGGAGCAACTCGGCGCGACGCCGGTCTACGTGGTCATGGGCGCAAAGGACCACATGGTGCCCGTCCGCACGGTGCGCAAGTGGGTCGAGGAGATGAAGCGCCTCGAAGTCCCGGTCACCTACGAGGAGATCGCCGACGGCGACCATGTGCGCGTCATCTCACAGAACGAGGAGATGATCGGCCGCGTGTTCGACTTCTTCGACGAAGCGGGCAAGAAGGCCACTGCGGACGTGACGAAGGAGCCGCAGCAGAAGGATCGCGAGGCCAGCGACGCGAAACCCGGCGACGGCAGCAAGGGCGGCGAGGCAACGAACGACGGGAAGTAGCGGGCGAAGCACATGCCGCAAGGGGTCGAAGCGGCGCAGCGACCCGACACCGAGGCTTCGACCTCGCCGAGCCAGCAGCTCGTCGAAGAACGGCTGCGTCGCCGAGAGCGTGGCAGCCGGGTCGAGATCCAGGAGTGCGATCGAAGTCGAATCCGTGGATTCGACGCAGGTCGCACGACGCAGAGATCGGCGCGGACGCCGCCCTCTCAGGCAGCATGCGTTCTCCAACGAGCTGCTAGATCGCGCGCTTACCTTCCGGGTTCACGAAGGCCAGAAGGAACGCATAGATGCCCATGAGGATCATCGTCAGAAGGAGGTAGGCGACGGGGCACAAGGCACCCCACCACGCCGAGTAGTCCGGCTTGCGCCACAACAACTGCAGCGCAAGCAGCAGGTTGGTGAACACAGCCAAGGCCAACGCCCCCTCGCCGTTGGTGCGCACGCCGAAGGTCCCTACGCCGGATTGCAGCGCGCGCCAACCCGTGTTCGCGTTGATCAGCAGCCAGCACCCGATCGGCAGTCCCCACCAACCGTAGGAGAAGAACACCATCGCCAAGGCGACCCAAGCGCCGACGAAGGAGGCTCCGACGGACAAGACCAGCTGCAACCCGAGAATAGACCCCAACACAGCAAAGCTCGAAGCAGGCATGTGACTCTCCCTTCCGGTCCGCGGAACCGCTCGATTGCGGACTTCATGCGACCTGGACAGCGGTCAGACTAGCGCCACCAGGCAGAGACGCGAAACGCCTGCCCGAGCCTTCACCCTTGCCGCTGCCCCCACTCCGCCTTCTGGTCCTCGGCAGCGCGACGCTGCGTCTCCTGCAACACGAAGCCGGCCATCGCGCGCACGACGTGCAAGCAAGGCAGCAGCGCGCACAGCAGGATCAAGGCGAGCGTCGCAGGCAACCATCCGACGCTCGAGGCGAAACGGACGAGGTCGAAGTCGAACAGGCCCGGGCTGCCATCGAGCGCGCGCGCGCGAAGCGAACTTGCGCTCTCGCTGCGAAGGAACACCGCGACACCGACCACGTAGCACACGAGGCACGCCGCGTGGATCAGCAGTTGCCGACGGAGTTCGAGCAACTTCTGGTCGAGCCGCGGCAATGCAGTCAGCCGGCGGAAGCCGAGCAGCGCCGCGACGAAGCTCATGGTCACACAACTGAAGACGAACGTGTCTTGCATGGCGTGAAGCTACGGACTCGGACACCGCACCCGAAAGAGTCCATCGGGACGAGCCGCGCCGAGTGATTCGTGGCGAAGCCGCGGAGGCTCGATCGACGTGACGGGTCCACGTTTCTTTCCCCGAGTTCGAGGAGGGCATCGGCGGCCGAGATCGCTCGAGTCCTTCGCGTCGCATCCTCGGGGGCGCTCTTTCGGGCAGACGGCGGGCACGCCGAGGTCCACCACGGATGCCACCGGCTTCGGCGGCACGGCGAAGGACACTGACACGGTCGGACGAGCGGAACGGGCCAGGGCTCACTCCATCCCGCTCGCGACCCAGCAGCAACACCTCGAGCGCCATGTCGCAACCACAGGAGATACGGGCAGGCGAATGCACAGACTTTCCCTCGAATGCGAGTCCGTCACCAGAAGTCGCGCCACGGCGAGTATTGCCGGTAGGCTGGGCATCGCTCGCAACCACGCAGCAACCACATCTCCATGAACAAGGTCCTCACCATCGCTGCCGCAGCGTGCTGCGCAGCCTCCCTCACCGCGCAACACATCCAATGGGGCGCTCCGATTCCGACGATCGCCGCCTCCGACGTCAGCACGAACGGGACCCTCGTCGTCGCGCGCAACCTGCACTCGGCCGGCGCAACCGTGAGCCCGACCGTGAACGGCGTGACGTTCGTCGGAGCATTCGCGCCGACGGGTTGGACCAACGCGTCGACGCTGGCGATGAACACTTCGACCACGGGCGACGCGGGCTATGACCAACTCCTCAGCAGCGCGCGCGCGACGAGCGCCGCGGCTCCGAGCAACCCGACGGGCTGGGGCGCGATCCGACTCGACACGCTCGGCGCCTTGCAGGTCGGCCGCAGCTACGAGATCCAGTGCTGGTTCACCGACCAGCGGCTCGGCACCGGAACGTCTGCGCTCTACGACCGGCAGATGGAGCTCAGCTCCGCGATCGGCGCGGTCACGCTCGTCGGCGGCGAAGCGAACAACCTCGGCTCCGTGAGCCAGGGACCGATCTCGCTGCCGCTCGACGGCGATCCGGACAACCAGCCCGCGCTCGGCGGAACCGATGTGCTCTACGGCTCCTACTGCATCGGCACGTTCGCGCGGACCAGCTCGACGGACCAACTGTGGTTGCTTGTGCGCGGCACGCATCCCGTCACGACGAACTTCCTGCGCTCGCACCTGACTGCGTTCCAGATCCGCGACGTCGGCCAGGCCGGCCTCTACACGACGTTCGGCGCGGGTTGCGCGGGCACTGCTGGCGTCGCGCAGAACCTCGCCACGCCGGCGCCGCGCATCGGCCAGTCGTCGACCATCACGCTGAGCCCCGTTCCGGCTCCGGCCGTTGCGATCCTGCTGATCGGCTCCAGCAACACGTTCTCGACGTCGTTCGGCCCGCTGCCACTCGACCTGACTGCGTTCGGCGCTCCTGGTTGCTTCGGCCGCGTAAGCGACGACGTCGCGCAGTTCTTCACGATCGGCTCGGGATCGGCGGCGGTTCCGCTCGCGGTGCCGAACGATCCGTTCTTCGTCGGCGTGCAGCTCTTCACGCAAGCGGTCGTGTTCGACAGCGTCAACGCATTGGGACTCGTTCTCAGCGATGCCGCGGCGATGACGATCGGCAACTGATCGCGCGGCAAGCGTCAGCGACCGGAGACCGATCGCACGCTGCCGCCGCCCGACGCAGCGTCACGGCGGCGACCATGCGTCGGCTCGTCGCGGCGGCTGCCGCGGTCGATCGACCGCGGGCGCTGCAGCAGGTCGAACTCCCAGTCGAACCACGCAATCTCGTCGGGGTCCAACACGAGTCCCTGCGCCGGGTCGAGCAGAGTCTCGCTTGCTGTCGCATCGACCCGCCGCAGCACAGCCTCTGTGGAGGCCGTTTCCGGGCGTGAGCGCGGTTCGCCGATGGCGTCCGCAAACCCATCCGAGCCCGCGGCCGCGTCGTCTTCCGCATCCTGCGCCGTCTCGATGGGCGAGGGCGGTCGCTCCGGAGAGCCGCCGAGCGCGAAGCTGAGGCAGATGCCTGCCACAGCGACGAACATCAGCGGCCAACCTGGTTGCGTGCGAAAGGGACGCGTCACGAGAGCCTCACTGGCGGAAGGGCGCGATGTCGATGCGCTCGCTCGCCCCGACTTCGTCGATCAGCGGCAGGCCCGTGTCCGGATCCGTGCCGATCACTGCGCGGGCGACCATCTGGATGTGCGTCACCGAAGCGAGGTTGACGCCCGGCACTGCGCGCAAGCGCACGTTGTAGGTGGCGCCCGGCGCATCGACGTTGGGAATCATCGCGACGGGGAACTCGCTGCGAACCTCCGTGCCGTTGACGCCGGGCGAGTAGAGCACCGCGAACAACTGGTTGATCTCCTCCGGCTTGTCGATGACGCCACGCCAACGCGCTTCACCGCGAGCGCCGGCGACGCGGAACTGGATGCGATCGGCAGTGATGACGATCGGAGCGGTCTGGTCCACGAGGTCCGTGAGCACTTCCTGCACGAACATGACGTGCTCTCCGACCATGTGGCCGATCGTGTCGCAGCTCGTGCGGCCTTCGTCCACCTGACGGAAGAACAGTTCGCGAGGGATGTGCGCGTCGGCAAGACCGAGGACGTCGGCGCCGAACCGCGGGTCCTGGCTGAAGATCACGAGCATGTCGCCGATCACGAACGAGTCCGGCCGCGTCGCGTTGCCGCGCCTCGCCGAGCGGATGATGCCGGTCGCGACGTTCTCCGCGAGCTCGATCACCGCCTCCGTGTCCGGCACGTAGTACTCGTTGCCTTGCGCGTCTTCGTAGATCGTGCCGGCCGACTTGAGCGTGCCGCCGGTGACCGACGGATAGACCCAGTTGGCCGGATCCGAGCCGCGGATGCCGGCTCGATCGAGGAAGTCCGCAGGCAGCGTGTCGGCATGCATCGCATAGCAGGCCTGGACCATCTCGAAGTAGTTCTGCTCGATCTGCTGCTGCGCCAGCGGCGAGCGGACCAGGTCCGTCGAGTCGGTGGCACGCCGCGCCTCGGCCGTGCTGAAGATGCTGCGCGCTGCGCCGAGGCGGCGCGGGCCGAGGAACTCGCCTTCGCGCGTGAAGTCGCGGTCCTGGCCGATGGCAGCGCCGTCCAGCAGACGATCGAAGTTCGCGCCGCCGATGCCGGTGCCCGCAGTGCCGTCGTTGCCGAGCACCGACGAGCCTTCGATGAAGAACGGAGCCCCGTCGATGGATGCAGGGATCGTCACCTTGCGACCGGTGACCACGATGCCCTGGTTGGCGAGGTCGAGATTCCAGATCGGACCTTCGGTCGCGAAGATCTGGGGCGGCTGGACCTGCGTGAGCACACGCCCGTCAGCGAGAAGGGCCTGGGGAACCTGCGCCTGCGCGACACAGACGAGGGAAAGGAACGAACAAGCAGCGAGCGCGTGCGCCCGCACAGACGACAGATGCATGGAATGTCTCCGAGTGGATAACGAGGAACGGCGGCCGGGCCGGAGGAACTGTGAGGACCCTCCGGAGTGAGTGAGGTCCGCGACCGTCTCGAAATGATACGCACCATTCCGGCGCTGGACGGATCCGGCGCGCGAGCCATCGGCGCCATCGAGACATTCGGATGCAGCGCATCATCGGCGCATCCACGAATCCACCGCTGACTCGGCCCCCGTTCGCTCCAAGCCACCGAGACGCATGGCTCCAGCCGCGACGCGGCGCTCGTCCACCACTCAGCCAGCGATCCCCACTCCTACGATCGCTGCTGCGCCGAGCCGCTCCCAGCTCGTGCGCAGCGTCTCCGCCCGCGACCGCGCGACCTCGTTACTCGCGCGATCGCGGGCAAGCGCGACGTGTCACTGACGGAAGGGCGCGATGTCGATGCGCTCGCTCTCACCGGTGACTTCGAAGATCGGCGCGCCGGTGTCCGGGTCCGTGCCGACGTTTTGGCGCGCCACCATCTGGATGTGCGTCACAGCTGCGAGGTTGATGCCCGGGACGGCACGCAGTCGCACGCTGTAGGACGCACCTGGGGTCTCCACGTTGATGGTGAACGGCACCGGCAGTTCGGTGCGGACTTCCACGCCGTTTGCTCCCGGCGTGTAGAACACCGCCACCAGCTGATCGACCTGCTCAGGCTTGTCGATCATGCCGCGCCAGCGCGCTTCGGCACGGTTGCCGGCAACGCGGAACTGGATGCGGTCCGCGGTCACCAGCACCGGCGCCGCCACGTCCACCAGGTCGGTGAACACGTCTTGGACGAACAGCACGTGCTCGCCGACGAAGAAGCCGGAGACCGTGACGCTGGCGCCACGCTGGATCTCGTTGAAGAAAACGGAGCGAGGGATCGGGTTCTCGCCGATACCGAGCACCTCGGCGCCGAACCGCGGGTCCTGGTTGAAGATGCAGAGCATGTCGCCGACCACGAAGCTGTCCGGCCGCGTCGCGTTGCCGCGCACCGCGCCCTTCATCGCGCCGAGCACCACGTTCTCGGCGAGTTCCAGCACGAGGCCGGCGTCCGGGACGAAGTACTCGCGAGCCTGCGCGTCCACGTAGACATGGCCGGCCGACTTGAGAGTGCCGCCCGTCAGCGACGGGTAGACCCAGTTGGCCGGGTCGTTGCCGACCATGCCCGCGCGACTGAGGAAGTCAGGAGGCAGATCGGCGGCATTGTGCGGATAGCACTGCTGCACCAGGTGGAAGTAGTTCTGCTCGATCTGCGCCTGCGCCTGCGGATCGCGGACGATCCCAGCCGCATCGCTCGCGCGCCTCGCCTCGGAGAGGCTGAAGAGCGATCGCACCGCGCCGACTCGCTGCGGGCCGAGATGGTCGCCGACCCGGTCGGCGTTGCGGTCCGCTCCGATCGCAGCCGTGTCGAGGATGCGCGCGAAGTTCGTCGCGCCGATGCCACCGGCCGGCAGCCCGTCGGCGCCGAGCACCGCGGTGCCCTCGAGCGCGACGGGGGCGCCGTCGATGCTCACGGGGATGGTGATCCTGTGGCCGCCCACGAGGACCGCGGGGTTGGCAAGGTCGACGTTCCAGATCGGGCCTTCGGTCGAATACAGCTCGATCGGCTGCTTCTGCGTGAGGATGGTCCCGTCGAGCAGGACCGCCTGCGGAATCTGCGCCGCGGCTACGCCGCCGAGGCATGCAAAGGGAAGAACGGAAGCGAGCGCGCGCGCTCGCGCAAACAGCGAATGCATGGAATGCAACTCCAAGTGAGTGAAAAGAACGACGGCGCAGGCGATGGCGTTGTGAGGAGCCATCTGAGTGAGGGGAAACCGCGACCGTCGAGAAAAGATACAAACGAACGCGAGGCGTGACGGACGACGCGTCTCTAGCCCCATTGGCGTGGGCGCATGCGCGCCGCACGCATTTGTCCCATGGCTTCGAGTCACGGTCGCGGCGCTGTCCCATGTTTGCAGGGGAGACCACACGCAACCAAGAACGAAGTAGCGCGACCATCGCGATGTGCGATCGCAGTCCCCCTGGTCGATCGGCTCGGTCGCTGCGGCGGGACGTCGGAGGCAGTGCAGGAGTCCGTGCCTTTCCGACCTCGCGCATCGACGAGTTTGCGGTGCGATCGACAGATCGCAGCCATGCAGGGCGACACGATGCGCGTCGCGTCGCATTGGCAACGTCCAGCGCCACGACGCTCCACGCTTCGACGCGACAAGTCGACAACCGCGAGCTGGATCAAGGGAGAATCCACGGCCGCACCTCGGAGCCGCGCTTCCAGGGCTACACTCCTTCGACTCCCTGCGTTCGCAGACCGCACTTATCGCGGTTTCGCTCGCCCAACCTCACGCTCCATGAAACGCATCGCGCTCGCCTATTCCGCCAACCCGACGCGCCCGATCCAAGGGATGGACATGATCCGCTGGGTCGCGATGGGACATCGCTTCCGCTGGCTCGACTACAAGGTCCGGCTCGTGACGGACCGACGTCGCGGGATGGACCGACTCGATCGCATCCATCTCACGAGCGCAGATCGCATCGACTGGAGCGAGTGCGACGCGGTGAAGGTCTGCTACCAGGCTTCGATCGACCTGATCCCCGAGGGAGGCCATCCGCACCTGATCGCGCGCATGTGCCGCGTCGTCGACGAGGAGTATCCCAAGCGCGACGACCACCGCCGCGCGGACATGCTGCGTCAGCAGGAGCGCATCCGCGAACTTGCGGCGATCGTCGCGTTCAACGACGAAGTCAACGCGCAGCGCTGGCGCGACCGCTACGGCGATTCGCAGCAGGTGCTCATCGTCCCGACCGGTTGCCCAGAGCGTCTGCCGGAAGAGGCGCAGAACCCGTTCCCGAAGGACAAGCGCATCGTCCTGTTCATGGGCTCGCTGACTTCTCACCGGTTCCCCGGCGCGCTCAACGGCCTCGCGCGGCGCTTGCGCGCAGCGTCGCCCGACATCGAAGTGCACTTCCTCGGCAAGAACAGCCTGCAGCACTACTCGGGCGAGTCCGAGCCGCTGGACCCATCGATGCTGACGATCCACGAACCGGTCGACGAGGAGAAGACCTGGGACTACGTGCGCAACGCGCACGTCGGCATCGGCCTTGCTCCGAGCGAGCACCCGTTCGAGTCCGAGCTGTCGAAGATCTACTACTACCTCCGCGGCGGCCTGCCGGTCGTGACGGAGTCGTCGGTGCCGAACACGAGCGTGATCCGCGAGACCGGCCACGGCGGCGTCGCGGCCTACGGCGACCTCGACGACCTCGCGCACAAGACGCTCGATGCGATGAAGCTCACGCCGCGCAACGAAGCGGTGATGCAGCACATGATCGACAAGCACAGCTGGCGCGCGCGCGCCGAGACCTACGACAGGGCGCTGCAGGCGAGGTGGTCGTGCACGGCGAAGTGATCGTCCGGCTCGACGACGTGCGCGACCTCTCGCCGCGACTCGAGGCGGTGTGGAGCGTGCTCGAGCGCCACGGCGCGGCGGTGCACCTCGGCGCGATCCCCGTCGACGTGAGCGAGGCCGCAGCGCGCGACCTCGAGGCGCGCGCGCAGAGATCGCCGGTCGCGGTCTCGGTGCAGCAGCACGGCTACCGCCACGTCAACCACGGCCAGGGCAAGCGGAAGTTCGAGTTCGACGACGAGCGCACGTTCGAATCGCAACGCGAGGACCTCGAAGCAGGCCGCGAGATCCTGCGCGCTCGCTTCGGCACGCGCTTCGACGGAGTCTTCGTGCCTCCGTTCGATCGCTGCGGCTCGCTGGGCATGCGCGCGCTCGCGGAGCTCGGCTTCGCTGGCATCTCGGTGATCCACACGTCGACCGCGCCCGATCATCCCAGCGTGCCGAAGGTCTTGATGACGACGGACCCGGTGCAGTGGAAGCCCGAGGTCCTGCACCGGCCCTGGGAACAGACGCTGCGCGAGGTGCGCGCCAGCCTCGACGCGACGGGCTACGCGGGGCTCGAACTGCACCACGAGATCATGGACGAGCCAGCGGTCGCGGGCCTCGACTGGCTGCTCAGCCAGTTGGGCCCCGTGCGCTATCCGACGATGCTCGAGATGGCGCAGCGCCGACGGCGCGCCTGACGCAGCAGTTCGCGCCGTTCAGCCCGCAGCGTCGCGCCGGCCGACGATGCCGGCGTAGACCACCGGCACGAGCACGAGCGTGAACGCGGACGAGACGACGAGGCCGAAGATCAGCGCCCATGCGAGGCCGCTGAAGATCGGGTCGAGCGTGATCGGGATGGACGCGAGGATCGCTGCGCCGCCCGTCAGCACGATGGGCCTCAGACGCACGGCTCCGCTCAGGACGATCGCGTCCGCAAGAGCAACGCCGCGCTTCTGCGCATGCTCGACGAAGTCGATCAGGATGATCGAGTTGCGCACCGCGATGCCGGACAGCGCGATCATCCCGATCATCGCCGTCGCGGTGAAGAACACCGGATCGGCGACGCCGGCGATCGGCCGGTCCATGAGCGCGTTGAGCAACCAGAAGCCGGGCAGGATCCCGAGGATCGTGAACGGGATCGACAGCATCAACACGAGCGGCATCACGTAGCTCTTCGTCTCGTGCACGAGCAGCACGTAGATGCCGAGGCATGCGGCCAGGAACGCGATCCCCAGGTCGCGGAACGCGTCGAGCGTGATCTTCCACTCGCCCTCTCCGCGCCACGTGACCTCGAATCCGGACGGCACGCTCCACGCGTCGCCGCCGCCGTTGCGGAGCATCGATCGCTGCGCAAGCGGCACGGCCGCGCCCGGAGTCGCATCGCGATCCGCGTCCACGTCGAGCACGATCTCGGCCGGCGGTCGCCCAGCCGCCTCGGCGGTCACGTAGGCGACGCGGCGCAGGTCCTTGCGATGGATCGAGCCTTCGCGCGCGCGTGTCTCGAACTTGCCGATCTCGGCGAGCGGCACGACGGATCCGCCGTTCGCGCGCAGTGGAACGGAACCCAGCGCAACCGGATCCGCGCGTCGTCCAACCGGCATCCGCACGAGCACTGCAGGAGCCGCGATCTCCCTCGCGTCGTGCAAGCTCGCGGCGCGCACGCCGCCGACCGCTGCGCGCAACGCGCGGCCGACGTCCTCGGACGTGATCCCGTGCAGCGCCGCCTTCTCGCGGTCGATCACGAAACGCAACTCGTCGCACTTCGCCTCGACGGTCGAGTCGACGTCGACGACTCCAGCCTCGCGACGCAGTCGCTCCGCGACGGAAGTCGCAGCGCCGTCGAGTTGCTCCGGCGTCGCGTCCTCGGGCCCGCGAACCTCCGCGACCACCGTGGCGAGCACGGGAGGCCCAGGCGGCAGCTCGACGACCTTCAACGCTGCGCCAGCCGCCTCGGCGATCGGGTGCAGCCGTTCGCGGATGCGCAACGCAACGCCGTGGCTCTGCTGTTCCCGTTCGCTCTTGGGCAGCAAGCTGATGCGCAGCTCTCCGAGCTCCGGAGCCTGCCGCATGTAGTACTTGCGCACGAGTCCGTTGAAGTCGATCGGCGACGCGGCGCCGGCATAGCTCGTCACGTCCACCACCTCGACGAGCGCGCGCGACGCTTGCGCCATCTCCGCGACGACGGACTGGGTCCGTTCCAACGTCGCGCCCTCACCGAGATCCACGAGCACCTGCAGTTCGGTCTTGTTGTCGAACGGCAGCATCTTCAGCGGGACGGCGCGCATCGCTCCGAGCCCGAGGGCGGAGACGAACAGCAATGCAGTCGCCGCGAACGTCGTCCAACGCACCAGCCGGGACCGCAACAGCGGCCGCATCACGGCGCCGTAGACCGCGAGCAGGCCAGGCGACGCGTCGTCGTGGCCATGGCCCTCGTCGCCGCCAGCCGCGGCCTTCTTCTGCGCCTGCTTCCGCAGCGCGAGCCACGACATCCACGGCGTCAGCGTGAACGCGACGACCATGCTCATGAACATCGCGACGGGCACGTTCACGGCCATCGGCCGCATGTACGGCCCCATCATGCCGGTGATGAAGGACAGCGGCAGGAAGCTGAGCACGACGGCGATCGTCGCGGTGATGACCGGCGGACGAACTTCGTTGACGGCGTCGAGGACGGCCTTCTTGGGGTCGCGCGGCCCGCGCGCAAGATGCCGATGGATGTTCTCGACGTCGACGATCGGATCGTCGACGACGAGGCCGAGCGCCAGGATCAACGCGAACAATGTGACTCGGTTGATCGTGTAGCCGAGCAGCAGGTTGACGAGCAGCGTGAGGCCGAACGTGATCGGCACCGCGAGCGCCACGACGATGGCCTCGCGCCATCCGAGCATCATCGTGATCAGGATCACGACGATCGCGATCGCGACCCACAAGCCTTCGAGCAGCTCCTCGACCTTGCCGTCCGCGGTGTGCCCCGAGTCGCGCGTGACGGTCCATTCGACGTCGTCAGGCAGGATCTCGGCTCGGATCTCCTCCATCCGTTCGCGCAACCGTTCGGTGACGTGGACGGCATTCGATCCGCGCCGCTTCGCCACCGCGACGACGACGGCAGGGCGGGCGTCCTCGTCGGATGCCTCGCCACCGCGCCAGAACCGCACGTAGGACGATGGCTCCTCGGGGCCGTCCTCCACCGCCGCCACGTCGCGCAGGTAGACAGGCCGGCCGCCAGCCGAGCCGACCACGAGTTCGCGCAACGACGCGGGGGAAGGCAGCAGCGGGGTCGCTTCGACGACCACGAAGCGGTCGCCGGTCAGACCACTGCCCGCAATCGTCGCGCCTGCAGACGATCCGATCGCCGCGACCAGCGACGCCAGGTCCATGCCGCGGCTCGCCAGAGCCTGCGCATCCGGCTCGACACGCAACTGCCGCGAGCGGCCGCCATGGACGTCGGTCTTGCCGGCGTCCTCGACCTGCTGCAGTCGCGCGGCGATCTCCTCCGCGACGCGACGCAGCGAGTAGTCGTCTTGCGTCGTGCTGTGCAACGCGACGACGAACACCGGGACGTCGTCGATCGAAACCGGCTGCACGGACCAAGAACGCACGTGCGCCGGCAACGCCATGCTCTGCCGCTGCAGTTCGCTGTGCAGCTTCACGAGGCTCGCCTCGCGGTCCTCGCCGACGAAGAAGCGGGCGGTGAGCACGCAGCGACCGCGCTGGCTGGTCGAGTAGACGTTCTCGATGCCGGGAATGCGCGCGACGATCTGCTCCAGCGGCGTGGTCACCTGCCGCTCGACCTCGAGCGCCGAGGCGCCCGGCGCCTCGACCACGACGTCGGCGACCGGAACGACGATCTGTGGATCCTCCTCACGCGGCGTCGCCGCCATCGCGACGAAGCCGGCGACGAGCGAGAGCAGCAGCAGCAACGGCGCGAGGTTTCCGTGCAGGAACACCGCGACGATGCGCTGGACGAAGCTGGTCTCGTTCGTCATCGCCCGTGCCCCTCGCGCGCCGCACGGACGAGGCTCGCTGCGTCGGCAACGATCCGCTCGCCGTCGACGAGGCCGGACAAAGCCTCCACGCCGCGCTCGTTCGTGTCGCCGAGGCGCACGTAGCGCCGCGCAACGACGCCGTCCTTGTCGGCGACATGGACGAAATCGAGCTGACCGACCTTCGCCACCGCGCTGCTCGGGATGCGAAGCGTGCGGCGCTCGCCGAGCGGCACCTGCAGCCTGCCGAACATCCCCGTCACGATCCCCGGTTGGCACGGTCCCGTGACCTTCACCTCGAACGAACGGCTCTGCGCCTGCGCCTCGGGCACGACCTCGGCGACCGTTCCTTTGCACTGCTTGCCCAATGCGTCGATGCCGACATCGACGTCCTGCCCCGGCGCGAGCCTGCCCGCCAGTTCCTCGCGAACGATGGCTACGAGTTGCAGACGCGTCGGATCGTAGAGCGAGCAGATGACCTGGCCTGGCTGCACGATGTCGCCCACTTGCACCTTCTTGTCGACGACGATGCCGTCGATCGGCGCGGTCACCGTCGCGAAGCCGAGCGAGGACTCGGCTCCCGCCAACGCTTGCTTCGACTGCTCCAGTTGCGCTTCGGCCGCGCGGAACGTCGCAGAGTCCGCGTCGAGGCGGTCCTGGGCCGCGACTCCCTTCTGCACGAGATCCGTCGTGCGGTCGAGGTCGATGCGCGCCTTGTCGCGCCGGGTCTCCGCTGCGCGCACGGCAGCGCGCGCCTGCTCCACCGATGCCTGCAAGTCGTCGGCAGCGAGCTCCGCCAGCACCTGACCTTGCTTCACAGGTTGGCCGGCGCGCTCGATCGCGAGCGAACGCACACGTCCGAGGATACGGGCTGCGACCGACGTCTCGCGGACGGCTCGGATCGTGCCGACCGCGGACTCGAAGCGAGGCTCGGGCTGTGAACGGACTTCGACAAGCCGCGAGGCCTCGACGACCACGCGCGCCTGGGCACGCTCGCCTGGCGCAACCCGCGCACGGAACGCGCCCATCAACCACGCCAGCATGAGGGCCATCAACGCGACACCGGCGATCGGACCCGCCATGCGCAACCAACCAGACTGCGACCGTTGCATCCGGATGAGAACACCGACCGGCGCGGCGGTTTTCCAGTTGCCGCGCACGACGCCCCCCGCCGTCTACGACCTCGGGCCCATCCGCTCGTGCACGGACCGCGCGAAACTCAGCGCAGCCGTCGCCAGTGGATGCCGCTGCGCCACGGCGAGCCCGCGAAGCCCGGCGGCGTCTGCCACAGCCAGTGCACCGGACATCCGTCGACCACGCCGGCGGCGAGCTCGAACTTGTCGAGTTCGAACGCGGAGAGGGTCGGATCCTCTCCCGCAGGCACGTCGACACAGATCGTGCGCAACGGGCTCATGAGGTAGAGCCGCAGCGGCAGGTCACGTCTCGGCGGAACGAGCGCCGCAACGAGCTGATTCGCAGCGATGGTCGACCCGTTCGTCGTCGCGTCCGACGCCGCGGTCGGGATGCTCGCGAGCGCGCGAACGCGACCGCGTTGCAGCGGCGCGCCGTCGACGTCCACGCGCACGCCTGAGAACGAGCCGCCGTTGCCGGCGCGCAGCAGCGGCGCGATCGAATGCGTGAGGTCGAACGTCGCGGACCGCGACGGCGGATCGAAACGCTGCGTCACGGTTCCGAACGCCCATTCGCCCGCGAAGTCGTCGCGCAGCGACAGCGTGATCGAAGCAGCCGGCCCGTCGAGTTCGATCTCGATCGCAGCGTAGGCCGTCGCCGGCAACGACGCGGCGCTGGCGAACGCGCCGGGCTCGCCGGTCGCGGCGAGGTCCGCCGCGCCGACAGCAGGGCGCGCGAGCGCGCGGAACTTCCGCAGCCGCGGATCCCACGACAGCGAGCCGCCGCCGAGTTCGGACAGTGCATGCGCAAGCGCGCCGTCGCCGAACATGCCCGGCGAGGTCACGTCCTTGGACGACACGCCTGCGAGGCTCACGAGCCCGTGGTCGCGCGCGGCGAACGGCGGCGCTCCGAGCACGCCCCACATGTGCGGCTGCAGCAACGGCAACGCAGGCAGCATCGACAGCGCGCACGGCTTGCCCGGCGCCGCGCCGGCTGCCGCCACCTCGAGGCCGCGACGCACCTCGGCGATCTCCGCGTCCTGGCTCCCGAAGCTCGCGATCCACGTGCGCGACATCAGTCCCGCAGCGGCGATCCAGATCGTCGCCGCAGCCCACGCGAACCAACGACGCGAACCGAGCGAGTCGACCGCCGAGACGAGCATCACGGAGAACGCGACCGCCAGCGCCGGAACTGCAGGGAACACGAGCCTGCCGCTCATCAGACCCACCGGCTCGTAGAGCAAGCTGGTCGGGACCAGCAACGCGAGCCCGCCTCCGGCGACGAGCAGCGCGTTGCGGCGAGCGTTCGTCGGCGCCGTTCCGGCGAGCGCGAGGAACGCCACCATCGTGACCCACTGCGCGCCGCCTTCCGCATCCGGCGGCGCGAACCAGCTGACGGCGCGCAGCAGCGACGCTTCCGCCTGCGACCAAGCCGAGTGCGTGTCGTCTGCGGTCGTGAGGACGCCGAGCACCGAGATGCGCACGGCGAAGTAGATCGCGACCAGCACCATGAACGGCCAGAGCCGGCGCGCGCGTTCGCGCAACGGGCGCGAGGGGCGCGCAGCCATGTCCACCGCGAGCAGCAACGCAGGCATCGCGACCGCCCCTTCCTTGCTCGCGAGCGCCATGGCGGCGAACAGCGCAGCTGCCGCAGTTGCCGCGAACGACTGCGCGCGATGCGCGGTGGCAAATCCAGCTCCGGCGAGATCGTCCGATGGCGCGACGCCGATCGGGTGCGCCGTCGCACGTTCGCCCCGCAACCGACGCAGGTAGGCATAAGCCGCGAGCGTCGTGAACATCGCCTCGAGACCCGACGTCCGCGCGGCAATCCACGCGGCGGTCTCGACGCTCGCAGGATGGAACACCACCACCGCGCACGCCACGGCCGCGGCGAGCGCAGGCCGCAACGGCGCAAGCAACGAGGCGATGCCACCGGCGGCCGCCGCGGTGACCGCCAGCACGAGCAGGTTGAACAACCGGAACGGCAGCGGCTCCGTGCCGAACTCGAAGCACGCAGCGTGGCTCACGCTGACGAGCGGCCGATACAGGTCGCGGACGCGGAACCACGGCCGCCCGAACTCCGCGAACGCGCGATCCCAGGACGCGCCGCCGGCCGGGTCGGCGTAGTAACTGAGCAGGAAGTCGTCGCTACGGAACCCGAACGCCAGCGTCGGCCAGAACCAGAGCACGGCCAGGACCGACGACGCGAGCGCCCATGGTAGCAACGTCCTGCCCGACGACATGGCGCGCGACTATGGCACGCCGACGGAGGCCAAGCACGCGCGCAGATCGCGTCATGCGACCTGCGAACGCCTCAGTTCAAGTCGAAGTGCACGCACAACGCGTCGGAGACGAGCAGGTTCGCAGGGTTGTAGGACTGCGGCACGCCCGTCGAGAGCTGCATCGACTGCACGAACACATCGACTCCGGCGAATGCCGGCGGGATGCTCGCCAACGCGGCCCACGACGTCGCGCCGGCGTTCACGACGCTGGCGAACGCCGCGATCTCCGGCAGCGCGACGTAGGCGGCGCAGCCCGGCATGCCGAAGACGGCGAGGTCGATGCCTGGCAGCGACGAGGCGCTCACGAGCGTGATGTTCGTCGTCACCGACGGATCGCAGTCCGTCGTTGCGATCGTGAGCGGGTTGCCGATCTGCGGACGCCCGGCGATGCGCACGCGCGCAGGCGCAGCGCCGTCGCCCGACACGTAGCCGCCGGCGGTCGCGAGGCTGAGATCCGGGAACCTGCGCGGCGACGGGCCGGAGCCGGGGTCCGGAGATCCGTTGCCGGCCGTGAAGCCGACGAGCACCGGAACGTCGCGGAAGCGCACGCCCGTGGCGCCGTAGCGGACCTTCACGCCGCCGCCCACCTGCAGCACGACTTGCACGGTGCTGACATTCGTGGGCTCGTTCCACATGCGACAGCCGCTCCACGTGACGGCTACATAGCTCGAACCGTCAGTGTCGTACCAGATGTCGCCCTGGCCGCCGAGGAACGTGTTGTTGTCCGCTGGCTCGAAATCGCACCACGCGGCGGCAATGCCCGGCTGGTTGCCGACGAACCCGGAGTAGTCGTCGTAGAAGCCGAACGTCGACGCGCCCGTCGCGAAGTAGACGATGCCGTTCGAGGACACCGAGAGTTGGCGCGTCCCCGTGACGCTGCCTGGATACGCAAACGGGAACGGGATCCTGATGGGCGCGGCGATCGCGTCGTCCCATGGCTGCGTCGCAGAACCCGAAGCGATCGGCTCCTGCGCGTTGATCTGGATCGCACCTGGGCTCGATCCCGGAGCTACGACGAGGCCCGGCGTGGCGTTCGCCGTGACGAGATAGCCGTTGCCGAGATGGAGCATGTCGAAGCCGTTCTGCGCGCCGCCGGAACCGATCGGGTCGATGTCGAGGTTCGCTGCGGCCGTCGTGCTCGACGCGGCCCAGCTTTCGTAGAACGAGCGCTTGCGGTCGTAGCAACCGACGCCGTACGGAGTCGAGTAGGCGACGTTCGCGCCCAACGTGTAGTCGAGCCGCACGTTCGCGATGCGCGGCGTCACGATCCCGCCGGTCCACGCCTGGCTCTGTGCCGAGCCGAGTTGCAGCGAGACGTATTGGTCGCCGATCACGGTCGGCGTCGGCACGACCGCCGGGTTGGTGTAGAGCGGATGGATCGGCGCGCCCGCGTTCGCTTGGGATGCTTGCACGAAGCGATGGTTGATCGCCATCGCGTACCTTCCGGGAGCGAACGCGAACGGCGTCGCGAGCACGACCGGCGACGGAGTGTCCGAAGGCCCGATCGTGACGGTGCCTTCGCTCATCAACGTCCAACCCGGAGGCGCAGGCGGATACGCAGTCGCGCCGCCGGTGCCGACCGCGTGTTGGCCGAGGTAGCTCGAACCGGGCGCTGTGATCGCCCACACCGTGACGTCGGCGGTCTGGCCGGTGAGGACCGGCAACGAGGGGACGGATCCGTCGTCGAACAAGTCGATCGCCATCGCATGGATGGTGATCGCGGTGTTGCACGTGAGGTCGAAGAAGAGGTTCGAGCCGAAGGTCGCATGGACCGAGCCGAGGTACGTCGTGCCTTCGAACGTCGTGGTCAGCGCCTGCGTGCCCGTGGGCGCTGTGCATTGCGCAGCTGCGGCCGCCGCGAAGGCGAGTCCGGCCGCGCAAGAGAGCATTGCTTGGTGCATTGGTTCCGTTGCGTAGAGGGGTTCGGCAACACGTGCCGTCAAATGCCGGGAACGTCCCGGGCGAGGCCTAGGACGCTTACGCACAACGAGAAGTTCATCTACGCATCGGGCATGTGGCCCGAATCGACAACGCTTGTTTCGGATCCGACGCAGTCGCCGGATCGGTGCGTTTGACGAGATCGTCGTGACGTTGCTGCGCGCGCGTTCGATCGTGACGCGATCGCGAAGGAGCGCGTTGCGATCGCTCTGCATCGCAGCGTCACGCGGAGGTCTTATTCACCAAACGACGCGGAGCCGCGTTGCACGCCGTCGCAGAGTTGCTGCGCGCAGGGCCCTGCTTCTCGAAGCGGAGGCGTGCGCGGCGTCCAGCATGCGATCGACGCAACCGGACGCGGACCGCGTCGACGCGGTCCGCGACACGCGCGCTATTCGACCTTCGTGCGCAGCGCTTCGAGCAGCGCCTTCGCGCGCGCCGACACTGGCGAATCCGGCGCGCCCTTGAGAATCGACGTCAGCTGCTTCTCCGCCGTCTCGTCTTTGCGGTCGCGCAACTGCTTCTCGACCTTCTCGATCTTCTTGTCGAGCGCGAGCAGCTCCTTCGCTTCGTCCGTCGCGAACGCAGCAACCTCGCTCTTCGCCGCGTCGAGCCAATCCTTGCGGTCGCCAACCGCGCGCACGAACTGCTCCGCGCGCTCCTGCGCGTCGACGTAGCGACCTTGCCGCTTCAGCTCCGCGATCGCTGCGGCAGAGCTCGCGCGTCGGTCCTCCACTTCCTTCACGAGCATCGTGCGTTCGGCTTCGTCGTTGATCGCCTCGGCGGCCGCCATCGCGCCCGCGAGGTCGTTCTTGCCGAACAGCAACGCGCGCACCTTGCGCGCATCCGGCGTGGCGCCCCAGCCCTTCTTGACCTTTTCGAGCTCCTGCGCGACGAGCGTCTCGATCTGCTTCTTGCCCGCGTTCGGGTTGCCGGCCCACAGGATCGTGCCGTCGACGCCGATCACCGCGCCGTGCGGGATGCCGCGCGACGGCGGGATCGGCAGGCCCGTTCCCGTGCAGACGAAGCAGTCGTTGTCAGGAAACGTCTTCCACAAGAACGCATCGAGCGTGCGGTCGTCGTTGCCCTGCGACTCGACGAGGATCGTGACGAGTCCCTGGCTCTTGTGTTCGTGGTCGTGACGGATGGCGCTCGGCACGGAGCCGCCGATGCACGGTCCTCAATGGATGCCCCATTGGTCGAGCACGACAGGCTGGCCGTAGAACTCGGCGAGCCGCTGCCGCCCGTCGCCGTTGCGCAACGTCGGGAACGTGACGTCCGCGACCTTGTCGCCGACGGCCGGGCCTTGGGCCGGCGCGACGACGGCGAGCGCGAGAAGGGCGAGGAGAGGTTGGGTGCGCATGCGGAGGATCCTGGGGCGGGCGGCGGAAGGTAGCAGACGCGGAGTGGCTTCGCCTGCGCCGGAGTGCGCAGGGGCAACTTGTGACGCTCTGCGACGGCCGCACGACGGCGCGAGTCAAGGAAAGCAGGCGAGCATCTTCGCCCGAGCGAACACATGCATGGCATGGCAGGGCTCGGGCTGCGATCCGCACTTCCGTATCGACGCAGAGAGCTACGCTGAAGACTGCTGCTTCGGATCAGCGCGCGCTGGCCTGCGGCAGCTTGACCTCGACGGTCACGACCGATCCCCGCACGACGTCGAACGCGGCGACCTCGATGCTGTGCTGCGCGAGCGACTGCGCGGAGGCGTCGCCGACGGATGCCGTCGGCAGCGCGAGCGCTTGAGCAGGACCAGCAGCCGCGACGAATGCGACGCTCCCTTCTGCGTCGGTCGGCGGCAGCATCCGACCAGCGGGTTCCAAGCGCAGCGTCACGCCGGCAGCCGGCGTGCCGTCGTTGCGAAGCGCACGCAGTGCGACTTCGCCGGTCGCGAACACGAACGTCGGCGACTCGACGCCACGCGGGCCACTGCCGACGACCACCCGGGACGACGACGCGAGCCATGCGCCATCCGCGCGATATGCGGTGTACTCCCCGGGCACGAGCATGACGCGCACCACGCCACGCTCGTCGGTCGACACCATCGCCGAGGCGTGACGCGACGACATCACGAGCCTCGTCGAAGCGAGCGGCGCGCCGTTGTGCAGCACGAGCGCATCGACCGTCACCGGCAGCGCATCCTCGATCGCGAACTGCGCTTCCACCGTCAAACCGTCCGCGATGCGGACCTCGCCGATACGACCGTCGCAAGCGCGCTGCGCGTTGCCGTCCATCACGAAGGACCGGAACATCACATCGTGCTCGCCGGCAGCAAGCATACTCGCCTCGAACCGTCCGTCCGCAGCGACGGAGATGCTGCGCACATCGTCCGCGCCGCGCCGGACGAGACGGATCGACGGATGCAGCGCGGGCTCTGCATCCGGCCCCGCGAGCGCGAATGCGCGCTCCACCGCGTCCGCCGGGACCAACCGTCCGCGCAACACGCCGCCGCGCTGCACTTCGACGACCAACTCCGAGGCATCGTCGACGCGCACCGAAGGCACACGCAGCGCAACGTGCCCGGGCCCGGGCAAGTCGAGCCAATACGAAGCGCTCGACTCGCCGCGCAGCACGACGCGGCCTTCGGCATCCGTCATCGCCTCGTCGACGAGCAACGCACGCAGCGACTGCGCATTGCGGATCCACATGTCCCACGCGAACACTTGCTGCGCGTTCGCGAAGTCCCTGCTGCCCGCGTCACAGAGTCGCACCGACGCACCCGCAACCGCAGCGCCAGAGGCATCGACCACGCGCACTGCGCGCGCGACCGGCGGGCCCGCGACCACTTCGACGACCGTGTTGGGAGCCATCACGAATTCGCGCAGCACTCTCGCGAAACCGGTCTCGGTCCCGAACTCGACGACCAGCAGATGCTGCCCGTTGCGCACGCCGTCGACCACGGCCACGCCACCTTCGAACGACCCGCGCTTCCGCACGTCTGCTGCAAGCGGCGACCATGCAGCCCGATCGAACGGGATCGCTCGCACCTGGTAGCGCGGCACGGGTTGTCCGTCGCGGTCGGTCGCGCGAAGGGTCAACGCGGCGCAGCGACGCACACGCAACGCGACGCCCACTGTGCCCCACGCGACCTTCGCGTCGCTCTTTGCCACTTCGAATCCCCTTGCGTCGACGACGAGCGCAACCTCCTTCGGCGCGAGCTTGGGCTGCTGTAGCTCGAACGAACCGTCACCCGCGGAGCTCGCAGCAGCGACCGGCCTCCCGTCGTCGCCGTTCGCGTCGATCCGCGCGCCGGCAACGGGCAATCCCGTCTCGTCGGCGACAACGCCGCGGATGCCGATCGTGGGCTCGGGCAGTTGCACGACGATCGTGATCGGTTCGACCGACGTCGCAGTGAGCTCGATCTCGTTTGGCGCGACATCGAACGTCTGCGATGCAGAGATTCGATAGCGACCGTGCAGCAACGCATTCTCGGTGCGGAACGAGCCATCCGCGCGCGTTACCGCCACCTCGTGGCTACGTGGCGAGAACGTCCCGCGACTGGCCGCAGAGTCGGACAACGCGCGCACGCGCTCGAACATCACCTGTGCGTCGACGAGTGGTTGCGATCGCTGGTCGACGACTCGTCCGTGCACCAACGCGCCGCGCTCCATGCGCACGTCGCCGACATCCATCACGGCGCCGTGTGCAATCGAACGGAAGCGCCCGCCCACCGTGCCCATGTCGTCGCGCGCGCATTCGATCGAGAACTGGAACGGCGGCGGCGGCACAAACGAGAACGAGAAGCGGCCGTCTTCCTTCGTCACCACGCGCGGCAAGTCCATCGGCTTCGGCAATGCCTCGTGGTCGCGCAGCCATTGTGCTTCTGCCTCGCGACCGCTCGACCAGCCCGACAGCGCCACCGTGCATCCTGCGAGCGGCGCGCCTGCTGCGTCGACGCACCGACCGGAGAGCCGAGCCGTCGCGGGATCCTCCTTGGCGACAGCGACACGCTCCGATGGCTCGGCTGTCGGCGCGAGCGCGGATGCAGAGTCCGACGTCGACGCGAGGCTCGGATCCGCAGGCGAATGCATGGGTCGGCCTTCCACGGCATCGCGGGTCGGCGAGACGCCTCCTCCGCCCAGGATCCACCACGCCAGCGCGAACGCTGCAGCCATCGCACCGAGCAGCAAGAGCCGCACGCGTTTCGTTCCCGACGCCATGTCAGACCAGCCTACGTCTTCCCAACGGCGGCCTGCAACGCTGCGCCGCGCACCACGTCGAAGACCACGTCGCGCGCCCGCAGACTCAGCGCGTTCCCACGAGCTTGCCGCGCCGAGCGCGCAGCGACTCGATCTCCTTCTCGCGCCGCGCGATCTCGCCGTCGATCGCTTCGGCCTCGTTGCCGGAAACCTCGGGCGTCGGGCTGAGCTCCAGCCGCGTGATGCGGTAGCCGCGGTCGCGCAGCAACCTGACGATGCCGAGTTCGCCACCGTAGTGCGCCGCGCCGACGGCGAAGAACGCGCCGCGGTCCGGGTGGCGCTGCAGTTGCTCGACCATGCGATCGACCATGTCCCCGTTGCGGTTGGCGAGCAGGCGGTCCTTGATCTTGGCGCTGAGCGCTTCGTCGCCGAGCGGATACTCGTTCATCCGCTTGTCCAAAGCAGCTTCGTCTCCACGCAAGTAGAGCTGGATCAGTTCCTCGACCGGGCTCTTGCCTTCGGCGACCTGCTTCTCGAGTTCGCCCAACGTCGCCGTGAGCATGTTGCGCTGCTCCTCGATCGAGAGAGTCTCGAACACCGCCAACTGCGATTCGACGGTCTCGAGGCCGCCGACCGTCTTGCCGGCCTTCTTGGCGCCGGCATACAGCTTCATGTCGAGCGGCTGCTTGGTTGCCATCTGCGCCATCATGTCGATGGCCATGAGTTGCGTCGTCCCGGCCCACGGCTTCATCCGATCGAGCGCTGTCATCTTCTGGCCGCGGCCCTCGACGTAGGCCTTCATGCGCGCGTAGAGCTCTTCGCCGACCTGATCGACGAGCTTGGTCCCCTTGGGGAGCATCGCGGCCATCGCAGCGGCCATGAGCTTGTCCATGTCCATCGGGATCTCGGTGAACAGCGCGCCACACGAATCGACGGCCTCGGTGACGACCGGCGGAAGATCCGTCACGCGATCGTCGGGCAAGTGGATCGTGCCGAAGAGGTAGCTCGGCGTCGGCAGCTCGATTCGCCACAGCAACGGGCGCTCGATCGCGGTCGCAGGCTTGGTCGCGACCGTGGGTTGGACGGAAGGAGCAGCCTGGCCTCGAGGCGAGGCTGCGAACAAGGCGACGAAGACGACGTCCAGGATGCGGCGCAACATGCTCATGCGGCCATGCTCGCATGGCGCCAGATTCAATCCAACGACTCGACCTGTCTCTGCCGTGCAGCGGCCGTCGACACCCCACGGACTAGGGCACGCAGCTCCTCGACCTGCGGCAGGACTCCACGAGCCCCCTGAGCCGCCCCCCGGATTCCAGCCCCGCGTCCGAATCCGCCGATAGCAACGGGCGATCCCCCGAGGTCCCCGATGCCCGACACACTGCCGCCGCCGCCTTCTGCCCAACGCACGTCCGCTCGCATGCGAGCCGACTTGGAGCAACGCGCGCGCGCTGCGTGCCAGTCTTCGTATCTCGGCGACCACACGACGTTGTGCCGCGTGCTCGGCAAGCACCTGTGCTACGTCGACACGCGCGACCGCCATCTCGCGCCGCACCTGATCATGAACGGCTTCTGGGAGCCGTGGATCACCGTCGCGATCGCGCAACGACTGCGGCCCGGCATGGTGTGCGTCGACGTCGGCGCGAACCTCGGCTACTTCACGATGCTGATGGCCGACCTCGTCGGACCGGGCGGCGGCGTGATCGCGTTCGAACCCAACCCTCGCCTGCGCGAACTGTGCTCGTCGTCGATCAGCGCGAACGGCTTCCGCGACCGCACGTGCGTCAGTGGTTTCGCGGCGAGCGACACCGACGGCGCGGTCGTTCCGCTCACGTTCGACCTCGCGTCGCCGATGAACGGCACGATCGTCGCATCCGCGAAGCCCGACGCGACGCAGGTCCGCACCGTCCGCCTCGACACCGCGTGCGCCAACCTCCCGCGCGTCGACTTCTTCAAGATCGACGTCGAAGGCGCTGAAGAACTCGTGTGGCGTGGCATGCAGGGCCTGCTCGACAAGAACCCGCATGCGATCGTCGTCATGGAGTGGAACGCGAAGCGCCCCGGCGCCGAACGCTTGCTCGACCAGATCGAGTCCCGCTTCCCGCGCCTTTCGCACATCGGCTTCGACGCCGACGTCGAGGAGATCACGCGCGAGCGGTTGTTGACCGAGCGCGGAGCCGAGGACTTCATGCTCTTCTTGCAGAACTGACCGCGCGGCCGACGCGCCAGATCTTCACGCGGTCCCCACACGCTTCGCACGATCGCATGGTCTCGTCCTCTCCCTCGCCACCGGGATCGTCCCTGTGCGCGAGCGACGGACGATGCCCAAGCTCCTGCGCGCGAAGAAGCCGAACTGGTTGCGACGCAAGCCCGAGTCGCAGCACAAGCCTGCGCGCTGGCGCAACCTGCTCGGCCGCGAGAACTGGAACTTCCTGCTGACCAACCGCATCCCGCGTCGCCTCGCGACGCGCATCATGGGCGGCGTCAGCAAGATCCCGACGGGTCCGCTGACCGGCGTGACGATCGCGCTGTGGCGCATCTTCTCGCGCGACCTCGACCTCTCGGACAGCAAGAAGCGCAGGTTCCGTTCGCTTCACGACTGCTTCGTGCGCGAGCTCCGTGCCGGTGCCCGCCCGATCGACACGACGCCGGAAGTCCTCGTGAGCCCCTGCGACGCGATCGTCGGCGCGCACGGCAAAGTCGAGGGCACGACGCTCTTCCAGGCGAAGGGCTTTCCCTACCGGCTCGAAGACCTGCTCGGCGATCCCGAGCTCGTCGAGCGCTACCGCGACGGGACCTATGTCACGCTGCGGCTCAAGGCGAGCTTCTACCATCGCTTCCATTCGCCTTGCGACGCTGCAGTGCAACGCGTCGTCTACATCTCGGGCGACACCTGGAACGTCAACCCGATCGCGCTGCGACGAGTCGAGGCTCTGTTCACCAAGAACGAGCGCGCCGTCGTCGAACTGCAACCCGACGCAGGCTCTGGCCGCATCGCGCTCGTCGCCGTCGCGGCGATCCTCGTCGCCAGCGTGCGCCTGCACTGCCTCGGCCCGAAGTGGAACCTGCGCAAGAAGGGCGCAGACCCGATCCAAGTCGAGGCGCACTACCGCCGCGGCGAAGAACTCGGCTGGTTCCAGCACGGCAGCACGATCGTGATGTTCGCGCAGAAAGGCCACGAACTGTGCCCGCACGTTCGCGAGGGAACGCTCGTGCGCATGGGCCAGAGACTGCTCCTCCGCCCAGAGACCCGACCACCCCAACGAGAGAACTGATGACCGCCACCTCCGCCCCCGAACGCACGATGTCGTTTCGCGAAGCGCTCGCCACGCAGCGCTGGGACGACCACCGCTTCTATCACCACAGCAGGATCAACCAGACGCTGCACTTCATCAGCGCGACGAGCTTCGTCGTTGCCTACGTCTACCTCTTCGTCGACCCAGTGGTCTCGGCGTTCCTCGGTTGGGGCGTGTCGATGGTGACGCGCCAGTCCGGCCACTTCTTCTTCGAGCCGAAGGGGTTCGACGTCGAGAACAACGCCACCCACGAACACAAGGAAGCGATCAAGGTCGGCTACAACCTCGCGCGCAAGTACGTGCTGATGAGCGTGTGGGCCGCATCGACCTTGCTGCCGTGGGCGACGCCGACCCTGTTCGGCCTCTACGCGCCGTACACGGACGCCTACTCATACGCGCACCACGTTGCAGTGCTCTGGCTGACGGTCGGCGCGTTCGCGATCCTGCTGCGCACCGCGTATCTGTCGGCGACGGTCGCGCCCGTGCACGGTCTCGTGTGGATGACGAAGATCCTCACCGACCCGTTCCACGACATCCGCATCTACTGGAAGGCGCCGCTGCACCTGCTGCGCGGTGAGATGCTCGACCCGATGACGGACTGGCCCGAGCCGATGCGCCGGGCCTGATCGCGAGACGACTTCAGGGAACGGGAAGAGCGGAAGAACGGTGACGACGCGCGGCCCGCTCAGCGGGCCGCAGCGTGCTCGCCTGTGCGCTGCGGCCGCGGGATCTCCACGCTGGTTACAGCAGACCCAGCCACCGGTTGGATCGCCGGTTGCGCGACAGCCGGAACCGCATTCGAACGCTTGCGCCCGAACAGGGCGCGCAACGTCTCGCCCAGCACACGGCGACGGATCCACTTGTCCGTGAGGTGCGCGCCCTGCCACCACCAGCCGTCTGCGACCATCGCCTCGGCCGCTCCGACGAAGCGATCACGGAACTCGCCGAACTCCTGCTCCGTGAGGTCGTGGCTGAAGAGGAAGCGCCCGCTGCCGACCCAGCTCATCGTGATGCCTGCTGCGCGCAGGTAGTACTGGAACATCCAGCTGTAGCGGCTGGTCTGCGTGAACAGCGTCGCCCAGACCGAGACCATGTTGGCGACGCGCATCGGCAGGCCTCGGGACTCCAGCGCCGTGTTCAGCTCGGCTGCGCGACGATCCCAGACCGCGTCGATGTCCGCATACGACGCCTGCACCTCGGGCCAGTCGAGATGCTGCAGGAACTCGTTCATCGCCGTCATCACGTACGGATGCGAGTTGAACGTGCCGCGCGCGAAGCAGATGTCGGTCGGTTTGTCCTCGCGGTAGCGCTTCATCAATGCCGCGCGTCCGCAGACGACGCCGATGGGCAGGCCGCCGCCGAGCGTCTTTCCGTAGGTCACAAGGTCGGCGTCGACGCCGAAGTACTCCTGCGCTCCGCCGACCGCGAGTCGGAAGCCGAGGAACACCTCGTCGAAGATCAGCACGATGCCGCGAGCCGAGCAGACCGCGCGCAGGCGCTTCAGCCATTCCGAGTAGGCAGCCTTGTCGAAGCGAACCGAGCGCTTGCTGTCGACGAGCATCGAGTCAGTCGGCGCGTTGCCGTTCGGGTGCATGCCCTGCAGCGGGTTCACCAGCACGCAGGCGATGTCGTTGCGCGTGCGCAGGACCTCGAGCGACTTCTCCGACATGTCCGCGAGCGTGTAGACCTCGCGCGCCGGGCGCGGGTTGCCGACGCCGGCCTGCACGCCGTCCCACCAACCGTGGTACGCGCCACAGAAGCGGACGATGTGCGACTTTCCGGTGTGGTAGCGCGCGAGACGCACCGCCTGCATGACGGCCTCGGTGCCCGACATGTGGAAGGAGACCTGCTCCTTCTTCGAGATGCGCTGGAGGCGCGCGACGTTGTCGGCGATCGCCGGGTGGTACGGGCCGAGGACCGGACCGAGCGAACGGGCGCGAACGGCGCCGCGGTCGATGCAGCCCTTGTAGAAGTCGTAGCCGAAGACGTTGACGCCGTATGCGCCAGTGACGTCGAGGCTCCAGTTGCCGTCGAGGTCCTGGATGTGGCGACCGCGCGTCGCCTGCACCACGAGCCCCAACGGGAACGCCGCACGCACCCGTTCGCGGAACTGGAACGGCACACGGTAGTGGTTGACGAAATCGACGTCCGACAGGCCTTCCTCGAGCCCCGCGCTGACTGCGAGCGTTCGCGGCGCCTTGCGACGGAAGTGCTCCGAGAGCCGTTCGAATCCGCGCCGACGCAGTTCTTGCACGTCGGACGGAGCTTCGTCGGACCCGAAGAACTCGGCCTCCCCGTATTCGTAGAACGGGATCCACTTCGCGACGCGGCGCGCCATGCGCGCGTGGCCGCGCAGCGAGGGATGCTTGGCGCGGGAAAGCAGTAGTCGATTCTTGGCCCAACGCGCGGCCCACAGAGCGGCGATGCCGCCACCGACGAACAAAGCTGCCTGGCTCATGCTGGCTCCGATGCGACGTGCGCGACGCGGTGGTCGACGAGATAGCGATCCACGGCGTCAGGCGACGACGCGTCGTCCTCGGCTGCCTGGTCCTGCTGCTTCGGCTTCTTGAACCGCTCGCGGTAGCTGTCCGAGTCGAGGATCGCCGAGAACGGCTCCGCGAGGCGGTTCGCTTCGACGAAGGCGCGCGCGGCGGCTCCCATCCGGGTGCGCCGACCTTCGTCGAGCAACTTGCCCATCGCGTCGGCGAGCGCGGCAACATCGCGACCCCGCACACAGAAGCCGGTCACGCCGTCGACCATGAGTTCCTGCGGACCGCCTTGGTCCGAGACCACCACCGGCAGACCAGAGGCCTGCGCCTCGAGCGGCGCGTTGCCCCAAGTGTCCGTGGTGCTCGGGAACAGCTTCACGTCGGCGGACGAGTACGCGATCGACAGCTCCTGCCCTTCGAGGAAGCCGGTGAACGTGACCGGCGCTCCTGCGAGCCTCGCTTCGAGGTCCTTGCGGTACGGGCCGTCTCCGACGACGAGCAAGTGCACGTCCTTGCGTTCTGCACACAACGCGAGGAACGCGTCGGCGAGCGTGTCGAGGTTCTTCTCGAGGCCGATGCGGCCGACGTAGAGGAACTTGGTCGAGCCCTCGGCGACGCCGTGGCGTGTCCAGTAGTCCGCGTCGCGATGCTTGGGATGGAAGCGGTTCGCGTCGACCCAGCGATCGAGGATCAGCAGCTTGCGGTTGCGCATGCCGCGCGCGTGCAGCAACCTCGCGATGAACTTGCTCGGCACGACGACCTCGTCGACCGAGTGGTAGAAGAGGCACATGTACTTCCACGCGAGCGCCTCGAGGCTCACGTCGCGCGTGTAGTTCTCGACGTACTCCGGAAAGCTCGTGTGGTAGGTCGAGGACGTCTCGATCTGCAGCAGCTTCGCGGCCATCAGGCCCGCGACGCCGATGGCGCCCGGCGTGCTGATCTGCATCTTGGTGAAGCCGCCCTCCTGCAGGAACTTCAGCAGGTCGAGGAACGGCGGGATCCGGATCTGCAGGCCTTGGTACTCGGGGAAGTCGAGGTTGACCACCGACGGCAGGATCCGCAGCTGCCCGGAGTCGACGTAGCGCTGCACATCGGCCGCGGCGATCACTTCGGCGCGCTCCGAGTCGTGCAGGCACGTCACCACCGTGAAGTCGATCCCGCGACGCTTCGCCTCGTCGATCATCTTGCGGATGGTGCGAGCGACGCCGTTGATCTCGAAGAACGTGTCGGTCACGAGCACCAGCTTCGTGTGCTCGCCGAAGTCGAAACGCTTGCGAACGTCCGCGACGATCTGCCGGTCCGAGCTCTGGTGCAGGTAGCTAAGCAGATACGGCAGCGACACGAACACGTTCGACGCGAACAGTGCGACGGCTTCCTTCACGAGCCGGATCAGGTCCAAGGACTGCGCTGCGCGGATGCGCGACACGTAGCGCTGGAAGATGCGGTTGATGAGCGAACTGACCACCAGGAAGATCCGGTCGTCCGTTCGCGGCGCGTCCGCGAGCCTGCGACGGAACCCGGGGTCCGTGAGCATCGCGCCCGCCTCGTCGGCGAGGATCGACTCGAACGCGCGGTCCGCCTCCTTGCCCTTCTTGCGAGCCGCGGAGAAGCGCTGCAGCGCGTAGCGAGCCTGGAACCCGAGCTTCTGCCACATCGTCGTGGAGCCGGAATCGAAGACGAAGCGCAGCAGTTCCTGGATCGGGCCACCCATGCGAACGCCGCGCTGCGCTGGCCTTGCTGCCGTGCCCTGACCTTGGGCGACCGGACCGCGCTTGTGGCCGTCGTAGAGCAGTTTGACCATCGCGTGCGCCAGAGTGACCGGTCCGCCATGCGCGCCGCCGATGGCCGTACGGCGGCTGCGGATCGCGTCGACGACGTCGTTCGCGGTCGGCTCGCGGTCGTCGGGCGATAGGAACTCGGTCCACGTGCGCCCCTGGTTGATGCCGGAATGGTCGTCGGAGCCGGCGACGACGGCCTTCAGCCACGGTGTCCTGCCGCGGGGGACGATCCCGTGCTTGTTGGCCAGGCGTTCAACCGTCTCGCGGTCCAGCGACGTCACGAGACGATGCGTGAACTCGTTCAACGAACGGGTGCGCGTGCCGTTGCGAACCTCGAGACAGGGGAAGAGCAGCAGCGCCTTCTCGATGTGGTCGGCGGTGAGCGCGCCTTCACGGCCGTAAGGCCGGTTCTGCGTGCTCATCAACGGGTGCGTCATGAAGTACGCGAGACGGTTGCCGGCGGCTGCGTTCTTCTCCTGCGCGATCTCCGTCTCCACGTAGTCGAGCATCTCGTAGAGGTTCGATCGCAGGCGGTTGACTTCCGCGAACTGCGCCTCCGTCATGTTCGCGACGGTCACGTGGATGTTGCAGCCGTCCTCCGGAAAGGTGGCCGTCATCTCCGCGCTGATGAAGACGCCGGGAAGATGCGCGTCGAGCATCTCCTTCACGCCGTCGATCGAGTTGTGGTCCGTCAGCGTGACGAGGCCCATGCCCTGCGCGCGCAGCTCGCGATAGGTCGCGATCGGATCGCTGTAGGACTCCGGGATCGCGAAGGTGTTCGCCGCGTAGTAGTCGGTGACGTTCGACGCGTAGGAGTGGAGATGGAAGTCGACCTTCGTCGTGCGCTTGCCGCTCATGCGAGTTGGAAGCGACGGCCACCAACGCATCGGATGGCAGCATCAGACGCCCCCTCGGCGTCCGCGTGCCATCGCGACTCGTTCGCGTGCCGTTGCGGTTCTTGGCATAAGACCTCGACTGTGTGCAGATCCTGCGACGCGCAGAGCAAGATTCGCGCAGGACGACCTGGCTCCTTCCATCGCTCGCGCGTCCTTGTTCTTGTCCGCGCATGACCGCGAGCGCGATGCGATCGGGCGTTCTGTTCTTCCGTCGGTTCCTCCGCAATCCACGCGAGGTGGGAGCGCTGCTGCCGAGCACTCGCAGCCTCGGTGAAGAAATGGTCCGCGGCCTCTCGCTGCGGAGAGGCGACCTGGTTGTCGAGTATGGCTGCGGGACCGGATCGCTGACCCAATCGATCGCCGACCTGCTTCGTGGCATCGGCGGAGTCCGCTATCTAGGCATCGAGCAAGACGAGCAGTTCTGCGAAGTCCTGCGCAGGCGCTTTCCGGACCTCGAGTTCGCGTGCGACCGCGTCGAGCGCATCGGCGAAATCCTGAGCGAGCGAAGGTCGGGAGCGCCGCGCGCAATCCTCTCCGGGCTGCCTTTGATCCTGCTGAAGGATATGGACGGGATCCTCAGGGCGACCGAGCGCGCGCTCGCGGACGGCGGCGAGTTCCGCACGTTCAGCTATCTACAGTCGTGGCCGATGCCGGCAGCGTTCCGCTTGCGACGCGCATTCCGCGAGCGCTTCGCCTCGCACGGAACGAGCCGGCTCGTGTGGAGCAATGTCCCGCCAGCCTGGGTGCTGCGAGGCGTGAAGCACGGCGAACGCGATGATTGAAGGCATCGAGAACAAGCCGCGAAGACGACGTTTGGATTGCCAAGGTCTTCACATCGCACGTCGCAACTTCACGCGCGCGCGATTTCCTCGCACGAATCGGAGCCAAGCTTCACCAGACGACGATGGCAACTTGACGCGGCGGCGGACAACCGGGGGCCTCACTAGTTTCCTAGTTTCCTTCCAGGACCCAAATGCACATCCGCAACATGAAGATCGCATCGCTCGCAGCGCAGTCGCTGCTCGCGTTCGCCGCCCTGAGCGTCGCAAGCGCGACCGTCCAGGCTCAGACTGTCACCCAGGGCCCGAGTTCGTCCCGCACGCCCTACCTCGTCCCCGCCTACAGCAGCGGCTCCATCGTCCGCAGCATCACGTCGATCGCGACCGCGACCGACCTCGTGCCGCTGACCGGCTCGCCCACGACCGCCTTCGAATTCGGCGGCATCATCGACGGCCTCGGCGCGTACGACAACGGCAACGGCACGGTCACGATCCTCGCGTGCTTCGAACTCGGCACGACGAGCGGCGTCGTCCGTCGCCACGGCGCGCGCGGCGCCTACGTCACCGAAACCATCGTCGACAAGCAGACGCTGCAGGTGATCTCCGCAAACGACCTCATCGAGCAAGTCGTCGAAGCCAACGGCACGGTTCGCAGCGTCGCGAACGGCAACCCGGTCGCGATGGGTCGCTTCTGCTCGGCTGACCTTCCGGCCGTCAGCGCGCTCTACAACCCGAAGACCGGCCTCGGCACGACCGACCGCATCTTCCTGTGCGGCGAAGAGTTCGCCGGCGCGTCCTGGCTGCTCGGCCACGTCGCCACTGGCGCGGAGAAGGGCACGTCCTATGTCCTCCCGGCGTTCAACCTCGCGACCAACGGCTCGGGAATCAGTGCGGTCGGATCGTGGGAGAACGCGCTCGCGAACCCGTTCCCGCAAGACCTGACCCTCGTCGCCGCGACCAACGACGGCGGCAGCGGCGTCCAGAACAACCGCGTGTCGTTCTACGTCGGCAACAAGCAGGCGACGGGCACCGCGGTGGAGAAGGCAGGCCTCAAGAACGGCCAGCACTTCTTCATCCAGGTCGTCGGCAGCCCGAACGAGATCGTCAACACGACGACGCGCGCGACCAACATCACGAGCGGCACGCGCTTCACGCTCGACCCGACGGTCGGCACGCAGTTCTCGCGCCCTGAGGACGGCCACTGGGATCCGCAGAACCCGCGCGACTTCTACTTCGTCACGACCGACCGCCTCAACACGGTCAACAACACGGGCGAGAACCAGTCGGTCGGCGCCAGCGGCACGGCCAACCAGGTCGGCAAGTCGCGCCTGTGGCGCATGCGCTTCGACGACCTCACCAACCCGACGCAGGGAGGTGTGATCGACCTGCTCATCGACGGCCAGAAGAGCGGCATCAACGTCAACATGATGGACAACATGTGCGTCGGCGCCGACGGCATGCTCTACATCACCGAGGATCCGGGTAACTCGACCTACCTGGGCAAGACCTACGCCTACGACATCACGACCGACACGCTGGTCCTGATGACGAAGTTCGACCCGGCTCGCTGGGGCGAACTCGCCGTCAACGGCGGCACGCCAGGCGCCCAGTCGCCCTACACGAACGACAAGGAGATCTCGGGCATCATCGACGTCACCTCGATGTTCCCGCACGCCGATGACGAGCGCGTGCTCCTCCTCGACGCGCAGGACCACTCGACGAACCCGGCGGTCGCCTCGGCGGCCTCGGTCGAAGGTGGCCAGTTGCTGCTGATGCGCGTGGCTCCGCGCCAGCGCACGCTGCCGTTCGGCCTCGGTTGCGGCATTTCGCTCGCGGCGGGCGCCGGCGAGCGCGCGACCCTCGGCGCGGCCTTCGACAGCCAGGTGACCGGCATGGTCTCCGGCGCGTCGGCCTTCATGTCGGTCGGCCTCTCGAACGTGACGCTCGGCGGCAACGCACTGCCGATCGCACTCGATTCGTTCGGCCTCACGGGCTGCTCGCTCTACCACGACACGGCGATCGCGGTCTTCGCGCCGTGCACCTCGACGGGCGCCACGACGGCGACCTACAGCATCGCGATCCCGAGCTCGTCGCTGTTCGTCGGCCTGAAGTTCTACGAGCAGGCGTGGGCGACCAATGCGGCGGCCAACTTGGCTGGCCTCGTCGGCAGCAACGCGCTGCAGATGACGATCGGCTTCTGAGCCGGATACTCGCCCGCGTCCTGGGCGACGCGGGCGATTGCAGAGATAACGGGATGTGGACGCGCGCCACGGCCTTCCGGCCGGTGGCGCGTGTTCGTTTCACGGCGTCTTGATCGAAAGCCACGAGTGGCGGGTTCCATGCCTGTCCCATGAAGCCGACGATCCGATCGTTCGTGGCCGCTGCCACGCTGCTGTCTGCAACGCCCCTGTTTGCCCAAGGACACGACGAGCGCCCTGCCCAGGAAGCGCCTGCCGCATCGGGCGTCGGCAGCGCCTTCGAACTCCAACGCGAGTTCGCGCAGATCACCAAGAGCGTGATGCCAAGCGTGGTCACGGTGCGCGGCTACGTGAAGAAGTCAGGCAACCAAGACGGATCGCGAGCGCCGGAGCCCAAGGGCTGGGTCGCGCTCGAGGCTCGCACCGTCGACTACGAGGGATTCCAGCTCGTAAGCGCGGGTTCGGGCTTCTTCGCGAGCGAGGACGGCGACGTGCTGACCGCGCTCCAACCGCTCAAGCTGAAGGACGGGTCGCTGGTCGACCTCGTCGACATCGAGGCGCAGGATGGCGCACGCGCGATCGCGGAGATTGTCGGCGTCGAGCCGACCCTGAACCTCGCAGTGCTGCACAGTGTCGTGTTCCTGAACTGGTTCGAGGTCAAGGGCCGGACGCTGAAGATCGGCGACAGCGACGCTGTCGAACCCGGCGAATGGACGCTCGGCTTCGGCGACCCCGCGGGTCCGCAGAAGTTCGTCGGCACAGGCGTGCTCGCCGCCAAGCCTGCGCGCGACTGCTACCAGGAGCTGCTCGTCTCGGCGTACATGCAGACGTCGCTGCGCGTTCCGCAGCAGGGCTACGGCGGCCCGCTCGTCAACCTGCGCGGCGAGCTGATCGGCATCACAATCCCGCTCGAGGTCGACCCGTCGCTCGGCGTCGAGGGCAGCAGCCTGCAGGACGAGTGCTCCTATGCGCTGCCGAGCAAAATCTTCACCGGGCTCTACGAGTCGATCCGCGAAGCGCGCAGCTTCAAGTCGCCGTGGTTCGGGTTCGCGGTGATGAGCCGCGCCGAGATCGCGAAGGCCAAGGGCTTCGAGGCCTTCCAGAAGATGAACAAGCCGAAGACCGGCGGCATCCTGATCGAGAGCATCTTCACGCCGAGCCCTGCGGCAGCTGCTGGAGTGCAGCCGGGTGACTTCCTCGTGAAGTTCGACGGCAAGGAGATCACCGCGCCGGTCGAGTTCCAGCGCGCGCTCTACCTGTCGGGCATCGGCCACGAAGCGACTCTCGAGTTCTTCCGCGACGGCCAGACGGTCGTCAAGACGATCAAGATCGAGCAGCGCCCCGCGGAAGCGAAGCCGCGCTGATCGCGGCCCGCTCTGCGTGTCGTCAGAGCGATCGCAGGAACGCGATCAGTTCGTCGCGCTGCGACTTGCTCGCGAGGCGGAAGCGCTCCTTCGAACGCTCGCTTTCGCCGCCGTGCCACAGGATCGCCTCGGCGAAGCCTCGCGCACGGCCATCGTGCAGTAGCCGCTCGTGGCCGTTCACGGTTTCGACGAGGCCGAGCCCCCAAAGCGGCGGCGTGCGCCATTCCTCGGGCCGCGCGTCGCCGTCGCGCTTCCCGTCGGCGAGGCCTTCACCCATGTCGTGGAGCAGAAGGTCTGTGTAGGGCTCGAACGACACGTTGGAGAAGGCCGGGTGGAACGCAGTCGCCGAAGTCGTGTGCGACGGCACGTGGCACGCCGCACAACCGAACTCGCGGAACCGCTGCGCGCCGGCGAGCACCACGGGATCGTCCGCGCCGCGCGCCGCGGGAACCGCGATGGTGCGCGTGTAGAACGCGACGCGATCCAGCTTCTTGCGGTCGATCTCCGGCCCGTCACCGGGTCCTTGCAGCGATGCCTGCGCGCCCGCGAGCGCTTCGTCTGCGAACACGTCCGAGGTGATGCCGATGTCGTTGACGAACGCCGCGGCGACCTGGTCGAGCACCGTCGGCTGCGTGGCCTTCCAGCCGAAGCGGCCGGCGGCCTCCGAACCGCAACTCGCGCTGCGCACGACGTGCACGCGACCGGACACGCCGTCGCCGTCGCGATCGTCGGGATCCTCGAGTTCGCGCAAGCGCGCCTCCGGCACGCTCTCCAGCAGTCCGAGGCCGATCAAGTGCTGCGCCACGCGCGGGCCCAGCACCGTGCCGTCGCCGAGTTCGCCGTAGGCGAGCGCATCGAGCCGATAGCTCGGCCGCAGCAACTCGTAGCTCGTGCCGTCGCCGTACTCGCCGGCGACCGATTCGTAGTCGATGCGGACCGCCGCCTCCGCGTGCGCGCCCGCGATCGCCACGTCCTGGATCTGTGCGCCGTAGCGCGGATGCGCCTCATCCGGCCCGTCCGCGTTGCGCACGCCGACGCGAAGCAACAGCCCATGACGTTCACGATCCGCAGGCATTGGCGGACTGCTGCGGCCGTCGCGCAGGTGGCAACTGCTGCAGGAACGCGCGTTGAACAACGGCCCGAGCCCGTCGAGTCCCTTCGCGCTCGCGCCGCGCTCGACCCAGTTGGCCTTGAAGAACGAGTTGCCGACCACGAATGCGCGACGGTCTTCTGCGCCGAGCAACGGCGAGGGATAGCTGAATGCGTTGGGCGTCGCGTCGACGACCGTCGGCGCAGCTTGCTGCGCCGACAGACACGAGGCGACGGTGAGCGCAGCGATCGCCATGGGAAGAACGACGTGCGGCATCTCAGTTCCCCGGTCTCACTGGCAGTTCGTACCCAAGCGCGTGCCCCAAGAAGGTCAGTGCTTCGGCTTGGCGCTCGAGGGCTTCGATTGCCGATCGCAGCGCGACACGACCGGCTGCATCGTCCGCCCCGAGGATCGCCTGGTCGAACGGATGCGGAATCGCGCGCAACGCCACATCGACCTCGTCGAGTCGTCGTCGAACCAGCGCGACGAGCTCCGTGTCCTTGGCAGGAACCGCCGCCAGAAGGCCAAGCGCAGTCTGCTCGCCGTCGAGCTTGCCGGTGAGGATGGCAATCAACCCCGCCTGGCCCTGCACCAGGTCCGAGCAACTCGTGTCCGAGAAGCACGAGTGCTCCTGTTCCTGGTCTTGCGTCTCGTAGGCCACCGCCAGACGCTCGCCGCCCAGTTCGAACGCAGTGAACACGAGCGCGCCGGTGAGGGCTTTCCGCATTGCGTGCGGATCGCCCTCGAATCGCGCGCGCCATTCGCCCTTGCCTTTGGTCCAAGCGTGCTCGAGGTCGCGCAACTGCTTGCTGAGCAGCGCAGTCGTGGCCCGCAGGTATTGGCGACGGCGATCGGCGAACGCGACGCCGCCGTCCACGAAGTCCTTCACACTGCGTTGCCCTGGCCCGCTTGCATCGCGATCCTGGCCCCAGAGCAAGAACTCCACTGCGTGCCAGCCGACGCTCACATTCGCTTCGCCGCCGCGTTCGTTGGCCAACGTCAACACGGCCTCGTGGACACGCGGGAACTGCTCGACGTCGTGGATGATGCCGCAGGCTTCCCGGCCTTCGACACTGTCGATGTAGGCCTCGTCGACGGGCCACGCGTTCACCAGCGGTTCGACATCGTCGATCGGGCCACCGTAGAAGCGAAGGCACTCCGTGCGGCAATACGCGACACGGGCAACTCCCCACGCTTCACGCGCCGCAACAAGCCGCTCCTCGGTCGGCAACTCACAGAACGTGCGCACCGCCTCGTCCAGGCCCGACGCGCGCTCCGCGCACGCCGCATAGAGCCGACGACAGGTCTCGGCATAGCCGTCGAGCACGTCACGCGAGACCGATGCAGCGACGGCCTGCGCTGGCGCTTGCGCACGAAGCGCAGCGGTCGCTGGAGTCGACAGCGAGACGACGACGAACGCTGCAGCGTGGATCCAAGCTTGGTGCATCATCGATGTGCCTCGGAACGAGGAACGAACATGCTCCGAGGAGCGATGTTGTGGGCAACGCCCCAAGGGCCGCCGGAGCGAAGCTTGCCGACGCCTTGACCGTTTCCTCTCCGCGCGCCACGGCCCATGCAGGCTGCGGCGAACCGAACTTGCTGGGCAACCCTGCCTGCAAGGCAGATTGCCGAGCCTTCGCATCGACGGGGCCGATCGGGCAATCTCTCCGCCCCGCCAAGTCTGCCGCGCGCCTTCGCACGGTCCCCGCCGACCACCCGCCCCCATCCGCCATGACCCCGACCCATTCCGGCAGCGCCACGCTCCGGCTCCTCGGCTCCGTCGCGCTGTTCGCCGCCATCGGTGCCATCGCGTTCGTGATGTTCTCGACCAAGATGGCGAAGGCCGCAGCTGCGCAAGCAGCCGCGCAGCAGCAGCCCGAGCACTCCGAGACCGTGACGGGCGCCGACGCGACGACGCGCAGCTATGCGCGCACGACGACGGCGATCGGCACGGCGCGTGCGCTGCGTTCGATCACGCTGCGCAACGAGCTGCCAGGCTCGGTCCGCACGGTGTCGCTGGAGACGGGCAAGCTCGTCGCTTCCGGCGAACTGCTCGTCGAACTCGACGCGACCGTCGAGACGGCGGAGCTGGCAGCCTACGAAGCCGAGTCGCGCCTCGCGGAGTCGTTCCTCGCGCGCGTCGAGCAAGCACAAAAGAGCCAAGGCGCGTCGGCGGCCGACGTCGACCGCGCGCGAGCCGAACGCGACAAGGCGATCGCGAACGTCGCGCGCCTGCAGGCGCAGATCGAGCGCAAGCGGTTGCGCGCGCCGTTCGCTGCGCGCACCGGCCTCGTCGACCTGCACCCCGGGCAATACCTGGAGCCGGGCACGACGATCACGACGCTGCAAGGGCTCGACGACGCGATCCACGTCGACTTCGCAGTGACGCAGGAAGCGGCGTTGCTGCTGACGATCGGGGGCGAAGTCGAGGTGACGGCCGGAGCGCTGGAGGCAAAGGCCCGCATCACAGCACTCGACGCGCGCGTCGAGGCCGACACGCGCAACGCCCGCGTGCGCGCGCGACTCGACGGCAAGAACCTGCCGACGCCCGGCTCCTCGCTGCGCGTCCGCGTGCCGGTCGAAGCGCCGCACGACGTCGTGGTCGTGCCGGTGAGCGCGCTGCGGCGCGGCCCTGGCGGTGACGTGGTCTACGCGCTGGAGAAGGACGCGAACGGCGCACTGCGCGCGCGCACGCGGCGTGTGCAATCTGGCGCCGTGCTCGGCGACGAAGTCGTGATCCGCGACGGCATCACCGCGGGCGAACGCGTCGCGGCGGCGGGCTCGTTCAAGCTCATGGAAGGCGTGCTCGTGCACGACGTGCCTGCGGCCGCGCCGCAGCAGCCCAAGTGAGGCGCGCATGAAGTCCGTCACCGACTCGTTCGTGCGCCATCCCGTGCTGGCGCTCGTCGTCAACCTCGTGCTCGTGCTCGTGGGCTGGCGCACGATCGGCATGCTGCCCGTGCAGCAGTATCCGAGCATCGACAGCGCATCCGTCATCATCACGACCGTCTACACCGGCGCGTCGTCCGAGACCGTGCGCGGCTTCCTCACGACGCCGATCGAACGCGCCGTGTCCGCGATCGGCGGCGTCGACCACGTCGAGAGCGAGAGCCGCGCGGCCGTGAGCAAGGTCACGATCCGCCTCGAACTCGGCTACGACACGACGAAGGCGCTGGCCGAAGTCACCGCGCGACTCCAGCAGGTGCGCAGCGAACTGCCCGCCGAAGCAGAACCGCCCGTCGTCGACGTGCAGCGCGCGGACCGGCCCTACGCGACGTTCTACATCAGCTTCACGTCCGAGCAGCGTTCCCTCGCCGAGCTGACCGACTGGCTCACGCGCAACGCGCAACCTCAGCTCGCGACCATTCCGGGCGTGCAACGCGTCAGCAACCAGGAAGGCGGCCGCCCGATCGCGATGCGCATCTGGATCGACCCGGATCGCCTCGCGTCGGTCAACCTTGCGCCCGGCGACGTGTTCGCCGCGATCCAGCGCAACAACTACCTCGCTGCCGTCGGCCAGACGAAGGGCAACCTCGTGCAGATCAACCTGCTCGCCGACACGGACCTCCGTTCGGTGCAGGAGTTCGAGGACCTCATCGTCGCGGACCGCGGCGGCGCGGTCGTGCGCATCGCCGACATCGCCGACGTCGAGCTCGGGGCCGAAGAGCCCGACATGACGGCCAAGTACAACGACCGGCCCAGCGTCTACCTCGGCGTGTGGCCGCTCGTCGGCGCGAACGAGATCACCGTCGGCGACAACCTCGCGTCCGAGATGGAGCGCATGCGCCCGGCGCTGCCGCCGGACATCGAGATGAACCTCGCCTACGACGGCACGAAGTTCATGCGCGACGCGCTGACCGAGATCAGCAAGACGCTGCTGGAGACGATCGCGATCGTCGGGCTGGTCGTCTTCCTGTTCCTCGGCTCCGTGCGCACGGCGCTCGTGCCGCTCGTCGCGATGCCGGTGTCGCTCGTCGGCGCCGCGGTCGTGATGGCGGCGTTCGGCTTCTCGCTCAACCTGCTCACGATCCTCGCGATCGTGCTGTCGGTCGGCCTCGTGGTCGACGACGCGATCGTCGTCGTCGAGAACGTCGAACGGCACGTGCGCATGGGCAAGTCGCGGGTGCAGGCGGCGATCGAGGCGGCGCGTGAACTGCTCGGCCCGATCGTCGCGATGACGATCACGCTCGCGGCGGTCTACACGCCGATCGGATTCCAGGGCGGGATGACGGGCGCGCTGTTCCTCGAGTTCGCGATCACGCTCGCCGCGGCGGTGCTGGTCTCGGGCTTCGTCGCAGTGACGCTGTCGCCGGTGATGAGCGCGAGCATGGTGCGCGCGCACGGCCAGGAGGCGTGGCTCACGCGACAGGTCGACAAGGGCTTCGCGTGGATCCGTTCGCTCTACTCGCGCATGCTCGACGCAGCGCTCGCGATCCGCTGGGCGATCGTCGCAGCCTCCGTCGTCGTCGCGTTCGCAGCGTGGCCGCTCTACGAAGGTTCGCAGCGCGAGCTCGCGCCGGTCGAGGACCAGAGCCACATCAGCATGTTCTTCGACGCGTCGCCGGACGCGACGCTCGAAGCCGTCGACGCCGCCTCGAAGGAAGTAGTCGCGCAGGTGCGCCAGATCCCCGAGACGAAGTTCATGTGGTCGCTCGTCGCCAACTGGGGCGGCTTCGGCGGCATGGTGCACAAGGACTGGACCGAACGGCAGCGCGCGACGACGCAGACGGTCGGCGAACTGTTCGGGCGCGTGTCGCAGGTGCCTGGGCTTCGCGTGTTCCCGCGCCTCGACCCGCCGCTGCCGACTTCGGGCATGCACGACGTCGAGCTGATCCTGCAGAGCGCGGGCCCGCTCGACGAACTGATCGAGGCGACGATGGCCGTCGTCGGCGCCGGCTGGCAGAGCGGAAAGTTCATGTATGTCGACACCGACCTCAAGATCGACCGGCCCGAGGCGCGCGTGATCGTCGACCGCGAGCGCGTCGCGGACCTCGGCATGGACCTCGCGAGCGTCGGCCGCGAACTCGGCGCGCTGCTCGGCGGCGGCTACGTCAACCGCTTCAACTACTACGACCGCAGCTACAAGGTCATCCCGCAGATGAGCCAGCGCGACCGCGCGACCGTCGGCCCGCTGCTCGATCTCAAGGTCAAGACGCCGAAGGGCGAGCTCGTGCCGGTGTCGTCGTTCGTCGAGATCCAAGCAGGCGCGGCGCCGCGCACGTTGAACCGCTTCCAGCAGCGCAACGCAGCGAAGGTGATGGCCGGCATGCTGCCGGGCGTGACGAAGGAAGAGGGCCTGTCGATCCTCGAAGACGCCGCGCGCACGGTCGCTGGCTCCAAGATCGCCATCGACTACGCCGGCGAGTCGCGGCAGATCCGTCGCGAGGCATCGTCGCTCGTGACGACGCTCGGCTTCGCGATCCTGCTCGTCTATCTGGTGCTCGCCGCGCAGTTCAAGAGCTTCCGCGATCCGCTCATCGTGCTCGTCGGCTCCGTGCCGCTCGCGATCACGGGCGCGCTGGTGTTCCCCTACCTCGAATGGGAACTGACCGCGACGAAGTCGACGATCAACGTCTACTCGCAGGTCGGCCTCATCACGCTCGTCGGCCTCATCGCGAAGAACGGCATCCTCATCGTCGAGTTCGCCAACACGCTGCAACGCCAGGGGCTCGACAAGCTGCAGGCGCTGCGCGAAGCGGCGGCCACGCGACTGCGGCCCGTCGTGATGACGACCGCGGCGACGATCTTCGGCCACCTGCCGCTCGTGTTCGTCGAAGGCCCCGGCGCCGCGGCGCGCAACAGCATCGGCATCGTGCTCGTCGCGGGCATGGCGCTGGGCACGCTGTTCACGCTGTTCGTGGTGCCGGCCTTCTATCTGTGGATCGCAGCCGACCACCGCGGCGCCGAGCAACGATCGCGCGAGTCGGAGACGGAACTCGAACCTGCGTTGCTCGCGCACGCAGCGGAGGCAGCACGATGAACAGCCTCACCATGCGCAACTCCTTGCTCCTCGCTTTCGCGGCGTGCGTTGCCGCGTGCGGCTCCGTGGGACCCGACTACGAGCCCAAGCCCGTGCCTGCGCCCTCTGCGTGGAGCGCCGAACGAGGCCAGTCTCTGGCGGACGCCCCACACGACGGCAACGCGTGGTGGAGCGAGTTCGGCGACCCCGCGATCGACGCGCTCGTCGATGCGGCGCTCGCGCAGAACCTCGACCTCGCCGCCGCGTTCGCGCGACTGCGCTCGGCGCGCGCGATGGCCGGCGTCGCGGAGGCGGATCGCTTCCCGTCGCTGGACCTGCGCTCGAGCTACGACCACCGCCGCGAGAGCCGCAACACACCGTTCGGCGCGTTCATCCCCGAGACCGACATCCACACGATCGCCGTCGATGCATCGTGGGAACTCGACCTGTGGGGCCGCGTACGCCGATCGGTCGAGGCCGCGAGCCGCGAGGTCGAGGCGAGCGCCGCCGACGTCGAGGCCGCAGCGATCACCGTCGCGGCCGAAGTCGTCACGACCTACGTCGACTTGCGCGCAGCGCAGCAGCGGTTGCGCATCGCGCGCCAGAACCTCGCGTTGCAGGAGCAGACGCTGTCTCTGGTGAGAGCGCGCCTCGACGCGGGCCTCGCGGTCGAGCGTGACGGCGCGCAGGCGCTGACGAACGTGGCCTCGACGCGTGCACGGCTGCCGAGCCTGCAAGCGGCGGAGCAAGCGGCGAACAACCGCCTCTGCGTGCTGCTCGGCTGCGCGCCGGGCCAGTTGCCGGTGGATCTCGCGCCCGAGGCGGGACTGCCGATGGCGCCGTTGCGGGTGGCGGTCGGCGTCCCTGCCGAGGCGTTGCGCGCGCGGCCCGACGTGCGCGCAGCCGAACGTCGCTTCGCGGCGGCCGTCGCGCGCATCGGCATCGCAGAGGGCGATCGCTACCCGCGCTTCGCGCTCGCGGGCACGCTCGGACTGTCCGCGAACAGCGCTGACGAAGTCTTCCGCAGCGGGAGCGACGTGACGGGCTTCGGCCCATCGCTGCGCTGGAACCTGTTCGACGGCGGTCGACTTCGCCAACGTGTGAAGGCGCTCGAAGCCGATGCCGAAGCCGCGCAGGCTGCGTGGGAAGCCACGGTGCTGCTCGCGCTCGAGGAGGCCGAGAACGCGATGACTCAGTTCGTGCGCGAGCAGACGCGATTGTCGTCGCTCGGGGTCGCGGCCAAGGAGGCGCGTCGCGCCGTCGATCTCGCGCAAGCGCAGTACCGCGCCGGCTTGTCCGACTTCCAAGCCGTCATCGACTCGGAGCGAACCGTCGCGTCGCTCGAAGACGATCTCGTCGCGAGCGAAGCGGCGATCGCCGGAAGCCTCGTCGCGATCCACAAGGCGCTCGGCGGCAGCGCCGCGCAAGCGTCGCGCTGACGACTTGCTTCGTCGCGTCAGCGCAACATGTGCTCCGCGACGAAGCGCGCGAGCTCGGCGCCGGCGACTGCGTTGCCGCGCGCGTTCCAGTGCGTGTCGCGCAGCAGGTAGAGATGTCGCTTGCCGTCTGTGGGCCACGGCTCGGCATCGCGCAGCGCAGGCCAGAGGTCGAGGCACGGGATGTCGCTTGCCGCGCACCACGCGACGAGCTTCTCGCGCAGCGCATGCCGCGCGAGCGGAGCGCCGTGCGCGGCCTCGACCGCACTCCACAGCTCGTCCTCCACCATCGACTCGTCCGGGATCAGCACGACCCCGAACGGCCGATCCCCGACGAGCGCACGCATCGCGAGCAACTCCTGCGTGAGCGAGTCCCATCGCGGACCGTGAGGCTCGGCGTTGCAGACGGCGCGCTCGACCTCGATGCGAAGGAACGTCTCCTCCGACATCGTGGCTGGCTCGCGCAACGGGTCGTCGATCCATGCGCGCGCCGCCTGCAGGTCGCCGGCGAGCGCCATCGGCCCGTTCTTCGCGGGCGCAGCAGCCGCCATGCGCGCGAGCCGGCGCGGAAGCTCGAGCAACAGCACGTTGGCACGGTCGAACCAACTCGCGAGCCACGCCTCGAACGGACCGTGCGAAGACGACTCGACCACGTCGTTGCCGAGGAACAGCGACACCACCACGGCGTCGGGATCCCGCGGCAGCACGAACTGCTCCAGCATCGCGCGGTACTCCGCAGGCCCCATCGCCGGCCAGCCGACGTTCCACAGGTCGACGCTGCGCAACGCCCTCTCCGCGACCGTCGTGTAGTGGCGTTCGAACGGGACGAAGCTCGCCGAGAACGAGTCGCCGAGGACAGCGACCGCCGAACGCGTGCGTTCGTCGCGCGCGAGGAACTCGGAGTCGTAGAAGCCGAGCGTGTTCGTCCTCGCACCGAAGTGTTCGTGCCCGGGCGCGAACGCATAGGCACGGAACCGCTGCTGCGTGGTCGCGCTCGCGGTCGCGAGCAGCGGGCTCGGCGCGATCGCCACCACGACACGCAACGCGACCTCGCCTCCGAATAACGCGATGCCGCACGCGGCGAACGCCAACGGCCCGCGCGCGCGCGCTGCAGTCCGCTTCGGGCCGAGCCACACGAGGCCGCAGGCCAACGTCGCCCATGCCGCGAAGAAGCAACCGACACGCCCAGGATGGAAGCTCGGCGACACGGCGACGAAGCCGAGCCAGCCCAGCAACAGCGCCGCGATCGCGAGCCCGAGGACCCAGGAAGCTGGCGGCGCCCCGCGGCGGATCCGCCAAGACGCGAGCAAGAAGACCGGCACACCAGCCGCGCCGCAGGCGAGCAGCGCAGTCGCGAGAGGAGTCCGTGCGATCACATCCGCCGACACGTGCGGCAGCGCGAGCCAGAACCCGAACACGGAAGCCCCTGCCGCCACGGCCAGCGTGAAGCGGCAAGCGCGTCGATCGACTCTCGTCTCGGTGTGCATCTTCGGGTCACGTGAGCTTGTCGGTTCGACGCGACAACACAATGCGCATGCGGTCCTCGTCTTCGCCCGCGATCGCGCCACGTCTGCCGCAGGCCAGCAGGCCGGCACGCGCGGAGCAATCGGCTCGCACGCAGACGTACCGCGGTGGATGTGCTAGCGCGGTGCCGCGCTGCGATGCCCGAGCCGCCGCGGCAACTCCGCCCAGGACTCGATGCCGAGAACGCCGAGCGCGAACTGCGACTCCTCGTCCGCGCGCGGTCCGTCGCACGCGGCGAACGCGCGATGCATCGCCGTCGGCCTGCCGGGATCGCAAACCGTGCCGTCCTTCTTGGCCCACAGCCCGAGCCGCAGCCCGCCTTCGTGCGCGTGGTCGACGTGCCGATGCAGGATCAGCGCATCGACGACCGGCTCGAGCGCGACGGCACGCCACGCGGCCACGAACGCGGCGGACTGGTCTGTTTCGCCGTCGTCGCCGTCGCGGCGATGGAAGCCCTGCTCGCTGAGGATCACGCGGCGCGAAGTGCCTTCGTGCAGCAGTTCGTCGCGCGCGAGGAACCGCGTCAGCACCGGCAGGTTCTTGAACGTCACGCGCGGCGCGTCGTCGTCGTCTGGCGCCGTCGCGTCGTTCCAGAATCGGCACTCGAACAGATTCTCGGGATACGGATGGAACGCGACGTGCCATGCGAAGTCGCTGCGCGCTCTCGCCCGCGCCGCGAAGCGCAGCAGGAAGTCGCGCGCCGGGAACGCCATCGACTCGTCGCCAGCCGCGTAGCGAATCGTCCAGTGGTGCTCCAACGACACGAACGTGCGCGCCGCGGCGTTGTGCTTCGTCGTCTCCTCGTGGACCAGCCGCACGAACGGCTCGTAGGCGGCGACCACGTCGTCGACGGTCGCTCGACCCATGTGGTACCACCACCAGTGCGAGTTGACCTCGTTGCCGCAGATCCAATTCCACACCGTGCCTTGCTCGCCGCCGCGCGACGGCGCATAGCGCGACGCGAGGAACGCTATCGCCGCGGCATTCGCTGCGCGCCCGTCCGCGCGCTCGACTTCCGGCGCGCAGATGCCGTTCGGCGGCGCGTCGGTGCGACGCGGATGAAGCAACAGCCCGTCGCGAGCGAGGTCGCCGCTGCGGATGTGCAGCAGGATCAACGAGACGACGACGCCGTTGCGCGACAACGGCCCGACCTGCGCGTCGAGTGCCGCGGCCTGGCCTGCGTCGAAGCGCCACGAGCGGCCGCCGTGCTCGAACGCGATCGCGGCTGCGTCCGGATCCGCTGAGTGCAGGCGCACGAGATCGACGTTCAGTCCCGCGTGCGCGATACCGAGTTGCAGCGCATCGTCGACCATCTGCACCTGCAGTCCCTTCTTCGTCGCAGGCTGCGGATAGGGAACGGCGGGTTCGGACGGCGCGGTCGCGCACGAGGCGACGAGGGCCAGGGCCAGCGTGAGTCGGAGTCGGCGCATGGAACGACCCAGCCTACGCACCGGCGCATCGAAGCGAGCACGCGCAGCCTTGCCCGTTGCACAACGAGCGGCGCGCGCCATCGTCCTCGCATGCACGACCCGGACCTGCGCTCGGCGATGATGGGCCTCCACGACGACCTCGCGCAGGCGTTCTTCGCGCACCAGACCGCGCTGCTGGACCGCGACTTCGCGCGCGCCGCGACGCATCTCGCGCGCTACCGGGAACAGCTCTTCGCGCACGCGCAGGACGAAGAACAGTTCGTGCTGCCGCGCTATCGCGAGCTCGGCGGCGACGCCGGCGACGCGCCCGTGCGCCTGTTCCTCGGCGAGCACGACAAGATGCGATCGTTCGTCGACGAGTTCACGATGCGTGTCGACGCGCTGCGCGCCGCGCCCGACGACGCGAAACTGCTCGAACTGCTCGACCGTCAGGCGATGTTCAAGAACCTCGTGCTCCACCACGACCTGCGCGAACGGAACGTGCTGTATCCGTTCCTGGCAACGCGACTCGACGTCGATGCGCAGCGTTCGATCCTCGACGCGCGCGCGTTCCGCGGCGACTGAGCCTTTCGACCGCGCCGGGACGCCCGCCGCTCAGGCCTTGACCGCGGTCAGCAGATGGCACTCGCGCACGCCGACGATCGCGTGGTTGCCGCGCACCGTGAGCCGCTCCGACGGCAATCCGATCCGCGCGAGGAAGGTCCGCAGGTACGACGCGCTGGAGAACTTCTGCCGGTAGCTCTCGGTCTCGATGCGCAACGAGCCGAATCCCGCGAACGCGCGCGCGAGTTCGTCCTTCGAGTAGAGCAGCGACGCGCGCACGCTCTGCGGCAGCATCGCGGCGAGGTCGGAGTCGGCCTGGATGCGAAGCACGATGCCTGCGCCCGCGGTGAGATGGTCGAGGCACAAGGCGGCGAGCGCCGCGAGGTCCGGTGTGTAGTCGCGGCGGATAGAGCAGTTGGAGACGACGAGGTCGAACGGCCCGCCCAGCGAACGCCACGTCGCAGCCGAGAGGCAGTCGCCGTGCACGAAGCGAACGTCCGGATGCGCGGTCGCCGCTTGCTCGACGAGTTCGCGCGCCGCGTCGACGCCGACGACGCGCGCCATGTGCGGCGCGAGCGCGACGGCGAGACGGCCGCCGCCACATCCGAGATCCAGCGCGGACAAGCCGCGGTCGAGATACGGCGCGACTGCAGCCGCGAGCCGTTCGGGAAGGCCACGCTTCTGCAGCCAGTAGCCTGCGTCGCGATCGAACGGAGTCGGGTCCATGTCGGGCCGAGAAGGCTACGCGTTGGCAGCACAGGGAAGAACGCCAGCCCGCGCAGACAACCCTGGTCTTCGGGCCCGCCGCAACCGACGGGATGTCCAGAAAGCTGCTCTGACACCTAGTGCGCAGAGGCAGCCTGCCTGCAGTCGGTACAAGAAGTCCCTCCTGGCACGGCCGCGCGCCGCAAGCCGAGGGCAGCAGCGAGTTCGCGCTCGCGACGACGCACTCGGACTCGGTCGCCTACGAGCAGGAGAACCACCCGATGCGGCGGCGCATCGCGGAGTGGTCCGCACCACCGGCAGCCCCCCCCGCTCGCTGCACCTCTCGCATTCCATGCCGACCCACCTCCTCGAACTCGACGCCAGGTCGCTGCGCGACCTCGTCGACGGCGTCAGCGACCTCGTCCAGAGCGTCTACCCGGACGGCCGCATCCGCTTCGTCAACCAGAGCTGGCTGCGCCGCCTCGGCTACCGACCGGACGAGGTCGAGGGTCGCAACATCTTCGACATCGTGCATCCCGAGAGCCGCGAGCACTGCACGGTGTTCCTGCATCGCTTGTTTGCCGGCGAACAGGTCGGGGCGATGGAGACCACGTTCGTGACGAAGTCGGGCGAGTTGGTCCACCTCGAGGGCAAGGTGACGGTGGCGTCCGAAGGCGGCGCTCCGGCGTGGACCTGCGGCGTGTTCCGTGAGGTCCCGATCGACCGCTCCGACAGCGAGACCGCAATCCGCCTGCGCGAACAACGGCGGATGTTCCACTCCGTGCTGTCGATCCTCCGCGGCAACACGAGCCGGAGCCGGAACGAGTTCCTCTCGCTCGTCACCGGCCAGATCGCGAAGGCGATGGGCATCGCGCGTGCAAGCGTCTGGCTGTTCGACGAAGAACGTGCGGCGATCTCGTGCGTCAACATCCACAGCGAAGGAGCCTCGTCCCTGGCGGTGGGCCAACGGCTGCTCCGCGTCGACCACCAAGCCTACTTCCGCGCGTTGGACTCGAAGATGCCGATCCGTGCGGAGGATGCACACACGCATCCTGACACGGCGTCGTTCTGCGCCGGCTACTTCGCCCCGCTCGACATCCGGTCCACGATGGACTTCCCACTCGCGCTCGGCGACGCCAACTACGGCGTGCTCTGCTGCGAGCAGGTGGGCCGCAGCCGCACATGGACGCGCGACGAAGAGGAGTTCGGAATCGCCGTCGCAGCGATGGCGCAGATCTACCTCGAGAACGAGCGTCGCGTTGCGGCAGAGCAGCAGCTGCACGAACTCAACCTCGCGCTCGAGCAACGCGTCGTGGAGCGTTCGCAGCAGATCGTCGCCGTCGAGCAACGGCTCGGCTACGTGATGACCTCCGTCGCGGCGGTCGTGTTCGCATGCGAAGCCGAGGGGAGCTTCCGCAACACGTTCGTCAGTCCCAACATCGAGACCCAGCTCGGATATCCAGCGAAGAACTACTGCGACAATCCGAACTTCTGGCGCGAACACCTGCATCCCGACGACTACCCGCAAGGCTACGACGCGATGCGCCGCGCGCTCGTCGACGGCGCTGCAACCTACGAGTATCGGTTCCGGCTACCGGACGGATCCTATCGCTGGTTCCGAGACGACTACGTGTTGATGCGCGACGCGAGCGGCAAGCCGCTCGAGATCGTCGGTTCATGCGTCGACATCCACGACCAGCGCGTTGCCGAGCACACGGCTCGGGCCGCAGCGGACGACATCCGTCGGCTCATCGAGACGGCCAACGCGCCGATCTTCGGCATGGACCGCGATCGCCGGATCAACGTCTGGAATGCGTGCGCCGAGCAGACCACGGGCTACCTACGCCACGAGGCGCTGGGCAGGAACCTGTCGGAGTTCGCGGTCGACGAACACCGCACGGAAGCCTGCGGCGTGTTTGGGTCCGCCATGCAAGGACGCGACACCGCCAATTTCGAGTTCGCGATCCGCGCGAAGGACGGCCACGTCGTGCACCTGTTGCTCAGCGCCAGCGCGCGACGGGACGCGGAAGGCGCGATCGTCGGCGTCGTCGGCGTCGGCCAGGACATCACGGAGCACCGCGAAGCGCAGCGACGCAGCCTGCGCGCCCAGCGCCTGGAGAGCATCGGCACGCTCGCCGGCGGAGTCGCACACGACGTCAACAACGCGCTCGCCCCCATCCTGCTCGCGGTCGGCCTGTTCCGGGAACGCCATCCGGAGTCCGCCGACCTCGTCGACCTTGTCGAGTCGAGCGCACGACGCGGCGCCTCCATGGTGCAGCAGCTGCTCACGTTCGCGAAGGGCGTCGACGGCAAGCGCCTGCCGGTGCGGCCGCAAGTCCTGGTCGCGGAGATCGAGCGCATCGTGCGAAGCACGTTCCCAAAGAACATCGACATCCATGTTGCCTGCGCCCCGGATGCACCCACGGTGCTCGGCGACTCGACGCAGTTGCACCAGGTGTTGCTCAACCTCTGCGTCAACGCGCGCGACGCGATGCCGCGCGGCGGCACGCTCCGTGTCGAGGTCGGCCACGAACAGGTCGAGGCTGGCGCGTTGCGAGACACGAACGTCGAGAAGCCGGGGCACCATGTCGTGATCCGCATCGCCGACACCGGATGCGGCATCGAGCCCGAGCTCGTGGACCGCATCTTCGAGCCGTTCTTCAGCACGAAGAGCCCCGAGCAGGGCACCGGGCTCGGGCTGTCGACGACGATCGGCATCGTGCGCAGCCACGGCGGATTCCTGCGAGTGCAGTCGCAACCAGGACGCGGCTCCATGTTCACCGTGTTCTTGCCTTCGAGCGCCGATTACGAGCCGGCCGTCGAGATCCCGAGGCCGCCGCAAGAGCAGTTCGCCGGCGAAGGCTTGACCATCCTTCTCGTCGACGACGAACCGACGGTTCGCAGTGTGCTCTCGCGGCTGCTCGCACGCATGGGCTTCGCGGTCGAAGTCGCTGGCGACGCGGAATCCGCGCTCTCGATCCTCCGCAGGCCGAATGCACGCGTGTCCCTCGTCATCACCGACCTGCACATGCCGGGCATGGACGGGATCGCGCTCACGCGCGAGATCCGTCGGCTCGACAAGGATCTACCCGTCGTGCTCGCGAGCGGCTTCTCGGACCAGGCCGAGCCCGCCGACATCGAAGCGCTCGGGTTCGCGGCGCAACTGGACAAGCCGTTCTCGATGGATGCGCTCAAGGAGACGTTGCGCACGGCGCTTTCGGCCAACGCGACGGGCAGCGCGCGGACGTAGCGGCGACTTCAGCGCCGTGCGTTCTCGCATGGCTCACGCAGCCGGCTCGCTCCCGAGCTACGAGGATGCGCACCCGCTGAGGTTGCGCCTCGCCGTCCTGCGTCGCATGGACGCGCGGGCTTGCGACCTTCCCGACTTCTCGTCGAGCGTAGCCGCGGGCGAGGAACGCCTTCCTGGCGCAAGCCACGCATTCCGACGAAGGCTCGCAACGCATGCCTCGAACTTCTTCGCCGACAACAGCAACCGAGATCCCAGGCGGCTGCTGCTAGCCTTGTCGCCCACGCATCCGCAACGTCCCCGACGATGACCACGCCCACCTCCGTCCCCACCTTCTCCGCTCGCGCCTTCGGAGCCTCTGCACCCGCCGCGCCGCTCGCTCCGCTGCAGATCCCGCGTCGGCAACCGCTGCCCACGGACGTCCGCATCGAAGTGCTCCACTGCGGCATCTGCCACTCCGACCTGCACCAGGTGCGCGACGAGTGGAAGAGCGTCATGCCGACCGCTTATCCGTGCGTGCCCGGCCACGAGATCGTCGGCCGCGTCACGGCCGTCGGCCGCGACGTGCGGAAGTTCCGCGAAGGTGACCTCGTCGCCGTCGGCTGCATGGTCGACTCGTGCCGCGTCTGCCCGTCGTGCGTTGCCGGCACCGAGCAGTTCTGCGTCGGCCCGGCGACCTTCACCTACAACGGCGCCGACAAGCACCTCGGTGGCGTGACCTACGGCGGCTACTCGGAGTCGATCGTCGTCGACGAGGCGTTCGTGCTGCGCGTGCCGAAGAACCTCGATCCCGCCGCCGCCGCGCCGCTCGTCTGCGCCGGCATCACGACGTGGTCGCCGCTACGGCACTGGGGCGTCGGCAAGGGCCACGCCGTCGGCATCGTCGGCCTCGGCGGCCTCGGCCACATGGCGGTGAAGTTCGCCCGCGCTTTCGGCGCGCACGTCGTCGTCTTCACGACGTCGCCGTCGAAGACCGAAGCGGCGATGCGCCTCGGCGCGCACGAAGTCGTCCACTCGCGCGATGCCGACGCGATGGCGAAGCGCATGGGCACGCTCGACTTCGTGCTCGACACCGTGTCCGCGAACCACGAGCTCGATCCCTACCTCGCATGCCTCAAGGCCGACGGCACGATGACGTTGGTCGGCGCGCCCGAGAAGCCTCAGCCGGTCTCGGCGTTCAGCCTGATCTTCGGCCGCAAGCGGCTGGCCGGATCCGCGATCGGTGGCATCCGCGAGACGCAGGAGATGCTCGATTTCTGCGGCGAGCACGGAATCGTCTCCGACATCGAGCGCATCCGCATCCAGGACGTCAACCGCGCCTACGAACGCTTGCTGAAGGGCGACGTGCGCTATCGCTTCGTCATCGACATGGCGTCGCTGCGGCAAGCCTGAGGCAGCAGGGGCGACCTTCTTCGTTGCGCAGCGTCGCGACGCACAGAACACTCGCCAACGCATGAGCGCCTCCCATTCCGCTGCCACCGCCGTGCCCCGTCGCCGAAGCTGGAAGGTGAAGGCGCTCGCAGCCGGCTTCGCGATCCTGTTCACGCTTGCGCTCGGCGAGGTGGGTTGCGCGCTCGTGGTGCGCATGGGGCTCGTGCCTGCGCGCATTCCGCCGTACTCGGTCACTGCATCGAAGGCGACGTTCTGGGGCGACCTCAGCGCCGAGTTCGGTGCGTGGCATCCGCCGCTCGCGAGCTACCGCCACCAAAAGGCGTGCTTCGACGTCGTCTACGAGAGCAACTCCTACGGCGCGCGCGACGTCGAGCGGCAGAAGCAGTCGAACAGCTTCCGCGTCGTGGCGCTCGGCGACTCGTTCATGGAAGGCTTCGGCGTGCGACGCGAAGAACGGCTCACCGAACAACTCGAGGCGAAGACCGAAGCGCAGGTCCTCAACTTCGGCACGAGCGGCAACGCTGGCTCCACGCACGCCTATGCGATCTACCGGTCGTTGGCGTCCCAGTTCGACCACGGCGCCGTGCTCGCGTCGATCCTGCCCGAGAACGACTTCGACGACGACGCGCCGAAGCCGGACCGCTACCAACCGTACTGGAGCGGCTCGCATCCGAACTTCGAGCTGCGCTTCTCCAGCGAGCGCGTGTCGGACTCGGCATGGTCGGCGACGCAGCAGGACCAAGGGGTCACGCTGCTCAGCCTGCTCCGCGACTTCACGCACGCCCAAAACGTCATCGACCTCGCCTACTCCGCCTTCAAACAGAGCAGGACGCAGCGGAAGTTCGAAGGCGACGTCGGCACGCCGGAGAGCCGGTTCTTCCGCTACGAGCGCGACGAGTTCCTGCGCCTCACCTGGTCCTACGAACGGCTCGCCGAGCTTGCGGCGCCGCGGCCGCTGGTGCTCTTCACCATCCCGCGCATCGCCGACCTCGCGGCGATGAAGCAGCTCGGCAAGAGTCCGCTCGACGAGGAGCTCGCAGCGTGGGCCCGCACACGGCCCAACATCCGCTTCGTGCCACTGGCGCGCGCAATCTTGCGCGGCGAAGGCGACGACGCGGCCGCGATGTTCTTGTCGTGCGATCCGCACTGGAACGCGCACGGGCACCAGCGTGCAGCCGAGATGCTCCTCGCCGAGGCAGGCGACGCGCTCACGCCGAAGTAGCCACGCGCGCGACGCGAAGCTCAGCGATACGTCGAGCGCTCGTAGACGTCCTCGGCGACGTGCAGCAGCGCAGCGCCGGTCGCCTGCAATTCGGGATCGGCAGCCGCCGGAACGAGCCGCGAGTCGACGTAGGACCACGTCTCCGCCGGCATGTTGGGACGCAGCACCGCGACCTTGTCGCCGCGACGGAAGCCATAGGCCTCGTTGAACTGCATGAGGACCCATTCGCTGCGGCCGGGCCGGTCGATCGGCGTGCCGAAGATCGGCGTCTCGAGCGGGATGCCGACGTAGCTCAGCGCCGTCGCGAGCAGGTCGGGCTGCGAGGCGATGCCCATGTGCTTGCGCGGCGGGACCACCTTGCCGTGCACGAGCCCGGGGATGTGGAACGCATGCACGGGAACGACGTCGTCGCCATAGACGCGCGCGTCGTGGTCCGCGGCGACGAGGAACACCGTGTCGTCGTAGTAGGGGCTCTTCTTCGCGAGCTCGAAGAACACGTGCATCGAGAAGTCGGCGTAGCGGATCGCGTTCTCGACCGACGCCTCGGGCACGCCGTCGACCAGCGGGAACCTGCCTTTCGGCAAGTCGAACGGAGTGTGGTTGGACGTCGTGAACACGACGGACACGAACGGCTTCTTCTGCTCGTGCAGCGAGAGGTAGAGCTCGTGCGCCCTTCGGAAGAGGTCTTCGTCGCCGACGCCCCAGTTGCCGCGGAACGACGGGTTCTCGAAGTCGCGCTCTTCGACGATCAGGTCGAAGCCGTTGCCCGAGTACCAGCCGAGCATGTTGTCGAAGCGCGCTTCGCCGCCGTAGAGGAAGCTCGAGTGGTAGCCGTAGGGCTCGAACAGGCTCGCGACCGTGAAGAAGTTGCTCTGCGACTTCGGGCGCTTGAGCACGCCGTCGCCGGGGATCGCGAGGAAGCCCGCGCTCAGTGCGTCGAGGCCACGGATGCTGCGCGTGCCGTTGGAATAGAGCTCGTGGAAGGTCAGGCTCTCGCCGGCGAGCGCGTCGAGATGGGGCGTGAGCCCGCGCTTGTCGCCGAGATGGCCGACGAATCTCGAGCCCATGCCCTCTTGCGCGATGATGACGAGGTTGCGCGGCTTCGCAGCGGGAACGACTGGAGTGATCGTGTGGTGCAGCGGCCGCTTGCTGTCCGCGGGGATGCGCTGCAGTTCCTGCACCCTGCGATACGCCTCCTCCATCGACATCGGGCTGTATTGCTTCGCGAGGCGCTGGCCGTCCTTGCGGCCGCGGTATGCCTCGTAGAGGACGCTGTAGACAGAGTTCTTGGCGACCTCGCCGGCGACGCGGTTCTGGCAATAGAGCGCGTCGGAGTTGTTCGCCGGGCGATGTCCGAGCGACGAGCGGATGCCCGCGAACAGGATCGCCGCCAACGGCAACAACCAGATCGCGCGCGCCGTCCAGCGCATCTCGAGCGCCGTGTCGGCCTGCGGCAGGCGGTTCTTGCGCGTGAAGTGCCACAGCGACGCGCCGATGCACGCGGCGGACACGGCGAGGCCGAGCTTCTGCTCCTTCCAGATCATCCCGAACATCTCCGCGGGGTACTCGAGGTACGCCGTGAAGAGGAAGTTGGGGCGCACGTCGTATTCGGCGAAGAACGGGAACGTCGCGACCTCGACGAACACGAACGTCAGCAACACAAAGAGTGAGTAGCCGCGGACGATCTTGGCGACCGGACTCCCCTGTCGCGTCGGAGCGAGACACAGCAACGCCACGACCGGGACGAGCATCCAGCTCATCGCGATCGTGTCCATGCGCCAGCCGTGGACGAACGCGAGCATGCGCTCGCCGAACGCGAGGTCCGCGAGTCGCTCCTGCTGCCAGCCCCAGAGCACGGCGCGACCGGTCGTCGTGATCAGGTACCACGGCAAGGCGATGCGCCACAGCGTCGACCAGATGCTGGCGAGTGCGCCAAACGCCGATGCAGAGTTCGCAGAAGGCATGTGGTGGATATAGCCGCAAGAAGACGCGGACCAACGTCCCGAGTCGCAGGAACACGTCGATGTTGCGAAGCACGCGACCGCTGGGCCGTTCCCCGGGAACGGCTCTGCCGTGGCAGTTCGCCGTGCGCGTATGCTCCGGCTCCGCCATGCCTCCTCCGCGCAACCCCACGCACGGCCTCGACTGCCAGACCTGCGGCGCATGCTGCTGCAACACGAACGTCAACCGCGCGGAGAACTACCCGTGGTACGTCGAGGTCCAGGACGACTCGACGCTGCTGAAGCGATCGGATCTCGTCGCTCGCTACGTCGCGCGCGACCACGACGGCACGCCGCACATGCGCCTCGACGACGACGGCCGCTGCTCGGCGCTCCAAGGCAAGCTCGGACGCAACGTGCGCTGCATGGTCTATGCGCATCGACCCAAGGGCTGCCGCCGCGTGCAACCGGGCGACGAGGACTGCCTGCGCGCGCGCAAGGAGCGCGGTATCGACCGCGAGTGACGTTCGTTGCGGGATCGGTCTCGGAACCGCATACCGCTGGACTCCTCGATCCGCCATGACGACCGTCGGTGTCGACGCACCAGTGGCCGAGCACCCGTGTTGAACCCCACGGAGTCATCAACGGCAGCGAGCTTGCACGAGTCATTCGCTGTCGGCCGGTGACGAGCCGCAGGTCCCGGCGTCCTCATCTCGGCGCTGGCAATCGCCACGAATCGCGACTAGCCTGATCCCAGGAGAAGTCTCGATGGGGAAGAAATCACTGCCACCCCAGCAGGTGTGGCGCAGCCATTTTCTCGCAGCACTCATCACCGCAGTGCTGCTCGCACGGCCTTCTTGGTCAAGCTGGTGCTTTGCCGGGCAAGTCGCACCGATCGCGGGACCGAATGCGGAGAGGCTGTCGGTCGAGGCCTGCTACCCAGGCCTTCACGATGTCGCGGCATTCCTCGCCCGACATCCCGATCGCCGCGTCGCGGCTTGGTTGCTGCACGCAGAGGAACGGGTGACGACATTCGACCCGCGACTCGCTGTGGGGGCCTTGCTCGTCGAGACCTTGTTCCCGCGTCGGGTCGAGGACGTTCGAATGACGTCACCAGCGCTGCTCGACCTGGTCGTGCTACCTCCTGGGGACGTCGTGGACTGGCCGCACCGGGTGGCTCTGGAAACGCCGCTCGCCAAGATCTTGGAGGCGCATCCATGACGCCTGCAGAGTGGTGGTCCATCGCTCTCTATGCACTCGTTGCGGCAGGGTTGGGCCGCCTGGTCTTGCGGTGGCTGCAGGTCCGAGACCGCACCTTCATCGACAGCCCCGCAACGTGCTACCTCACAGGCCAACTCGGACTCCTCCTACTGACGGTTGCCACCGCCTACGGATGCATGAGGTTGTCGACCATGCTCCCGTTCGTGCTGGTCCTCGGCATCGGCGGATCCAGCATGCTCGCCAAGGGCATGCTTCATAGGCTGCTCGAGTATCCGTCGCGCGCTCTCGCAAGCCTGCTCGCGCTGTCGCTGTTCTTCCTTGCCTTCCCAGCCTCGTTGGCAGCATCCCACTCGGTCGCCACCGTCGAGTGGGACGCTCGCATGCTCTGGATGTTCCACGGCAAAGCTCTCTTCTTCGGCGACGGTGTCCGCGACGCATTCTTCGGCGATCCGCAACTCTGGTGGACCAATCTTGACTATCCGCTGCTGCTGCCGGCGCAGGCGGCCTGGAGCGCACAGATCGCGGGAGGATGGAACAGCCTCGCCTGCAAGGCGCACTTGCTCGCGACGCTCGCGGCTTGGTTTGCACTCCTCCACAAGATCGTCCTGCGCGTGCTCGTCGCCGGGGACGAAAGAGGCCCCGCCCTGCCTCCACCCGTCGAGCAGGTTGGCGGCAACGACGTGCGAATGCGCGACCTCGACTACAGAGCTTGCTGGCTTCTCAGCACACTCGTGTCCATGGCTTTGATGACGCTCGGGACACACACCCATGCCGCTCCCTACGACTTCGTGAGCGGCATGGCGGACCGCCACTATGCGACGCCACTGTTGCTGACGGCACTGGCCACCAGTCCCCTGCTCCGCCCCACGCCGTGGCTGCTGCTTGCGATCCTGCTTGCATACTCGGCCAACACCAAGAACGAGGCGGCGGTCTACGTGCTCCTGCTCTTGGCATGCTGGGCGACATTCGCCGTGGCTCGCGGCCGACTCCGCGCATCGAGCGTGCGCAGCGAAGGACCTGCCATCGCCATCGCACTGCTGCTCGGACTGACGCCGCTCGCAGCGTGGAAGGCATATGCGCTGTCACACGCGATTCCTGGCGGCCTCGCCCTCGACGACCAAGTTGGAGACCTCGCACAGCGAGTCGCGGTGCGCCTACCCAACATCGTGAAGCACCTGCTTCACCGCCTTCACGATGCAGGCGCCATCTGGACGGGATTGGCCTTCCTCGCGGCCACTCTGGTTGGATGGCGGAGGCACAACCAGGTTCCCGTGTCTGCCCACGAGGCCGGGGTCATCATCGCCGCCCTCACCGTGTGTGGATTGCTGTGCCTCGTCTTCCTGCTGACGCCACACGACTACGTCCTGCACATGGACATGGCGATGGCGCGACTCGTGGTGCTGCCGAGCTTGCTGTTGGGGGCTGCCACGGTTCTGCGGGTGGCGCGTGTCGCGCGACATACAACGATCTGAATCGAGAAAGTAGCGAGGCAACCGCTCACGTCTGCCCGACCCACTCCGGCTTGCTCGCTTCCTTCCACCGCGCGCGGATCGCGTCGTGCAGTTCCTTGGTGAGCGGGCCCGCTTCGAGCAACGCCGCGTTCTCCTTCCATCGCTCCGGCTTCGTCGTGCCGACGATCAGCACGCACACAGAGGGCTGCATCGCCGTGAACCGCATCGCCGTGCCGACCGTGCCGTCGGGACCTTCCTTCTTGCGCGCGTCACCGGTGGCCCACGGATAGGCGAGCGCCTGCAGACGCCGCCAGTACTCGACGTGGTAGCCGTTCTTGGGCTGCTCGTCGTGGCGCCATGCGACGTTGGCGATCGGGCGCTTGGCGATGACACCCATGCCCTTCTCCTGCGCGAGCGGCAGCGTCAGCTCGACGCACTCCTGGTCGGCGATGTTGCACGACGTCTGCAGCGAATCGAAGCGGCCCGACTCGACCGCGAAGCGCGCTGCTTTGCCGTCGCCGCTGTAGCCGATGTAGCGGGCCTTGCCGGACTTCTTCGCCTCCTCCATCGCTTCGATGCACTCGCCCTTCTTCAGCGTGTCGAGTGAGCACGAGTGCAGTTGGAAGAGGTCGACATGATCGGTCTGCAGCCGCTGCAAGCTGCGGTCGAGCGACTTCAGGATGCCGTCCTTCGACCAGTCCTCGCCACCAGGCGCGTGGCCGCACTTCGTGAACAGGTGGAAGTCCTTGCGACGCCCGCCGATCGCCTTGCCGATCGCGACCTCGCTGTCGACGTAGCACTCCGCCGTGTCGACGACATTGAGGCCCGCGTCGATCGCGCTGTTCAACAACGCGTCGACGACCTTCTGCTCCGTGCGCTCGTAACCGATCTCGGCGCCGCCGAAGCCGAGGATCGTGACCTTCATGTCCGTCTTTCCGAACTGCCGGCGTTCGAGTTCGCGCGGCGATCGGGAAGGCGAACTCGCGCGCAGCGAAGGCGGGAGAAGGAACGCGGCGGATGCCGCGGCAGAAGCGGAGAAGAACTCGCGACGGTTTGGTTCCATGGGATGCAGCACCGGCCTTTGGACCAGAGTGCCCATCGTAGCCGCATGCGCCGTCGGACCGACGCGACTGGCTCGTCACGTCACTGCCGGAATCCGATCCCCGTCCACCACGCAACGCACGGCGCCACCGCGAACGCCACCATCCCGAGCACCGGAGCCACGAGCAAACCAGGCACTCCGACTGCCCACGCGACACGCGCGACCCACGACGAGTCTGCAGGCATCGACGATGCGCGGCGCGATATCCGCATGACGAGATCGTGCGCGAACTCGACGAACTGGAGGCTGAACGGCAGCAACAGCAAGGCCGCCAGCAAGCGGTGGTCCCACGCGCGTTCGAACTGGACGGTATTCGCGCTGCTCGCCAGCGTGCTGAGCGGCAAGTTGCCGAGCGCAGCATCGGCAACGCAAGTGCCGAACACCAGTGAGCCGCAGGCGCCGAGCGCCACGCGTGACCGCGGCCAGCTCCAGGTCAAGAACCCGAGCGCAGCCCAACCGGCATACGCGTGCGAATGGTCGTCCATGCCGAACAGCCACTGATTGCTGAGCAAGGTCCCGGCCGTGACCGCCGCGCAGGCGCCGACGCCGCTCTCCAACGCACGCATAGCTCGGACGAGCGCGAACGCGAGCAACCACGCGATGGCGAACGCAAACGACGCGTCGCAACGCGCGTGCTGCGCAGCGAGCGCGGCGGTCGCAATCGCGATCGCGACCGACCGCAGGCGCGTCACATTCCCACCGCGCGCGGCGAGAACGTCCTCAAAATGGCCGACGAGCGCGAGCGACGCCGTGACCACAGGCAGCGCGTAGTCCTTCGCGTTCGCGAGTTGCCAGCACACCACAACCGGGAGCAGTGCGAGCCCGCCGATCGGCGTCGATGCGGACTGGCGATCGCACGCTTCGCCGCGCGTCGCGATCGGCATCCACGCGCGAATGCGCCGATGCACGTAGAGGCCGATGGCAACAGCTGCGGCAGCGCATGGCGCCGCCCACAAGGCATGGGCTCCGACGGGCATGCGCGAACCATGCCGCGCACAGAAGGGAACTCAAGTTCTGCGACGCAGCCCTCCGTCGACCCGTGCCGCAACGCGCCTGCAGGATGCCATGCACGCCGCTCGAGCAAGCACCACTCGACGGCCGCGCCAGCTCGCCGCGCCCTGGAGTTACAAAGCCGGTTCGCGGCGCATTGCCTTCGCGCTGGACGCAGCGACGACGCGTTCCAAGATCACCCGCACGACGCGCGCTCCAGTCCCCCACGCACGAAGCAACTCCCGTGAACGCACTCACTCCGCAGCAGCAGTCCATGATCCAGGTCTTCGAGAAGCACATGAAGGCCGAACTCGAAGGCGACCTGGCCACGACGATGGCGACGATGACGGCGAACCCGCACCTGAACCACGTGCCGGTGATGGCGGGCGGCAACGGCCCCGACGGCGTGCACGCGTTCTACCGCGACCACCTCGTGGGCAAGTTCTTCCCCAAGGACACGACGTTCACGAGCGTGTCACGCACGATCGGCCACAACACGCTCGTGGAGGAGATGATCATCGCTTTCACGCACACGACGAAGCTCGACTTCATGCTCCCCGGCGTCGAACCCACGGGCAAGCGCATCGAAGCGGCGTTCGTCGTCATCATCGGCTTCGACGGCGGGCGCATCTCGCACGAGCACATCTACTGGGACCAGGCGAGCGTGCTCGTGCAGATCGGACTGCTGGATCCCAAGGGCCTGCCGGTGCGCGGCGCAGAGAGCGCGCGGTCGGTGCTCGCTCCGTCGATGCTCGCTCCGTCGATGCTCGTGCAGAAGAGCTGAAGGGCCGCGCCGAGCTCCCTGCGACACTGCGTTCCGGTAGCGCCACACGCGCGAAGCAGATTCAGAACCGCCGCTCGAACTTCACGCCGTCGAACCGGAACACACCGTTTCCCATCACCCACAGGTCGCCGCGACGATCCGTGTAGATGCCCATGACATCCTTCGTCGTGAGCCCGTCCGCGGCGGTGAACTGCCGCATCGCCGTGCCGTCGTAGCGCCACGCGCCCATCTCGACGGTGCCGAACCACATGTGGCCGTCGCGGCCTTCGCCGATCGAGAACACGCGGTGCATCGACGGCGCGCCGAGCGGCGCGTCCGACGGCAGCGGCAGCGCGCGGTCGCCGTGCATGCCCATGCGCGAGAGCTGCATCGCCTCGGTGAAGTGCGTGACGAGGCCGTTCTCGTAGACCAGCACGCCGATGCCGTTGTTGCCGATCCACACTCGGCCCGAGCTGTCCTCGAACACGGCGCGAACGTGCATCGTCCCGCGCGCAGCAGTGAGACCGCAGGCAGCGTCGTCCAGCAAGGTGAACGTCGTGCCGTCGTAGCCGATCACCGCCGCATACGTGGCAAACCACACGCGCCCGCCCTTTCCCTTCGCGATGCACGTCGTCGCATAGGCGTTTCGCTCCGCGAGCGCGGGCACCACGGGATACGTCAGGTAGGTGAACGTCGCGCCGTCGTGTCGATAGGCGCCGGGCCGCGTTTCGACAACGGTCGCGCCCATGCTGCCGTCCTCCTTGAACCACAGGTCGTCCTCGCGCAATTGCCACGCAGACGACGCAGAGACCACACGGTCGGTCGGCGCGAAGAGACGCGTTCCGTCAAAGCCCGTGAGGCCGGTGGCGCACTCGAACCAGACGATGCCGTGTCGGTCTTCGCGGATCGCACGGACCTGATCGTCGGCGAGACCGTCCTTCGCCGTGAAATACGTGAGGCTCGCTCCGTCGTAGCGACACACGCCTTCGTTCCAGCTACCGAACCAGAAGTTGCCCTTGCTGTCCTCGAGCATGCTGCGAACGGTCTCGAAGCGCAGCCGCGAAGGCGGCCTCATCGCGATGCGATCTGTCACCGATGCACTCGTGCAGGACGGCACGGCGAACACGCACAGCAACATGGCTGCAGCGAGCAAGCATCGAACGAGTCGGCGATCCAGCCGGCGGCGGAGCCCCATCGTGGACTGCAGTGGCTCGTGAGGGTCTCGACGCATTCCCGAATCCTGCCACGGGCCACGCGGATCGCGGGCGTGTTTGCGATGAAGTTCACCCGTGCAGCGCTCGGCTCGGCGCCGCGGCGCGCCGCTACTCCGCTTCCTTCTTGCGCAGGATGCGCTCCATCGGCCTCCCCTTCGCAAGCTCGTCGACCAGCTTGTCGAGGCGACGGATCTCCTTCATCGTCGGCTCCTCCACGGCCTCGACGCGCACGCCGCACACGACGCCCGTCACGAGTTCGCGCAGCGGATTGGGCCGCGGCGCCTTCGCGAAGAACGTCAAGAAGTCCGACTGCTCGCGGATCTGCTTCTCGAGACCCTTCTGCGTGTAGCCCGTCAGCCACCGGATCACTTCGTCGACCTCGTCCTTCGTGCGGCCCTTGCGCTCGGCCTTCGCGACGTAGAGCGGGTAGACGCTGGCGAAGCTCGTGGTGTAGATGCGGTGCATGGGAGCGAGTCGGGGCACAGCCGTCGGACAGGCTGCGCGAACGCGACAGCACGTGGGACGAAGAAGTCCCCGCAGTGTCGCCGCCGACACGCCACCGGTCGATGCCGGCATCCGCAGTACGAGCACCGACAGCAAAGTGCTGCAGATGGGCCTGCTCAAGATCCTGATCGACTACGGCAACCTCTACGACAAGCTGCGCGCGCGGGCGGTGTGAGGGCAGTCAGAGCACCCACCGCAACAGGAACTCGTCCGAGTCTCTGACGTAGGCCTCTGCGCAGTAGTAGACGTCGTCGATGGTGTGGATGGCCTCGATCCGCGCGATGCGCAGCTGCCATTCGTCATACTCGTCGGTGTCTTCTTCGAGCGTAGGTGCCTTGAGTGAGCTTTGCACGCGGCACCTGGCGCAATCACTTGCACATGCGCCCCATCCTCGTCGCGCTGCTCTCCGCCCCGCATCGCGCCACGGAGAAGGATCTCAAGAGCTAGCTGAGGATGTGACGCGCGTCTTCGCCTCGAGGATCAGGAAACTGGTCCGACACGCCTCGCACACTGTCCACTTTTCACCGAAACGCGCTTCGTGCGCCCAACCACAGTTGGGGCAGGCACACTCGACCCATCTCAGGTGATGGCCACCCGCAATCGCCACAAAGACCAACAGCCAGCCCCACGAAGTACCCACGTCCAACAACAGGTAGAGGCCGCCGAAACCTAGCGCATGCACCACAACGAAAGCGCACCGCCATGCTGCTGCAGACAGCTTCTCATGGGCGATTCGAAACGGCCCCACATTCTGCTGCGCCACAGCTGCCGGCGCGAACACGCCAGGAAGCACCTCCTTCAGAACCGAGCCCATTCCAGCACTCCAGGCCGCAGCGGAAATTGCCCTCTCCGTGCGGATACCACGAGACAATGACCACACTGCGAACACCATCGCAGCGACCAGCAAGGAAGCCGCCGATGCGCATGTCAGCCAGAACTGCTCCCGAACCAGCATTAGGATCAAGGTCGCTTTGTGTGCGGCCAATTCAGGTTCAACAACTCCGAGACTTCGCAGTGTCGCGGCATGCACGGCGACCAAACTCTGATCCGCGGAATCAAACGACGGAACCCAGGAAGGATCCAAGTCGCGCAGGAAGCCCAGCGATCGCCCTGCCACCACGAGTGCGATCCAGAGATTCGCCCACGCCCATTCAGAGGCATCGACGATCCATCGCATGACAAAGAACGCCGCAGTGCCCGCGAAGACCAAAGTCATGTCGATGGGCCCGGCCAAGATGCTTGGCCCCCATCCCCGCTCGCAAATCCACTGAAGTAGGAGAACTGCAAGACCTCCAACGATGGACCCAGCGGCATCGCGGCCGAGTGCGAACCCCAGGAGTGCAGGCTGTCGCTGATCTCCGTGCTCGGTGGAGGCAATCACCGACGACTCTGCTCCCACAGAACCGCTGTTCAAGTCCTTCGACTCGTCTGGCTTCATCCTGCCAAGACTACGACGGTGACATGCATGCTTGCGAGACCCACGCCAAGATCTCGGCATCGACTCGCGTATCGATCTCTGGGTCGAGCAGCAGCATCTGCTCCATAAGCGACTTGTGCTCCAGGTCCGGGGATGCCGCGTCCAGCGGAGTCCACTTGGCGTCGCAGCAAGACTCACCGCGTAGCTCATTCCCCATGAACGCAAGTCGACCCAAGTCGGCGAGCGTCGGGTCGCGAAGACACCCAGGACGACGCCGATTTGGACTTCGCTGCCCGCTCGCTCCGGCATCAGGGATGCCACGAGGCCCTTGGCATGGCCCAGGCACCAGTTGCGAGCGACGGCACGATGCCGCCGCGGAGCCTCACCAGCGGTCCATTCCATGCCTAGCCGCGTTGGTTTCCACCCTGCTGCTCCACACTCACCCCACACCGCCCCCGATCCGCTACCATCTCCGCCCCGATGTCCTCCCCCTGCAGCACGCCGAGCGCCGATCGCTTCTTGCCGACCACTGCCGCCGAGATGAAGGCGCGCGGGTGGGACGCGGTCGATGTCGTGTTCGTCTCGGGCGATGCCTACATCGACCATCCGTCGTTCGCGGCGGCGCTGCTCGGGCGCGTGCTGGAGAAGGAGGGGTTCCGCGTCGCGATCCTGCCGCAGCCGGCGTGGAACGACGCGTCGGCGTTCCGTGAGTTCGGTCGGCCGCGGCTCTGCTTCGCGGTCAGCGCCGGAAACATGGACTCGATGATCAACCACTACACGGCCAACAAGAAGCGTCGCAACGACGACGCCTATTCGCCGGGTGGCAAGATCGAGCTGCGGCCGGACCGCGCGACCAACGTCTATGCGCAGCGGTGCCGCGAGGCGTTCAAGGATGTGCCGGTGATCGCCGGCGGCGTCGAGGCGTCACTGCGACGCATCGCGCACTTCGACTACTGGTCGGAGACGGTGCGGCCTTCGATCCTCGTCACGAGCAAGGCCGACCTCGTCGGCTTCGGCATGGGCGAGCGCGTGATCGTCGAGGTGTGCAAGCGCCTCGCCGCGGGCAAGACGATCAAGGACTGCCGCGACCTACGCGGCGTCGCCTACCTGCTCGGCAGCAAGGAGACGCTGCCCGCGCACGAATGGCACGACGCGCACTGCGACAACAAGACCGTCGAACTGCCGAGCTTCGAGGACGTCACGGCCGACAAGGTTGCGTTCGCGAACGCAACGCGCCTACTGCACCACGAGACCAACCCGCAGAACGGACGTCGCCTCACGCAGAAGCACGGCGATCGCCTTCTCGTCGTCAATCCGCCCGCGCTCGCGCTCGACGAGAAGGGCATGGATCGCGTCTACGACCTGCCCTACACGCGCAAGCCGCACCCGCGCTACACGGAGCCGATCCCTGCGCACACGATGATCAAGGACTCGATCACGACGATGCGCGGGTGCTTTGGCGGATGCACGTTCTGCTCGATCACGATGCACCAGGGCCGCGCGATCCAGAGCCGCAGCCAGCAGTCGATCCTGCGCGAAGTGAAGCAGATGACGCAGGACCCGGACTTCAAGGGCCAGATCAGCGACGTCGGCGGCCCGACTGCGAACATGTACCAGATGCGGTGCTCGCGGCCTGACGTCGAGGCGCGGTGCCGTCGTCTGTCGTGCGTGCATCCGACCGTGTGCAAGTTGCTCGGCGTCGACCACGATCCGACCAAGCAGTTGCTCAAGAAGGTTCGCGAGACGCCGGGCGTGAAGTCCGTTCGCGTCGCGTCGGGCATCCGCATGGACCTCGCTCGTTTCGACAGCGAATACCTCGAGGACATGGCGCGCCACCACGTCGGCGGCCAGCTCAAGGTCGCGCCCGAGCACACGAGCGAGAAGGTGCTCAACCTGATGAAGAAGCCCGCGACGTCGACGTTCGACGAGTTCGCGGAGAAGTTCGAGGCGGCGAGCAAGCGCGCGGGCAAGGAACAGTATCTCGTCCCCTACTTCATCGCGTCGCACCCTGGCTCCGGCGTGCTCGAGATGATCGAGCTCGCCGTGTTCTTGAAGCAGCGAGGCTACAAGCCGCGGCAGGTACAGGACTTCATCCCCGCGCCGATGGACATCGCGACGTGCATGTATTGGACCGGGCTCGACCCGATGACGATGCAGCCCGTCGAGACGGTCAAGAAGCTGAAGGACCGCGAGACGCAGCGCGCGTTGATGCAGTATTTCAAGCCGGAGAACTGGTTCGAAGTGCGCCGCGCGCTGCTCGACGCGGGCCGCAAGGACCTCATCGGCGACAAGCCCGAGTGCTTGATCTCCGCCAACCCGCCGAAGGCGGCGCTCAACGCGCGCCGCGACGCAGCAAACGGCAAGCGCAAGGGCGACCCGACGTATGTGCACGCGAAGGACGCGGGCACGAAGCCGAAGGGCGGCATGCCGTGCGGGCCTTCGGACGACGAAGACGACGACGAATAAGGGCCTGACGTCACGCGTGTGCGCGCGAGACGTCAGGCGATCGGACAGGGACAGCCGCGCGGTCAGAACGCGGACGGTCCTACTTCGGCTGCGCGGTCAGCGAGTGGAGGGGTCTCCCGATCCGCGCAGCGACGGGATCACGGGAGGTTGACCGGCAGCAGCACGCGCGTGACGCCGTGGATGATGCCGTTGCTCGCGCGCAGGTTGATGGGGAACGTGACGAACGGATCCGCGAGGTCCGGGTCGTTGTCGACGAGGCGCAGGAAGAACGGACGGATCGTGGCGCCCGTGAGCAGCGTGTTGATGCGCGCGCCGGTGAGCGTCTTGACGACGACGTCGACCGCGGTGATGCGTTCGCCGGCAACGTGGTAGAGCAGCACATTAGTGAGCACCGGGATCGGATCGCCGTTGCCGAGCTGCGTCAGCGCGCCAACGAGGAACTGCCACGCAGCGGCTTCGGTCGTGCCCGTGAAGCCGAGGTCGCGCGCGAGGCGCAGGAACGCGCGGTCGTTGGGCGCGAAGACCGTGAGGTTCGCGGTCGGATTCGACACGGCGCCGACCAGGTTCGCGGTCTGCAGCGCGTTGAGCAGGATGTCGTAGTCGTTGCTGTTGTTGTCGAACTGGCCAGCAGTTGCGCCGCCGCTCGCCGCGACGACGACGTCGGCGATGGTGTTCTGGGCAGGTGCCGCCGAGAGGCCGAAAGCCGAGGCGACCAGGGTGAGGAGGAGGTTCTTGATGGTCATGAGGGGTTGTCGCAGGAATGTGTCTTGGACACGCCCCGTTTCGTCGCCCCCACGCGACCCGGATGCAGCGAGGATGCGCCCGTGCGAAGGAAAGTTCCGGCGCGGCGAGCGAGGCCGATGTGCAAACGCACGAACGTCACCAGCCACGGATGCCTCGATCGCGGACGCTGCACATCGGCAGGTCGAAAACGTCCGCCAACTTTTTGGACTTGGGTCGAAAACGTCCGTGCCCTGCAGAGGGCGCACAGGCGACGGCGGACCGACGTCCGCGAGCCGTCACGCCCAGTGGTTGACCGGACCGACCTGGCCGAGACCGGGCGCCGAGGCGATCGCGCGCACGAGGAAGTCGACCGCCGTCTCGCACGCGGCCTGCAACGTCGCGCCGCGCGCGAGTTCGGCCGTGATCGCCGCGCTGAACGTGCAACCGGAGCCGTGGCGGTGCGGCGTCGCGATCGACGGGCGACGGAACGGCACGACTCGGTCTGGCTGCACCAACAGATCACCGTCGAGCGTAGGCACGTCCTTCACGATCGCAGCGCCGGCTCCGTCGCGCAGCAACGCGCGCGCGGAGCGTTCGGCCGAGTCGAGGTCTGTGACGCGGATGCCGGTCAGGGCCTCGGCTTCGTGGCGGTTCGGCGTGACGACGGCGGCGAGCGGCAGCAGCCGTTCGCGCACGGCGCGCACCACGCTCGCGTCCGCGAGCGAATGGCCGTGCTTGCTGACGAGCACCGGATCGACGACCAGCGGGACGCGGCGATGAGCAGACAGCGCTTCGGCAACGCAGCGGACGACCGCCTCGGAGCCGAGCGCGCCGGTCTTGATCGCATCCGCGCCGAGGTCGGACAGCACGCTGCGCAACTGCGCTTCGATCCGCTCGACGGGCTCGACGAACACGCCCTGCACGCCGCGCGTGTTCTGCGCGGTCAGCAACGTGACCACCGACTGGCCGTAGACGCCGCGGCGATGGAACGACTTGAGGTCGGCCTGGATGCCGGCGCCGCCTGAAGGGTCGCTGCCGGCGATCGTCAACGCGATGCGTGGACGCTCGGTCTCGCCCCCGCCCCACGCCGCGGCGAAGAAGCGCTGCTCTAGATGCATCGCGCGACGGTGCAGGCGCGAGAGTTGCTGTTGGTCGCAACCCGTCGCGACGCCACGTTCGAGCCGTGGGGCGAGCGCGCGCCACAATTCTCCGAACGCAGGATCCGCATAGGTCGTGACCCACGTCGCGAACGGCGAAGTCGGCGCAAGCACCTTCTGCAGCTGCTCGCCGAGATACGCGTAGAGCCGCAGGCACGGCAGCATCGCCGCCGCTGCGCAGGGCTCGGGCAACGTCGCGGCGGTCGCAGTCAGGAACTCGACGTAGGCCAGCGTCGCGTCGGTCGGTTCGACGCGATCGAGTTCGATGCCCATCGCCGTCGCGACCCCGCGGTGCAACTGCAACTCCTCTTCGACGCCGCGTCGCAGCCGTTCGTAGAGCGTGCGCCCTTCGCCGTCCTCGCACCGCGACGCGGCCAACGCGTAGGCGCCGGAGAATGCACGCAGGAAGAACGCGTCTTGCGCCACGTAGTCGCGGTAGCGCCACTGCGGCAACGAGCCGTCGGCGAGGCCGCGCACGAACGGGTGGCGCAGGCTTGCGTCGGCGAGGTCGAGGTCGGCAGACCAGAAAGCGTCGGCGAGCGAAGTGTGCATCGAGTGCGGACCAGAGTGCGGTCCGCGCGAGTTCGCGCAACGGAGAAGATCGGACGCAACACGCGCCTTGGTCACCGAACAGCCTGACCGTTGCGGCGAGGCCGCGGCACAGGTCCGGATCGTCGCGCTTGCGCCAGCCGGGACGAGCCCGCCACGATGCGCGACCGCGCGCGTTGCGCCGCATCGCGCAACGCCTCGCGCCCGACCAAGACCATGCGCATCGAACCGACCGCACACACTCGCTTCGCGCTCCTCCTCACGTGCCTCGCCGCATGTGCCACCGCGCCGCAGCCGACGGCCGAAGACCTTCGCGCATGGTTCGCGCAACCTGCCGCAACGCGCGGCCCCGCGCCCGACACCACGACGGCGATGACGCGCGCGGAGGCCGAGACGTATCGCGATCTCGTCGTCACTGCGTGCCGCGACGCCCAACGCGCAAACGGCGCCGACGACCTCGCTCCGGCATCGACGACGGCGACGACTGCGACGCAAGGCGCGTTGCGCATCGGCGACTTCACGATGCCTTACGTGCTGCTGCAGAAGGGTGAGCGGCCTGCGAACGGCTGGCCGCTGTGGATCTGCCTGCACGGCGGCGGCGGCAACGACCAGGCCGATGGCCCGCACGGCTGGTCGGTGAACACGCGCGAGTGGGACGCGCAGAAGCGGCTGTTCGCCAAGGTCTACTCCGGCGCTGGCCTCTACTTCATCCCGCGCATGGCGGACGACCGCCGCGGCCGTTGGTGGTTCGACCACAACCAGCTCGCATTCGACGAAGTCATCCGCAAGGTGATCCTGTTCCGCGACGTCGATCCCGATCGCGTCTACCTGATGGGCATCTCGGAAGGCGGCTACGGCGCGATCCGGTTTGCCGGCAACCGACCGGACCGATTCGCCGCATGCGGCGGTATGGCGGCGGCCGAACCGCTGTCGACGTCGCCGCCCGAGAACATGCGCAACGTCGCGCTTCGCATCGACATCGGCGAGAAGGACACGATGTTCGACCGCATCGGCCTCGCACGGCGCATGGGCGAACGGCTTGCGCAGCTGCGCGCGGACGACAGCGGCGGCTACGACCACGAACTGAACGTGCAGCAAGGGCGCGGACACGGCATCGACTACTCGCTGACGCCGAAGTGGCTCGCGACGAAGACGAGGGACGCGCGGCCTTCGCGCGTCGTATGGCGCGTGGCACCGTTCGACTCGCAGGTGGAACTTCGCAGCCATTGGCTCGCGCTCGCGGAGACGCCTTCGCAGATGCCGCTCGTCATCACGGCGCTGCGCAGCGGACAACGCATCGAGATCACGGCAACGGCCGATGTCGCATCCTCGGGCAACGACGCCGCCGCGGCACGCCAGCCAGCGGAAGGCGGCACGCTGCTGCTGCGACTCGACGATTCGATGCTCGACCTCGACCAGCCGATCGAGATCGTCGTCAACGGCGAGACGCGACCCGCAGTGATGGCTCGGCGCTCGCTCGCGACGATCGTGCGCACGATGGAAGAACGATGGGATCCGCGCGGCGTGTTCTTGGCGGAGGTCGCCGTGCCGCTTGCGACTGCTGCGGCGCGGTGATGGCGTTGGGGTGAAACGGCATCCGTAGCGAAGCAGCGGAGTGCGGATGGCGACGAACGTAGATCCCTCTGCGGCGCCGCAGTCCTGACGCGCACGTGCTCGATGCGCCGCGACGTCAGCGATGCGCCCGGCAGGCTGCGAACTGCTGCGAAACCACGGCTGACGTGCCAGTCGATCCATCGGATCGCACGCTGCCTCCTGTCAGTGGTTGCAAGGCACGTAGCTCAGCGAGGCCGAACGACGAGGACTGCAGGCAAGGATTGAGTTCGTGGAGGAACCCGTGGATTCCGCGGCGACCTCACGAGGGCGCCATCGGGAATCGCCCGCCGCAGCCATCGAGTCGTCGTGGAACCACTTCAAGGACTCGGCGGCGCAGCTGCCTCCCGTCCGCCGAGGAGCTGGTGGCCAGACACATGACGCAGCGCCACGTCGCGACGCAACCCCGGCGCAGCGGCCGCGACGCTTCGTGCGCAGGCGAACCGAACCTTCGGGCACGAGTTGCGCGACGAGACCGCTATCCTCCGTCACCTCGACCATGCTCTTCGCGCTCACCGTGTTCTCGCTCGCCGCGCAGTTGCAGGACCCAGCGCCCGGCATCGCCGCGCCGCTCGCGCAGCGACGAGCGGCGACGATCTCCAGCGTCCGCTACGACCTCGCATTCCGGATCGAAGCGCCGGTGAAGCACGCGGACTGCGAAGCGACCTTGCGGTTCGCGCTCGACGAGGCCGGGGCCAAGGAGCCGCTGGTCGTCGACTTCGACGGCGAAGTCCGCGCAAGAGCGCAGGTGAACGGAGCCGCATGGGAGGCGGTCCGTGTCGCGGACCACTTCGTCGTGCCGCCCCACTTGCTGCGCAACGGCGAGAACGAACTGCGGTTCTCCGTGCGCTCGCCCGCGGCGCCTGCGGGCACGCCGCTCACGGTGTATCGCGACGCAGCCGACGGGGCGGAATACTGCTACACGCTCGTGGTGCCGGCCGATGCGCATCGGCTGTATCCGTGCTTCGACCAGCCGGATCTCAAGGCGACCTTCGACGTGTCGCTGCGGATCCCGAAGGACTGGAGCGCCATCGGCAACGGCGTAGCCAGCAGCGCAGAGGATGGCGAAGCGCAGCGTCGCTGGACGTTCTCGACGACGAAACCGCTGCCGACCTACCTCATGGCGTTTGCGTGCGGGCCGTTCGCGAAGATCGAGTCGCCGCTGCCTGCGATCCCCGGCATCGAACAGGGATCGACGCTGCGCACGTGGTTCCGCGAGAGCGAGCGCAAGAACCTCGACGAGCCGACGCTGCTGCGCATGCACGGCGAAGGGCTTCAGTGGCTGTGCGGATACTTCGGCGAGCCCTATCCGTTCGACAAACTCGACATCGTGCTGTTGCCGGGCTTCCCCTACGGCGGCATGGAGCACGCGGGCGCGATCTTCTACCGCGAGAAGGCGCTCAGCTTCGACCACGAGCCGACGGCGGGCGAACTCGCCCGACGCAGCGCGCTCGTCTACCACGAACTGAGCCACCAGTGGTTCGGCAACCTCGTGACGATGCGTTGGTTCGACGACCTGTGGCTGAAGGAAGGCTTCGCCACGTTCGTCGCGCACGAAGCGATGGCCGTGCTCGAGCCCGAGAAGAAGGCGTGGCTGCGCTTCTTGCAGCGCGTGAAGCCGCGCGCCTACGAAGTCGACGCGACGCCCGGCACCGTGCCGGTGTTCCAGGAGCTCGCCAACCTCGCGGACGCGAAGTCGGCCTACGGACCGATCGTCTACAACAAGGCGCCTGCGGTTCTGCGCGAGCTCGACGACCGGCTCGGCAGCGCGACGTTCCGCGACGGCGTGCACCGCTTTCTCGCAAAGCACCGATTCGGCAATGCGTCGTGGCGCGACCTCGCGGATGCGTTGCAGCAAGCGGCGAAGTCCGACCTGTCGCGTTGGTCCGAACGATGGCTGCTTTCGCCGTCGCTGCCGCGCGTGCGCGTCGCATGGGAACGTGGCGCCGATGGATCCGTGGTTTCGGCTCGCGTCCTGCAGGAGGCCGTCGACGGGCAAGGCACGTGGCCGTTGCGCGTCGAGTTGCTGGTCGTGGGGTCCGGAGGAGCCATGCGTCCGCTGCGCGTCGAGTGCGACGGGGCCGAGACCAAGGTCGACGAACTGATCGGCGCGAAGGATGTGGCATGCATCGTCCCCAATCCACGCGACGTCGCCTACGCGCAGTTCCTTCCGGATGCGACAAGCAGCGCATGGATGCTCGCGCACGCCGCCGGCATCGAGGACGCGCTGCTGCGGGCCGTGTTGTTCGGCTGCCTGTTCGAAGCAGTTCGTGAAGCGGAGGTCGATCCTGCGGCATTCGCCGAGAGCGCGCTCGATGCGATCGCTCGCGAGCGCGACGCCGACACGCATGCATGGATGCTCGACATGTTCGGCACGTGCGTCATGCGCTATCTGCCCGAAGAGCGGGCGGTGGAGTTGCGAGAGCGCGCGGAGGAGACGCTGCTGGGCCAACTCGGCGAAGCGAAGAGCGGGCGCGAGCTGCCGATCCTTCGCTGGCTCTCGCGGAACGGCAAGGGCGCTGGCGCGATGCGCCTGTGCCGCGCCGTGGCGCTCGGCGTCGCCGAGGACACACCGCCGCACGTAGTCGCCGGCAAGGAGGATCGCTTTGCCGCACTTGCTGCGCTGCTTGCGCGCACCGACACAGAGGCGGACCAGGAAGCGCTCGTGGAGAATGTGCGCGCCGCGTTCGCCGGACAGGACGTGGAACGCGAGACCTTCCTCGCTCGCGCCGCGATCGGCACCGAGGCGAACAAGCAGCGCTGCTTCGACTCGTATCTGCGACTCGACGCGCCGCCGGAGCAGTGGGCGCAGGACAGCCTCGGCAACTTCCATTGGCCGGGCCAGGCGCCGCTGACCAAGCCGTTCCTCGCGCGCGCGCTCGAGAAGGCGCAGTGGGTCAAGGCGAACCGTCGCATCTTCTTCATGCCGGCATGGCTCGACGCATTCGTGAATGCGCACGCCGACGCCGATGCGCTGGCGATCGTGGACGCGGCGATCGCGAACGACGGCCTCGACCAAGACGTGAAGAAGAAGCTGCTGCAGTCGCGCGACGGGCTCGCTCGCGCAGTGCGGATCCGCGAACGGTTCGGCTCTGCGCGCTGACCGAGCGCTCCGCGTCGGCAACCCTGGCGGCGCAGCGCATTCGACGGTGGAGCAGACGAGCTCGCGACGCGGCATCCGGCCATCCCATGGACAGACGGCGGCGGCGGCCTCGGACTCGCATGCACGGGTGCGAGATCGACGTGGCGGAGGAGCAGCGCGGACGGGATCGGGAAGGGCCTGCTGACGACAGCGTCGGCACGAGACGCGGACCGGACGGCCGCTAGGATGGTGGTGTTGGCGCGTCGCCAGCCCCGCGCCCGAGCCGAGATCCCCGTGCCCCACGAAGCGCTCCACTCCTGCGTCCTCGCTGCTGCGCTTGCCGTCCTCCACGGCGGCGGCGGCGTGGAGACGCGTGGCGGCAGCTCGTCACGGCCGGAACCGGCGGCAGCGAGTCCTTTCGTGCATTCGGTCGCAGAGGTCAACGACCCACTCTCGCACGGGATCGTCGGCGATGCGTTCTTGTCGGTGAACGAGGCGATCCAGCTCCACAACCGGACGCTGCTGCCGTCGCAGTTGTCGATCGCGGAGCAGTTGCAGTTGAGCGGCGCCGGCTCCGACATCGCTTGGATCAACATCGACGCGTCGTCTGTGCCGACCATCGTCGTCGAGCGCGACTTCGACGTGATCCAGGACTGGCCTCACGGCTTCCTGCTTCAGGGCTACAACGGCGACGCCGAGATCGACTTCACCGGGCCCGGCATCCAGCACGGGTTCCGGGCCGCGAGCAACTTCGCGAACTGGCGCAACCTGATCCTGCGAGGAGGCCCGCGAGGCATCGAACTCAGCCAGACGGACGCGTCCTTCGGCGGCACGGTGCTCGACCGCGTCACCTTCACCGGGCAGAGCGTCGCAGGGTTCGTCGGCGCCGGGACCAGTGTCGGCGGCTACGGGCGCGTGCTGCTCACGGGCTGCACGTTTGCCAACCTGCCGACGGCCGTGGTGTGGGACGAGGCGGCGAACGACAGGACCTCGGTGTTCGTCGCGTTCGACACCCAGATGAGCGGCGTGACGAACGGGATCGACGTGCTGCTCGGCGGCGGCGGCGCAGCCGTGGTCCAAGTCGAACGCGTCTCGATCGAGGCGACTGCGTCCGCGTTGGCGCTGCGCCGCACCGCCAACGGCGACCGGGCGACCAGCGCGTCGCTCCTCCACCTGCGGACCCGCGGAGCCAACGGGGTGTCGATCGCGGGCGCTGCGAACGGTGCCACGGCGGTGGACGTGCGCGGCCTCGATGTCGTGGCTCAGGCCTCGGCGCTCGCGCTCGGCGGCCTGGGGACGGGTGTCTCGGGGCTGGTGGAAGACTGTCGACTCGCCGGAGCCGTCGGCCTGCATGCCGATGGGTCGGTTGGCCTGGTCGGCAACAACTTGCATGCGAACGGCGGTGCCGTGGCGCTGTCGTCGGCAGGGGCTGCTCTGCGAGTCCGGCGAACCAGGTTCTTGGGAACGCAGGTCAGCGTGGCCGGCGGCGTCGGAGTGCTGCTCGAAGACGGCTCGGTCGAGGGCGGCACCGTGCAGGGCAACGCTGCGGCGACACTGACCCTGGCTCGTTGCTACGTGTCGCCGGGCGCGCTCGGGCCTCACACCCAGATCAGTGCGCCTGCGGGCGCTGCGGGTATCGGCCAGCTGGCGGTGAACCCGTTCGTGGCGACGGCGGGGGGAACGGTGCAACTCACATCCGAGATGCCCACAGGCCACGTCGGCCTGTTCGTGCTCGGCTTCCCGGCCGCGACACCGCTGTTCCTAGACCCGGACCTGCACGTCTATCTCGATCTCGCGGTCGCGGTGACCTTGCCTGGCGTGACGTTCGGGCAGCAGACACTGGGCGTGCCGATCCCGCAGGACCCCGCGTTCTGGGATACGCAGTGGATTGTGCAGGCGGCCGTACTGGCTCCTGCCGGAAGTGCTTCGCCGGCAGTGCATGCCCTTCCGCCACAACGATTTGTGATCCGGCAGTAGGAGCGCTGGACGAGGGGCTGGTGAGGCCTGTCGATCGCGAGGACCGGCTTGTCGATCGGTGCTGCCGACCGCCGACCGGCCGGTCCTGTGGCGACGCGACCTGCCGCCTCGAAGGGATGGGCTCGCGCATCGCCGCTGGCCTGCCGGTGACTTGCCGCGGCTTGCCGCTGGCCTGCCGTCCCGAGTCATCGCGCGTCAGGGATCGGCGCGATCGCCTTCGAGGTCGGGGACACGGAAGGCCCGGGGCTACATCGGCCCCGCAGCTGTGGGGAAGTTCGCCTCCGCGCTTGGCGCCGCAGAGGCCTGGCCGGGAAGGCGGGCTCACGTGGCCACGCTCTCGCTGAGTCGGCTGGCGGGAAGACGCTGCTGGCGCACCGCCGGCGCCG